>BNJV01002921.1_pt1 | contig 699661 bp, 801 predicted proteins | sample 8540591 | NCBI WGS metagenome assembly BNJV01 (sample SAMD00202457, study PRJDB9452) | human saliva metagenome | host: Homo sapiens
GTTTGCAAGGAGCTATCATACGGAGAGTGTAGTGGTGATGGAGAGGAAATAATAAATAGGAGCTAATGAATTTTTATGAAGTATAGTGGCAGAGATAGGTTTAAAATACTTGTTGCAGATTTTGTTATTAACAGATTAGGAGAAATTTATAATAATAATTTTTTATTATAAGATTTTTTTGAACGCTTTAAAAGCAATAAAGAATTCTTTTCTATTTTTTTAGAAGAAAAAAAGGTAAACATTATCTTGATAGATTAATTAAAACTCCAAATTTTACAAATCATGAGATTTGCCATGAAATGTTTAAGAATGCATTTCGAGGCAAATCCAGAATGTTTATTCAAATACAAGATTTAAGCAAATATATCCCATTTAAAGAAAATGATGGAGATAGCTTAAATAGTGAAGAGGTAGTTACTTTATATTGCTCATTATTGACCTTAGAGATGCTTTCTTATGATGGCTTGATGTTTAACGCGATGAAGGACACAGAAGATGAAGACTATAAAAATGCTGCTATCAAACATTATCGGCCTTATTTGTTCGGTTTTGTTGCAGAAATCAATCGAAATAAATACGAAGAAATAAAAAAGTTGCAAAAAGAATTAGGTAAAGATGAGAAGATTGGACTAAATACCAAAGGAAGTGAAAATCCGTATATTTGGATGGAATGTAAATTGAATACTTATATTCCGGATAATATTAATATTAGTGGGTATATTCTTCAAAGTGCAAGTAATATAGAAAAAATAAGGGCAGATGTAACTATAATTGAGAACTATGATACTCCTTGGTTTTTATAACGAGCTAATAAAAAGATATTTTTGGATACATATGATATTAGTAGTTCATGCTATATAGATGATGATAAATTTATTCAAATGATTAAGAATAACATTGGAAGTAAAATGGTAAATTTTATTGATGTATATAAAACAGGTAATAGTAATTGTATTTTTTTGTAAATAATATTAATGGAGGTTTTTTTCTATGATATAGGTTTTTAATTGTAAACACACAAGTGACGAATTGTCATCAGGAAAAAGTTATAATTATACTTCAACAATAAAAGAAATAATAAAAAACACACCATCCTTTTTTATACTATCTCACTGGCACACAGACCATTTTGTAGGTATTTATTCAGCTAAAAAAGACTATTTTGACAAAGATTGGTTTGCCCCAGACTGTTATGATGCATGTGTTGGAGCAAAAAGATTGGCTAAATACCTTGATTTGAAAAAACATTTATTTCTTGCAGAAAGATATAGTAAAGATAAAACTATAAGTAAAGAGTCCTGTCGTCTAATAGGAAAACCAATCAATATTAAAGGTGCGAAAACCAACATTTTAGCGACGTATAAATTATATATGGGAGGGAAGGCTAAGTGCGATGGGAGTTTTCCAAATTGTGAAGGGATTGTTATTGAGTATACTAAGTATACAAATTCAGGAAATATAGTGGTTCTGATGATGGGTGATGTAAATTATTCATCTTTTAATGAGGCTAGAAAAAATAATAATGATCCCCAAATTGCAGATAGTCAAATCGAATATTTAATAGCTCCTCATCATGGATCCGAGCATACAGATTATGGAGAACTTGTAGCTCAAAATAGTAATAGTGTAAAAAAAGGGGAATTAGCAATAATATGCTGTGCAAATAATTCAAAACATAGACCAAATGCCGAGCATAGAAAGAAGCTTGAAGAACGTTTTAAAGTTATAACAACAGAAGAGATCCCAAAAGGGGATGTTAGTAAAAGAATAACTTTGTGATTAAGTTTATACTTTGAATGGGAAATAAATTAAAATAATATAATTCAAGGAGTATTGGAGCAATGAAAAAAGATAGCAATTTGGATAGGATCAGGAAACCTTTTTATAAAAAGTGGTGGTTTTGGGTTATTATAGCATGTATCTTTATAGGAGCTTTAAGTGGAAAAAGTTCCAAGAAAGACAATAATGATAATATTGAAAAAGTAGAAGAAACAACGGGTGCATCAGACGGAAACAGCAAGAAAGAATTGGATGTCTTTATAAACGTAAAAGGGCATAAAGAAGGTAATAGCGTTATATTTGATATAGATACAAATCTTCCTGATAAAACAGTGCTGATGCTTACTCTTAGTAAAGGGGACTATAATACTGAAGAATCTTTTACAGGACAAGAAAAAGTAACTATTAAAGATGGAAAGGCCGGCAGTGAGGGATTCTCTAATAAAGGAGAAGCTTTAAGTGGAGAATATGACCTAAGTGTATCAATGAGTTTGCCAAGTACTCAGGAAGATTCAGTTCGTGAAGTAATTGGAGAAAATGGAGAGTATATGGCAGGGCCTCTTGTACAAAAGTCTGATATAAGTGGCGATAGTTATTTAAAAGCAATGTTTGAAGTGAAAGTCGATAGTGATGTAGCAGTTAATCCAACCGAAGATTATCTACATACAACATTTAGAAATGAAGAAACAGAGGATACAGTAGACGAAGTTCCTAGTGATACAGTATCAAATACTCAAAATAACAAAGAATTTATTAAGCAGTATGAGACAGATATAGTTGTTGCCGCATCTATGTCATTAGAAAAATTCATATCCGGATATAAGATGTCTCTAGCACCTCAGAGTTGGATATTAGCAAAATTTGATGATAAGGATGCGGTTATAGGAATGACAGATATAAAGTATAGTAATCAAGAAGGTAAATATATTTACGTTGGAACATTAAATTTTGATGATTCAGGGAAAGTAGTTAGTGTAACACCACATTATATTGAAGTACTTGGTCAAGTACTTGGAGATGATGGGTACTGTACTGATATTTTTGACAAAATCAGAGAATTATCAGGAAATAACTAGGTTTAATTAAGACTATTTAAGATATTTTTATGCCCATTTCCAATGGAATTCTAATTTTTGTAAAAAGGAGAAAGTAGTAGACTATGATTTCAGAAGAATTAAAGGGAATAGTAGATAAGTTCAATGAACAAGGAAAGATGCGTTTCTTTGAAGAAACAACTGAAGAAAAGATACTTGTCTTTGAAAAAGAAAAAGGTGTTATGCTTCCATCAAAGTACAAAGAATGGTTGCTGTTTTCTGATGGAGGAGAGCTTTTTATTCCGGCAGGTGTTCAATTATACGGAATTGAACATAAGCCTATTATAGATGTAAATGATAACTCAAGACTAAGTGATGACTATGTTGTTATTGGTGCATTGGCATCAGGAGATACCATTCTTTTTAAAAAGGATAATGAAAAAATAGCAATCTATAACCAAGCCGCCGGAAGAATTGAAGATGATGAAATTTATGATGATTTCATTTCATTCTTAGATGACTTGTATGAGTTGCTTGGAATAGGGGGGTGACTCTATGTCAAGAAGAACGGCAGAATCCAATAAGGCTATTCTTGCCGCATGGATTAAGGAACAAGAGCTTGTCAAGGAAGGAAAAGGGACAAGAAATTGGACATCTCAGCAACAGCAGGATATCCTTGAAATAGGAAAAGCCTATGATGACAACGGAAAGGCCTTTGAAGGACAGCATATGAAGAGTGCTGAAATGTATCCTGAGTATCAGGGGTCACCCGGAAATATTCAAATTCTTACAAGAGCAGAGCATTTAGAGGCTCATGATGGTAGTTGGCAGAATCCAACAAACTGGTATTTTAATCCGGTGACAAAAGAAAAGATTGATTTTGGGGATGGTCCATTTATTCCATGTGAGATAATTCAACTGTCAGCTCCTATTATTTCTTTAACGGATAATTCAACTATAAAGGAAATATTTATTGAGAAAAAAGTGGGTTCAAGTAAGGCTGATGTCTTGAAACAATCTATAGGATTACGTAGAAAAACATACAGTAAATCGGAACATGCAAAGACTCATACAGTACAGATTGAAACTTCTAAAAAAGCAAATAATGCTTTTGTTAAGGGTCTCAAATCAGTATTAAGGTTTTTTGTTGAGCATCCGGTCGAGATACTTAAAATTGCAAGTGCAGTGAAAGCAGTAGCTTCTATAAAGGGTAGAAGCTCTGGAAATGCACACGGAATAGTATCTAATTCCACAAGTTCATCAGCTGCAGATATAGTGGAAAAAGCAAGCAGGTCTTTACAAAGTGAGAATGATGTAAAGGGACATAAACAACGCTATCATACGAAAAGCGGTATTGTATGGAAAGATAAATCACCATATCACAGAGGTGGTAAATAACAAAATAATCAATCGGAAATTGGAGAAAACGTGGGGTAAATATTCAGATATTTCGACATCAATCAGAATGTATCGAGATATATGGAGAGTGTGGTGGTGATGGAGAGAGTAAGTATATTTATAAAAACAGTTAAAATGTAATATATGAGGTGTATGAAATGGTTAATCTGATAGGTGAAAAAGTAAAGCATAAAACATTAGGAATAGGAGAAATTATTTCTGTTAAGGAAAACTATATAACGGTTAAGTTTGTTTCTAAAATCTCCACTTTTAAATATCCTATTGCCTTTGAAAATTATTTGATTCCGGAAGACGGTAAAATATCTGATGCTGTTAATATTGAATTAAAGATAGCCAAGGAACTTGAAGCTAAAAAGAAAGCCGAGGAGGAAGCCGGAAAAGTTGAAGAAGAGCGACAACGACAGAATATGCAGCAAGAAAAGAAAAATAAGAAAAAAGTTAACAATTTCGGCAAGGCTAATGGTAAATATGTGGTAAAAAAGACACGAAGTAAATCTCTTAAGTATTTAGTTTTTCAAGATGAATACTATGAAGAAGAATGTAAAGGTCAGTTCATACGTATACGAGGAATTAAAAAAAACGACGGGGTTGTTAATTACAGAGATCCGTTGTTTGATGTCATTTCAGGTGATATCATATTTCATTGTGTGAAGGGATATATAAGGGCTGTCAGTATTGTAAAAGACATATATTCTAATTGTTCGTCTACAGACTTTACAGGTGAGAATAGAGTCGGTAGTGATAACAATAATATGAGAATAGATTCTGAGTATTATGTTTTAGAAAATCCTGTTAAGTGTGATGATAATATTTTTAAATACACTTGCACGAGTGGATAATGACGCAAGTGAAAATGAAGAATATTTATTCAGTTTAGATAATGAATTAGCTAAAAGTTTACTTGCATATATATTTAATAGAAATAGTTTTATGAAGAGTATAGTTATTTTGCATGCAAACTTAGATGGCATGCCGGTTATAGTAAGTAAAGAGGAGTTGTACACTAATTGCAAGACATTGGATAAATATATTGAATCAAGAACAGACCCTGAATATTCTTATGCCTTGGATTTGATTAAGCGTGGAATCTGTTTTGTAGCAATACAGATGAATGGAGAATATAAATTTTATCCAAGCAGGTTTGTAGGCTATCAAAATAATTCCAGATTAAAACATATGAATAATCGTTGGAGAGACGGGAGAGAAACTAACCCTGCAATAAGCTATGTATTAGAGGAGGGAGAGCCTCTCCCTGATATAGAGCTAGAAGTTTTATATAGAGAATATTGTGAAAGACTGGGATTTGAAGCAATGGAGAAAGGTTCCTTTGGAAATGATCATAAATATTGGAAAGTAGATAAATGATTATTAAAGTGTTGTTGTATTAGGATAGATAAAAAGTGCCATTCAAAGTGCCAATAGTCCGGTTTCAAAGTGCCAAAATGGCACTTTGAAATTTTTTATATCACTTCCTTTTGTGCTTTGTTTATTATAAAATAAAGCACAAAAGGAAGTATAGCTATGAATACAGATAATATAAAAAAATTATAGAGAAAAACAATGGTATAATTACTGTGACAGAAGCTGATAAATACGGTATTGACTCATGGTATCTTACAGATATGGTGAGAAAGGGGAGTTTGAGAGATTACGTAAATATATTTGGGATATCAGAACGTATGGAGAGTATTTGGAGGTGCTTGTCTATGAAGTTTGAAGTGTTTCAATTAAGAAGCATAATACACACCAAAAAGGAAGACTATGCAATTAGGATGGATAGATTTTTCAAAAGAGGACAGACAAAAGGCGCTGGATGTTATTAATCTTCTAAGTGAGCAGGGGACGGTTGATGAGCTTGGGATAGGGACTATATATTACATAGAAGTGGGACAGAGTAGTTATATATTGATGTATGTTGGGAGGTGATGTTTTGACGGATAAGAACTGGAATCTTGAGCTAAACGAATACATACGCCAAGGTGAACCGGATAAGGTTGAAAAGAGTAATGCATGGAAAACTGCTATCGGGCTTCAGGATGTAGACGGACTTAAGCCTTCAAAATATTTGATTGAAACTGCAAAAGATCATATTGAAGGCAAGATTAGTATTTCTGAAGCGGATAGGCTTATAAGCGGTTATTATAAAGAGAGAAAAGACAGGGACGGTGTGGAAGCAGATACAAAAGAAGCGGATATTGTATCTGTAAGAATCGCAAAATTACTTGGGGAGAAGACGTTTCAATTTTCACCGGTAGAATTACAAAATATTCATCGTAGATTATTTGAAGGTGTACTTCATTATGCCGGAAGAATAAGAGATTACAATATTACAAAAAATGAATGGGTACTTAAGGGAGATACAGTACTGTATGCATCATTTGAAAGTATCAGGGCTACACTTGATTATGACTTTTCACAGGAGAAGAACTTTTCCTATAAGGGACTGAATATACAGGAGGCCATTAGACATTTTGCCAAATTCACATCAGGAATATGGCAAATCCATCCGTTTGGAGAAGGAAATACAAGATCAACTGCAGTATTTATTATTAAATACTTAAAGACATTCGGCTTTACTATAAGCAACGATACATTTGCCCAAAATTCATGGTATTTCAGAAATGCTTTAGTACGAGCAAATTATAACAACTTGAGAGAAGGTATTCATGCTACAAGTGAATTTCTTGAATTATTCTTTGAAAATCTTTTAATGGATACGAAGCACGATTTGAAAAATCGATATATGCATGTTGATTTTAATTGTTCGTGAGAGCGGAAAACGAAACGGTAAATGGAAGATACTTATAGAAGTATGATATTGAGTTAAAAAAGGAAGACTATGCAATTAGGATGGATTGATTTTTCAAAAGAGGACAGACAAAAGGCACTGGATGTTATCAATCTTCTAAGTGAGCAGGGGACGGTTGATGAGCTTGGGATAGGGACTGTCAGAGATGCCTTTGCAAACTGCTTTTTCCCGGGAACATCTACAGTACAGACAAGAGCAAAATATTTTTTTATAGTTCCATATATATTAAAAGATGCGGTTGACGGCAGATACGGCAAGGATATAGACAGAATCCTAACAGAAATAGATGCTGATGAAAAAGACTGTGCGAAAAGATTGCTAAATTCAGATTCTAAAGTTGAAGGTGTTATCGGAAGCAGAGTCCTTCCCAGGGGATGGGTGTCGAGAAGACCTTCCGACATATATTGGAACGGAATTAAAAGATATGGGATATTTTATGATAAAGACTTGTCGATACGTGAGTATATATCACTCGCAATAGAGATCGAAAAGCTAAAATCAGATATAAAATCTGATAAACATAATTATGACGAGGAAGAAAATAACACTGATGATATTGATGCCGGAAATATAGACAGTATAAAGTTTTGGAGTCTGCCTTCATATGATACTGATTGGAGAGACAATCTTACAATTGATCTCACCAAAGAAGAGTCTGAGTATCTGAACAGGCAGATTCAAAAGGAGACAAGGGGGTCACTTTTGGAATATATACTTAAAAATAATATTATCCTTGATGAATACGACAGTTTTGAGTCTTTAAGATATGCAATTTCAGATAAAGTTGATACCGAGACGGCAGATATGATGAAACTTGCTTGTGACTTCAACAATTTAATATATATGGCGAGAGTAAGATATAATCTTATGTTATCGGAAGGTGAGAATAAAGATGCCCTCAGCGAATGGGAAAGATTAAGAAATGATATTAAGTACCGAGCCCAAGTTAACTTGGATGAGGTATTTTTTAAATTAAAGCTTATAAATATAAGAACAAAGAAATTTCTTTGTGATATACAAAGCGCATTTATGACTGAAGATATCGATTTGGCAGATGAAATAATGCGTAAGAGAGAACTGCATTTAAAGGGAAGCGCACGGGCAAAGTTAATGAGAACAAAGGAATTTGATCATTCCAAATGGGTAGGCGGTAAAGAACTTGACTACAGATTTTTAATGCAAGAAGGATTATAAACGACATCTATAATTGGAGATAAGTATATGTTTAGACCTGATTCAAACAGTGACAGGACTGATTACGGTAATATTTTAATGCCGTCAAAGGGTTATAAATTGGAAAGTGCGGTAGGAACAACCTATTCACTGGATTTGGAAGCTCTGATATCGGTGGCTGTTTGCCTAGGATTATCTGAGGAGGTGGACAGCAGACTGATGCAAAATCCTATATGTATGCTGAATGCATTACAGAAAGTATCAGACAGACTGATACTTTTTTGTGAAGCCGGGCAAATAAAAGCACCTTCAAGGCCTACAGCATTATCTGTTTTACTTGAAAAAATAGTGGTGGAAGTTGCATTACCTAAGGATAAAGGTACGGGCAGATATCCTGCGTTTCACCCTAAAACCTGGATGTTGTCTTATATAAACAGCGAGGGAGACAGGAAGTATCGCTTTGTAGTGATGAGTAGAAATCTGACATTTGACAGAAGCTGGGATATCAGTTTTGCAATGGACAGCAGTAAGAAGGTCAGACAAAAAAGAAAGAGCACGCCGATATGTAATTTTTTGGAGTATTTGGCTCGCAACGTGAATAAACAATGTATTGATTACCTAAAGAAAAGAAATCTTATTCGAAAAATGATGAAGGAAATTAAAGAGATTTCTTTCTCACTTGACAGTAAGGTATTTGGAGAGAATTTTGAAATACTACCTCTGGGCATTGGAGAAAAGGCATATCATATGGACAATGATAAATTATTTTGTACGCAAAGAGGTAATGCAGATTCTACATTTAATGAGCTTGTTATAATGTCACCTTTCTTATCGGGGAGTGTAATTGCAGATTTTAACCTTTCTGACAGGGCATTGTCTGAGTGCAGCAGAACACTTATTACAAGGCGATCTGAACTTGGAAAATTAAAAGAGTGTGATGTCAATAATTTTATCATATACACATTAAAAGATGAAATTATAGACGGGGAAGATGAGATCTCGGATGAGTCATCGGATAAAAGAAAACAGGATATTCATGCAAAGATATACTTAAGAAGAAAATATGCCGATGTGGATCTGTATCTTGGCTCTATGAATGCATCATACTCTGCACTCAATAAAAATGTGGAAATGATGATAAAGCTTAGTACAAAGAATAAACATCTTAACGGCGAAAGGTTTTTGGATGATATATTTTGTGGGAATGCAGATGATACAAAAAATCCTTTTGAACAGGTTACGATAGAAAGTGCAATAGATGACACGGCAGATATTAACAGAGATATATTGGAAGATAAAATAAAGTATCTATGCAGAACAAAGAAAATTGCTTATATTTCAAAAGACGAATCCAATACAGATAGATACAATATAAAAAAATAGAATTTAGCGGTATTGATACAGATGAAAATATAATGATTTCACCGATTAATTCAAAAAGGAAACATATCTTGTCCGAGTATGTGGAGTTTTTGGATATGGATATATTGCAATTATCAGAGTTTTATAAAGTGGAAATTAAGTCAGGTGATACTGTACTCAACAGGATTATCATGATTCCAACAATAGGTTTTCCGGATAACCGAGAAAATGCTGTGGTAAACAGTGTTATAGGAGACAAAGTATCTTTTATAGAATATATTTCACTTGTACTTGGTGATGAATATATTTTATCTATGATTGAGGGAAAGCAAATAAGAGAATCAGGAATTTTCAGTAAGAAAAGCGGTATAATGCCTGCAATCTATGAGAAAATGCTGAAGGTAGCAGTGACAGAACCTGAAAAGATAAAAGATATCGGATATGTACTTAAGATGGTTAATGACAGTGAAATTATACCGGATGAATTTCGCAGACTATATGAAACATTTTGCAGTATTCTAAAATTGAGAATACGATAAAGGATTATGTATGACAAAGTTTGATATAGATGAGATTGAAAAGCGCACTATGAATATGTTGAAGGATTTTCAGGCGGAAACTGTTAAGCGTGTAGATTATCTTTTTAAAAATAAGCAGAATCATGTGCTTGTTGCTGATGAGGTCGGTATGGGTAAGACGCTTATCGGCAGGGGTGTGATTGTAAAGACGGCGAGACAAAAAATTGAAGAAAAGTGCGATCTATGTAAGGTGGTTTATATCTGTTCAAATCAGAACATAGCAAATCAAAACATCAGAAAGCTTGATATTACAGGAAGGAATATCGTTGAGTCTGTATCGGATACGAGATTATCCATGCAACATCTAAAAATCATGGAACAAGCAAGTGATGAGGTTGTAAAAGATGGATTCATACAGCTTATTCCGCTTACACCGGAAACCTCGTTTAAAATGACATCGGGAGGCGGAAGTGTACAAGAAAGAGCCTTGATTTTTGCAATCTTAAAGAGGATTCCTGATTTTAAGGCTCATATAAAAACCCTTGAAGATTTTATGATACATGGCGCCGCAAAGTCATGGGAGAGTAGTGAAAAATACAATTATGAGAGTCGTGTGGCACAATGTGAAGAGGCTACAGGAGGTATCTATCCTAAAAATATAATTGATAAGATATGTAGCGAAGAATTTGAGGAAATAAGAGAAATTGTACTGGAGCATTTAAAGGAGATAAGGTATAAGAGAGAACTTTCATACTCGGACTATGCAGTAATGAATAAGCTTAGAGTTATGTTTGCGAAGATAAGTGTATCTATGTTGGAACCTGACCTTGTAATTATGGATGAGTTTCAAAGATTTAAGTTTCTTATATCAGATGAAAACAGTGAAATAGGTATACTTGCTAAAAGATTTTTCAGCGGTAGAAATACAAAGGTACTTCTTATGTCAGCGACTCCATACAAGCTGTATTACACACCGGAAGAGATAGATGAGTCACAGGGTTATGAACATTTTGAGGAATTCTTGCAGGTTATGAAATTTATCTTTAATGATGATACAAAATACGGTGAGTTTAAGAAAATATGGACGAATTATTCTGTTGTACTCAGAGAGACGAAGTCGGTAGACACTACCGTTATCGAGTTGAAAAAATTAGCTGAAGACGCCATGTATCAAGGTGTCAGCAGGACAGAGCGTATATCTGTGATGGATACAGGAGACTTTATAGATGACGGCAGTATTAAATACCATTTGCAGGTAAATGAAAATGATATAAATTCTTATATACAGATGTCTGCTTTATTGTCAAATGCCAAAGTAGGTGATAGCTGTCCGATAGATTATGTAAAGAGTTGCCCCTATCTGATGTCATTTATGAGAAAATACAAGATTAAAGAGCAAATTGAAAGGTACTATCGCAAAAATAAATATGAACTTGAGAGTGAAAGAGTTCAAAATCTGCTGTGGTTAAGCCGCAGTAAAATCAGTAAATATGAAGAACTCCCAAAGACAAATGCAAGACTTGAGGCCTTAAAAGAGAAAGCGTTTATTAACGGCGCAGAAAAATATCTATGGATTCCACCTTCTATGCCATACTATGAGTTGCAGGGGGTATATAAAAACAGCAAAGGTTTTTCTAAAATACTTGTCTTTTCCGCATGGGAGATGGTACCCAGAATGATAGGCGTTATGTTATCGTATGAGGCGGAAAGGCTCACAGTCGGAAAGCTTGTAAATCAAATAAAAAATAAAGATATAAAAAATACAGGCTATTTTGCAAAAGGTACGAGAAAGTATCCTTCACCAAGGTTAAGATTTAATACATCAAACGGTGAAGTAAGAGGTATGACTTTATTTACACTGATTTATCCGTCAAAAGTGCTGGCAGATATGTATTCACCAATTGAATCGCTCAATAAACATGAATCTCTGAAAGATATAGAAAAGTCTATAAGACGTAGATTAACAGGTAAACTTAGGGTATTGGAAGAAAAGTATGGAGATTCTTCTAACAAGAAGGAAGATAAAAGGTGGTATTATCTTGCACCTATACTTATGGATGGAGTTGATTACGCGAAAGATTGGGCAGAGAATATTTTAGCGATTCGAGATAATGAGTATGAAAACTTTGATGTAGCGGATAATTCAAAAGATAAAGGAAACAAGGGGTTTAAAGCCCATATTGAAAAACTTCAAAATTACCTTGAATACCGGGAAGAAATACAGCTTGGCAGAATGCCTGATGACTTGGTAGAAACACTGATAAATATGGTTTTAGGCTCTCCGGCTGTTTGTATATATCGTTCAAATTTGGGAAACAGAGAAATGGCGACTTCGCTGGCCAAAATTTTTATAAATAATTTTAATCTTCCCGAATCCACAGCCATTATTGACCTTGCATATGGAAGGTGTAGGGATGATAATTCACATTGGCAAAATGTCCTTAAATACTGTAAAGACGGATGCTTTCAGGCTATGATTGATGAATATATTCATATGTTGAGAGAAAGTGTAGGCTCTCAAGATGATGTTGATAGAAACACTCTCGTACATAATATAATGGTTGAATCATTAAATATACGTACAGCCACATATGCCATTGATACTTATGCGGATTTTAAGAAGCGAATTACCGGTACAAATGAAATAGGGGATGAATGTAGGATTAGATCAAGCTATGCAGTAGGATTTGGTAATGAGAGGGGAGATAATTCCAAGACTGTTATAAGAAAGGAAAATATCAGAAATGCCTTTAACTCTCCGATGCGTCCCTTTGTATTGGCTACTACATCCATAGGTCAGGAGGGGCTTGATTTTCATAACTACTGCCGCATTATAATGCATTGGAATCTGCCAAGTAATCCTATAGATCTTGAACAAAGAGAAGGCAGAATAAACAGGTTTAAATGCTTGGCAATAAGACAGAATGTAGCCGATAAATACAGTAAGAATACACAGTTTGAGAAAGATATATGGAAAGAACTCTTTGAAGCGGCAGTGAAAGAAAGGCAAGAGGGGCAATCCGAACTTATTCCGTTTTGGTGTTTCGGAAAGAATCAGAGTATAAAAATTGAAAGACTTGTGCCGATGTATCCTTTGAGTAAGGATGAATTAAAATATGAGAGGTTGATTAAAATCCTTTCTTTATACAGATTGACTTTGGGGCAGTCAAGACAGGAAGAGCTTTTAGAGTATTTATTTAAAGAGTTTAGGGACACAAGTGAACTGAAGAAATTATTTATTGATTTGAGCCCGTTTTCTAAGAAGAAGAGCTTACCTGATTAAACCTTCGTTACAGTTATAGTTTTATAAAAGCTATGATATTAAAAAAATAAAAAAATTTAAAAACAATGCAATAAAATGAAGTCCTCGTGCATTAATATAGTGAAAGGGTAAATAAGAGAACTTAAAAAAGACAGTATTATCCATATAAACGTCGACGGTGGATGATAAATCTATTAATAACTATGTTATTCCTACACAGCCAAGTGCAGCAGCGGCTAATACTCAAACTTCAGAGATTTCTGTAGAAAGAGCAAAGCAGATAGCACTTTCACATGCAGGAGTCGGATCGGCAAGATTTAAAAAGGCAAAGCTTGATTATGAAAACGGTGTTAAAGTTTATGAGATCGAGTTCAAAGCTGGAAACTTGGAATATGAATATGATATCAATGTTTCAAACGGAGCTATAGTCTCTAGCAGTGTAGAGGTAGATGATTAATAGAGATATATACTTACAGTCAGTCTGGGGTGATTCCACGGGCTGATTTTTTTGCATAACAGTAAGTCGGGCTAAGTTCAAATTACTTCAAAGTAAATTGAAGTTTGTTTGAAGTGATATTGAAGTTGACTTTGAAGTGACAGTGAAGTAGTTCAAATAACCACTTGTTAGCAAATCCTAACTATGATATAATAATTTTACCGACGATAACGTCGGTAAAGAGGAGGTATACAATATGGCTGCTGCGAAGAGGCTTAGTGAGGCTGAAAGAAAAAAAGAAATTATGGATTCAGCCGCAAAAGTAATTGCCGCAAAGGGCTTAGGAAAGGCAACTATGGAAGACATCATCGCGGGAACAACTTTATCAAAAGGAGGAGTATATCACTACTATGGGAACGTAACAGAAATCTTTAAAGACATTATGATAGGCGGGATTGATTACAGAAACAATATCATTAAGGAGCATTTGGCTGAATGTGAAAAGGGTGGTGAGAGTAAGTTTATGGCAAAACAGTTGGTTGATAAAGTCATAGACAACAATCCTTTAATGCCTCTTTATGTTGAGTTTTTGATAGAGAAAAAAAGAAATCCCGAACTGAATAATATTATGGAAGAGCTTCAGGAACAGACAAAGGAAAGATTTAAAGCGATATGGAGTGATGACTCAGGATGGTTGTTTGATCCACAAATGTTTCAGTTTGTTACCGATTTTATGAATGCTCTGATAATGGCTTCTGATGTACTGGATGCAAGAGAAAATTTCAAAAAGAACAGACAGCATTTGGAAGCAATATTTACTTACTTATTTGAACAAGTAAAGGAGAAACTGATGGGAGTTTATAAGAAATTATTCAGATATGTGCCGAATGAAAAATATATCGGATATATGTCAATTTTATTATCGAGTATTTCGGCATTCCTGGTGGTTTATGGGTATTATTATATATTTCTACTTCTAAAAGAAGCGGTAGTAAAGGGAAATTATGAAAGTGCAGGATATTATTCTACAAGGATAGTTATCTGTTTAACTATAAGTGCAGTAATGTATTTGGTATCCGGTATTGTTTCACATAAGCTGGCATTCAGACTTGAAACAAATTTACGAAAAAGAGGAATTGAAGGTCTTACCGATGCAAGCTTTCGATTTTTTGATCTGCATTCCTCAGGATATATAAGAAAAACTATAGATGACAATGCGGCAAAGACACATATGGCGGTAGCTCATATGTTGCCTGATAATTCACAGGCATTTTTGGTACCGATTTTTGCATTTATACTGGCATTTGCCATAAGTCTTAGAGTCGGAATCGTTATTATAGTTTTATCTGTTATAAGCGGACTTATATTGATGGGAATGATGGGCAATAAAGATTTTATGAAACTGTATCAGACTTCACTTGACAAACTGAGTTCTGAAACTGTGGAGTATATCAGAGGCATACAGGTAATAAAGATATTCGGTTCAAAACTTAGATCTTTTAAGGCATTACATGATTCTATTATGGAGTATTCAAAATACGCTTATGATTATTCTCTGTCTTGTAAAACACCCTATGTCATATATCAGCTGATATTTTTAGGATTGATTGCCATTATCAGCATTCCGCTCAGCTTCTTTTTGACCGGTATAAAAGATCCTAAATTTATGGCTGTAGAGCTTATTATGATCTTTTTCTTAAGCGGTGTAATAATGGTCTCTTTTATGAAAATAATGTGGGCAAGCATGAATATCTATAATGCAAATTTTGCCATTGACAGTTTGGAAGAATTATATGAAAAGATGCAGGAGGACAAACTCACATATGGAAACAGAGAACATTTTGACAATTTCAATATTGAATTTGAAAATGTGAGCTTTTCATATGGGGATAAAAAGGTTCTGGAAAACCTATCATTTTCATTAGAAGAGAAAAAAACTTATGCCTTAGTGGGGCATTCAGGTTCAGGAAAGTCAACTGTTGCAAAGCTTTTGTCAGGATTTTATAAGGTTGATAAGGGGGCAATAAAAATAGGTGGATATCCTCTTTCGGAATATACAAAGGAGGCAATCATAAGGAATATCTCGTTTGTATTCCAAGACAGCAAACTGTTTAAAAAATCAATATACGATAATGTAGCATTGGCTGATGAAAATGCAGGCAGAGATAAAGTAATGAATGCTCTCAGTCTTGCAGGTTGTGATGAAATTATTGAAAAGTTTAAAGACAGGGAAAATGCAATTATAGGTTCAAAGGGGGTGTATCTTTCAGGAGGTGAAAAACAAAGGATTGCTATTGCAAGGGCTATTTTGAAAAATTCACCTATTGTAATTATGGATGAAGCGAGTGCGGCAATTGATGCAGATAATGAATATGAATTACAAAAGGCATTTAAAAATTTAATGCAGGATAAGACTGTTATAATGATTGCCCATAGGATGACAAGTATCCGAAATGTAGATGAAATAATAGTTTTGGAAAAGGGAAATGTAATAGAGCGAGGAGATAATGATTCATTAGTAAAAACCGGAGGGTTATACAGCAGACTTCTCAGTCTTTACGAAACTGCAAATGATTGGAGGGTGTCAAATGAAAAACTACTATAAGAAAAGATATGCTCTCTCAGAACAGGGTGCAAAAAATCTTACAAAAGCAACGATATATTGTTTTTTGACATATTGTATCAACCTTGGTCCGATGTTTATTTTGATGGGACTGATTAATCAGTTGGTCTTGGGAAATGTATCAAGCACCTTGCAGTATATTGTTATGGCAATACTCACTCTGATATTTATGTACATCTTATTATCGGAGGAATATGTAAGCCTTTATAATTCCACCTATAAAGAATCGGCAAATTTGAGAAAGGGAATAGCAGAGAATCTGGCACAGCTTCCGCTGGCTTATTTTTCAAAGCACGATCTATCCGACCTTTCACAAAACGATAATGTCTGATGTGGAAAGAGTAGAGCATTCTATGAGCCATTCTATACCAAAGGTTGTGGCTATGTGGTTATTCTTTCCTCTGATGGGACTTATTATGCTTATTGGAAACTGGAAGCTTGGACTTGCAGCAATTATTCCTACTCTTTTAAGCTTTTATGATCAATCCTTTGGCAAAACAAAAGGAAGTTTCAGAGTACAGCAGATATTTTAATATTCTAAGAGATAATTCAGAACTTTTTCAAGAAACAATAGAGTTGCAACAGGAGATAAGCAGCTTTAATCAAGCCGACAAGGTGAAGAAAAAAACTTGTATAAAAAAAGATGGAGGAGAGCGAGAGAATTCATCTTAAAGTAGAGGTTCTTCCGATGTTGGCTGTGGGAATTTCTTCATCACTTTCATATATAAGCCTTGCAGTAGTATTGGCTGTCGGAATACAGTTACTTATTCATAATGAGATCAGCCTCTTATATCTGATAGGATACCTGATAGGAGCAATAAAGGTAAAAGAACTTTTTGATGTTTCAAGGGAAGGAATGACCGAAATGTCCTATATTGAACCTGCAATTGTAAGAATAAAGGAGATAAAAAATGCAGCGCTTCAAGAGGGTGAAGATACAGAACTTTCAAGCTACGATATAGAATTTAAAAACGTTTCATTTGCTTATAATAAAGATGCAAAGGTATTAAAAGATGTGAGTTTTACGGCAAAGCAGGGTGAGGTTACAGCTTTGGTAGGTATATCGGGTTCCGGTAAAACTTCCGTACTAAGACTTATATCAAGGCTGTACGACTATGATACCGGAAGTATCTTAATAGACGGAAAGGATATAAAAAATATATCTACAGAATCATTGTTTAAGAATGTCTCAATAGTATTTCAGGATGTGACCTTGTTTAATACAAGCATTATGGAAAATATTCGTTTGGGCAGGGAGAGTGCAACAGATGAGGAAGTAAAGGAAGCGGCAGTGCTTGCAAACTGTATGGATTTTATCGAAAAATTGCCGGATGGATTTAATACTCTGATTGGCGAAAACGGTGCGGAATTATCAGGGGGAGAAAGACAGAGAATTTCTATTGCAAGAGCATTTCTAAAGGATGCACCTGTTTTAATATTGGATGAGATATCGGCAAGCCTTGATGTGGACAATGAAAAGAAGATACAGGACAGTTTAAATAAGCTTATCAAGGATAAAACGGTTATTATTATCTCACACAGATTAAAATCAATAGAAAATGTGAATAAGATCGTGGTAATAGATGAGGGAGTTGTTGAGACATCAGGAAATCATGATAAGCTTATAAAAGATTCAAAGGTATATAAAAACTTGATCGAAAAGACAAAATTAGCGGAAGCATTTAATTATTAAGGGGAAGATATGAAAGAGAAAAAGCTGAAAATAAAGGATCTGGTTACTATAGGTGTGTTTGCAGTCATATATATTGTAGTTACCTTTGCCGTTGGAATGATTGGAGTTATTCCGATTTTATTTCTCATATATCCTACAATACTGGGAATTGTTAGCGGAACTGTTGTTATGTTATTTATGGCGAAGGTACAAAAACCTTGGGCATTGTTTATTTTCGGAATGCTGTCACCTCTTATTATGTTTGTTGGGGGACATACATATGTAATTGTACTTCATGCATTTGCAGTAATGATTATAGCCGAGTTGATAAGAAGAATCGGTCATTATAATTCATTTAAATACAATATGCTTTCATTTGCGATATTTAATACCTGGATCTGCGGTTCACTTATGCAAATGTTATGGGCAAGGGAGAAATACATTGAGTTATCTATGATGATGGGCAAGGAGTATGTAGATATTTTGATAAAACTTATTACCTATCAGCATATGGCTTGGTTTATCTTGGTGCTATAATCGGAGGACTTATAGGCGCAAATATCGGAAGAATATTACTGAAAAAGCATTTTATAAAGGCAGGTATAGTTTGATGTATTACATCAAAGACAACAGATTTAACCCGAATCCTATAACCAAGTTTTTTGTCGTAGTGTTAATGGGGTTTACAGGATTACATTCTATAAATCACTATTCAGAATGGGCAGTAGTAATTGTAATTTCCGCTATGTATTTTATAAACGGATTTAAAAAAGATGCAATAAAAAATATACTTTGGTTTGGTGTGCTGTTTTTCGTACCTGATTTCAGTGCTTTGGAAAAGTTTCCTATTTTTATACTGATGATGCTTTCATTGTTTGCTCTATGCCGTATGTTTTATCTTCCTTTTGCGGCAGGTAAATTTATGATTAAGACTTCTGATGTAGGAAGTATTATTTCATCAATGGATGCCATAAAAATACCTAAGGAGGTTTCCATCCCTATTGCGGTGATGTTCAGATTTTTTCCGTCTTTTGCAGAGGAGAAAAACAGTATCAAAATGGCAATGAGAATAAGAGGAATAGAGACAAAAAATCCTGTTAAATACCTCGAGTATGTAGCAGTTCCGCTGCTTATTATTTCCTCAAATATTGCTGATGATATTTCAAAGGCGGCAGAAACAAAATGTATTGCCAATCCTATAAAGAAAACAAGGTATGTAAGCGTGAGAATACATTTGATCGATTTTATTTATGCCGTAACAATCAGTGTTATAGTAGCAGGAGGAATTATATGCTCACATTAGAAAATTTATCACTGTTTTATGAACAGGACAAAAAGATTCTTGACTGTATAAACTTAACTGTGGCAGACGGTGAATGCATATTGCTTACAGGAGAGAGCGGAAGCGGAAAATCCTCTATTATAAATTCTATAAACGGTCTGGCTTTTGAATATGAAAATGCCAAAATTAGCGGAACTATAAAGGTTGATAATAAAGACTTAAAGGGAATGGAGCTGTATGAAATATCACTGTTGATATCAAGCGTTTTCCAAAATCCCAAGACACATTTTTTTAATGTTGATACAACACTTGAGCTTTTATTTTATCTTGAAAATATAGGGCTTAGTAAACAGGAAATGGAAAGCCGCATGGAAGATATGCTGAAGCTCTTTCCGATAAAGCATTTGCTGGGGCGTAGTATATTTGAACTTTCGGGCGGTGAAAAGCAGATTCTTTGTGTGGCGGCCTGCTATATTTCCGGTTGTAAGATAATAGTACTGGATGAACCTTCATCAAATCTTGATGATAAATATATTGATATATTAAAAGAAATGCTGCAGATACTAAAGAATAAGGGAATTACACTTATCATTGCAGAGCATAGAATCTATTATTTGACGGATTTGGCAGATCGAATTATTCTTGTCAGAAAGGGAGAGCTTTTTAAGGAGCTTAAAAAAAGATGAACTTTTAAACTCTGAAAAAGCAACTTGGACTTCGCTCTGCGATAAAAAAACAAACTTGAAAGCACAAATTAAGTCGGTCCGAAATGATTTAAATATTAAAAAAACTCGAGTACAACTTTAAAGACGGTTCAGGGGTTAAAGATAGAAGATATTTCATTTGGTCTTGGAAATATTTACGGTATTACCGGAAAAAAACGGCTGCGGTAAATCTACATTTATAAGAGTAATGACAGGCCTTGATGATAAGGGAAAGAGTGAGATAACATTTAACGGGAAAATCCTAAACAAAAAAGACAGACTGAAAAATTCATCATTGGTTATGCAGGATGTAAATCATCAGCTTTTCACAGATTCTGTAGAGGAAGAAATAAAACTTGGGGTTAAGGATTTGTCACAGGATAGATTAGATAAGGTCCTATTTGGTCTTGAACTTACAGAATTAAAGGACAGACATCCTATGAGCCTTTCAGGTGGACAAAAACAAAGAGTAGCCATTGCTTCAGTTCTATGTAAAAACTCAAGATTTATATTTTTTGATGAGCCCACAAGCGGTATGGATTATAAAAATATGATAAGAATTTCAAAGCTGATAAAGGAGATGAGTATTAAAGATAATATTATATTTATTGTTTCCCACGACAATGAATTTTTAAATGAAACCGCAGACAGTATACTTTGCCTTGAGGAATTCAAGATCCCGGCATCCAAAAAATGAAAGTAATAGAATCATTTATTATTAAACAAAACTTTAAAAACTGTAGTTTAATATATGATATAATCAAAGAAAACATTGGAGGATACTTTATGGATCGTTTCAAGAAAGTTTATAGGCAGGGAGTATTAGAAATACTTGAAGTTTGGGTTGATACGGAGACAGGTGTAAACTATTTGTTTAAGGCAAACGGATATGCAGGAGGTCTGACAGCTTTACTGGATAAAGACGGAAAGCCTGTAATAACATACAATGGTAAAGAAGAATTGTAAATAAAAACGGCTCTTTGTCAACTGTAGTGGGTTGAAGAAAAGCTAAGCTCGAGAAAGGACAAATTTGGTCCTTTCTTTTTTTGTGTTCAGAGCGATGAAAATTCGTTTCTTAAAGTTGTCAAAGTTCCGAAAACCAAAGGCATTTCGTTTGATAAGTTTGATGAGATTATTCGTCGTTTCCAATTTGGCGTTAGAATAGGGTAATTGAAGAGCGTTGACAATCTTCTCTTTGTTCTTTAGAAAGGTTTTAAAGACAGTCTGTAAAAGAGGATGAACCGCCTTATATTGTCCTCAATGAGTCCAAAGAATTTCTCGGGCTCCTTATTCTGAAAGTGGAAAAGCAAGAGTTGATAGAGATTATAGTGGTCTTTCAAGTTTTATGAATAGCTTAATAGTTTATAAAGAATCTATTTATTGGTTAAATGCATACGAAAAGTAGGGCGATAAAATCTCTTATCACTCAGTTTACGACTATCCTGTTGGATGAGCTTCCGGTAGCGCTTGATAGCCTTGTATTCATGAGACTTTCGATCAAGTTGATTCATGATTTGAACACGCACACGACTCATAGCCCGGCTTAAGTGTTTTACAATGTGAAAGCAATCAAGTACAATTTTTGCATTCGGAAAGTTGCCTCGCTAAGTCATAGTAAGGACTAAACATATCCATAGTAATGATTTTCACTCGACATCGGACGGCTCTATCATATTTAAGAGAGTGATAACGAATGAGAGCTTGTGTTCTACCCTCAAGAACAGTGATGATATTGAGTTTGTCAAAATCTTGCGCAATAAAACTCATCTGTCCCTTTGTAAAGGCATACTCATCCCAGGACATAATCTCAGGAAGACGCGAAAAATCATGCTCAAAGTGAAAGTCATTGAGCTTACGAATAACAGTTGATGTTGAAATAGAAAGTTGATGAGCAATATCAGTCATAGAAGTCGTTTCAATCAACTTTTGAGCAATCTTTTGCTTGATGATACGAGGGATTTGGTGATTTTTCTTGACGAGAGAGGTCTCGGCGACCGCCATTTTCGAGCAATGATAGCACTTAAAACGACGCTTTTTCAAAAGGATTCCAGTAGGCATACCAGTCGTTTCGAGGTAAGGAATCTTAGAAGGTTTTTGAAAGTCATATTTCTTCATTTGGCTTTCGTAATCGGGACAATATGGAGCCTCATAATCCAGTTTAGCGATGATTTCTTTGTGTGTATCCTTATTGATGATATCTATAATTTGGATATTAGGGTCTTTAATGTCAAGAAGTTTTGTGATAGAACGTAATGGTTCCATATGAATCTTTCTAATGATGGTTTGGTTGCTTTTCATTATAGATTATATGGGGCTTTTTTCTACAACAAAATAGGCTCCATAATATCTATAGGGGATTTACCCACTACAAATATTATAGAGCCAAACAATAAGCGTTTTAGTGTTAGAAATTATTAAAATGATTTGTTAGAGCTGTTTATGACTAATCTCGAAAAACTCAGTTTCTCACTTAACTATTTTTTATACGTTTTATGGTGTTTAAGGTTGTTGTGACTAGCTCGTTAACAGGCATGGCTTTATAATCTCCTTTTAACCATTCATCAAAAATATTGTAGAGACCGCCGGTAATGAATCTACTATCATAAGTGATTTGTCTTTGATCACTATTTGTGATGTGCCAAGGTGCTATGACAGTGGTATAAGCAGTAGGAAGCCTATCATAAGACCTTTGCAAGATAAGCACGAGTAAGTTTGCGTCTTGCAAAATTTTTAATGGCTCAGTGTACTGGCTCCAATACTGAAAGAAAAGGTTCACTAAATCTTCAAAATTAGTCAGTTTTTCTGTTTGAAGTTCGATAATATAGTCTTGGATTAAGCGGTCTAAATAATTCGTAAGAACTTCCTCTTTTGAATGGTAATAACGATAAAACGTTCGTCTAGCAATCTGAGCATGCTCGCTGAGTTCAGCAATGCTGATATTTTGGAGAGACTTCTTAGTTGCTAATAAATCGAACAAGGCTTCTTCCAGCCATTGCTGCGTTTGATATTCCATGGTATTTTTCCTTTCCTGTCACACTTTTGGTCAAACTGTGCCAATTTCTCTTAACCTCTTGTTTTTTAACAGTTTATCATTATACTAAAAGTGTTGCGAGTGATATATGATTATCATTTATTCTTAACATTGTACAATTGTTAGTTGTTATTAAGGAGGTAAAGATATGAGCATTCTTTTTAATGTTTGGATGCTGCCTATTTTATTTATTTTACATGATTTTGAAGAAATAATTTTTATGCCCTTGTGGAAAACACGGCATCATCAAAAGTTAGAAACTTTTAAGAAACCGTTCTTTGGTTCCGTTACGCAAGGTTCCGCTTTTGCAGTAGGTGTGTTCGAGGAATTTATCATTCTGGTGTTTATTTCTGGATTCTGCCAAATAACTGACAACAGTTTACTCTATTTATCTTTTGTAATAGCTTATACAGCTCATTTCATAATCCATTATATCATGTGCCTGCAATTTATGGGCTATGTTCCTGGAGTCGTCACGGTAACCCTAGAATTGCCAATGGTTCTAATGATTATTTCTCACTATTGGCCTTCTGACGTTTCTTTATTATCAGTCGTTATCTATCTTTTATTGGCCATGGTAATAGTTTTTACGAATCTTAAAATCATGCATCTCATCATGCCAAAAATTCAAACACATCTAGAAAAATACGCGAAATGAAAAACGATTAAATGAGAGCTACTTTTTAACCTTTCTGATATAACTGGTTAATGAGCAGCCAAGAGTCAATCGAAGTGGCTGATAAACATGGTTTGACTATGGTCTTTACAGGAGTAAGATATTTTAGACATTAAAAAGTAAAAGGGAAGAAAACAGTTTTTTTCTTTTTTTTGTTTAAAAAACAAACGAAACAAGATTAAAACGAACGTTTGTGGTATAATATTAATAAATAATTCGCAAAAGAGGTTAAGAGATGAAACTGTTAGTTGTTGGCTCAGGCGGTCGTGAGCATGCGATTGCCAAAGTTGTTGGAGTCTAAAGACGTTGAGCAAGTTTTCGTGGCACCTGGGAATGACGGGATGACCTTGGATGGACTTGATTTGGTAAATATCTCTATTTCCGAACATTCTAGGCTAATCGACTTCGCAAAAGTCAACGATATTGCTTGGACTTTTATAGGTCCGGATGATGCCCTTGCAGCTGGAATCGTGGATGATTTCAATGCAGCTGGTATCAAGGCTTTTGGTCCGACTAAGGCTGCGGCTGAGCTTGAGTGGTCTAAGGATTTTGCTAAGGAAATCATGGTTAAATACGACGTTCCGACAGCAGCCTATGGCACATTTTCAGATTTCGAGGAAACCAAGGCTTACATCGAGGAACAAGGAGTTACAATCGTCGTCAAGACAGATGGCTTGGCCCTTGGGAAAGGTGTCGTCGTTGAGGAGACAGTTGAGCAAGCAGTAGAAGCAGCTCACGAGATGCTTTTGGACAATAAATTCGGGGACTCAGGTGCGCGTGTGGTCATTGAGGAATTCCTGGACGGAGTGGAATTTTCACTTTTTGCCTTTGTCAATGGCGACAGGTTCTACGTCATGCCAATGGCTCAGGATCACAAGCGTGCTTATGATGGTGACAAGGGCCCTAACACTGGTGGAATGGGGGCTTATGCGCCACTTCCAGTAATCCACCTCCATGCGCCAGCTGTCATGCTCAATGTACTCGGTCAAAATGTCGAGGCGGCTGAAACATATGTGACAGAAAATCCAAGCGCCCACCTCCACTTATATGGTAAACTAGAAGCAAAGCACAACCGCAAGATGGGGCATGTGACTTTGTTTAGTGATGCGCCGGATAGTGTGGATGAATTTTAGAGGATTGCTATGGAAAATATAAAATATTTAGAAATTATAATGACGGGAATAAAACTCATAACTGTAAGTGAGTTTTTATGAATATTTTGATGAGTTACAATCTGGGGAATCGGATAAATTGCCATTATTTTTTTATATAGCTTTAATTTAATAGATAAGTATGAATTCGGCAAGATGGATGGTTCAAATACTACGGTAGAGATAAAAAAAATATTACTCAAAAATACTCATACAAAATTGAATATTGGAGAATATCTGTTAAAAAAATACAATTTATCAGAAAGATGTTTTTTTGAATTATCAAAAAAATTGTTGACAGTGATATAAGAGTTGAAACTTCAGAAAGAGAATTGGTAATTTATGCTGCGGGTGACCTAAAAAGAGTATTTTACTGTTATTATGAATGATAAGCTTTGATGTTGAATACGCTATAAAAGAGTTACTTTATGAAAGTTGGTGTGCTTGTGGTAGAAAAATTTGTTCAAATCATTAATAATGTTGAAAAATTGGAGTGACGTTAATTACATTATTAATAGTTTCTCCAATGTTCATAATGATATAGAAATACGAGAGCAAGATAAAGAATTAGTGTTTAAATCAATATATTCAATTGTAAAGAATATGAAATATTTTTCCAGAGAGTGGGAAATTCGGTGTTAGCTTGCTAACAGAATTTTTTAAAAATTATTAATTAATAAGAAAGATATCAATGTTAAAAATAAAAAGAAAAAAATCGTTAGCGCTTTTTATTCAAAAGTCAAGAAGAGGCATTACTAAAAAAAATGAAGAGGAAGAGGAGTTGATAAGAAGTTTCTATATTAATATACATTTAGAGAAAGTGTATAATAGAATTTATACTGTAAAAAAATCAGAAAAAAAGATTCGCTAGAATTTGAATTGTTAAATATTCGTCTTTGGGATATTTTTGGGGAATAAGAAATTCCTAGATTATATAGAAAAATGAAGATTTTTAAAACACTTACTTTAGAAAATCTTTATATTGGTCAGGCATTTGGGAAAGACGGAAATCGAAATGTTTTTTTGATAGGATAGGAGAAGGGCATGAAAAGCTTCAAAGAATAATATCAACAGTCCCTTCAAATAAAGAAGTAGCTTTTACTATTTTTTTCTATGGAACCAAAAAGGAAATTTATTTATAAGTCAATATGGATCAGAAGCTACAAAACAGCTAAATAATTTTTTTGAATGGTAAGATTGAACCAAAAAGAATATGTCGATTTGGCTGAAATTGCATTGATAACATATTTGAAACCTAAGTACAATACTCAGCATATTAAAGATGATTTCAAAAGTTTGAAAACAGCTAAAGTCGAGGGCATTATTAATAGTAATGATGGTATACAAATTTTTTTATGGATTTTTGAAAAAAAGTGAATTGGGAGATTATTTCAAGCGGTTGTACAAATAAGTTCGTTTCTAATAAACCTTATTTATATTGTCTTTTTTAAAAAAAGAGGCATTTAACCTGAAAAATTAATGAGATTGAAAAATTTGTTTGAGGCGATTACTAATACAAAAAAAGAAAAGGAAAAATAATTAACCATGATCAACCGTTACTCTCGCCCTAAGATGGCGAACATTTGGAGTGAAGAAAATAAATACCGTGCTTGGATTGTTGTGGAAATCTTGGCTTACTAGGCATGGGTTGAATTGGGGGAAATCCCTAAGGAAGATGTAGCTTTGATTCGCGAGAAAGCGGACTTTGACATTGACCGTATTTTGGAAATTGAGCAGCAAACTTGTCATAATGTAGTGGCCTTCACACATGCTGTTTCTGAGACGCTTGGTGAAGAGCGCAAGAGGGTTCACTATGGCTTGACGTCTACTAACGTGGTAGATACTGCCTATGGTTACCTCTACAAACAAGCCAATGAAATTATCCGTAAGGACCTTGCAAACTTTACTAAAATCGTGGCATATAAGGCGAAAGTACACAAGTTCACAATCATGATGGGTCGTACCCACGGTGTGCATGCTGAATCTACAACATTTGGGCTTAAATTGGCAACTTGGTACAGCGAAATGAAACGTAACATTGATCGTTTCGAGCACGCAGCTGCTGGTGTGGAAGCTGGGAAGATTTCTGGTGCGGTTGGTAACTTTGCCAACATCCCACCATTCGTTGAAAAATATGTCTGCGACAAATAGGGTATTCGTGCCCAAGAAATTTCTACACAGGTGCTTCCTTGTGACCTTCATGCTGAGTATTTTGCGGTTCTTGCCAGCATCGCAACTTCTATCGAGCGTATGGCAACGGAGATTTGTGGTCTTCAAAAATCAGAACAACGTAAAGTGGAAGAGTTTTTTGCCAAAGGTCAAAAAGGATCTTCAGCAATGTCTCACAAACGGAACCCTATCGGTTCTGAAAACATGAAAGGTCTTGCGAGTGTCATCCGTGGTCATATGGTAACAGTGTGTCACTTTGGTATGAACGGGATATCTCTCACTCATCAGCTGAGCGGATCATCACACCAGATACAACCATCTTGATTGACTACATGCTCAACCTTTTTGGAAATATCGTTAAGAACTTGACAGTCTTCCCGGAAACATGAAACGCAATATGAACTCTACATTTGGTCTTATCTTCAGTCAACGTGCTATGCTGACTTTGATTGAAAAAGGCATGACGCATGAGCAAGCTTACGACCTTGTTCAACTGAAGACAGCTCAATCATGGGATAATCAAGTAGACTTTAAACCACTTCTTGAAGCAGATCCAGAGGTAACCTCTCGCCTCACTCAAGAAGAAATTGATGAAATCTTCAACCCAGCTTACTACACTAAATGTGTTAATGAAATCTTCGAACGAATTGGACTTGGGGATTAAAAAACTGTAGCGGAAGGATAGCTTCTACTACAGTTTTTTATGTCTATTCCCATATTGTATGCTGTGCTCTCACACCATATTTATCAGGTTTATAAAGTGAATCAAAATCAGCTTCCACACTGTATCTTTTCCATATAACATAGTCGGAAGTCTGAATCTTAAGTGTAAATGAAATATCATTCTTTATTTCTTCATATTCAATCGGATGTAGTGAAAAAATATCCGTCAAATCTTTTTCTCTAAAATCATCTATACTCAGTTTTGACAAGTCGGTATTATTAAATTTAACTTCCGGTAAAGTTTCACTGTCTGCCGGAATCCTGTAATAAGTTATTGTACAGTTTTTTAGTTTATCGCTATCTTTTAATGTAGGAGTAACACTTACAAAACCGTAGGATTTATCATCACGAAATATTTCCAAAAGTTCACCATAATAAAAGTGGTCATTACGATTGTTTACTATTTCGCTGTCTGCAGACTTTTCTAAGAAGTAAAAGCCGTCAGACAAAAGAGTGGATGCCTTTGTTTCGCCGACAATTATATTGCTTTTATCTATTTGTACTACGACCGGCTTTTCGGGAAAACCTATCATAGATACAAAGAGAGTAAGGGTAAAAAGTGAAATAAACAGTCCGGCTATAACAGCATTTGAAGCTGAGTAGAGTCGAAATATTTTATTTTTATGATTGCTTATAAGTCCTAAGATAAGCTGAAGGAGATGATAAATTATCAAGCTTATTACTGCAAGCCCAAGCTGAAATTTTAAACATCTATAAAGTGACAAGGTAAAATTATTTGTCATGTAAAACATAATGCCTATGCAGGAGATATTTGCCAAAATATACACGAAGAAAAATAATAATGCAGCTTTTAGTGCAGCAGATTCGGTAATATCATCATAGTCTATATGTATTCTACCTTGAAAGCCCTGTCCGATTTTGTACATCCATTTTGGGACTTCCTTTCCGGTAGTTACTGCAATTACCAGCCTTAAAAACATATAGATTGTTAACATAAAGCATAGTAAAACCAAAAGACCAAAAATTAATGCGAATACAGTAAATCCCATTTTATTCCCCCATTATTCCCAAATTGTATGCTGTGCCCTGACACCATAATGGTGTACTGAGAGTACTTACAGCTATTACCGGTTTTATGTACATATAAACTGTAAACGTAAGAAGTATCAGTATAAGTATACCGAGTGCTATTGAAATTATAAAAAAGGCCATCGTAGCTCCCCTTTTCAAATTAAAAGTTGTATACTTATATTATATCATTTTGTTGTAAAATTTACGATATTTAATACTTTTATGGGGAGGAATATGGCTGTTTCATATTTTATCTATGTGACGGATAAAGAAAATACTGGTTTTAATTTGGATAAGTTTAATAATGACATTAAACAAAGATTTCCTAAAGTCGGTATTTTGATAAAGGATGATGAGGACTGTCGGTACAATATTTGTTGGGAAGACTACGAGGATGAGTATGAGTTTGAACTTTGGATGCTTAAGGATAGAAGTGTATTCATGATAAATTATTTCAACTCAAAGAACAGGCTCTATGATTATGCAGAGTTTATAAAATGGCTCAGAAGCTACTTCTCTTATGAAAGGGAAGTTTTATTATGTGATGAGGGATATAGTAAAACACTTGTATTAAGTGAGGGAGTAGAGATAGAGGATATTTTGGAGATACTGGAGTAGGAGCATTATTGTTAAAACATACCGGATATATATCATATTACGTATAGGTTTACAGTTGAGAAATTCAGATATATAAAGTATGATAGGAATGTAGATTAATATATAAATAAGATTAAATTAATAAATTTATAATGGAGGTAATGGGAATGGAAACAGGCTCTGTAAATGATTTGAAAACTTTTGTGGAGGTGAAATCTTTCGGTGATATTTTACCTAAGAATGGAACAAATATAAGAAGCCCTTATGAGCATCAAAAAAAGGCTATGGAAGCACTTGATAAGATTAATAAAGAAGAATCTTACAGTACTTTGGTAGTTCTGCCGACAGGAGGCGGAAAGACTTATACAGCTTCTATGTGGCTTTTAAAAAATGCTATTGATAAGAAAAAGAAAATTCTTTGGATTGCACATCGACAGATGTTGCTTGATCAGGCTGCGGAGTCATTTCAAAAGTTTGCTTATACGGAAGTTGTACCGCATATTTCTTCTTTCAGATTCAGAATTGTGTCAGGTGCATCAAGTCATGACAGAACAATAGATATCAAAGCGGATGATAATTTATTGATTATAAGTAAGGACAGCATAGGCAGAAATATTGAAAGACTTGATAAGTGGCTGGAAGGAGAAAAAGAGCTGTACTTGGTTGTGGATGAAGCACATCATTCAACTGCAAAAACCTATAGAAAAGTTATCAACTATGTAAAGGATAAGGTTCCGAACTTAAAGTTAATAGGTCTGACGGCAACACCGTTTCGAACAGCTGAAGAGGAGCAGGGACTTTTAGGTAAAATCTACTCTGACGGTGTCAGCAATGGTCAGGTTGTACGTGGAGACATAGGAATAACATATCAAATAGGATTAAAAGAACTTATAAACAGACAGATTCTTTCAAAGCCTATTTGAAAGCTACTTTACTGAAGAAAATTATGGAGATTCTTTGGGGCTTGAGTCATGGGAAAGGATTCAATATCTTGATAATTTGCCGGAGGGTATTGCGAGTCAGATGGCGGAGAGTGCCGCACGTAATAAACTGATTGTTGAAACATATAAAGAAAAACAGGATGAATATGGTCAGACAATTGTATTTGCGGTAAATGTAATACATGCTATTCAGCTTAGTGCACTTTTTAATAAAGCGGGAATTAAGTCTGATTTTGTTGTATCCGATATCAGAGACGGTGTTACAGGAGTGACAGTAAGCAGAGAGGATAATGAGAGAAAACTTGAAGCCTACAGAAACGGAGAATTACAGGTACTTGTTAATGTAAATATATTGACTGAGGGTGTGGATTTACCAAAGACAAAAACAGTGTTTTTGGCAAGGCCTACAGTATCATCTATTTTGATGACACAGATGGTAGGTAGAGCATTAAGAGGAACTGCAGCGGGAGGTACCTCAAGTGCATATATTGTTTCATTTATAGACCATTGGAATGAGCATATTGCATGGGTAAATCCGGAAAGTTTATTTGCAGGAGATAATGAGTTTCAGGATAGTGATGATTCCGAGCGCATCAAAAGAGATATTCAACTGATTGCAATCTCAAAGATTGAGGAGTTTGCAAGAATACTTGACAATTCGGTAGATACGATAGATTTGGAAAGAGTTGCTTTTGAAAAAAGAATTCCTATCGGAATGTACGCATTTAATTATCTGGAAGAAAACGGAATGGACCATTCATATCAGGTAATGGTATATGACAGCACACAGGAAGCTTATAAGAATCTTATGGAGTCACTTCCTTCATTGTTCAAGTCATTTGATGTAACAGAGGAGTATCTGACAAAAGAACAGCTTGATGAAATGGAGGAACAGTGCAGGGATTCATTCTTCTGTGGTGAAATGATACCACCATATGAGAGCAGAGATGTCATAAATATCATAAAATACTATGCACAATATGAGGAAGCACCAAGATTTATACCTTTGAAGAGGTGGATAGAAATAAGCTGGATATATCAAAGATTGCAAGGCATATTTGGGATGAAGATATGGGTGTACGCAAAAAGGCTGAATACATTGATGAGCTATGGAATTCCGGTGACGACAATATGCTTAGATTGTTCTTTGGCAGGAAGATATATTTTTCAAAGCAGCTTGATATTGAATTGATGAAATTATCAGATCCTGATATATATATTAAAGACCCAAAAGTAGATTATGGTCTTAAGAATCTGGAAGATTTACCGCTCCATAGAATTGGTGAGATTTATCCTGATTATGAAAAATATTTAAGAGATGAAACTTTTAAAAAGTATACTGATGAAGCCGGTAATTACCACTGTGCCTGCTGTGGGTTTACAGACAGATCCAGAGTTCCTTTTCATGTAGACCATATTATTGCTATGAATAATGGCGGTAAATCTGTTTTAGAGAATTTACAGATTCTTTGCCGCAGTTGTAATGCAAGGAAGAGTGACAAATAATGTATGGGTTGTTTTATTCGGCAATCGATATTGCATTTATCTTACAGGATTTAAAACTTGGTTGTAGAGAGGAAAGTAAAGTTCTTGATTCAATATGGGAAAATGAAAAGAACTTACTTTCCGAACAGTACAGAGATAATAAGAGAAAATTTCTGCTGGATATATACCAATGGAGTCATTATATATTGGATAAGGATGGAATTGATAAAGAACTTGTTGCTATACAGAGAGATTTGAAGCATTCAGATAGAACATTGCAATTAGATCAGTTAAGCGTTTATTTTTCTGATTTTGATATCTTCTTTAAAAGTTGTCGTATAAAAATATTATATGGCGGAATAGATTATGTGAGTATAAAGCTCAGAGTACTATTAGAAAGGTATGGATATAAGCGTAGATCATCATTGATTGTCCAATATATAAAACATTGTCTGCTGTTCTATAAGTTGAAAGTTACTCTGTTTGGAGGATATGCTTGTGATATAGAAACAGTAGACCTTGATGAAATATTGATGTTTAGGGTAATAAGTTAGTGTATTTAATTGACAAACAGTCATAAGTTTAGAAAAAAACTTGTGGCTGTTTTGTTGTTACATGTTAGATAAGTAAAATATATTTTTATAAGGAGATAAGACTTAGAAAATAAAATTAATGATAGGATATTGACAAAAAGCAATCATAGGTGTATCTTGGTTATGTAAATTAAAAATCATATTCTCCGGGGGATAATGTATTGAATATAGAACGAGAGAGTATAGAACAATATTTGTTAGAGGTAAAAGAAGCTGTAAAAAAAGATAAGTATAGGCTTGATCATAATTCAAGAAGACAGGATAACATTAAGTTATTCTTGGATTATGTTATTGATGAAGCAAAAGTGAAGGAAGTTATACTTGATCTTAACACACAGGACTTTTCAATAATATTACAGAATGAGCATAAAGGCTTTGAACATGAGAAACTTTATGTATTCGGGAAGGATATTACACTTTTGGAAAGAAATGGTACAGAAGAGAAAACAGTATCACTGTACATCAAATTTAATAAGTTGGAGAACTGTTTTGTGATTATTATTTCATTCCATGAGCAGAAGTATCCGCTTACATACTATTTCAAGTAATAATTTGGAGGTGACTATTTTGTCAAAGGAGAGAAGGGATTTCTGTATCGAGTGTAGAAGAGAGACGGAATACACTTTACAAAAGAAGGATATTATAAAAAATATAAAGGATAAAGATTATAATTTTTCAATTACTGTTGCTGTATGTACGGAATGCGGTGAGGAAATGAGTGTTCCGGGACTTATAGATAAGAATATTCGAGAAATTGATGAGCAGTATAGGGAAGCGGAGGGATTGGTATCAATCGATGACATCGAAAGGTTCATGAAAATTTATAATATAGGAAAAGGACCTCTATCTTTAGCAATTGGATTTGGAGAGATAACTATTCCCAGATATCTGGAAGGACAGGTGCCGTCAAAAGAATATTCGGATATAATTAAATCTGCAATTTCGTCACCGGAATATATGAAAAAGAAACTTATTGAAAACAGAGAGAGAATAACAGATACAGCATATAGAAAAGCCTATAATGCAGCTGTAAGTATGGAAAGGTTATTTTCTGTTTCTGATAACATGCTTAGGGTAATTGCATATATTTTTAAAAAGCTGGAAGAGGTAACACCTCTAATGTTACAGAAATTATTATATTTTACTCAGGGAGTATATTTAGCGTTATATAGGAAGCCTATATTTGTGGAGGATTGTAGAGCGTGGGTACATGGACCTGTATATCCGGAGGTTTATGAACTGTTTAGAGATTTTAAGTATAATCCTATTGATGATGCACGTTTTGCACTTTTAAGCGGAATGGAAGATACTTTGAAAGATAATGAAAAGAAAGTAATAGAGCTTGTTGTAAATACATTTGGAATATATAGTGGAAAGGTATTGGAGAAGATTACACACAATGAGTCCCCTTGGAAGGAAGCACGAATAGGATATGGTGAAAGTATTCCTTCAAATGAGCTTTTGTCAAAAGATCAAATAATGAATTATTATATTCAGACAAATAATAAATATGGAATAGATACAGAAGATGGTCTACGTAAATATATTAATGATATGTTGAATAATATATTCTAAAAAAATCAGAAAAAAACTGAGATAGAATATTTTTACAGGTACAGGTGAAAAAAATGATTACAGGTATCGACTACATCTTATATACTGATAAAGATAAGGATGCTTTTATAGAAAAAAATAAAAAGAAAGTATTACGTTTTGGAAAAAAATCCATATATTGCCATTGATAATGAAGATGAAACAACGGATATTTTTGTTTCTAGAGATGAAGAAATGTTTCAGTTGATGGACGCAAAGGGCTTTTTATATAGATGAACTGTCCGGGGAAGGACCGTTTTTATTGATTTTTAACAGCGGATATTCACCAAAGGAAAATAGAGTTACACTGGTGCTTTCTGAAGAGATTTTTGATTCAAAATTCTCCAGGCAGGTATTTAACACGATTAAATCTATTTTATAATGTGGAAGGACGGTGAGTTACATTATGGAGAAAAAAGTAGAATTAAAAGAAATTATAAATAAACAAAGAGATTTCTTTAACACAAATGCAACTAAGTCGGTTAAATACAGGATAAAGATGTTGCAAAGGTTAAAGGAGGCAATCAGAAATAATGAGGCAGCAATCCTTTCCGCTTTATATAAGGATCTTTTAAAGTCTAGAGCTGAGGCATATATGAGTGAACTTGCAATAGTTTATGCGGAGATAAATGAGGCTTTAAAAAATGTAAGAAAGTGGAGCAGGCCGGAGAGGGTAAAAGGCACTATATCCACATTTCCGGCAAAGAATTATGTATACTCTGAGCCTTATGGAGTAGTGCTTATTATATCACCTTGGAATTACCCCTTCAATTTGGCGATAGCACCGTTGATAGCTGCAATAGCGGTAGGAAACACAGCCATTATCAAATGTTCAAAAGAGAGCGTTTATACCTCAAAAGTAATTAAACATTATAAATAAAGCCTTCGGTTCAAATTATATTTTCTGTGTGGATGAAGATATAGATTATGATGAGCTTCTACATCAAAGATATGATTATATATTCTTTACAGGAAGTCAAAGAGTAGGAAAGATTGTAATGAATATAGCGAGCAATAACCTTATACCGGTTTCCTTGGAACTTGGCGGAAAGAGCCCTTGCATTATAGATGAGACAGCCGATATTAAACTTGCTGCAAGGCGAGTACTGTGGGGGAAACTGCTTAATGCCGGACAGACCTGTGTATCTGTTGATTATGTGTTAATACATAGCAGTGTTAAGGACAGATTTATAAAGTATCTGCAAAAAGAAATAAAGAGAAGATATCCTAACGCATTAAATAATGATACTTATCCGAGAATAATAAATGAGCATCATTATAAAAGACTGATGAATTTAATAAAATCAGAGGAGAGTATAATAGGTGGCAGAGGTGATGATGTAGTTCATAGATTAGAGCCTACTATTTTACCGGATGTGGATTTTGACCATGAAATCATGAAAGAAGAGATATTCGGACCGGTGCTTCCAATCATAGAATATGACGATATAAATAAGGTAATAAGGATAATAAAAGAACATGAGAAGCCTTTGGCATGCTATGTATTTGCAAGGGATAAATATATTGCAAGGCATATTATAAAGAGTATTTCATACGGTGGCGGATGCATAAATGATGTTATACTGCAAGTATCAAATCATTATATGCCGTTTGGAGGAGTAGGAAGTAGCGGAACGGGTTCGTATCATGGGAAGTTCGGATTCGATACATTCAGCCATAAAAAGAGTATTGTTTGGAGTGAAACAATGATTGATTTGCCGATTAGGTATGCACCGTTTAACCAACTAAAATTTAGAATATTGAAAAAAATATTGGAATCATTTAATGATTTAAAAAATTAGAAAGTCGGAGACAAAATATGGCGTATACCAAGGAAAACTTTGAAGAATGGATAATTCTTATAGACTCTAAAATGGAGTATTTTACAGATTCATTTGCAAAAGAAAATAATTTAAAACTTGACTACAGTATAGAGTCACTTGACGAGATTGAAAATTGGATCCTAACTAATTACAGAGAGATAAAGGATTTGATAAATGACACTAAGACTTTAGACTATTTGACGGTATATATTGGTGAGACTTTCAGGAAACATATAGGTGGAGAGTGGTTTATAGATTTAAAAAATAAAAAGAATGCATACTATTCCATGCCTGTTTTGACAAGTCCTGATTACATAGGAGAGAGCTATATAGCACCGATGACATTTGCAACTGCATGTATCAACAGAAAAAAGGGCAATTATATAAGTACGATACTGAAAAACTGTTTGGAAGACATGGGAAAGTAGAGTATAATACTTTAGAAGATATATTGCTGCCGGAGTCTTACGTGATCCACATGGGTCGCGTGCGACTCCGGCAGTATTTATATCTTTATTATCTGAATATAGTGCTAAATGAACTTGTATTATTTTTTACAAAGCCCTTTACATCACTGTCTATATCTTTAAGCTTTCCGTTTAAATATTGTTTTAAAGTACCTGTTCCATTGCTTTCGTCATAATCTGTTAAAAAAAATAAGTTTTTTCTAATTTATTACGATATGAATTATATCCATTATAATCTTTTTACATTTTTTTGCAATTACAGAATCCCTACCGTTTTTCCCAAAGATGATAAGTATCATTATCATCTTCATATGAAGTCTGTGATAGAGTGTCATTATATATGATATAAGTCTCAGTACCGTTATTTTCTAAATGTGCCGGTGAATAATATTTGCCTACATTTTCATTGATAATATTTTTATCCAGGAATAAAGAATAGTAGTCATTCCCTTCGATTTTTGCTTTATACAACAAATCATCATTTTCCGCTTTAGAGTCTTGTGAATAAGCAAAATCGACAAAAGAATTCATATTTTCATTTACAAGCTCAATTTCACCCTTTGTATTTCCTTCTAAAGCGACTTTCCAAAGCTTCTTATTTTCTTCAGAGAAAAAATACCAATATTTTGATTTGGAAGGGTGTGCTTCTTTGAGTCTGTATACGTCGTCATCGTCTTCTATATCTTCATACTCTCCGAGTGTTTCACCATTTTGTACTACTTTTAGAATGATTTTACCTTCAGAGTTTTTTTCTGTATATGCCAGAAAATTTTCTTCTATATTAAATTCTACAAATTTTTCAAATGAATCACTGACTAATTCCTCATTGCCGTTAAAGTCAAATCTATAGAGGGATGTCGGTTCATCAGCTTTTGATGCATAGATGACTTTATCAGAAGAATAAGTAACGCTATTATATGGTTCTTTAATACCTTTTACTATTTCTTTTGAGTTTCCGTTTTTCCAACTGATATACTGCATTATCCCTAAAATAGCATATTGAATCAAGTTCAAAAGAATAATCGAAAGAATTTATATTAAAATCTGAATATACTGTGTTATTACCTGTATATATATCGATTAAATATACATTCATCAATTTTTCTTTGTCATAATTGTGCTTACCCGGAACAATTAAAAGCTTATCCTGAGCCTTAGAAATAATGTATTTTATTTCTTCTTCGCCATCTTCTTTAAAGAGGCTAACCGCTTTACCACCCTTATATAAAAACAGCTCTTTATTTGAAATATAGAGTATATCACCGTTTTTTAAGGCAGAATGTACTGTAACTTTGTCGGCTACCTTAGTCCGTTTTGTAGGTTTTTTAGATGTTGATATATACAGAGTATAGGTTTCACCGTCATAATCTGAAAATGAACAAAATTGATCTGATTTTTTGTTATATCCTTTTATAGAAAACTTTTTCATAACACTTCCGTTAGTTGTACAAGGTCCAAGATCTATAATTTCAGAGTTATCATAACGAGCCATATATAGATTGTCTCCCTTTACGTAAAGAGAAAAATTATTGGAATCGGATGCAGTTTTATTACCACTCTTATCAGGATTGGATGTATCCGGACCAACATTATTATCTGAATCTGTATTCTCTTGTTGTACTTCTGCAGGCTTTTTACCTGATGAGCAGGCAGATGCAAATATAGCCAAGAGACATATGGCTAAAAAACAGAAAATAACGGGAAGTTTTCGATGAGAGTTTTTTTGACATAGATTTCACCTCCATAAATTTTAATTTAATTTTACTATATATTTGTATAAAAATCTATTTAATATTAACTAAATATACTTAAAAAAATTTTTGAATTTATAAATTATATTTACTTTTAATCTAATGTATAAGAAATATATTGTATTTACATCTATGTATGATTATACTAAACAGAGATAAATATTCGACTTTAGAGCATTGACGAGTTAGAGAATATTTATATAAATTAAGAAAGTTGGATATAAAAAAATGGCTTATACGAAAGAAAACTTTGAAGAATGGATTATTCTTATAGACTCTAAAATGGAGTATTTTACAGATACATTTGCAAAAGAAAACAATTTAAAACTGGACTACAGTATAGAGTCACTTAACGAGATTGAAAACTGGATCCTCACTAATTACAGTGAGATAAAAGACTTGATAGGTGATGCCAAAACCTTAGACTATTTGACAGTATACATCGGCGAGACTTTCAGGAAGTATATAGGTGGAGAATGGTTTATAGATTTGAAAAATAAAAAGAATGCATACTACTCCATGCCTGTTTTAACAAGTCCTGATTACATAGGAGAGGTATACAAAGCTCCGATGACATATGCGACTGCATGTATCAATAGAAAAAAGGGCAATTATATCAGCACAATACTGAAAAACTGTATGGAAAATATGAATATCAGATAATCTGATATAAAAAAAGGAAAGCCGCTTAAGCTTTCCTTTTTTATTCCCATATAGTATGTTGTGCCATAACAGTGTAGTATGAAAGACTGTTGTCGGAGTTAAAATCAGCTTCTATCCGATAGCGTTTCCACATAGAATAGTCATGAGTTTGTAATGTTAGTACAAAGTAATAAGGACCTTTCATCTCATCATAATCTATAGGATGCAGTGAAAAAATATCTGTCAAATCTTTATTTTCAAAGTCGTTAAGATCTAAATTCGACAGCGCTACATTGCTAATCTTTACAGCAGATAAATCTGTATCATCGGGTGTAACCTTAAAGGATGTTACAGTACAGTTTTTAAGTTCATCCGAGTCCTTCCATGTAGGTGTGACACATACATGACCGAAAGATTTGTCACCAAGATATAATTCCAAATATTCTCCGTAGGAAAAGTGGTCGCTTCTAGTATTTATGATTTCACTGTCTGCATTTTTGTCTTTAAAGGTAAAGCCATTATCAAGAAGAGCGGATGCCTTTGTTGTACCGATAATCACATTAGTTCCTGCTATCTGCACATTTATAGGCTTAGCAGGAATACCTGCTATAGATATAAAAAAAGTAAATGCAAATGAGTAGAAAAACATAAGTATATCCAACGCATTGGTAGTTGAATAAGAATATTTCGTACGGTATGAGGGTATCAAAAAACGTATAAGCGGTCTGATAATTCCGGAAAGTATTATTGCAGCTATAATTACAGCAAACTGCATTTTTAAACAGGAAAAAATTGCTTTTCCAATATTGTGTAATTTGAAATAATTCACACCGGTAACTATTATATTAACTAAAATAATACACACCATAAAAACGCTCGCCTCTATCATTGCGGGCCTATCTGTAATGTCGTCATATTGAACAGCCCTCCTTGTAATCTGGATATGACCTAAAGTATATATCCATTTAGGGAGCTTCTTAAAAGTACAAACAGCTATCAGCAGTCTGAAGTATATATAAACAGCTAAATAAAGCAAAGCAGTGAAACAGCACCAAAGGCCAATGTAGATATAAAAAATCCCATAATATCCTCCTGTTTGATTACGGATAAACGGTTATATTATATCATTTTACATAATAATTTGCGATATATTATTGATATTATATATTTAATGGAATAGTATATGATATTAAGGGTAAGAGTATAATAGCTGTTGCAAAAATAATAGGAATCTATAATCAGTTTGCCGGTGAGTCTTAGACGGAAAGGAAATAAAGTATGAATATATTATTGCAGGAAAGTGCCGATATTTTAAAAGAGTATTTTGGAGAGAGACTGGATAAAATGGTAGTTGAAAGAGCGGTGTTCGGACTGTTCTTTTCAGGAGTAAAATTAAGTACAGGTCATGGCGGTCTTTGTTTTACTCCTGTTAAGGAGATTCCTGAGGCTGTATGCTGTCCAAGCTCTGCAAAGGCTATGCCTTTATCAGGTAAACTTGGCGGAAGGAGTGTAAAGAGCTATTTGGACGATCTTTCACATGCAAATATTCTCAGAAAGACACTGGCTATTGCAACACTTAATGCACTTTCGGCTTGTTACTGGGAAGAAAATAAGAATTTGGAGTATAAAATAGAGACAGATGTAGATTCCTTTGATGTGATGGAGGTTCCCAATGGTAAGAAGAGTGTTGTAATAGGTGCTTTGGTACCGATGCTTAAAAAGCTTCTTGCGGCAGATGCAGATTTTAAAGTTCTGGAGATGGACTCATGTACTCTAAAGGGAAAGGAGCTGGAACATTTTGCACCTGCAAAGGATGCGAATTTGTATCTGCCGGATTCCGACCTTGATGTTATTACAGGTGTTACTATACTTAATGATACATTACCGGATTTACTGGCTATGTGTAAACCCGGTGCCGATGTTTTGGTCACAGGTCCTACAGCAGGTATGATACCTGATGCATTCTTTAAAAGAGGAGTGACTGTAATGGGCGGTATCTTGGTGACAAAACCTGATGAGCTGCTTGATGTTATAAGTGAGGGAGGCTCAGGTTATCATTTCTTCGGCAAGAGCGCCGAAAGAATAGTAATCTACAATAAGCAGGGAATGTAAAAATTTAGATTTATAAGCAGAAAACGATTTTACGGCCTTAAAAATGTATTCGGATACAATATAAAGGCGTGGCGGCTTCCTACAGGCTTAAAAGTAAAAGCTTTCAAGGGGAAACCGTACGCCTTATAATGTATATTATAGCGGAAAATACAATATAATAAAAGCATGATTATTGTAGGAGGGGCTACATATATGAAGAAAATAATCAGTCTATAAGTATCCGGATGTAAAGTGTATATACAGAATGAATATGTAGATGTCGGGAAATGAGGAGAGCAAAAAAATATGAGCTATAAACAAGAAAAATTTTTGTAGAATGGATAATTCTTATACCTGTTAAAATGGAATATTAGGAAGAGAAATAAGATGATATTATACTTTAGTGCAACAGGCAACGGGAAATACATTGCAGAGCAAATTGCAGCAGAAACTGATGATAAAGCTATATCCTTAGTGGATTGTATTAGGGAAGGTAAATACTTATTTAAAGATGAAAAAATATTGGGTATTATAACTCCGACGTATTTTTGGAGGCTTCCAAGAATTGTAACAGAATTTTTAGAAAAACTAACAATAGAGAATTGCAAATATACTTTTCTTCTTGCGAGCTATGGTACTTCTACCGGACAGCTGGTAGCTATGGCAAGAGAAATTTTGAAAAGAAAAGGTCAAAAATTTGATGCATACTACAGTGTGATAATGCCTGATACATGGACACCGATTTTTAATCTCACAAATAAAGAGAGGGTAGAGCGGTGGTTAAATGACGGAAAAGCTCAGCTTAAAACAGTTATTGAAAATATCAAATTAAAGAGATGCGGAGACTTTACCAAAAAGAAATTACCAAAGTTTGTGGCAGCATTACCGTCAGCATTTATGTATGTTACAGAAAGAAAGACAAAGAATTTATCTGTAAATAAGGATCTATGTATAGGATGTAAATTATGTGAGAAAAGATGTCCTGTCGGAGCGATAATTATGGAAGGTGACCACCCGGTATGGAAAGATGAAGAATGTGAGATGTGTTTAGGTTGTCTACATAGATGTCCGAAGTTTGCAATAAGCTATGGCAGCGGAAGAAGCAACAAACACGGACAATATAGGAATCCGGATACTAAAATATAATGTCGGATAATATGTTTAATCTTTGTATACAAAGCTATTGTACAGTTTATTTTTTCTGTGTTAGAATCATATGGTTCTAAGAGTAAATACTCAATTTTTTAGGACTTAAGGGAGGAAATGTGGACTTAAGTTATATAAGACCCAAGATTTTTGAAGCATTAAAGGGGTACAGCGGTGAGCAGTTTGTAAAGGACTTGATTTCAGGTATCATTGTTGCAATTATTGCAATGCCGCTGTCGATAGCGTTGGCGATTGCATCAGGTGTAAATCCCGAGCAGGGACTTTATACGGCAGTGGTTGCAGGATTTTTTATCTCATTTTTAGGTGGAAGTATAGTGCAGATAGGTGGACCGACCGCTGCCTTTGTTATAATAATCTATGGTATAGTGGCTCAGTATGGAATGGCAGGACTTACAGTTGCCACCATAATGGCAGGAGTTATGCTGATACTTATGGGAATCTTTAGACTTGGAGACTTAATAAAGTTTATACCGAAGACTATTACGGTAGGATTCACCTTCGGAATCGCTGTAAGCATAGTGGCAGGACAGATAAAAGACTTTTTCGGACTTGATATGGGAGCGGTGCCGGCAGAATTTGTGGAGAAGATGATTGCTCTTTTTAAGAATTTTCATACATTAAATATCGCAACGTTTTTAATAGGTCTTTTGGCACTACTTATTCAGATATTTTGGTCGAAGGTATCTAAAAAGATTCAGGGATCTTTGATTGCAATTATAGTTACAACTCTAATTGTAAAGTTTGGAAACCTTCCTGTAAAAACCATAGGGGACTTATATACTATAAAAGCCAGACTTCCAAAGTTCGGTATACCGGATATATCACCTGAGCTTATCTCCTTGATGGTTTCACCGGCATTTACTATAGCAATATTGGCTGCCATAGAATCTCTATTATCATGTGTGGTTTCAGATACAATGACGGAGAGTCATCACAGTCCCAATGCAGAGCTTATAGGACAGGGAGTTGGTAATATAATGTCTGCGCTCTTTGGAGGAATACCTGCTACCGGAGCTATTGCAAGAACCGCCGCAAATGTTAAAAACGGTGGAAGAACACCGATTGCAGGTATGATTCATGCAATTACACTTATGCTGATATTGTTATTCTTGATGCCATATGCATCGCTCATTCCTATGAGCTGTCTGGCTGCCATTCTTATTATAGTCGGCTACAATATGAGCGGATGGAGAAATGTGGTACATATAATAAAAACAGCACCTAAAAGTGATATTGCGGTTTTATTGATTACTTTATTTTTAACGGTACTTTTTGACCTTGTAATGGCTATAAAGTTCGGTATGATTCTTGCGGCATTTCTTTTCCTAAAGCGTATGTCCGATATTGCAAATGTACGCCAATGGGTGGATAAATCAGACTCGGATGAGTATGCACTGAATTCCGACCTTAAGGCTGTACCTGAAAATACAATAGTCTATGAGATTTTTGGAGCATTATTTTTTGGTGCTACAAAAGATTTGCTTAATATAGCAAATGAAGCAAAAAAAAATGTACTGGTTCTTCGTATGAGAAATGTACCGGCAATGGATATTTCAGGACTTGAAGCTTTGGAAGAATTACTTGGGATTTGCAAAAAAAGAAATATGACTTTGATATTGTCTCATGTAAATAAGCAACCGATGAAAGTAATGGAAAAGGCGGGATTTATAGAAAAAGCGGGAAGAGAAAACTTCTGTGAAAATATAGATAAGGCACTTGAGAGAGCCAAGGCTCTTGAGTGCAATTAGTGTTTCTGATTTGTAAAAAAAGAGTTATAATTTAAATATTATTTCATATCAATGCTCAAATATATTGATAGTAATTAAGTAAGAGGAGAATATATGAACGAGAACTTAAAAAAGAGAAATGAAGTGTTGGCAGATACCGTAATCAAGGGTTTGAAATCCCGTAATATGATAGGGTATTATGCAAAGGATAAAGAAGATGCACTAAAGATTGCTCTTGAGCTTATCCCTGAAAACAGTAAGATTGCAATGGGCGGATGTATGAGTGCACATGAAATCGGTTTAATTTCAGCACTTGAGCAGGGCAACTATAATTATATGGACAGAGCCAAGATGGAACCTAGAGAAGCTCTTTTGGCAGCTTATGATGCGGATATATTTCTTTCAAGCGCCAATGCTATGACAGATGACGGAGTGCTTGTAAATATTGACGGGAACTCAAACCGCGTATCATGTATAGCACAGGGACCGAAAAAGGTTGTGTTTATAGTCGGAATCAATAAGATATGTTCAGACATCGACAGTGCTATGAAGCGTGCCAGAAATGTTGCGGCTACAGCAAATACACAGAGATTTGATATAAAGACTCCTTGCAAGATTACGGGAAAATGCTCAGACTGTAAATCACCTGATACTATCTGCTGCCAGTTTTTGATTACAAGATATTCACGCCACAAAGACAGAATACATGTAATCTTGGTTAATGATAATCTGGGATTTTAAAATAGTATAATATATAAAATATGTACCCTCTTTACCTAATAAAACGGTAAGGAGGGTAATTTTATATGCTGTAGTTATGAATACAAAGTGAAAGCAATATAATTGTATGAAAATAAGTAATTAAAGAAATTTAGGACAGGATTAAAACGTGAGTTCTTTATTATAAAATTCAAGAGAGGGTATGTATGGAAGAGGCCTGCGAGTCCTATACCTTAAAAAAATAAAGGTAAATGCCTATATGATATCAGAAACTACAGCTTATTAAGTAAGATAAAACTTGGAGATATATATCCAATCATAAGGGCATAAATAGGGATATAAAGTATGAAAGCAGTTTAAAATAACAGTAATAACTATTGATAAAAAAAACTAACAAAAAAATATGTTTTTAAATAAAAATATTGACATTTAATTTGTATGTGATAAAAATACAAATAACAGATATGGAACGCGTTCCACAAAGAGAAACAAAAATAAAATTGCCAATATTTACTATAATAATATATAAAAATTGGATGATTTATCGATATCTTTGTGAAAGCATGAGGTTTTGCTACTGCGGTGGTAATCAATTATTGAGGAGGTTATATAATGAAAAAAGTTTTAACAACTTTAGGTGTTTTGGCACTTGGCGGTATGCTGGCGGCTTGTGGAAATAACTCAGGTGCGACAAAGCAGGCGGATGCAAGCAGTGAAGGAAGTTCACAGGCTGCAGAGAGTAAGAGTGCAGACGGTGTTACCAATGTAACTATTTGGAGTCCTACAGATACGGCAGCTATTGAGGCTTGGTGGGTAGAGAAGATAGATGAGTGGAATAAGGAGAATCCTGATATTCAGGTAAAGAGAGAGGCTATAGACAGAGCTGATGCATATGCTTATGAGAATAAGATTACAACAGCGACAACCTCAGGAAATCTTCCTGATATTCTATATGTAGACGGACCTATGGTTTCATACTATGCGGCAAACGGCATTACAGTTCCGCTTGACAGTTATTTCCCTGCGGATGATCTTAAGACTTTATGCCAAGTACTGTACAGGCCGATACATATGACGGCAAGCTTTATGCAATAGCTCCTACAGAGTCATCGGTAGCACTTTTCTATAATAAGGACTATCTTGATAAGGCCGGTATTCCTTATCCGTCAGATACAGATATTAAGCAGGCCTGGACATGGAGTCAGTTCCTTGACAATGCAAAGAAACTTACAACATCCGATTATGTAGGAACAAATATTATTATGGACAAGGGTGAGGGAATTATCTATGCACTCGGTTCATTCTTTACAGAAGCCGGAGCACAGTTTGTAAGTGACGACGGATCTAAGGCTGACGGATATGTAAATTCGGATGCAAGTGTTAAGGCGGCAGAGTATCTCAATGAGTTCATTAAGAACGGATACGCAAATCTTGATCCTGTAAAGGATGAATTCCTTAACGGTAAAGCTGCTACATTACTTGGAGGTTCATGGAATATAGCGGATCTTGAAAAGTCAAATCTTAATTGGGGTGTTTCATACTTCCCTGTAGCGGATGACGGAAAGGCTGTATCTCCTACAGGAGACTGGGCGGCAGCTATCACAAAGGATTCAAAGAATCCTGATGCGGCAGGTAAGTTCTTACAGTGGGCAATGAACAGCGATAATATTGCATCTTATGCAAGTGCGGTTGCAAAACCTGCATCAAGAACATCATCTTATGATAAGATGGAAGGCTGGGACAGCGGTGCAAGAGCACTTATGAAGTGGCAGTTGCAGAATACAGGTGTATCAAGACCAAGAACACCTTCATACTCAGTACTTTCAACAGATTTCTCAACAGCTATGCTCAATATATTCTCAGGTTCGGACGCTAAGGAAGAGCTTGACAATGTAGCAAAGAACTTTGATGAGAATTATGAAATGTACTATAAGAAATAATTTCATACTATTGTAGTTTGGAAGGCTTGGCATATTGCCAAGCCTTTTGTAGAAAGGAAGTAATATGGAGGCTAAGCTAACTAAAAAGAGTAAAAGAGAATATGGCGATAATTTGGCAGGATTTATAATGTCCTCACCTGCACTTATTCTTTTGATTGCTTTTTTGATAATTCCGATTATATATACAGTTTACTATTCATTCTTTACTTATCAGGTGGTGCGTCCTGATAATATAAAATTCAATGCTCTTAATAATTATGCAAAACTTTTCAAAGATGCAAACTTTTATGTAGCGTTGAAAAATACAATATATTTTACAGTTATTGTAGTACCTGTGCAGTGTATATTGGCATTGGTTCTTGCACTTATGGTATCAAGTAAGAAAAAAGGTGTCGCGGTATTCAGAACACTTTATTACAGTCCGCAGATAACATCAATGGTAATTATCGCTGTACTTTGGACAATACTTTATAACTCTAATGCCAATACAGGACTTATAAATGCATTTTTAAAGAGCATAGGTTTGCAGCCTATTGACTTTTTGAACAACCCGAAGACTGCTATGAATTCTATTATATTCATGTCGGCTTGGCAGGGCGCAGGATATCAGATGATGATCTTTATTGCAGGACTTAATGCTATACCTACAGAGCAGTATGAGGCTGCAAGCGTAGACGGAGCGGACTGGTTTGCAAAGCTTATATATGTAACTCTTCCGGGACTTATAAATACGATTAAATATGTACTTATGATAACACTTATACAGGCTATGAAGCTCTTTACTCAGCCATATATTATGACAAAGGGCGGACCGAGAAATGCTACAAAGACATTAGTTTTTTATATATATGAGCAAGGTTTTCAAAAGGGTAATTTCGGTTATGCCTGCAGTATCGCTACTGTGTTCTTTATTATAGTTGTTACACTGTCAATTGTGGTTAAAAGGATAAGTAAGACAAATTAGGAGGGAATATGAATAATAAAAAGATAAATAAAGTGCTTGGTAATGTTATATTTTACCTCGGCAATATTGTAGTGGGTCTTATATTTGTATCTCCGCTTCTGTGGATGCTTGCTTCATCATTTAAGCCTGAGCTTGAGATCTTCTCAAACTTGAACTCGCTTTCTACTTTTGTACCCGCTCATTTTACTTTGAAAAACTATGTTGAGGTATTTCAAAGATTAAAAGTATTCACAATATTAAAGAATACTTTGGTTTATATAGGGATAGTACTTTTTGGTGATTTGTTACTGGGCTCAATGTTCGGTTATGCACTTGCCAAATTAAAGTACAGATTTAGAGGTATAAGTCTTACGCTTGTAATAGCGCTTATGTCAATGCCGGTTGAAGCTATTATACTTCCTATGTACATTGAGATGGCACAAATAGGATGGGTAAATACAATGCTCGGTCTTACAATTCCGTTTATGATGAATTGCTTTTCTATATATATGTTCTATTCATACTTTATCAGTATACCTGACGAGCTTATAGAAGCAGCAAAGGTAGACGGATGCGGACCTATAAGAACATATTTCAGTATAGTTATGCCTATATCAAAGACTGTATTTGCTACAGTGTTTATACTTGATTTTGTATCAAGATGGAATGATTTTATGTGGCCTTTCCTTATTACTACCGGAGAGGAAAAGAGAACGGTACAGCTTGCAGTACAGATATTTGTGGGTGTAAGTCCTATACACTACGGTGTTATTATGGCGGTATTGACACTTGCATCAATTCCTATGATTATAATGTATATATTCATGCAGAAATTTTATGTAGAAGGTATTGCATCTACAGGAATTAAGGGTTAAATTTTAACTTGAATATGTAGATGGAGGGGTTATGTCAAGTATACAGGAGGTTGCAAAGAAGGCAGGGGTAGGAGTCGGAACGGTATCAAGAGTAATCAATGACAGCGGTTATGTCTCGGATAAAACCAGAAAAAAAGTGGAAGATGTTATAGCGGAGCTTAATTATAAGCCGAATGAACTTGCCAGAAATCTTTTCAGAAATAAAACAAATATTGTGGCGGTGATTACACCGGGCTATCGGAAATCCGTACTATGCCACTCTTTACAGTGCGGTTGAAAACAGACTCAGAAAGTATGGATATAAGACAATGCTTTGTAATACTATCGGAGAAGCTACAAATGAGGAAGCGTACCTTGAGATGCTGGAGAGAAATATGGTGGACGGAATAATCACGGGAACACATACACTTGATTACAGTATCTATAAAAAGCTGAAGGGTCCGATAGTAGGATTTGATACTCCTAAATTAAATGATGATATTTTGGTGGTAACTGTGGACCATGAAAAAGGCGGTAAGTTGGCGGCAAAGGCTTTGATAGAGAGCGGTTGTAAGGAAGTATTACAATTTAGCGACGCAACTACCAAGAACTATCCGTTTATAAAGAGACATACGGCATTTGCAAAGGAGATAAAAAAAGCGGGAATTACAGCCCGAGAGTATAAACCGCTTATGGACAGGTTTGACTATGAGTATATTGAGGAAAATATAGAAGAGGCATTCAAACTTTATCCGAATGTTGACGGTATATTTGCAACCGATACTCATGCGCTTTTATATATGAAAAAGGCATTAAGCCTTGGCAAGAGAATTCCACAAGATTTGAAAATAGTGGCATATGACGGAACTTTTATACTGGACACAGCATATCCGAGTCTCAGTGCCATAGTTCAGCCGATTGATGAGCTTGCAAAGGCGGCTGTGGACAGTCTGCATGCTATTATAGAAGGCGAGAGGGTGGACAGAAAAACAAAAGTACTTGATATATACTTTAGACAGGGAATGACTACAAACAGGAAAGAAGATTTATATGAACAATAAAGAAAGAGCTGACGAATATTTCAGAGAAAATAAATCAAAAATAAAGGACATTGACAGACCGGTGTACCATTTTACGCCTGATATCGGTTGGATGAACGACCCTAACGGTTTTTCATATTTTGACAGTGAATATCATCTGTTCTATCAGTATAATCCATATGATATAAAATGGGGGCCGATGCACTGGGGGCATGCAAAGAGTAAAGACTTTGTAAAATGGGACAGACTGCCGGTGGTGTTGGCACCTGATGATGAGATGAAGGGACAGTGCTTTTCGGGTACGGCTATAGTTGAAGGAGATAAGCACATATTGATATATACTCTTCACAACGACGATAAAGAAGAGCAGGCTGTAGCTGTAGGTGACGGAACAGAATATAAATATATTTCAAAAGAGCCTGTGATTAAGACAGGTGATTTGCCTGAGGGATTTAGCGGAGTTGACTTTAGAGATCCTAAGATGTGGAAGGAAGACGGTAAATACTACTGTATAGCAAGTGCCAAAAATGACGAGGGTCTTGGAACTATACTTTTGTTTGAATCAAAGGATTTACTTGAATGGAAGTATGTAGGAGTACTGTTTGAGAATGACGGAAATTACGGTAAGATGTGGGAATGCCCGGATTTTTTTATGCTTGGCAATAAATATGTACTTGTAATTTCTGTAATGGAGATGAAAGCTAAGAAGAGAAAGTACTTTAACGGACACCAGGTAATATACTTTGTCGGAGATTATGATAAGAAAAGTCATAAGTTTATTCCCGACAGTAAGGGAAAGACTCTTGACTTCGGGTTTGACTACTATGCTCCTCAAAGCTTGTATAAAGACGGTAGGACTTTATCTGTTGCGTGGCTTCATGACTGGGGAAACGATTTAACACCTGAAGGTGCGAAGTGGTGCGGACAGATGACTTACCCAAGGGAGATTATACTTAAGGGTAAGAATATTTATCAGATGCCGGCAAAGGAACTTGAGAGTCATTATAAACAGATATAGTACAAGTTTTACTTTAAATAAAAATGAAAAATATGTCGATGAGGCTCTGAACTCAAGAGTTGCAAGATTTGACTTTGATATTACAAATATTGACGCTGATAAGCTTACTATATTCTTGGCGGCTGATGATGATTACAATTCATTTATAAAGATAAATATGAAAAAGCAAACATTAAAGTTTTCAAGGAGATTTTCTTATCTTTCCAAAGATGCAATGGATGAGAGAAAGATAGATATAGATATTTGTGACGGAAAGCTGTCTTTGTGTGTTCTGATTGACAGATACAGCATTGAGATTTTTATTAACAACGGAAAACAGGTCCTTACATCAAGGATTTATACACCGCTTGATGCAAATGAGATAAGATTTTTGGCTGACGGCAAGGTCGATATCAATGTATGTAAAAATGAGATAGAGTAATTTATAATAAAAAGAAATCGCTTATAGTACTTGAACATAGTGATACAAAAATGTTAATATAATACATAACAGTATTAAAATCGTTTTGTGATTTTGGAGGTGTTTATGAACTTGATTAAGAAATTATTATGTTCTGTTTCGGCTGTAGCGGTTTCGGCACTTTTGGCGCTACCTGTTATGGCTGCAGATGCACAGTGGAAGAGAAATGATAAGGGATGGTGGTATGAGGAGGCAAACGGAGCATATCCTACCAACCAATGGAAACTGATAAACAATAAGTGGTACTACTTTGACAATATCGGTTATATGCTTGAGAACCGTTGGGTAGGCAACTACTATGTAGGTGCTGACGGTGCCATGCTTGTAAGTACATCCACCCCTGACGGCTATTATGTAGATGCAAACGGTAAGTGGGTAGAGGGCATCAGAAGGACTGTAAATATAAGCAAGAGATCGGGGACAAGCTCAGGTGGCGGCAGAAGCGGCGGTTCAGGCAGAAGCTCAGGTAGAAGAAGTTCAGGCGGATCAGCGGAAGTTCAGGAGGCGGTAGAAGTTCGGGAGGTTCATCAAGCGGCGGAAGCTCAAGCGGAAGTTCATCCGGTAGTGGAAGCTCAGGCGGAAGTTCAAGTAGCGGAAGTTCGGGCAGCTCATCAGGTTCGGTAAGCACAAATACAGGCAATGCAGGAAGCAATACAAATGAAAATACTACAGGCGGCAATCATCAGGTAGTTACTCCGAATACATCAAATAATAACAATGCAAATACAAGTACAAATACCGGAAATACTTCTGTAAATACACAAAATAATAATGTAGCAAATACAGGTAATAATACTCCAAGCACAGTGGTTACTCCTAATGCTTCAAACAATGCGGCAAATACCGTTACACAGGTTTCAAGTGATGAGACAAGAGTTATTGACGCGCTAAAGGCAATGGGAGTGAGTGAAAAGGAAGCAAAATTATACTATATTATCAATGCTTACAGAGAGAGTAAGGGACTGCAAAAGCTTTCATTCTCAAAGTCACTTACAATTGTTGCAAGAACTCATGTATCTGATTCAAATACCTATACGCCTGAAAATCAGAGAGATTCAAGAGGTATGCAGGGTAATCTGCACAGCTGGTCAAACCACGGAAGCTGGACACCGATGGTATACACATCCGATCACGAATATGCAGCCAATATGTGGAGTAAGCCAAGAGAGTTGACTTCCTATACCGGAAACGGATATGAGATTTCTTCATGGAATAGCGGCAATATAACTCCTGAGGATGCACTTGATCTATGGAAGAATTCATCAGGACATAATGCCGTAATGACGACACAGGGAAATTGGTCGGATTTAAAGACTATGGGTGTTGCGATAGACGGAAAGTATGCACATGTATGGTTTGGAAGTGCTGCGGATCCGGCAGGATATTATGATGTGGCAAATTATCAGGTACTTCATCCGTAATGAGACAGGTACCTTACAATACGGTTAATACTACAACTAGGCTGTCAATTTTGACAGCCTTATTTTAATAAGGAGTGAAATGAAAAAGCATAAAGGATTTAAAGTTTTATTTTTATGTTTGATAATCTGCATTGTCTTTACCTTTATAGGATGCAGAGGAGGGGTGGCGGTATCAAATACCGAAGTCTCAACGACTGAGACTGCTGCGGATATTAAAACATCGAAGTTTTCCATGCATTTTATAGATGTAGGACAGGGAGATGCCACGCTTATAGGCTGTGACGGTGAATGGATGCTGATAGATGCCGGAGATAATACAAAGGGTACTTCCGTGCAGCTTTATCTTAAAAAGGCGGGGGTATCAAGACTGAAATATATTATCGGAACACATCCGGATGCGGACCACATAGGCGGTATGGATGTTATAATCACAAAATTTGACTGTGAAAATATCTTTTTGCCTGATAAAAAAAGTGACAGTAGGGAATATGAAGAATTAATTGATGCTATAAATTATAGAAATTATAAGATTAGTGTACCTAAAGTGGGAGAAAAATTTACCTTGGGAAGTGCCGACTTTACAGTGCTTGGACCGATAAGTAAGGCTGAGAGTAACAACAATAATTCTATTGTAGTTAAGGTAAAATATAAAGATACTTCTTTTTTGCTTTCAGGAGATGCCGAGAGTGAGGAAGAGCAGGAAATAGCGGATTCCGGGGCTGATTTAAAATCGGATGTGTATCATGCCGGACACCATGGAAGCAATACATCATCAAGCAGTGATTGGTTAAAGAAAATATCACCTGAGTATGTGGTGATAAGCTGCGGTAAGGGTAATACTTACGGACATCCGCACAGGGAAGTACTTGATGAGTTCAAAAAAATTGGCGCGAAGGTTTACAGGACTGATGAACAGGGAAGTATAGTGGTAAGTTCTGATGGAGTGAAACTGTCATGGAATGTAAAGCCTTCAGATACATGGAAGTCGGGCTATGAAAATGCAGGTACCGGTGATGCAGTAAAAATAAAGCCGATACATTGCCTCAAAAGAATATGACGGAAGATAAAACAACTGAGCCGGGAAACAGTCTTGAGATGACCTATATACTTAATAACAACTCACTTAAGTTTCACTATCCCGACTGTAAATCGGTACCTAAGATAAAGGATAAGAACAAGGAAGAAGTAAGAACTACAAGGGATGAGCTTATAAAAAGAGGTTATGAGCCTTGTAAGATATGTAATCCTTAGATATCTTAGGCGGATATTGTGATATAATGCAATAAATAATATAAAAATACGGAGACTACAATAATGAGCGGAAATAAACAAATTTTACTGGTTAACGATCTTGCAGGTTACGGAAAGGTGGCACTCTCAGCTATGATGCCGATAATGTCACATATGGGATTTGAGATATTTACACTTCCTACAGCACTTGTATCCAACACTCTTGACTACGGAAAGTTTGAGATACTTGATACTAAGGATTATATTGAAAAGACTGTCAATGTATGGAATGAGCTGGATTTTTCATTTGAGTCTATAGCGATAGGATTTATTGCATCTGATGAAGAGGCCGATATTTTGGCGGATTTTTGTGACAAGCAAAGTAAAAAAGGTACTTTTATATTTGTTGACCCTATAATGGGAGATGACGGCAGACTATATAACGGTATTGCAAAGAATGCTATAGAAAACAGAAAGAGACTTCTTAAGTTTGCAGATCTTATAAAGCCTAATTTTACAGAGTGCTGCCTGCTTACAGGTATGGAATATAAAAAAGAGGGATTTTCTAAAGAAGAAAATGAGGCTATGTTGAGAAAACTTATAGGGAAAAATCAATCTTCGGCGGTTATTACATCCGTACCTTTTGAGGATAAAAAATACTGCCTATGTTATGACGCCGATACAGATAAGATTGCCTATATTGAATATGACGAGATTGATGTCAGATTCCCGGGAACAGGAGATATATTCTCAGCGATATTGGTGGGAGATATTTTGGGAGGTAAATCACTTTTTGATGCGACTTCTCACGCTATAAAAGTAGTAAGGGATATGATAAATGCCAATATAAAAAATGCGGACAAATATCGCGGTATACCGGTGGAACAGTATCTTGATCTGGTATAGATTTAATATGAATATTTTTGATGAGATAGATGAAAATCTGTTCAGACCTCTGACCGGAACCAATAAAAGAAAATATGCCGATATTATGGCTTTGATTTGGGATAAATGCAAGAGAATGCCGATGTATTCTATAGAAAAAAGCACTGTCTTTGATATGGCGGAGGAATATCTTCTGGGCTTGGGAGAGAGTGTGGAACTTGATATTGAAGAGCAGGAAGATATCAGCGGAAATATCTCGGATATGCGAGTAGTGGCAGGCACTCTTATAAGAAGGCTTAGAGATACAGGCTGGCTATTGGAAAAACCCGGTGAATATGAGGACGAGGACAAGCTGGCTATACAGTATAAGGTTGTGCCTATACTTAAGTCATTTAAAGAGGTTGTCAGTCCGACGATTGTTACATATAAGGGTAAGCTTTTCAAAATATATTCAATGTTTGAGCATATATCCGAGCAGGGAAGTCCGTATGAAGGCGTATTAAAAGAAGCGTCGGAAGACTTTGACAATCTGAACCAGGCGCTTAGAACCTTGTCGGCTTCAATAGAAGACCATATAAATGAGCTGACTATGGGTAAGAGTCCTCAGGAGATATTGGAATTTTTTGAAAATTACGAAGAGAAGATAGTTGTGGGCTCATATCACAGGTTTAAGACAAACGACAATCTGTTTTATTACAGGTCAAGTCTGTATGAAAGCCTTGATAAATGTGAAGACAGTTTATTTGACGCACTGGTGCTTGACTGTGTGGACACGGAACGTGTAGAAAAAGATGAGGCCGAAGTTAAGATAAGAGAACTGATAACGAAGGTTCGCATGGACATTGAAGAGATGGAAGGTCTTATGAGGGCTATTGACGACAGACATATAATCTACAGGACGAGAGCCGTACAAAGAGCACAGTTTTTGCTGCTGTCTGACGGAAGCAGTAAGAGTAAAATCAATAATATACTGAGGTTTATGCAAGTACCATAGATTCAAAGGAAGACGGATATAAAGACGATGATACTGTAGGAAGTGAAATCTTTCAGATATTTTGTCAAAACTTTTTTGACAGCAATTCTATTGCAACACCTGTGAAAAAAAGAAAGCCTACACCTATTGAACTTATGAGTATATTTGAAGAACCGGATATGGAGCTTGTGGAAGAGAAAAACAAAAAGATGATGGAGTATATAAAGAATGCTTTGACATCTGAGAATGTAAACAGGTTTGCAAGGGATATTCTTGCAGGAAATCATGCCGTGCAGATAAGTTCGGTATTTGAAAAGGACCCTGATACATTTACAAAGATTATAGGATTGTATACATATTCAAAGACATCTGAAAGAGAATACGATATAAGATTGAAGGACAATGTGGTGGAAATAAACGGTGTAAGGTTCAAAGATTTTATTGTTGAGGGAAGAAGATAATGGCGGTTGATATAAAAGAAGAGATAGCCAATTACCTGTTGAACAATTGTTTTTTGATGGGAACTGTGGATACTACAAGAGAGAAGTACTACTATGTTATAAATCATGAAGAAAGCTTCAGGCAGATTTTTTTACCTATAGGATATACTTTGGTGGTTCACAGAAATTTGAGGGTTATTCAGCTTATCAATAATCACGGTAGCGGCAGAGTTATATTAAAAAAATATGAGAGTATTATTTTGCTTATACTAAGACTTTTGTATGTAGAAAAAAGAGAAAGTTTGTCCACAAGTGAAGACATGGTGTTTGCAACTGTTGAAGAGATAAAAAATGAATATGAGAAGCTCAACCTCCCGAGAAAATTTGACAGAGTATTGTTGGAAGAGTCTTTAAGAAATATAAAAAGATACAATCTTTTAAAGGTTGAGGACAGACTTTCGGATATGGATGCAAAGATCAGGATTTACCCTTCAGTGATGCTTGCCATGCCTGATGTAAATATAAATAAGGCATATGAGGAGACCGCCAAGCTTTTGGCACAGTATGAAAACAGCGAAGACGGAGATGAAGAATGATTAGAATGACGAGGCTTCATCTGATAAATTGGCATAATTTTCAGGATGATATAATAGATTTCAAAAATATCACCTACCTTTTGGGGGTGAACGCTGTAGGAAAGACTACAATAATGGATGCCGTAAGGTACTGTCTTACTACAAATAAGGATTTCAACACGGCGGGAAATAAAAAGAGCGGAAGAACTCTTTTAGGTTCGGTACACCAAAAGCAAAGGGCGGAGGATTCATATCTTCGTCCGGGACATACGGTTTCATATATAGGGATAGAGTTTTTGGATGAGGCTATAAAAAAGAACTTTGTAATAATTGCCCGTATAGAATCCGAGACGCCGAAGCAGGATTTAAAGGGGGTATATCAGGACTGGTACATTACAAAACCGGGATTTGTTCTTGAGGATATTCCTTTTTTTACAAAGAAAAATGATGCCAGGAGGCCTACTTCAAGAGATGCTTTCAAGCTTGAGAATAAGGGCATGGACAGGGCGTCCAATCAGTCGGATGCAAAGAGAAGGATTTGCAGAGTGCTGGGTATAGGTGAGGCGGACTCACCTATCGGAAAGAAGTTTAATGAGGTGTTCCACATGGGCACGGGACTTGATGATATAAAGGATATCAGAGAGTTTATCTATACATATATTTTACCTGAGCCTGAAGTGAATATAGAGTTTTTACAAAAGGATATGCTTGAACTTGAGAGATTGCAGGAGATACTGCAGGAGGCAAGTGACAGAGAAGAACTTTTAAAAGAAATCAATGAAAGAATAAAATCGGCAAAAGAACTCCTTGGCAAAGTCAAAATAAATGAGAGCTTGGTCGCTTATGCAAATCTTCAGGGGAATATCGAAGAGACAAATGAGAAAAAGTATCTTATAGAGGAATGGAATAAAAAGCCTTGAGATGCTTGATAAGAGATTACTTGAACTTTCAGAGAGTGAGAATAAGGCATCAGCTCTTTTATACGAAGCACAAAGAGCGGCGGAAGAAAAATGTGGAAAATAAGGAAATGCTCTCACTTGAAAGTGAAAATAAGAACAATAAGCTTGAGAATGAGAAACTTATATTGGAAGCAGGTATATTTGATGATGTACTTAAAAAGCTGTTTTTTTCTTATTGACAGGCTGAATAAGTTAGGATTTTTATGTCAAAGTAGCCGACTCTATAAAAGATGAAAATACTGAAACGGATGACAGGATAAGGGAAATTAAAAAAATAGTGCAAAAGCTTTTTTTGCGGACATTGAAGAAGAAATCAAAAAAATCATGATGCGAAGATAAGAAATGATATTGCAGAGCTTAATGATAAAAAGTGATGTACTTTCAAAAAAAGATAAAGAGTCTGGAAGCAGGCGTGATGTGTTATCCTGATGAAGCGATATTTGTAAGAGATAAGATAAATGCTTTCTTGAGCGAGCAAAGCAAAAGGGATGATGCCAAGCTGCTTTGTGAACTTTTATATATGACGGATAACAGCTGGCAGGACGCCGTTGAGAGTTATTTGAATACTCAGAGGTTTAATATTATTGTTGAGCCTGAAAATTACCTTGCGGCAAAAAAGGTCTTTGTATCTCTGGGAGATAAAGTTAAGGGCATAGGGCTTATAGATACAAGAAAGATAAAGGAGCCTGAGTACAAGTCTTTGAATGAGGCTTATCTTGGAGATAAGATTGATTCTGAAAATATCTATGCAAAGTCATATGCAAGATATGTTATGAAAAATGTCATTTGCTGTGAGTCGTCAGATGATTTGGAGAATTTTTCAAAGAGTGTAACAAGAGACAGACTCAGATTCCAAAACTTCTGTTTACAGAGGATGGCAAAAAAAGAACATTTCATAGGTGTGGATGCTATAGCAAAGCAGTTAAAGAGTGCAAAAGAGGAGTTTGCAGGCGTCAAAAAAGAACTTACAAAACTTGAAGAAGAAAAGAAAAATTTTGACTCTATTTATAACGGATATACAAAGTTCAGAGCGGGTGACAACTTCGGAAAGCTTGAAAACTACTGTGAATCAAAGGCAAAGTCAAAAGTACTTTCGGCTAAGATAGAAGATATAGCAAAAGAAGATAGAGGAGTTTAAGAAAAATCCTATTCTGCTTGCTATGTATGACAGAGTGAAAGAATGCAAGAAGAACTTAAATGCCGTAAGAGATGAGATAACGGATAACAAGGCAAAAAAGCAAAACCTTAACTCAGATATAAACAGGGAAAAAAATTTGCTTGAGGAGCTTGAAGCGAATATTTCAAATTTGCAGGCTATATATGAGAAAAGTGTGGAGGAGTATCCCGAGTTTATAAATGACGTTGAGAAGAAGTATCAAAATGAAAGAAAGTCAAAGAAGGCTTCAGCTATTGCCTACAACTTTTCAAACCGTGTAATTCAGGACAATATCGCGTTGAACAACTACTTAAATCAGGAACTTATACCGCTGCAACAAAGATATATGGCAACATATACCTGTGATTACGCTACAGGGCTTGGAGGAGCGAACAGGTATATGCAGGAGTTTCTAACATTGCAAAATATAGAGCTTGAAAGACATAAGAGCGAACTTGTCAATGCACAGATAAGATGTAAAGACAGATTCCGCAAGGAAGTATTGTTCAGAATGAAGGATGATATCTTAAGGGCAAAGCAGCAGTTTAAGCAGATAAATCGTGTTATGGAAAATCTCGAGTACGGTGAAGAAAGCTACAGATTCGGAATTGACAAGAGTAAGGACAGGGAGCTTGGAATGTTCTATGATATTATCATGGACAAGGATAATATGCAGATTGACAGAGACAATGAAATGCTTATGCTTATTGCAGAGAGTAACAAGTCTGAAGTATTTGAAAGTCAGATCGATGACTTTATGCAAAGAATTATGATTGATGTTGAAGAACATGCAAGGCAGAATCTTTCGGGTCAAAAGTCAGGTGCCAAAAGTATGGGAATGTATGTGGACTACAGAACATATCTGGACTATGATATCATTGTAAAAAATTGTGTGACGGGAAATGAGGTTGGACTTTCAAAAGTCAATGCGGAAGGCAGCGGCGGTGAGAATCAGGCTCCTTTTTATGTGGCTATCTGTGCATCTCTTTTGCAGATTTATGAGCAAAGTAAGGAAGGTTCTATAAGACTTATACTGCTTGATGAAGCATTCAACAATATGACAAGCGACAGAATAGAGCCGATGATGAATATGTTTAAAAAGCTTAATTTGCAGCTTGTTCTGATAGCAACGGCTGAAAAGGCTACAGCCATATTGCCTTACTGTGATATTACATATTCTATTGTAAAGTCCGGAAACAGGAATGCGATAGGAGTGTTTGAGAGGATTGAGGATGGACTACATTAAGGATATTTGAACAGATTGATAGATATGTATGAAAGAAGAGAAGGCTTTAAAAAAGAGCCTTCTTCTTTGCGTGTGATACAAGCGGATATAAAAAAGACCTACCCTGAATATGTGGACAGGTACAATCACAATGTGTATAAGGATATCAATACAGCAATAGAAAAGTTGATAAATGAAAAGCTTATTGAATCAAAGGCGGATGAGAGCGGAAAATATGAAAAGGTAAAATTAAATGTTGAAAGTATTGCAGAATGCTATAAGAGGGTAAAAAGAACTGATATACCGAAGCGGTGTGAGAAAATAAAAGAGGTTTTGGATTTATTTAAAGATAAAAATCTGCCTGTACTGCACAGTATTGTATCCGATTGGAGTAAACTTGTACCAAACTATAAAAAGCTGCCGTATGATATAAAATATGACAAAGAAAGACTTGTTAACATACTTAAAATAATTGAAGCAATACTTGGGCTTGGTCGTGAGAGTTATATAAGAAATTTTTCAACCGCAATGTTTAAGGATTCCAAGAGATTTCAAAGGGAGTTTAAATCAACTGTGGAGAGCATACTTTTTGATTATACGGATGAGGTAGTGGAAAAGGATAAGATACTTGAGTACTACAACCTCTATGAGAATCCCACATATGTGTATATAAAGGGTGATATAGTAATTAAGTTTGAAGATTCGGTTGTTCATGTAAGGGAAATTAACGGAGGTATTGCACTCTCAAATTCGGCACTTGAAAAGATAAAGGAGATAAAGGTAATTGTAAAGTCTGTAATCACTGTGGAAAACCTGACCACCTATCACGATGAAGACGAGAAAGACAGTGTGTATATTTATCTTGGAGGTTATCACAACAAATCAAAGCAGGTAGTATTGAAAAAGATATATGATGAGAATAAGCACTGTGAATATCTGCATGAGGGAGATATAGATGTATACGGATTTTTGATACTTGAAAACTTAAAAGAAAAAACAGGAATACCTTTCAGACCTTTGAATATGGGGGTTGATACTTTAAAGAGGTTTTTTGATGCTAAAATATATAAAGGGCTTACGGCTTCAGATATAAATATGATAGAGAAAAAGAAAGAAAAGCTTGGGGAGTATAAGCAAGTGTTGGAATTTATGCTCGTACATAACTGTAAGGTGGAACAGGAATCTATAAGAGCGGTTGAGATTTTAAATTAGGTTGATTTTGCCTGTCAAGTCTGAATTTTTATAATAAGTACAAAACGGCAAAGTGCATAAAAATTGTGTTTAAAAATACTTATCCACATTATCCACATTTTTATCCACAAAAAAGGTGAGTTATTGGGTGCCTATAAAGCTTATAAATAGGCTGTTTGTGGGTTATGAACCGACTTATCCACATTATCCACATTTTATCCCCATATCGACTACCTTTGACTTGGTGGATAAATAATAGAGTTTATGAGATAAAATATATAAAAAGTGCAGTTTTTTTCATCAAAAAAATACAATTGGCTAACAATTTAACTAAAAATCACAAAAATTCTAAAAAATAATGAAATTGACAGTACAATTATAAAAATTAAATTGAATTTATAGTAAAAAAAGTGCTATACTATAGCTAAATAAAAAGAAAAGGAGCTTATACATATGCGTTATACAATTACTGGAAGAAATATCGAAATAACTGATGGTTTGAAGAAGGCGGTAGAGGAGAAGCTTCATAAATTAGGAAAATATTTTACAGAAGAGACTGAGGCGAAGATTACACTCAGTGTGCAAAAGGAGGCACATAAGATAGAAGTTACCATCCCGACCAAGCAGGGGCTTATCAGGGCCGAAGAAGTAAGCGGAGATATGTACGTAAGCATAGATAAGGTTGAGGATATCATAGAGAGACAGATAAAGAAGTTCAAAAACAAGCTTGTAGATAAGAAGCAGTCAAGTGTATCTTTCTCAGATTTCTTTATAAAAGAAGATTATTCGGATTCGGATGAAGAAGATGAGATAAAGATTGTAAAGACCAAGAGATTCAGTATCAAGCCTATGGATCCTGAGGAGGCGTGCTTACAGATGGAGCTTTTGGGACATGATTTCTATGTATTCAGAAATGCGCTAAGCGATGAGATTTGTGTAGTATATAAGAGAAAGACGGCAAGTACGGTATTATAGAGCCGGAAGTATAAAAGCACATTATTAGGAGTCTTCGGACTCCTTTTTTATTTGAAAATAATATCAAAAAATTTGAATATATATTATAATAAGGTCAGGATTGTGAAAGCATAAGGTGTTTAGCAAGCCATGATTTTGAGGGTGCTTTCGATGATGTTAAAAGAGCGGCAGTTTGTTTTAAAGGAGGAAAATGAAACATAGAGATATTATAGAAAAAATGACATTGGAAGAAAAATGTGCCTACCTCTCAGGTAAGAATGCCTGGGATACAAGGTCATTTACATCCATAGGAGTTGATGTACTTCACCATGCGGACGGTCCTACGGGTGTAAGAAAGCAGGCGGGAAAGGGAGACCATTTAGGGCTTAATGCAAGCGTACCCGCCACATGCTTTCCGACTGCCGCCACACTTGCAAACAGCTGGGATGAGAAGCTGCTTGAAAGGTCGGAGAAGGACTTGGAGCGGAGGCTGCCGCTGAAGATGTGAATGTACTTTTGGGTCCGGGAATCAATATAAAGAGAAATCCGCTCTGTGGAAGAAATTTTGAGTACTATTCCGAAGACCCGTATTTAAGCGGAAAACTGGCAGCCGCAATGATTAGAGGTATTCAAAGTAACGGAATAGCTTCCTGTGTAAAGCATTTTGCCGTAAACTCGCAGGAACTTAGAAGAATGGCAATGGATGCGGTGCTTGATGAGAGGACGCTAAGAGAAATATATATCACAGCGTTTGAGATAGCTGTCAAAGAAGGACATCCGAAGTCTGTAATGACAAGCTACAATATGGTCAACGGAGTATACGCCAATGAAAATGAGCATCTTTTGATAGATATTTTAAGAAAGGATCTTGGGTTTGACGGTATGGTTGTCACAGACTGGGGTGCTTCAAACGACCATGCACTTGGTGTAAAAAACGGTTCAAGTTTGGAGATGCCCGCTCCCGGACTTGACAGTGCAAGAGAACTTTTGGATGCTATAAAAGTCGGAAAGATAAAGGAAAGCGATATCGATGCCAGAGTGGATGAGCTTATAGAGATTGCTTTATCAACAAAAGATAAGAAAAAGCCGAAAGATAAGGCAAAGATGTTTGAGGACAATCATGCGCTTGCAAAAGAGGCTGCCAAAAAAAGTATTGTACTTTTAAAAAATGAGGACAATATTTTGCCGCTGAACTCTAAGAAAAAGATTGCCATAATAGGAGATTTTGCCTTCAATCCGAGATATCAGGGCGCAGGTTCTTCAATGGTAAACGCAACTGTGGTTGAGGATGCAAAGAAACTCTTTGAGAAGTTGAATATTGATTCAAAAAATGTGCAAAAACTTGAAAACAAGATAGAATCAAGATTAGAGAAGGTTGAAGATAGGCTTGATAAACTGGATATGAATCCTACTTATGCAGGAGCAGGCATTACAAAAGTAAATCCTACCAAGGTGGACACATTACAAAGAATCCTTGAAGAGTCGGATTTGGAAGTGATAGGAACGGCGAGAGGATATTCAAGGCTTGATAAGGAAGATGATGCCGTTATGACCGATGAGGCGATGACACTTGCAAGGAAGGCTGATATTGTGCTTTACTTCTTCGGACTGAATGAGGCAAGCGAGTCTGAGGGTCTTGACAGGACACATCTTAAAATTCCGAAAAATCAGATAGATTTGATGGAGCAGCTCTCAAATGAGAATCAAAATATAGTAGGTATTATAAGTGCAGGCTCATGTATCGAGATGCCTTGGGAAAAGCATTTAAAGGCGATACTGCACAGTTATCTTTTCGGACAGGCAGGTATGGGCGCGGTGTTTGAACTCCTTACAGGAAAATTGAGTCCAAGCGGAAAACTTGCCGAGACCATAGTAAAAAGATATGAGGATGAGCCGAATGTAAGATATTATCCTTCAAAGGAGAGAACTTCAGAGTACAGAGAGAGCATCTTTGTAGGCTACAGATATTTTACTACAAGGAATGTGGATGTACTTTATCCTTTCGGATACGGACTCTCCTACACGGAATTTAAGTACAGCGATATAGAGGTGGACAATGAAAAGGTAAGCTTCTGTATTGAAAATATCGGAAAGGTATCGGGAGAGGAAGTAGCCCAGCTTTATATAGGTTTGAAAAACTCAAATATATTCAGAGCTAAGTATGAGTTAAAGGGATTTAAAAAGGTAGCACTGTCGCCAGGAGAGAAGAAAAAAGTCACCATAAGCTTTGACGACAAGTCTTTCAGATTTTATAATGTAATGACAAATGCCTTTGAGGTGGAGAGCGGCGAGTATGATATATATATCGGCAGCAGCTGTGAGGATATCAGATTGCAGACCACACTTAAGGTAAACGGAAATGCAGAGGTTTTCCCGTACAATAAAAAAGAGCTTCCTTCATACTACAGCGGTGATATAAAAAGAGTAGACGATTCCGAGTATAAGGTTTTGCTCGGAAGGGATATACCGGACGGTCATTGGAGCGGTGAACTGGGTATCAATGACGCACTTTGTCAAATGTATTATGCAAAGAGTTTTATCGCAAGATTTGCCTACAGAATACTGGATAAGAGATTGAAAAAATCATTGGAAGCAGGTGTGCCGGACCTTAATACTTTATTTCAGTTTAATATGCCTTTCAGAGCTATAGGAAAGATGAGCAACGGGCAGGTAAGCATGGAGATGGTGAATTCCATTGTGCTTTTGGTAAACGGACATTTCTTTAAAGGAATATTCGGAATAATATCGGGATATTTTAAAAACAAAAAAGCAAATAAAAAATACAAAAAAGAATTCTTACAAAGAGAAGATTGAGAAGGTTTATGATGTTTTTAAAGGAATGGATAGACAGCCATCCTAACATATGGGAGTTTATAAAGTTTAATATACTCTCAAATGTGGCAACGATAGTGAACTTTATTGTGATGTGGATAGCCACATCCGCTTTTACAGGTTTCGGATGGCATCTTATCCCTTTTAAGTTTTTTATATTTAACTATGCGGACAATATTGAGCAAAATCTTGGAACGGCAGGTTTTTTAAGCTTCCTTGCAGCTACCGCACTTGCACAGACTGTAAACTTCTTTGTGCAAAAGCAGTTTGTGTTTAAGTCAAATGCGGCTTTTAAGGACGCAATACCCAAGTATATAATTCTTGCTGTGGTTTTGGTTATAGTGTCTGCGGCACTGCCTGCATATTCACAGAAGTTTTTCGGTGATATAGGGGTGAGTGCAAGTCTTGTACCTACGCTGGCAAATGCGCTGAATATCATAGTACAGGTGGTTATCAGCTACCCTACAATGAAATTTATAGTGATGCCGGAGAAAAAATAAATATATCGGAGGAATATTATGTTAGCTATCAATATGGCGGATGTGGTAAGTGTGATAAAGTCGATTGCTCCACAGCTCATAGCTATAGTTACACTTTTGGTGTGTGCGCTTGTAGTTATGTTTATCACAAGGAACAGAGAACTTGCCTTTAAAAAGTTATCAAGGTCGGCTGCCTGGATTCTTTTTATGGTCGGTACGGTTGTCAGTGTCAATATGATGTTGAACGGTCCGCTAAAGACCATGATTACATTGGCAACGGGAAGAGGCGTTATAACTGATAAGTCACTTGATGAAGCAAAGACTTTGGGAGAGGACATCGCAGGAGAAGGAATTGTACTTTTAAAGAATGATTCGGCACTGCCGCTAAAGAAAGGTACAAAGCTCAATTTGTTCGGATGGTCATCTACAAACCCGCTTTACGGCGGTACAGGTTCAGGCGGACTCAACGACTCATTCCCTACAGTTTCACTGATTGACGGTATCAAGAATGCCGGATTTGAGGTAAACGAGGATTTGGTTAAGTTCTATACCGATTTTAGGGCAAAGAGACCTACAGTAGGTATGTGGGGTCAGGACTGGACAATACCTGAGCCTTCAATCGATCAGTACAAAGAGGCAAAAGTTTTTGAAAATGCCAGAAAGTATTCCGATAAGGCGGTAGTGGTTATCGCAAGATCGGGCGGTGAGGGTGCAGACCTTCCGAAGAGCCTTGACCCGAATACCGAGGACAACTTTACTGACGGAGGTACATTCGGTTCAAAGGGTCTTAGATACAGTGACCAAAAAGATGACCTTGATGCAAACAAGAGCTACTTACAGCTTTCAAACAGAGAAGCTGCAATGCTTGATGCGGTAAATAAGACATTCAAGGATATTGTGGTTATTATCAATTCCGCAAATCCTATGGAGCTTGGATTTGTAAATGACTATGAGAATATTTCAAGTGTGGTTTGGTGCCCGGGACCGGGACAGACAGGATTTAACGCACTTGGAAAGATCTTGGACGGTGAGATAAACCCTTCAGGTAAGACAAGCGATATATTTGTATATGATTTGAAGAAGAGCCCAAGCTACAATAACTTTGGAGATTTCAGTATACAAATATGGACGAGTTTTCTACAGATGACAGAGGTACAAAGCATAAACCGAGCTTTGTAAACTATGCCGAGGGCATCTATGTAGGATACAAATTCTATGAGACTGCAGCCAAGGAAAACGCTATCAACTATGCAGGTTATGTGCAGTATCCTTTCGGCTACGGACTCTCATATACCAATTTCACAAAGGAGATGGGTGAGATTGTTGCAAATGACGGTAAGATAAGTATTGATGTACTTGTAACTAATACGGGAAACGTTGCCGGTAAAGATGTTGTGGAGATTTATTATAATCCGCCTTATAAAAACGGCGGAATCGAAAAGGCGAGTACAAATCTTGTAGGATTCGGAAAGACAAAGCTGTTAGGGCCGGGTGAAAGTGAGACAGTAAAAGTTACCTTCAATTTGGAAGATATGGCATCATATGACGAGAAGGATAAAAAAGCTTATGTGCTTGAGGCCGGAACATATGAGATAAGCCTTCAGGAAGATTCACACAATATCCTTGATACAAGAACATTCCCGATTGAAAAGGATATTGTATACAATAGTGACAATAAGAGAAGCAGTGACAATGAAGTTGCAACAAACAAGCTTGACGATATGAGAGGAAGCTTCACCGTACTTTCAAGAAAGGACAAGTTTGCAAACCTTGAAGAAGCCACAAAAGCACCTACAGATTTTACATTACCTGAGGATAAAAAGGCGGCATTCTTAAATAACAGCAACTACGATGCTTCAAAGTTTGATGTGGAGTCCGATAAGATGCCTACAACAGGTGCAAACAATAAGCTTAAGCTAAAGGACCTTCGCGGACTTGAATATGACGACCCTAAGTGGGATGCTCTGCTTGACGAGATGACCTTTAACGATATGTCAAAGCTTGTAGCGCTTGGAGGATATCAGACTGTAGCCATCGGCAGAATAGGAAAGGTACAGACTGTAGACTGTGACGGACCTTCATCTATAAACAACAACTTTACAAAGAAGGGTTCAATAGGTCTGCCTGCGACTATAATGCTTGCAAATACCTTCAATACCGAGCTTGCGCATTCATTCGGTGACAGTATAGGAAAGATGGCAAATGAGATGCAGGTATCAGGTTGGTACGCACCGGGCTATGAATACCCACAGAAACGCTTTTGCAGGAAGAAACTTCGAGTACTACTCAGAGGATCCGATACTTTCAGGAAAGATTGCATCAGAGGCTGTAAAGGGAGCTGCAGACAACGGAGTATATGCTTATATCAAGCATTTTGCGTTAAACGATCAGGAGACCAACAGAACATACCAGCTTATGACATGGGCGGACGAGCAAACGGTAAGAGAAGTATATCTTCGTCCTTTTGAAATCTGTGTAAAGGAAGCGAATGCCAAGGCTGTGATGGCTGCTTTCAACCACTACGGAACAACTCCTGCATACGCATCGGACAATGTATTGAATAAAATTCTTCGTGATGAGTGGGGCTTTAGAGGAATGGTTTTGACAGACTACTTCGGCGCCGGCGGATACGGATATCTGGATGCAAACAGAGCCACAAGAAACGGTACCGACTTCTGCCTTACAGCTATTGATGCAGGTTTCAACTATGTAAAGGATAAGAGCGCTACAGCGACACTTGCACTTAGAAAAGCGTCACATAATATACTTTATACTACGGTAAACAGCAGAGCATATGCACCTGAGAACTTAAACTTAGGTTTGATGGGATGGCAGATTGCCACTATTATAGTAGATATTATTTGCGCAGCGGCTGTTGTACTTCTTCTTATGAAAACATGGAAAAACTTCAAGTTCAGAAAAGAGCTTGAAAGAAGAGAAGATATTGTAAGCCCTGTAGTGGAGGTTGCAAGCGGTGACGCCTCAGAGGCAAAATCAGATAAAATAGTGGAAGATAAAAATACAGAAAATGAATAAAGAATGTTTAGCATATAAATTAAAAGAATATGTAAGCTCCAGTATATTGCCTATGCATATGCCGGGGCATAAAAGAAAAGTGCCGAAAGCAATAGAAGAAATGATGACGGACATTTACAAGATGGATTTGACGGAAGTGGAAGGCACCGACAATTTGCATGATGCTACAGGCATCATAAGAGACTCTATGGAGTTTGCAAAGCATGTATACAAAAGTAATAAAACATACTACTTAATAAACGGCTCAAGCTGTGGTATACTTTCAAGTATAAGGGCTTGTGCTTGCACAGGAAATTATAAATGAAAAGTCATATATAGTAGTTGCGCCCAATGCACATTTTAGTGTATACAACGCTATTGAACTGCTTGATTTGACACCTATATATTTAGATGTTTATTATAATGAACTTGATATCGCAGAAAGCTGTGATATCAAGGCATTAAAAAGTATCTTAAGAGTTAATATAGAAAAAAATATAGTGGCTGCAGTGATAACTTCACCGACTTATGAGGGGGTTGTATCTGATATAGAAAAGATTGCAAAACTTCTACATGATGAAGATATACCTCTTATAGTGGATGAAGCACATGGCGGTCACCTTAATTATATAAATAATATTGATTACGGCAAAAGTAAAAATAAATTTTGTGTGTCTGCACTTGATTTGGGTGCAGATATTGTGGTGCAAAGTCTTCACAAGACATTGCCGGCACTTACACAGACTGCACTTTGCCATATACGCTCCGAGATTGTGAGTGAAAGATATTTGGAAGAGTCGCTGCACATATTTGAGACCAGTTCACCTTCATATATACTTATGTCAAGTATTGACGCCTGTATAAGGTATATGGCAAACAGCGATGAAGAAATCAAAGATTATCTGAATAATTTATTTGAATTCAGACGCGCTGTGAAAAAATTAAAACATATACGTTTGTGGGAAGACAAGAATAAACTCGGATATGATTTTACCAAGCTTGTAATCTGCTGCGATATGTTTGACGGAGTCACATTGGCGCAGATACTCAGAGATTCTTACAATATTGAGACGGAGATGAGCAAGATTGATTATGTACTTGCTTACAGCACACTTTGTGACGGCAAAGATGATTTTGACAAACTTTATAATGCTTTAAAAGATATTGACAATAACTTCTTATATATGGAAAAAGAGCCTTTGGCAGGTCTTGATAAAAAGTATCTGGGAACGGTTGCCAAAGAAAATATCTACATATATCCTCCCGGAGTTCCGGTGTTAAAAAAGGGAGATATAATGGAGAAAAGACATTTTGATGTCTTGGATGAATATATTAAAAAAGGAAAAAAAGTCTACGGATTAGACTTATAAGATACAATGGGAAAAATTTATTATGTTATGGGCAAGAGTGCTTCAGGTAAAGATACTATCTTTAACAGGCTTCACGATGAATGTCCCAGGACAAAAAAGATTATAACATATACTACCAGACCCAAAAGGAGTGAGGATGTAGAAGGTATAAGCTATCACTTTGTAGACGAGTCTGTTATAGAAGACTACAGAAGGCAGGGTAAGCTTATAGAGATGAGAACATATAATACTGTTCAGGGAAGGTGGACTTATGCCACTATTGACGACGGTTCGGTGCATCTTGAGAGTAAGAACTATCTTATAATAGGGACGCTTGAGTCTTATAAAAAAATCAGAGAGTATTTCGGTGCCGAAAATGTTGTGCCTATCTATATAGACCTTGGTGACGGTATCAGGCTTCAAAGAGCTGTGAATAGAGAGATGATGGAGGAAAAACCCAACTATGCCGAGCTTTGCAGGAGGTACTTGGCAGACAGTGAAGATTTCTCCGATGCAAGGCTTGAAGCTGCAGGTATTACCAAGAGATATTTGAATGAAGATTTGAATAAATGTATCTTGGAAATAAAAAAAGATATGGGAATCATATAAGATGAGTGGATTTATTCTTGGAAACGAGAAGGTGAGAAATCATCTGAAAGAATCAATAATAAAAAATACGGTTTCACATGCGTATATCCTGGCAGGAGATAAAGGTATAGGTAAAGAAAAAATCGCAAGAGAATTTGCTATGAGGCTTATATGTGAAAATGGTCATATCGGATGCGGAAGGTGTCCGTCCTGCAGGCAGTTTCTGGCAAATGCGTATCCTGATTTTTTTTATATGGATGCGGAGGGTAAGGAGAGTATAGGAATAGACAAAGTCAGAGAGAATGTTGTATCCGATGTGGCTATAAGACCTTACCACGGCAAATATAAAATATATGTTATAGATGAAGCCGATAAGATGACTGTCGGAGCACAGAATGCACTTTTAAAGACTATAGAGGAGCCGCCGGAGTACGTTGTTATTTTGCTTTTGGTAAGGAATATGAGTCTGCTGCTTGAGACTATAAGGAGCAGGTGTTTAAAGCTTTTATTAAGTCCTGTAAGTAATGACAGGATTAAAGGCTGGCTTTGTGAAAGCGGCGTAAGTGATGAAATTGCCGGTGTGCTTGCATCGTACTCAAACGGTGCCCCGGGAGTTGCAAAGGCTATGGCGGAGTCGGAGGACTTTGCCTCGATATATGAGAAAAATGTAGAGTTTTTAAAGAACATTTGTGAAGTAGGTATAAATGAGATACTTACCTTTATTGAGGAACTGAAGAAAAGAACCGGCGGCTTTAAAGATTTTATAAATTTTCTCAGGCTTTGGTATAGAGATATCTGTATAATAAAGCTTACAAAAAAGAAGGAAAATCTTATATTTATAAGAGAAGAAAGCATTATTTTTAGGCTTTCAAGGGAATATACACTGCAAAAGATAAATAGTATAATAGACTTGATAGATGAGACGGAGATTAGACTGAATTCCAATGTAAGTGGGGACACGGTTATGGAATTGCTTTTTATCGGACTTAGAAAATAGGAGAATATGATGAAGATAATCGGCGTTAGGTTTAGGGAAGTGGGGAAAATCTGCTACTATGATCCTGATGATATTGATATAGATGTAAACGACAGAGTTATAGCTGAGACCGACCGAGGTGTGGAATGCGGCAGAGTAATATTGGGGCCGAGAGAACTCAGTGAAAACTATACTAATCCCATAAAGAAGATAATTAAAAAGGCGGATATAGAGGACGTTGTCAGATTTGAGGAGAATCTGAAAAAGGAAAAGGAAGCTTTTGATATATGTAAGGCAAAGATAATAGAACTTGATTTGCCTATGAAGCTTATTTCGGCCGAGTATACATTTGACAATGCAAAGGTGCTGTTTTATTTTACGGCCGAGTGCAGAGTGGACTTTAGAGAGCTTGTAAAGATACTGGCTTCTATTTTCAGAGTGAGGATAGAACTCAGACAAGTAGGTGTAAGAGATGAAACCAAGATGGTAGGCGGCATGGGGTCATGCGGCAGAGCACTTTGCTGTCACAGCTATCTTTCCGACTTTGTGCCTGTATCTATAAAGATGGCAAAGGAACAGAGTCTTTCGCTAAATCCGGCAAAGATAAGCGGAGTATGCGGCAGGCTGATGTGTTGCTTAAAAAACGAGGCGGAGACTTACGAGTATTTGAACGGAAAGATGCCGAGAGAAGGAGCAAGTGTACGCACGCCTCTGGGAGAGGCCGGCGTGATAGTTTCCACAAGTGTGCTAAGGCAGACTGTGAAGGTACTTGTAACCAAGTCTGAGGATGCAAAGGAAATAGAGGAATATTCACTAAGTGAGATAAGGATACAAGCTTAAGCCATGGGTGAATTATTAAGAGAAGAATGCGGTGAGAGGCTTGACGACTTGCAGTGCAACGGGCTTTACCTTATACAGGATCCCGATAAGTTTTGTTTCGGTATAGATGCCGTACTTTTATCAAATTTTGTAAAGGTAAAGAAAAACGGTCATGTTGTGGATCTTTGCACAGGAAGCGGTATAGTGCCTATACTTTTAAGTGCGAAGACCGGTGCAAAAAAGATAACCGGTATTGAGATACAAAGTGATATTGCAGATATGGCAAGGCGAAGTGTAAGTTACAATAAGCTGGATGAAAAAATAGATATTATAAATGACGATATTTCAAACGCGTTAAAATATATAAATAATTGCAGTGTGGACAGTGTCTGTGTAAATCCGCCGTATATGAAAGATACTACAGCTATAAAAAATCCTGATTTACCTATGGCAATCGCAAGACATGAGCTGCTTACAGATCTTGAGACTGTAATAAATATTGCAAGTAAGCTGTTAAAAGAGAGCGGAAAGTTCTTTATGGTACACAGACCGAGCAGACTTTCGGAAATATTTGCATCAATGAGACAAAACAGGATTGAACCTAAAAGGTTAAGATTTATTCACCCTTATATTGAAAGTAAGGCAAATCTTGTACTTATAGAGGGGGCAAAGGGTTCGGGAGTTTGGATGGATGTGGAACCTCCTTTGGTGGTATATAAGGATAAAAATGTTTATACGGATGAGGTGTTAAAAATATATGGCAGGTAAGATATATTTGGTGGCTACACCTATCGGAAATCTTTCGGATATTAGTGTCAGAGCAATCGACACTCTGAAATGTGGATATTATTGCCTGTGAAGATACCAGAAATACAATAAGGCTTTTGAATCATTTTGACATAAAGGCTCCTTTGACATCGTATCATGAGTACAACAAGATAGACAAGGCTTATGAACTGTGTGAGAAGGTAAAGGCAGGTAAGGATATTGCATTTGTGTCGGATGCCGGTATGCCTGCGATATCGGATCCGGGATATGAGCTTGTGGATATTGCATACAAAGAGGGGCTTTGTGTTACCGTTATACCGGGAGCAAGTGCCGTAGTATCCGCACTTGCAATAAGCGGTATCAGTTCTAGGAGATTTTCATTTGAAGGTTTTTTGCCAAGCGATAAGAATGAGAAAAAGCAGATACTAACCGAGCTTGTGGATGAGAGCAGAACAATAATACTCTATGAGGCGCCGCACAGGCTGATAAAGACATTAAAGGAACTTTTTGAGTATCTTGGGGACAGAAGAGTTTCTATAGTAAGAGAACTTACAAAGCTTCATGAAGAGGTGCTTAGAGGAAGCTTAAGCAATATAATAGCAGATTATGAGTCAGGTAGGGTTACAGTCAGAGGTGAGTATGTACTGGTAATAGAGGGTAAAAGTCTTCTTGAAAAAAGAAGTGAAAGGCAAAAATCCTTTGAAGAAATCAGTATAAAGGAGCATTTCGATAAATATATATCGGAAGGGCTTGATAAAAAAGAGGCTATGAAGGCTGTAGCAAAGGATAGAGGAATACAAAAGAGGGAAGTTTATAAAGAACTTCTGGGAGAGTAAGGAGATAATATGAGAATCGGAGTAGGAAACGACCATGCGGCTGTAGAGCTTAGAGAGGTTATAATAGAGCATCTGAAAAATGCAGGTCATGAGGTATTTGAGTTCGGTGCCAAAGAAGGTGAGAAGTGTGATTACCCTGTACCGGGAAGAGATGTGGCTGAGGCAATAGTTGAGGGAAAGCTTGACAAGGGAGTACTTATCTGCGGTACAGGTATCGGCATATCTTTGGCGGCAAATAAGGTGCCGGGAATCAGAGCGGCTGTATGTTCCGAGCCTTATTCGGCAAAAATGGCTGCACTTCATAACAATGCTCAGATTATCGCATTCGGTGCAAGAGTGGTAGGGTCCGAGATGGCAAAGATGATTGTGGATACTTTCCTCGCTACAGAGTACGAAGGCGGCAGACATCAAAACAGACTTGACATTATTACTGAAATAGAAGAAAAGTACTCAAGGTAAAGATATGGGAATAGCTGATTGGTTCAATTTTGAAACTGCAAAGCAGAAAAAGAAAAAAATGGACAGATATTATAAAAAGTTGTATCCGTTCGGTGAAGAGCAAAAGAGTTGGGAAGAAAACAGGTTAAATGAAGTCTTTCCTAAGAATAAAAAGACAAAGAGTTATCATTTTGAACTTTTGATTCTGCGTGAAAGTATTGCAAATCTTTCAGACCCGGATATATATGATGAGGATGAAGAGCGTCCGAGTCTTGACGAGGTTATAAAGAATTGGAAGGAAAAAGAGACTGTATACAGACTGAAGCCTGAAGAAAAGCAGGCAATAATCGATATCGCACTTGAAGAAATGAAAAGGTTTACAAAAAGTTGAAATATTAAACTAAAATTTATATATTTTTTAGTACTATCAGGTATTTTGTGATATAATGGAATACAAAGAATTGTAGTCAAGTATTTTTGCTATAATTTTATACAATAAAATCAATTTAGGGGGTTTTTTATGGACAAAAAGGTATTAACGGTACAGGACATCTCATGTTACGGACAATGCTCTATTACAGTGGCATTGCCTATTCTTTCGGCTTGCGGAGTGGAGACAGCGATAATGCCGTCCGCTATTTTATCAACACATACAGGCGGATTTAGCGGATTTACTTTCAGAGATTTGACTGAAGATTTACCTAAAATTATGGAGCATTGGTTAAAGGAAGGTATCAGCTTTGATGCGATATATACGGGATATCTGGGAAGTAAGAGACAGATTGATATTGTAAAGGATTTGTTTAACAATCTGTTAAAGCCTGATGGCAAGAGAATAGTTGACCCGGCTATGGCAGATAACGGAAAGCTTACACCGGATTCGATGACGCGTTTGTTAAGGAGATGAAGACTCTTATCTCTGTAGCGGATATAATCTTGCCGAATATGACGGAGGCGGCACTTCTTACAGACAGCGATATAATCCTTGAAAATCAAAGCGGTGAATATATAATGAGCATTATTCATAAGCTTAGAGAGCTTGGTGCAAAGAATGTAATCTTAAAGGGCATCAAGAACATGGAAGGTAAGCTCGGAATTGCCGTATATGAGGGTGAGACCGACAATATGGAGATTTTCTATATTGACAGAATAAAGAAAGATGCACATGGTACAGGTGATTGCTATGCTGCGGCATTTACAGGAAGTCTTATGAAGGGTAAGACTATGAGAGAGGCTGTGGAGACAGCAGCCAAATTTGTTTCAGAGGCCATACTAAAGACAATGGATGATGACAGCCACTGGTATGGTGTAAAGTTTGAAAAGGCTATACCTGTTCTTGTGAGAGAGTTGGATAAATGATAAAAATTGATGTAGGGGATATACTTACATTGAAAAAGCCACATCCCTGTGGCTCATATGAGTGGGAAGTACTTAGAATCGGACAGGATTTGCGACTGAAATGCGTAGGTTGTAATCATCAGATGATGATTGCAAGGAAGAGTATAGAAAAAAGCATTAAATCACAAGAAAAAGGAAAAGATATACAATGAGTATTTTGAATGTGGAAAATTTGAGCCACGGTTTCGGCGATAGAGCTATTTTTGATAATGTTTCCTTCAGAATGCTAAAAGGTGAGCATATAGGACTTGTAGGTGCCAACGGAGAGGGTAAGTCTACATTTATGAGCGTGGTGACAGGTAAGCTTATGCCTGATGAGGGCAAAATAGAGTGGGCAAAGAATGTTCAGATAGGCTACCTTGACCAGCATTCCGTTCTGCAGGAGGGAATCAGTATCAGAGATGCCCTAAAGCAGGCGTTTGATCATCTTTTTGATATGGAAAAAAGGATGAATGAGATCTGCGATATGCTTACAACAGCTGACGAAAGTGTGATGGATGAGCTTATGGAGGAGCTTGGCACTATTCAGGAACTTTTGATGGCACATGATTTCTATACTATAGATGCAAAGGTGGAAGAGGTTGCAAATGCACTTGGACTTGGCGATATAGGGCTTGACAGGGATGTGACCGAGCTTAGCGGAGGACAGAGAACAAAGATTCTTTTGGCTAAGCTTCTTTTACAGAAACCTGATATTTTACTTCTTGATGAGCCTACAAACTATTTGGATGCCGAGCATATAGAGTGGTTGAAAAGATATTTGCAGGATTATGAGAATGCTTTTGTACTTATCTCACATGATATACCTTTCCTCAATTCGGTGGTAAATATCATATACCATATGGAAAATCAGGAGCTTAACAGGTATGTGGGAGACTATGACAAATTCCTTGAGGTATATGAGGTAAAGAAAAAGCAGCTTGAGGCGGCTTACAATCGTCAGCAAAAGGAAAGAGAAGAGCTGGCTGATTTTGTTGCAAGAAATAAGGCAAGAGTCGCAACAAGAAATATGGCGATGAGCAGACAAAAGAAGCTTGATAAGATGGATATAATAGAGCTTGCGGCAGAAAAACCGAAGCCTGAATTTAACTTTAAAGAGGCGAGAACACCGGGTAAGACTATTTTTGAGACTACCGACCTTGTGATAGGATATGACACACCGCTATCAAAACCTATCAATGTAAGAATGGAAAGAGGCGAAAAGATAGCTATGTTCGGTGCAAACGGTATAGGAAAGTCAACTCTTTTAAAGAGCATACTTGGTCTTACACCGGCACTTTCAGGAAAAACTGTACTTGGAGACTATCTTGAGATAGGCTACTTTGAGCAGGAAAGCGATAATAAGTCAAAGAATACCTGTATAGAGGAACTTTGGAGTGAATTTCCGGGATTCAGTCAGTATGAGGTGAGATCCGCTCTGGCAAAATGCGGTTTGACTACAAAGCATATTGAGAGTCTTTTCAGAGTACTGTCAGGTGGAGAGCAGGCTAAGGTGAGGCTGTGTAAAATCATAAACAGGGCGACAAATGTACTGTTTTTGGACGAGCCTACAAACCATCTGGATGTGGATGCAAAGGAAGAGTTAAAGAGAGCGTTGAAAGCGTATAAGGGAAGTATACTTTTGATTTGCCATGAACCTGATTTCTATGAGGACTTTATAACGAGAAGTATAGATTGTAGGGAATGGTCGCTGAGGGTATAAGATTTTATATTTAATATAAATAGCGTATATATTTATAAAGGCGATTAAGAAGAAAAACTTAATCGCCTTTAATTATATTTTTTTATATATCATATGCAGAAAAGAGAAGTTGACAAGCGATATTACCTGACTTCCGCCGTTTCTCTCAAAACCTGGTACTCTAGGTATCCAAGAGCATGCAGTTTTGAAAGAAACTGTCGACTTCAGCTTTGGTTAAATGGAGGGAGTGCAATAAGTCAGTATGAGCTGGATCATAAAATTTTAGTAGAAGGCTTCCTTGCATGGAACGGTACAGATTATCATTGGGAAAACAATAATATCTATGCTAAATTTGCAGATGATGACGGACAACTTTTGATAAGATTTGAGGATATCGGAGATAAAAAAAGAATAGAGTCAATCGACGGATTGAAATAAAGATAAGGACTTCCCAAAAGGATAACTTAATAAGGGATTTATAATCCTGTAAAATATCGGCATAGTCGTAACCATCGGCTATGCCGTTTTTACGTTGCTTGGGATATGTACTTCTCCGATGAAGTTGGAGATGATTTTTATCTTCTTTGTATTCCTAAATAGTCTGATTTGTGAGATGAAATTCCGGAGAAAAAGAAAAATCCTCCAAGTCATGATAACCTGAGGATCATTACTAGAAAAATTCATATTTATTTGGTATATTAACGCTATACTAACGAGTGAAAAATGAAAAGGAGATGCATATGAGTTTCCCTGAAGAAATAAAAAGAATTAGACAGCGTTCATTCCTTACACAGCAGGACTTTGCGAAGAAAATTGGTGTGGCATTTTCTACTGTGAATCGTTGCGAATCCGGACGTTCAAAGCCAAACTTAGAAGCAATGAAAAGTATCAATGCATTTTGCTTATAGAATAACATTCCTTATGAAACGATAGAGGAAGCTTAGCTTGATTACAAAATAGAGAAATAAAGGAGCAATAATGCTATGACAGATAAAGAACTAAAAGAATTAAAAGACACTCTATGGCACTCTGCCGATGTTCTTCGTGCAAGTGCACATTTAGCAGCAAATAAATATGGTCAGCCTATTCTAGGACTTATCTTTCTGAGATATGCCGACATCTTATATAAACAACATAAAGAAGAAATTGAAGCAGAATACAACCGTCTTAAAGGTGGACGTATGGAAAAATCCATAAAAGAGATTTCCATCGAGAAATGTGGCTTCTATCTCCCTGAGTGTGCTTACTACGACTTCATTAACAATGCACCGGACGATGCAAACAAGGCTACTCTTGTAAAGAAAGCTATGGAAGCAATTGAAGATGAGAATCCTAAAATGGATGGTGTACTTCCAAAAGAAGTTTACGCACAGTTAGTACCGGAAGAAGAACCGGAGCTTCTCTCTAATATCGTACGTATTTTCAAAGATATTCCGGAAAATAGTACAATCGATATCTTTGGTGAAATCTATGAATATTTCTTAGGTAACTTTGCACTTGCAGAAGGTAAGGATGGAGGAACATTCTATACCCCTTCAACAGTTGTTAGATATATGGTAGAAGTATTGAATCCACAGCCGGGTGAAAAGAAGTTCTTAGATCCGGCCTGCGGTTCCGGAGGTATGTTCGTACAGGCTGCAAGGTACATGCATAATCACAATTCCATCGAGAGTGAACAGATGAAATTCCGTTGCTATGGTGTGGAAAAGGAACCGGACACAGTTAAGCTGGCAAAGATGAACCTTCTTCTGAATAATATTCGTGGTGACATTACACAAGCTAACTCATTTTATTCTGATCCATATAATGCATTCGGACAATTCGATTATGTAATGGCAAATCCTCCATTCAACGTAGATGAAGTTGTTGTTGATAAGGTTTCTGATGATGCTCGTTTCAACACGTATGGCGTACCAAGAAATAAGAGCAAATCAACAAAGAAAAATCTGATAAGAAAGAAACTGTGCCTAACGCAAACTATTTGTGGATTGGCTACTTTGCTACAGCTTTAAATGAGCATGGTAAGGCAGCACTTGTTATGGCTAATTCTGCATCTGATGCATCCGGTTCAGAATATGAAATCAGAAAGAAAATGATTGAAGAAGGGATTATTTCACAAATGGTGACTCTTCCTTCGAATATGTTCTCATCTGTTACACTTCCAGCAACTCTTTGGTTCTTCGATAAACAGAAGCCGAATACTGATAAGAAAAATGAAATCTTATTTATAGATGCAAGAAATGTGTTCACACAGGTTGACAGAGCACACAGAAAGTTATCTGAGGAGCAGATTAAGAATCTTGGCGTTATCACAAAGCTTTATCACGGAGATACACAGGCTCTTGTTGATTTGATTGATGAGTATAAAACAGAGCTTGCTAATGCACCGGAAACTTCTGATGACAAAGAAGTTCCCACAAAAGCATATTGGCAGTCACAGATTGACTGGTTAACGGAAAGATTCCCTGACGGTGTATATGCTGATGTTATCGGTCTTTGTAAGGCGGCGCCAATGGATGGTGAAGACGGAATTATTGAACAGGACTACTCTCTCAATGCAGGACGTTACGTCGGTGTGGTTATTGAAGACGACGGATTAACTGAGGAAGAGTTCAAGGAAGAAATGTTATCCTTGAATGCCGAGTTCACTTCATTAAGTGCTGAGGCAAAGAAACTTGAAGAACTCATCGCAAATAATCTGAAAGGATTACTGGGTGAGTGATATGAAAAACAAAGTTTATAGATTAGATGAGCTGTGTGACATAAAATCTGGAAAAAGGATTCCAAAGAAAATGGATTTCGTTACATTTGAAACGAAGCATCCATATATACGTGCAAGAGATATAAAAGAAGGAAAAATTAATACAGATGATTTGATTTATTTGGAAGATGATGTATTCCAGAAGATCAAAAGATACATCATAAATAGTGGTGACATAGCAATTACAATTGTTGGTGCATCTGTAGGTGATACTGGGTATGCATCCAAGAATGTTGATGGATACAATTTAACAGAAAATGCTGTTAGACTAACCAACTATAAAAATAATGTTGATTCGAAGTTTTTACATTATGTTCTTGCGCAAAAGCAATATCATGACTACATGCAACTGATTGCTGGAGCTGCTGCCCAACCGAAATTGGGTATATATAAAGTAAAACGAATAAAAGTTGAATTACCTGATCTAAAAAAGCAGGAAAAAATAGCTTATATTCTTTCAACCAATGACAACCTCATCAAAAACAACAACAAGCGTATCAAGTTGTTGGAGCAAATGGCAGAGAATCTATATAAGGAATGGTTTGTAAGATTTCGATTTCCGGGATATGAGGATGTGGAGTTCATAGATGGATTTCCAAAAGAATGGAAAATTTGCAGAATTGATCAATTATCTAAAATAAAAGCTGGTGGTGATGCTCCAGACGATTCTACTAAAGAAATAACCGATGAATGTTGTATTCCTATTTATTCTAATGGAATTGAAAATGAAGGATTATATGGTTATACATCAAAAGCAAAAATAAATAAGACTAGTATTACCATTTCAGCCCGAGGAACAGTTGGATATACCTGTTTAAGAAGGGTTTCATATACCCCAATTGTAAGATTAATTTGTGTAATTCCGCATGAGGAAAAATTGGTAAATTGGTTATTCTACTATTTTAAGCGTACAATTGTAATCGCTAATGGAACTTCACAACAGCAAATCACAATTCCGATGATGAGTCGTGAAAAGGTTCTATTACCTACAAACAACTTGATACAAAAATTCTATGAGTATTCTACTTGCTACTTAGATGAAATTGATAGCCTAAAGGCACAAAACAGTAATCTTGAGAAACAACGAGACATGCTATTACCACGTCTAATGAGTGGTAAACTTAAAGTTTAAGGAGGGATTCATATGCGTAATTTTATATCTGAAGACGATATAGAACAGGCTATACTTTCAAAATTAAAAGCTGTACCATTTAAATATGATATCCTCATTTGTGATGCTGATCCAAGCGAGCGTGATGATTTGAATGATGGCACAGGAAGAACTTCAAAGAAGGAATGTGTTCTTCCTGGTGTTATGCTGTCTTCTCTTAAGCGTATTAACCCGACTATCGAAGAAGATAAAATTAAAGAGATAGTAAAGACATTAAGGCAAGATTATTCAGGAACGGACGTTGTAGATACCAACTACAAATTATACAGGCAAATTCGTAATAATATAAAAATCACAGTTCGTAGAAACGGAAAAGAGGACTTTGATTTTGTTAAGCTTATCGATTTTGAGCATCCGGAGAACAATACTTTCACAGCGGTATCGCAGATGTGGATACAGGGGAAGGTCTACTACAGAAGACCGGATATCCTCATCTTCATCAATGGTATGCCTCTTGTATTTATTGAACTGAAAAATAGCATTGTTAAGGTTGAAGAAGCCTACAACAAGAATCTAAAAGATTACATGAGAGATATTCCGAATCTCTTTGCATTTAATCAGATTTGTGTGCTTTCAAATGGTTTGGAGACCAAGCTTGGTGCCTTTAATGCAAGCTATGACTATTTCTTTGAATGGCTCAAGATTGACAGTGAAAAGGAAAAACCGGATCGAGAAGCTATTCTCTCAGCAGATAGTGTAAAGGATAGCTCAGTCAGATATTTTGTTGATGGTCTTCTTAAGAAAGATAGATTGATTGACTATATTGAAAACTTTATTCTCTTTGAAAATCAGAGAATAAAGATTATCGCTAAGAACCACCAGTACTTAGGTGTAAATAACCTAATGGAATCAGTCGAGAACAGAAAAGAGCTTAATGGTAAGCTTGGTGTTTTCTGGCATACACAGGGTTCAGGCAAATCCTATTCTATGGTTATGTTTGCCCGGAAAGTGAAGCGTAAGATTCAAGGTAATTTTTTCGTTCCTCGTTATTACAGACCGTGAGGATTTGGATACGCAGATTCATAAGAACTTCGTACGTACTGAGGTTATTGGTTCTAAAGAAGAATGCCGCCTAAGGATAGTAAGCAGTTAAGGGATTTTTCTAACTACCAATAAGGCTTTTTATCTTTACTTTGATTCATAAGTTCAGATACGACAAAACAAAGAAATATCCGATTCTTTCTACTCGTGACGATATTATTGTCCTTGTTGATGAAGCGCACAGAACACAGTATAAGGATTTGGCAGAGAACATGAGAACTGCACTTCCGAATGCTAATTTTGTTGCATTTACCGGAACGCCACTCCTTGGTACAAAACGTCTTACAAATCAGTGGTTTGGAGATTATGTATCAGAGTATAATTTTGCACAGTCTGTTGAAGACGGCTCTACAGTACCTTTTATTCTATTCCAGACGAGTTCGGAAGTTGGGCTTGAGAATGATTTCCTTGACGATGACATTGTGGACATTATCGAAGAAGAAAATTTAAACGAGGATGAAACACGTCTGTTAGAAAACGCATCTTCTCGTATTTTAGAGGTCATCAAGCGTGATGACAGACTGGATAAGGTTGCACAGGATATTGCCTATCACTTCCCAAGACGCGGATTTCTTGGAAAAGGTATGGTTATATCTGTTGATAAATATACTGCTGTCAAAATGTATGATAAGGTTCAGCATTACTGGGCTATAGAAAAGCAGAACATCATGAAAGAGCGAAACACTGTTTCTACTAAGGAAGAACGTGATCAGCTCACTCGTATTCTTGCTTATATGAATAAGGTTGAAATGGCTGTTATCATTTCAGAGGAAACTGATGAAGAAGCCAAGTTTGCAAAGCAGGGATTGCGGATATCTGAGCATCGCACAAAGATGAAAGAAATCACACCGGACGGCAGAGATATTGAAGATAGATTCAAAGATCCTAATGATTCCTTGCAGCTCGTATTCGTGTGTGCGATGTGGCTGACAGGATTTGATGTAAAGAATCTTTCTACACTTTACTTGGACAAGCCGATGAAAGGTCATACCCTAATGCAGGCGATTGCTCGTGCCAACAGAGTGTATCCGGGAAAAACTGCCGGAATCATTGTTGATTATGTCAACGTGTTTAAACACATGAAGAAGGCATTAACAGAATATGCCACCGGTGATGATGGAACAGAATTCCCTGCAAAGGATATTGACCAGCTAATAGGCTATATTGACGGTACTATTGAAGAGGCGGATTCCTTCCTAAGGTCAATGAGCATTGACTTAGAAAAGATAATTGCTGATTCTAATATACTGGATAAACTGGATGCATTAAGAAGTGCTTATGACACTATCGTTGCCAAAGATGATAATAAAGAGAAGTTCAAAGTCATCCTCAATACTTTGACGAATCTCTATGAAGCATCAAAGCCGGAAATCTTTGAGAAGAATTGGAGCAACGATAAGTTTGCACCGCTTGTGTATCTACATGGTCTTTTTTATCACATTATTGATGATGAAAAAGTCGCTCGTGCCAGACAGAGAATTAATCAGATACTGGATGGCAGTGTGACCGTAAGCCAGAAATTTGTCAGATATATTCGTGAAGAACAAAGTCAATCTATGATTAAAGGGACTAAAGCAATTGATCTTTCTAAGGTCGATGTGGAACAGCTACGAAAAGAGATCAAGGTTGCCAAGTATAAGGCGATTGAGATTAATGACTTAAAGCAATACATTGAGCAAGCTCTTGAACAGATGCTTAATAGAAACTGTACCAGAACTAAATTCTCAGAGCGTTTCAAACGTATTATTGATTCCTATAATGCAGGCGGCACTGAAAATGAGGATTATTACGAGCAACTTGTTAAGCTCCTTGAAGAACTTCGTCAGGAAGATAATCGTGCAAATACAGAAGGTCTTACAGAAGAAGAGCTGGAAATCTATGATTTGCTGATTGCAGGAAAGAAACTAACACAAGCTGAGGAGCAAAAAGTAAAACTATCTGCTAAGAATCTATATAAGAAAGTAGTGGATAATCGCAGTAGCCTTTTAATAGTAGATTGGTACAAAGACGAACAGCCACGTGCCAAGTTGAAACATGAGGTGGAGCTATCTCTGAATGGTGATCTGCCTGAAAGCTATGATAAAGCATCCTTTGATTCCAAGGTATCTTTGCTTATGAACCACTTTGTGGATATGGCAGTTCAGGGATATGGATGGATTGGTGCTGCGTAAGGAGGTGAATATACGTTCCGTATATGGAACTTGTAGGAACACTTAAATTTGCTCACGATATATACGAAAAAGTTTCAAATGATGAAATTGTTTTCGATTTATCTCAAATGCGTAATTTTGATCCTCTACCTGTGTTGATTATGGGTGCTATAATAGGCTTTTTTAAATATGTTTCTGATTCACTAGGGATAGGAAAATGCCGGGTGAAGCAAATGGTAGTACTACTTATAAAGCAAATATACAAAATGAGACTGATATAGATTTCAGTATAATAAAAGACGGAAATGTTCTGGAAGTTTATTTGCTTGGAGGTAAGTACAGCTTTACATCCATGATTTATCCACATGAGGGAAAAATTGGTATTGGAATAAGGTCAAAAGATACCTTTATATAGTATAGAAAAAAATAAATATTGAATGATAATAAAACAGACATGTGAAATTATAATGAATTTTTCACATGTCTGTTTTTATGGTAAAAATACTATATTCATTTTTTTGAAATATTATTTATGTCACTATACATTTTATTTCGAGCCAAATAGTATATCTTATTTGCAACAATGTCAGCGGCTCGAACAAGCAGCTTTGATTCAGAATTACAATATTGTAATTGAATATCCTTGATATTCATAAATATTGGTGGATAGTATGTATTATAGTGGTAGTTATAAGTACCCAGCTTAAATTCTTGTTCTAATGATTCTTGCAATTCATAACGGCCGTTTGTAGCTGTAGTATGTTCATCTACATAAAAATATATTCTTTCAACTTGATTTGGATCCAAAGATTTGATGTTTATTAAATTCTCAAAAGCTCGCTTAACCGCAATTTTATATGCATAATCCAAATATCGTTGTTTGTCCTTTTTGCTGTAATAGATATGATCTAATACTTTTTTTCTCTTATAACAACTCCAAATTTATAACAATTATTTAGTGACCTAAACAGTTTGCCTTTTTCACTATTTGTAATTTTAGTAGCTTTTAGTTCGTAATCTAACTTTACACCTTTACTTTTCCTAAGAGTCTTTTCAACAGCAGAATACTTTCTGGACCATATTTCCTTTTCATTAGTTCCAATACAAATTAATCCTGCAAAAAAACAAAAATAATCATTGTGCTCTTTATCAAATACTCCGGATTCATCAGAATATACATAAATATTCATGTAAAAATTCACCCCAAATAAAAATAAAAAAACCACCTCAAAGGTGGCCTCATGATCGACGATATTAAATATCGCTTAAACGCTAATTCGATATCATGAGTATACAGCGTATCTCTACCTGCAAATTAATTATACTCATAAAGTGGGAAAAAATCAACTTTTTTAAATATATAATTTTATAATCTAGGGTGAAAAGTTTATTTCCACAACCCCTATGCTAAAGTTGCGTTTAGTCTTACACATATTTCAACTTTTACAATAGTTGCGTTTAGTAGTACAATTCGGATAAGACAGCTACCGGAAAGGTAGGTACCACTATAACATCTTTAAACTCATTTTCACATTTAACACTTGAAGATAGATGAATTATTCTAACCGGTATTACTAACGGCTCCACTAAGACTGCTATTGCTGAAACTATTGGTAAAGATAAATCAACTGTTTGTAAAGAAATCAAATCACGCCGTAAGCTGACATACAGATGCAGCATGCCCAATGCTCTTATAACTCAGATGGATACAGTCTATAACAACGAAACTACAGGTCCATTTATCCAAACTTTTAAGTTTATTCCATCAGGCATCCTATTTGCACTCTACCAAACTGAAAAGACTTCCACTGCTATGAAGAATGGAGTCGATACTTTAGAAGACATTCTCGGCGATGAGGTATTTAGAAAATATGTGAATGTCTTGCTAACGGATAGAGGTTCTGAATTTTATAATGTTATATTTCTTTGATTCTGTAACACTAAATGCAACTTACATAAATTTACTTTTTAAGTTGAACTGACATTTACACTTCAGCCTTTATAAATTTAAAAAAAAAGAAAACAAAGGTTGACAGGACAGTGTGTAAGGTGTAGAATAGCGTCACTGTCCTAAAAGGCAGAAAAACAAAAACAAACTTTTTTGAAAAATAATAGAAAAACACTATTGACAATGAATAGAAAGTTTGATATTATATCAAAGTTGCTCAAAAAGAACAGCTTGAGTTCAGAAAAAACCTTAAAATAATCTAAAGAAGTTGTTGACAAGACTAAATGAACTTGATATAATAGTTGAGCTGTTTGAGACAGCGAAACAATGAACCATGATAATTTAAGATTAAACAGTACACACAACCCTGAAAATTCACATATTTCGCATATTTTTCTTAATGAAAGCAAGCGCAGCGAAGCTTGAATTTAGAAAAATAGTGCACCTCGTCGAGCGTAGCGAGACGATGGTGTTACCTTTGAAATATAATGAGATTTCAGAAAAACAATGTTTAGATTCGAACAGAATTTAAAACCTTTAAAAAACAGTAGATCTGTGAAAACAGATGCAAGCTAGCGACAGGCTAGATTAAACTTTTATATGAGAGTTTGATCCTGGCTCAGGATGAACGCTGGCGGCGTGCTTAACACATGCAAGTCGAACGAAGCTGCTAAAAGGAAGTTTCGGACGGAATTTTGGTAGACTTAGTGGCGGACGGGTGAGTAACGCGTGGATAACCTGCCTTATACAGGGGGATAACGGAGAGAAATTTCCGCTAAGACCGCATAAGACCACAGCACCGCATGGTGCAGGGGTAAAATATTTATAGGTATAAGATGGATCCGCGTCCGATTAGCTGGTTGGTGAGGTAGAGGCTCACCAAGGCGACGATCGGTAGCCGGCCTGAGAGGGTGAACGGCCACATTGGGACTGAGACACGGCCCAAACTCCTACGGGAGGCAGCAGTGGGGAATATTGGACAATGGGGGAAACCCTGATCCAGCGACGCCGCGTGAGTGAAGAAGTATTTCGGTATGTAAAGCTCTATCAGCAGGGAAGAAAATGACGGTACCTGACTAAGAAGCCCCGGCTAACTACGTGCCAGCAGCCGCGGTAATACGTAGGGGGCAAGCGTTATCCGGATTTACTGGGTGTAAAGGGAGCGCAGACGGCGAAGCAAGTCTGAAGTGAAATGCATGGGCTCAACCCATGAATTGCTTTGGAAACTGTTTGGCTTGAGTGTCGGAGGGGGTAAGCGGAATTCCTAGTGTAGCGGTGAAATGCGTAGATATTAGGAGGAACACCGGAGGCGAAGGCGGCTTACTGGACGACAACTGACGTTGAGGCTCGAAGGCGTGGGGAGCAAACAGGATTAGATACCCTGGTAGTCCACGCAGTAAACGATGAATACTTGGTGTCGGGGAGGTAAACTCTTCGGTGCCGCAAGCAAACGCATTAAGTATTCCACCTGGGGAGTACGTTCGCAAGAATGAAACTCAAAGGAATTGACGGGGACCCGCACAAGCGGTGGAGCATGTGGTTTAATTCGAAGCAACGCGAAGAACCTTACCAAATCTTGACATACTCTTGAATAGCTTTGTAATGAGGCTAGTCCTTCGGGACAAGGGATACAGGTGGTGCATGGTTGTCGTCAGCTCGTGTCGTGAGATGTTGGGTTAAGTCCCGCAACGAGCGCAACCCTTATCGTCAGTAGCCAGCAGTAAGATGGGCACTCTGACGAGACAGCCGGAGATAATCCGGAGGAAGGTGGGGATGACGTCAAATCATCATGCCCCTTATGATTTGGGCTACACACGTGCTACAATGGCGTAAACAAAGTGAAGCAAAGCCGCGAGGTCAAGCAAATCACAAATAACGTCTCAGTTCGGATTGTAGTCTGCAACTCGACTATATGAAGCTGGAATCGCTAGTAATCGCAGATCAGAATGCTGCGGTGAATACGTTCCCGGGTCTTGTACACACCGCCCGTCACACCATGGGAGTCATCAATGCCCGAAGTCAGTGACCTAACCCACACTGGTAAACATAAAGCTGGGATTGCTTTTTTACTTAGCGAAAGCGAGCCGAAGGCGAAGCTTAAGGTTTAGTAAAAAAGTAGTTCTACATACGAAAGAATTGAGTATGAAGAACGTCCTTTAAAGAATAGCAGTAGTTATGTTTAGCAGTGTGGGAAGGAGCTGCCGAAGGCAGGGAGGATAACTGGGGTGAAGTCGTAACAAGGTAGCCGTATCGGAAGGTGCGGCTGGATCACCTCCTTTCTATACATTTTTCACTTAATGAAAACGAGCCGAAGGCGAAGTTTGAATTCTAGTGAAAAAGCAGTTCTTCATACGAACGAAGTGAGTATGATAGAACATCATTAAAGGCTTTAGTAAGGGTTGTGAGTACTGTTTAGTACTAAATTAGATTGGTACTGCTAAAACTTAGCGGTGTCGATGCGGCCGGGGGACACACCCGTTCCCATTCCGAACACGATGGTTAAGACCCGGTCGGCCGATGGTACTATACTGGAGACGGTATGGGAGAGTAGGTGGATGCCGCTGCATATTTCTTAATGAGAACGAGCAAAGCGAAGTTCGAATTAAGAAAAATAGTACACCTTGCGTAGCGAAGCAATGGTGTTACTGCATTTTTCACTTGATGAAAGCGAGCGAAGCGAAGCTTGAATCTTAGTGAAAAAGTACACCTCATCGAGTGAAACGAGATGATGGTGCTTCCGCAAAGAGATTTCACATCAGTTATTCCTTTGGAGAGGATGAAAGATGTTGGAGTTCGAATCTTCAAATCTCATTTGCAGAGAAGTTCTCTGCATGATGTACCTTGAAAACTGCATACCAAACGAGAAATTATATAAATATTTTATAATTAGACATCCGAGGTATCAATTACTTTAATGTAGTTGATATTTAATGCATTCTTTACTTGATGAAAACGAGCGTAAGCGAAATTTGAATCTTAGTAAAGAAGTAGTTCTTCATACGAATGAAGTGAGTATGATAGAACATCAAAAGTAATAAATTTTTAAACATAGTGTATGATACACGCTAGTGTCATACATAACACTAAATCTAAATGATTTAAGAGGTTAAACATAAAGAGCGTAGGGTGGATGCCTAGGCACTGACAGCCGAAGAAAGACGTGACAAGCTGCGAAAAGCTGCGGGGAGAAGCACATATTCAATGATCCGCAGATGTCTGAATGGGGAAACCCACTTGGAAGAACTCCAAGTATCTGTACGCCAATACATAACGTACAGAGGGGAACCCGGTGAACTGAAACATCTAAGTAGCCGGAGGAAAAGAAAACAACAGTGATTGCGAAAGTAGCGGCGAGCGAAATCGTAAGAGCCCAAACCGTGGTGCGTGCACTGCGGGGTAGAGGACTGCAATACGAGTAAGATATATTACCTGAACCGTTTTGGAAAAGCGGGCCAAAGAGCGTGAGAGCCGTGTAAGGGAAAATATATTGAATCCAGCAGTATCCGGAGTACCACGAGACACGAGAAACCTTGTGGGAAGCAGGGGGGACCACCCCCCAAGGCTAAATACTAGTCAGTGACCGATAGCGTATAGTACTGTGAAGGAAAGGTGAAAAGAACCCCGGGAGGGGAGTGAAAAAGAACCTGAAACCCTATGTTTACAAACTGTGGAACACCGAAAGGTGAACCGCGTACTTTTTGTAGAACGGTCCGGCGAGTTACATGTACAGGCGAGGTTAAGTATTAAAGATACGGAGCCGAAGGGAAACCAAGTCTTAATAGGGCGAATGTAGTCAGTATGTGTAGACCCGAAACCGGGTGATCTATCCATGTCCAGGTTGAAGTTCGCGTAAAAGTGAATGGAGGACCGAACGCACATCCGTTGAAAAGGGTGGCGATGAGGTGTGGATAGGGGAGAAATTCCAATCGAACCCGGAGATAGCTGGTTCTCCTCGAAATAGTTTTAGGACTAGCCTCGTTATTAGTCTACCGGAGGTAGAGCACTGAATTTTTGCGGGGGCGTCAAAGCCTACCAAGAGATATCAAACTCCGAATGTCGGCTAGATGATTGACGGGAGTCAGACTACACGAGATAAGTTGGGTAGTCAAAAGGGAAAGAGCCCAGACCTACGGCTAAGGTCCCAAAGTGTGTGTTAAGTGGAAAAGGATGTGGGATTTCGAAGACAGCTAGGATGTTGGCTTAGAAGCAGCCATACATTAAAAGAGTGCGTAACAGCTCACTAGTCGAGAGGTCCTGCGCCGAAAATGTCCGGGGCTAAACACAACACCGAAGCCTGGGAATGTAGTAATACATTGGTAGAGGAGCATTCTTAGAAGCGTAGAAGCCATACCGGAAGGAATGGTGGAGTAATAAGAAGAGAGAATGCCGGAATGAGTAGCGAGAAAGAGGTGAGAATCCTCTTGGCCGAATATCTAAGGTTTCCTGAGTAAAGCTGATCTGCTCAGGGTAAGTCGGGGCCTAAGGCAAGGTCGAAAGACGTAGTCGATGGATAACAGGTACAGATTCCTGTACTACATATAATCAGAACTGTGGGGACACGGAGACTGAAACCGAACCCGGGAGGACAAAAACCGGGGCAAGCGAAGTACCTGTATGGGAGGAAAAACCACCATGCAAGGGGAATGCGTGATGCGTACCGAAAATTAGTAGGGAAGTCGGTTAGGGAGCCGTCAAGAAAAGCCGCTATTGTGTTATATGTACCCGTACCGCAAACCGACACAGGTAGATGAGGAGAGAATCCTAAGGCCGGCGGGAGAAGCATTGTTAAGGAACTCGGCAAAATGACCCCGTAACTTCGGGAGAAGGGGTGCCACTTTAGTAGAGTGGTCGCAGAAAAAAGGCTCAAGCAACTGTTTAGCAAAAACACAGGTCTATGCGAAACCGCAAGGTGAAGTATATGGGCTGACGCCTGCCCGGTGCCGGAAGGTTAAGAGGAGAAGTCAGGAAACGAAGCTTTGAATTGAAGCCCCGGTAAACGGCGGCCGTAACTATAACGGTCCTAAGGTAGCGAAATTCCTTGTCGGGTAAGTTCCGACCCGCACGAAAGGCGTAATGATTTGAGCGCTGTCTCAACAATGCACCCGGTGAAATTGAAGTACCAGTGAAGATGCTGGTTACCTGCGCCAGGACGGAAAGACCCCATGGAGCTTTACTCCAGTTTGGTACTGGGATTCGGTAATACTCGTACAGGATAGGTGGGAGACTTTGAAGCATGGACGCCAGTTTATGCAGAGTCGCCGTTGGGATACCACCCCTGTATTGCTGGATTTCTAACCTGCAGCCGTGATCCGGTTGGGGGACAATGCCAGACGGGGAGTTTGACTGGGGCGGTCGCCTCCGAAAGAGTATCGGAGGCGCTCGAAGGTTCCCTCAGAATGGTCGGAAACCATTCAAAGAGTGCAAAGGCAGAAGGGAGCTTGACTGCGACACCGACGGGTGGAGCAGGTACGAAAGTAGGACTTAGTGATCCGGTGGCATAAAGTGGGATTGCCATCGCTCAACGGATAAAAGCTACCCTGGGGATAACAGGCTTATCACTCCCAAGAGTTCACATCGACGGAGTGGTTTGGCACCTCGATGTCGGCTCATCGCATCCTGGGGCTGTAGCAGGTCCCAAGGGTTGGGCTGTTCGCCCATTAAAGCGGTACGCGAGCTGGGTTCAGAACGTCGTGAGACAGTTCGGTCCCTATCCGGCGTGGGCGTAAGATATTTGAGAGGAGCCGTCCTTAGTACGAGAGGACCGGGACGGACTGACCGCTGGTGTACCTGTTGGAGAGTAACTCCATGGCAGGGTAGCTATGTCGGGAAGGGATAAACGCTGAAGGCATCTAAGCGTGAAGCCCCCCTCAAGATGGGATATCTCATGTGAAAACAGTAAGACCCCTTGAAGACTACGAGGTAGATAGGGCCAAGATGTAAGTACAGCAATGTACTGAGTTGATGGTTACTAATAGGTCGAGGGTTTAACCAAAAGATAGGAAAATTTATGTATATAATCGGAAACACCATCAAATCCGCAAGCGAATTTGAGGTGTACTTTCTCACTAAGGCTCGAGACAAGCTCTTCGCCAAGTGAGAAATGCAGTTTGGTAGGCAGTTTTGAATGTATATGCGCGAGTGGCTCAGTTGGTGGAGTACGACCTTGCCAAGGTCGGGGTCGCGGGTTCGAGTCCCGTCTCGCGCTCTTTTTTTATTTTAGAAGTCTTGTATTTACAAGGCTTTTTGTTTTGCAAAGAACTTAAAAACAGACTTGAAAATGATTTTAAAATAACCGGTTGTCTATAAATAAGTACAAATAAGTTTTTTTATTTTTTTATCTTGACATTCTAAAAAAATTGATGATATACTAAAACAGTAATGATTCTTATTTTTAGAAAGGGATATACATGAAGGATCTAAAATACAGTAGACAAAGGGAGGCTATTTTAGACAACTTGAAGTCTAGAGTCGATCATCCTACAGCTGATATGCTCTTTCAGTCACTACGCAAAGATGATCCTAAGATTAGCTTAGGTACCGTTTATAGGAATCTCGGTTTGCTCACTGAGATCGGTAAGATAAAAAAAATATCTGATATAAACGGAATTGAGAGATATGATTACAATACCACAGATCATTATCACTTTGCTTGCAAGGCTTGCTCAAAGCTTATTGATTTACCGGCTGATACAATAGTCGGTTTAGATAATATGTTCAAGCATAATGATATCGGAATCGTGGAGAGTCATTCGCTAATCTTATATGGATATTGTAAGGAATGTTATCAAAAGATGCTCTATATTGATTCAAAAAAAGCAGTATAGCTTTTGAATTAAGATAATATTTCATACAAATATAGTTATTATTTGATATTTAATTAGTTTAGGAGGAAATTTTTATGTCAAAGTACGCAGGAACAAAAACAGAGAAGAACTTAATGGATGCATTTGCAGGTGAGTCACAGGCTAGAAACAAATATACATATTACGCTTCAGTAGCTAAGAAGGCAGGTTATGAGCAGATGGCAGCTCTTTACCTTGAGACAGCAGAGCAGGAGAAAGAGCATGCAAAGATGTGGTTTAAGGAGTTCCACGGTATCGGAACACCTGAGGAGAACCTTGTAGATGCTGCAGCAGGTGAGAACTTCGAGTGGACAGATATGTATGCTCGTATGGCAAGAGAAGCAAGAGAAGAAGGCTTTGAGGCTCTTGCAAAGAAGTTTGAGCTTGTAGCTAAGGTAGAGGCAAGTCATGAGAAGAGATATCTTCAGCTTCTTGAGCATTTAAAGAACGACGGTACATTCAAGGGAGATGCTCCTCTTGGTTGGAAGTGCCGTAACTGTGGATATATCCATGAGGGTAATGAGGCTCCTACAGTATGTCCATGTTGTGCTCATCCACAGGCATATTTTGAGAGAATGACTGTAAACTACTAAAATAAACTGTAAATAGTATAAAATCTTATATAAATTAGGCTCCTCAAGCAATTGGGGGGCCTTTAATATTTAACAGAACTATAGTCAAATGCAGTAAAGGTGTGTTATAATACCTGACTTCCGTCGTTTCTCTCAAAACCTAGTACTCTAGGTATCCAAGAGCATGCAGTTTTGAAAGAAATTGTCGACTTCAGCTTTGGTTAAATAGAGGGCATCAAGGTTACTAAAACCAACCAGTTTTTTAACCTTTTCGTTAATGGCTTGATCTCTTGATATATTGATATATGTATTATCACCTTTATTTACCACCCTAAAATCACGCATAAAGTTGATCAAGTCATAAGAGTTTATTTTATTCTTGAAGCACTTGATTTCCAATACTCTTAAAAGAAACAAGCTAAGGTAGCATATCAAAAAATGCCCATAGATTGTTTCTTTTTTCTGTAAATAAACAGGCCTAGCATCAAGGTATGATTTTGTAATTCTAAAAGATTCCTCGATTTTCCATAGGCTATGGTATGTCTTATATACCTGTAACGGATCCATATCTATCTCAGATGTAACTAAAAGATTATATCCTGCATATTTAAGATCTTCATCAATCTTAGATTTGTTTTAGACCTATTATAGGCTTTTATGGTCTTGCATGAACTATCTTTAGTTATGATGTCTACATATTTAGCACAATCTCCAAGTTCATCTTTAGCTATATTTTTTTGTATGTAGAAAAACTTTGAAGCTTTATCAACCATCTTCATTATTTCAAGCCTTTTGTTTTTTTGCAAGGTTAGGATTATAAGAGACGATACGCTTTTTCTTTTTACAGAGAACCTCGTAACACTCTCTTTTCCTGTTTCGGATTAATCTCTTTAAAAACTGTAATCAAAGCTGTCAATACATGATTTAAGACGAAAAAGATATATTACCTCTTTCATCAGTATAGTTAGAAAAAGACATTTGCGTCGTTCTCAAGTAGAACCCATTTCTTTTTCCTTTTCACTTAGATTCTTACCATGTATTGACTTTGAAAAATATATAGCCGTCATTAGCTTCTTTTAACGGCAGCATAAATATTTCTTGCGCAATTAAGGCCTTTATCAGCCACCTGAATGGTCTTACCTGATATGTTATGTCGTTGCTTCATTTCTTCAATAACTTTTTCTAATATACGGCTTTTTCCGATTCATTTCCGGGATACATTTGCATGGAGACAGGTACCGATCAGCATCTAAAAAGTAAAGCTTGCCCTATTATTGGAGAGTGCCTATTCTCTTTTGAAGGTCCCTTTTGCTTGTCATCGCTAGGAAGATCAATTTCAAAGTAATAATTAGTGCAATCAAAAAATACATTGCTTAAATCCCTTTTAAAATACTTTTCATAAGAGTGATTAAACAAATCAATGTACTTCTTATAAGACTCTCCTATGAAAGAACATCCGTCATATACTTGGTCTTCAGAGATTGTTGAACTGCCATAAAGGTATGGAAATACATGAGAGGCTGTCTTTGACTTAGAGCATGGTGATATAACCCTTGCATAAATAAGTTGTGTAATTAAATCAAATACAGAAAACTGAAAGCGCATTTGAGAAGCAAGTATATCAATAGTCTCCTTAACATCAAGCTCATCAATTATCGAGGACAGCAAGAAGTGTCCTATATTAAGTTCAACAGGGGCGGAAAATGCACGAGGGCATGACTCTTCAGAAAGAGCTTTTGTTCTATTCTCGTTTTGCTCTTTTACATAGTCACTGTAAAATTTAATAGGATCCGAAATCTCATCTGAAATCAGATCTTCAACGTAACCAAAAGATTTTACATTTCTTGTTCTTGGTTGCTTTTTATCCTTATCCCAAAATGATTCATACATCTGAAGATAAGTCCCTTTTTTCTTCTTTTCTTTTCTCAAAAAATAAGCCATAACCACCCCTAAAAGTAAAGTACTATGAAGTACTATGATTATAACATACTTTAAAAATTTAATCAAATTTTTTTAAATATTTTTTGTGCAAGAAAAGCCTTTAAAAATAAAGGACTTAAAAAGAATTGTATAAAATTAAATAGTTTACTCAAAATTTAAAACGTCGGAAATTTCATAGTACTTCGACGGAAGACGGGTGCCGTAACTGTGGATATATCCATGAGGGTAATGAGGCTCCTACAGTATGTCCATGTTGTGCTCATCCACAGGCATATTTTGAGAGAATGACTGTAAACTACTAAAATAAACTGTAAATAGTATAAAATCTTATATAAATTAGGCTCCTCAAGCAATTGGGGGGCCTTTAATATTTAACAGAACTATAGTCAAATGCAGTAAAGGTGTGTTATAATACTATCTATTGTTTTATGATACATAGGCGGCATGGAAACTTGTCGCGGTTAAAACGAAAAAAATATTTGGAGGTCAATATGGCAGAAGAGACAATGAAGGACTTTGAAAAGGAGCTTGAAGAGTCATATAAAAATATGGACACAAAAGAGGATCCACAGGCAAATAAGTGGGAAGTTTTTGAGCAGATGTTAGCTGATAAGACAGTTTCAAAGGTTAAGATCACAGAAGTGGTTAAGGGCGGATGTATCGCTTTCTTAGAGGAAGTAAGAGGATTTATCCCTGCAAGCCAGCTGTCAAGTCAGTATGTTGAGAACCTTGACGATTACCTCGGTAAGAGCCTTGAGGTTGTAGTTATTACAGCGGAGCCGGCTAAGAAAGCTCGTTCTAAGCCACAGAGCTCTTGAAAAGGAAGAGGCAAAGAAAGAAAGACAGGCTAAGCTTGACAGTGTTAAGGTTGGCGACGTACTTGAAGGTAAAGTAGATTCAATCAAGGATTACGGTGCATTCATCGACCTTGGTGACGGTATCTCAGGTCTGTTACATGTATCACAGATTTCAAACCAGAGAGTAAAGAATCCTGCAGCAGTTCTTAAAGAGGGTGAGAGCATAAAGGTAAAAGTTACAGGAATCAAAGACGGAAAGATTTCACTTTCAAAGAAGGCACTTGAGGAGAATGTAGAGCAAAAGGATCCTTCAAAAGGATTTAAGTATGTAGAAAAAGGAGTTGCATCTACATCATTGGCAGGACTTTTAAAGGACATTAAGTTAGACTAAGGAGGTTTTAAATGGCAGAAAGTAAAGCAAAAGCTCTGCAAAAAGAACTTTCATATGAATATCCGCATATAGCCAAGGTGACTCCTGAGCATATAGAAAAGGCTGCAGAGTTTGCAAAGGGCTATAAGAATTTCTTGAATAAGTCAAAGACTGAAAGAGAAGTTGTAAAAGAGGTTACAAGTTTACTTGAGGCAAACGGATATACAGTCTTTGATCCGAAAAAGAGCTATAAGCCGGGAGATAAGATTTATAAGGTAAACAGAAAAAAGGCGATACTCGCTTCTACAATAGGTACCGAGCCTATTACTGAAGGTATAAGAATCAACGGGGCGCATATAGACTCGCCGAGACTTGACCTCAGACCGAATCCGCTCTATGAAAAGAGTGAGATATCTTACTTTAAGACACATTATTATGGCGGAGTAAAGAAGTATCAGTGGGCAACCATACCTCTTTCAATGCATGGAGTTATCTTCAAAAAAGACGGAAGTTTTGTAGAGATAAACATAGGTGAAGATGAAGAAGATCCGGTATTTTATATAAGCGATTTACTTCCTCATCTGTCAAAGAAGCAGGATAAGAGAACTCTTGATGAAGGAATCAAGGGAGAAGAACTTAATATTTTCTTAGGTACATTACCTTTTGATGACAGTGATGATGTCAAGGAGAGTGTAAAGTTAAAGACTCTTGAAATCTTGAATAAAATGTTCGGTATCACAGAGAGAGATTTTGCAAGAGCCGAGATAGAGTTTGTACCTGCATTAAAGGCAAGAGATGTAGGATTTGACCGCTCACTTGTAGCCGGATACGGTCATGACGACAGAGTTTGTGCATACCCAGCTATAATTGCCGAGATTGAAGCAAAGGCACCTAAGCACACTACACTTACAATTCTTGCAGATAAAGAAGAGATAGGTTCTGAAGGCAATACAGGTTTGGATTCACACTATGTATACGATTATATAGAGTATCTTTCACAGTGCTTCGGCGCGGATGTGAAGGAAGTATGTGAAAAATCAGCTTGTCTTTCATCAGATGTAAATGCCGCATTCGATCCTACATTCCCTGATGTGTATGAGCCTAACAACTCAGCATATCTTAATAAGGGATGTGTACTTACAAGTATACGGGAGCAAGAGGAAAGAGCAGTTCATCAGATGCAAGTGCCGAGTTTATGAATAAGGTCATCTCTATTATGGATGAGAATAAAGTGCATTGGCAGATAGGTGAGCTTGGAGCCGTAGATGTCGGCGGCGGCGGAACTATCGCAAAGTTTGTAGCAATGATGAATATAGATGTAGTGGACCTCGGTGTACCTGTTATATCTATGCATTCACCTTATGAAGTAATATCCAAACTGGATTTATACAATACATATCTTGCTTTTAAGGCATTTTATTTATAATTGAAAGGTTTTATTTTATGAGATTAAAGAAGTTAGCTTTGATGAGTATGGTAGTCTTGGCTACAATGAGTGCCTGCGGTGTCAGCAAAAAAGGCGGCACAGACAGTACCGACGCAAAGACAGCCACAGAGGCAAAGACAGATGAAAAAGCACCAAGTGATTACGGAAGTGTAGAGCTTGGAAATTATATCGGAGTAGAAATACCTAATATAGATACATCTGTAAGTGATCAGGATGTAGATGCACAGATAAATACAGAGTTACAGCAGGACCCTGACAAAGAGCAGATTACAGACAGACCCGTTCAGGAAGGCGATACTGTAAATATTGACTACACAGGAACAAAGGACGGAGTTGCCTTTGACGGCGGTAGTGCAAAGGGTTATGATTTGGTTATCGGCAGCAACAACTTTATTGAAGGATTTGAGAGCGGACTTATAGGCCACAATATCGGTGAAGATGTACAGCTTAATCTTACATTCCCTTCAGATTATAACAACAAAGATTTGGCAGGCGCCGCAGTAGTATTTGATGTAAAGATCAATTCTATCTCGGTTTCAAAGCCGGCTACACTTACAGATGAGTGGGTAAGCAAGCATACAGGCGGTGCTCAGACAACAGTTGATGCATATAAGGCTGAGGTTAAAAAGCAGATCGAGGATCAGAGAAAGAAGAGCGCCGAGCAACAGGATCAGTACAATGCCTTGACAGCTGTAATGAAGAATTCTACTTATAAGCTTAATGACAAGGCTGTAGATTATGAGTACGATTCAGCTATGGAGCCTATCAACAATATGATCAAGCAGTACGGTATGACAATTGAGCAGTACGCACAGGCATACGGTACAGATGAAGAAGGTCTTAAGGCTAAGGTCAGAGAGCAGGCTGAGAGCGTTGCAAAGGAAAGAGTCACAATAGATGCAATCTATAAGAAAGAGAAGATGTCTTTAAAGGATGAAGATTATCAAAAAGATTATAGAAGCAAGCGGACTTACCACAACAAAGGATGAGCTTATAAAGCAGTATGGCAAGGATAAGGTAGAGCAGGCTGTAAAGTCATACAAGGTTGTAAACTTCCTTGTAGAAAAAGGCAAAGAGAAGCGCATCTACCGTGAACTTAAACGGTGAGACTGTAGGTAGCGAAGAAGGACAGACAAGTGCAGAGAACGCAGGCGAAGCTGCAGAGAGCAGTGCTGCAGAGAGTCAAGCTGAAGAGACTACCGCAGCAGAGAGTGAATCTGCACAGAGCAGTGAGGCTGCACATTAATGAAAGCACTTTTCTTTGATATAGATGGAACTTTGATTGACAATGAGACCAAACAAGTGCCTAAGTCAGCACTTAAAGCTATAAAAGAGGCAAGGCAAGCGGGACATTTGACATTTATCAATACCGGCCGTGTAGAGTGTATCATCGGCAATATAAAGAGTCGTTTCCAAATGGACGGCTATATATGCGGATGCGGCACACAGATAGTCGTAGGAGATAAGACCATCTTTGAGAAGAGGGTAGATCATAAAAGAGGCATTGAAATAAAGAAACTATTGAAGAAATTCAATGTTGAAGGTATGTTAGAGGCAAGGCAGGGAATTTATTTTCCTGCCAAACCTTTTATATATCCGGAGATAACTGAGAGAGGTCTGGATGCAATAAGTGCAGTTATAGAGCCGTCTGTAGGTGAATTTGATAAGGATGATTATGACTTTGACAAGTTTTGCATATTTGACGATCCCAGATTTTCAAAAAGTGATTTAAAATCGTTCTTTGCCGAGTGCGGCGATTTTGATATTATAGATCGCGGTGCAGGATTTTATGAATGTGTACCGTATCCTTGCTCAAAGGGTGAAGGCGTTTTAAAAGTTCTTGATTATTATAATATAGCATTGGAAGATGCCTATGTGTTCGGTGACAGTATGAATGATTTGCCTATGTTTACCTGTGGTGCAAAGAACAGAATTGTACTTGGTGAGCATGATACCGCATTGGAGGAATATGCGACATTTTTTGCAAAAAAAGTATCGGAGGATGGAATATATTCGGCAATGAAGGAACTGGGTCTTATATAGTTTCATAATTTTGGAGAGGTTATGTTTTTTAAGGATGTTTGGAAGGATGTAAAGGCTGTAAAGGAAAGAGATCCGGCGGCCAGAAATGCATTTGAAGTATTATTTTTATATCAAGGTATCCATGCCCTGATTATGCATAGGATTGCACATTGGTTTTATAAAAAGCATATGTTCTTTATAGCAAGATGGATATCACAGGTTTCAAGATTTTTTACACTGATAGAAATTCACCCGGGAGCCGAGATCGGTACAGGAGTGCTTATAGACCATGGTTGCGGTACCGTAATAGGAGAGACGGCGGTTGTCGGTGATAATTGTACACTCTATCAGGGTGTAACCTTGGGAGGTGTAGGTACCGCCAAAGGTAAGAGACATCCTACTCTCGGTAAAAATGTTATGGTAGGCGCAGGTGCAAAGATTCTGGGCTCATTTGAAGTAGGTGACAATGCATCTATAGGAGCAAATTCCGTACTTTTAAAGCCTTTGGAGAGCGATTCGACGGCTGTCGGAATACCTGCAAGACCGGTTAAGCTGAACGGTCAGGCGGTTGAGAAAAAGCATAAGCTTGCGCAGGTAAATGCCGATATATCAAAGTTGGCAGAGACTATTGATATCCTCAATGAAAGACTGAGTCAGATGGAAGAATTGCTTAAGAAAAACGGCATTGATACGAGCAGCTTGGAAACTAACAGAGATACTACGGAATTTACTGATTGGGTAATTTAATGGAATTGGACATATACAGCAGACAATTGGGAGTCGGGCATTCGATTTCCGACTTGTCTGCTTTTTTAGAAGAAAAAGCATTTGTATACCTACTTCGTTGCAATGACAACAGCCTGTACTGCGGATGGAGCTCCGATTTATCAAAAAGAGTGAAAGTGCATAATACAGGAAAAGGGGCAAAATATACCAAAACAAGGCTTCCGGTCAAACTTGTTTACTTTGAGGTATATGAGGATAAGATAATTGCGATGAAAAGGGAATACGAGATAAAACAATTGACAAAATTGCAAAAGGAAAGATTGATAAATGGCATTGAAGATATTGTATGAGGATAAGGATATTGTGGTGGTAGTAAAGCCCAGAGGCGTTTTGAGTCAGTCAAGTTCAAGCTTTGAAGAGGATATGGTAAGCCTTTTAAAGAAACATTTGGGAAGGGACGGTTATATAGGAGTAATACACAGACTTGACAAGCCTGTATACGGTATAATGGTCTATGGAAAGAATAAAAAGGCTACAGATATACTTTGCAGTGATCTTAAAAAGAAGAATATAGGAAAGACATACGAAGCTTTGGTGGAAGGATTGCCAAGTGAAGATACAGGCAGGCTTACAGACTTTATAAAGAAAGAAAACAACAACATCAGTAGGATAGCGGATAAAAACACCAAGGATGCTAAGGAAGCAATACTTGAATATAAGGTTGTGGAGACAAAGCACAGTGAAGGTAAGGATATTACAAGGCTGAGAATAAATCTGCTTACAGGAAGGCATCACCAGATAAGGCTTCAGTGTGCCGCTCACGGTTTTCCGCTTTTCGGTGATTATAAATACAATAAGAGATTGGCAAAAGAAAAGTCGGAATACGATAAAGTGCTTACTTTGGCGGCTGTAGAGCTAAGTTTCAATCATCCTAAGACAGGTAAAAACATGAATTTTAAAATAGATGCGGATTTTTAAGAAAATCAGAAAAAAACTATTGACAAAGTGCAATTAAAATGATAAAGTTAGGAAGTACTAACCAAGAGGAATAAATTTCCTTGAAAAATAAAACGGAGGTAGGTATGCCGGTTGAGATAGTAAATAAGCTGGCAACTGATGGTGAGAACAGTGTAGAACTCAGACTTATCATTCAAAATGCCGCAGTGCTGAAGGGGAAAAGGATTTCCGGTATGCTCTTTTTAAACGACAAAGAGTTGGCCAGAATAAGTATGAAACTGCATAATACGAATATCAGCTTGATTATCCTTTGTACCTGTAAGAAGCGACATTTGGTGATGGTATACAGAGCAAAAGAGTTGGAAGAACATCTGAGGAGTAAAGAGGTTAGTGACTACCTGAGAGAGTTTGGTTATAGGAGAGATGATTTTATATCAAATCTTATTAGACTGCATCAAAGGATGAACGGCTTTTATAATAAGATGAAAGAGTTTCCACATGAGGTCGGCGTATTCCTGGGATATCCGATATGTGATATAAAGGGCTTTCTTGAGAACAAGGGAGAGAGATATTTACATAGCGGTTATTGGAAAATATACGGCAACTTGGAGGAGACCAGAAAAAAGTTTCTAAGCTATGATGAGGCGAGAGAGATTGCTATTGATGAGTTTTTATCCGGCAGAGAGTTGGAGAGTATAGCTTGTTGATAATAATTTCAGCCTAGAAATAAGGAGAAAAAATGGATAAAGCAATTATTGTTTATTGGAGTTCAACAGGAAACACAGAGGCTATGGCAAATGCGATAGCTGAAGGAGTAAAGGCTGCAGGCGGAACACCTGAGCTTGTATTTGTTGACAGTGTAAATGTTGACGAGTTACTGGCGCAGCCTGCATTTGCTATCGGATGCCCTGCAATGGGTGCCGAGGAGTTAGACGAATCGGTAGATAGCTTTGTAACAGAGATTGAAGGCAAGGTATCAGGCAAGAATATTCTTCTGTTCGGTTCATATGATTGGGGCGACGGAGAGTGGATGAGACTATGGGTTGAGCGTATGCAGAATGCAGGTGCCAATATCATAGGTGGAGAAGGCATTATAGCAAACCTTGAGCCGGATGAAGACGCAAAAGCTGCACTCGAGGCGGCAGGAAAGCAGTTAGCTGCATTTTAATTTTAGGTCTTAATATTAGGTTTTCCTAATTTAAGATATGGTAGCTGTTATTTAATATGGGCGGCTATCATATATATCAAGTAAGACTTGAGCAACCTTATTTGATAATATACAGTGTTACACATATTGAAATTTCCTCTTACTTAAAAGACAGGCCTTGAGCAAGCCTGTCTTTTTATTTGGAATAAATATTTATACATAATATATATGGTGCAAAACACTTAAAAATCGGCTTAAAATATGAGATTTTACCACTTGACAGTTTACAAAGTCCATTGTATAATGCATCGGAACTAGTTAGATTATGTATTAAATTCGCCACATACGCCGGTATAGTGGTTTTTTTTTCTAATCTTAAACGAGTTGACAGATTGAAGTTAAAGTTTTGACTTCAAAATAAAAATATAAGGACAGTTTTACTTAAGCAGGAGTGAAATAGAAGTCAAAATGGAGGAAATATGGCAGAGAAAAAGCATATATTAACTTATGAGGGACTTAGAAACTTAGAGGAAGAGCTACAGGATCTGAAGGTAAATAAGAGAAAAGAAATAGCCGGAAAGATAAAAGAGGCCAGAGAACAGGGCGATCTCTCAGAGAATGCAGAATATGATGCTGCCAAGGATGAACAAAGAGATATAGAGGCAAGAATAGAACAGCTTGAGGCACTACTTAAAAACGCTGAAGTAGTTGTAGAAGATGAAGTTGATTTGGATACAATAGGTATCGGCTGTATGGTTAAAGTACTTGATAAGGACTTTGACGAGGAACTTGATTTCAAAATAGTAGGTTCTACAGAGGCGGACTCACTTGCAGGAAAGATAAGCAACGAGTCACCGCTTGGTAAGGCGCTACTTGGTAAAAAGGTCGGTGAAACAGCGGTAGTAGAAACACAGGCAGGTGTTTCAGAATATATAGTATTAGAAATACAAAGGGTATCTTAAGGAGGAAATATGGCAAAGAGCAATGAACCAATGGCAAGTGAGGATTTGAATCACATTTTAAAAGCAAGAAGAGACAAACTTTCCGAGTTACAGGCGGCAAATAACGATCCGTTCTTTATAACAAAGTACGATGTGGATAAGCACAGTGCAGATATAAAGGACAACTTTGATGAGTTGGACGGAAAAAGTGTCAAGATTGCCGGAAGACTTATGTCAAAGCGTGTCATGGGTAAAGCGTCTTTTTGCCATGTACAGGACTTAACAGGAAGGATACAGGCATATGTAGCAAGAGATTCTGTAGGAGAGGACGAGTATAAGGCTTTCAAAAAGCTTGATATCGGTGATATCGTAGGTGTTACAGGTACGGTATTTAAAACACAGACAGGTGAGATAAGTCTTCATGCTACAGATGTGGTACTGCTTTCAAAGAGTTTGAAGCCGCTTCCTGAGAAATTCCACGGACTTACAGATACAGATACAAGATATCGTCAGAGATATGTGGATCTTATTATGAATGAGGATGTAAAGGATACATTCGTAAAGAGATCAAAGATTATAACAGCAATAAGAAAGTTCCTTGACGGTCAGGGATTCATGGAAGTTGAAACACCTATGCTTGTAAGCAATGCGGGCGGTGCGGCAGCAAGACCTTTTAACACACATTTCAATGCGTTAAATGAAGATGTAAAGCTTCGTATTTCACTTGAGCTTTATCTTAAGAGACTAATTGTCGGCGGACTTGAGAGAGTATATGAGATAGGAAGAGTATTCAGAAACGAGGGAGTTGATACAAGACATAACCCTGAGTTTACACTTATGGAGCTTTACCAGGCATATACAGATTATCACGGTATGATGGACCTTACAGAAAATATGTTCAGATACCTTGCAGAGCAAGTTTGCGGTACTACTACAATACCTTATGCCGAGGCAATGATTGATCTTGGAAAGCCTTTGAGAGAATTACAATGGTTGAGGCCATAAAGAAATACTCAGGAATTGACTTTGACCAAATAGAGACAACAGAGGAAGCAAAGGCACTTGCAAAGGAAAAAGGTATTGAGTTTGAAGAGCGTCACTCAAGAGGCGATATCATCAATCTCTTCTTTGAGGAGTTTGTAGAGGAGAAACTTATACAGCCTACATTTGTAATGGATCATCCTATAGAGGTGTCACCACTTACAAAGAAAAAGCCAAGCGATCCAAGATATGTAGAAAGATTTGAGCTCTTTATCTACGGTAGAGAGATGGCAAATGCGTACTCTGAGCTTAACGATCCTATCGACCAAAGAGAGAGATTCCAGGCACAGGAAGAAGCATTTGCAGCAGGAGATGAGGAAGCAAATCATACAGATGAAGATTTCTTAAATGCACTTGAGATAGGAATGCCGCCTACAGGAGGTATCGGATACGGTATCGACAGACTTGTAATGTTGCTTACAAACTCACCTGCTATCAGAGATGTATTGCTCTTCCCTACGATGAAGAGTCTTGACAAGCCGGCTAATGCAGGAAATGAAGAGTCTGCAGATTCAAATACAGGTTTCTTTACACCGAATGAGAAGATAGATTTCTCAAATGTAAAAATTGAACCGTTATTTGAAGAGAGTGTAGACTTTGAGACATTCTCAAAATCGGACTTCAGAGCGGTAAAGGTAAAGAACTGCGTTGCAGTTCCAAAGAGTAAGAAGCTTTTACAGTTCACTCTTGACGACGGAACAGGAAAGGACAGAACAATTCTTTCAGGTATACATGAATTCTATGAGCCTGAGGAGCTTGTCGGAAAGACACTTATAGCTATAACAAATCTTCCGGCAAGAGCAATGATGGGAATTGAATCATGCGGTATGCTCTTGAGCGCTGTAAATGAGCTCAAAGAGGGCGAGGGAGAAGAGCTTCACCTTATCATGGTAGATAATCATATACCGGCAGGAGCTAAGCTGTACTAATTAGTATGCAAGATAATGCCTAGTGAATTAAGCAGTATTATTAATTTAGTATTAGTTATGTATTTATATATAATAAAATATTGATTATCATCAAGGAGCACATTACTTTTGGTAGAAATACCAGTTGAATGTGTTCTTTTTTGGCTCTTTGTCAAGTGTTAGGGTGGGTTGATTTTCAGCTCACTTTTTATATTTGAAATTTTTTGAACTCACCATTTTGTCGGGCAGTATATATTTAAAGTATGATAAAATTTTTTTGCACAACAAAAAGACCTCATCCCAAGTCTTTTTTTAAGCTGTTGCCATTAAAATTCTATTCCTAAAATATGTAAAGTTACGTACACCATAAGATATTCTTTTAATTACCTTTATCTTGTTCAGCCTTTGAGTTCTATGTATATACTTTGAAACGAAATCATATGATTCGTAAAAGTGTTTGCCACAGTTAGGACAATGATAACGTCTCGTTTTAAGGTGCAGGGTACAAGATTTGCCTTGAAAGGGTATATCTTTAATCTTTTGGATTCTGTAATCATGTACCTTAGCGGTTTGGTTACTGCATCGCGGGCATTTATGAGGCTTAGGGTCAGTATTAATAAAAAACGAAAAAACGAAATAATATTGATAAAGCCTTATTCAACTTGATTATTCTTATATAATAATGTAAAATATAACCAAATATATAACATTTAAGAATAATGAACTTATTTATGTTGGAGTACAATATGGAGGTAAAGTATGGCTTATAAAATGTTGGACAATAAAAGGATCAAACAAAAAAAGTATTTGGATAATACATTAGAGTCAGCAGCGATTTCTTTTATTCGTGAACATTGTGAAGGTCTTAGATTTGATAGTAGTAAGGCAAAATCAAGAGAGGATTCTCAGATGGACTTTAGTGGTACAAGTCTAAAAAAGGATCAGATTCCATTTAATATGGAAAAAGATATCGATAGACTGTGCCTTGAAAATGCTGTTGATTATTTCCTAAAATCAGGTAAAAAAGAAGATGCATTTAATGTTTATTTTTGTTATCTGGAGATGTTTGTTGGAGATTATGATAAAACCAGAAGGATGATAGAACTTTTATCAGAATTTGAGGCTAATGGAAGTGGACTATTGATGAAACATAGAGATCATTACTCTCATTCTGTATATGTATTTATATTGGGACTGGCAATATTTGAAGCCAATAGTATTTAGAGAAAGCTATAAGAAGCATTATTTTATAGAGAATGAACATGAGGCTGCGGCACATTACCTGAAATATTGGGGACTGACATCTTTATTCCATGACATAGGATATCCTTTTGAGTTGCCATTTGAGCAGGTATGTTCGTATTTTGAAGTTGGAGGTGATTCCAGAAATGAAAGACCGTTTGTTTCATATAATGAGTTGGAGAGATTTGTTTCAATAAATTGGAATATCCGCGAGAAGCTATCAAAAGTTTTTAATGGGAAGAAGATTTCTGATACTAATGAATTATTTGCATATATACTGGCAGAAAAGTTGGGTTCAGTGTATAACTTCACAGAAAGTCAGATGTTGGGAGTCCTACATGATAAGCCTACGCATCCTGATAAATTCAATCATTTTATGGACCATGCGTACTTTAGTGCAACAGTTCTTTTCAATAAGCTTTTTTGTGAGATGAAACTTGAAATAGATATGACTTATTTGGACGCTTTGACAGCTATTTTGATGCACAACAGTTTGTATAAATTTAGTATCGCTAATTATAAAGGTGCGTGTAATAAGCCTTTTAAATCAGAATTACATCCACTTGCATATATGTTAATGCTCTGTGATGAGTTACAGTGCTGGGATAGAGTAGCGTATGGACGCAATTCAAAGAGAGAATTACATCCGATGGGATGTACATTCGACTTTTCTAATAATGGGATTAAAGCTGTGTATCAGTATGATGCAAGAGAAGTGGCAAAGATAGATCTTTTTAAAGATGAATATATTGAATATTTGCAAGATACTAAAAATGGTAAAAACAAAAAGGCTCCAAAGTTAAAAGCATATTCAGAAATGTATATAAAAAATAATGAAAAATCAGGTTTTCAAGAGGATATTGAAAGGATAGTAGACTTACAGGGAATCGAATTTTCTATTGAAACCGGATTAAGAGAGCGAGATGAGAATGCCAGAAATAGCTATATATCTGATAGTAAGTTTATTAATCTTTATAATTTTGCTATTGTATTACATGGGCGTTGGAAAAATGAAATATGGAAGAATGCAAAGGCAAATGGTCAAGAAGAGAAGTTGCTTAATGATGATAGCGTAATGAAAGAGTTTACAGAGGATTTTAAAGGTATTTCACTTGAGTATAAGCTGTCAAATATAAACCAAGCAAAAGAATTTGCAAGATATTTGAATGAGATTGGTTGTTTTTACACAGACAAGTCAGTTGACTATGAGTTGATAGAAAAGTTTTCAGATGATGAACTTGTTCATATAGGCATTCTTGAACATCAAAGATGGCTTCAAGAACACTATGATATGGGGTGGACTTATGGCACACTTGATGAAGACAAGCGTGAACAGGAGCGTAGGCATGAGGATATGATACCTGATTTTACCGGATTTGAGGTAACTGAAGAGATAGCAAAAAAGAATTATGCAAGACTTGATAAGACTACTCAAGACCTGGATAGGGAACCGATGGATTGTATGCTTTCAATGTTGAAGCTGTTTGATGGATTGAGGATATATCGATTTTATGATAGATAATGAAGATAAAGTAAAAGATGAGGAATTGTCTGAGTTTAAGTTTGATAAGCTTGAAGATATTAAATTTGAAAAAAATGAAGATGAAGAAGAATTTGAGTTTGACAATGTAAAAAGGCTTTTTTGAGGATAAAGATACTAAAACTAAAAGGCACTCGGATAAAACAAAAAAGAAATAATGGTCTGGAAGTACTTATGGAGGATTTATTTTGAAAGAGTTTATAAAAAAATGTATGGTACTGCTGGTAATTGTTCCTCTGATCATAGGTACAGTGGGTTATACATTTGCCGGAGCTATGATTTCAGACGCATTATATTCAAGCTTTGCACTATATTTTACAAATCCAATATCAGATGCATATAATATATATATTGAGATTGCTAGGTGGACTGCACCGTTAGTAACAGCTACTACTATATTGTATATTATAAAAAGATGTTTGGAAATCTATAAACTGTAGAATAAGTGTATTTAATAGAAAGGATAGTATTGCAGTATATTCAGATGAGAATTGTGAAATTATTGCAGAAAAAAATATAAGAGTAATCTATCCGGGAGAAAAGTTTAAAAAGTTATATTGATAATCATATAATACTTTTTTTCAGATGATAAAAAAAGAGCTTACAGTTTTATAAAGAGCATCTTGATGAAAAGCGTAAAGATAAAAAAAGTATACATTGGAATAAGAGATATAGAAAGTTCCTTTCTTAAAAAAAGAGTATGATGAAACAAAGAATCGGGAAAAATAAAAAAATGTATATTTTTTTGATATAAATATGGCTATTTCCAGGATATTTTTGGAAGAATGTAGCTCTATGGAATGATAAGGATAAGAAAAATACCTCAGGATTATAATATTATAATATATGGAGATAACAATCTGACACGTAGTATCATTTATACAGGATTGCAGCTGAATCTAGTGTCATTAAGACAAAGCATTAACTATTACATTATAACAGACAATGAATTGCTTAAACTAAGGTATGGTGAAGTGCAGTTGATGAATAATGATAAATTGATTTTTTTGTAAAAAAAGTGATTCTAATATATGGGATATTATTTCAAATGCGAATTTTTCTAATTATTACAGAAGATATTCAAGCTGAACTTTTACAAACTATAATTATAAAAAGCTGAAGAGGCAGATATTCATTATTATTCTCCAAGAGAAACAGATTTCGTTTCATATATTTCATGTGAAAGGTTGAAGATATTTGGAAGAAGAACTGAAATATTTACAGATGAAAATATAATGCGACAAAAACTGATAAAAAAAAGCAAAAAGAATTAAATTTGAGTATGCAAAAAAATACAATTCAGAAGATGATTGGGATTCATTATCAGAATTTTTTTAAAAAGCTTCAAATATATCAGCTTCTGATTTTGGAGAGGTATTGATGGTACTTAATAATAAAAATGGATGAAGACGAAATGGCAAATTTGGAACATATAAGGTGGTGCAGATTTCATTTTTTTAAATTATTATAAGTATGGTATACCTGATAATAATAAGAGTAAAGACGATAAAAAAAGAAAAATACACAAATACCTTTGTAGACTATAATGAACTTAGTGAAGAAAAAAATTAAGGATAAAAGATGGTGTAAGGAAAAATACTGGAACTATATAATGAAAATAATTGTCGAAAGGAGTGGCAGTAGAAACTATGACATAATGTTGAACAGGATAAAGAAGCTAGATGAATAGAATATATGCTATTTACAAAAAGGACAGTATATTGGATTAGAAAATATAGATTTTTAGGAGAAAGTTATGACGGAAGAGCAGAAAAAAGCAAGAAAATTATCAGCAGAGAGTGGAAACATCCGCTGGATAAAGGATAATTGCCTTAGAACTAAATATGGCGAAGACGATTATGTCTTTATTAGTTATAAGTCAGATGACTATGAAGAGGTACTTGATAATATTCTATACAAAACATGTAAAAAATATGGACTGAAAGTTTATTTTGATACAGCATTTGACGATGATTCAGATTCTTGGATTACACAATATTATGCTAATATGGTTAGTCTAAAGTGTAAGGCATTTATTGCATTTTTAAGTAATAATTATTATTCAAGTTATGCATGTCTTCTTGAAATGATGACTAGTAGGACGCCAGAGGCAGGAGGCGACTATAAAAAAAGATACATTACCTTTTTTTACCAATAAACATAGAAGTTATAAAAAGAAATTATTGATGAATCTAATACAGGACTTGGAACTAGAAGATTTTTCAGATAGCTCTATAAATAATCATGCTAAGCAAGAGTTGGAAAAAGTTTAATAAAAATTTTTGAAAAAAATTTCAAGTTATGGTACACTTTCTGAAATAAAAAAATATATGAACCCCCAAAAATGATGTATATGATGAAAAAGTGCATATATGAAGGTAACAAAGTCAGTCAAGAAAATGGAAATATGCATCTTAATATAACTCAATGTAGAAGAATTATGGAAAAGGTTATACCAAGTAAAAACAATAATGATGGTTCTAACAAGGATTTTACTGAAGTTATTCATGACAAACTATTAAAAATGGAAATATTTTCTGTATTTAAGGGAGGAGAAAAAACTATAGATAAGCCTATATCCGAATCCCTGTCGACTTCTACTCCTATAGTTATATCTGAACCCACTGAAAAAACTTCAGTTATAGATAACTCTGAGAAAATTGTGAGTGCAAACGAATCATATGTAGGTGTGGTCAATAAAAGTACCCTCCTAAAGGACTTTGAAAAGCTATGTGAAAGCGTTGATTTTTGCGTAGCATTGGGTAATGCCAGAAGTAACATAAGGCATGGTGGAAAAGGTCTATTTGATTATTTAATGGCTGCATTACTTAGGGGTTGTGATGCGGATATATATGATAAAAAGAATAGTAGAGTAGTGAGGCTGGCAGGGTATAATTATAATAAATATGCAGTAGCAGAAAATCCGGATGATCCTAAAACAAGTGATATTCAATATCCATGGACCTGGACAACAAATTGCAGGAAGTCAATAAAAAAAGAAGATATTCCGAAGAGATTCTTCAATGAAAAAGGAAAGGTAAAGTCAGGCAGGCTTGAAGATTTTAACAAAATATTTGAGGAGTTGGAACCTGAAATATCAATTGGAGAGGTGCTGGAAAAATTCAAGAATGGCGAAAAAGGATTTGACACAAAAGATAATGCTTTAATTTTGGAAGCTTGGGATTTAATTGAGTCTATCAACTTAAATTCAGGTAAAAAAGGTTTGCAAGAGATTTTTATAGGATATAGAGGGTGGTAATGAACATAGAGCGAGTAGAGGAACTGATTTCAAGTAAACAGTTCCAACAACTTAAGCATTTCCAAGAAAAAGACAAATGTATTTTTCTGTTGTTGGTCAGACACATACTGAACATTGGCATAGTTCGTTTATTAAATGGTTACTTGACCCTAGTTCCAGTTTATGTCTCGGGGATTATCCTTTACTTAGGATACTTTCTTTATACATGATAAAGAATGATCCTGCCGACCTTTCACTTAGAGATGTATTTAACATGAAGCTGGATAATATACGGTTTGTTACTGAAAAGATTTGTTTATTGACAGATGGGAAAAAAAGCGATCAATAGATGTTTATGGTGAGAGTAATGAACTGATACTTGTTATTGAAAACAAAGTTAAGTCCAGAGAAAATATGAATGGATCAGATATCGGGCAGACAAAAGACTACAGAGATTATGTTAAAGAACATAAAAAAAGTAGGACAAAAGGTTATCTATTTATTTATTACACCTGATCCTAAGCAAAAAGTCCTATGATCAGAATTATACTCAAATCACTTATCAGGAACTTTATGATTATGTGATAGCAAAATGTCTTGAGCATCCAAGACTAAATAAGGATGGAAGATACTTATTGGAGCAATATGCCAATAATTTGCGAGAACCGGTTCATGGATCGCCTATGGCATTGGTAAATACTTCTTTGTGTAATGAAATATATGACAGATATTCAGAAGTTTTGGATGAGATATTTGATGATGTTGAAAAGAGTGCTAATTATCCGGAAGACCCAAAGCTGTCATGTGTTGTTTACACACAGTATCAGAGCATTTTAGATGAGATTTTTCTGTCACTTGATAAAAGGCATTATGGTAGAACGCCAAAATCAAATATTCAAAGACGTATAGTGAGCTTTACAGACCTTTATAATGCCGGAAAGATTCAAGATGGAACTGAATTTGTTATGGAATATGATGGGGTATATCATTATGCAGTGGCAGAATATGACAAAAGTGACAATGAGTGCTATATGCTGTTATTAGATGATGATCATCAACCATATTACAATTCAAAAGGCGAAAAAATAGGATTTTATAAGGCTTCATCACAAGCAGGTATAGATGCTGTAAATATTTACCGTAAAAATAATAATATAGAAGCGAGGTTAGATAATCTTAATGGCCCATCTTACTGGAAGACAAAAGATGGAATTACAATTAAGACATTGATAGATTCTATGTAGATTATCGATGGTGTAGTGATAAAATATGGAGGATTAAATGGGTATTTATAACAATGAATAAATGCTCTTAACTTATTGGGTTTACAAACAGGGATGGTAAGCATGCAGTATACATTAACAAAATCGAAATATTGCAAGGGAATACAATGTTATAAAATACTCTGGTTGGATGAAAACCATCCGGAGTTTAGCGAAGACACAGCCAGCCAAAGTTTGCTGGATACGGGTAAAAAGGTGGGTGAGTTAGCAAGGTCTTATTTTGGTGAATATGATCTTGTTCCATTCAACTATGATAAAAAAGTTATGGTAGATAATACAGCAAAGCTTATGAATAGTGCGGATATTATTGCTGAAGCTAGCTTTAACTTTGATTACATGTTCTGTACAGTAGATATCTTACATAAAAATGGGGATGGATGGGATATTGTTGAAGTTAAGAGTTCAACTGAGATTTCAGATATCCATCTTGAAGACATTGCATTTCAATATTATGTTGTTAAGATGTGTAAAGTACATATAAAGAATGTTTATATTCTACATATTAACAATAATTATGTGAGAGGTGAGAAACAAGATCTAAAAAGGTCTTTTTCATGCTTGAGGATTGTACAGGTTTTGCAATTAAAAAGTTTGATATAATTAAAAAAATGATGGACGACTTGATGCTATGAAATTATATGCTATGAATAAAGTCGAGCCTGTAAAGGATATTGATGTATGTTGTGAGAAGCCATATCAATGTGTATATAAAAAGTACTGTGGTAAGCATATACCTGAGTATTCTGTTTTTAATCTGGCAAGAATGCATACTAAGAAGAAATATGAATTGTATCATATGGGGATAGTTTCTTATCATGACATAATGAAAAATCTTGATAAAATAAATGACAATCAAAAAAAACAAGTAGAATCTGTTTTTTTTGATAAAAAGGATGAATACAATGTTAGTGAAATAAAGAACTTTTTGGAAGCTTTATCATATCCTATTTATCACCTTGATTTTGAAACATTTCAGCAGGCAGTACCGGAGTTTATAGGATGCCGTCCTTATGAACAGATACCGTTTCAATATTCTTTACATGTTGAATATGAAGATGGAAGATTGGAGCATTTTGAATATCTTGCTAAAGAGGGTGAAGATCCCAGAAGGTCCCTTGCAGAACATTTGATAATAGATATCCCAATGGGCGTTTGTTCAATGGCATATAACATGTCTTTTGAGAAGAGTGTTATTAGGAATTTAGCTAAGACATTTCCAGATTTATCAAAACAACTTATGGATATACATGATAACATGCATGATTTAATGATTCCATTTCAGAAACAGTTTTATTATAGTAAGGCTATGAATGGATCTTATTCGATAAAGTATGTGTTACCGGCTTTGTGGCCGAGTGATCCTGAATTAGATTACCATAATTTGGATGGTGTACATAATGGAGCTGAGGCATCGGCACTATATGCGGATATGATAAACCATACTACGGAAGAAATAAAAGAGATGCGAGAAAACCTGCTAAAGTATTGTTGGCTTGATACTTATGCAATGGTAAAGGTTTTAAAAAAGTTAAGAGAAATAATAAAATAGTGAGTATGTGAAGTTTTTTCTGTAATATAAAAATAGCTTGCTAATAGATCGTATCTTAAAATCAAACAAGATATAATGAAGAAAAACAGGAGGTGATATCTATGGCAAGAACAGCAAATGTATTTGCACGTGTAGAGCCTGAAGTAAAAGAACAGGCGGAGCAGGTACTTGACAGGCTCGGTATCCCGATGTCCAATGCAGTAGGAATGTTTCTGAGGCAGATTGTATTACAGAGAGGGATCCCTTTTGAAATGAAACTTCCGGCTTATGAAGAGCCGGTTGCATATGGCTCTCTGACAAAGGAACAGTTTAATGCGGAAATAGAGAAAGGCATGGAAGATATCAAGGCCGGCAGAATATATTCGGCGGATGAGGTTGAAGCGGAAATTAAACGGGAATTTGGCAAGAGATGAGTATTGAAGCGGAAAACCTTGACTCACTTCGTAAACTGGTAAGAGAGTTGCAAGCAGAAAATACTTTGTTAAAGAAAAATTAAAGAAAGCCAATATAACATATTCGGAAAGTTGTATATTTGAAGAAAAGATAGAAAATACGTCTGAGTTTGATCCGGATCAAGGCGAAAGAATTATCAGAAAGTATATTACTGAAGAAATGGCAAATAGGTACTTTGCAATGTTCTGGGGGAGAACAGATGTGTATGTAAAGAGAGGGAAAAACGGTGGATATTTTCCTCAATGTAATAACCGCTGGAATGATAGACTTTGTCCCAAACAGCAAGGTGAGAAAATACATTGTGAAGATTGTAAGAACACAAGCTGGACTAAACTTACTGCTAAAAAAATAGTAGAGCACTTGTTAGGATATAAAGATGACGGTTCGGATGTTATAGGCGTCTATCCATTATTACCGGATGGTACATGCAGGTTTATAGTATTTGACTTTGATAATCATGAAAAGGGTGCAGAAGAAATAGATTTTGCAAATTCGACTAAAGACTGGCATAAAGAGGTGGAAGCTTTGCGTCTTATTTGTGAAAAAATGGAATCACTCCGCTGGTAGAACGTTCAAGATCAGGACAAGGAGCACATGTGTGGATATTTTTCAAAAAGCCTATTCCTGCTTCCTTAGCACGCAACTTCGGTTACCTTTTGTTGGATAGAGGTCAATCTTTAATTAATATGAAGTCATTCCAATATTATGACAGAATGTATCCATGTCAGGATAATGCAAACAGTATAGGAAATCTTATTGCTCTTCCATTGCAGGGACAGGCACTAAAAAGTGGAAATAGTGCCTTTATTGATAGTAATTGGAATGCCTATCCCGATCAGTGGGATATCTTATTAAATCATACAATGAAGTTATCTATAGAAGAAATAGATGCTTTTATGAAAAAATGGAATGCTGAAATCGCTGAAACGACAGGTGCTGTGCCTGATGTTATGGAATGTAGACCTAAACCATGGAAAAAGAAACAAGTATTTAATAAATCTGATGTTGTAGGTAAAATGCATATTGTTCTTGGCGATGGGGTATATGTAGATGCATTGAATCTTATGCCAAGGATACAGAATCAAATAAGAAGCTTGGCTGCATTTGACAACCCTATCTTTTATAAGAATAGGCGCTTAGGATATTCAAATTATTATAATTTTAGTGCTGTTTATATGGGAAAGGATATTGACGGATATATTCGTATTCCAAGAGGACTTAGAGAACAACTTATAAATAATTGTAAAGAAGCCGGCATTGAGTACGATATTAGTGATCAAAGAGAAATGGGAAGACCTATAAAAGTTTTTTTTAATGGAGATTTGCGTACAGAGCAGGATTTGGCGGCGGACAAAATGTTACAGCATGATCATGGAGTGCTTAGTGCAACTACTGCATTTGGAAAAACGGTGGTCTGTAGTTATTTGATATCACAAAGAAAAGTCAGTACATTGATTCTTCTTCATAGCAAAGATTTGATTGAACAGTGGGTAGAAGAATTAAATAGGTTTTTAATTATAAAAGAGAAACTACCAATTTATAAAACAAAGACAGGTAGAGAAAAACGAAGAGATAGTGTCATAGGAGTATTAACAGGTAATAAGAATACACTTACAGGGATTATTGATGTAGCTATGATTGGGTCAATGTATAGTAAGGGAAATTTCAACGATTTTATTAATTCCTATGGACTGGTCATTATGGATGAATGTCACCATTGTGGATCTAATACATCGGTAGAAGTAATGCAGAGAATAAATTCTAGATACGTTTATGGAGTTTCGGCAACACCAAAGCGTGGGGATAGTCTTGAAAAAATAATATATATGTTATTAGGTCCGATAAGACATAGTTATACTGCAAAAGAACGTGCTAAAGAACAAGGGATTGGACATTATGTGTATCCAAGGTTTACAAGGGTTATTGATACAAATGAAAATATGAACGATATTAATGCTGCTTATAATTTGATAAGTAACAATAAAATAAGAAATGAAATGATTGTAAATGATACAAGACAGGCAATTGCCGATGGGAGAACGCCGCTTATTCTTACAAGATATAAGGAACATGCAAAGAATTTACTTGATAGTCTGTCAGGTGCAGCGGATTATGTGTTCTTGCTTTATGGTGATAATAGTGATAGTGAGAACTTTGAAATAAGAAAAAATTTAAAGAAAGTTCCAAATGAAAAATCAATTATTTTAATAGCTACCGGACAGAAGATTGGTGAAGGATTTGATTTTCCAAGATTAGATACATTGATGTTGGCGGCACCGGTTTCATTTGGTGGAAGATTGGAGCAGTATGTTGGGAGATTACATAGAGATTATGAAGGTAAGAAGTATGTAGTTGTTTATGATTATATAGATGCTCATTTAATAGTTTTTGAAAAAATGTATTCAAAACGTCTAAGAACTTATAAGCGTTTAGGATATTCTATAATTTCGAATAGGATATTAGATAAACAAGTTGCAAATGCAATTTATTATTCAGGGAACTATATTGATATATTTGAACGAGATATTATAGAGGCAGAAAAGAGAATAATTATTTCAAGCCCACATATTGTACAGGAGAGAGTTGATAGAATAATTTATATTACAAAACAGCAGGTGGAAGCAGGATGTAAGATAGTTGTGATAACAATTGATCCTGAAAAAATGAGCTTTGGAAGCATTAATGATTATTATGAAATGATTAGTCAGATGAAAACATCAGGAATACAGGTTGTTATTAAAGATGAGGTAGATGAACACTTTGCAGTTATAGATGAAGAACTGGTATGGCATGGTGGTATGAATCTTTTAGGAAAGGAAGATGTGTGGGATAATTTGATAAGGATAAAATCTGCTGTTGTAGCAGAGGAGCTGTTGGAATTATCGTTTGGAAATTAGTAGTTTCAAACTAACGACATCAATTCGTTGTTTTCGAATATTTGTAGATAATGTCAATTGTCTAAACTAATAAGGTATTTTATAAGTCCGGTGTTGAAAAGATACTAGCAGCAAGAAAAAGAAGATAAATGATACACCTTCTTGTTTGAAATAGCTGTCTGCGATACTAAAGTGCCTTTATTTAGGACTTCATTAAACATAGAATAAGTAGTAAGTTTAACTAAAGTGCAATCTTTAAAATACTATGCAATAATCATGAAAATCATTTTAAGATGGTTTTCTTAATCAATGTGATATAGGAATAATACAGAAATATTTATTTAATAGGTTATCATAGATTATTCATGGTAAAATTGCAAAGTGGCTGAAAGACACATAAGCACTATATTTAACTAAATACTGCTATTCACTTATTAAGTAAATAAAAAGAGCATCCATTTGTGGTAGGATTAAGGTGATAAAACTTAACTAAAACCACAAAGGAGCCCTTTACGAGTATTGCAAAAACATTATTATATTCATAGAATTCATCTGCCAGTTCCAAATTGCCTTCAATAATCTTTCTTATTCTTCAAATGTATTTACAGTCACGTCATGAAAAAAATATTAATTTACTCTATTACAACAAATAATTATTCTACTTTGATATCTTTATAGTATACATGCCTTATATAGCCACCAAGATCATTCTTGTCAACAATTTTAAACTTTCTATTATAAATAGTTAGTATATCATCATTAACAGTACCATCCATTACAATAAAAAGAATCATTATATTCTGTTATTATCACCTGCAATGTGCAGTATTATTTTTCCTTTGTATTTTTCTATCACCTCACATTTATCACCATATACTGCTATTTCAGCCATTATTTTATTTTTGAAAGAATAACAAAATCAAAAAAATATAGCAATAGGTACAAGTGCAAATATAAATTTAACAGCATCTTTTAGAATTATCGATATATTAATACTCTTTTTTTATTATTTTTGTCATAATTCCATATTACTAATGTAAAAAAAATGAGGTAACAGGTAAAAATATTCAAGTCAAATTTTTCCTTTTATATGAATGCCAGTCAATATTGCGGCTATTAAAAATACAGACAAATATACTAACTCGTTCTTTTTTTGCATATAAGCCTACAATAATAAAAACCTATTACAGACATTATTTTTAGTTAAAAATATTTGTTGGTTTATCTATTGTATATGTAAGAAGTGCAACTAAACTTATTAATGAAAATATTGTGGATAATCTACTTATCACAACTATATTTTTCCTCAATAATTTTATACTTTAGATTTTTTTAAATGAGGTAAAATAATTAAAAAAACACAAACAGTATAAATTATCGGATTCACCTTTTTCACTATTACTATAAAAAGTATTTTTATCGGAATATTATAATATGAGCTTTTTTTGAATACGCTACAATATACAATTCTATATATATTAATGTACTAAAAAAAGCTACAATACCAAAAAGAATTTAAAAAAAGTCTGATATTGTTCTAAATTTGGTCGTATTATTATCTGCATTATCCGCATTTGAATTGTTTGAGTTATCTTCATTATTTAAATTATTTTTCCATTTTTATGCTTCTCCTCTTATATATCTGTCTTTAGAACAATTCAGAATGACTTCCCACCCTATTTAACATCAGTACAAGTATATCTTCACGAATTTCGTATATAAGTAGCCAATCCGGTTCTATATGACATTCGCGGGTATCTTTATAATTGCCGGTAAGTTCATGATCTCTATACTTTGCCGGCAACTGATTTCCGTCTGCCAAAATCTCAATTATCTCAAACAGTTTATCGATATCCTTACTTTGCTTTTTTGCAAGCTTCAAATCTCTTTTAAACTGATTAGTAAATTTTATACTATACTTCATACATCCAAAGCATCTTTCAGTTCTTTAATACTGTTATATCCTTTAACAGAATCGTCAGTAAAGAGCTTTCGTCCTTCTTCAATAGCAGCCCTTGTATCCTTGTTGGGTGTATCAAGCTTCAACTCAAAGGGTATGCCGTTTTCTCTGACTGCGGTTCTCAAAAACATATTTATAGCTGTTGTCATGTTGAGACCAAGTTGGCTGAAAATTTCTTCAGCCTGCTCCTTTATGTTTTTATCTGTTCTTATATTTAGATTTGTAGTCATACATCTACCTCCAATATCTAAATATAGCTTAAAACTCGTGCGGTGTCAATACAATGTGATAATAAATAGCTTATATAAACCTCAGAGGTTAATTTAAAAATTGGAAAAGTGTCATATTCATGCTAATATATATTTACCTCAAAGGTAAATACATAAGAGAGGCAATGCTTTGGATATTACTTATAAGAATAAGAAAATTTAAAGGGTTTGTACGGATGCCAAAACAGCAGAGAGAACCTATGGTCGAGAGATGGCAGATAAAATACATCAGCGTATAGATGAAATTTGTGCTGTAGACACGGTTGAGATAATGATACAGTTTCATATCGGGCGATGTCATGCACTTAAGCAGAATAGGAAAGGACAATATGCAGTGGACTTGGTTCATCCATACAGATTGGTATTCGAGAAAATTGGTAATGAAATTCAAATAGCAAATATTTTGGAAATTGTTGACTATCATTGATGGTTAATATTTCAAGTCGGGGAGGTAGCACAATGGTTAGAAGTCGCAGTTATATTGCAACGCCACCCGGAGCGACAATTAAAGAGCAGTTAAACGACAGGGGAATGAGCCAGAAGGAGTTTGCTGCCAGAATGGATATGTCTGAAAAACATATCAGTAAGCTCATTAATGGCGATGTACAGCTTACACCTGAAACAGCAGTCAGATTAGAGATGGTTTTAGGTGTTCCTGCTAAGTTTTGGAATAATTTGGAGTCAATCTATAGAGAGAAGATTATTAAGGCAGAAGCAGAAAATGCAATGGAAGCCGATAAAGAGATGGTAAAAAAAATTCCTTATAGGGAGATGGTAAAATTCGGTTGGATTCCGGATGCCGTAGAATCTAATGAAAAGGTTGTTAATCTTAGGAAATTTTTTGAGGTTGTTGAACTTTCTCTTATAGGAAAGGAGCAGATTACAAGAATTGCATGTAGACGTTTGGCAATTACGGAAAAAAGTGATTTGGCTTTAATGGCGTGGGATCAAGAAGCAAGGATTAAGGCGCGTAATATTCAAACAGCTTCCATAAATATTAAAGGGTTAACTTCAGTTTTGAATGATATAAGAAACATGACGGTTCTTAAACCAAAGGAGTTCTGTCCTAAGATAAAAAAATATCTTGCAGACTGTGGTATTGCTTTAGTGTTTTTGCCACATCTTGAAGGCTCTTTTCTACAGGGAGCTTCTTTTATAGATGGGAATAAGATTGTTCTTGGACTTACTGCAAGAGGAAAGGATGCAGATAAGTTTTGGTTCAGCTTATTCCACGAACTTGCACACATTGTTCTTGGCCATGTGGGGCAGACAAACGGTACATCTGAAGATGATGAGAAAGAGGCTGACAGATGGTCAGGTGATACACTGATTGACTCTAAAGACTTTGAAGATTTTAGAAGAAATGGAGATTATTCAGAAAGCCAAGTACTTCAATTTGCAAAGGCACAGGGAATCGCTCCGGGGATAATAGTCGGAAGGATGCAGTTGGAAGGGATGATTAAGTATAGTATGTTAAATAATTTGAAAGAGAAATATGAAATAGTTATTTAAATCTGTTATCAAAAAAACTTTAAAGTGTCGGAAAATATGGAGATTTGATAATCCGGCAGTAAAAAAATTTTAGTCGATGACATTAATAATATATCTAAATTATAATACGGAGTTACTAAATAAAGTAAAAAAACTAAATTTTATGCTAGAATAAAAGGGCAATCCTACATAGGACTGCCCTTTTAGTATACAAATTTCAGGGGGATATAATGAGAGAATTTAAAACAGCATCAACCCTTTTTGACGGAAACTTGAGCTTATCTATAGCACCTGCACTTACCCCAAACGGTATAGAGAACGATCCTTTATTTTTCAATGGAGAAATTATATACCCGACAATTATTTCAGGTGGACTTTTGGTACTTGCAGATATAGTCAGTACAAGATACTTTAAATACGTACCGGTGGACCAAAGAGACCCTATCCTTTCTGCACAGGGTGACAGACTGAGGGCAGAATGCTTCTCGGCTTGCAACGGTGTTTATGCAAGAATGGATGTGTTCCAAAGTGCTTTGGACGGTGACATACTTTATGGTACTACAAATGTGGATATAGGCAACAATTTACGAAAGTCTCTTCTTAATATAAGACAGGGAGACAGATTGAAGTTTAGGATAGGAGATGAAGGACTTAAGACCTTGCACAGTAAAAATCTTGATAATGGAAGTTTGCTTACAGATATGGTTACTCAAAGGCCTGTAAAGATGCCTGACAGATGGATAAGAGCACTTGGAAATTGTGCTATGCTGCATCAAAATATGAAATACAAGTTCCATGTCGAGGGAATGCAGGCAAAATCATTTATTGCAATGTTACCTCCTGTTACAGGAAAGGAAAAATCCGGATGGCTTACACCCACAAAGACAGGCGTGATGTTAAAATCAAGAGAAGAAAAAAACAGTGTATATATCAGTGGCATTCACAGACTTAGTGCACTTAAAAAAATATTGAGCAATGTAAACTCAATCTTTTTTTACGCACCTGAGAATGGTGAGCCGGGGCAGATGATGATTGAAGTATGTATGACCGGGGCGAATATTACCCTCAGTTTGACAGCGAAAAGTTATGAAGGGTATTCAGGCGAGGGAGCATTACTTGATTCACTCTCAACTCCTAAAATACTTGAATGTGCAGACAAAATTGATAATATATTAAACTTTGAATCAAGACTTGATATTGATAAAATATCAAAATCAATCGGAATTGTAAAAAATGATATGAATGATGCAATGGAGCTGCTTGCCGTTTCAGGGAAGCTCGGGTTTGATGTCAGAGATAGAGCATTTTTCCATAGAGAATTACCTGATGATCCGGATAGAGTTTTAAAGGACAATCCCAGGCTTGTAGGAGCAAAAAAACTGCTGGAAGATACTGAATATATTGATGATAATATATGGCATGTAAAATCAGGGGATACAACTTACAGAGTTATTTATCCGACAGATGAGAACCTTGAGAATGCAAAATGCACCTGTACATGGTATCTGAAACATCAAAACAGTAGAGGACCATGCAAGCATATTTTGGCGGTAAAACTGAAAAAAGGAGTATAGTATGGCAAGCAAATTAGAAAAAGTTGCAGAAATATATCGTTCTCTCGGCTATGAAGAGACAGATTTTGACGATATTTTAAATCTCGGAATAGGAAACAAAGAAGAGCAAAAAGAGGCAAGAGAAGGATTAAAATCCGGAGACTGGACAGAGATAAAACAATTATCAGATAATACATATGGATTTGTTTCTGTGGTGGATGTAGATCTTGAAAAGCTTGCAATCTTTGCTATAAGAGTGGGAGTGGATGCCAAGCGAGCTGCAAATATTCTTAGAAGAAGCAGTGAAGTTGCCCTAAAGGCTATAAAGGAGAGAGGTGAGACTTTCGCAATGAACTTTATACAAGCCGCATGCGCTTCAAACAGGAGGATATGGGAGCATTCACTGTCAGTGCTTGGAATGTTGGCATTAAAACTTGTTCATGAAATGAATCTTGAAATTCCCGAGTCTGTGGAATATATGAAGGACTGGGCAGCTGCAGCGGCAATTCTTTTGATATCAAAAAGAAAAGACTACAATTTTGATGAGAAGTTTGTAATTGAAAAGTCGGAAATTTTAAGAAGATTTAATGAGCATATAGAAGTAGGGGTTGCCTTGAATGTGCCTGCAACCGGACCTTTTTCAGAGATACTTATATGGGGTGTACAAAATAATCTCATTACAAAAGATACTGCTATGGAGCAGGTGTTTTACGGACTTAGCATTGCACAAAGGCCGGGAGACAGAAAAGAATATGTAAATGTATTGGAACAAATCGGAATTACAGATGAAGAGATAAAATCAAGAGTAGAAACAATTATTCCACTGCTTGGGCTTGGAGAAACGGCTTTGATGGAGAGATTTGCTCCTGTACTTATAGAGAGTGCTACAGACGAATGGTTATATACAATACTTATCTCCTGCAGTTCGGCAAAGGTGAAAAAAATAAAAAATTGATTTTAAACACTGTTTTAAAAAGGGAAAAGCCTAAGTCGGTAAAAGAGTATGAAGAATGGCTTTTACTTTATAAGCAGGATGAGGATAAAAGTATAGCAAAGCTTGCGGGAAGTATTGAAAAGGCTTGGGGACTGGAGATAGAAGATGAAGATGTAAAAGAAGAATTGCAAGGACTTTGGAGAGAAACACCTAAACTTTGGGAGGTGCCAAGGTTTGAAATAGGAGAAATTTCGCCGGAAAATCTGACTGATCTGTTGGCAGAGATTTCGGACAGAAAAGAATATATTGACGATGTGGCTTTCGAGAGATTTATTGCAATGGCAAATAATATTGCACATAAAAATCCTGATGAAGCAAAAATAAGTCTGTCAGGAATTACCATAAATGATTCAAGCGGTATGTGGGCACTTGGAAGATGGGCAAAAAATATTGAGAATAATGTATGTCCGGACAGTAAGACGAATGAATGGAACGGTGAGAAGGAAGTCTTAAAAATCAGGTATAGCGGATTAGTTTATACAAGAAGAGTAGTATTATTTGAGTCAATAGATAAATGGCCATGTATATTAAGTACACCAAGTTATGAGGACCTAAGTATATCTTTACCTGATTTGACAGATAGACTTATCAGGTATAAGAATGAGAATTTTTTATATGTCGCTGAACCGGATTTACAGTTTGCAATTACCAGGCTGGATATTGAACGTATTACAAAAGAAGATAAAAAAAGTTTTTTGGAAAAAACAGAAGGCTTAAAATTAAAAATTTTACTTCCTTTGGGAGATTTTTTAAAGGATGAAAAGGGAGAAGATATCTTTGCTGAGGAAATCATAAAAGATTACTTGGATGACCCATATGTTGAACCTAAATTTTCACTCGGAAAAAGCGCATATTGGAGAGAGGATGTTGATGTGCCGAAAAGCTTAAAGGCATTTCCTTTTAGACTTTCATGGTGCTATGAAGATATGTATTCTATATTTCCGACCTGGGGAGATTATTCACTTACTGCTATACGAAGAGATACTGAAGTCTATCATAGTCAGGGTATAAATTTAAGGCAGATAGCAAAAAGGAGAAAACCTCTTACAAAAGGTGCAATGATGAACTGGATTGCAGCGAGGAGTAACTTAAGTGATGAGAATGCTGCAGATGTTATTACTGCGACTAATGAAGCATGGGAAAGGGGGCTTCTCTTACCGGGAGTTGCAGATATTTCATATTTGGATTGGAGCGGCGGTACACCGTCAAACTTGGCAAGTCTGGCTTTTGCAATGGAAAATATGGCTAAAGACGGTATGCTGAGTTTGGTATGGATGGCTGCCTGTGATGTAGTGGAGGTATCGCTTAAAGCACCGAGAATGCTTACAGGAACAGCTGAGATTGTAAAATTTCTAAGAGATTATCTTGATGAAGTTATTTTTGCAGTAGAAAATAAGCTTGCTCCAAAAAATGCATTGGAAATGAAGGCTGTAAAGAATCTCGCCACAAAATCCGGGTCTTCAAAGGCTGTAGAATATGCCAAGGAAATAGTGAATAAGCTAAATTCCCTTGGTATGGATATAAAAGAAGAAAAGTATGATAAAGTACAGAATCAAAATACGCCGAATGATTTTGATGAAGTATGGGTGGCATTACCAAAGGCTAAAAAGCTTATCTATGATAATGTTGAGTTTAAAATAAATGTATTTGAAGTAAGAAAGACAGAAAAAGCTTTCAGCTTTGATTTGAAATTACCGGATATACCTGACAGGCTGTTTCAAGTATATATTTATGGATGGTTTTACGGAATTCAAAAAGAGGCTCAAATGTCGGGAGCTGTGGCCGACAACAACGGAAAAATCATAGATGAGAAAGAAAAGAGCGTATGGCTTCATTATGACCCTGAAAAGAAAAAGGTTGTGGTAAGTAAATATAGAAACTGGCGAGGTGAAAAAGAAGGGCCTCTTGAGGGCAGTTCAACACCTTATTCAAAGATATTTTTAAGTATTGCAGTGAGTACTTTGGCACAGGACGGAGAGAGTATTTATGGAGCAAAAAGTCTTTTCAGACAACTGGTGGAGTCAGGAGATTTATCTGTAGAGAATTTAAGAGAAATCATGAGAGAACTTTTATTACATGAGGAGATAAGCCCGGCAAAGTTTGTAAGAATAGTTGAAAAAGAAAATAAGCTTTTAAGTATATGCTATGTGATGCTTGTTGAGTGTATCAAATATGCAGGAGAGGTTGTTGTAAAAAATAATAAGCCGCCTGTATGGATAAACAGAGTTTTGGATATCTGTACTTATTATGCCGATTATTTAAGAGAAGCAATGAAGAGAGGATTTATTTCAAAAGAAGATGCCAAATGGCAGGGGCTTTTAGAAATTGCAAACTGTACTGCCAAGTCCACTGCAGTGAAGAAGGCAAAGAGTTTGGCAAAAATACTGGGGATAGGATGAGTTAAAGAGCAGGTTTTTAGGAGCCTGCTTTTTTGATGTGCAAAATATTGTACATTCTTTATGCTATTTTAATATAGAAAATAAATCGGATGAAGAAATTTTGGTATGACTAAAGAGGGAGGTTGATTTTGAATAAATATGACAAAGTAATCGGGAAACAGTTTGGAATTATACAAGGTGAAAAAAATATCTTGTTTTTTTATTAAAACCGGTAGAGGTGGAAGTATAGAAGGTTTTGAAAAATAAATATTTGAGTATATGCAGTATTTTATTTAAAAAAATATGGTTATACATTTGTTGTTTCCGCCAATCCTAAAGATTCGGTATGTGATTTGGAGGAAGAAATAAAATGTATAGATACGTATATAGGGGATTATAAAGAAATAGTTTTTTTGTCGGAATTTCAAACGGAGCTTTTTATAGGTGCAGCTCAGTGTAGAAAAAAATTGAAAAAAATAAAGAATGCTGTTTTGATTAATGCTCCACTGATGATCAACTTTCATAAAAATAAAAGAAGGTGTAGAAAAGTTTAGAGGAGATAATATGTGCTTTCTGTATGGTGAAGAGGATCCTTCATTTCGCTATATTGAAATTTTGAATGTTATAAAAAATACCGCCTGTAAATATAAAATAATTAAAGGTGAAGGACATGATTTTTTTCAATAGAGTCTTTGATATATGAATTAAATTATTTTTTTGATCAATTCATAGATGATATCAGTATGTTTTGATAACATGTCATAGTGGAGATGGTGCCAAGAAGATAATTGAGCATTTTTTGAGTAAAAATGTTCGAGAACTTTTGGAAGAGAAAACACTTACGAAAAAGCAGATTAGGAGTATCCGAGACAGTGTAGTGATTATATATTGAAAAAGGTTTGTAATGATTTAGAATAAAAATGAATTATTATTGTAAACTTAATGGAATAAGTTATTATGGGGAGGATTTATGGGATTTCCGATTGATTCTAAAGTGCTTGGACTTAGAGAGGTAATAAAGGTAAATGAAAAGGAAAGATATAGCATACCTATTTACCAGCGTCCATATTCATGGGAAGAGAAAAATATAAAAGATTTTTTGGGATCTATATTTGATGCATTTAAAGAGGTCAGTGAAATAAAGTCTGAAACAAATGCAAAACCTGTGTTTTTCGGTACAATACAGCTTGATCGTAATAAAGATGATAATACGCTTGATATTGTTGACGGTCAACAAAGACTTACAACATTTCTGCTGTTTTTGGACTTGCTTCAAAGAAATGAAAAAAATCCTAAAGAGTATATTGATTGCAGCATGGTTATAAAATCGGAGAAGCTTAAAGAAGTATTAAATGATGATAATATTAAAAAAATACTTTTTTTCCAAATATTATAAAAAAACAGGAAACTGCTAAAGAAAGAAGTCGAGCATTTTTAAACAGGAGTTTAAAGAAAAAAATGAATCCTATACGGAATTGAAAAAAACTTTGTTTTTGGATAATGTATACTTCGTACAATTGATTACTGAAGAAATGGATTTATCTGAAGTGGTGTCGGTTTTTAATACTATAAACACTACCGGGCTGGATTTGAATGCAACAGATATTTTTTTAAAGTAAGATACTATAATTATCTTAGAGGAATCAATGATACAGAGAACTGGATGGAAAAAAATCAATTCCTGCTATAAATTGATAGAGAAGAGTAATAATGAACTTGGAAAAGACGGGAGAACAGATCAGACAAAATTTGATATGGGTTGGGTTTTAGATATCTACAAACATATAATTTGTGCTGAATTTGGATGGGGATTTTTCTGAAGTATCCAAGAGTAATCAAAAGTTCTTTGATGAACTTTTTAAGGGGGCTAAACTTACAGAGCAAAGTGACCTAAGAGTATTGGAATTTTCTTACTTCAAGCATATAGTGGAAGAATTTATAAAATATTGGCGCTGGATTGAAAATGTAAGGTATAATTTCGAAAATAATGAAGGTGAAAATACTGAAATTGCAAAAGAAATCTTTTCAATCTATATGGTTGAAAAAAACCAGATATAACAAGTAAAAATAGAGGTAAAGTAGGTTGGAAATTTAATGGGATTAACAAAGGGAGGCAATGAGAATGGAAGAATTAATATTTAAATCAATTGAAAATATGGCAGGTATTAACTTTATAATTCCATCCTTTCAAAGGGGTTACAGATGGAGTAAAGAGAATATTATAAATTTATTTAATGATATATTGGAAAAATGAGGAAGGGTATTTGTTACATTCTCTTTGTGTTGGGAAAAAAATAGTAGAAAGAACGAGTGTTCAAAGGAATATATTGTTGTTGATGGTCAACAAAGGCTTACAGCAATGTATATTATTCTAGCGGTTTTATATAGAAACATTGAAGAAGAAAAATTCCATATTAAGATACAATATGAAAGTAGAGAGACTAGTGGAGAATTTCTGGATTTTCTTTTTTCCTATAGTGGAGAGGTGTCGAGTACTGAAATTCAGGAAGACTGGGAAAAAGTAAAAAAAGAAATGAATTTGGATTTTGAATACATGATTGAATCATACATAGGAATAAACAGTGAGATAGATAAGCAAAAAGATAACCAAGAATTTGAACTAATAAAGCTAAAAAGATAAATTTATGAAAGCAAAATTTATATGGACTGTTTTAGAATATCAGTCTAAAAAGGATTTGATTGATAAATTTGGGAAAAATAAATATGGGGAAAAATACCATTAAATAACGCTGAACTTATCAAATCGGAATTTTTTTAAATTATAAAAAAATATAGATGAATCATTTACAAGTAATGTATCATTATTGGAAATAGAAAACAAACAACGAGAAGTAATAAAACTATGGGCTGAGATAGAACACACATTGCATTTTGCTGATTTTTTTGGGCTTTTTATTCCTCATAAGAATCAGTATAGAGTGGGAAGTGATGATATCAATAGAATAGAGTATATTCTTCAATTTTATTTGTTCAAACAAAAATTAGGAAGAAAAAGATTATGAATTGTATATGGACAGATTTAGAGGTGACTTTATTTTTATATGATTCTTTTGTTTCATATTTAAAAAGGGTTGAATGAAGAGAAATATTCTAATAAAGAGAAATCTTCTATTTCTATAATGGAGGAGGTATATTGTTTATTTAAAGAAATCAAATCTTTGTATCATAACGATGGAAGAAGTATAGATTATCTAGGGGATAAAAAAATCTATATAATTATATTTCTTATTATGTTTATTATAATGATAGCGTAAATGAAAATGAGTATTTGAATTCATTTCAATTATTCTATGAATTATTAGAGAAAAAAATAGAAATGATCGCGAAAGATTAATCAAAACAAAGATAAAAAGAAATGGTTTTTTTGGGGAAGAGGGAATTAAAAAAATAAAAATTTTAAGTTTAAATTATGAGGATTCAAAGAAAGAGATGCTTCATGTACTATTACTATATAATGTTATTTTTAATCAGTTCTACCCAAGGAGTTGGAAATCGATTTAATTTTTATAGAATATAAATCCAAGACATGGACAGCAGAGCATATATTTCCTCAAAATCCTAAATTTAATTTACATAAAGATGATAACAATATAGAAGAAATAAAAAGAGTTTCTATCATTAATCACAGCAAATTTGAATGAAAATAAAGGAATTGAACCAAAAAAATGAATATGCTCTGAGATATATAAATTATATTTATCAAAAAAAGAAAAGGAAATATTTACAACACAAAATGAAAATAGCAATGAAATAATGAGAAAAATGTAAAGTCTATCCTAAGGCTCTAGAAAACAAGAAAAAAATATAAATGGAGAAGAAATAGTTGAATTCGAATATAATATAGAAAAAAATAGAAGGATTATTATCGTCCAAAGATGAGTATGAAAAAAAGATTTGCGAATAAAATGTATTTAATAGTTAAGGCATCTGAGTTCTTAGAAAAAAACTAAGTATATATGAAGAATGTAGAAAGTTATTAAATCCTAAATTAAAAAAATAGCTATTAATGAAAAAAAGGATTTTTATCAAAAAAATAATAAGAGTGATTTTTTTAGAATATTCTTTTCCTCTTATTCATATACCTAAAGAAGAAGAAAAAAATTGGATGTTGTTGAACATCTAAGAAAAGAAATTGAAACGCTTAATTTTTAAATTTACTTTTTCAAACAGCGATGAATCTGGAAGGGAGCTTGGAAAAAAATAAAATCAAAAATTTGAAATCATAAAACAACAAGAGATTGAAGAGAGCGAATATGAATCAGAGATAATTTCTTCACCTAGTAATATTGCTAAGATAAATATTTCGGATGAGGTAGTCGAAATAAATAAGATTGTGTATGAAGTTAGCTTGGAACATTTAGATGTTTTTAAATGAGGGTGTCATAAATGAATTTATAAAGAATTATCGTGACAAGATTAGAGAAGAAATCAATTACTTCTTCAAAGAAAAAAATTCAATGAATTAATTTTAGATAATTCAATTGCGAATATTGCACTTCTAGATAATAGAGTAAATGGAAATAATACAGTTGGAAACAAAAAGTTTTTTTCAGATAAAAAAAGTAGCAATTTTTTTAATTTAATGAAAAAAAGGGGAATTTGTTCCCCTATCTACGATACTAACTTTTTTTCAAATGTTTATACAAAAAAAATAAAGATACGGATAGATATTGGCTTTTATAAAAAGCAGATGCATTTATTTGAGAGAACTGATAGAAACAATACAATGTTTTTTTAAAGACTAGGAGGTTTTTTTATATGAGCAATGAAAAAGAAATGATAAATTATTCAGCCTTTAGATTTATGAGTGAATATAAGATTTGTATTCCTATTATTCAAAGAGAGTATATTCAGGGTTGTCATGATCAAAGAATAATTAATACGACAAATAGAATGATAGATGATATTCTTACAGCATTGAGAAATGAGCGTGATAGAGTCAATTTAAATATTATATATGGCTATAGTGAAAATAATGTTTTTTTCCGATTGATGGTCAACAAAGATTAACTTTGCTATATTTAATAATTTATTATTGCGCAGTAATGGGAGAGAAGATTGAAGATTTTTAACTCAAATATTAAAAAGTTTTTAGTTATGAAACAAAAGATACTTCAAAAAGGTTTTTTTGAAGTGATTTTTAAATAAGGCGAAGGATATAAGCGAGATTTTAAATTCAGGTAAAGATGTTGTTAGAGAAATGAAATCTTGTTTGTGGTTTCAGGTTGATTGGAATAATGATGTAACAATCAATTCTGTTTTTATCAATATTAAAAAGGTTAAATGATAAAATTAAGAAAGAAGAAGTAAAAAGTTTTTTTACAACAGATTAAAAGATGGGCAATTTGTTGTGTTTGATATTTGTATCGAAAGAAAAGAGGGAGCAAAAATTAAATTCCAGTACATCTTATATTTCTTTGAATGCAAGAGGAAAGATGTTGGAAGACTTTGAGAATGTGAAATCTCTTTTGGAGAAAATAGAAATTACTTTTAGGAAAAAAAGGAAAAGTTTTTTTCGAATCAGTATGATAGAAGATATATCGATATATTTTTATAAAAGCGTAGATAGTTCAAAAAAAGTTGGAGGATAAAAACCGAAGAGATTAATCAAAAATCGATTCTGTTTTTTTATTAAATTCTTATAACTTAGTAGTCAATGTTTTTTTGATGATGATATTAACAGAAAATATGTTCATAACTTTGAAGGTTATTATGAAAAAAACTGTATTATTTCAATAAAGAAAAATGAAAATGTTATGGGTAAATATTTCGATTTTTATTCATAAAGTTTTTGGATGAATTATATAAAAACCCCTGAATTAATAAAAAGTGTATCCAATTCTTGAAAGTATATGGGATGAAAAAAACAAGTACCTTTTTTTCAAGGGGAAAATATTATTTATATTACTGAAAAAGAAAAAAATGCGACCCTAAATATTCTGTAATCTTTTTGCTCTATCTTTTTTTAAATAGTAATGTATCAATAGAATCTTTGAAAAAAAATTAGAATATGTTCTCGAAAATATTGGATACACTTCTGTTAGACAAGAAAAACTTTGATTTCGCACATTATATTTGTAATGCATTGAGAAAGGAAGATATATATGAATATCTTACTAAAGTAATGAGTATGGATGATGTTACAGAAGATATAAAATGGAGAAATTCAGGTGAAGATCTTAAGTGTAGGCTTAAAGAGCAGATTATAAAGTTTAAAGTAATTGATTATTTTAACAAGGAACATGATGAGCAGAAATGGGAATTTAACTTCTTTGAGAAGTATGAAAAAAATATAAAAAAATTTTTAATAATGGGCAACTATACTATTTGTTATATATAACGAATTTATGGGATGGCGAAATTACCAAGGAGAAAAATAGATTTGCTTGAATCATATTTATTTTCAAATGAAAATTTCTTGTTTTCATCTGAGCTTATTATGAAAAAGTTCTTCGCAATAGCTACTTATTATGATGACAAAAAGGGTGATCTTTTTTCAGCTCAAACAATTAATGAAAAAAATGTAATTATGTTTATGTACGGTATGAGGGTGAAAGAAAAATTGAACTTTCTAGTGATAATTTGCACAAATTGGAGCGTAGCCTTTATATCACAAATGATGACATAGAATATAGTAAGGAATTTAACAATAAAGAATTAAAAAAAATAAAGTTATCTATAATAAAAAAAAGTGTACGATCTTTTATTAAATATGAACGAAGATAAAATGGAGTGGATAAAAAGGAAGTTAAACGCTGATTATAATCAGTGTTGGTTAAAGTATGCAGTGGACAGAGATTATATAGAATTACTTGATAATCAATTGAGGTGTATCAATGGCAAGGTTTATATTCTAACCAATAATCAGGCGAATAGGAACGCCTGGGTAAGATTTGATACAAGAGTTCTATTGTTAGATCTAAAAAAAGAGTATAATGCTTTGGAAAAATATAGAAGCTCTGTATGGTCTTATGATACAAAACATGTTAATTCTTTGAAGAGTGAGATTGGATTATTCTATGATGAATATAGTTTAAATATGAAATTTGTTAATCATTTTTCCTGTACCTATATTTAGCTTAATATATAGAGAGGTATCCACAATATAAATATCATAAAAGTAATTGCAGTCGACGATGTTTTTTTACTTCATGAATAAAAATATATTTGAATTTGCCAGAGGATATAGTGTATGCAATTGTTAATAATGAAATTAATCTTTATCAGTTTGTTGGAGATTATGAATATACAAAGTTTTTCTTATTCTCTAGTCGATGATCTTAATTTGTTGAAAAAAAGGCAGAGAATGATTTTTAAAGATGAGGTAGAGAAGTTGCTTGAAGATTACCAGACTTTTTGAAAAATAGTCATGATTCTTGGTTGAAGAGTTATTATAACTATTTAGGTGGAATATATAAATATGAGAAAAAAAATATCTATTGAGAAAAAGTATAGATATAAAAATCATTTGAGAAAAAAATGGTGAAGGAAACTTGAAAAAAATTTAAGGTTTTTGGAGTAGAATTTATTTAATATAAGAAAAAAATAATGTGTATCCAATACTTGACACAAGGGTTGGATATAGAATCTGTCAAAAAAGGTAGAAGAAGAAATTGAAAAAATAGAGCGATTTATGGAGGAAGAATTGGATTTTGCATCCGGGAGGGAAGATTAGTTGTACAGTATAAGTAATAAAAAGATGTTGAATATGTTTATACTTGAGATACTTCGCAATTATACCGATGAAGATCATTCTTTGACACAGCAAGAGATTATAAAGCTTTTGGAAAAAGATTACGGAACGGTATGTGACAGACGCTCTGTAAAGAATAATGTTTTGTTATTGAAAGAATTCGGCGAGAGCCATGGATTTGAAATATCAATGGAAGACGGATACAGAATGGTTTTTAGAGAGTTTGACGACGCGGAACTTAGAGTACTTATTGACAGTGTTTTATTTTCAAAAGCATTTTCTTTAAATCAGGCCAAGGATCTTATTAAAAAGATAAGAGGGCTTTCAAGTAAATACTTTAATGCAAAAGTATCAAATATATGCAATATACCTGAGCTTAACAAGAATATAAACAGACAAAATATCTACTCAATAGATAAGATAAATGATGCAATCTCAGAGGGACATAAGATCAGTTTTATATATAATGATATAGGAACGGATTTTAAGCTTCATCCAAGGAGAAAAGAGCCTTATATTGTAAATCCGTACAGAATAGTTGCAAATAACGGGAAATTTTATCTGATAGGAAATTATGACAAGTATGATAATGTAGTACATTTTCGTATAGACAAAATGACTGAGGTATGTGAACTTGAAGATAGAGTTAAGCCGATGAAAGATGTGCCTGAGCTTAAATCAGGGATAAATCTTCCAAAGCATATGGCTGAACATATTTATATGTTCAGCGGAACAAGCACTGCTGTTAAGCTCCTGACAACCAAAGATATGATGTCTGAACTGGTAGATTGGTTTGGGACGGACTTTAGTATTATTAAAAAAGATGAAGACCTGATTACAGTAAGAGTAAACTGCAATGAAAAGGCAATGAAATTTTGGGCACTGCAATACGGGCCTTATGTAGAGGTTTTGGAACCTGAAAGTCTTAGAAATCAAATTAAAGAAAGTATTGCCGGTATGTCAAAGAAATACTCTGATTGATAACTTTAGTTTGGTGAAAGGAGTAGCTGTCATTTTTAACGGACAGATACTCTGATAAACTCCAATCATAACAAAGGAGTACTTTGTAGATTGGAGGAAGAAGATGATTGTACAGATGAGCAGTAAATCAAAGATTTTTCACAGACCCGGATGCAGATTTATAAATCGAATCGAAGAAAAGTCATTGATAAGCTTTGATATGGATGACATAAAAATCAAGTATTTAAAGCCATGTAAGTGTTGTTGTAATATTAAGTTTTTATACAACGGATATAGAGAAAATTTAAAGGACGTATTCAGAGATTTACCTATATGGACAGAGCTTAATAAAGATTATATAGAGGTGCATACTGATTGGTACAATTGGAGAATAGGTCTAAGTGAATCGAGTCAGGAAATAAGACTTTATCTTGAAGAGTGGGATGAAGAACTGCAAAAAGATGTATGGACCGATATTGATGAAGCCGGAGGAAGTAAAAACTTAAAAAGGCTATGAGATATATTGCAAAGGAAGAGAGGGTTGCCTTTTATCCTTGTAAGTATAGAAAGTATGCACTTGGAATAGAGTATTTAGCGAATAAACGGGGAGTGCAAATAGAGTTTGACGACACCGATCTTTATATTCTTACCGATATGGCGGCTTGGAAAATATCGTATGTACAATACTTTGACAGGTATAAGTTATTGCATTGTCCGTTTGACGGAAAGCCTCTGACTATGGAAGAATCAAAGACTGCGCATTACCATGTACAAAGGGATGTGGTAAAGAATCAATCACCATACAATCATCTCGAGTATATTGTAAGACATGATGAAGCAAAAAAGTTAATGCAGATCAGTTATAAGAAATTACCGAAAGTAACAAAGCAACAAAAAAAGTATTATCGTCAAGCTGAAAACAGAGAAAAAAGAAACAGCATAAGAAGGGTTTGGAACTTATTTGCAAAACTTGAGGCAGAGAAGGAAAAGCAAATAATATAAGAGTATACCCTGTACACCACAGGTTTAATGACAAGTCGGGCCGGCTATAATATACTTAGCTCATCAAAGCAAAGTATGTCTCCTATAGTTCAACGGACAGAATGACCGGCTACGGACCGGTTGATTCCGGTTCGAATCCGGATAGGAGAATTGATATGTTACAGCAATTTGATTGTAAGATATCAACTTATATAGGGCAGGTGTCCCGAGTGGCGAAGGGGGCGGACTGTAAATCCGTTACAAAAGAAACACCGCAGGTTCAAATCCTGCTCTGCCCATTATGTTTTTATTCTGTATTAAAAGATATAAGCTTGGAAGAAAATAGTGATATAATAAGCATGTGACAGATACTTTTAAAGTATTGAAATTTAAACAGCGAAAGGAAAGATTATGGCAGGAGATTTCAGATACGACATAGTAGAGGAGATTGGAGTTTTATCAGAGAATGCAAAGGGTTGGAGGAAGGAGCTGAACCTTATTTCATGGAACGGTGCTACACCGAAGTACGATATAAGAGAATGGGCACCTGAACATGAGAAGATGGGAAAGGGAGTGACACTTACAAAAGAAGAACTTGAGGCACTGAAGAAGTTGATAAGTTTTTAAGGAGATAAGAGTATGAATGTTGTGAAATTACCGAAGAACTTCAGGACGGCTTGTTATGATGTGATGGATGATAAGGAAGGTTCATTAGAAGCAATTGAAAAATTCTCGGGGAAGTTTCCGCATCAAGTTGCTGCGGTTTTAGCCGAAGCGGATTATTTTGACGGAAATTTTTCCAATGCTTTGGACAGAGATATTACGGTACTGCCTTGGTTTGATGAGTGGCATTATTCAAATGTAAAAGATGAGCATATGGCAGCTATGACTACAGCCGCTATAGTACTTAACAGGCAAAGTGAGCTGATCGATATATTTGAAGAAGAAAAAATAAGATTACAGGGCGAGAGCGGTAACGGGCCCAAAATCTTCTTCCTTGATGCAATGTTGGAGTGTTTAAAGACCGGAGTTATGCCATGTAATCGTATACGCGGTGATGCAAAGTTTAAAGAGGCAGTCGACCCCAAATCAAAGGAAGAGCTTATAAAAGAGGTCAAGTTAAAAAATAAAAAGATTCAAGAAGGCAGCGTAGCGTGGAGGACAAAGCTTTTTACAATTTGTCGCCTTCAGGGATATCCTCAAGACGCACTTGAAATATTTGAAGAAAGAATGAAATGTAAAGATGAAATGAGTGAACTTGACTACATTGAGGCAATTAAGCTGTATCAATTCTTTGGAAAGTATGATGAGGCAATGAAGACAGTGGAAGAACTTGCAACATCAAGACTTTGGGTAGTGGCGTCGGCTACTCAAGTTCGTCCTATGAGTTTTTTCTTAGAGCCTGTTTTATGCCCATATCTGCTTAAAAGTGACAGCTTATCACGTATTCGCAAAGCGTCAATTATTGATAACGGCAGCTTGATTCACAAATAAAAAAGGCATCCTCTGACAGGGATGCTCTTATTTTACTTAAAAACAAGTGTTGAAATCACATATAAAATTCCGATATGCAGAGGATAATAAATATAGAAGAAATTCTTTATACCTTTTCCTCTCTCTCCGTTATACAGTGCTATCGGAACGGCTGCAAATATCATGATGCTTTGAATCCTGTCACCGACAATAAAAATATATGCGGACATTGCAACCAATACAAGTATCTGAAGTACCCTGCTTTTTCTGAATATATAGAATAAAAGCCCCAGAAGTACAAAGAGGTAGCCACCCTCAACAGTAAGGATATTAGGCAGATACAAAGAGAATATCGCAATGTAACGTACAACATCCGGTGAAACGCTTTCACTTGCGGAAAGTACTCCTCCAATAAGCATAGGCAATGTAAGCAAAACAGGTATGAAGCATAGAAGTATCGCACCGATTATCTTCGGTATGGACTTTTTATGGACACCGTCTGCAAATATGTCCCAGAACAACATATATAATCCTGTGACAAAGAATGTACTGAATGCATTATTCATAAGTACTACATTATCGTTTGGTAGAATGCCCTGAAGTATAAAAGTAAAAGTGGACATAAACCAGCTTGCAATCAAAAGTCTGATTAAGTATCTTTTTTTGCTATGTGTGTAATGAAAGCTCTCTGAAGAAGCAAATAAGAACATGGGGAATACAAGTCTTCCCAACATAGTAAGCCACATAGGTGCTCCGACATGTGAAAACATTTCATGAATGTGGTCGATGAACATCAGTGCGGCGGCAATAAGCTTAAGCGTGGTGGCATTCAAAAATTGCCAATTAAATTTTTTTAGTATCCAATAAATAACCTCCTTGAAAAATATCGCCATATTGTAATAAAAAAACGGTAGAGCATGTCAATATGGTAAATCTCTAATTATTGCCCGATACATGTCAAGCATAAATAATTATGTCCTAAAATAATTATTTTTAAAAGCCCCACAAAAAGGGGCTTTTTATCATGCACTTTTTAAGTCTTGTTCAATTCTGTGTGGTTGTGAGTGGACAAATTTTTTTAAAGGCACTTCTTCTCCAAGGATGATTCATTGGTGGAATATAAGGCTTTCTAGGTTTTTGGCTTTTTTTGTAATCAGCGTCCAGGTCTTTAGACTTACGCTCATGTGTTGGTATTTCCTCCAGCATATGAATATCTTTGTCATTAACGCACGCAAACAAAGACCCTGTCAAATGCCTTGATAAGCATAACTTTTGTTCCTTTTTCGATAATGGATCTGCACTCCCTTATGATCTATCATCTTATAAAACTTTTTCTCAAATTGAATCGCATGTCCGGCATCAACAGTTCTTTCTGTCAGAACCGCTAAAGTAAGATTTATTTTTTCCTTAGACGGTTGCGTTTCAAATACAGATTTGATACCATAAAGTGGAAGTGCGAACTTCTCATTGAATTCTTTTATGTAGGAGTGAAGGAATTCATTGGCTTTATTGATATCGGTTACGCCTGCGATTCTGAATTCAACCGGCAGGCGTGACTGTAAGGTTTGATTCAAACGTTCTATGCGTCCTTTAGCTTGAGGTACACTACTTGATTCAAGTTCTACACCAAGCTGCTTGCAGGCATAAGCGAACTGTGTATAGGTATCTTTATCATCAGATAAGGCGCCTTTTTTCTTGTACGTAAATACAGTTCTTCTATCGGTAAGAAACCTATAAGGAATACCGTAATCAGTAAGTATCTGATCGAATACATGGTAGTAGCCGTTAAGAGTTTCCTGAGTGTCAAAACAGGCACCTGTAACAACGCCTGAGGCATCATCAATAGCCAAATGTAGATGCCATATCTGTCCCGGCACCCATTCATAAGGGGTTGCATCCATTTGTTGTAGTTCACCGAAATAAGCACATCTTGGACGACGGCTGTGGGCATCATCGATTGCTACCGGGTTGGCCTGTATAGATGCAAGCTCCTTCTTTGTCTTTGCAGTTTCTTTTTTAGCTTTCAGCTTTTGCTTAATACGTCTACGTTTAGCTTTGGTGGCCTTTGGAGAAAGAATATATTCAGACTCCAAGATATTCATTACAGATGAATGTGAGATACATATGCCCTCATTCTTTTTCAGAAGCTCTGTATAGTGCTCAAAGTTTGCATCATAGTATTTAGTTCTGTAAAGGTCTATGACTTGCCTACGAATATCATGGGAGATTGTAGTGGCCGGCTTTTTGCCTTTGTTACCGTGTAGAAAGAACTTCTTGCCACTTTTTATATATCCCTGTAACATACGATTTATATGCCTCCTGGTGCATCCCAGTACCATAGCGGCTCTGTTCTTGTTAGCGGTATCAGGGTGGTCAGCCAACCCTTTGATAACTTCGTATTTCTTTTGCTCATTCATTGATAAAACTACCTTTCTAATAAGTCTGTTCCTCCTGTTTAATAAAATGTATAAAGCACTATTCTATCATAAACAGGACATTTTCGTTTGGGGTATATTAGGACTTTATCATATACGGCTTATAGGTAAATCTCTAATTATTGCCCGATACATTGACACGGGAAAGCGGTAGGATTATAATATGGTGATACTTGGAAACGGGAAAACCTGATACGCTAAAGTGTTAAGTTTTGACTTAAGTTGATACAGGTATAAGAAATATAAACCGATATAGTTTTGACAGGATGGTGGTAGTATGAGACAATGTATGGATTCAAGCAGCCTACATCGTAGACTGAAAAAGATAATAGGTCAGGTGCAGGCAATAGATAAGATGGTAGATGAAGATGTACCTTGTGAGGATATACTTTCGCAGATAAACGCGGCAAAATCAGCGCTGCACGGATGCGGTAAGGTTATACTCGAGGGACATATCAAACATTGTGTACGTGACGGTATAGACCACGGAGATGTAGACAAGACCATAGATAATTTTACAAAAGCTGTAGAACGCTTTGCAAATATGGGATAAAAAACAGCTATGTACTAAGCAATAAAACTTCATAATAAGCATAAAAAGCCGATATTTAATTGTTTTCAGATTAGATATCGGCTTTTTATTTTAAACTCTTAACAAACATATACCTCTATAGGTATACAAATAATTGTTTGAAAGAAGGCTTATATGAAAGAGTTTATGGGCAAAATAGAAGACATTATGGATTTTGGAGGAGTAAAGAAAGATATTATATTCCTTTGTATATCAGGGGCGGCACTTTTTTTTCAGTATTACAGGATGGATAAAAGCACCTTTTAACTTGGCGTGGATTGCCGTTATACTTTGCGGAGTTCCTATAATACTTGAAGCGATAATCGGACTTACAACGGAGTTTGATATAAAAGCGGATGTATTGGTTTCTCTTGCACTTATTGCAGCTATCTGTATTAGAGAGGATTTTGCGGCGGGAGAGGTAGCCTTCATCATGCAACTTGGAGCATTACTTGAAGACATAACGGTTGCCAAGGCAAGAGCGGGTATAGAAAAGCTTGTGAAGCTTACACCTAAGACGGCCAGAGTTATTGAAAACGGTACTGAAAGAATAATAGATGCCGATAAAGTGAAAAAAGGTGAGATTATAAGAGTGTTGCCCGGTGAGAGTATACCTGTTGACGGAGTTATAGTATCAGGTACAACATCAATAGATCAGTCTGTAATGACAGGTGAGTCTGTGCCTGTGGATAAGAGTGTCGGTGATGAGGTGGCAAGCGGTACAATAAATCAGTTCGGCGTATTTGAAATGAGAGCAACTAAGGTAGGAGAAGACAGCTCTATCCGGAGGATGATAAAGCTTTTACAGTCTGCAGATGCAGGCAAGGCAAAGATTGTAGGTACTGCAGACAAATGGGCGACATGGATTGTAGTTGTGGCACTGTCGGCAGCGGCACTTACATGGCTTTTTACAGGACAGATAATAAGAGCTGTAACAATACTTGTAGTATTTTGCCCATGTGCATTGGTACTGGCCACACCGACAGCCATTATGGCGGCCATAGGTAATGCAACAAAACACGGATTTTTGGTAAGAGAGGGTGACGCACTTGAGAGATTGTCAAAGGTGGATACTGTTGCTTTTGATAAGACCGGAACGCTTACAAAGGGAAAGCTTAGCGTAACCGAGTATAAGAGTATGGATAATGAGTTTTCGGATGACGATATTTTTTCATATGCCTGTGCAGCGGAAGGATTTTCAGAGCATCCTATAGGAAAGGCGATTGTAAACTCATATAAGGAAAAATTTTCAAACAGTATATACAAATGCGAAGATTTTAATATGACTGTAGGCAGAGGAGTTTCTTCCGTTATAAACGGCAAGAGAGTGATTGCAGGAAACAAAAAGCTCATGAATGACAATAAGATATCTGTGGACTGTGCGGATACAAAAAAGTATGACAATCAAGGCTGTACTGTAATCTATATAGGAATAGGCGGAAAGTTTGCAGGTTATGTGGTGCTTTCGGATACATTGAGAAGTGAAAGCAAAAATATGATTAACAGCCTGAATGAAATAGGGGTAAGTCCTGTTTTACTTACAGGGGATAATGTAAATGCGGCCACATCCATAGCAAATGCACTTAATATAGCCGAGCATTGTGCGGAGTGTATGCCTGAGGATAAGTTGAACTTTATTGATAACAGGGAGAAATTAAAGGGTTCGGTTTGTATGATCGGTGACGGAGTAAATGATGCACCTGCACTTAAGAGAGCTACAGTAGGTATTGCTATGGGCGGTATCGGAAGTGATATAGCTATAGAGGCTGCCGATATAGCGCTTGTGGACGATGAGGTGAAGGAGCTTCCACATCTGTTGTCACTGTCAAAGAGGATGATGAACACAATCAAGTTAAATATGTCATTTTCAATGGGATTAAACTTCATTGCAATAGTGCTTGCAATTACAGGTATACTAAATCCGATAGTAGGAGAATTGGTACACAATGCAGGTTCTATAGCGGTTATAATAAATTCTTCACTTCTGCTTAGGTGGAAAGGTTATATATAAAAGAGTAGGCGGTTCATTTTTGGACTGCCTTTTTTTAATGATTTAGTATATAATGATATGTGGTCAAAATTTAAATATTTATATGAGACCGATAACCAAATACTGTTATAAAGAGGAGAAAATGAGCGAAAAAGAAAAGATGCTTGCAGGAAAGATATATGACCCTACAGATGAAGAGTTGACAATATTGAGGACAAAGGCACATAGACTTTCACAGCATTACAACACATTATTTGAAGATGATGATTTGAGGAATACTATTATAGATGAGCTGATACCAAGTAAAGGTGAGGGACTTTATTTACAAGGTCCTATTTATTTTGACTACGGTATCTTTACAAGCTTCGGCAAAAACTGTTATGCAAACTTCAACTTTACAGTGCTTGATGTATGCCCTGTGAATATAGGAAGTAATGTATTTTTCGGCCCGAACTGCAGTCTTATGACACCGATGCATCCGTTAAGGTGGCAGGAGAGGAATATCAAGTTTAAGGACGATAAAACGGCCTATGACGATGAGTATGCAAAGCCTATAAATATAGGTGATAACTGCTGGATTGCGGCAAATGTAGTGATAACAGGCGGAGTAACTATAGGAGAGGGCTGTGTGATAGGAGCAGGAAGTGTGGTCACCAAGGATATACCTGCAAACAGTCTGGCGGCAGGCAATCCCTGCAAAGTTATAAGAGAGATAAATGAAAAAGACTCGATAAAATATAAGAAAGAATTATTTTTGACAGATAGGAAATAATATGAACAAAGAAATATTAAAAAGAGTGGTCAATAGATATACTGGTGGATATTATTGCAGGTATATTTATGGGAATAGGAACTTACTGCTTTGCAGCAGCGTTCAAGTTTCCTATGGTAGGATTTACAGGACTTGCGCTGATACTGTATCAGCTTTTCGGCTTACCTGTAGGTATCGGAACTATAGTCCTTAATATACCTTTTGCCATAATCTCATATAGGGAGATCGGAAGAAAGTTTTTATTAAAATCAATCAAGTCAATTATTATAACATCAATCATGATTGATATTGTTGCAAAGTTTGTGCCGGCGTATCAGGGAGAGTATATACTTGCAGCCATATGTACGGGAGTTATTTCCGCAACAGGCTATGCACTGATATTTATGAGGGATTCTTCTACAGGAGGAGCGGACTTTATAATGGTACTTATTAATCACTTCTTCCCACATTTTTCACTTGGAAAGATAGCGCTTGTAATAGACTCCTGTATAATTGTACTTGGAGTTGCACTTGTATCAAAGAATGTAAACAGTCTTATATACGGACTTATTATTGCATATCTTGTTGCTACGGTGCTTGATAAGGCGATGGACGGACTTACGGCAGGTAAGCTTATTATGATTATATGTGACAAGCCTAAAGATATGGCAAAGGAAATAGCAAGTCTTATTGACCGCGGTTCCACATATCTTAAGGCTGTGGGAAGCTATACCGATGAAGAGAGAGATGTGGTTATGTGTGCCTGCAGAGTAAAGGAAGTACATACCGTACGTCAGGCGGCAAAGAAATTGGACCCGAGATCATTTGTTATAATAATTGATTCAAATGAGGTTGCAGGAGAGGGATTCAGACATTTATAAGGTGAGATATGAATATATTTGAAGAAAAGAAGATAAAAGTAGCGGACGCAGTATTAGCACTTGATCTTGACGGAACATTGACCAATTCAAAAAAAGCAGGTAACTGAAAATACAAAAGCGGCTATAGCTGGATTTATAGAAGCAGGCGGAACCGTGGTACTTGCCTCGGGTAGACCCTACATTCGGTGTAATGCCTGTAGCAAAGATATTGGAACTTGATAAAAAGGGCGGTTATATACTTTCGTATAACGGCGGTTGTTTCTTGGATTGTAAGAATAATGAGCAACTTTTTATGAAGGAATTGACACATGAGTACCTGCCGATACTTGAAAAACAGGCAAACGAGTTCGGCATCAACCTTATGACGTACAACGGTGACAAGGCGTATGCGCTTGATATAGACGAGCAGTACTATATGTTGGAGATTACCATCAATCATTTTATCAGAGTAAAGGCAAACCCTTTGACTCCGCAGATTACCTTCCCGATAATCAAATGTCTGATGACTGCGGACGGCGATTACCTTGCAAAGGTTGAAAAAGAAATGAAAAAATACTGGGAAGGCAAGTTGAATATTGTTCGCTCCGAGCCTTACTTCCTTGAGGTGACTGAAGTGGGTATAGACAAGGCGAGTACGCTTACCGGTATGGTAAAAAAGCTTGGAAAGAGTGTCGATAATCTGATTTGTTGCGGAGACGGATTCAACGACCTTTCAATGATAAAGGCGGCAGCTATAGGCGTGGCTATGTCAAACGCACAAGACAAGGTAAGAGAAGCCGCATACTACATCACAAAGTCAAATGATGAAGACGGCATAGTTAATGTGATAGAGAAGCTTTTTGAGTGGGAGAAATAGGAGGAAGGTATATATGAACAGAGGAAAAAGACCTAAGATAAAAATTACTGTTACAGACAGAAGAGGAAAGATGGGTTGCCATAGAGGACACCACGTAGGAGAAGTGTTTGACTATGACGAGGACAGAGGAAAGATTTGCCCTATGGCAATGCACTGTGCTTTCCCGTATATAGATATTTTAAGATATGGCGGAAGCCTCCCGGGACAACCTGAGGGCTGTGCCGAATTTTGCTGCTCCGATGCGGATGTGATTTTAGTTTTTAAGGCGGAGATGGAAAAATAACTGTAAAAAAGCAGAGTCGGAAAGGTACTTATGTTAGGTAAAACACATTTTTCAGTCGGTATGGCGGCAGGACTTATTGCTTGTAGACCGCAAAGTTTGTCGATGCTTGTTGCAGGGACTGCAATAGCGGGATTTGGAGGAATTATCAGTGATATAGATGTCGGAACGTCGGATGCACATAATAAGGTTGAGCACATTATCGGATTGGCAGGACTTAGTATCTTTGGGGTAGTGGTGGCGGACGCCTTATTTCATGTAGGTATTTATAACAGATTGATGGCAGACAGCAATATTGCACGTATTATCGTGGGAGTGTTGGCGTTTGGGTATATGTGCATTCGGAATGAGGCAACCGCACAGGTCATTCATGCATTCATTTTTGGCGCTGATTGGCCTGAGCTTTTTTACTTATATTATCTTTCCCGATATTACGCCGTACTTCTTTGTAGGCTTCATATCACATATGGTGATTGATGCGTTCAACGGGAAGAGAGAAAAGATATTTTGGCCTTTGGGCAAAGGCTTTGCGCTGCGTATGTGTAAGGCGGACGGACTTGTAAATAAGCTCTTATTTCATATATCAAATATTGCAGTATTTTTGCTCATACTTACATCAAGACCGGTGCAAACTACAGCAATGCATATATTTAGGGTAATACATAGATAATAAAGGCATCCGAAGCGGTGTCTTTTTATTTTGCAAGTAGAAGGTATTTTTAACGTACAGCTTCTTTTATATAATGTGTTATAAGAATATATAAAAAATGTGAGGTAGAGTATGTGGAAAGAGAAAAAATACGATGAAACAAAAGAAGTGATACCGAAGGATCAAATTATACTGTCAGGTATAGTATATAATCCGGATCATTTTGATAAAGAGAGAAAAGTGGATAAACCGGTGGCAAGAGAAGACGGAAAGGATGTTTGCAAAAAACTTCGTGATTACAGAAAGCAGCTTGCCGCTATGAACAATATAGAATTTATCAGTGAGGAATGCAGTCATGTAGGACCATGTGCAGGTACCTGTGACAAATGTGATGAGGAATCGAAGTATTTACGCGATGAGCTCTCAAAGATACCTGAGGAAAGCAAAAGTTACCGAGATTTGAGTTGTAGGAGGGATTATGGGAAAAGTTTATCTGAAAACAAGATACGACAGCGGGATGAAGATGTTCGTCCCACACAGCTATAATATTGCAAACGCTATGTATGGTTTTAGGGAACTTGGGGCCGAAATAGTTCCGTATCAAAAGATAGATGAGATATATGACAATGTTAAAAGAGAAGATATTGTTTTAGATTATATTGACCAATGTAAAAGTATATTTTTAAAATTCGGTATTGTGCCTGATGTTCCTGACTATCCGGATATTCTAAGGCCTTTTCTTGGCAGAAATATTTGGAAAGATACTATAGACAGTATCTCATCCAATGAAGAAAAGTGGTCGGCAGGATATTTTGTAAAGCCTATAAGGGGAAAGGCCTTTGTAGGAAAGACAATAAGCAGTATATCTGATTTGGTTGGATGTGGAAACTGTTATGAAAATTATGAGGTGCTTGTAAGTGAGCCGCTTGATATATGTGCAGAGTGGAGATGCTTTATTACATACGATAGGATTGTAGATGTCAGACCGTATGGAGTACTGCTTGATCCTAAAAGAAAGAGTTATATGTATCATTATGATGCGAAAGTATTGGAGGCTATGTTGGAATCATTCAATAAATGGGAGGAAAGACCGGCGGCTTGCAGTATGGACATATGCGTTACAAAAGACAATAAGACATTATTGGTAGAGCTTAATGATGCATATTCGCTTGGTTGCTACGGATTGGCCGGTATATATTATGCCAAGCTGATTTCTGCAAGGTGGAGTCAGTTAACAGGTGTAAAAGATGAGTATCGCTTTTAAATAAGGAAGAGTAATAATGAAAATAATAATTACCGATTCGGGATTATTTTGGAATCCTTGGAATCCTGTTTTGAAAAATTATAAGGACTTGGTTACGGTGGTATGGCTTAGAGGAGCAAAGAGTACTGATGAGTATAACAGCTTTATCTGCCCGCAAAAATGCTTTGGACTTGGTATGAGTATGGGAGTGGGCAGCATTGTATATAAAAACCTCGAGTCGGAGCTTGACAGGCTGCTTCAGATGATTGGAGTTTATGAAGATGTATTATTTTTGACAGATAACGACATAGAAAGTTTATACCCGTATTTGGTAATAAAAAATAACAGTTGTCGTGTGAATTTGCACCTTTTGGCAAGTCCGGCATGGTATTTTGAGGGTAAAAAAAAGGTTCAGATGCATAATGAGTTGCTGTCGGATTTATCAAAACTGAAATCTGTCTGCTATGTGGATACCACAAAATACTTAAATAACGGATCTAAGAGTATGAAAGATACACTTGCACAAATAGGAGCATACTACGATGAGTTGTTACCTATATTGATAGAGGAAATACCGAAGATAGAAGAGGCATCTTACTTTGATTTATCTTCAAGAAAATATATACCTCTGGATAAGGGAGTTGGTGTACGGAATATTCTTCAGAAAATCAGAGATAATAGTATAGAATCGAAAGACAGATATAAAATGGAGGGTGAGGCACCTGTCAGATTGTTTTTTGATGATAAAATAGACAGATTGGCGGCAAGGATAGACGGAAAGGAAATATGCGATATGTTACGTGATTACAGAAAGCAGCTTGCCGCTATGAACAATATAGAATTTAGCAGTGAGGAATGCAGCCATGTAGGACCGTGTGCAGGTACCTGTGATAAATGTGATGAGGAAGCGGAGTATTTACGCGATGAGCTCTCAAAGATACCTAAAGAAAAACAAAAGCTACCGAGATTTGAGTTATAGGAGGGATTATGCTTGATGAGATTATGTCGATTTCAAGACTGAGAATGGGTACGGACGGAAAAGGAGTATCAACTTTGGTAGCTTTTTTTGGCTGTCCGTTAAAGTGTAAATACTGTATAAATGAAGGGTGCCACAAGACAAAGCAACAGCTTGAGGTTGTAAAGTATCCACAGTTTAGTCCTGATGAAGTAATAGATATACTGAAGAAAGATGATATATATTATCTGATGAGCGGCGGCGGAATGGTCTTTGGCGGAGGTGAACCGCTGCTGCATTCAAAATTTATACATAAAATATGTACTCAGGCAGACAGCAGGTGGGCAAGGAGAATAGAAACTTCACTCAATGTGCCTTGGGATTATATAAAACCTGTACTTTATGATATGGACGAGTGGATTATAGATATAAAGGATATCAATGATGATATATATAAAAAGTATACGGGTATAAGCAATCAAAACATGCTAAAGAATCTGCTTAGACTTGGAAATAAGATTTCAACAGAGAAAATACATATAAGAGTACCGAGGATATCAGGTTATAATTGTGCATACGATGTTGAAAAATCTGTAGAGTGGATAAGAGAAAATATGGCAATAGAACCTGAAGTATTTGAGTATAAGAAAATATAGTTTATACTGATATAGGACTGTGAAAGGAAATTATTAAAATGAGCAGAAAATCGGAAATAGAGCTGACAAATATGTGCCTAATATGTGACGGTAATAAGGTGCTTATACAGGAAAAGGTGGGAACAAAGGGACTTGTATTTCCCGGAGGTCATGTAGAAGAAGGGGAGTCGCTACTTGAATCGGTAGTCAGAGAGATGAAGGAGGAGACGGGTCTTACTATAGAAAATCTAAAGATTTGCGGCTTTAAGGATTGGATACAGGAAGACGGAACAAGGTATATTGTACTGCTGTATAAAACGGATAAGTTCACAGGAGAGTTGAAATCCTCCGATGAGGGCAGGGTATTTTGGATAGACAGAGCCGAAATTAACAGTGTCAATCTCATTTGGAATATGAAAGAATTGTTGGAAATATTTGATACGGATTTATACAGTGAATTCTTCTTTAAAATAAAGGACGGCAAGTACAAAGGTGAGCTGCTGTGATGATACATATCGGTTAGGTTATACTTGACCGATATTTTTATTATTATTATAATATAATGTATATATATTATATTATAATATGCATACAAAGAGGTGGATCATGGAAAACATGGGAATAGTACAAGCGAGAACTCCTGAAGCTTTGAAGGAGAATGCAAATCATATATTAGAGAAGCTTGGTTTAAATATGTCAACATATATAAATATGGCATTAAATCAACTGGTAATCCAAGAAGGTATTCCTTTTCAGGTAAAATTATCAAACGGTCCATATACAGATAGTGAAAAAATAGATGAGGTAGCGGCAACACTTCGTATTGAAGGCATGGAGCTTAACGAAAAAGACATAGAGATGTTAAGAGATATAAAAAAAGGAAATTTGAGTTTTGCAAAAGCACGAGAAAAAATATTAAATGAGGTATAGTATGTCGGATACAATATACTGCTATCCAAATTCAAATGTTTTAATCAATAAGCTCGGCATAAAAGATAAAGACAAATTAAGTGTTATTGAGAGAAAGCTTACAATGCTTAGATTGTTGGAGTTGTTCGAAAAACCGATATATGGTAAATTTGATTTGAGACATTTACAAAGTATACATGGTTATATTTTTCAGGATGTTTATGAGTGGGGCGGTAAGATAAGAACGGTTGATATTGCGAAGGGAAATATGTTTTGTAATGTTAAATTTATTGAGAGTCAAGCAAATAATATTTTTTCAAATTTGAGGAATGACAAATATTTAGAGGGCTTATGCCGTGAAGATTTTATAAGGAAATTAGCATATTATTTTAGTGAAATTAATGCTTTACATCCTTTTAGAGAGGGAAACGGTAGGAGTCAGAGAGAGTTTATTCGTATGCTTGCTCTTAAAAACGGATACAAAATACACTATAGCAGGATAACAGAAGAAGAGATGATATCAGCGAGTAAAGAATCTTTTTTGTGCAGATACAACAGCATGGAAAACATCATCCAAAAATGTATACAATAAAGAACGGCAAGTACAAAGGTGAGCTGCTGTGATGATATCTATCGGTTAGGTTAAACTTATAAAAAATAATTGACAATACAGTTATTATATGTAATACTGTATCGGCAAGGTTAGGAATTACTAACGTATATTTATTTTATGGAGGATTTATGAGAAAGAGATATCTAACTATATTGGCACCGGCAGCATTGGCACTTATGATAACAGGATGTGGAAAAGCGGCAGATACATCCTCATCAGCAGAAAGTACTTCGGCACAGACTGAGAGCAAGTCTGAGGCAAGCGCTGAGAGCAAGACAGACATCAGCAATAAGGATTATGTATATGCAAAGATAAATATTCCATATGCAGACTATTACTATGGTGAGATTAACGATATAGCACCTGAGGCAGATCCTGCAAAGCTTACACCGAAGCTTGATGCACCGGATGCGGCTGCAAGCATAAGAAATGAAGGCAATTACGATGCTGTAAGCTCGGCTACAAATAAGAAAGCGGCAAAGTATACAAGTGCGGTTTCAGAAGTTGAAGGAGACGGCTCAAATCACCGGAGTAACAGAGGTGAATGTAGCTATTTCAAAATCTCTTTATGAGGCGGCTAAGAAGGCAATAGAGGAAAAGAAAGAGTCTACAAATCCTTTACTTACATTTGTAGGTGAGATGACAGAGACAACAGATACTACACCTGCAGAATACAAAGTACTTAATTCAGACGGAACATTCTCAAAGACAGTCGGAAACACTGTAAAGAACGATGCAAAGGCTGAAATCACTACTACATCAAAGTACGGAAACTATGAGATAGATATAAAGGACTTGGAGCTTGAAGTAGGCAATGTACAGGGTGTTGTAATGGAGACCAAGGAAGGTAAGAAGTACGGTCTTGAGCACCTTCAGAATATTTGGCTTACACCGTCAGAGCTTGCATTTGCAGCTGCACCGTTTAAGGAGGTTCATGGAAATACTCAGTCATACCTTCGTTATCAGGATATTCCGGGACAGACAATCTCAAAGATCACATACCTGTTAAAGGACGCAGACGATATAGAGATAGATACAGATCTTTTCTGTAAGCTTTGGCACCTGAAAACTACAGTATACAGGGCGATGAGAGTGCAAACTACAGCAAAGACGGTACACAGATTCACTATACAGTAACATCGGACGACAGTAAGTATGCTTTAGGAAGAATTGTATCAAGAAATAAAGATGTTGATATAACAAATGTAAAGGATGAGAACGGAACACTTAATCTGCCTAAGGAAGTTGTACCGGGTAAGTATCAGTTCATCTTTACAAATGACAAGTATGCGGATTTGAGCTTTACAGCTACAATCAACTCAGGTCTTACAGCAGATAAGTTCCACTTTGAGAACAACGCACTTAAGCTTGATGAAAATGAAGCAGGACTTACATTAAAAGAATACTTGAATGCTACCACATCTGCAAAGGTAAATGATACAGAGTATAAGGGAGGCAAGGGAAGAAAGTTCGGAAAAGTGGCATTTAATGAAGACGGAAGCATAAATTTGGATGCAAAATACAGCAATGACGGTAAGGATGAGCCTGTATTCAAGGATGCGGGAACATATAAGATTGAGCTCAGTGCTGACGGATATCCTGACTTGACATTTGAGGTAACAAAGTAATGAGACTTATCGCATGTCTGATAATAGCATTGGTATTTCTATCTTTTAGAAAAACCTATAAAAAAACATGCAACATTATTTTATATAGCAACGATTATAATAAGTGTCCTGTCTGTATTGGCACCGAAGAAGGGATTACCGTTTGTAATTGATTATCTTGTAAAAAACATATTGGCGAGAGGCACCTTGGCGGGTGCCCTCTTTATCCTGGTTATGGTGGCTTCGGTATGTCCGGCGGCAAAGCTTAGAGGACTGCTTCTACGTACCAGAGGTGAGATGGCGATTATAGCGGCACTTCTTACACTTATCCACAATATATCATATGGTAAGTACTACTTTGTAGCTTTGTTTACAAAGATTTCGGATTTGGATGCACCTAGGATATTTGCGGCTGTATTGTCGCTGATTATGATTGTACTTTTGATTCCGCTTACCGTAACATCATTTATGGTTATCAGGAAGAAGATGAACCCTAAGAAGTGGAAGTCATTACAAAGACTTTCGTACTTATTTTACGGACTTTTGTTTATACATATATCAATGATATTCAGTATATCTATAGCAAAGGGACATCGAAGTACTTTATTTGACCTTACCGTATATGCAATTATATATATTGCTTATCTTATATGTAGAGCAAAGAAATATGAGAAACAAAGAATACTGTGTATCCTCTTCATGGTTATAATTTGTGCGCTTTATATACCTATTGCTGTAATGGGATTCAAAGGTTCAAAAACTCAGGAAGAGAATGTGGCTACAGAAGAGAATGTAAGTACAAAAGCAAGCTCGGATGCTTCCTATAAGGACGGAACTTATGAGGGCAGCGCTACAGGATACAGCGGTCAGATGACTGTTTCGGTTACAGTCTCAGGCGGTAAGATAACTGAAATAAATATAGTTGATACAGGAGATGATGAGGAGTATCTGATAGATGCCAAGGATGTCATCCCGCAGATTATAGAAAAACAATCCACAGAAGTGGATGCTGTAAGCGGAGCGACACACAGCTCCAAAGGTATCATAAATGCAGTAGCAAAAGCACTTGAGAGTGCAAAAGAATAAAATCAAAGTCTCGGAAACCGGGGCTTTTTTGTTGCAAAAATTCATAAAAGTCTGAAAGTAAAAACATAATCAGTCAATAAATTTAAGAGAATTTACAAGTTGAAAGAAAACAAAAAAATAATGTAAAATAAATAAAAAAATGTCATTAAGTTAATATATATTTAAGAAATATATAGGTTGCGGTATAAGCTTTTATGGTACCGAACCAATATAGAAATTGTATTAAAAATACCTTTTTGTCGGGCTTATGGATATAAGGAACAGAGAAGTGGTAAAAGCAGAGGGGATATTAGTTCTCTCTGCTTTTTTCGAGAAAAATAATATTTTTTAATACAATGACAAAATATGTCCGTGTAAGAGTGTATAGTAAGGGCATAAGGAGAAAAAATATGAAAGACGGTAAGTTTGATAAGATTTCAAGGGTACTTGAAATGTATTCAAAACTAACAAGCGGTGAGACGCTCAGAAAAAATGAGGAGGCTATAAACTATGGAGTGGATGAAAGGACAATTCAAAGAGATATTGAAGATATAAGGAATTTCTTTCACTCAGATGTAGCAACATACGGCACGACAAGTTGTGTAGTATATGACAGAAAAAGGGCGGATATAATATAGAGACAAAGCAAAATGTTTGCCTTACCAACAGTGAAACCTTGGCGGTGTGTAAGATTCTGTTAGACAGTAGAGCATTTCCAAAGGATGAGATGCAGGGAATATTGGAAAAGCTGATAGCTTGCTGTGTACCAAAGGAGAATAAGAACCTTGTAAATGAGCTGATAGGAAATGAACTTTTCCATTATATAGAGCTGAAACATGGAAAGCATTTCTTAGATACACTTTGGGACATAGGTCAGGCAATCAAAAGCAGTAAGCTTGTAGAGTTATCCTATAAACGCACCAAGGATAAGATGGTGGTGAAAAGAAAAGTGCAGCCTGTAGGAATAATATTTTCGGAATATTATTTTTATATAACAGCTTTTATAGATGATAAAGCCTTTAGAGAAAGCCATGATTTTCTTGACAATACTTATCCCACTATCTACAGAGTGGATAGGATAAAAGACTATAAAGTCTTGGATGAGTGCTTTAAGATACCGTACAAGGACAGGTTTGAAGAGGGTGAGTTCAGAAAACGAATCCAATTCATGTATGGAGGCAGATTAGAGCGAATCCGCTTTGAATACAGCGGCTACGACGTCGATGCCATACTTTGATCGCCTCCCCACAGCAAAGATAGAAAACGAAAAAGACGGCAAGTACATAATAAGAGCTGAGGCATTCGGCAACGGCATAGATATGTGGCTGAGGAGCCAGGGAGAGAATGTGAAGGTGATAGAAAATGATAGATAATAATATTGTTTTGCATAATAATAGCGGTAATGTATTATACAAATTCAAATTACCATACTTTAAGTTTATTAATTCAGTAAATAAGATTTTACCGTATTTAGATGAGAAACAATGTATATATATAAAGAGAGAACTGGAAAGACTAAAGTGTAGGCTGGAGGATAATAGCTTATATTTGGGAACAGTAGGATCTTTTTCAAGTGGAAAGTCTACATTTTTAAACTCTATATTGCATAAAAACTTACTACCGACCGATGCAATTCAGGGTACCACTGTAACTACAAGTATCTTAAAAAGGGCAGATATAGATGACTTGGATATAGTTTATATAGATGGAAGTAGAAAAATATTCTCACAAAATAAGTGTGACTTAATAAAAGAATATTTTGGAGGTTCAGAAGAGTTATCATATGATAATGATTTTGAATTACAGGTAGAATTATTCAAAAAAATTGATTTCAGTTGAAGAAATAGGAAAAAAAGTGGATTATGTTACTTTCTACTATAAAAAAATGAACATATGCCAAATGGAATAGCTTTGGTGGATACTCCGGGGACAGAGTCTTTAAATAGCCGTCACAATGAAGTCACTAAGAATGCTATAGACAATATATGTGATGCTATTGTTGTCATCATACCTCAAGAAAAGCCGGTATCAGAGGATTTAATAGACTATATAAATACAAATTTGGAAAAGCAAAAGCAAGAACTTATTTTTGCTGTTACTAAGGTTGAGCTGCTTGGAGACAAGGATGAGTTACCGATGCTTATGAAAAACATTAAGAAAAGACTGGAAAAAGGTATTGATATAGAGGTAAAAAATGTAATTCCGATGCCTACTTTTGTTTACCTTAAGGAAGTTGACAATGATATGAAAACAAATATAAAAGCAATAAGCGGTATGCCGGAAGATGAGAGAATTGAAATGATGAAACTCTATGAGGAGGGTATTGAGAAATTAAAGAATATTCTTGAGAATAATAGAGTGAGATATATTAATAAAAAGAGCTATGAATATAAGTGATAATATAGTGAGTAGTATTAATAATATGGTTTCATTAAGGATAAAAAAGGAAGAGGAGGAAAAGAGAAAGTATAAAAAGAGCATTATGTCTGTAGAAAAATTTCAGAAACTGGTTATAGAGCGACTTGAGCAATTTAGACGGGATATGAAAAAAAGGCTCAGTGATGAAATACAGAATATAAAATGTGATGATGAATAAAATTAAGACTGATATTAGAAAAAGAGGTTGAAAACTGTAAAGATGTTGATTCACTGGGGTTTGATAGTATTCTTTCAAATGCTAAATTTAAAAATGGGTATCAAACGGCAGCAGATTTAGTAGAAGAGATAGAATTTGAGTATGATGATGTATTTGAATGTATTATAAAAAGAGTTTATAAATGAATATAAATGCTGTGGTATGGAAGAGGCTAACATTATACACAGATTTGATGCGGATTGGAAAATTTCAGAAATCAAAATGAAAGAGGTAGAGAAGGAGTACACGAAAATTGAGGAGGAGGCACAGAGTGCTTTAGATTTATTTGTAAAAAATAAAAGTAATGGGTTAAAAGTAGTCGGTTTAATAGCAGGATATATGTTAAATAAGTCAGGAACTATAAAAAAGATATTTAAAGAAGTTGAACCAATAATTTTAAATACGATTGATTCAGCGTTTTATGTGAGTAGAGATTATTTAACAACCGAAATATCGGCCATTATAGATAGAAATACTGATATTGGTAAAGAAAATATTCTATATCTTTTGAAGTACAATAAGTCAGATATAGAAAAAAATATACTGAGAAAAAGGGAGCAAATACGAAATAATACTAATTCCGACACAAGGATGATGGAAAAGGTGATGGTTAGTATAAATAAGTATAATAATATTATAAAGGAGGCTAATTAGGATGGTAGATTTTGAAAAATTAAAGGAGATTTCAAACCTGCTTGGTGATTGTAATAATAAGGAGCTGGCAGCATTATTATCTAATTTTATTGAAAGTTATAGTAAAGGTGGTACTAAAACGATAGGATTTGTAGGCGATGATTTGGTGGGGAAGAGTACGATTATCAACTATATTTTAGGTGAGAAAGTGCTGCCGACTACAATTATTCCTACAACACCTGAGATTACTATAAAGTATGGAGATAAATATTTGATATATGATGAACATGGGGTTATGGTACCTGATGGTGACTTGGTGCAGCTGGAAGAGACATCGTCAAATGTAACAATAGCTGTAAATAATAGTTATTTGAAGGATAAGACTTTAGAGTTTAGGGAGTTTCATGGATTATTCAGTAAGAAGAAGCTTGATGATATTAGCCTAATGCTTGATATTTATAAATGTGATACAGTGGTATTGGTTATGACGGCTGAACATCTGCTTAGTGAAACAGAAACTATGTTTATAAGTAATTATATAAAGTATGGTGGAGTAAAGAATATTCTATTGGTTATAAACAAACTTTCGTCAGTTGCAGATAGTGATACAGATAATGTTATAGATTATGTTGAAAAACAAATACAGCTGAAATTTGGTGAAGTAGAATGGAGTATTTTTGATGATACCGGAAAGTATGAAAAGATACTGAATAAGTATAATAAGACTGATGTAAAGAAGGAGTTTGAAAAGTTATTAGGATCGGAAAGAATAAATGATGGGTATGTGCTTGTAAAAGGGGTATTGGAGTATATAAAAACACATATAGAATCTCAGAAGCTTGAAGTTGAAAAGTTGGAAAAAGAAAATATAGATGAAATAAAAAATAACAGAGAAAAACTTTTGAAGCAAAAAGAACTTGAGGTTATGTCAATTGAAGGTACAATGCTGGAATTTCAGCAAAGACAACATGACAGCATAGAGGAGATTGATACTTTCATAAAGAGAGAATTTGATAAGCTGTCGGTAGACATAAACGATAGGTTCAATGGTGTAGTTGATAAATATCTTTGGTATAACACTGAGTTTGAAGATATATGGGAAAACGGTATAACAGCAGTGTCTTCAAGGGTCGATGAATATGTTACATCAAGAATTAGTGATGATATTACCTGGCTTAATAGTTTTTTTCATACCAATCTTTCAACTGGATATACAAATATAGATATAAAATATAACAGTCCGGTTAATGAAGGTGGTGGTATAGATTATGGAAAATATAGGAAATATCTTCCTATAGGAATTGCAGGCGGAGTTGGAATAGGCTTTTTCTTATTCAGAATTATTGGTGCGGTGGTATCTATTGGTGGTAGTTTTTTGGCTTATACATATCTGAAGCTAAAGGATATTGCTCAGAGTGATGAATTAAAAAATAAAATCAACTCAAAAATCAGGGATATATCATATGATACAAGGAAGGCTTCAAACAAAGAGATTACTAAGATTTATGAAGATATACTTAGAGAGTTTAAAAGAGAAGCTTCTGATTTTATTGAAATGAAATATAAAATAAATGCTGTAGATGCAGACTCTTATAAAGAGGAGATAAACAATTTAACAAAAATAATAGGAAAGATTGAGGAAATATAATTATGCCAATTAGCAGCTATGAGGATATGAAAGAAAAAAGGGGTAAGATAGTACATTCACTGATAGAAGCGGCAGAAGTTGTTGATGAGCTTAATGATATAGGGTTAAATATTGACGGTTCAAAGCTGGTAGGCTGGAAGAATAAACTTGAGGATGATGATTTTAAGGTACTTGTTATTGGTGAGTTTAAAAATGGAAAGAGTACATTTATAAATTCAATGATGGGTTCAAAAGTTTTACCGGCATATTCAACACCATGTACAGCTGTGATTAATGAGGTAAAATATGGTGAGAGGGAGAGTGCTACTCTGTACTTTAAGAACCCATTACCCGATGAGATATCTGCTGATATTTCCATTAAGGCAAAGCAACATATTGAAAAGTATGCAGGTAAAACTATTCCGCCAATAGAATTAGATGTAGATGAGCTGGAAGAATATGTAGTGATACCGGATCCGACAAAGGACCAGGCAGATTCCATCCAGGAACTGCCATATGATAAAGCCGTATTGAAATATCCTATAGAATTATGTCATGAAGGTATTACAATTATAGATTCTCCGGGACTGAATGAAAGTGGGACAAGAACAAAGGTTACTGAAGAGTATTTAGAACAGGCTGATGCAATAGTATTTGTATTTAGGTGTCCTAAGATTGCAGGAGAGTCTGAAATGAATTATATAACGGATCAGATCCATGCGAGAGGATATAGGGATATATTTTTTATTTGTAATGCTATTAATCAGGTACCGGATGATGAGCAGGATAGACTGATAAGATTTGGAAATAAAAAATTATTGCCGCTTACTGATTTAGGAGAAAAGGGAATATTCTACGTTGATGCTTTAGGTGCTTTGAAAGCGAGAATGAAAAAAGATAAAGATGCATTGGCAGATACAGGTATGGTTGAGTTTGAAAATACACTCTCTGAATATCTTAGAGAGAACAAGGGTAAAGCAAAGCTAATGCAAGTTATAATTCCGGCAATAAATCACATTGATATAAAACTAAGAAAAGAGCATATAGAGAATCAAATTAAAACACTTGATAAGGAGGTTGATGAGCGTGAGAAGAGAATAAAAGACGCAATGCCAAATTTAGATAAGGCTAAGCAAAGAAAGAAAGACACTGTAGGCAGAATAGTTCTTTCTATGAGAGAGCTGGAAGATGATATAAGAGTGTCTATGAATGAGGAGTTTGATACTATAATTAATAGAATTCCTAAGGCTGTAGATGATATGAAGCTTGAGAACAGTATGACAGTTAACCCTTTTAAGCAGAAGGCTAAGAAAGAAGCACTCGAAAAGGAAGTCGTATCTAATCTTGAACAATTTGTACAAAAAGAAATGGCGGTTTGGAGTAGAGATAAATTAAAGGTATTGGTAGACAGGCATATTAATACTTTAGAAAAAGAGATTGGAAGAAATATAGATGAGTTCTATGATTATTTGGATGAATTTAGATATATGGTAAGTGGTGTAGAAAAGCCGAAGGATATATCCGGACTGAGCAGGGTGTCAGCTACTATTTTAGGTACAGTTGTTGGTGGGCCTACCTATGGTGCCATAGGAGCGAGTTTAGGCTTTGGAGAAGTTGTAAAAAGATCTGCAATAACAATGGGATTAGGTGTTGCAGGAGGTGCAATACTTGCTTTGACACCGATTGGTTTAGCAGCAACAACGACAGCAGCTACTATAGCTCTTTTTGGGGCAGGAATATTACAGCTGGCAACAGGTGGTAAGGATTTAACAGTTAAATATAAAAATAAGCTAAAAGAAAGCTTTATTAACAGTTTAAAAGAGACCAGAGAGAAAAGTTGTAAAGATTATGCCAGTAGGGTTACCAATGATGTTAGAGAAAAATTCAACTGTATAGAACAGGTGTTAGATGATGAAATAGAACAGATAATAGATTATATTGCTATCTTAGACAGGGATAAAAATGATAGTAAAGAGGATAGAAATATAAAAGTTGGTAAACTAAAAGAATGCGAGGGAAGATTGCTTGATATAAGAAATTCCTTAAAAAATATTGGAGATTCTCTTGATTAGGAGGGAAAATGAATTTAAGAGAACAGATGAGCAGTAATAGTGTTGGGCAGAAGGTTAGAGTAAAAAGATTTAATGGAGAATAAACCTTTAATATCAGATCCTACTGCAAGCTTATTACTTGCTGAGAAAATTGTTAAAAAGCTGTATTTAAAAGATTTGGAAAGATATAAAGTATCAAAACCCGGTAGAAGTGTTTTAGAGTTATCTACAGACAGAAACATTAAGATGTTTAAGATATCAGGCTTGGTATTTGACAAAGATGAAAACATATTAGATAGACTTAATAATGTATACAGCTCTATGCATGGTTTGGGATTGTCTATTGTATTTATGCTGAAAAGTGACGGGATAAGTATTGAACTTTATATGGGTACCAAAAGTGAGGAAGAAGATTTTACTGAAAATCCTGAGCTTGGTAAAGCGTTTGAAAAGTCATTTAGAGGTAATTTTCCGGGTAGTCAAATATCGGATGTGGATATATTTGAATATAATGATATTGTTGAGAATATATTACCTAAAAATGGGAAAAATTCAGTGACAGCACTAACCGGACTACCGTCTATAAAGGATAAGGATGCCCATAATGAGCAGTTTATACAGGGCATAGAAAAGTTCGTAGATGCAATGCAAGGAGAGGTGTTTACGGTACTTATAATTTCCGATCCTATTTCAGATTGGAGAATTGAGCAGGTTAAACAGGGGTATGGAGAAATATATTCTGAAATGTCATCTTTGGCTGAGTACAGTTTGACAGTCGGCACAAATGAAGGAATTTCAATATCCGAGTCTGAGATGAAAGGGTACACAGATACAATCGGTAAGAGTGTATCTAAGACACAGAGTTTTACAAAGGGTTCAAGCAAAACTAAAAGTGAAAGTGTAACAAATACAATCGGTATCAGTGCCGGATTTAATGGAGGCGGTTCAGTAGCACAAGGAACAAGTAATTCAACGTCAATAAGTGGGAATGCAAGTGTAGACTTTGTAGTTACAGCTGGTGTAGGTTTTGCAAAAACTTTTGCTTCAAGTCTGACCAGTACTATTACAGGTGGAGCCAATATTGGAGTGAATGCATCAAGGGCGTATCAGCATGGAACATCTGTAGGTACTAATGAGAGTGAAAGTGAAGGAATACAAAGATCTTCACAAGAATCAACTTCCACTACAAATCAGAGTACAAGTCAAAAAGGAATGAACACCCGGATCTTCAACTTCATCGATGATTAAGTTTGAGAATAAACAGATCAAAGTATTTTTAGAGTGTATTGATGAGCATTTGAAAAGGATAAAAGAATGTGAAAATTACGGAATGTGGGCAAGTGCAGCATATTTTATAAGCAATACGAAAGAAACATCAATTATTTCTGCCAGTGCTTATAGAGGTATAATTAATGGAGAGGGTACTTCATTAGAATCTGCAAACATGAATACTTGGTTTAGGGATGATTCAACAAAAATGATAAATGAATACTTACGTCATTTTACACATCCAAGATTTCATGATCCTGACTATTTAATTAACTTCGAAGCCATTACAGATGTAACTCCGGGCTACAATGTTAAGTACAAAGGAGTTATCTGTACAATGTGGTGTAACTTATAATGGAGTTCCAGGTATCTTTGTAAGAGAGATGGCAAGATTTGGAAGAGATGTGCAGAGTACGAAGAATGTAGACTTACCGATTAGGCTAGGAAATATTTATCACATGGGAAAGGAGTATGATAAACATGTGGTTAATATTGATTTAAAAAGATTAGGTGAGCATACATTTATTACAGGCTCAACCGGCTCAGGTAAATCTAATACGGTATATTCTCTGGTTGCCAGATTAAATAAGCTGTTGCCTAATGATTATCCTTATGTAGGACAGTACATAGATAAACAGATACCAACTTTAATCATTGAGCCTGCAAAGGGCGAGTACAAGCAAGTGTTTGGAGATAAATTTAATGTTTATGGAACTAATCCTGCTATTACAGAATTACTAGAATAAATCCGTTTAAGTTTGAAAACGGTATTCATGTGTTGGAACATATTGACAGGCTTGTAGATATTTTTAATGTGTGTTGGCCAATGTATGCAGCGATGCCGGCAGTATTGAAAGAAGCAATAGAGAAGGCATATGCCTCAAGCGGTTGGGATTTAAGATATTCCAAAAATATAAACGGTATTGATATATATCCAAGTTTCATGGATTTATTACAGGCCTTAAGAGAAGTGGTAAGCAGCTCAGAATATTCAAAGGAAGTTAAGGATAATTATACAGGATCATTGGTAACTAGAGTAAGATCTTTAACTAACGGATTGAACGGTCAAATTTTTACAGCTGATGAAATTGATAGTAAGAAGTTGTTTAATGAAAGTACAATAATTGACCTGAGTAGAGTGGGTTCCAGTGAAACAAAGTCTCTGATTATGGGAATTATCATAATGAGGTTGCAAGAAAGAAGGATGTGTGAAGGAGGAATAAACTTACCTTTAAAGCATGTCACAGTAATAGAAGAAGCACACAATCTTTTAAGAAGAGTTTCCACAGAACAGACGTCAGAGAGTTCAAACTTACTTGGGAAGTCTGTAGAGATGATAGCAAATGCCATAGCCGAGATGAGAACGTATGGAGAGGGATTTGTTATAGTTGATCAATCACCATCATTGCTTGATATGTCAGTAATAAGGAACACTAATACAAAAGTAATAATGCATTTACCTGATTTGACTGATAGAGAACTTGTAGGCAGAGCAGCAGGATTAACAGACAGTCAGATCGTTGAGCTTGCAAAAATTCCTACAGGTGTAGCAGCGGTATATCAGAACAAATGGGTAGAAGCGGTATTATGTAAAATTGATAAATATAATATTGAGCCAAAGGAATATAAATATCAGTATAAAACAGGGTGGTAATAGTCAATTATGCACTACAAAAAGTTATTGAATATCTACTCTCAAATTTAAAAAAAATACAGAAGTTGGAAGTGATATTGAAAAGATAAAGAGATTTTTTTGGTTGGAGCTGATATTTCATCTTCAGTTAAATGTGAAATAATAAGTTCAATTAATCTAAATAAAAAAAGTAGATAGGAATAAAGTTGAAAGAATTATTTCTAGTATAGTTGATAGGGGCAATGATATATTCTCAAAGGTAAAATACACAGATAATCTGGAAGAGTGGAATAGTAGGTTGATTCAAGAGTTAAATATATCTACAGAGCAATTGTCGATAGAAACACTGAATAGTATTCTTGAATGCCTAATTCATTTTAGAAGTTTAGAGAACTCTGCAAGTGATGAGAACTTCAACAAGTGGATGCAGGAAATGGAAAGGAGGATTGTTTAGTTTGGGATTTTCTGAGATAGCAAAAGAAGCCGTAAATGTGGTAAAAGATACAGTTAAAGACATAGCAGAGAAAAAGGAAGAATTAAATAAAGATATTGCTAAAAAGAAAGAATCGATTTTTCCTGATTTTTTCAAGGATATTAAATTAGTATCTAACACTGAGACAAACTGTGAAAATGCTGATAAAGTAAACAGTAATTCGGACAATAAAAATAATATTTTTCCTGACTTTTTTAAGGAAATAAAACTTGTAGGAGTTGCTTTTACGGGCGAATCTGTCCAAAATGATACAAATGAGTTGAGAAAATATTTTGATGATAACGGTAATTTGTATCGTACTGGAGATGACCTGTTGCCAAACAACAAGTATGAAATAAATGGATATAGTTATGAAACCGATGATAAGGGAAGAATTATATTGGTTGAGGGTATATTGCATATAAAAGATAGAGATGGAAGATTGCCAATTATTGATTCAATGGAAGTTGTGAGTAAAGGAGATCATAAAGAAGGTGATGATAGGGGACATTTTATTGCAGATCAAATGGGTGGTTCAAATGGTATGGAAAATTTATTTCCGCAAGATGCAAATATAAATAGGAAAGATTATAGAAATTTTGAAAATGAATTAGCAAAAGAAGTAAAGGATGGAAAGGAAGTATATGTGAAGATTGAAGTAATATACTCTGATGACTCTAGACGTCCGGAAGCTTTAGTTGTTAATTATAGTATTGATGGAAAAGAAAGTACGAGGGTGTTCAAGAATGGTTAGAAGTATGGATAATAAAGTTTTTCAAGATATATTTGATATTTTGCAACCTGTATTGCCAAAAGAATGGAAGAAATTTCTTCTTTTTATTGGATATACCGAGGGTAGTTACACTATGAAATATTACACATGTAATGATAGTGGGGTATATATAGATTGCTTTAGCCAAAAAGAGGTAAGCAGAGCACAGCTAATTAGGATATTTATGAATATCGATAAGATAGTTTCTCCACAAAGAAAAGAACTGGATGAAAAAAGTCGATGGACTGTAATGACTATGATAGTGAGTGCTGACGGAAGCATGAAATCAGAGTTTGACTATGACGATATTAGTGAAAATGCTATACAATACGAGAGAGATTGGGAGAGAAAGTATCTTAATTAGTATAAAATTACTTTCATATAAAAATCTTAAATTTTGTTATAGATAAGCCCCCCCTCTAGCCAACATAAGGTATATGAGTTAAAATACTTATATACCTTTTTGTTTTTTAGTTGTTCTATTTTACTTAGGGGGAGCATTATGGAGTTCGAGGAGAAGAAAAAGAGCAAAAAGAAATTATTTATAGTACCTATAATATTGTTGGCGGTCGGTCTGTTCGCATACTTTGACAGAGAAAAGTTTTGCTGGGTATTACTCATTATCGGTTGTATAGCATATAGTGAGTGGGGTATTAAATTTGTAAGAAAGAGCTGGATAAAATCGATAAAGAAGGATATATGTTGACCGGAGCTGTGGCAGTTGTTATATGTCTTGTAATGTATATTATCGGTGTTGTCGCCTTTCATCGGATGTATGAGGAAAAAGGGAAGAGAGAGATTGAAGATATCAAGCAACATTATGATATGACAGTACCGACATATGGCATAAGTATAATTGAAGGAGAAGATCTGGAAGAAGCTTTAGGGGAAGAACGTTATTCAGAATTCTATTTAATGCAACACCCGGGTAAAAATAAAGAATGGGCAGACGGGGTTAACAAATGCTTAGATGATATTATCGGAGACAGAAAAAATCCATAGATATAAAAATTGTATAATATTCAAAAAATAGCTTTAACTTTTACAGTTTTCATTTAGGGGGAGCATTATGGAGTTCAAGAAGAAGAAAAAGAGCAAAAAGAAATTATTCGCAATATCCATAATATTATTGGCGGTCGGTGTGTTTGCATATTTTAATAAAGCGACGGTTTGTTGGGCTTTATTTATTATCGGCGGTATGTTATTTAGTAACAATGGAATGACATTTATAAAGGAAAAGCTTGATAAAAGCAAAAAAGAAAGATATATGCCTACTGAGGCTACAGCATTTTGGATAAGTTTTATAGCATATATTATCGGTGTTTTAGCCTTTGTTTGGATGAAAGAGGGGGGAGAAAAAGTTGGAAGACACCAAGCCTGAGGTATATTATAATACTGTATTACCTTCAAAAAGTTATGATATGAATGTAACAAATAACAGGGGTTTGGAGTCTATTATAGGTTCCGAATACTATTCATTCTCATATGGGGAAGAGAATCCTGACAAAAAGAAAGAATGGATAGACGGGGTTAATAACAGTTTGAAAGATATTTTAGGAGATGATAAAGGCGGACAGGAGTAGATTTAGGGCTGTTGCATACAGTGCAGCGGCTCTTTTTAATGCCGAAAGCGGCTGTTACAGAGTAAAGAAAACTACCTGCATTTAAAATATAAAGTTTTGAAGGTATTTTTATCGTACAGCATATATTGTAGAATACGAGTATAATAAAAATAACCCGGAGGCGGAAATGAAGCATATAGTTGTAGATTTGGAAATGAACAATATAAGCAATAAATATAAGGACTTTGATTGTACTATGGAGACTATTGAAGTAGGTGCTATAATGTTGGATGAAAACTATCAGGAGATTTCATCATTCAGAACCTATGTAAAGCCTGAATATAATAACAGAATCAGACCTTTGATAAGCAGATTGACAGGAATTACCTATGATATGGTAATAAACGTTCCTAAGTTTGATGAAGCAATGAAGATGTTTTCAAATTGGTGCTTGGGTGTGAATGACGATATAAAGATATATGCTTGGAGTGAAAACGATTATAAGCAAATCTCAAAAGAGATAAGCTTAAAGAAATATGAAGTAAGTTTGGATGAAGAAAGAGTTTATTTGACAGAATGGCATGACTTTCAGGCGGAGTTTGACAAAGAACTTGGATTTGAGAAGCAGCTTTCATTAAAGATGGCGCTTGATATGGCAGGTGTCGACTTCCTTGGAAGAGAGCACAGTGCCCTTGATGATGCAAGGAATACCGCCAAACTTTTTAATATATTCAATGACAGAGAGATGTTTGATTGCACACTGAAAAAGATTGCGGAGGCAATGAAACCGACAGATTTCGGTACTTCACTTGGAAGTATGTTCGATTTGTCAGGTTTTGCGGTGGCATAGTTTAAGGATAAAAGATGGATGCTAAAAAGTTTCTTGATTGTATAAACGAAAGATATAAAAGAAATGTAAAAAGTGATTTGATTGTGCTTGATTCAGCAAGTGAGGGTACAAAGTATAGTGATACTGCGATACCTTTTGCCAAGGGGAGCGATTTCTTTAAGAAAAGGGAAGAAACTCCGAAGAAAATCTATGAGATGATAAATATGTACAGCTATAATGATTATCCGTGGTATCAGAAAAGTAAGAATTTCTATAAGCAGGGGAAGTTTATGGAAGACTATGAGGATAATTACTATGAGAAGGTGAGAGATTATTGCGGTTACTTTGTCACATATCATGAGCTTAATGCCAATCAGCTCAGATCCTACTTTACATGGAGAACAGATATAAGAAAGGGTAATTACAGGGGTACATATACATCATTTATATATTTGTATATATATGAGCTGCTTTGCGGAATAGGTACCGTATCAAAGTATGACACTATAAATAAGTTAAAAGAGTTGGAAGAAAATATCTTAAACCTTGAAGGCATAGAAAACGTCGCTCAAATAAAGAGCAACTTAAACAGATGGTATTTTGAATACGCCGTTATAAACGGCTTTAGCGCAGATGAGATAAAAGAATATATCGGGGAAGATGTTTTCAAACGGGATGATGCGATAGAAATATTTAAAAAGCCGGAAAATCACTCAGATAATGAGATATTTGACGCGTTAGTATTTTTATTGGGAAGCAGAGTGACAGACTCTCTGAGTGTGAAAAAACAAAAAGAAAATATGATATATATTTTTGCCAATGTTTGGAAAGCTATATTAAAAGCAGGCAGTATTGACGGACAAACAGTTTTCACACATTGCTTTAGCAGAATTCAGAGTAAAAGATGGTATCCGCTTGGTAACACTCCATATCTTAAAGAAAGCTGTGAAGGAACTGATTATGTTTTGAACAGTGTCAGGTCTTATCACTACAGTAAGCAGGCATGGAAGGAAAAATCATACAGTAAAGAATGTTTTGACAAGAAAAAGCTTACATCGGTGTTTCGTGAGATTGACAGATATATGAGGGTGGAGTATAAATTGGGGTATTGTCTGAAGGAAAGAGAAGAAGATAAGTGGATAAGAGATTATGTCAAAGAGGCGTTTGATAAAGCCGTCTTGGAATTAAAGGGAAATGAAAAGAAACAGATAGATATTGACTTTTTTGCTCTAAACAAAATCAGAAGCGATGCGGATATCACAAGGGAGAGCCTTATTGTGGAAGAAGACGAAGATACAATCTTTGATATATCGGATAATGAAAAGACACAGGAAGAAGAGATTATTAAACCGGATATGCCTACAGATATTGATATAAATATAAGGATTTTAGAATGCATACTGGCAGGAGAAGACTATAAGCACTATATAAAAGATAATAACCTCTTTGCCTCGATTGTTACGGATACACTCAATGAAAGGTTTTTTGATGATATCGGTGACAATATACTGGAATGTGACGGCGAGGATATTTATCTGATTGAAGATTATAGAGAAGATGTTTTAGATATAATGGAGAGATTATGAGTGACGAGAAAAGGGTACCGAAGCGAATTGCGCAGACACTTATCAATTCGCTAAAGGGCGGAGTGGTACCGAGAACGGGACTGCCGTATATTACAGTAGGAAGAAAGAATGAGATTGAGGCACTACTTCACGATGTGGATATCGTATCTGAGGGAGGTGCTTCGTTCAGGTTTATTGTAGGAAAGTATGGAAGCGGAAAAAGCTTTTTATTGCAGACTATAAGAAATTATGTGATGGATAGAGGCTTTATAGTGGCGGATGCCGACCTATCGCCTGAGCGCAGGTTGCAGGGTACCAAGGGACAGGGGCTTGCAACCTACAGAGAACTTATCAGCAATCTGTCCACAAAGACGAAGCCCGAGGGAGGAGCCGTTACTCTAATTCTTGATAAATGGATTAACAAATCCAAGCGGAATGCATGGAGGAGAGTAAGTTTCTTCCGGGAAGCGGAGAGTTTTCTTTGGAGGTGGACAAAAAGATTTATTTTACATTATCAAGCCTTTCAGAACTGGTGCACGGATTTGAGTTCGGAAATATTTTGTCAAAGTATTACCATGCCTATATAGAAGGTGATGACAATATGAAGATGAAGATAGTGCGTTGGTTTCGAGGTGAATATACAAGAAAGACGGATGCCAAAGAGGCGCTTGGAGTCAATATAATAATCACCGACGATGATTGGTACGAGTATATCAAGCTGTTTGCCATGTTTTTCAGACTGGCAGGTTACTCAGGGATGATGATTATGCTGGATGAGCTTGTCAATATCTATAAGATACCGAATGCGATTACCAGACAGTATAACTATGAGAAGATGCTTACAATGTACAATGATACATTGCAGGGAAAGGCGAAATACTTGGGTATTATAATGGGAGCCACACCGCAGACGCTTGAAGATAAGAGGAGAGGAATATACAGCTATGAAGCTCTACGTTCAAGGCTTGCAGAGGGTAAGTTTTCAAGGCCGGGCATGAGGGATTTGCTTTCACCTGTTATCAGATTGGATCCGCTTACACCTGAGGAGATGCTTGTACTTTGCGAAAAACTGGCGGATATTCATGCAGGACTTTATGATTATACAAAGAGCTTGGAGGATAAAGACTTGGCTGATTTTATAAAGCTTGAGTATTCAAGGATTGGCGCAAGTGAAAATATCACTCCGAGAGAGGTTATAAGAGATTTTATAGAGTTGCTTGATTTACTTTATCAAAATCCTAATCTAAGTATAAACGAGCTTTTAAATTCGGAAGGTTTTGATTTTGCAAAGCCTGATAACGTGTCTGATAATGTAGATGAGAACTTTGCGGAGTTTACACTATGAATGTGTTTGAGAGATATGCCCCTTTTATCAGGAATTATATCTATGAATCAGGATGGCAGATGCTTAGGGGAGTACAAAATGCGGCAGGCGATGTGATATTTAATACTGATGAGAACTTGCTGCTTACGGCTTCGACCGCTTCAGGTAAAACTGAGGCGGCATTTTTCCCTATACTTACATTGCTTGAGGAAAATCCGTCAAAGAGTGTGGGAGTACTATATATTGCACCTCTTAAGGCACTTATCAACGATCAGTTTGAGAGGTTGAACCATATATGTGAGGAAGCCGACATCAATGTGACAAGGTGGCATGGAGATACTACGCAGACAGGGAAGAGAAAACTTTTAAGAAAGCCCTCAGGAATTTTACAGATTACACCCGAGTCGCTTGAATCTTTGATGATAAATAAGCATATGGAAATTGTATCTTTATTTCATGACCTCAGGTTTATAGTGATTGATGAGATTCACTCACTGCTGCGAGGAGACAGAGGCTTACAGACATTTTGTTTGATAGAGAGATTATGTAAGGCGGCAGGCTGTGATCCGAGAAGGATAGGGCTTTCGGCAACTATCGGAAATCCGAAAGCGGCAGGAGAATTTTTGGCTTGTGGAAGCAAGAGAAAGACTCTGATTCCTGAGTTTGACAGAGGCAAGGAAAAGTGGAGACTGTCTATGGAGCATTTTTTTAATACGGCTCCACAGGCGGGAGAAGATAAAGAGGAGTATATAAGTGAACCTGAGAGTGATAAGGCGCCGAAAGGAGCAAATCCGGGACTTGCTTATATCTTTGAGCATACAAAGGGGAGAAAATGTCTGATATTTACAAACTCACGTGAGGAATGTGAGGCGGTGTGTCAGAATCTTTTGCAATACTGTGAGGTAAACCGTGAACCTGAAAGATTCCTATTCACCACGGCAATCTGTCCGCGTCTTATCGTGAGAGTGCGGAAGATGAAATGAGGGATGACGAATCGCTTGTTTCGATATGTGCAACCGCGACACTTGAACTTGGTATAGATATAGGCAGACTTGAAAGAGCATTTCAGATAGATGCTCCTTTTACCGTGTCGGGATTTCTTCAAAGACTTGGAAGGACGGGAAGAAGGGGAGAGCCGGCACAGATGTGGTTTGTGATGAGAGAAGACCATCCGGAGCCAAGGGCAATTATGCCTGAGATGATACCGTGGTATCTGATACAGGGGATTGCACTGGTGCAATTATATATAGAAGAAAGATTTGTAGAACCGCCAAGACTTGAACGGTTACCTTTCAGCCTGCTCTATCATCAGACCATGTCAACACTGGCATCAAACGGAGAGATGAGTGCGGGAGAGCTTGCATCAAAAGTACTTACACTCTCGGCTTTTATCCGAATAAGTCAGGATGACTTTAGGAAACTTTTATTACATCTGATTGAGACTGACCATATAAACAGGACTGAAGGCGGAGGACTTATAGTAGGAATAACCGGTGAGAGAGTGGTAAACAGCTATAAGTTCTATGCTGTATTTATGGAAAATGTGGAATACTCGGTTCGCAGTGAATCACAGGAACTTGGAACCATTGTAAAACCGCCTGCAATAGGCGGTAAGGTAGCCATTGCCGGCAGAGTTTGGGTAGTCGAAGAAGTGGACCACAAGAAAAGGGCCATCTATGTCAGCCTTATAAAGGGGAATATTCCGGCATACTTCGGTGATGTGCCCGGAGATATACATACTCATGTACTTGAGAAGATGAAGGAAGTACTCTCTACAAACGCTACATATATCTATTTGATGAACAATGCAAAAGTAAGACTTGCTCAGGCAAGAGCGTGCTTTGATATGGCAAAGCTAAAAGACAGAGTACTTATACATCTTGGAGGAAATATGTGGGCGCTTTTTCCTTGGCTTGGCAGCTACGCCTTTTTAGCTTTGGAGAGATTTTTGAAAATACACTGTGCAAAGGAACTTGGACTTAAGGGTTTAAGCCCTGTAAGACCGTATTTTATACAGTTTAGCATGAATGTAAGTGAAAAGGAATTTTATAAAATTGTATGTAAGAAAGCCTGTGAAGATATAGATCCGCTCTCACTTGTATATGAAAAGGAAGTGCCGGTATTTGAAAAGTATGATGAGTTCGTACCGGATGAACTTGTAAAGAAGGGATTTGCCTACGGAGTACTTGATATTGAGGGGATGAAAAAGAGAGTGAGAGAGTGGGAGAAGTTTTTGTAAAGATGTTGCATAGCATATATATAAAATATATAATTGTATTAAATAAAGAACATATGGAGGAGTAGTATGGTAGCTACAGAGACAATCACTATCAACGTACCTATAGGTATGTCAAGGTATCTCGTCGCAGCGGATCCCGAGTCTGAACTTAGGAGAAATGCTTTGCTTTATATCCATATATATATAATCAAACAATATCACATGGAAGAGCGGCAGAAATTTTAGGAGTAAGCAAGTCTGACTTGATTACAATTTATGATAAACTCGGGTATTCGTATTATGATTTGATACAAGATGATTTGGAAGAAGATATAAATACCTTTAAGAAGCTAAAGGGCATGAGGTAGAAGTTATGATTGTGGTTTCCGACACAACGCCTCTGATTTCACTCTTAAAAATAGACAAGGTATATTTATTGGAGAAATTATTTGGTAAGATACTTATTCCACAAGCAGTATTCGATGAGTTGGTGATAGATAAACGCTTTATTGAAGAAGCGGATATAATCAGAAATAATAGTCAGATTGAAGTTAAAGAGGTAGGTAGCTTAGAAGCGGTAGATATTCTTAGAAGAGTCACAGGCCTTGATATAGGTGAGAGTGAAGCTATAGTTTTAGCAGATGAGTTAAGTGCAGATGTATTATTGATGGATGAAGCTAAGGGGAGGAATGTATCAAAAGATTTGGGACATAAGGTAATGGGAACTATAGGTATAATTATGGTCGCATACGATGAAAATTTACTGACATCCGAAGATGTCAAAGAATGTATAGAACAACTGAAGAAATCAGGTAGACATATAGGAAGTAGATATTATAATATGTTGCTTAGTAGGATTGACATCCGGCTGTAGTAATAATGTTTGAGAGGAAGGAACATCACCTTCCTCTTTTTATATGGATTTTATTATAAAAAAATGCTATGTTATTAAAAGTAGAAAGGTGGTGGCTTTATGATAAAAGCAGTGCTGTTTGATATGGACGGGCTTATGTTTGATACCGAGAGATTGTACGGAAATGCGTGGCAAAATGCAGCAAAGTTGCAGGGATTTAAGATAAGTGATAAGGCAATATTACAGATAAAGGGTGCCAATAAAACTTTGGTATATAAGATATTGAAAGAAGATGCCGGAGAAGGCTTTGATATTGACAAAGGCAGAGAGACAAGAGAAGAATATATTACAAATCATATAAAGGAGCATGGAATAACCAAGAAAAAGGGTCTTGATAAGTTACTCATTTTCCTTAAAGAAAACCATATAAAAACCTGTCTTGCAAGCTCCACAAAGAGAGAGGTGGCGCTGAAATATCTGAAGATGGCGGATGTATATAAGTACTTTGACGACTTTACCTGTGGAGATGAAATAGAAAACGGAAAGCCGGCGCCGGATATCTTTTTAAAGGCGGCAGGAAAGCTGGGCACAGATATAAAAGAATGCCTTGTTTTGGAGGATTCTATAAACGGAATAAAAGGCGGATTATCGGCAGGGGCAAGAGTGATAATGGTACCTGATATTATAGAGCCTACAGATGAGATAAGAAAAAAAGTTGATGCAATAGAGCCTGACTTGGAGGCGGTAATAGAGTGGATAAGTAAGGAAAACAAATGAGAGAAAGAGAAATAAATCTCAAGTATATAGTTTTACAGGGACTGTATTGGATGCTTTATTGTGTAGGTGCCGGATTTATATCATTCTACCTGCAGGGAAACGGCTTTAACAACAGTTTGATAGGCATAGTAACGGCGATATTTTGTCTTGTTGCAGTTATACTGCAGCCGATTGCAGGGAATATATGTGACAGGATAGAAGTATTGACATGGAAAAGACTTATAATAATTCTTGGTATACCTTACATCATCATATGTATAATGATGCTTTTGATAAAGAACCATTGGACAGTGGCGATACTGTTCGGGCTGATGTATATAATAACAAATATATACTTGCCGTTAATAAACAGCGCATTGTTTGCATATGAAAAAGAGGGAGTAAGTATAAACTTCGGTTTGGCAAGGGGATGCGGTTCTGCAACATACGCAATACTCGCTCTGATTATCGGGAATTTGGCACTGAATCACGGAACAAATATAATCCCTATAGGAGGATTGATTATGATAGTTTTATTTTTGGCTATTGTAATCATGATGCCTGCAACGAAAAAAGTGATAATAAAGAGAGACGAAGAGAGAACAAATGTCATACAATTTATAGAGAAGTATCCGTATTTTTCTTTGATGGTTTTGGCAGTGCTTTTTATGTTCTTCTCACACAATATTGTGGCTACATATCTTTTGCAAATTATACAGTCACTTGGAGGTAACAGCTCCAATCTTGGAACGGCAATGTTTATCCAAGCCGTTGTTGAGATACCTGTTTTGTTTACCTTTTTATACATAATGAAAAAGATAAAGGTCGGAAGCCTTATGATTATAGCCGCATTAGGATACGTATTAAAGGCGGTTATGTACTTTTCGTCTGTAAATATAGCAATGATTTATATTACGCAGTTGTCACAAATTTGCAGTTTTGCCATATTGGCGGCGGCATCGGTATACTTCACAGGAATGGTGGTAGACCACAAAGACCAAACCACAGGACAAGCCTTATGTCGGGAATGGTATCTGCAGGCACGGTCTTGGGTTCACTCTTTGGCGGAGCAATCATTGACCATATGGGTATGAGGGCAATGCTTACGGTAAATATTTTTATAACGGTAGTAGGACTTTTTATAGCGGTATGCTCGGTCAGATTGATAAGGGGGAGGAAAAAATGTGATGGAGTGTGAAGGTAGAGAAAAGTTTTCAGTTTTGATATCGGTATACTTTAAGGAAACACCAAAATTTTTAAAGAAAGCTCTGGACAGTATTTTAAACCAGACGGTAAAGCCTGATGAGGTGGTTTTGGTAAAAGACGGAACACTTACTAAAGAGTTGGAAAATATAATATCTGTAGAAAAAGATAAATTCAATAAAAATAATATAGATTTCGTATGTGTACAGCTTGAGAAAAACATGGGACTTGGTATTGCCTTACAAAAAGGACTTGAAAAGTGTAAGTATGATTATGTTGCCAGAATGGACGCGGATGATATAGCGGTAGATACCAGATTTGAGTATCAGCTGAAGTATATGAATGAACATAAAGATATATCCGTACTTGGCGGATATATAGATGAATTCAGTGTAGAAGGTGAAATAATAAGAACCAAGACAATGCCTCTTACATATAAAGAACTATACAAATACGGTAAATACAGAAATCCGCTAAATCATATGACAGTATTTTTTAGGAAGAAAGATGTGACGGATGTAGGTGGCTATAAACCTTTAAAAGGACTTGAGGACTATTATTTGTGGTGCAGAATGCTTTCCGGAGGATACAAAATTGCAAATATTGACAATGTGCTGGTACATGCAAGGCTTGGAAACTTTGAGAACAGAAGAGGCGGTTTCGAGTATTTCAAAACATATATAAAACTTAGAATTTTACAAAAAAAGCTTAAATATACCAATACAATAGAATTTATAGTTGCTACAATATTGACAGCTTTAATTACACTTTCACCGAAGAATCTTAGAGGAGGACTGTATAAAGTTCTTAGGAAAAGCGGAAGATAAGGTTAGAAAGTGCTGTATAAGAGGGTTTTAAGTAAAAATCCTTTTACATAAAATGAAACTATGTTATAATGTCAAGCGATTATATATTAAATCAAAGAGATTGATATAAGGAGAGAAATATGATTATTACAAAAACCCCCTTTCGTGTGAGCTTTTGCGGGGGTGGAAGCGATATGGCAAATTTCTATGAGAAATATGGTGGATGTGTGCTTAGTACGTCTATCAATAAATATTGCTATATTTCCATTCATCCATACTTTAATGAGAATCAGACATTGTTAAAATACTCTGAAAATGAGTTGGTAGACAGTCCGGATCAGATTAAGCATCGAATCTTCAGACAGGTGCTGACGGATATGGGCATTCACGGTGTGGAAATCTCATCGACAGCAGATATTCCGGGAGGAACAGGGCTTGGATCTTCAAGTACATTTACTGTAGGTCTTTTGAATACCTTAAATTGCTATAAGGGAAAGTTTGTATCAAAAGACAAATTAGCTAAGCTTGCATGTGAAGTTGAGATAGAAAAACTTGGTAATCCTATAGGAAAACAGGATCAGTATGGCGCAGCACTTGGCGGACTTAATTTCATCAAGTTCAATCAGGACGGATCTGTTTCACATGAGCCGATACTTATGGAGGGCAAGACATACAAAGAGCTCCAGAAAAACTTACTTATGTTCTATACAGGGACAACTCGCTCAGCAAATACTATATTGGCTGAGCAAACAAAGAACATAACTTCAGAGGATAAAGCAAGAAATCTTCTTAAGATGTGTGGACTTGCAAAGGATATGAAAGTTGCACTGGAAAATAATGATATTTCTTCCTTTGGAAAGATCCTTGATGAAGGATGGCAGTTAAAGAAAGAACTTGCATCAGGTATTGCAAACCCGGCAATAGATGAGGCCTATGAGATTGCTATGAAAAACGGTGCTTTAGGAGGAAAACTTTTGGGAGCCGGTGGAGGCGGATTCCTTCTGTTCTATTGTGAGGAAGAAAAGCAAGAACAGCTGAAAAAAGCTATCGGTCTAAGAGAACTTGATTTCTCATTTGAGAGAGACGGTACAAGTGTAATATATATTGGAGATAAATATTGGAATTAAAGGAGATATTATGAAGGTATTAGTTGCAGGTGGTGCAGGATTTATCGGCAGCCATTTGATAGACAGTCTGCTTGCAGAGGGTAATGATGTAGTATGTATAGATAACTTTTTTATAGGTACGAAGAAGAATATTGAGCATTTGATTGGTAATCCGCATTTTAAATTCTATGAGCAGAATATTTGTGATAGAGAAAAATTGGAAGAAGTATTTGAAAAGGAAAAGTTTGAGTATGTATTCCATTTGGCTGCGAACTCCGATATTCAAGCAAGTGCAAATGACCCTTCAATAGAGTATGAGAATACATACTCAACAACATTTGAATTGCTTCAGGCAATGAGAAAGTACGATGTTAAGAAGTTCTTTTTTGCGTCTACATCAGCCGTGTACGGTGAAAAGGAAGGGAAAAACGTATCTGAGGATGAGCCGAACCTTCGCCCGATATCATATTACGGGGCTGCAAGCTTGGCTCGGAAGCACTTATATCAGCTTACAGCTATATGAATGATATTAAGGCTCTTATATTCAGATTCCCGAATGTTATAGGACCTAGACTTACACATGGCGTTATCTTTGACTTTGTAAAGAGACTTAAGGCTGATCCAAGTCACTTAAGAATACTTGGCGACGGAACACAGTGTAAGCCTTATATTTATGTACTTGACCTGGTAGAGGCAATAATGCAGTTTAAGGATGTGAAGGATACAGGAATCACACTTTATAACTTGGGAGTAAGTACACAAAGCAGTGTAAAGACAATTGCGGATATTGTTGTTGATAAGATGGGACTGACCGGAATACCTTATGAATATACAGGTGGAAAGGGCGGATGGAAAGGTGATGTACCTAAGTTCCAGTATGACCTGTCAAAAATTCATGCAGCAGGTTGGAAAGCAAAGCATGAGTCTGACGAGTCGGTAGCGCTTACTGTAGAAAATGTATTAAAGATGAATTAGAGGTGAAAATGGATTATACAAACAGTATTAAAGATTATATTGCTCTTGAGATAGAGACATTGAAGAAGTTGAATGTAGAAGATATTAACAAGGCTATGAATTTGATGGACGATACCAGAAAGGCGGGAGGAACCATCTTTGTATTCGGTAACGGTGGAAGTTCCGCAACTGCATCACATTATCAAAATGACTTCAATAAAGGTGTAAGTGAGTATCTTTATAAGAAGGGAGAGCCGAAGTTCAAGCTCCTTTGTCTTAATGACAATGTAGCCACAATGATGGCTATTTCAAATGATATCGGATTTGAGGAGGTGTTCCGTTTCCAGCTTGAGGGAGTCATCAAAGAAGGTGATATAGTTATGGCGATATCAGGAAGCGGTAACTCTAAAAATGTGTTGAATGCGGTAGAATATGCCAAGTCTTGCGGTAACAAGATAATAGGAATCACAGGCTATGACGGCGGTAAGCTTAAGCAGATGTCTGATGTTTCACTATGTGCGGATGTTATGAGTATGCAGGTGACAGAAGATATACATATGATATATGATCATCTTATTATGAGTATTTTTTATAAGACATTGGCAGGAAAAGATCATTTAAAAAGCATAGGAAATAGAAGATGGATAGTCTTTTTACAGTATTATTGATTGTTGGAATTGTCATATTGGCAATTCCACAATCTGTTTCTAAGACAGTAAAGAAGGCGTTGCCTGTACTGTTGGTTTTAGCCGTAATATTTAGTACAGCTTTTCTCATAAATATAAGATTAAAGAATGATGTTAGTATAATTGCAACCGGAGAGAAAAATGAAAAAGCTGAGGGTAAGGAAATTTTTCTGAAGGAAGTTATTATAAACGGAAAGAGTAAAAAACCAAAAGAAATTTTTTCAAAGGGATGGATTGAAAAGGATGACGGATTGCTTTGGAGAGATTATGATAAACCGGATGACTTGAAGGACAGTATTAAAGCAAATTTTGATTGTAATGACAAGGTTGTACTTGTTCTAAAACAGAATAAATGGCAAGGTAAAGCCGAAGTTACATCTGAACAAGATGAACAAGCTAAAAAGGATAAACAAGAGTTCGATGGGTATGTGGATTTCGAGTCTGACAGCTGGATGAATCTTGAGGTTGATGTTAGTGATAAGAGTGGACTTTTAAAAAAGTATCCATTTCTTAATATACTCATAGGTATTGTGGGTGGCAATTGATGAATATATTTATAAATAAAATAAAACAATACCAGTTTATGTTTAGTGAACTGGTAAAGCGAGATTTCAATAAAAGATATAAAAGATCCGTCCTTGGTATACTTTGGAGTATGATTGCACCGCTATTTCAGCTTCTTGTTATGAGCTTTGTGTTCGACAGAGTCTTTGGAGACACTATGGAGCACTATACCATATATATGTTTGCAGGACAGCTTATGTTCAACTACTTCAGAGAGGCTACAGATAACGGTATGCAGTCTATCACATCAAATGCAGGTATTATAACAAAGGTAAATGCACCGAAGTATTTGTTTCTTATATCAAAGATAATGGCTGCATCAATTAACTTCCTGCTTACACTGGTGATATTTTTTATATTTGTAATAGCATATAGGATTACAATTACCTGGAAGTTTATATTTATTATATTTCCGATTGTGTGCTTGTTTGTACTTATAGTCGGCACAGGCTTGATATTGTCGGCAATGTTTGTATTCTTTAAAGATGTACAGTATCTTTATGATATATTTACACTTGCATTGATGTACTTTTACAGCTATATTTTTACGATGTAAAGATATTTGAAGGAAGTATAGTGGCAAAAGCTTATTTATTTAAACCGGTTTTTGTATATATAAATTATCTCAGAGAGATAGTACTACATAATACGATACCGTCATTTACATATCATTTATACTGTATATTTTTATGCATTATTTATACTTCGTATAGGTATGTGGATGTATAAAAAGTATAATTATATGTTCTTGTATTATATTTAGGAAGGTATACTTATGAATATGATAGAAGTGGATCATGTCTCTGTAACATATATTCTTGGCGATATAAAAGAGCTTTCATTAAAAGAGTTCTTTATCAGAAAGATGCATGGAGAGGTGATTACAAAAGAATTTAAAGCATTGGATGATATTACCTTTCATGTGGAGAAAGGAGAGCTTTTAGGAATTATAGGTTCTAACGGTTCAGGTAAGTCTACTATATTGAAGGTTTTATCAAATATTATGCCGGCTTCAGCAGGAACTGTTAAAGTAAACGGGGTGGTAGCTCCACTGCTGGAGTTGACAGCCGGATTTGATGATGAGATGACTGTAAAGGAAAATGTTTATTTGCGAGGAGCGTTACTTGGATATACAAAGAAATTTATCGAGGATAAGTATGACGAGATAATAGACTTTGCAGAGATAAGGGATTTTGAGGATGTAGCATTCCGAAAGCTCAGTTCAGGTATGAAGTCTAAGATAGCATTTTCACTTGCATCATTTGTAAAACCGGATATACTTATATTAGATGAGGTATTGTCTGTAGGTGATATCTCCTTTAAAGCAAAGTCTGAACAGAGGATGAAGGAACTCTTTGACAGCGGTGTTACTACCATATTGGTTTCACATGCAATAGAGCAAATCAGAGAGATGTGTACAAAGTCCTTTGGCTTGAAAAGGGTCATATGAGAGGCTATGGCGACACACAAGAGATGTGTGATAAATATGAAGCATATATGAGAGGTGAGCATGCCTAAGGTTACGGTACTTTTGCCGGTATATAACAGTGAAAAGTATATTAAGGAAAGTATAGACAGTATCATAGCACAAAGCTTTACAGATTGGGATATGCTTATATTGAATGAGTATGGTTCAAGTGAGAAATGTACCGATATAGTAAGGGAATATGAAAAGAAGGATGCAAGAATAAGAGTTATTCAAAATGCTAAGCGCTTAGGGCTTGCAGAGTCACTAAATCTAGGCATGAGAGAGGCAACCGGCGAGTACATAGCAAGAATGGATGCAGATGATATATCGCGAAAAGACAGATTTCAAAAAGAGGTGGGTTTTCTGGATTGTCATCCAAATGTGGCTGTAGTAGGTTCATATCAGCATCACTTCGGAGTAGATATCGACTGGATACATAAGCCGGCAACTGAACCGGCACAGTGCAAGTGCAATGCTGTTTTTTTCTGTGACCTGTGTCATTCTACTTTGATGTTAAGGAAAAGTATTTTTGTGGAAAATAATTTATACTATGATAATACTCATTTAGCGGAAGATTTTGAACTTTGGAGTAGGGTGATTGATTTTGGTGATATTGCAAATATTCCTGAAGTACTTGGGGAGTATCGTGTAGGTGAAGATAATATCACATTAGAGAAGAAGTCAAAACTCCATCTTGAAAGCGGCAGAATAGTGGCAAAAACACTGAAAAGAACTATAGGCCTTGATATTTCAGACAAAGAGAGTGTACTCTTTGATAACTGGAAGAATGACTATTTTGAGATAAAAGATAGAAAGAAGAAAAAGGAAGCCTACAGATCGTTGAAAAATGTACTTATAAAGATTTACGAGAGAAATAGAGACGTAAAGTTTTTTGACGATTATGCACTGCTTAGGTCAATCCGTGCGAAATGGGCATGGGCAAGAGGCGGTGAGCCGTTCAATAGGATGGTTGACGTCGTTGGTGGTATAGATTCAATCTTTAGGACAAGATACCCTAACCCATATGTAAATCGCTTTTATTATTTTTGGAAAGAGAATAAGGGTATAAAAGCAAAGATAAAAAAAATTTTGAAGAAAATAAAAGAACTATTCTAGAAGGGAGAAAGCCATGCTGTTAAGTATTATTGTGCCGGTATATCAGGTAGAGAAATATCTGAAAACTTGCATCAAGTCAATGCTTGATTGCCATGGCTTTTCTTATGAGATAATACTTGTAGTAAAGCCTTCATGCGATAAAAGTGAGTACATTGCAAATGATATACAAAAAGAGTATAGTGATAGGGTAAGGGTAGTGATTCAAGACGGAGACGGACTTTCGAATGCGAGAAATGTCGGACTGAGATATGCTAAGGGTGAGTATGTAGTATTTTTTGACAGTGATGACTATATAGATGCTGCAGCGTTTTCAGGTCTAATGCAAAGTTTGGAGAGCAGGATGCCTGTAGATGCGGTCATCTCGGATTATTATATAGTTGGAAACTCCGATAATATCTCACAGGTTGATACTATTGAGGGTGAAGAGCTTATATGTGATAACGGATATCTGGAGTTGTTCCTTAAAAAGAGGAGAAACTATTGGAATGCGTGGCAGTATGTCTTAAGAAGAAATTTTCTTCTTGAAAATAAGTTGTTGTTTTTGGAAGGAGTTTACAGTGAAGACATTGAGTTTGCTACCGGAATTATTTTGACAGCTAAAAAGTTTGCATTCTATGGTAAACCATATTATTACTATAGGATTGGCAGAGAGGGTTCGCTGGCCAATAAAGTTACATTAAAACATGTAGTTGATTTGATGGATATGCTAAGTATTAGCATACAAAGTATATTAAAAGCAGACTTCTTGTATAAGGATATTTTTGATAAACAAATTGAGTTTACAATATATTTTATCATTTGTTATGATTTATGACGTTGATTTAGAAGATAAAAATAAATCAAAAGAGTATATTGATAAAAAAACAAGAAAATGTATTTATCAATGAAACATATGGGAATTATAAAAAAAATATTTTTTTGAAAATGGGCATAGTACCAGCGGCATATGTTTTAAATATTATTAGAAGTACGAGAAGATCGGTACGTAAAATGCATTAGGAGTGAGATATGTACAATAGTGATGATAAGTTAATTAGAAAAATTAAAGACAGCGGTTTAGAAGTGAAACCGGAAGAGTTGGAGATCATGTCTTTTTCAACATCTTATGTTGGAAAATCCGACAAAGATATCCTACAGACAATAGTGGATTTAGACTTGATACTGAAACACTTTTTCTTTTTAATAGTGAAAAAGTCAAAGGACGAAGGAAGAGAGTTTTTTAAAAATTGTCATCGAAGGATGAAGAAAAAATATGAATTTTTGTCGCCGGCGTGTAGCAATGATTATGAAAGAAACAAATTAAATGTGCTATATAAAAATTCTCTTTTTTATCATGAAGAGTTTTATACACAAAGCAAATTTGCTTCAGAAAATCCTCTTATAACAGTATTGATGCCTACATTTAACAGTGAAAATTATATAGCTGAGACATTATGGTCGGTATTTGAGCAGACTTGTTCCGACTTTGAAGTTCTTATCATGGATGAAGCAGGCAGCAGCCCTGAAACGGCGGAAGTAATCAGTATGTTTGAGGATGATCGAATAAGACTGGTTAGAAATGAGACAAGGTTAGGGTTGGCAGAATCATTAAATGAAGGTATAAGAATTGCAAGAGGAAAGTATATTGCAAGAATAGATGCAGATGATTTGGCTAGAGAAGATCGCTTTGAGCTACAAGCTGATTTTTTGGAAAAACATGGTGAGTATGGATTATGTGGAAGCAGACAACATCATTTTGGGGTAGACAATGATTTTGTACACGAGGTTGCAATAGAACATGACGATATCAAAGCTGCGTTGATATACGGATGTGAAGTTTGTCATTCAACTATTATGATTAGAAAAGATTTGTTTTTGAGTAACAATCTTTTCTATGACAATACAAAAAAGGCGGAGGATTATGAGTTATGGACAAGGGCCATACATAAATTTAAATTTCACAATTTGAAAGAAGTGCTTGGTGAGTATAGAATTGGTGCCGACAATATTACAAAAAATAAGTTTAATGCTCTTTCAGCTGAGTCTGCAGAGATTGCAGCAAACAATTTATCAAAGTATCTACATGTTGAAGTACCTAATACACATATACCATTTTTAACAGGATGGGAAAATAGGTTTGAAGAGGTAGATAGTGATAAAAGGATATCGGCATTAAAAGAAGAAGAGTCCGTTTTAAGAGAGATGGCAAAAAATAATTTAGAGTACAAAGAGTATAAAGATTCTAGTTTATTAATGGCTATCAATAGAAGATGGAGATGGGTGAGGGGGAAGTACTCATATGGTCATGATTTAGAAGAAGTTTTGGCTGTTGATGAACTATTTAAAAGGTATCCGATAGAAGAAGTCCAAAATGTAAGTACATTTTCTTTGAAAGAGGGTATTAAGAAAATTTTAAAGCTGCTCTATTCTCCATTTAAACATGGGATGAAATATAGAATTAGAAAACAGATTTGGGATTTAGACGGTCATTTGAATGACAGTAAAAATGATATATTGAATCATATGAGAGACTCGGAAGTTAGACTAAAACAATATTTGTATCAGATTCAAGAAAATAGTAATGTTGCTCTATTGACTGAAGCTGAATATTCTTTCAAAAGATTAGAAGAACAGATTAATAATTTGAAGGATATGGTGAGTTCTCAGAGTACAGCAATGGAATCTATGATTGACAGTAGAGTATATGAGGCAGAAAGGAATCTAAGTCAAACATTTGACAGTAGGATTTATAAGGCTGAAAAAATAATAAATCAAAAGGTTGACAGTAGGATATATGAATCAGAAAAGAATCTAAGCCAAACATTTGACAGTAGAGTTTATAAAGCTGAGCAAATAATAAATCAAAAGGTTGACAGTAGGATATATGAATCAGAAAAGAATCTAAGCCAAACATTTGACAGTAGAGTTTATAAGGCTGAAAAAATAATAAATCAAGCAGTTGACAGCAGGATATATGAAGCTGAGAAGAATCTAAGCCAAACATTTGACAGTAGGATATGGAAAGCGGAAAGCAATATAACAGATAAAGTGGTTGATGGATTTACTATGGTACATAAGCATATAGATTTCTGCTATTCAGACATATTTGTATTGTTAGATAAAAATATAGAAAATACTTCAGGAGCAATTAAGCTGGAAACTGAATATCCTGTAGCCTATGAAAGTAATGACCATATTGTCCCACATGGTACTATTAGAGATGATACACGATATCCAAGATTTATTCATGCGTGTGAGATGTATTTTAAAGATATGGATAAATTGGCATTTGCCGATTTGGGATGTTCAAGTGGAGGTATTGTATTGGACGCACTTTTACGTGGGCATGAGGCAGTAGGACTGGAGGGTAGTGACGAGTCTTTTAAGCAACAAAGAGCACATTGGAGAGTTATACCAAAGAACTTATTTACATGTGATGTTACTAAACCTTTCACTTTGAAAAAGGATGGCATAAGGAAAGAATTTGACGTCATTTCTGCATGGGAGATGCTGGAACATATTAGAGAAAGCGACTTAGATATTCTTTTGAAAAATATAAAGGATCATTTAAAATTAGGTGGGATTTTTGTCGGATCAATTGCAAATTGGGATGATATAGATGAAAAGACAGGTGTAAACTGGCATGTAAATCTACATCCATATGAGTGGTGGTCGGAAAAGTTCAAGATATTTGGATTTGAAATTATTACTGAAAAATTTTCACCATATGATATGGCCAGGGGAACATATAATCCGCCACACTGTTATGAGTTCCCAGCTGAAAGTTATGATCCTGAAAAGGATTTTTACATTGTTGCTAAGAAAGTACAAGGCTGATGAGGTATAATAACTATATTTTATTATATTTAAAATATACATATATACTTATAAATATGATAGGATACACTAAGTTTAGCAGGGGATTATGATATCATGCTATATTGTTAAGGAACTTACAATTCTCTAACTGTCAAGTATTTTCTTGATTATTTCCGTTTTTTATGATACTTTATTGTTGGCATAAGGTTAAATTAGGAATTTAGAGTTTTAAAAAAGAAAAGGAGTGCATATTGTTATGCAGGAGAGATTATGATTATTGCACAGACACCATTTAGAATGTCCTTCTTCGGTGGAGGAACAGATTATGAAGGCTTTTATAGGGAGCATGGTGGAGCAGTTATTTCAACTACTTTTGATAAGTACTGTTATACTACTGTTCGTCACTTACCAAGGTTTTTTGATTATTCGAATCAAATAACATATGGAATAATTGAAAGAACTAAGACAATTGATGAGATTCAGCATCCGGCTGTTAGGAATATCATGAAATATTTAGATATGCATGAACTCAGAGTAGTGTATGAGGCTGATCTTCCGGCAAGATCCGGACTTGGAACAAGTTCTTCATTTGCTGTCGGTATGTTGAATGCTTGCTATGCATTGAAAGGAAAATATGCTGATAAAAGAAAGCTCGCAGATGACGCAATTTATATAGAAAGAGTTCTGTGTAATGAAGCAGGCGGTATTCAAGATCAGATAGCGGCATCGTTTGGCGGATTTAACAGAATAGATTTTAGAGATGATGGATATACTGTTACACCACTGGTCTTTTCCACAGACAGAAAGAAAGATTTGAATGACAGATTGATGTTATTCTTTACAGGTTTTTCAAGATTCTCAAGTGATATTGCCAAGAATCAAGTGAAGGCTACAAAAGACAAGACTGCAGAGCTTTTAGAGATGAAGGCATTGGTTGACGACGTTCAAAAGTTACTTGTTTCTAAGGCTGATTTGAAGGAGTTCGGTAAACTCTTGGATTATACTTGGAAACTTAAAAGAGGAATCACATCAGATATCAGCAATAATGATATTGATATTTTATACAAAAAGGCAATAGATGCCGGTGCAACAGGTGGTAAGTTGCTTGGTGCAGGCGGTGGCGGTTTCTTGTTATTCTATGTAGAACCGGAGTATCAAGAAAATGTAAAAAAAGCACTTGAGGACTTGGTCTATGTTCCTTTTGAATTTGAAAATGAGGGAACAAGAATTATGTATTTTAGACCTGAGTATTTTGATTTGGAATCTGTTAAGGAAGGTTCATAAGAAAGGAGTAGTATGGCTACAAAGGCGTTAATTACAGGAATTACAGGAATGGTTGGATCTCATCTTGCTGATTTCCTTTTGGAAGAGACAGATTGGGATGTTTATGGTGTATGTAGATGGAGAAGTCCGCTTGACAATGTAGATCATCTGTTGGATAGGGTAAATAAGAAGGATAGAGTATTCTTTGAGTATGCAGACTTAAATGATCAGATGTCACTATACCGTGTTGTTACAGAAATTAAGCCGGATTATATTTTTCATCTGGCTGCACAAAGCTATCCGCAAACAAGCTTTACTGCCCCTATAGATACATTGAATACAAATATACTTGGAACATGTAGATTACTTGAAGCTGTTCATGCAGCAATGGTTGCAGATGAGAGTTATAAGCCTGTAATTCATGTCTGTGCTTCTTCCGAGGTGTTTGGAAAGATACCGGCAGATAAGAAACCTGAAGAGGGCATAAATGAGGATTGTCCTTTCCATCCGGCTTCACCATACGCTATTTCAAAGGTTGGTACAGACCTTGTTGGAAGATATTATGCGGAAGCATTTGGAATGACAGTAATGACTACAAGAATGTTTACTCATACAGGACCTAGAAGAGGAGATGTTTTCCATGAGTCTACATTTGCAAAGCAGATTGCTATGATCGAGGCAGGTATGCTTCCACCTGTTGTTAAGGTTGGAAACCTTAAGTCTCTTCGTACATATGCTGATGTAAGAGATGCGGTTCGTGCATATTACATTTTGGTAACAAAGAATCCTGTTGCCGGAGAATATTACAATATCGGTGGTAGATATACTTGTGAAGTTGGAGATACTTTAAATGCTTTGATTAACATGTCACCAATGAAGGATAAGATTAAAGTTGAGGTGGATCCGGAAAGATTACGTCCTATTGATGCGGATCTTCAGGTTCCGGATTGTAGAAAGTTTACTGCTCATACAGGTTGGGAGCCGGTAATTCCATTTGAGCAGACTATGGAAGATCTTTTGAACTATTGGAGAGATCGAGTAAAAGGCGGACATGAATTCTTAACAAGATAAATCATATGGAAATGTATTGGTTCACAGCTGATACATTTCCTTTGTTTACATAAAAGAAATATGGTAGAAAGAGATGCTGTGAGTATCGTAGTTATATAAAGGAGTAATAATGAAAATAGCTGTTTAGGTGCTGGTGTATCCGGTTTAAGTGCTGCCAGAATGTTACACGACAAGGGTCATGAAGTTGTTGTTTATGAGAAAAATCCGACAATTGGTGGACTTGCAAGAAGTCGCTATGTGAACGGGATGTTGTATGATCCACATGGAGGTCATATATTAAATTCAAAGCATAAGGAAGTAATGGATTGGGTATTTTCTATTTATCCAAAGGAAAATTGGAAATATACCGATCGTAATGCTAAGATTTTCTTTTCAGGCAAATATGTATCATATCCTTTTGAACTTTCACTTTGTGAGTTGGATGCAGATGATGCAGTAGATTGCGTTCATGATTTTGTACTGTCACAGATGGGGCCGGAACCTGATAACTTCAAGGATTGGTTAACATGGAATTTTGGTAAAAGTATTGCAGATTTTTATATGATTCCATACAACGAAAAAATTTGGGCTTATCCGCTTGAAGATATGGGAACAGGATGGATGAGAGGAAAGATGCCTCTTCCAACTAAAAAAGAAATTATTCGTTCAGTAATTTTGAAAGACCCTAAGGAAAGAAAGATGCCGCATTCATCATTCTACTATCCGCTTCACGGTGGTATTCAGTCTATGGTAAATGCTATAGGTGAGGGATTAAATATACATACCGATTTTACAATCAAGTCGTTAGAAAAGGTGAATGAAAAGTGGAATATAAACGGTGAAGGTGAGTATGATAAAATCATCAGCACTATTCCTCTACCGGAGCTCCCACAAATCATGCAGCTTCCTGATAAGATTGTAGAATTGATAAAGGGATTAAAGTATAACAGCTTGACAACCGTGTTGTTTGATTGCCCAAAGACAGATATTACTTGGCTATATATACCTTCACATGATTATAAGTGCCATCGTGTAGGATATCAAAGTGCATTAACTCCGTATGCCAATCCTGACACAACCAGAGGTTGTGGTGCGCTTGAAGTTATAGGTACAAGTTTTAAAGTGACTGATGATATAGTAAATGACAATACACTTCCAAAGGAACTTGGATTTGAAAAGATTCTTGACCATCAGTTTTCAGAGTATGCGTATGTTATTCATGATAAAGCATACGATACAAATGTAAACGGAATCAAAGAGTATTTTAAAGAAGATTCTACATTTAATCTCCTTGGAAGATGGGCAACATGGAATTATAAAAATATGGATTTATGTATGCTGGATGCAATGGAACTTACTAAGGATCTGTAGAGGTTGTTATGTATTGTATAATTGGTGCAAATGGATTTTTAGGATCATATATCCTAAAATCCATTTTGAATAAAACACAGGAAAGAGTCGTAGCTTGTTGCCGAGATATTTCTTTAGTAGGAGATACACTAAAGGATGAAAGAATCACATGGAAGAATTTAGATATTTGTGATTTTGATGCTGTGAACAGTTTTTGTAATGAGTATAAAGATGAAGATAAAAAGATTGTATATCTTGCAGCATATCATAATCCGGATTTAGTTGAAAAAAATCCGAGAATAGCTTGGAATACAAATATCACCGCATTATCTTTCTTTCTTAATGCAATGGAAAATGTCAGAGCATTTTATTATCCGTCATCTGACAGTGTTTACGGGAACAGTATAGATGGAAAAATATTTAAAGAAGATGATAAAACAAACCCTGTAAATACCTATGGAAAACAAAAGGCTTTGGCAGAAAAAATAGTAAATACATATGGATACCAAGTAGTACGTTATCCTTTTTTAATAGGAACAAGCCTTTTGTCATCTAAAAAACATTTTTACGATTATATTGTGGAGAATTTGAGATCAGGAGACGGAATGGATATGTTCAGTGATTCATATCGTTCAACTATTTCATTTAGACAGGCTGCAGATTATCTTGTGGATCTGATTGAAATGGGAGATAAGCATCCTGTAGTTAATATTTCGTCTGATAAGGCCTTGTCAAAGTATGATGTTGGTATAATAATTGCCGGCAAACTTGGTGTAGATAAGAACTTGGTTAGAGCCATAAAAGTAGAGGATTCGGAAGGAATTTTCGTGGCAAAGAGGGCAAGTTCGACAATAATGGATAATAAGTTGTTGAAATCTATATTTAAATTGAATGAAGTAAGCTTGGAAATTTAGGAGGAATTGTGGAAACAAAAGAATTTAAAAATGTCTCAATCATTCTTCCGACATTGAATGAATCTTTTTCATTCAATCAAACAGTTGATATTATATTGGAAGAATGTGAACATAAGGATATTAAAGAGTTTATTGCAGTAGTTTGTGATCGTACGCTACCTGAGAGTATAGAAGCTATAAAGAAATCTCAAAGGGTTTGTGAAGAAGTTGGGGTACCACTTCACATTCTATATCAGAAGAGACCGTTTGCAGGAGGCGCAGTTGCCGACGGATTTATGAAAGCTACGGGAAGCCATATACTTATGATGGCTCCTGATTTGGAAACGGATCCTCATAATGTAAAAGATTTTATTTTAATGGGTAAAAGATATCCAAATGATATGGTTACGGCATCAAGGTGGTTACATAAGGGCAGCTTTGCAGGGTATAGTAAAGTAAAGCTTGTTTTAAATTTTTTCTTTCAAAAGATGTTTGCCGTTTTCTACGGTGTAAAACTTACAGATATTACATTTGGTTACAGGCTTGCTCCGACTAAACTTATGCAAAGAATAAAATGGGAGGAGTTAAAGCATCCTTTCTTTCTGGAGACAGCATTAAAGCCTATACGATTAAAGGTTAAGATACATGAGATTCCTTCCAATTGGGCAGCAAGACAAGAAGGTGAATCACAAAATTCACTTCTTCAAACTTTTAAATATTTAAAGATTGCTTTCAAAGTGAAATTTGAAAAGAGAAGTGAGCTTATTAATGATTAAAAATTTGTGGTTTAAGTATAAAGAGTTATTTTTTTATGGTGTATTTGGTGTAGGAGCTACAGCTATCAATATAGTATCTTACCGTGTTTTAGCAAATACATTTGGAAAGAAATATTTTCTTATAGCCAATATTATTGCATGGATTTTGGCTTTTATTTTTGCTTTTATTACGAATAAACTTTTTGTATTTGAAAGCAAGAGTTGGGAAGCTCAGATAGCAATGAAAGAGTTTGTCGGCTTCTTATCGGCAAGGCTTGCAACAGGTATTTTAGATACAGTTTTGATGTGGCTTTTTTGTAAGTATAATAAGTTTAGACGATACATTATCAAAGATAATCATCAATATACTGGTTATCATTATAAATTATATTGCAAGTAAGTTTTTTTATTTTTTAAAAAAGAATAAAATAAAAGGTGTATTCTGATAAAGAAAACACCTTTTATTATATATTATATGGAAAGTGTAAATATGTTAATTAATATTTTAAAGCCTGATTTTACGTTTAACGATGACAGAGGGACTCTTGTACAGTTGGTGCATGAAGGGTACAGTCAAATGAATGTTGTGACGTCAAAAAAAGGGGTGTTCCGTGGTGGACATTATCATAAAATAAATAGGGAAGTCTTTTATATTATCTCAGGACATTTTAAGTTTACTGCTGAAAAAGATGGAATAGTAGAAGAGTATGATTTTAAGAATGGAGATATGTTTGAAGTACTTCCATTCGTTATGCATAGTTTTGACTATTTGGAGGATACTACTCTTGTTGCAATGTATGATAAAGGTGTAGAATTGGCCGATGGGGGTATGGATAGCTATACTTCATAGTATAATCATAAAGTATTAGATGTAGGAGAATAATATATGGAAGGTAATATTTTAAAGATATTAGACGAACTACTGGAGAGATATCCGAGTCTGGTAGGACAAAGAGAGAATATCATTGGAGTATATAAGATTTTAGAGGAGTCTTATTCTAATGGTGGGAAATTATTGGTGGCAGGTAACGGTGGAAGTGCCGCTGATTCCGAGCATATTGTCGGTGAACTTATGAAGGCTTTTATAAAGCCTAGAAAGTTGAATACTACACTACAGGATAAGTTAAAGTCTGTAGATAAGAATTTTGGGGATGTACTTGCCCATAATTTGCAAGGTGCACTACCGGCAATAGCAGTTACAGGTCATGTCGGACTTTCAACCGCATATCTTAATGACTGTAATCCTCTACTGTCATTTGCGCAGCAGGTGAACGGCTTCGGTAATGCAGGAGATGTATTTCTTGGAATATCCACTTCAGGAAATTCCGAGAATATTTTATATGCTTTGGTAACTGCTAAGGCAAAGGGCATGAAGACGATAGGGCTTTCCGGAAGAGACGGCGGCAAGATGAAGGAATTTTGTGATGAGATTATCATTGTTCCGGAGGTTGAGACTTTTAAGATTCAGGAGTTACATTTACCTGTATATCATGCTTTGTGTTTGATGCTTGAAGAGAGATTTTTTGCTTAAAACTTGTTATTTAACTATAATTTTAATTTTACTTTAATATTTAGTTATAATAAGTGGAGGGAATAGTGTATTATGACTACGAAATTTAAAGAATTGTATAATAAATACAAGGTTATGCTTATTGTAGCAACCATGTTGGGAGCATGTATTTATGGATATGTATTTATAAATAAGATAGGTAACCCTGATAAATATTTTTTTGGTGAGTATGTAATTGGAGGCGGATGGGAATTATCTCTTGGAAGATTTTTCCTGCCGATTACTCAGAAAATGCGATATGGGATGAATATGCCTATATTTTTGAGTATGGTAGCTATTTTTGTATTTGCGTTAAGCGGTATGGTATTATGTGAGATATTAGAAATAGAGAGAAGTGTTACTGCTTTTGCTATTATTTTAATGACTGTTGCAGCACCTAAGGTCATGTCTACTATAATATGTTATAGTTGTTCAGATGTGTATTCAATAGCTTTTTTTGCTATTGTGCTGATGTTTTATTTTATGAGAAAAGCTTGTGATAATCGAAGAAATCAATTAATAAAAACACTGTGTTGTGCATTTGTAATAGCACTATCTTTAGGAATATATCAATCAGGAATTAATGAAATGGCAGCATTAACGCTATTAATGTTAATAGTTTATTGCATAAATAATGATATAACATGGATAAAAAAAGTTTGCTAATATAATTACGATGGATATACTAGCGGTAATTCTTTATTATATTATGATGAAGTCTGTATTAAAGATTTTTTTAATATACCGCTTGGTAATTATAAAGGAATTGAAAAATTTCAGTATTATAAACATAATTTATAATTTACCACATAGTGTAGTAAATTGTTATGAACATGGATTAAACTTTTTCTTTGGACATAATGTTTATTCTAATAGTTTTGGTATTATTAAGTGGAATGTATGTATTACTATTATTACAATATTGAGTTTAATTTTATTAATGCGCTTAATGAAGGAGACTTGGAGAAAAGTCGTTGTAATAGTGGCAATACTGCTATTACCGGTTGCAGCTACCTCTATGGAGTTAATAGTTAATACACCGGTAGAAATACTCCAATCAGATGGATTAATGTTAATTTTTACCGCTATTTGCAAAAAGTTATTGAATTTACAGTAATCAGATTGGAGGGTAATAGACAAAGAATATTTAGGTTTTGCTGGGGTATATCTATTGCAATTTTGTTTATTATTTCTTTTAAGAATACATTAATAACTAATGCAGATGCTTTTGCAATGCAGTATCAAAATAAACAAGCTATAGAAGTTGGAAGAAGAATCATTAAAGATTATGAAGCAGGAAATTTTCCAAAGGACTATAAATTGGACATTTTAGGTGTACCTACACTTGGAAATTATAAGGTTCCGGAGTACCTTTTGAAGAATGCAAATTATCTTATGAAGGTAGGTGCAATGTGGAGTGACAAATCTAGTGTAGAAACGTGGAACAGGCTTATATCGGAAGAATTAGGTATTGTGATTGAAGCTGATGGCAGAGATAGGGCAGGAGAGATTGGGCATAGTCAGCAGTTTATTGATGCACCATGTTATCCTGAAGAAGGCAGTATTTTTATAGATGGTGATACGGTAGTAGTGAAGGTATCACCAATAACATAAGTAAGTGAATATTAATAGAAGTACATACGTTTTAATAAAGATTCTATGCCAAGTGTTAGGGTGGGTTGATTTTTCAGCCCACTTTTAAAATAGGTTCTATGTCAAGTGTTGGGTTGATTATTCAACCCGCTTTTTTGTAATAAACTGATATTAGAGTCTTAGTTTACAGATAAACTTGTTTATCCTGAGTCGCTTAAGTTTATATTAAAGAAACGGTAATATATTTTTAATGCATATTGCATAATCAATACCCTTTATATTATAGAATATAGACTTAATCTTTGTACAATACGATGAAAGTGGTTTTGAAATCTTAAGTGTTAATATATCCTATTGTCAAAAACCGTATAAATAGTATAATAAAACTATCAAATCTTTTTCGTGGCTTTCGATTTGATATCTAAGGTAATCTATGGAAAATGCACTTTCCGCTCTTGTTAATCTTAATTTCTATAAGTTTCTAAAAACCATGACAGAGTCGGTGCATCGACTGATATGAACGTGAACACGCAGTCAAGTAGTCAGCTCTACTTGGCTGTGTGGTCATGTGTGGATATTTTTATAGAGTCAATTAAATTTCTTTGGTATAATAAGGAGGATAGAGTATGAATGGTAAAGATATAACACAAAAGATGCTTGAGAGATATAATGATGTATTTGCAGATATAGTAAATGTGTTATTATTTAACGGGAAAAGGATAGTAGATGAGGATGCACTTATAGATACTCCGGTTGACAGTGCATTAAAGATTGACGGTGAAATACATTCACAGTACAGAGATGTTGCAAAGTATTGGAAGAACAGCCAAATCAATATAGCGTTATTCGGACTTGAGAATCAGACTGTACCGGATAAGCTTATGCCGATGAGGGTTATAGGCTATGACGGAGCTGAATATAAGAAGCAGGTATTGGAAGAGAACAGATATAAAAAGAAATATCCTGTGATAACATTGGTGTTATATATGGGATATGAAAAGAATTGGAAATACTCAAACTCCTTGTTGGATTTGCTTGAAGTAGATGAAAACTTAAAACCGTATGTAAGTGACTATAAGATAAATATATTTGAGATAGCATTTTTGGATAGAGAAAAAATAGATCTGTTTAAAAGTGATTTTAGAATGCTTGCAGACTACTTGTATCAGATGAGAACAACTGACAGTTATGAAGGCGATGAAAGTGATATAAAGCATGTAGATGAGATCTTGATGCTGATGTCTGCGATGTCAGGTTTTAAAAATGTTGAGAATATAATAAAAGTGGCACATGAAAGGAAGGTAAGCAATATGAAGGGATTTTTTGAACTGGCAGAAGAGAAAGGTCTTGAAAAGGGACTTGAACTGGGAAGGACGGAAGGAAGAGAAGAAGGACTTCAACTGGGAAGAACAGAAGGAGCTGATATGGTAAGTGAATTGAATACTATATTGGCAAGAGAAGGCAACTTGGAGAAAATAATAAGGGCCAATACAGATAAGGTATATAGAAACGAGCTTTTAAAGAAATATAGATTGTTAAAGTAAGATGTTGCAAGTTTTGCGGGTTGATTATTCAGCCCGCTTTTTTGGTTTCGGGATAAGCATTGGGGTGGGTTGATTTTAGTGATAAGCTTGGTCATCCGGAGGCACTTAAGGCAATGTTAAAGGAAAAGTAATATATTTTAATGCATATTCTACAACTGAAACAGTTTTTATTATATGATATAACACTAATCTTTGTATAATACGCTGAAAGTTATTTTGAAATCTTAAGTATTAGCACATCCTATTGCTAAAAACAGTATAAATAGTATAATAAAACCATCAAATCTTTTTCGTGGCTTTTGATTTGATATCTAAGGTAATCTATGGAAAATGCACTTTCCGCTCTTGTTAATCTGAATTTCTATAAGGTTCTAAAAACCATGGTAGAGTCGGTGCATCGACTGATATGAACGTGACCACGCAGTCAAGTAGCCTGCCCTACTTGGCTGTGTGGTCATGTGTAGATATTTTTATAGAGTCAATTAAATTTCTTTGGTATAATAAGGAGGATAGAGTATGAACGGTAAAGATATAACACAAAAGATGCTTGAGAGATATAATGATGTATTTGCAGATATAGTAAATGTGTTGTTATTTAACGGTAAAAGGATAGTGGATGAGGATGCACTTATAGATACTCCGGTTGACAGTGCATTAAAGCTTGACGGTGAGATACATTCACAGGACAGAGATGTTGCAAAGTATTGGAAGAACAGTCAAATCAATATAGTGTTATTCGGACTTGAGAATCAGACCGTACCGGACAAGCTTATGCCGATGAGGGTTATAGGTTATGACGGTGCTGAATATAAGAAGCAGGTATTGGAAGAGAACAGATATAAAAAGAAATATCCCGTGATTACATTGGTGTTATATATGGGATATGACAGGAATTGGAAATACTCAAACTCCTTATTGGATTTGCTTGAAGTAGATGAAAATTTAAAACCGTATGTAAGTGACTACAAGATAAATGTATTTGAGATAGCATTTTTGGATAGAGAAAAAATAGAACTGTTTAAAAGTGATTTTAGAATGCTTGCAGACTACTTGTATCAGATGAGAACAACTGACAGTTATGAAGGAGATGAAAGTGATATAAAGCATGTAGATGAGATCTTGATGTTGATGTCTGCAATGTCGGGTTTTAAAAATGTTGATAATATAATAAAAGTGGCACATGAAAGGAAGGTAAGCAATATGAAGGGATTTTTTGAACTGGCGGAAGAAAAGGGCCTTGAAAGAGGACTTGAATTGGGAAGAACAGAAGGGGCTGATATGGTAAGTGAGTTGAATACTATATTAGCAAGAGAAGGTAACTTAGAGAAAATAATAAAGGCGAATACAGATAAGGTATATAGAAACGAGCTTTTAAAGAAATACAGGTTGTTAAGGTGAGATGTAGACAGTTTTGCGGGTTGAGTGTTCAACTCGCTTTTTTAGTTCCGGGATAGGCGATGTAGTAGATTGATTTTAATAAGTTTGGTCATCAGGAGGCACTTAAGGCAATGTTAAAGGAAAAGTAATATATTTTAATGCATATTGCATAATCGATACCCTTTATATTATAGAATATAGACTTAATCTTTGTACAATACGATGAAAGTTATTTTAAAATCTTAAGTGTTAGCACATCCTATTGTCAAAAACGGTATAAATAGTATAATAAAACTATCAAATCTTTTTCGTGGCTTTTGGTTTGATATCTAAGGTAATCTATGGAAAATGCACTTTCCACTCTTGTTAATCTGAATTTCTAAAAGGTTCTAAAAACCATGACAGAGTCGGTGCATCGACTGATATGAACGTGACCACGCAGTCAAGTAGCCTGCCCTACTTGGCTGTGTGGTCATGTGTGGATATTTTTATAGAGTCAATTAAATTTCTTTGGTATAATAAGGAGGAGAGAGTATGAATGGTAAAGATATAACACAAAAGATGCTTGAGAGATATAATGATGTATTTGCAGACATAGTAAATGTATTATTATTTAACGGGAAAAAGATAGTAGATGAGGATGCACTTATAGATACTCCGGTTGACAGTGTGTTAAAGCTTGATGGTGAGATACATTCACAGTACAGAGATGTTGCAAAGTATTGGAAGAACAGCCAAATCAATATAGCGTTATTCGGACTTGAGAATCAGACCGTACCGGACAAGCTTATGCCGATGAGGGTTATAGGTTATGACGGTGCAGAGTATAAGAAGCAGGTATTGGAAGAGAACAGATATAAAGAAATATCCCGTGATAACATTGGTGTTGTATATGGGATATGAAAAGAATTGGAAATACTCAAACTCCTTGTTGGATTTGCTTGAAGTAGATGAAAACTTAAAACCGTATGTAAGTGACTACAAGATAAATGTATTTGAGATAGCATTTTTGGATAGAGAAAAAATAGATCTGTTTAAAAGTGATTTTCGAATGTTGGCAGACTACTTGTATCAGATGAGAACAACTGACAGTTATGAAGGTGATGAAAGTGATATAAAGCATGTAGATGAGATCTTGATGTTGATGTCTGCAATGTCGGGTTTTAAAAATGTTGATAATATAATAAAAGTGGCACATGAAAGGAAGATAAGCAATATGAAGGGATTTTTTGAATTGGCGGAAGAAAAGGGTCTTGAAAAGGGAATTGAACTGGGGAGGACGGAAGGTATTGAACTGGGGAGAACAGAAGGTATTGAAAAGGGACTTGAGCTGGGAAGGACGGAAGGAAGAGAAGAAGGAGCTGATATGGTAAGTGAATTGAATACTATATTGGCGAGAGAAGGTAACTTAGAGAAAATAATAAAGGCTAATACGGATAAGGTATATAGGAACGAGCTTTTAAAGAAATACAGATTGTTAAAGTAAGAAGTTGCAAGTTTTGGTTCTATTTCAAGTGTTGGGGTGGGGCTGTGAAATAAGTCCCTAAAAGAAATAGGACCATTCGCTCATGCGAAAGATCCTATTTTTGTGGTAAAATTAACTTGCAATGAAAAACTTACCCAACACCTATTGTAATTCAAAACAAGAATATTTTCCACTGTTTCTTTCAGATTGTTTGAATCTGCTGGATCCTGTTTTAACATTTGACAGACTGATAGGAGGAATCGATTTAAACAAGTATCTGACGAATATTCCGGATTACACAACCGGATGACGCAGATATAATCCGGTCAACGTGTTAAAGACAGTACTTTTCGGATTTATGACTAGCGGTTACTGCTCTCTGAGAAAACTGGAAGACAACTGCAAAGTTAATATCAGGTTCATGTATCTCATGGATCACCGGACTCCGTCATACAGAACCTTTGGATATTTCATTAATAAAATACTTAAAGATAAGATTGAAAACATTTTTAACGATATCAATCATGCTATCTTTAACGAGGAGCATGTAGATCTGCAACATTTCTACATCGACGGATCCAAGTTTGAAGCAAACGCAAACAAGTATACCTGGGTATGGAAGAAGGCTACGGAAAAGAGCCGTTACAAGCTTTACGAAAAAATCACTGCGGAGATTGAGGAAATTAATGCAGAAATAGCATGGATCGGTGTACAGATCACAACAAACACAGAGTATGTACCGGATTATCTGAATGAAATCGTTGAGAAGCTGGTACTTTTATGGGAACCGGATACAAGTACATTTGTTTACGGAAGCGGAAGGCGAAAATCAAAAGAACAGCGTCATTATGAACACTTGACTACTTTCTGTCAGAAACTTCAAGAATACATACAAAATTGAAATCTGTGGTCCTGACCGAAACAGTTACTCTAAAACAGATAACTCAGCTACCTTTATGCGTATCAAAACGGATTACATGGGCAATGATCAGCTTCTGTCGGCATATAATGTACAGATTGGTGTAGCAGATGAATATATTGCAGTTGTTGACGTGAACCATTATCGTTCGGATATGGATTGTTTTGTTCCTTTGATGGAGCACTTCAAACAAACTTATGGATTCTATCCCAAATATCCTGTGGCAGATGCCGGATATGGCTCATACAACAATTATATTTTCTGTGAACAGAAGGGAATTGAAAAGTATATGAAATTTCCAATGTTTAAAAAGGAAACTAAGGATCGGAAATATCATGAAGATCCATTTCGTGCAATTAACTTCAGAATTGATGAGCAAGGAGTCATGAGATGCCCTAACGATAAAGCATTCCATTTTTTATGCAGAAAAAATGTGAGGGGGAAATCAGTACGGGCGCAAGGAAGAACTGTATGAATGCGAAGACTGTAGCGGATGTCCATATGCAAAGAAATGTAAGAAGACAGATAAGAATCGAACTGTTCGGATCAATCAGGAACTAACTTCCATGCATCAGGAAGTAATCGAAAACCTGGAAAGTATTCACGGTGCGTTATTACAAATGAATCGTTCGATACAAGCAGAAGGTACTTTCGGAATTATGAAAAGCGACCGTTGGTATAAGAGAATTGTCCGAAGAGGTATTCATTCAGTCAAACTGGAAGTTTTACTCGTGGCGATAGGCCATAATTTATATAAATATCAGGAAAAAAGATGATAAACAGAACTGCCGCATAGATTAAAAAAAGAATTTCTATGGGGTAGGGGAATTGCGCTTTTTTTGCGTATGATTTCAGTCATTTATACACAATACTGTAAAGGGAGATGCAAAAAAACTCAATAGAGTTTTTTTCACACCCCCGCTTTTTTTGTAATAAACTAATATTAGAGTCTTAGTTTACAGATAAACTTGGTTATCCTGAGTCGCTTAAGTTTATATTAAAGAAAAAGGTAATATATTTTAATGCATATTGCATAATCGATAACCTTTATATTATAGAATATAGCCTTAATCTTTGTATAATACGATGAAAGTGGTTTTGAAATCTTAAGTATTAGCACATCCTATTGCTAAAAACAGTATAAATAGTATAATAAAACTATCAAATCTTTTTCGTGGCTTTCGATTTGATATCTAAGGTAATCTATGGAAAATGCACTTTCCGCTCTTGTTAATCTTAATTTCTATAAGCTTCTAAAAACCATGACAGAGTCGGTGCATCGACTGATATGAACGTGACCACGCAGTCAAGTAGTCTGTCCTACTTGGCTGTGTGGTCATGTGTGGATATTTTTATAGAGTCAATTAAATTTCTTTGGTATAATAAGGAGGATAGAGTATGAATGGTAAAGATATAACACAAAAGATGCTTGAGAGATATAATGATGTATTTGCAGATATAGTAAATGTGTTATTATTTAACGGGAAAAGGATAGTAGATGAGGATGCACTTATAGATACTCCGGTTGACAGTGCATTAAAGATTGACGGTGAAATACATTCACAGTACAGAGATGTTGCAAAAGTATTGGAAGAACAGCCAAATCAATATAGCGTTATTCGGACTTGAGAATCAGACTGTACCGGATAAGCTTATGCCGATGAGGGTTATAGGCTATGACGGAGCTGAATATAAGAAGCAGGTATTGGAAGAGAACAGATATAAAAAAAGAAATATCCTGTGATAACATTGGTGTTATATATGGGATATGAAAAGAATTGGAAATACTCAAACTCCTTGTTGGATTTGCTTGAAGTAGATGAAAACTTAAAACCGTATGTAAGTGACTATAAGATAAATATATTTGAGATAGCATTTTTGGATAGAGAAAAAATAGATCTGTTTAAAAGTGATTTTTAGAATGCTTGCAGACTACTTGTATCAGATGAGAACAACTGACAGTTATGAAGGCGATGAAAGTGATATAAAGCATGTAGATGAGATCTTGATGCTGATGTCTGCGATGTCAGGTTTTAAAAATGTTGAGAATATAATAAAAGTGGCACATGAAAGGAAGGTAAGCAATATGAAGGGATTTTTTGAACTGGCAGAAGAGAAGGGTCTTGAAAAGGGTATTGAGCTGGGAAGAACGGAAGGACTTGAGCTGGGAAGAGAAGAAGGGGCTGATATGGTAAGTGAGCTGAATACTATATTAGCGAGAGAAGGTAACTTAGAGAAAATAATAAAGGCTAATACAGATAAGGTATATAGAAACGAGCTTTTAAAGAAATACAGGTTGTTAAGGTAAGATGTAGATAGTTTTGCGGGTTGATTATTCAACTCGCTTTTTTGGTGAACTGATATTAAAACAGTTCTGTATCAAGTGTTTGTGGTAGGTTGATTTTAGTGATAAGCTTGGTCATCCGTAGGTGCTTAAGTTAATATTAAAGGAAAAGTAATATATTTTAATGCATATTGCATAATCGATACCCTTTATATTATAGAATATAGACTTAATCTTTGTACAATACGATGAAAGTTATTTTAAAATCTTAAGTGTTAGTATATCCTATTGTCAAAAACGGTATAAATAGTATAATAAAACTATCAAATCTTTTTCGTGGCTTTTGGTTTGATATCTAAGGTAATCTATGGAAAATGCACTTTCCGCTCTTGTTAATCTGAATTTCTATAAGTTTCTAAAAACCATTTTAGAGGCCCGTGCATGGGTAGCGCTTTTCCTTCATAATATGCAGTCAAGTAGTTACGGCTACTTGGCTGTATATTCAGTATTCCATATAGAACTTTGACAGGGTTGATTATTCAACTCTTTTTTTGAGCGGATTTTATCAATATTTGCTATTATTGACATAGTATAAGATATGCCTTAGTATTAGAAGAGATTTGTTTGTGGCCGGGAACGTTAGAGTATGATAAAAGATTATATAAGAGAGCTTGGCTGTATTAAAACAATATTGACTACATTATGGAGAATAAAATGAAAACAGTAATATTAGCCGGTGGACTCGGAACCAGAATTTCCGAGGAAAGCCATTTAAAACCTAAGCCGATGATTGAACTGGGCGGTCAGCCTATTTTATGGCACATTATGAAGTACTATTCAACATTCGGTATTAATGAGTTCGTTATATTGGCAGGATATAAACAAAATAAGATAAAGGAATATTTTGCCAATTATTTTGTATATAATTCAGATGTGACTTTTGATATGAAAAACAATAAGATGGAAGTACATCAAAGAAATGCTGAAGATTGGAAAGTTACAGTACTTGATACAGGGCTTAATACCATGACAGGCGGAAGAATACTTAGAGCGAAGGAACATTTAAAGGATGAACCTTTTATGCTGACATATGGTGACGGTGTAGCAGATGTGGATATAGATGCGCTGCTTAAGTTCCATCAGAGTCATGGAAAGACTGCGACCATAACTACGGTAAGTTTGGCACAGCAAAAGGGTGTACTGCAAAAGGACGAGTCCGGTCTTATTACATCATTCAGAGAAAAGAGCGATGATGATTCCGCTATTATAAACGGAGGATTTATGGTACTTAATCCTAATATATTTGATTATATTACAGAAGGAGATGCTACAGTATTTGAACAGGGTCCTATGTTAAAGCTTGCAAAGGATGGTGAGCTTATGGGATTTGAACATGACGGATTTTGGCAGTGTATGGACACTCAAAGAGAGAAGGAGAAGCTTGAGAGCCTTTGGGCAAGCGGCAAGGCTCCTTGGAAGAGGTGGAGTGAATAATGAATTTTGAAGAGTTGAAAAAATTTTATAACGGCAAAAGAGTACTTCTTACCGGTCATACAGGATTTAAGGGTTCATGGATTTCAAAGATACTTATCATGTGTGGTGCCAAGTTAACAGGTTATGCGCTCAATCCGCCTACAGATACCAATATCTTCGATATTTTAGGTTTGGAAGCAGAGATGAATTCAGTCATTGGAGATATAAGAGACCTTGAACATTTAAAGAAGGTATTTGATGAGGTGAAGCCGGAGTATGTTATTCATATGGCGGCACAGCCTATAGTCAGGGATTCTTATGAAAGACCTGTATACACTTATGAGACCAATGTTATGGGTACCGTAAATATAATGGAATGTGTAAGGCTTTCAAAGAGTGTAAAGAGTTTCCTTAATGTTACCACAGATAAGGTGTATGAGAATAAAGAACAGGATAAGGGATATGTAGAAACGGACTTTCTTGACGGATATGATCCTTACTCCAATTCAAAGTCATGTTCGGAACTTGTTACACACAGCTATAAGAAAAGCTTTTTAGCCGATTTGCCGGTTTCTACAGCAAGAGCGGGTAATGTAATAGGAGGCGGTGATTTTGCAAAGGACAGAATAATACCTGACTGTGTAAGAGCTGCAGTATCTGGTAAGCCTGTGATAATCAGAAATCCGAATTCCATAAGGCCTTTTCAGCATGTTTTGGAGCCTTTATTTATATACCTTGATATAGTTATGAGACAGGCAAAGACAGAGAAAGGTATGAAGGTTACTATAATGTAGGACCTGACGACAGTGACTGCGTAAATGCGAAGACATTGGTAGAGAGCTTTAAGAGAGCCTGGGGAGAGGGTTTTGACTTTAAGATTCAGTCTGACGGAGGACCTCATGAGGCGGGATTCCTTAAGTTAAACTGTGATAAGTTAAAGAAGGTTTACGGATGGAAACCTGTACTTAATGTGCATGATGCGATAGATCTGAGTGTGGAATGGTATAAGGCGTGGAGTAACGGTGAAGATATGGATGCCGTTACACAAAAGCAGATAATAGAGTATTTGAACAGATAAAAGTGGAGGAGAGATGTTAAAAAATAAAACACAGGAAGAGGCTCGAAGAGAGATACTTGAACTGGTAAAGGAGTATCACGATGCTTTTCACAATAAAAAGAAGGAGTTTAAGGAGGGCGACAGGATAACCTACGCTTCCAGAGTTTATGACTCTGAGGAGATGGTAAATCTTGTAGACGCCTCTTTGGAGTTTTGGCTTACGGCAGGAAGATATTTTTATGAGTTTGAGAGTGACTTTGCAAAGCAATTCGGTGTGAAGTATGTGTCGCTTGTAAACTCGGGTTCAAGCGCAAATTTGCTTGCATTTATGACTTTGACATCACCGCTTTTAGGTGAAAGGCAGGTAAAAAGAGGCGATGAAGTAATTACTGTAGCTTGCGGTTTCCCTACTACTGTAACTCCTATCATACAGTATGGTGCTATACCTGTATTTGTGGATGTTACAATACCGCAGTATAATATTGATGTAACTAAGCTTGAGGAAGCACTTTCACCAAAGACCAAGGCTGTGATGGTAGCACATACTCTCGGAAATCCTTTTGATCTTGAGGCGGTATTAAGGTTTTGTAAAAAGCACAATCTTTGGCTTATAGAGGACAACTGTGATGCGCTTGGAAGCACTTATGTTATAGACGGTGAGAAGAAATTTACCGGAGCTGTAGGAGATATAGGAACATCAAGTTTTTATCCTCCACATCATATGACAATGGGAGAGGGCGGTGCAGTGTATACATCAAATCCGCTTTTAAATAAGATAATAAAGTCTATGAGAGATTGGGGAAGGGACTGCGTATGTCATTCGGGACAGGATAATATGTGCGGACACAGATTTGACCGTCAATACGGTGAGCTTCCTTTAGGATATGATCATAAGTATGTGTATTCACATTTCGGATACAACTTAAAGCCTACAGATCTTCAGGCGGCTGTGGGAGTTGCGCAGCTGAAGAAATTCCCCGGCTTTGCGCAAAGAAGAAGAGAAAACTATAAAAGACTTTATGATGCCCTAAAATGTGTGGAAGATAAGATTATTTTACCTGTTCCAGCAAAGAATGCAGATCCAAGTTGGTTCGGATTTTTAATTACCTGTAGAGAGGGAGTGGACAGGGCCAAGCTTGTAAACAGGCTGGAATCAAACGGTATTCAGACCAGAATGCTTTTTGCCGGAAATCTTATAAAGCATCCTTGCTTTGATCAGATGAGAGCTGAGGGACAAGGATACAGAGTGGTAGGTGAACTTACCAATACAGACAGAATAATGAATGATACTTTCTGGGTCGGACTTTATCCGGGAATGAGCAATGAGATGCTTGATTTCATTGCGAAGACGATTATTGAAGGTGTAAGAGAATAATATTTTTAAAAGCCGTGTACATTTGTGCACGGTTTTTTACTATATTTGCTATGCAAACATAGATATGATATAATGATAAAAATATTTTAATTAGTTTTTAGTGGGAGAAGGTATGCTAAACGAAGAGAAAATAAGACAGATGACGGAATTAGCATTATTGAAAAAAACGAAAGGGCGAGCAGATGTTTGAGATTGATAATTATTTCAGAGAAGACTATGTGGGTAAACATATGCTTAGGTCTTTTTTTGTTTATACTATCTGTTTTGCTCTTATAGTTGTTTTGGCCGTACTTTATAATTTAGAGGGTCTGATGTCAAGTGTTAATCCTATAGGATTGCTTTCGGTTATATATATTTTGATATATATATTGGGGCTGCTGACATTTGAGATGATTACATATAGATTTTTTTCAAAAAAATATGACGAGGCACAGAAAGACTTGAAGATATATAATGACAGATTGAATTATTTTTGAAAAAAAGTTTGACAATAAAGAGAAGTTGCCAAATAACGGAGGTTAGAATGCTACAGCTATATGTGTTCAGAAACATCTTAAAGAGTTTTTATGCGAAATATTATTCGATAATAGATAAAGGAATTAAATATATAATATTGTTTACAGCTATGATGCTTATCAATATGAATCTGGGATATCAGACAAAGCTTGCCGTAATACATATACCGATAGTGTTGTCGGTAATAGGCGCTTTTTTGCCGTACATGGCAGGTGTGGTTATAGTGGCTGTGTTTCTCTTGATACACTTGTTCACGGCATCGTTTGAGTTGGCACTGATTGTGGGAATTATATTTATACTGACAATCTTCCTATATTATAGTTTCGGTAAGAAGGACAGTGTGCTTTTGATTCTTGTTCCCATATTTTTTGCAATCAAGATACCGTATGTTATTCCGCTTGTAGTGGGGCTTATGGGAAGTGCGGTAAGTATTATACCTATTTTGGCGGGGGTGCTTATTTATTTTACCTGCCTGTTTGCAAAGCAAAATATCGGACTGCTTACGAATACTCAATCTGTGGATATCGCACAGAGATATACACAGGCAATCAACGGTATTTTTTCCAATAAGACTTTACTTTTATTTTTGATTGCATTTGCACTTGCTACATTTATAGTATATATGGTGCATAAGCAAAATATAGATTATGCGTGGCAGATTGCGATTGCTGCAGGTACCATCACTCTTTTGGTGAGTATTTTTGCAGGAGATTTTATTTTTGATATATCGCTTCCTCTTTTGGAGTTTATAATAGGACTTGTAGTATCTGTAATTTTTGCATATATCTACAACTTCTTTGTGTTCTCCGTGGATTATACAAGAACCGAGTATGCTCAGTTTGAGGATGATGATTATTATTATTTTGTTAAGGCTGTACCGAAGATTACTATTACGGCAGCGGACAAAAAGGTACAGTCGTTCAGTACAAAGAAGAAGAACAAGAATAATGGGGGTAGTGAATGAACATTATCACGAGTTTGATGCGTGATGGACTCTCATATTTTCCACATATTGAATTTTTAAATGTAATTGAAATACTTATTATTGCATACATTGTATATGAAATAATGGCGTGGATTACTAAGACAAGGGCGTGGACTTTGCTTAAAGGTTTGCTGATTATAGTAGGCTTTACCATAGCGTCATATTTATTACATTTTGATGTTATACTGTGGATAATGGGAAGGATTGCGACCATTGCGGTTACTGCACTTATTATAATATTTGCTCCGGAGCTTAGAAAGGCTCTTGAGCAGCTTGGAAATAAGAATATAATGAATATCTTTGCCTTTGACAGCAAGTCAAGTGAAGACGGTATGAGTGAGCGCACTGTCGATGAACTTATAAATGCGGCCTTTACCATGTCAAAACCGAAGACCGGTGCATTGATAGTGATTGAGAGAAATGAGAATCTGGCCTATATAGAAAAGACAGGTATATTGATAAACGGTATAGTCTCAAGTCAGCTTCTTATAAATATATTTGAGCATAACACTCCGCTACACGACGGTGCGGTGCTGATACGCGGTAATACTATAGTTTCAGCCACCTGCTACCTTCCGCTTTCAGAGAATATGAGGATAAGCAAGGACCTTGGAACCAGACATAGAGCGGCTATAGGTATCAGCGAGGTTTCTGATTCCGTTACAATAGTTGTGTCCGAGGAGACCGGAAGGGTATCTGTAGCTATTGGCGGTAACTTGATAAAGGTAAATGACGGAGAGGAGCTGAAAAAAGAACTTTCCGTTTTATTGGAAGACGGTAAGGAAGCTAAGAATGTCTCTTTATTGTCGAAGCTGTTGAAAGGAAGAGGTAATGATAAAGACAAATAATCTTGTTTTGAAAATTAGCTCTTTGGCTGTAGCATTTTTGGTATGGATTATTGTGGTAAATGTTTCAAATCCGATAGTGACAAGGAACATAAGTGTACCTTTGAATGTGGTAAATGCAAATATTATCACAGATGCCGGTAAGACATATTCACTGATGGGAGCTAATTCGGTAACGGTAAGCTATGAGGTTAGAAGCAGAGACCAAAGCAGGATAGCGGCTTCCGACTTTAATGCATCTATAGACCTTGGAGACATGTATGATATAACAGGTGCAGTACCGATTGCGGTAGAGGTAGTCAATAATAAGGATCTGATAATCGGAGCGGTGGCCTCAAAGCCGAGTATTGTCAGGGTAAGTATCGAGGACCTTCAAAGGAAGGAGTTCACACTTACAACAAAGATTACAGGTACTCCTTCAGACGGATTTTCTGTAGGAGAGGTAAAACTTGACAAGACCAATGTGGTAGTTACAGGTCCGGTATCTGTAATCGGTCAAGATCAGTCAAATAGGTGTTGAGATAGACGTGACGGGTCTTGACAGTGATGAGAGCGGAAGAGCCGAGCTTAAGTATTTTGATGCAAACGGCAATGCGTTCGTTATATCGGACAGCAGAGTCAGCAAGAGTTTTGATAATGTAGGATACAGTCTTGTTATGTTGAACGGAAGGACGCTTGCGCTGAATTTTGATGTAGGCGGAACTGCCGCACAGGGTTATAAGTTCACAGGTGCCGAAAGTGCTACAAAGTCTATACAGGTAAGAGGTCAACCTGAAGTGCTTGAGGGGCTTGATTCCATAACGGTCCCGGCAAGTGCACTTAGCGTTGAGGGTGCAACAGGAGATGTGAACTTAACTGTTGATATAAAGAACTTCCTGCCGGGCCAATGTTACAGCTGTAGGAGATACTAAGGTAAATGTAACATTAAAGGTGGAGGCGCTTGATAAGAAGTCTCTTACTCTGACTGTAAACGATTTGAATATAGTTGGAGCCAAACCCGGTGTGGCGACAAATATTGTTCCTGAAAAGATTACAGTGGTGGTATCGGGACTCAGTGCAAACCTTGAGTCTGTAACAAATGCCGATCTTAAGGCTACACTTGATGTAAGTGAGATGAATTCGGGAAGCAATGTAGGCAGTCTTAAGTTTGAGCCTGCTACAGGGCTGAGTGTGGATTCATACACTCCTTTTGAGGTGATTATAGGAAATCATACAAGTGAAAAAAATGAAAAGAATGAAACAACAACAGCAGCGGAACAAAGCAGCACGGAGACTGCATCATCTGCTGAAAATTAGGGAGGATTTTGCATGGTTTCAGAAGAGTTGAAGGTGATAAATCCAAGCGGTTTGCATTTGCGACCGGCAGGCAGTTTGTGTAAAGAGGCATTGAAATATGATTCAAAAATAAATATTATATTTAAGGATGCTACGGCAAACGCTAAAAGTGTACTTAGTGTACTTGCCACATGTGTGAAATGTGGTGATGTAATCACTATTACATGTGAGGGAAAAGATGAGAAGGAAGCAATGGAAGCATTAAGGAATTTGATAAATTCCGGTTTTGGCGAAGTAAAGTAAGTAGAGGTTTACGATGAAGATTTATGGTGTAGGAGCAGCCGAGGGTATAGGCATCGGTATTGCAAAAGTAGTCAAAGAGCAGAGTGTTGAGGTTGTAAAAAGAAATATTTCGGATATTGAGTCTGAGGTAACTAATTTTACGGAAATTTTGGAACTCACAAAGGCCGAGACTGAGGAAATGTCAAGGTCGCTTGAGAAGAATGCTTCAGCAAAGGAAGCTGAGATTTTGGTTGGACATATCATGCTGATGTCGGATCCTATGCTTATTGATGAGATGGTAAATCTTATAAAGAATGAGAAGATCTGTGCAGAGTATGCCGTGGAAGAGGTGTGCAATCAGTATGCGGCAGTATTTGCTTCAATGGATGATGAGCTTATGCAACAAAGAGCGGCAGATATGAGAGATATAAAGGACAGACTCATTAAGAAGATTATGGGGCTTGAAAGCAGCGACCTTTCAACACTTCCGCGCGGAAGTATTCTGGTAGCAAAGGATCTTACACCGTCTATGACTGCCGGACTTAACCCTGAAAATGTACTTGGTATCGTGACGGAGTTTGGCGGAAAGACATCACATTCCGCAATACTTGCAAGGGCACTTGAGATACCTGCCGTAGTAGGATTGTCTGATTTGCCGGAGGATATTGAAGACGGCAGTGAGATTGTACTTGACGGTGAGAGCGGTGAGGTTATTATAATTCCTACCGAGTCCGAGAAGAGTGAGTACATAGATAAAAAGAAAAAATATGATGAGGCCAAGAAACTTCTGAAGAAATATTTGACACTTCCGAGTGTATCCAAAGACGGTAAACAGGTGGAGATAGTAGGAAATATCGGCAGCCCTGATGATGTCAAGAAGGTAATAGAAAACGGCGGAGAGGGTATAGGACTTTTCAGAACCGAGTTTTTATTTATGGACAGAGACTGTATGCCTACTGAAGAGGAGCAGTTTGAAAGCTATAAGCAGGTGGCTACGGCTATGGAAGGAAAGCCTGTAATCATCAGAACTCTTGATATAGGAGGAGACAAGGAAATACCTTATATGGGAATTGCACAGGATGAGAATCCTTTCCTCGGATATCGTGCTATAAGACTTTGCCTTGACAGAAAGGATGATATCTATATACCTCAGCTTCGTGCATTGCTTCGTGCAAGTGCTTTCGGAAATATAAAGATAATGTTGCCGCTTATTACATCAATGGATGAAATAAGAGAGGCTAAAGCTCTTATAAAGAATATAAAGGCCGAACTTGATGAGAAGAATATTGCATACAATAAGGATATTGAAGTGGGTATAATGGTTGAGACCGCTGCGGCTTCATTGCTTGCGGATCTCTTTGCCAAAGAGGTGGATTTCTTCAGTATCGGTACAAATGATTTGATTCAGTACACAATGTCTGTGGACAGAGGTAATGTAAAGGTTGCCAATCTGTATTCGGCATTCTCACCTGCAGTACTCAGAAGTATCAACAGAGTCATTACAGAGGGCAAAAAGGCGGGAATTATGGTAGGTATGTGCGGAGAAGCCGCAGCAGATCCTTTACTTGTACCTGTGCTTTTGGCTTGGGGGCTTGATGAATTCTCCATGTCGGCTTCAAGTATATTAAAGTCAAGACAGATTGTTTCACTTTGTGACAGTAAGGACTTAAGGGCCAAGGTTGATAAGGTGCTTGAGATGGGATGTGAGAGTGAAATAAAAGAGTATTTGAAAAAAATATCAGAGGAGCTTGGATGTTAATATATCTTGTCGGCAGTCTGTCAGCTTATTTACTTCCCGGACGGGGCTATATGCACTGTCCGGGATTGTTCAGATTATAGTGGCACTGTATCTTTATATTAAAGAATGCAGATATTCAAAGTCCTTAGTCAACCTTCGCGGAATATTTTCATTGGCATTTGTAGGCGGAGAGGGACTTTCAGCAATAAAGCTGTCACATTTGGCAAAACCTTGGAGTAATACTACATGGATTTGTCTTTGTCTGGCTTTCGGATGCTTTTATATGATGTTTGAATGGCTGGAGAGATATCTTGGAAATCCTTATAAAAATAAGGAGGCAAGAGTCATAGAAAAAAACAATGAGAACAGACTGTATATATGTATAGTGATGCTTGCAATGATTTCAGTAGTTGCATTTAATGTAGAGGCTATAAAGCTTGGATTTATACCTTTTTTCTTAAGGGGTGTACCTCATGCATATTCATACTTTCATATCTCGGGAGTACATTATTTTACGGTAAGCTGTATTCTTGTGCCTTCACTCAGTATAATATATCTAAGTGAGGAGAAGGAGTTAACTGCTGTAAAATGGGTATTTCTTGTATTTGCAAATATTGTGGCTATGTTTATACCTATACTCTGTGTGTCAAGATTTCAGTTTATGTTTGCGGTACTGATGGCCTTTGTCACCTTGCTTATTCTAAAAAGAGATAAGATAAAACCTCTTTATTTTATAGCGGTGGTACTGATCATTGTACCGGTATATCTGCTTTTGACAGTTGCAAGAAGCCACAATGTGGAGTATCTTAACGGCATATTTGAGATGAAATACAATCTGCCTATTTTTATTACTCAGCCATATATATATATTGCAAACAATTATGATAATCTTGATACCTTGATTAAGGAGTTGCCTAAGCACAGCTTCGGACTTAAGGGACTTTTCCCGCTTTGGGCGCTTTCGGGGCTTAAGTTTATATATCCTAGGCTTGTGGACTTTCCAATCTTTGTAAATAAGACCGAGCTTACGACGGTGACATTGTTTTATGACGCTTTTTATGATTTCGGTATAATCGGTGTGGGAGTATTTTCAGCTATACTCGGAGCGGTAAGCTTTTTCTTTGAAAAGTGGATAAGAAGTACAAGACATGCTGTTTTTTATATGATATATGCACAGTGGTTTGTATATCTGGCGTTGTCGTTTTTTACCACATGGTTTTCAAATCCCGCCACATGGTTTTACTTCATTGTAACGGCTGTTATATTTTTTATTTGTGAACAAAAGGGTAGGTAAGTTATGGACAATATGAGCGTTTTGGACAGACAATATAAGGAAATGACTGAGACTTCCGTGGAGAAGCTCATCTTGAGACTGAGCGTGCCTACTATAATAAGTATGCTTGTCACTAATATCTATAATATGGCGGATACATTCTTTGTAGGAAAACTTGGAACAAGCGCTTCTGCCGCTATAGGTATAGTTTTTTCTCTTATGACTATAAATCAGGCACTTGGATTTATGTGCGGACACGGATGCGGTTCAAATATATCAAGAAAGCTTGGAAATAAGCAGGGAGATGAAGCCATCAAGTTTGCCTCCACCGGATTTTTTATGTCACTGTTTCTGGGTGTGCTTATAATGATTATAGGTATAATATTTATGGAGCCTCTGCTTAGGATAATGGGCAGTACGGACACCATAATGCCTTATGCAAAATCTTACGGTATATGTATACTTTTGTCAGCTCCTTTTATGACAGGAAGTTGTGTGTTAAATAATGTTCTCAGATATGAAGGGAAGGCCGCCCTTGCAATGGTTGGGCTTACTCTTGGAGGTGTATTGAATATTATAGGTGATCCGATATTTATATTCGGACTCAATATGGGTACTTTGGGAGCGGGCATATCTACTGCGGTTTCACAGGTTATAAGCTTTTTTGTTTTGCTTTCCATGTTCGGAGGAGACAGGACCGTATCAAGGCTTAGATTTTCAGCGATTTCGTGGGATATAAAGGATATTCTTAATATATTGTATACAGGCTTACCGAGTCTTATCAGACAGGGAATGATGAGTGTATCTACAATGGTGCTTAACTATATGTCGATGCCATACGGTGATGCAGCCATCGCCGCAATGAGTATTGTAAGCAGGGTTTGCAATTTCATATTTGCCATCGCGCTCGGTATATCACAGGGTTTCCAGCCTGTATCGGCTTTTAATTACGGTGCGAAGAAGTTTAAGCGTGTAAAGAGGGCGTTTGTATTTTGCTGTGGACTAAGTATGATAATTCTCGGAGTTTTAAGTGTGCTTTCACTTATTTTTTCAGGTCATATAATAGAACTTTTCAGAGACGATGCGGATGTTATAAGTATCGGAACTTTTGCACTTAGAGCACAATGTATAGTTTTATTTATATCACCTATTACATTGGCCGCAAGTATGATGTTTCAGGGTGCAGGTGAAAACCTCGCTTCGTCAATAGCATCTTTTTTAAGAAGCGGAATTACCTTTATACCGATGGTTGCCATACTTCCGAGGTTCTTTGGAATATATGGAATACAGCTTGCCCAGCCTGTGGCGGATGTAATTTCGTTTGTTGTTGTAATGCCTTTGATTTTAAGGTTCTTTAAAAAGATAAATGCATAAATTTCATTGTATAATATTGACAATTTTTAAATTTTAAAGTATAAAAGAATAAAACCGTTGATTGGGAGAAAAGAAATTAGTTACTTACAGAGAGTCGGAGGTGCTGAGAACCGACAGTGATGACGATTTTAATATGGACCCATGAGGGCGAGGTGAAAGGAAACAAGTAGCTAAGACGGGTGCTCCCGTTACCGGGCAGAAAATGTGTCGGCATTTTTGTAGAGAGAGTATTTTTACTAATGAAGGTGGTATCGCAGGCTTTGCTTGTCCTTTGGGATGACAAGGCCTTTTTTAGTGCATAAGCATCACGGGAGTTGCCACGGCAACGAAGTGATGCGTGACTTATGCAAATATAACTGTCGGTAAATTTACTCCAATATCGGATGCCTAAGGAGGAGAAATGAATTTAATAAAGAAACTTGGAATTATCGCAATTGGTGCAGTACTTATGGCAGGTTGTACACCGAAGTCTGCAGTAACACAGAGCAGTGACAGCGGCACAGTATCAGAGAGTTCGGCTATGGAATCATCTAAAACAGAGAGTGCGGCAGCAGATACAAACAAAGATATGAAAAAAATAGGTGTAATACAGCTTGTAGAGCATAAGTCACTTGATATCATATACAATTCATTTAAAGATGAATTAAAGGAACTCGGTTATGTGGACGGTGAGAATGCAAAAATCACATTCCAAAATGCACAGGGAGATATGGCAAATATCACAAGTATTGTACAGGGATTTGAAGGAGATAAGCAGGATGTAGTGGTTACTATTGCAACACCTGTAGCACAGGGAGCTATGAGCCTTACAAAAACAACACCTGTAGTATTCTCCGCGGTAACAGATCCGATAGGTGCAGGTGTGCTTACAGATATGAATGCACCTGACAAGGGAATGACAGGTACAAGCGATGCGGTACAGATAGATAAGATAATGGACCTTGCACTGCAAATTACTCCTGATGTAAAGAAGGTAGGATTTATCTACAATCCGGGAGAGGATAACTCTGTAACCAACTTAGGTTTACTTGAGAAGTATACAAAAGAGAAAAATCTTGAACTTCAGACAGTAAGTATCTCAACAAGTGCGGACCTTCAGACAGCGGCAGCATCACTTTTTGAGAAAGTGGATATGATCTTTGTTTCAAATGACAATACGGTAGCCGAGGCAATGCCTATACTTACATCAGAGGCAATCAAGGCTAAAAAGCCTGTATATGTAGGTGCGGATTCAATGGTAATGGACGGAGGTCTTGCTACAGTAGGTATCGACTATACGGATCTCGGAAAAGAAACGGCAAAGATGGTGGATGAAGTACTTAAGGGTAAGCCTGTAAATGAAATCCCTGTAAAGGTGTTCAAGGATGATCTTTTCATATATGTAAATACAGATACTGCCAAGGCACTCGGTATAGAGATACCTGACAGCATCAAGAATGATAAGAAGTTTGTTGAAATCAAATCAAATAAGTAGGAGAAAAAATGACATTATCAACATTACTGGGAAGTATTGAATTAGGACTGATATTTGCGATATTATCATTGGGACTGTTCATAACTTTTAGGATTTTGGATTTGCCGGATCTTACGGTAGACGGAAGCTTTGTTACAGGGCTTGCATACAGTGCGGTATGGTCCGTAGCTAAGAATCCGCTTATGGGAATTATAATGGGAGTACTTGGAGGAATGCTTGCAGGCATTGTTACAGGTATACTTAATACAAAATTGAAAATACATGCTATACTTGCCGGAATATTGACCATGACAGGATTGTATTCCATAAATCTGTTTGTAATGGGTGATAAGCCGAGTGTTTTCTTCTATGGTGAGAAGACGATATTTACTCCTTTTGAGGGGAAGTTTTTTCTTGCAGGTGTGGATATAGGAAAACTGATATTGCTTTTGATAATAGTGGCGGTATTGGTGACAGTACTCAAATTATTTTTGATGACGCAGATAGGCCTGTCACTTCGTGCTACAGGTGATAATGAGGCTATGGTCAGAAGTTCAAGTATAAATACCGATGCTATGAAAGTCTTGGGATTTGCACTTTGCAATATGCTTGTAGGGCTTTCAGGTGCAATATACGCACAGTACAATATGACGGCTACACATGGTGTGGGAACAGGAATGCTGGTACTGGGACTTGCAAGTATTATAATAGGTGAAACCGTTATAGGTAAGAGAGGTATGTTAAGACACCTTATTGCGGTGGTAACAGGCGCTATAATATATCGTATAATGCTTGCAATTGCATTCAGCCTCGGATTGCCTGTGATATATCTGAAGCTTTTCTCGGCTGTGATAGTAGTGCTTGCAATCAGTATACCTTTGATAAAGCCGACATTGCTTAGATGGAGGAAGATACATGCTGGAAATTAAATATCAATGTTATATTCAATAAGGATACTGTGAACGAAAAGAAAGCTCTGTGTGATCTGAGTCTTACATTAAATGACGGTGATTTTGCTACGGTTATCGGCAGCAACGGAGCCGGAAAGTCCACTATGTTAAATGCGGTTGCAGGAAATATAGAGGTGGAGAGCGGCAGGATATACAATAACGGAAAAGATATTACCTATATGAAGGAGCATAAAAGAGCAAGGTTTATAGGAAGATTATATCAGGACCCGCTAAAGGGAACAGCTCCACATATGACTATTGAGGAGAATATGGGACTTGCCTACAGCCGCGGAAAGAAGATAAGGTTCGGATTCGGTGTAAGAAAAAGTGACAGAGAGTATTTCAAATCTGTATGTGCAAAGCTTGGTATAGGGCTTGAACACAGGTTAAAGAATGAAGTTGGAGGATTAAGCGGAGGACAAAGACAGGCGCTGACACTTTTGATGGCGACTATGGAAACTCCGGAATTGCTTTTACTTGATGAACATACTGCGGCACTTGATCCGAAGACCAGTAAGAAGATAATGGAGATAACAAACAGGATTGTTACCGAAAATCACATTACAACGCTGATGATTACACATAATATCAGGGATGCACTTGATTTCGGTAGTAAGACCATAGTTATGAACAGCGGTAAAATACTGACCGTATTGGAGGGAGATATGAGAAAGAATATGACAATCGCGGATGTGATGAAGTTGTATTCGGGAACAGATGCGGTGCTTAGTGATAAGATGATACTTGGTTAAGATATAATAAAAGGACTGATGTCTCATACATGACTGTATGAAACATCGGTCCTTTATTTTATTCTCCCGGTCCTACAAGTATAGGCGATGCCTGACCTCCGGGGCCTTCGGTTGAGATAGAAGGTCCGGGGCTTGCATGAGGTCCGTCATTTTTCGGAGCGGATACTCCCGGACCGTGCAATACATCCGAATCATCATCGCTCTTTGTAGGAGGAGTTGATTTTATATGTGCCGGAGGAGCGGTGGTCTCAGGAGTGACTACCTCTGACGGCTTCTTTTTCTTATTCTTTTTATCGGGTTTGCTCGGTGTGACAACAGGGCTTGGAGACTGAGTTGCCGCGGCGTGGTCATCACCCGGAGCCACACCTACAGTGACATTGTTGTTTTGCCTCGGTGTGACTACAGGGTGGTTACTGTTCGGAGCTACACCGATATCCTGATTGTCAGTGGCACCTTCCGTAGGTGCTTCCGAACCTATTATAGGGTTGACACCGCCGTGTATATTACAGGTGGCGGTCGGTACTGCATATTGTGAGTCGTCTGTTGGGGACTGTCCGCTTGGAATTATAAGAGCCACTCTTGTAGTGGTAGGGCAGTTAGGTGTAGGTAAAAGTCCGCTGTCTCTGCAAACCGTAACTGTAGTGTGATGGTCACAGGCTTCTGTAGGTACGGTACCCTTTGCAAAGTATTCGGTATATGTTGCATCTCCTCTAGGGTCGTGGTCACACACTCCCGGTATAGGCAACTTACCTGATTTTCTGCATACTACGGCAGTCTCTACAGAGTCCGGTACAGGGAATCCTATATCTTGTTGCCCCTCAGATACCTTGGTCATTATCTTTCTCCAGATATCTTTGTGGAAGCTTGTTCCTCCGTTATCGGAAAGTGTCTGATTGTCGTCACAACCTGCCCATACCCCTGCTGTGTAATATGGTGTGAAACCTACAAACCATACATCCACATTGTTGGATGTGGTACCTGATTTACCGGCGACACTCATATTGTCGAGATGCGCTCTGGTAGATGTGGAGTTTACATTGATTCCGCTGCTTGCAAACTTCCTGTTGTTCTGAGTGGATGCCGCCATTGCATCTGTAAGTAAAAATGCGGTGGAATCCTTTATAACTCTATGTGTTGCAGGAGTAGTGTTGTCAAGGATTGTCTTGCCGTTGTGGTCTACAATCTTTGTAAAGAACATAGGCTTTGTATAAACACCATGATTTGCAATAGTGGCAAAGGCGCCTGTAAGCTCAAGATTGCTGACACCCTTTGTCAGACCTCCAAGTGCAAGTGAAGCGTTATAATCCTGATCGGTAAGTGTGCTTATACCGAAGTCTGTAGCGTACTGTACGCCGACTCTCGGAGTAACGGTCTCCATAAGTGTCTTGAGCGCAACTATATTCATAGAATATACGATACCGTCACGAATGCTTGACCAGCCGAGGTACCCCTGTTTGTCATACCAGTTCTTGAAAGTTTTATCTCCCAATGTGTACTCGGCATCATAGTAAGTGGTTGCCAGAGTATTGCCGCTTGTATCAAGTGCAGGCGCAAATGAAGATATTACCTTGAATGTGGAACCCGGCTGTCTGGTGGTGTCTGTGGCTCTGTTAAGTGAGAGAGAAGAAGTCTTTTCACCTCTACCGCCGCTTATTGCCTTTACAGAACCGGTCTTTTGATCCATAAGTACAAAAGAAACTTGCGGCTCCAAAACTGTCTTTACGCTTTCACCTACTATAGTATCTCCGTCTTTTAATATAGTAGACTTGTATTTTTCGGCATCCGCCTTGGCTGCATCCTCAGTCGGATATAATCCATTGAAGCCGTCATGTAATGTTTCTGAGTGGTATTTGTTAATATCCTTTTCAGAATAATTATGTGTGTTCTTCTCACTGTCTGTGACAGTAAGTCTGTATTCAAGTGAGTACTTTGTGTCCGGATAGTTTGCAGGGTTGTTTACTTCACTGTCCACTATCTGCTGCAAGTTAGGGTCTTGTGTGGTGTATATGGATAGACCGCCGCTGTACAAAGATTATGTGCCTGTGTCTCGGTATATCCCATCTCATTGATAAGAGACTGTGTAACCTGTGAGATCAGCGCATCTGTAAAATAACTGTAAGGGCTGTTCTTTTCCTTTGCCATCGTATTTACATTTTGAATTCTTGAGTATACATCATCTGCAAGAGCTTCTTCCTGCTGCTCCTTTGTGATATAGCCCTGTTCATACATGTACTGTAAGATGATTTTTCGTCTTTCGGCATTGGCAGCCTGACCTGTGATAGGATTGTACTTGGTAGGTCCCTTTGTAATTCCGGCGATTACAGTTGCCTCGGACAATGTAAGCTCAGATACGTCCTTGCCGAAGTATCTTCTTGCGGCAACCTTGACTCCCAGTGAGTTGCTGCCGAGATTGATAGTATTTAGATAGTTTGTAAGGATAAGTTTTTTATCCATCTGTTTTTCAAGCTTTACAGCCAAATACATCTCCTGAAACTTTCTCTCAACCTTCTCACCGAAGCTTCTTTCTCTACCGCCGTTAAAAACATTGTTCTTTATAAGCTGCTGTGTGATAGTGGAACCGCCGCCTGAAGAGCTGTTGCCTGTGATAACACCGCTTACTGCTCTAAGTATCGCTCTGGTGTCTATACCTCTGTGTTTCCAAAACCTTGAGTCCTCTATGGAAACGAACGCATCTATAAGCACCTTAGGTAATTCGTCATAGGTGGCTTCTTCACGGTTTGAGCCTGCCATAACAAGTGTATCGGTTACCTGACCTGCCGAATTGTATACGGTAGTGGCATATCCGAGAGGAACAATACTGTCCACGTCTACCTCAGGGGCATTGTCTATGATACCCTTTATCATACCTATGCCCATTGCAGCTCCCAAAACGCCTATAACCAGCAGTGAAAGAAAGAATGTTTTAACCGCCTTAAATATGGCTTTATTTATATATTTTCTTTTCTTTGAACCGGAGGATTTTAGGCTTTTTTCAGGAGCCTTATTTTCATTCTCTTTATTCATTATTTTTTCCTTTTCAAAACAAATTTAAAATTAAGAGCACTCACCCTAGATTATACAACATTAGTTCAATATAGGCTATCAGCTTTAAATAATCTTTATCTTTTATATGCTGTTTTTTAATTATAAAAAGGTACCCTTATGGATACCTTTAGAAATATTTATTGTTTTGACTTAATCATTGAGCGCTTTCTGAGTGTAGGATCAAGTATTTTCTTTCTGATACGCAGATTCTCAGGTGTTACCTCCAAAAGTTCGTCCGTATCAATGAACTCAAGCGACTCTTCAAGGCTCATAACTTTCGGTGTAACAAGTCTGAGAGCTTCGTCCGCACTTGAAGATCTTGTGTTTGTAAGCTTCTTTGTCTTGCAGACATTGATCTCGACATCCTCGGATTTTCCGTTCTTTCCGATTACCATACCGGCATAAACTTTTTCACCCGGTCCGATAAAGAGAGTACCGCGCTCCTGTGCATTGAAAAGTCCGTATGTAATGGACTCGCCGCTCTCAAATGCGATAATGGAACCTGTCTTTCTGTAGAACATATCACCCTTGTAAGGTGCATATCCTTCAAACTCGGTATTGAGGATACCGTTTCCCTTGGTGTCGGTCATGAACTCGCCTCTGTAGCCGATAAGACCGCGAGACGGGATAAGGAATTGAAGTCTTGTATATCCTCCATGTGTAGGGCTCATTCCCTGAAGTTCACCCTTTCTTGATGTAAGCTTTTGGATAACCGCACCTGAGAACTCGTCAGGAACATCTACAAATGCAAGCTCCATAGGCTCCTGCTTTTGATTTCTTTCATCATAGTGATAAATAACTTCAGCCTTACTTACGGCAAACTCAAAACCTTCTCTTCTCATATTCTCTATAAGAACTGAAAGGTGAAGCTCACCTCTACCTGATACTTTAAAGCAATCAGGAGACTCGGTTTCTTCCACTCTAAGGCTGACGTCCGTATTCAGCTCTCTGAAGAGTCTTTCACGCAGATGTCTGGATGTAATGAACTTTCCTTCTCTTCCCGCAAGAGGAGAGTCGTTTACCATAAAGTTCATTGATATGGTAGGTTCTGAAATCTTCTGGAAAGGTATTGCCTGAGGATTGTCGATAGAAGTAAGTGTATCTCCGATATGTATATCCGGAATACCTGAGATAGCCACTATTGAACCGATCCTTGCTTCGCTTACTTCCACTCTGTTCAGTCCTTCGTATTCATAGAGCTTACCTATCTTAACCTTTTTCATCTTATCGGGGTCGTGGTGATTGACCAAAGCCACTTCCTGATTTACTTTGATAATACCGTTATCCACCTTACCTACACCGATTCTACCTACATATTCATTGTAGTCGATAGTGCTTATAAGTACCTGCGGATCCGCATCTTCATCACCTGTAGGTGCAGGTATATGCTTGATAATAGTCTCAAATAAAGGCTTCATATCCTCGTTGGTGTCATTTACATTGTACCTTGCCCAACCGCCTCTTGCACTTGCAAAAAGGAAAGGACAGTCAAGCTGATGCTCATTGGCATCAAGATCAAGTAAAAGCTCAAGTATCTCGTCTACAACCTCTTCAGGTCTTGCTTCATCTCTGTCACATTTATTGATAAGGCAAAGTACCTCAAGGTCAAGCTCAAGAGCCTTTCTAAGTACGAATTTGGTCTGCGGCATGGCACCTTCATAAGCGTCAACTACCAGTACAACACCGTTTACCATCTTAAGAACACGCTCTACCTCTCCGCCGAAGTCGGCATGTCCCGGTGTATCTATAATATTGATTTTCACATCACCGTAGTGTACGGCGGTGTTCTTTGAGAGAATGGTGATTCCTCTCTCTTTCTATATCATTTGAGTCCATTACTCTTTCAGCCACTTCCTGATTCGCTCTGAAAACACCGCTCTGCTTTTAAAAGCTGGTCAACGAGTGTAGTTTTTACCATGGTCTACATGGGCGATAATGGCAATATTTCTTATATCTTCTCTTGTTGTTATCATATATACTTCCTCATAAAAATTTACAAATACCTATTATAGCATTGTTTTATGGGATTTTCCATATATAAAATTTTATCCGGATATTGAAATTAATTAAAGATAATGCTATACTTACTGTACTATGATAGATAATACAGTTAAAGGAGAAGCCTATGATTGTGATTGACTCAAGGGATAAGAGACCTATCTATGAGCAGGTGGTAGACAAGTTGTCCGATCTGATGCTTGTAGGGGTATTGTCTCCGGGGGATAAGCTTCCGTCTGTGAGAAGCCTTGCAATGGAGCTTTCAATAAATCCGAATACTATACAAAAGGCCTACATCGAGCTTGAACGCGAAGGCTATGTATACAGTGTAAAGGGTATCGGAAGCTTTGTATCGGATATGGACAAAATAAAGGAAAATAAGAAAAATGTCCTGTTCAATGAACTGAAGGAGCTGGTGGACAAGTCAAAGAGACTTATAGACAGAGATGAATTTTGTAAAAAAGCGGATGAATTCTACAAAAAGAAGGAGGAAGTATGATTGAAGCAAAGAATTTAAGTAAGAGCTTTGAAGATATCAAGGCGCTTGACAATATAAGTGCAACTATAAGAGACGGAAATGTCTTCGGACTTATAGGAACCAACGGTGCCGGAAAGAGTACTTTTTTAAAGATACTTGCAGGAATACTAAAGCCTGAGAGCGGTGAAATACTTATTGATGATGAGAGTGTATTTGAAAATATAAATGCAAAAGAGAAGTTTTTTTATATATCGGACGAGCAGTATTTCTTTGCAAACACCAATGCAAAGGAAATGATGAAATTTTATTCTTCCGTATATAAAAACTTTGATACCACAAAGTGCGAAAAGCTGTTGGCCGCACTTGATCTTGGTATAAACAGAAAGATAAATACCTTTTCAAAGGGAATGAAAAAGCAGCTTTGTATCGCACTCGGAGTGGCGTCAAATACCAAGTATCTGCTCTGTGATGAAACCTTTGACGGACTTGACCCTGTTATGAGACAGGCGGTGAAGAGCCTTTTTGCAAAGGAGATGGATGAGAGAGGTCTGACTCCTATAATAGCTTCACACAACTTAAGAGAGCTTGAGGATATCTGTGATCATGTAGGACTTTTACATAAAGGAGGAATACTTCTTTCAAAAGATGTATCGGATATGAAACTTAATATTCATAAAATACAGTGTGTGTTTGAAACTGATTTCGATATGGACAGGTTAAAGTCGCTTGATATTATGCAGATGAAAAACAGCGGGCGTGTGTATACAATCACTCTCAAGGGAGAGGAAGAAGAGATAAGGGCTAAGATGGAAGAGTTTCATCCGGTATTTTTTGAGATTATGGATCTTAGTCTTGAGGAAATATTTATAAGTGAAACGGAGGTCTACGGTTATGACATCAAAAAGCTTATTTTTTAAACTGCTGAAGGAAGATTTTAAGGTAAGGATTTGGACACTTGCCGTCAGCATTCTGATATTCTTCTTTTCACATATTGTGGGAACCGCAATGATGTTAAGTATGTACAAATACAACAGGGCATTTTCAGAGCCTACCGATCTGTTAAGCGATAAGTTAGAGTTTGTACAAACTTTCTACAGTTATATAGGTATAAAAAATCCGCTTTTTGCGTTTGTATTTGTAGTATTGGCGCTGGTTGTGGCGATGTCGGGATTTTCATATCTTTACTCAAAAAAGAAAGTGGATATGTATCACAGTCTGCCTGTAAGAAGAGAAGTGCTGTTCTTTGTAAAAACATTAAACGGAATAATCATTGTAATTTTACCTTATATTGTCTGTTCTTTTATCGCAAGCTTAATTGTACTTGTAAATATGGGTGATGCAGGTATTATTGTAAAGACATTTTTCTCTGTAGCAGAGTGGATATTGCTTTTTATATTCAATTATACAATAGTAATATTTGCAATAATGCTCACCGGAAATATGCTTATCGGAATATTGGCATGCGGATTTTTAAACTTTTATGCACCGGCTTTTTCACTTTTGATAAGCGGATATGAAAGTACATTCTTTGATACATACTATAAGGTAGGCTTTATAGCGGAAAAAGTCTTACTTAAACTTTCAGGTATTATGGTTATATTCGGGAGTATTTGACGGGAGACTCCGTGAAAAGATGATTATAGCCGTAGTCGGCAGTATAATTTTGCTTGTAATAAATTTACTTCTATATAAAAAGAGAGCCTCTGAGAGTGCGGGTAAGAGTATCAGCTTTAATATAATAAAGCTGCCGATAAAGTTTATGACTGTAATCTTTATGAGTATGCTTATGTACCTGTTCGGTCACGAGATGATGAGCGACAGTATTGCATGGGGAGTGTTCGGGGCCGTCTCCGCCGGAATTATCACACATTGTATAATGGAGATAATATATAATCAGGACTTTAAAAAGATTTTTGCAAAAAAACTGCAGATGTTTATATGTATAGTTATTTCCTTATTTATTGCGGCGATATTTCAGTTTGATATACTCGGCTACGACAGATATATACCGAAGGTAAGTGATATAAGCAGTGCCGCAGTAGTATCGGATTTTTTGGAGAGCAATGCATCACAGTATTTTAATAAAATGGGCTTTCACAATGAAACAAAGTATGATTCAATTACAAATATTGATTATGCAAGTGACATAGATATAGAATCTATGCTTATGAGGGAGATGAATATAAAGGATAAGGAAGCTGTTGTGGCACTTGCAAAGCTTGGAGTGGCCAATTTAAGCAGTGAGTGGCGTGCAGACAGTATATCAGAGCGTGTGCTTATATCATATAAGCTTAAATCGGGCAAAAAAGTGCAAAGAGTCTACAATATTGATTTTGATGCAGCCATAAAAGAGCTTTCAAGTATATATGATGACGAAGGCTACAAAGTCGGAATGTATCCCATACTTTCTGAGGATTCAAAAAATATAGTAAGTGTGGACTTTAACGGTATAAGAGATAATGATAAGCACCTGACATCTGAAAACGGAGATTTGGCTAAGCTTGCAGATGTTTATAAGAAGGAACTTCTAAGTCTGAAATATGATACAAAGGTAAAGTCATATCCTTTTGCATCAATAAGATTCAATGATGCCGATGAACAAAAGACCTTGGATGCTGCATATAAGGACAGCGGAAACTATAGTGATTATTCATCAGACAGCAAATATGCGGATCTGATGGATGATGTGGGATATTACCCTGTTTATCCTGAGTTTAAAGAGACAGTTGCCATGCTTAAAGCAATGGGAGTGGATGTAAAGGAAAAGATGTCTGTAGAGGATATTGACAGGATAGAGGTAAGTGAGTTTAAGCCTGAGCAAATAGAAACGTACTATGATTCATATAATGAAACCGGAACCAAGGTATTTACCGATGCCAAGGATATAGAAGAGATACTTGATAAAGTTGTAGTATGTGACAGCCCTTATAAAGAGGATTTGAATGAGGATGTAAACTTTAATGTATTGATCTATTTAAAAAGTGATATAAGTGATGCCTATGGAGGAGGATTACAATACCACTTCAAAAGAGGGGATATACCGGAAAACGTTAAATAAGTAAAAATGTGGCGGCCTCAGTATCTGAGACCGCCGTTTTTATTTTAAGGTTGTTTTCCTATATAAGCAAGTATTCCGCCGTCCACATAGAGTATATGTCCGTTTACAAAGTCGGATGCAGGGGATGAAAGGAATACTACAGGGCCTGCAAGGTCGGCAGGGTCTCCCCATCTGTTTGCAGGAGTCTTTGCAAGTATAAAGGAATCAAAGGATGTTTGCTTCCGTCAGGCTGTATCTCACGAAGAGGTGCGGTCTGTGAGGTTGCAATATATCCCGGTCCTATTCCGTTACACTGAATATTGTACTGACCGTATTCAGAAGCGATATTTTTTGTAAGCATCTTAAGACCGCCCTTTGCTGCGGCATAGGCGCTTACGGTTTCTCTTCCAAGCTCACTCATCATGGAGCAGATATTTATGATTTTGCCGCTTCTTCTTTTTACCATACCCGGTAAAACAGCCTTTGCCATAATAAAAGGTGCTATAAGGTCCACGTCTATAACCGAGTTGAACTCATCCACGCTCATATCTGTCATAGGGATTCTTTTTATGATTCCGGCATTGTTTATAAGAATATCTATTTCACCGATATTCTTTTTGATATCGGCTACCATCTTTTTTACTTCTTCTTCATCGGTTACATCACATACATAACCCTTTGCATCAATATTTTCTTTTTTATATGCTTCAAGACCTTTTTTCAGTCCGTCCTCTGAACTGCTGTTAAATATTACCTTTGCACCTGCGTCGGAAAGTGCCTTTGCCATTGCAAAGCCTATGCCGTGAGATGCACCTGTAACAAGTGCGATTTTACCATCAAGTCTGAAGCTGTTTAAAACATTTTCCATTATCTCAAATCCTCGTTCTTTATAACATCCATATCGTCAAATGCCTGATTTTCGCCGCCCATTGCCCAGATAAATGTATAGTTTGATGTACCGGCAGCAGAGTGTATACTCCATGACGGAGAGATAACCGCTTCTTCATTGTGCATTACAATATGTCTGGTTTCGTTAGGCTCACCCATTAGGTGGAAGATAACATTGTCCTTCGGAACTTCAAAGTACATATAAATCTCCATTCTTCTCTCATGTGTATGTGCAGGCATTGTATTCCATACATTACCCTCGTCAAGCACAGTCATACCCATGGAAAGCTGAGCGGTTTGAAGGACATCCGGATGTATAAACTGATTGATAACTCTCTTATTGGAAGTCTTATTATCTCCAAGAGGCTTCTTGGCGGCATCCTTTATTGATATAAATTTTGTCTTATATGAAATATGTGCCGGAGCGCTTACCATATAAAACTTTGCAGGGCTGCTTTTGTCAAAGCTTCTGAATGTAACATTCTTTGTGCCCTTTGTGATATACAGGCAATCTTTATAATCAAGTGTGAAGGTTTCATCATCCGCAACGATTTCACCCTTGCCGCCTATATTGAAAATACCTATTTCTCTTCTTTCAAGAAAGTAGCTTGTACCGAAGTTTGACCAAACATCGATGCCCTTATCTATGGAGACCGTCTCATTTACAGGCATACAGCCTAAAGTTACCATTCTGTCCACATGTGAATATACTGCAACTACAGTATCAGGCTGATACAGGTCCTGAATAAGGAATTCATCTCTTATTTCGTCTGTGGTGTAAAATTTAAAGTCTCTTTGATTTGCTGAATAACGAATGTCCATAATATCCTCCTTTAATATGCTATAAACATTTCATCAAATTTGTTGCTTAAGGCAGCATTGACCCTCTCAACACCGCCGTAAAGATGCTTTTTAACTATTTCCTCTATCTTTGAGGTATCTCTGTTTTTAATCATCTCATACATCTGCTTATGCTCAAGTATTACCTGCTCGTAGTTTTTACATTCAAGCATATCCAGCATGCAAAATCTTGTGTAATTGGAGTCGGATTTTCTTATTTGCTCCCAAAGATAGGTATGTCCGGTCTTCTTATACCACAATTCATGCATGGATAAATCTGTTTCCTTGAATTTATCAGGCTTAAAGTTTTTGGTATTTTCATAGCTTTTTGTAAGCTTGATAACGCTCTTTTCAATCTTTTTAATATCGCTCTCTGTTGCAATGGCGATGAAGTCTTTAAGTACCATGCTCTCAAGGGCAAATCTTTCATATATGATCTGCTTTACAATTTCCATATTTATCATGGATACTCTTGAACCGCTCTTTGGAACTATATCTACAAGTCCCACGCCTGCAAGTCTTGAGAGAGCGGAGCGTATCGGAGTTCTTGAAACATTGTACCTTGTGCAAAGGCTGTTTTCACTTATAAGCTGCCCCGGTTTAAGCTTAAGCATCAATATATCGTTTTCAATTTCCGAATAAATATTTTGAACGGTAGAAATACTCATACCCCCTTTCAGACACAAATTAACCTTGTATGCAAGCATTGTTTTATGCTATGATTAATGGGTTTATAAGACCATAATATAACGGATATTTTAATAAGTCAATCAAAAACTTGTATCCAAGATTTAGATAAACTTGTATCCAAGAAATAAAAACAACAAGGAGAAATATATGGGCGGATTTTTTAATTATGACAATCCTGTATGGAGATTTGTCGGCAGAATATGGGACTTGTTTATTCTGAACCTGCTTTGGGTGATATGCTCCATACCGATAGCAACTTTCGGAGCGTCCACAACTGCTATGTATTACTGTACACTTAAGATAGCAAGGGACCGTGACAGCGGAGGAATGTTTACGATGTTCTTTCACAGCTTCAAAGACAATATAGGGCAGTCCACTATCATTTGGATAATAATGGCTTTTATAGGAGGTATACTGTTTTTTGATATAAGGTTTTTCAGCTTTTATTCACCTATACATAATACTGTAATCAGAATGATAATATTTACGGTTACCTGCTTTTTAATACTTTTGTGGCTGTTTATATTCCTGTATATATTCCCTATACAGGCAAAGTTTATCAATCCGATAAAGCAGACTTTCAAACTGGCGCTTTTCATGTCGATAAAGCACCTTGTCAGAACAATAATCATATTGGCGGGAAGTTTAATAATACTTATAGCCGTATATTATCTGATAATGAGACTGCCGGGAGTGATGTCCATGCTTGTACTGATACTCGGTTCCGGAATATCTTTGTTTCAGGCAAGTCAGTTCAATATGGTCTTCGATAAATATATAAATGAGGATAATGAATAAAAAAATATTGTACTGATTTTTAGACATTTTGTTATTTTATTAACTAATCTTAAAGCTTGTATTGTGTCTTTTTTTTTACTATACTATAGATATATGAGCTCGGATGAGCTTTTTGTTGTGCAAATAAGCACAGGTTAAATATAAGCTATATGCTGTAAGAACAGAAAGGGATATGTCATATGTCAATGATGGATCAACTAAGAGAGAGAGCAAAGAAAAGTAAGAAAACTATAATATTGCCGGAGTCAATGGATAAGAGAACCTTCAAGGCTGCCGAAACAATCTTAAAGACGGTTTGGCAAACCTGATAATTATCGGAACACCACAGGAAGTGGAGGAGTATTCAAAGGGTTTTGATATCACAGGAGCGACAATAATTGATCCAAATACTTATGAGAAGACACAAGAATATGAGGACCTCTTTGTAGAACTCAGAAAGTCAAAGGGACTTACTCATGAAGATGCAAGAAAGCAGATGTTAAGCGACTATACAACTTACGGATGCCTGATGCTCAAGGCGGGAGATGCTGACGGACTTGTAAGCGGTGCATGTCATTCAACAGCCAATACACTAAGACCTGCATTACAGATAATAAAGACAAAGCCGGGTACAAAGCTTGTTTCGGGATTCTTCGTAATGGAAGTTCCAAACTGTGAATTCGGAGAGGACGGTGTATTTGTATTTGCGGACTGCTCACTTGAGCAAAATCCTGATCCTGAGAAGCTTGCAGCTATTGCACTCTCATCAGCTGATAGCTTTAAGTTCCTTGTAGGAAAGGAGCCTAAGGTTGCAATGCTCAGCCACTCATCAAAAGGAAGTGCAAAGCATGACGATGTAACAAAGGTTGTAGAGGCTACAAGAATTGCAAAAGAGCTTGCACCTGATCTTTGCCTTGACGGAGAACTTCAGCTTGATGCGGCTATCGTTCCTGAGGTCGGAGAAGCTAAGGCGCCGGGTTCAAATGTGGCAGGACATGCAAATGTACTTGTATTCCCTGATCTTGATGCTGCAAACATCGGTTATAAGCTTGTTCAAAGACTTGCAAAGGCAAATGCTTACGGACCTATGTGTCAGGGTATTGCAAAGCCTGTAAACGACCTTTCAAGAGGATGTTCGGCTGAGGATATTGTCGGTGTAGTTGCAATCACAGCAATTCAGGCGGCGGGAGAAGATAAATAAATTAAACACGAGGAATGGAGTTTCTTATGAAAAATATTTTGGTTATAAACTGTGGTAGCTCATCACTTAAATATCAGCTTATAAACATGGAGAATGAAGAGCCTTTGGCAAAGGGATTGTTTGAGAGAATAGCAATACCGGGATCAAAGCTTACACATGAGCCTATCGGAAAAGACAAGTATATCATAGAGAAGGACGTAAAAGATCATACAGAGGCTATTGCTTTAGTATTTGAGGCACTTACAGACAAAGAGCACGGTGTAATAAAGGATGCAAGTGAAATCGCAGCTGTCGGACACAGAGTTGTACAGGGTGGCGTTAAGTATCCTGATTCCGTAGTTATTGACGATGAGGTAAAGGCTGAGATAAAGAAGTACTGTGATCTTGCACCGCTTCACAACCCTGCAAACCTTATGGGTATTGAAGCTGTAGAAAAGGCAATGCCGGGAATTACAAATGTAGCCGCTTTTGATACATCATTCGGTATGGGAATGCCTGAGAAAGCATACAAGTATGCTATTCCAAGCGAGTACTATGACAAGTATCATATCAGAAGATACGGTTTCCACGGTACAAGCCATATGTATGTATCACATGAGGCTATCAAGTTTGCAAACCTTGATAAAGACAATGCAAAGGTAGTGGTATGTCACCTTGGAAACGGTGCATCAATATCTGCATCTATAGGCGGCAAATGTATAGATTCATCAATGGGTCTTACTCCTCTTGAGGGTCTTATCATGGGTACAAGATCGGGAGATATCGATCCTGCAATAGTACAGTATATCTGCGACAAGGAGAACAGAAGCGTTGACGAGGTATTAAATATCCTCAACAAAAAGTCGGGTGTACTCGGAATGAGCGGCGGTATATCATCAGACTTCAGAGATATTGAGAATGCCGCAGCAGACGGAAATAAGCTTGCCGAAGTTGCGCTTGAGGCGTTCAGATACAGAATTATCAAGTATGTAGGTGCATATATAGCCGCAATGGGCGGAGTGGATGCTATCTGCTTTACAGCCGGTGTAGGCGAGAACGATAAGGAAACAAGAAGAATTGTAGGAAACGCTTTCGGATATCTCGGTGCAAAGATTGATGATAATGCAAACAATGTTCGCGGTAAGAGAACTATGATTTCAACCCCTGATTCTAAGGTTAAGCTTATTCTTATGCCTACAAATGAGGAATTGGCTATAGCAAGAGATGCTTACAGATTGGCTAAAAAATAATATTGACAAGTGAAACCTTTACCATTATAATAAAACAAGTTTTGTGACTCGAGATAAGGAGGTGAAAGAATGTCAATTTGTCCAAAGAATAAAACATCTCGCGGTAGAAGAGATAAGAGAAGAGCTAACTGGAAGATGTCAGCTACAAGTCTTGTAAAATGTCCTAAGTGTGGAGAGTTAATGCTTCCTCATAGAGTTTGTAAGGCATGTGGTTCATATAACAAGCGTGAAATAGTAACAGTAGACTAATATTCTACTGATTGGATTAACAGGGTTGCTACTTGGTGGCAGCCCTGTTGTTCTATTATATATATAAAGTTAACAGCTTATGTTTCACAATCCTAAACGCAGCTATGCTTAAAAGCTTCGCAGGATTTTACGCAGCCTGTGGAACTCGTTTGTTCGCTTGGAAAGCAGCGAACTGCACTCAGACAGGTCCTCGGCTGCTGAATCCTGTCTAGCTTTTTGCGCACAGCTAAACGCTACAAGGATTGTGAAACGGTAAGCTGTAACCATAATAATACAACCATAATAATATAAGGTAGGAGTAAGTATATGAAGTGGGAGAAGTATACTCTTATTACAAAGACCGATGCGGTGGATATTATAAGTGCATCGCTTGGAGATATAGGTGTGGAAGGTATCGAGATAGAAGACAATGTACCTCTTACAGCCGAAGAGACAAAGGGAATGTTCATAGATATTTTGCCTGAACTTCCAAAGGATGAAGGTGTAGCAAAAGTAAGCTTTTATCTGGATTCCGAGGCGGACAATACAAAGCTTTTGGAGGATATCCATAATACATTGGAAGAACTTAAAGAGTTTTGCGATATAGGTGACGGCGTGCTTACAAAGTCGGAGACCGAGGACAAAGACTGGATAAACAACTGGAAGCAGTATTTTAAGCCTTTTTATGTAGGCGATATACTTATAAAACCTACCTGGGAAGAAATACCTGAGGATGCAAAGTATAAGACTTTGATACAGATAGACCCGGGGTACTGCATTCGGTACAGGTTCACATGAGACCACCAAGCTGTGTATACTGGCACTTGAGAAGTATCTTAAGACAAAGTCTGAAGCCAAAGTACTTGATGTAGGTACAGGAAGCGGAATACTTGGAATCGCGGCATTAAAGCTTGGAGCGGAATGTGTATTCGGAACGGACCTTGACGATATGGCGATAGATGCGGTCATGGAAAATATGATAAGCAATGAAATAGGAATGACCGAGTTTGTAGCGGTGTGCGGAGATATCCTGACCGATGAGAATGTAATGGATATGGCAGGCTATGAAAAGTTTGATATAGTTACAGCCAATATTTTGGCTCCTGTTATCATAGAGCTTATAAAGACTGTGGCAAAGCATATGAGAAAAGGCGGAATATTCATCACATCCGGAATAATAGATACAAAGGAAGCCGATGTGGTGCTTGCTTTCAAAAAGAGTGAGGATTTTGAAATCATCGAGATAAACCACCTTGGAGAATGGGTAAGTATCGTGGCAAAAAAGAGGTGATAAATGTATCATTTTTTTGTAGAAGAAGAGCAGGCAAACGGTGAAAATGCGTATATAACAGGCAGTGATGTAAATCATATAGTAAATGTTCTCAGAATGAAGGTCGGAGAAGAACTTCTAATCAGTGTAAAAGGAGATTGGGATTATCTTTGTAAGATAGAAAAGACGGAAGCTGACAGGGTGGATTTGAAAGTGCTTGAGAGCATGGAACAAAGAGAACTGCCTGTAAAGATTACATTATTGCAGGGTATTCCAAAATCAGACAAGCTTGAAATGATAATACAAAAGGCGATAGAACTGGGTGTAAGTGAGATAATACCTGTAAAGACAAAAAGAGTTGTAGTAAAGATAGATGAAAAGAAAGTCGAAGCTAAGATAAACAGATGGAATGCTATTGCACAGAGTGCGGCCAAACAGTCAAAGAGAAGTATTGTTCCGAAAGTATTAAAGCCGCAGACTGTCGAAAATGCACTTGAAACGGTAAAGGACTATGGTGTAAAATTATTACCTTATGAGAATGCACAAGGTATCAAAAAGACCAGGAGTATACTTGATAGTCTGGATACCAAAAATAATATAGCCGTTTTTATCGGACCTGAAGGCGGATTTGAGGAAGCTGAAGTGAAAAAGGCGACAGACTTTGGGTTTGAAGTGATTACGCTCGGCAAAAGAATCCTAAGGACGGAGACGGCGGGACTTGCATTGCTCGGTAATATAATGATCAGATTGGAAGAAGAATAGATGGACGCATATTTTGACAACTCGGCTTCTACAAAAGTAAGTGAAAAAGCCATAGATATAATGTTAAAGACTATGAGGGAGGACTATGCAAACAGCAGTGCGAAGCATATAAAAGGCGTGGATGCCGAAAAATATGTAAAGGATGCCGCTGAAACAATAGCAAAGACCCTCAAAGTAAAAAAAAGTGAGATAATCTTTACATCAGGCGGAACCGAGTCCAACAATATGGCACTTTTAGGAACCGCTATGGCAAAAAAGAGACTTGGAAAGCATATAATAATATCGGGAATAGAGCATCCTGCAGTATATATGCCTGCTACATTTTTGGCTGAAGAGGGGTTTGAGCTGACTGTACTTCCTGTGGATAAAACAGGAAGAGTGGACCTTGAGGTATTAAAAGAAAGCATCAGAGAAGATACAATACTGGTTTCAATCATGTATGTAAACAATGAAATCGGTGCTGTGGAGCCTGTAGATGAGATATCAAAGATAATAAAGAGTAAGAATGCAAATACTCTCTTTCATGTAGACGCAATACAGGCATATACAAAATTAAAAATAAATCCTAAAACACAGGGAATTGATATGCTCTCGGCTTCAGGGCATAAGTTCCACGGCCCGAAGGGTGTAGGATTTTTATATATTGACGGCAATGTGAAGATAAATCCTATTATATTCGGTGGCGGACATCAAAGAGGTATGAGAAGCGGCACATTAAACACTACCGGAATTGCCGGAATGGGAGTTGCCGCAAAGGAAGCCTATGACGAGTTTGATGACAGAATTGAAAAGATAAAGAGCCTTAAAAACTTTATTATGGATGAACTTGAGAAAATAGATGGGGCCGTATTAAATACCGGAAGAGGCGATAACTTCGCACCGCAGATTATAAGTGTATCGTTTGAAGATATTCGTGCGGAAGTATTGTTACACGCCTTGGAGGACAGAGGTATATATGTTTCAAGCGGTTCGGCCTGCTCTTCAAATCATCCGGGTATATCGGGAACACTTAAGGCTGTAGGTATAAGGGAAGATTTATTGGACGCTACCATAAGGATTTCCTTATCCGAGCTCAACAATATGGATGAGGCAAAGTATCTTATAGACAATCTGAAGGAGCTTTTGCCGCTTCTTAGAAAATTTGTGAGGAAATAATGAAGTACAAATCATTTTTAATTAAATACGGTGAAATAGGCGTAAAGGGCAAGAACAGATATATGTTTGAAGATGCCCTGATGAAGCAAATCAGAATTGCATTAAAAGAAGTGGAAGGCAAGTTCTTTGTATCAAAAGAACTTGGAAGAATATATGTGGATACCGACGGAGATTATGACTACGAGGACACTATAGACAGACTCAGTAAGGTATTCGGAATAGTCGGCATCTGTCCTATGGTCAGAATAGAGTCAAAGGACTATGAAAATCTCAAAAAAAGTGTGGTTGAATATGTGGATGAAGTGTATCCGGATAAGAACTTTACATTCAAGGTGGATACCAGAAGAGCGGACAAGAGTTTCCCGGGTACTTCAGAGAGTATCAATGCAGACCTTGGAGAGGTGATTTTAAACGCGTTTCCTGAGATAAGAGTAAATGTAAGAAAGCCTGATGTGCTTATCAAAGTAGAGATAAGAACCTTTATCAATATATATTCACTTGAGATAGCGGGACCCGGAGGAATGCCTATAGGTACAAACGGCAAGGCGATGTTACTCTTATCAGGCGGAATAGACTCGCCTGTAGCGGGATATATGATTGCAAAAAGAGGTGTGAGAGTGGAAGCGGTATATTTCCACGCACCGCCTTATACTTCTGAGAGAGCAAAGAGAAAGGTAATAGAGCTTGCAGAGATTGTGGCAAGATACAGCGGACCTATAAACTTACATATAATCAATTTTACGGATATTCAGCTTGCAATATATGAGAATTGCCCGCATGAGGAACTTACCATCATCATGAGAAGATATATGATGAAGATTGCAGAGAGAATAGCTGTGGAAAACGGAGATCAGGCGCTTATAACAGGTGAGAGTATAGGACAGGTGGCATCTCAGACCATACAGTCACTGCTTACTACCGATGCGGCAGCCACATTGCCGGTATTCAGACCGCTTATAGGTTTTGACAAGCAGGAGATTGTGGAAATTTCCGAGAAGATAGGCACATATGAGACTTCTATACAGCCATATGAGGACTGCTGTACAATCTTTGTGGCAAAGCACCCTGTGACAAAGCCTGCACTTGACGGTATTGAAAGATCTGAAAAGAGCCTTGAAGGAAAGATAGAAGAACTTTTGGAAAGAGCGCTTGAGATTAAAGAAAGGATTTTGGTAAAGGCGAAGTAAAAAAATCCGGCAGATATATCTGCCGGATTAAAAAAATATTATTTGATGATATATGGAGAGAGTGCCTCAAGTATCTGCTCTACATTATCCTCAGCGTGAATGTTAAGATCGATAGGCTTTGATAAGTCTAAGCTGAAGATACCCATTATTGATTTTGCATCTATAACATATCTTCCTGAAACTAAGTCAAAGTCTACATCGTACTTAGCCAATTCGTTAACAAATGACTTTACTTTGTCGATGGAATTAAGGGAAATTTGAACTGTTTTCATATAATCCTCCATTGTAAAAAATATTGTGTGAATGCAACAAACACATAAAAGTATTTGCACATTAGCTTCTGCCTATATCCTATATAAATTTTATAGTAAAGTCAATGACATTTGAAAAGTTAGAAAGGATTTTTATGAAAACAGTTGCTTTTCACACACTGGGCTGTAAGGTAAATACATATGAAACCGAGGCTATGCAGCAGCTGATGGAGGCTGCAGGCTATAAATGTGTGGATTTCGGTGAAAAAGCGGATGTATATATTATAAATACCTGCTCGGTGACAAATATTGCAGACAGAAAGTCAAGACAGATGCTTCACAGGGCGAGAAAGATGAATGAAGATGCCATAGTTGTAGCGGCAGGTTGTTATGTGGAGTCCGCAAAGGAAAAAATTGATGAGGACTTAAGCATAGATATTATTGTCGGAAACAATAACAAAAACGAGATTGTAAATATAATAAATGAGTATTTACAGGATAAGAATGAAAACAGGTTCATAATTGATATAAATAAAAATACCGAGTATGAAGAGTTCAATATAAGTAAGATAAACGACCATACCAGAGCTTTTATAAAAGTGCAGGACGGCTGCAACCAGTTTTGCTCATACTGTATTATTCCGTTTACAAGAGGCAGAGTAAGAAGCAGAAAGATGGAAAATATCATAGAAGAGGTAAAAAAGCTTGCATCTTCAGGATATAAGGAAGTGGTGCTTACAGGTATACATCTCTCATCATACGGAGTGGACTTTTTGGATGAGTCATATAATAAAAGAATGGAGTTACTCACACAGACTGAGGAAAGTGATGAGGAGTTTGTTACAAAGAACGAGCTGCTTAATCTGATAGAAAACATATCAAAAGTGGACGGAATAGAAAGAATTCGCATAGGCTCGCTTGAACCGAGGATTATAAAAGAGGGATTTATAAAGAGGCTCAGTGAAATAAACAAGTTTTGCCCGCATTTTCATCTTAGTTTGCAGAGCGGATGTGACAAGACTTTAAAGAGTATGAACAGAAAGTATACTGCGAGTGAGTTTTATGAGGGAGTGGAGCTTATCAGAAAGTATTTTGACTCTCCTGCAATCACTACTGATATTATTGTGGGATTTCCGGGAGAAAGCAAAGAAGATTTTGAAGAGAGTAAAGCCTTTGTAGAGAAAGTAAAGTTCTATGAAACTCATATCTTCCCCTACTCCGTAAGAGAAGGCACAAAAGCCGCACATATGCCGCAGGTGGACGGCAATGAGAAAGCAAAAAGGGCAAATATATTGAATGAAATAAATTTGGCCAATCAAAGAGAGTTTAGAAGTCAAAGAATCACAAAAGTTGATGAGGTACTTTGCGAGGAGACTTTTACAAAGGACGGGAAAGAGTATTATACAGGTTATACAAAGGAATATGTAAAGATTGCCGTTTTAAAGGACGGACTTAATACAAACGATATCATAAAGGGTAAAGTGGTCAAGTTTTTGACTGATGATATATTGTTGATGGAAAAAGAACAAAATAGAGTATAAAGGTTTTATTTTCTGAACTTTAAAAATAATATTGCAATATAACCTGCAATCGTGATAAAATAAAACTTATTAGAAAAGGAAGCGTGATAAGATGGATGTTCAAAATACACAATATTTTAGGGCAGTACAAGAAAATAAGATGGATGTCAAGGAAGTGTTGAAGCTGGTTTATGAGGCTATGACAGAGAAGGGATATAATCCTGTAAATCAGATAGTCGGCTATGTGATGTCAGGAGATCCGACTTATATCACGAGTCACAAGAGTGCAAGAAGTCTCATTATGAAGGTTGAGCGTGATGAGATAGTGGAAGAGTTGTTAAAAAGTTATATTGAGAAGAATCTTAGCTGAACTTTTTAAGATGAATCATAAAGCCGCGTGATGGACCTTCTGAGGCTGGGTCATACAATAAAACATATTTTAAATATGAGTAAAATGTATGAAGAAGTTTGCTTTGAAGGTAGGCTTCTTTTTACAGTTTGGAGAAAAAAGTGGATTTGAAAGATAGAATCATGGGACTTGACTATGGCTCAAAGACTATCGGAGTAGCTATAAGCGACTCATTGGGGCTTACAGCGCAGCCTTTTGAGACCATTGAGAGAGATAAAGAAAATAAGCTAAGAAGATCCTTGGCAAGGATTGCCAAGATAGTGGAAGAAAATAATATAAAAGAAATAGTGGTAGGACTACCTATAAATATGAACGGCAAGAGCAACGAGAGAGTGGCTTTTACAATGGAGTTTGTAGAGAAGCTGAAAAAAAGAGTGAATGTTCCGATTGTGATGCAGGATGAAAGACTGACTACGGTGGAAGCCGATGAGATACTGGATGAGTCCGGTGTGAAGAAGGAGAATCGAAAGCAGTTCATTGATATGGTGGCGGCCGGTATTATTTTGAGAGAATATATGGAGAAGAAGAAATGAAAAACGATACAGTATCTTTTTTATCGGAAGACGGTGAAAATATAAAACTTAGTGTTTTGGAAGAAACCAAGATAAACGGAATCAGCTATATACTGGTTACAGACAGCTTTGATGGCGAAGACGGCGAATGTTATATTATGAAGGATATTTCAAGCGGTGATTGTGAGGACGCTAATTATATATTTGTAGAAGATGAAAACGAGCTGGATTCGGTATTTGAGATATTTGAAAAGATGATGGATGATATAGATATTGTTAGATAATTTATATCTGTTTATATATTAGAATTAGAAAGGAATAAGTTTTGAACGAGAATGAGAAAAATCCTTTGCTTAATATGCAAAGAATAATGCAGGAAAGCAAGGAACTGAGTGAAGCAAGCACAAATGAATTTGGAGACAAACCTGAAAAGAAAGCAAAAAAAGAAAGAACGGTTAACGCCAGATTAAAGCATGAGCAGGGTACCAAAAAAAGAGCGACTTCAAATGAAGAGAATACAGCAGAGGCCGGTCAGGCAAATACTACAGAAGAAAAGCCGCTTGAAAAAAAGCCTGTAAGAAGAACAGGAACAAGAAAATCAAAGACTGCCGAAAGCAAGAGAGATGCAGGTGTAAGTGAAGTATCCGAAGAGATGAAAAAAACAGGGGCAAGATATGTGGCTCCTGACAGAAATGTACCTTCTTTGGCGGAGCAGGTATCAAATATACTTATGGAGAATACCAACAAAAAAAGAAGGGGCAGGGCAAAGAAGGCAAGTAAGAAGATAAAGATAATACCGCTTGGCGGACTTGAGCAAATCGGTATGAACATCACCGCATTTGAGTACGAGGACAGCATTATGGTGGTTGACTGCGGACTGGCCTTCCCAAGCGACGATATGCTCGGAATAGACCTTGTAATACCTGATATAACATATCTGAAGGACAACTATCTTAAGGTAAAGGGATTTTGTATAACACATGGTCATGAGGACCATATCGGAGCGCTGCCGTATATATTAAAGCAGCTTAATGTGCCTGTCTACGGTACGAAGCTTACCTGTGCGCTTATTGAAAAGAAACTTAAAGAACATCAGATAGACGATACGGCAAAGCTGAATGTGGTAAAGTACGGAGATACGGTAAAGCTGGGCGATTTTAATGTCGAGTTTGTAAAGACAAATCACTCAATAGCGGATGCTGCGGCACTTGCAATACACTCTCCGGCAGGTACGATTTTCCATACAGGTGACTTTAAGGTGGACTACACACCGGTATTCGGAGATCCGGCCGACCTTGGAAGAATGGCTGAGATAGGAAAGCAGGGCTGTCTTGCAATGCTTTGTGACTCCACCAATGCTACCAGACCGGGATTTACAATGTCTGAGAGAACTGTGGGCAAGACATTTGATATGATATTTGCAGAGCATAAGGACAGCAGAATAATTGTAGCGACCTTTGCTTCAAATGTGGACAGAGTACAGCAGATAATCAACACCGCCTATAAGTATGACAGAAAAGTGGTGGTGGAAGGCAGAAGCATGGTAAATGTCATAGGAACCGCAGCAGACCTCGGATATATAGATATTCCTGAGGGAACGCTTATAGATATAGATCACTTGAGGGATTATCCGCAGGAAAAGACGGTTATTATCACTACAGGAAGTCAGGGAGAGTCTATGGCGGCACTCTCAAGAATGGCTTCTTCCATACACAGAAAAGTGGAGATAGTGCCTGAGGATGTTGTAATTATGAGTTCAACACCTATACCTGGAAATGAAAAGGCTGTTTCAAAGGTTATAAATGAGCTTTCTATGAAGGGGGCCGAGGTAATCTTTCAGGATACTCATGTATCGGGACATGCCTGTCAGGAAGAAATCAAGCTTATGTACTCACTTCTAAAGCCGAAGTTTGCACTGCCTGTACACGGCGAGTACAGACATCTTATGGCGGGAAGAGGACTTGCCGAGGCGGTAGGAATCCCAAGTGAGAATGTACTTATAATGTCAAGCGGTGATGTCGTGGAACTTGGAGAGGATTCATGTAAGATAGTAGGCCATGTAGAGGCCGGCGGAGTCTTTGTAGACGGCCTCGGAGTAGGCGATGTCGGAAATATTGTACTTCGTGATAGGCAAAGCTTGTCACAAAATGGTATAATAATAGTGGCAATGAGTCTTGAGCATGGAACCAACAGACTTTTATCAGGTCCCGACATAGTTTCAAGGGGCTTTGTATATGTGAGAGAGTCCACAGATTTGATGAACGAGGCGAGTGCAGTGGTAAGAGAAGCTGTGGCGGATTGCCTTCACGCCAGAATCACGGACTGGGCTAAGATAAAGAATGTGGTAAGAGATTCTTTGAGTGAGTTTTTGTGGAAAAGGATGAAGAGAAATCCGGTCATATTGCCAATAATAATGGAGGTACATTAAAGGGTACTAAATGAGCAAAGAAACTACATCTAAGAGGAAGACAAAAAAAAGAGTGACTTCTTTTTTGGGAAGAATTGTTACATATATTCTTGTGCTGATAATGCTGGTAGGTATACCTTTTTCTTATCAGTTCGGACACAGTATATTTTATGCGTCAAGTGTGGACTCACCACCGGGCAGAAATGTTGAAGTGACTGTAGAGGAGGGGACGAGTTTTAAGAAACTGGCGGATGAGCTATACAGTGTGGGAGTCATAGAAAATAAGTTTTCCTTTGAGATACAGGCCAAATTTTTTGATATCAGAATGCATTCGGGTGAGTATACATTCAACACCTCACAGACATCCAGACAGATACTTGAGATGATTGACGACGGTGTTTCGGAGAATAATAAAAATGATAACAAATCCTAAAGTACTGGAATATCTGGATATCATTTCTCCGGTGAATTCAAAAGCGATAGAAGAGATAAGGGCTGAGGCTAAAAGAAATTATATACCGATTATAAAAAGAGATACCGAGAATCTTTTGAAATTCGTATTGAAGATGCAAAATCCCGGTTCTATTTTGGAAATCGGTTGTGCTGTCGGTTATTCAGCTGCGGTTATGCTTGAAAACTCCGATGCGGATATAGTGACTGTTGAAAAAATGCCTGAGAGGGTGGAAGAAGCTAAAAGAAATATAAAATATGCTGATTTTGAAAGCAGAGCAAGTATATTGGAAGGTGATGCCGGTGAGATACTTAAGAGTCTGGCGGATAATGGTGAGAAGTTTGATTTTATCTTTATGGATGCCGCCAAGGCGCAGTATATCACATGGTTACCTATAGTAAAGAAACTTTTAAAGGAATCAGGAATGATTTTCTCAGATAATTGTTTGCAGGAGGGAGACTTGGCGGAGTCTTCCTTTGCAATAAGAAAAAGAGACAAGACAATACATAAGAGAATGAGAGAATATATATATCTTCTTTTGCATGATGAGACTTTGGAATCATGGATATTTTCAATAGGAGATGGAGTTTTACTGAGTAGAAGCAGGAGGTAAATTGAGGAACTTGGAACTTTTGATACCGGCAGGCAATCTTGAAAACCTGAAGGTGGCAATAGATTACGGTGCCGATGCGGTATATATAGGCGGTGAATTTTTCAGCCTCAGAGCAAAGGCAAAGAATTTTACAAAAGAGGATATGAAAGCAGGTATAGAGTATGCTCACAGTAGAGGCAAAAAGGTCTATGTAACGGCAAATATCCTCGGACATAATGATGACTTGGAGGCGGCAAGGTCTTACTTTAACGAGCTTAAAGAGATTGGACCGGATGCACTTATCATATCGGACCCCGGAATATTTACTATAGCAAAGGAGGTATGGCCGGAGGTTGAGATACATATTTCCACACAGGCCAACAATACTAACTATGCTACATATCTTTTTTGGTGGAAGCTTGGAGCAAGCAGAGTGGTTACAGCCAGAGAGCTATCACTTGAGGAAATAAGAAAGATAAGGGAAATATACCTGAGCAGATGGAGATAGAGACATTTGTGCACGGTGCTATGTGTATGTCATATTCAGGCAGATGCCTGCTCAGCAACTTCTTTACGGGAAAGGATGCAAACAGAGGTGAGTGTACTCACTCATGCAGGTGGAAATATTCGGTTGTGGAGGAGAAAAGACCTGGTGAATATATGCCTGTATATGAGAATGAGAGAGGTACATATATTTTCAATTCCAAGGACCTTTGTATGATTGAGTATATCCCTGATTTGATTAAAGCGGGCATTGACAGCTTTAAGATAGAGGGCAGAATGAAAACGGCACTCTATGTTGCTACAGTGGCAAGGACATACAGAAAGGCTATAGACGACTACCTTAAGTCGGAAGAAACTTTCAAAGAAAACCTTGAGTGGTACAAGTCCGAGATAGGAAAGTGTACCTACAGAGAGTTTACCACAGGATTTTTCTTCGGTAAGCCTGACAGCGATACACAGATATATGACAGCAACACCTATGTAAAAAACTATATTTATATAGGTACCGTGAATGAAGTAGATAAAGAGGGCAGAGCAATCTTTAATCAAAAGAACAGATTCTTTGTAGGTGACAATATCGAAGTTATGAAGAAAAACGGTGAGAATATATCACTGAAGGTGGAATCTATAGAGAATGACAAGGATGAGAAGATGGAGAGTGCTCCACATCCTTTACAGCTTTTGAAGGTGACATTTGATAAGCAGGTAGTGGAAGAAGGAGATATACTGAGAGTTTATAATCCCGAAAGACAGTAGTGGAGGTATAATGTTTGCATTTATACTGGCGGTATTATGTGGGATATATGGAACAATTGTTATTTCTATGACAGGCTTTGTGGAATTACAAAGTTATATATGGTATGGATTTGCATTTGTATTTTTTGCTTTAGGCAAACTGATCAAATTTTATCTAAATAAGAGAATTCCATTGTGGTCTGTGGTATCTGTCTATACTTTGGCGACTCTTGGGGTTCTCATTTTTGTTATAACTTCTATAGCTATAAGCCTTTCGTTGCCGAATAACGATGAACCGGGACTTGATTTTTTGATTGTTCTGGGTACAAAGCCTGATTTGGAAAAAAAGGGAAGCGAATGTAAGTACAGGCTTGATAAAGCTATAGAATATATTGATAACAATCCGGATACCATAATAGTTATAAGCGGCGGAATCGGAAGAGACGGTAAAACGGAATCCGTAGTGATGGCGGATTACCTTATACAAAAAGGTATAGACAGAAATAATATTTTGGTTGAAACACAGTCACATAATACAAGAGAAAATTTAATATATTCAAAGGCGCTTATTGACAAATACAGTGCCGATATAAAGAGAAGTACAGATATTACAATAATAAATGATATGGGTCCGGTGCTTGAAGTAGAGGACAAGCCGCAGACTATAGGCATTTTAACAAATGATTTTCATATTTTCAGGTCAATGCAAATTGCAAAAATGGATATACACAAGTTTTTTTCCTATCAGTACAAAGATCTAACAAAGTTTTATATTTACATATGTTGGTAAGAGAGACATTTGCAATTTTTTTAAATACAAATTTTTTTGAATATATATAAGGAGGAACAGATTGAAAACATACGATATTGAAGAACAAGTAAATAATATAAAGAAATTATCTGCATATAATGTAGTTGAAATATCAGATATAGATGAACTCAGTGCAAAGGCGGCAATACTTGAACATAAGAAGACAAAGGCAAGAATTTTTGCATTGCTTACAGATGACAACAACAAGGTATTTACTATAGGATTCAGGACTCCTTCAAAAGACTCCACAGGAGTGGCGCATATATTGGAGCATTCCGTGCTATGCGGTTCAAAGAAGTTCCCTGCAAAGGATCCTTTTGTAGAGCTTGTAAAGGGCTCATTAAATACATTCCTTAACGCTATCACATATCCGGATAAGACTGTCTACCCGATAGCATCCTGCAATGACAAGGATTTTGACAATCTTATGGAAGTATATCTGGACGCCGTATTTACCCGAATGTGTATACGGAGCCTAAGATATTTAAGCAGGAGGGTTGGCACTATGAAGTGGTGGATGATAAGGGAAACCCTGACGAGAACGGAAATATTATCTTAAACGGTGTAGTATACAACGAGATGAAGGGAGCTTTTTCCGCTGCAGACAGTGTGCTTGAAAGGTCTATTACAAAGACACTTTTTGAGGGCCACTCATACGGTGAGGAGTCCGGAGGAGACCCTGATGTTATACCTACTTTGACATATGAGAATTTCCTTGATATGCATTCAAAGTACTATCATCCGTCCAATTCATACATTTATCTGTATGGAGATATGGATATTGCAAAGAAGCTTGAGCTGATAGATAAAGAGTATCTTGATAAGTTTGAATACAAGTTTGTGGACTCGAAGATAGAAGAGGTAAAGCCGCTTGAGAGCGTAAAAGAGAGAAACTTTGAATATCCTATTACCGAAAATCAGAATGAAGAAAATGCCACCTATCTTTCATGGAATACTCTTGTAGGCGGGGAGCTTAACCCTATAGTATATATGGGCTTTCAGATACTTGAGTATGTCTTGATAGATGCACCGGGAGCACCGCTTATGCAGGCTCTTATAGATGCGGGTATAGGGGAAGATGTATATGGCGGATATGCAAACGGTATATATGTTCCTTATTTCGGTGTGACCGCAAAGAACAGCAATCTTGACAGAAAGCCTGAGTTTTTGGCTGTAATAGAGGGTACATTAAGAAAGCTTGCATATGAAGGACTTGACAAAGAGGCTATAAAGGCGGCTATCAATGTATTTGAGTTTAAGGCAAGAGAAGCGGACTACGGATCATATCCTAAGGGACTTATGTACGGACTTTCAAGCTTGATTCATGGCTTTATGACGCCGATCCTACAATGCATCTCAGATTTGAAAATATCTTTAAGACACTTAGAGAAGAAGTGGAAAACGGATACTTTGAAAACCTTATAAAGAAGCATCTGCTTGACAATAAGAACACGGCAATAGTTACAATGACACCGAAAAAGGGACTTACCACAAAGAAGGATAATGAACTTAAAGAAAAGCTTGCCAAGTTCAAAGATACATTGTCAAAGGAAGAGTTAAAAAAGATATACGAAGATACAATAGCACTGAAAAAGTATCAGTCGGAGCCTTCAAGTGAAGAGGCGCTGCTTAAGATTCCGCTGCTTAGCAGGGATGATATAAGCAGGGATGTGAAGATGCCTGAGTTTGAAGAAGACAGTGTGAAAGTTTGTGACAAAGATATAAAGGTGGTACATTCCAAAGTATTCACTGCAGGTATCAACTATATGAAATTTATCTTCAACATTGATTTTGCAAATGAGGAAGAGATAAAGTACCTGGAACTGCTAAAGGAGATACTCGGATATATTGATACGAAGAAAGAAACATTTGCCGCATTAGCTACCAATGTAAACTTAAATTCAGGCGGTGTATCATACTCGCTTGAGGCTTATGCTACAAATGCAAACCCTATTGATTTTACATTTGGATTTTGTGTAAACGCAAAGATTTTGTACGGCAAGGAGCCTTGGCTGTATTCAACAGTGGCCGAGGTACTTACAACATCAAAGCTTGAAGATAAGAAAAGAATCAAAGATATAATAGCGGAAGTACTGGCAGGCAAGGACAGATTGGTTTCATCAGGTCATATGACCGCACTTACAAGAGCAGGTTCATATATTTCAAAAGAACTGCTTTTTAAAGATTTGACAAAGGGTATTGCATATCTTAAATTCCTTGAGTCGATTGATATTGAAAAAGACTTTGATAAGCTCTATGAGAAGTTGAGTTCGTTGTCCAAGAAGGTATTTAATGTAAACAATCTTTTGATACATACCATATGTGACGACAAGGGATATAAGCACAGCTTTGACGGAGCTAAAGTACTTATTGACAGCCTTGAAAAAGAAGATATTAAAAGAGAGAGAGCAAAGCTTTTGCCTGAGATAAAGAATGAGGGATTTGAAACTTCTTCAATGGTAAACTATGTTGCAAGATTCGGAAACTTCGTAAATCACGGCTTTAAGTACACGGGAGTACTGAGAGTGTTCAAGGTGTTGTTAAGCTATGATTATCTTTGGAACAATATCAGAGTAAAGGGCGGAGCATACGGATGCAGTGCGGTATTTTCAAGAAGCGGAAATGCGGGTTTTGTATCATACCGTGACCCGAATGTGGCCAATACAAATAAAATATATGAGGGCATAGTTGACTATGCAAAGAACTTCACCGCAAATGACAGAGAGATGACAAAGTCCGTAATAGGTGCTATAAGCGAGATGGACACACCTCTTACACCTGCCGGAGAGGGTATGAAAGGACTTAGCGCATACTATTCAAAGGTAAGGCATGAGGATATGCAAAAGGAAAGAGAAGAAGTCTTAAATACAAGTGAAGCAGATATAAGAGGCTTGGTGCCGCTTATAGAGGCTGTACTCAGTGATAATCTTATCTGTGCTGTCGGAAATGCGGACTTAATAGAAAAGGACAGTGAAATGTTCAAAGAAGTAAAGCACCTTTTTAAGGATTGATAGGAGAATATATGAAATCAGGTTTTGTCGCTCTTATAGGGAGACCGAATGTAGGAAAATCAACATTGATGAATACGCTTATAGGACAAAAGATAGCTATTACATCAAATAAACCGCAGACTACAAGAAACAGAATACAAACAGTATTTACAGATGAGAGAGGTCAGATAGTGTTCCTTGATACTCCGGGTATACATAAAGCAAAGAACAAGCTTGGAGAGTATATGGTGAAGGTCTCTACAAGAACCTTGCGTGATGTGGATGTCGTGCTTTGGCTGATAGAGCCGAGTACATTTATAGGAGAGGGAGACGAGCATATATTTGAGATACTTTCAAATGTGGAAGTACCTGTAATACTTGCCGTCAACAAGATGGACTCTTTGAAACGAAAAGAGGATATGCTTGAGGTAATAGCAAAGTACTCGTCAAAGATGAAGTTTGCGGAAATAGTACCTGTGTCGGCACTAAAGGGTACAAATACGGATGAACTTTTAAAGGTTATATTCAAATACCTTGATGAAGGTCCTATGTATTATGATGAGGACACTGTCACAGACCAGCCTATAAAGCAGATAGCCGCAGAGCTTATCAGAGAAAAGGCACTCAGGTTTTTGCAGGATGAGATACCTCACGGTATCGCCGTGGAGATAGATACTTTCAACTACAGAGACTCGGGTGATATTGTAGATATTGAGGCCGCCATAGTATGTGAGAAGGAATCACATAAGGGTATCATTATAGGTAAGGGCGGAAGTATGTTAAAGAGAATAGGCAGCGCCGCCAGAAAAGACATAGAGAACTTACTTGATTGCAAGGTGAATTTGAAAGTATGGGTAAAGGTCAGACCGAAGTGGAGAGACTCCGATGTGCAGATGAAAAACTTCGGCTACAATCCGAAGGATTTATAATGTGAGAGAGAATATAGAATTGACAGGCATTGTGATAAAATCAATGCCTGTCGGCGATTTTGACAGAAGAGTCACCATATTTACAAAGGAGAGAGGTAAAATCTATGCCTTTGCAAGAGGCGCCAGACGAATCAACAATCAGATGATGGGATATGCAAGGATATTTGCCTACGGTAAGTTTAAGCTTTGAGGGCAGAGATTCATACAACATCATCAGTGCGGAGATAGCCAACTACTTTGAAGAGATAAGTGACGATATTGAGAGCACCTGTTACGGCACATATTTTTTGGAGATGCTTGATTATTATACAAAGGAAGCACTTGCGGATATGGAGAGCTTAAAGCTTATATATTATACTTTGCTTGCTCTTACCAAAAAGTCCATCCCAAACAGACTGGTCAGGAGGATATTTGAACTTAAAATCATGGCGCTAAACAGTGACTATGATCCGAATCCGAAGATGAATGATAAGACCGCATTATACACATGGGAATATATTATCTGCACAAAACCTGAGAAGCTTTTTACCTTTGTAATAACACAGGAGGCGCTGCTTGAGATAGAAAATACTCTGGATTTTATGATGAAAAAGTATATAGACAGACATTTTCACTCTTTGGATATTTTGAAGGATATTTTATAAACGGTATTGACATTTGAAAAATATCTGATAGAATAGTCGTTGTTCGGCAAAGACGCCTATATAGGGAGTCTTTGCCATTTTTTGTAAACAGCTATATTTTACTTTGTGAAAATATAAGCCTAGGAGGTAAGATTATGTCATATGTAGAAGAGATTTTAGAAAAAGTTGTAGCAGCCAACCCTAATGAGCCGGAGTTTCATCAGGCGGTTAAGGAAGTTTTGGAGTCACTTAAAGTGGTTGTAGACGCTAACGAGGAGCTTTACAGAAAGAACGGTATCTTGGAGAGACTTGTAGAGCCTGAAAGAATTATCTCATTCAGAGTTCCGTGGGTGGATGACAAGGGAAATGTACAGGTAAACAAAGGATATCGTGTACAGTTCAACAACTCAATCGGCGCTTATAAGGGAGGTCTTCGTTTCCACCCTACAGTAAATCAGTCTATACTTAAATTCCTGGGCTTTGAGCAGGTACTTAAGAACTCACTTACAGGTCTTCCTATGGGCGGAGGAAAAGGCGGTTCAAACTTCGATCCTAAGGGAAAATCCGACAGAGAAGTAATGGCATTCTGCCAGAGCTTTATGAGCGAGCTTTATAAGCATATCGGAAAAGACACAGATGTACCTGCAGGTGATATCGGTGTAGGCGGAAGAGAGATAGGTTACCTCTTCGGTCAGTACAAGAGACTTTCAACATTGTTTGAGGGCGTACTTACAGGAAAGGGAATTCCTTTCGGCGGTTCTCTAGCAAGAACAGAGGCTACAGGTTACGGCCTTGTATATATCCTTGATGAGATGCTTAAGGCAAACAACAAGGAGCTTAAGGGTAAGACAGTTGTAGTTACAGGTTCAGGAAATGTTGCTATCTATGCAATTGAGAAGGCACAGCAGCTTGGAGCAAAGGTAGTTGCACTTTGCGATTCAAACGGTTATGTATATGATGAGAACGGTATCCAGGTAGATGTTGTTAAGGATATCAAGGAAGTTAAGAGACAGAGAATCTCAGAGTATGCAAACAGAGTATCTTCAGCAAAGTATACAGAGGGTAAGGGAATCTGGAATATCAAATGTGATATCTATCTTCCATGTGCTACTCAAAACGAGCTTGACCTTGACGGTGCAAAGGCACTTGTAGCTAACGGATGCTTTGCTGTAGCTGAGGGTGCAAATATGCCTACAACTCTTGAGGCTACAAAGTATCTTCAGGAAAACGGTGTACTCTTTATGCCGGGTAAGGCTTCAAATGCAGGCGGTGTTTCAGTTTCAGGTCTTGAGCAGAGCCAGAACGCTATGAGACTTTCATGGACATTTGAGGAAGTTGACGAGAAGCTTAAGGGCATCATGAAGGATATCTTTACAAAGGTTGACGATGCCGCTAAGAGATACGGTCAGGAAGGCAACTATGTTGCAGGTGCAAATATTGCCGGATTTGAGAAGGTTGCAAACGCAATGATTTCACAGGGAATTGTATAAATATTGTACAAAATTAAATACATAAGCATTTAAAAGCCCTTTTTTAAGGGCTTTTTTTTAATTCCTATTGACTTACTGGGAATTAAGCTTTAAAATCCCATTATGCAGGTAACAAAGATAATCTGTTACAAGATTACCCATGCTCATGGGATAAGTGAAAGGAAAAAATCAATGTCATTATTAAATGTAAATAATTTAACAGTTTCCATAGAAGATGATGAGAATTTAAAGGAGATTCTTCATGGAGTAAATATAGAGATAAACAAGGGTGAGACACATGTACTTATGGGACCTAACGGTGCCGGTAAGTCAACACTCGGTTATGCTCTGATGGGTAACCCAAGATATATCACAGAGGGCGGAGAGATTATATTTGACGGTAAGAATATAGTTGACGAGTCTGCGGATAAGCGTGCAAAGGCGGGAATGTTTTTATCATTTCAAAATCCGCTTGAGGTACCGGGACTTCCTCTAAGCAGCTTTATAAGAAATGCGGTAGAGGCTGTTTCGGGCAAGAGAGTAAGGATGATGCAGTTTAAAAAAGAACTTGAAAAGAACATGGAAGTCTTAAATATGGACAAGGATTATGCCAACAGAGCTTTGAATGTAGGATTTTCAGGCGGTGAGAAGAAAAAAGCCGAGATTTTGCAGCTTCTTATGCTTTCACCAAAGCTTGCAATACTTGATGAGACGGATTCGGGACTTGATGTGGATGCTGTAAGAACAGTTTCGGAAGGTGTTAAGGAATATCAAAAGAGAAAAGACGGTGCTCTTCTTATAATCACTCACAGTACCAGAATACTTGAGTCATTAAAAGTTGACTATACACATATTATGGTAGACGGAAAAATCATAAAGACAGGAGATGCTTCTTTGGTAGATGAAATCAATGAGCATGGATTTGAAAAGTATATTCAGGAGAGCAAATAATGAAGGAAAAGACATATGTAGAAGACATCAACAGGAGTATTTATGACTTTAGAAATGAAGATACCGACAACTTCAAGATAGCCGCAGGTCTTACACCTGAGCTTGTATCTCAGATTTCAAAAGAAAAGAATGATCCTGCATGGATGCAGAATTTCAGATTACAGGCATTACAGATATATAATCAGATGGAAGTTCCGCCATGGGGTCCGTCCATAGAGGGTCTTGATATGGACGATATAGTTACCTATGTAAGACCGAATACAAATATGAAGACCAAGTGGTCGGATGTACCGGAGGAGATAAAGGATACATTTGAAAAGCTCGGTATTCCGCAGGCGGAGAGAAAGTCACTTGCAGGTGTAGGAGCACAGTATGATTCAGAGCTTGTATATCACAATGTAAGAGATGAAGTTTCACAGATGGGAGTTGTATATACCGACCTTGAAAGTGCAATGCATGGCGAATTTGCGGATATGATTCAGAAGCATTTTATGAAACTTGTAAAGCCGAATGACCATAAGTTTGCGGCATTACACGGTGCGGTGTGGTCAGGAGGTTCATTTGTATATGTACCGAAGGGCGTTCATCTGGATATTCCTTTGCAGTCATACTTCAGACTTAATGCAAAGGGAGCAGGACAGTTTGAGCATACACTTATTATCGTGGATGAGGGTGCGGACCTTCACTTTATCGAAGGATGTTCTGCACCGAAGTATAATGTGGCCAATCTTCATGCAGGATGTGTGGAGCTGTACGTAGGAAAGAATGCCAGACTCAGATATTCAACTATTGAGAACTGGTCAAAGAATATGTACAACCTCAACACAAAGAGAGCTGTTGTGGAAGAGGGCGGAAGAATCGAGTGGGTTTCAGGTTCGTTCGGTTCACATGTATCATATCTTTATCCTATGAGTATTTTAAAGGGTAGAGGTGCAAGAATGGAGTTCACCGGAATCACATTTGCAGGTGAAGGACAAAACCTTGATACAGGTTCAAAGGTTGTACATGCTGCACCTGATACATCGTCGGTTATAAGTACAAAGTCAATATCAAAGGCAGGCGGTATATCCACATTCAGAAATGCGGTAGTGGTATCTGAAAAGGCGAATAATTCAAAGTCGTCGGTATCATGTGAGTCGTTGATGCTTGATGATATATCACGCTCCGATACATTACCTGCAATGGATATAAGATGTGCGAAATGCGGATGTAGGACATGAGGCAAGAATAGGTAGAATCAGTGATGACGCCGTATTCTATCTTATGAACCGCGGTATCAGCGAGGAAGATGCCAGAGCAATGATAGTAAGCGGATTTGCAGACAATGTATCAAAAGAGTTGCCGCTTGAGTATGCGGTGGAGATGAACAATCTCATTCAATTAGAGATGAAAGGAAGTATTGGTTAATGAAAGATATTGTTTTAAATAAGATACCGGTCCTTACCTGGAGATGGCTTAAGATGAATGAGACTGCTATTTCAATACCAAGTGAAACCGGCAGCGCAAATATAAAAGTATTAAATGAGAATGCAAATAATGAACTGTCAAGTGAAAATATCGAAAAGATGAATGCACTGCCCACAGGAATGGGCGAGGCTATGTCAGAGCTTATGAGTGAGAAACAGTGAGGATATTATTATAAATACACTTACAGGAAAAGTTTCAAAGACTCATATAAATATATACAGAGACAATGGAAAACCTTTCAAAGGTAAGAGTATATATCTATGCGGCGGAAGGCAGTGATGTAAGTGTATGGATGGATTACTCATCAAATAGTGAAAATGAGGGTGCACTTGCAGTACAGACTTTGGTATATGCCGAAAAAAATGCAAAAGTGAAGCTTTATCAGGTAGGGCTTCAGTCAGACAGTGATATCTCACTTAATGATATAGGTGCAAATGTTGACAAGGACGCTTCATTTGAACTTGTTCAGCTTTTACTTGGCGGTAAGAAGATATTTGCAGGAGCAAGAGCAAGCCTTGTAGGTAAAAGAAGTGAGTTCATATCAGACCTCGGATATTACGGTAAGGCCGAGGATCAGATAGATCTTAACTATGTGGCTGACCATATAGGAAAATCCACAAACTCAAAGATGATAGCTTCGGGAGTACTTAATGACAATTCAAGCAAGCTCCTTAGAGGTACAATCGACTTTAAGCAAGGTGCAAAGGACGCTACAGGTGAAGAGAGTGAGGAAGTACTTCTTTTAGGTCAGAATATCCACAATCAGAGTATACCTGTAATACTTTGTACCGAGGAAGATGTGGTCGGAACACATGGTGCTTCCATTGGAAATCTTGATGAGGAGATGCTCTTTCTATCTTACTTCAAGAGGTATGGACAAGGAAAGTGTTACAAAGATGGTAGCAAGAGCTAGAATAGATGCTATAGGCAAGAAGCTTGAGAATGTGGCACTTGAGGAGAAGATAAATGTTTATCTGGGAGGTAGCGAAGATGAGCAAGAGCGTATATAGAGCCGACTTTCCGCTTCTGGATTCAAGTGATGTAATATATATGGATAATGCGGCTACTTCACAGAGACCACAGGCAGTACTGGATGCGATGAATGAGTTTTATAAGCATCACAATGCCAATCCTTTAAGAGGAGTATATAAGCTCAGTGTTGAGGCTACCGAGGACTATGAGAATGCCAGAGCAAAGGTTGCGAAGTTTATAAACGCGGCGGGAAGCGAAGAGATAGTATTTACAAGAAATGCTACAGAGAGCCTTAACCTTGTGGCATACAGCTACGGTCTTAACAATATAAAGCAGGCGATGAGATAGTTGTAAGTATACTTGAGCATCATTCAAATATGCTTCCGTGGCAGATGGTGGCAAAAGCTACAGGAGCCAAGCTTGTATTCCTTGATTGCGAGGAAGACGGTGAGATTACAGAGGCTGAAATAGATTCAAAAATAAATGAAAATACAAAGATTGTAGCTTGTACACAGATTTCAAATGTACTGGGCATTCCTACACCTATAGAGTATATAATTGAGAAGGCTCACAGTGTGGGTGCAATAGCGGTTGTTGACGGCGCGCAGAGCATACCTCATAAGAAAATAGATGTAAGAACCTTGGATGCGGATTTCTTTGCATTCTCAGGCCATAAGCTTTGCGGACCTATGGGTATAGGTGTACTATACGGTAAGAAAGAGTTGCTTGATGCTATGCCTCCTTTCCTCAGCGGCGGTGAGATGATAGAGTATGTTACAAGAGATTCTGCAACATATGCCGAGCTTCCGCACAAGTTTGAAGCCGGTACTGTAAACGCGGAAGGTGCGGTAGGACTTGCGGCAGCTATCGACTATATTGAGAGCATAGGCTATGAGAAGATAGAGAGTATCGAAAGAGAGCTTAGTGAGTATGCTATTGAGGTTCTTTCAAAGAATAAGTATGTCAGAATACTTGGTTCAAAGGATCCTGCTAAGCACAGCGGTATAATTAACTTTATACTGGATGGAGTACATCCGCATGATGTATCGACAATACTTGATTCTAAGGGTATTGCGGTAAGAGCCGGACATCACTGTGCACAGCCGCTGTTGCAGCATCTTAAGATAAATTCAACCACAAGAGCAAGCCTTTCTTTCTATAACACAAAGGAAGAGATAGATGCACTCTCAGCAGCTCTTTTAGATATAAGAAAGGAGATGGGATACGATGAGTGATAACAGAGCCTTTTATAATGAAATTCTGACAGAGCATAATTTAAGACCTTACCACAAGCATGATTTGCCTGATGCAAACCTTGTACTTGACGGTGTGAACCCAAGTTGCGGCGACCATATCACTTTAAAGCTGAAGGTTGATGATGACGGCATAATAGAAGACGGAGCATTTGTAGGTGACGGATGTGCCATATCACAGGCTTCAGCGGATATCATGCTTGATATGATAATAGGCTTGAAAAAAGATGAGGCTATGAGACTCTCCGATATTTTCTTGCGTATGATAAAGGGAGAGGCGACTGATGAAGAGATAGACGAGCTTGACGAGGCCGGAGCCTTAAAAGACATCTCACATATGCCTGCAAGAGTAAAATGTGCAGTACTCGGTTGGCATACGATGGATGAGTTGTTGAAATAAAATAAATAAATAAAAAACGGGGATGAAAGTCCCTGTTTTTTGTATGTAAAAATATATAGTAGAGGGAGAAATCTATAGTTATAAAAAAAGTAAAAATAATAAAAATTATAATAAATATTTCGGGTTTACATAATTTATAAAAAAAGTATAATAAAGTTAGATGTAAGCAAGGGCATTTAAGTTGAGATTATTTGATTAGCAGTTGATAATAAGAGGATAAGCAATGAAAAGAAGTACATTTTACATCGCAGGTTTAATGTTGGTTATTTTATGCGGTTGCCAAAATAAAAAAATAATAAATTTGCATATGAAGTTGATACAAAATATATAGAGTACAGTTCTTTGGCAGAGGATAATTCCGGCGGGTATGATGTACTGAATACCGAAATGACGGATATTGAAATAAATGAAATGAAAAAATTAGGATTTTCACCACAGGAGTTATCAGACGGATATACTTCTTTGAAAGAATGTAATGAAGAGGAATTCATTATAGAACTTGCAAACAAGAATTTTGATAAGGTATTTTTAAAAACTCCAAAAGAGAAAGCGACCAAAGAATTTATAGCAGAATATATTTTAAGATTAAGTATGGAGGATGAGAGTGATAATCTTGAGAAGCTATTAAACTCTATGATAAAGCCGGTTGAAAATCCTTCAAGTTATCCTGTATATCAGGGTATATACACTTTGAGCAGCAAGCGGGCAAGGGAGTATATAAACATATTATACAGTGAAACTACAGAAATTTTACAAAAGAACAGTGATGTACTACTATATGGAGATGTTGGAGATGAGAATAATTATAATTATCTTGTAAGGCGGAGTAATAAGTTACTGGGGTTGGCTACATTATTTGGAAGCATAAAATATTTGATAGATGATGTATACAAGGATTTACCAGATAAGTCATATATACAATTTCCCCAATTATATATAAGTGAGTTATTTTATCATACACGTTCAAATGAATATTCATATTACCTAAATTATGAAAAACAGTGGGTTGGAGCAAATAATATAGGCGTAGTTTTATCACCTAAAAAGGTGAACTATAGTGAATATATTAGAACAGATATACATAGGGGAAGAGGTGAGATAGACCTTGAAATCATATTGGAAAATTATAGAAGAAGAGAAAAATCAAATAAAAATATACTAAATGTTGCAGCTTTTAAGTTTGCTGATTTAATGAAGAACATGGCCAATGGAGTAGTGAATTATTTATATAGCTATAAAAAAGAGGATAGGATTATGTCAGAACACAATCAAAGTATATTAACCCAATATTATTATTGTGGTGGATCATTTAGTGTAAATGATGATGGGGGAGTCGTTGTTGCAGGTGTATTTGATCCCGATACTATAAAAAGGATAAGAACGGTTAATGAGAGCGGATTTAAAGAACTGTTAAGAGTTGAGTGCGGCATTGAAAATCCTACTTTTGAGTTTGAAGATGTAGGTGATGAAGAGCATCAAGAAATTATTAAAAAAATTGTGGACCGGTGGATGCAATCTTTTAGAAGAACCAGCGAAAAAAAGTATTTTTAAGATATTATTTTTAGAAAATCAATATGATGGTATAACAAAAATCAAAATTATCATTTATGGATATATTGGCAAATGGATATACTAATAGGTAAAATCCTGTCTTTGACAGCTAAAAGGTCTGAGCTCGGCATATATCAAGGGTTTCAGACCTTTTTTAATTCACAAAAGTGTAGCTGGAACTACCTACTTTTTTGCTTTACCGAAAGACTTTTTTCATACTCAAATCGGTTAAGATAAAGCTTATTAGCACGGTCAATCTGGCCTTGCCTGATTTTCCGGTGATATTTTTTGTACTTTAAGGAGAATGATACGATAAGATGTTGCTCTAGCGCTTTATTACCTTCTTTGACTTTTTTTATCTGATAAATCTTCTTTAATCCACCTTTCCTTATAAAATACTTTATTATAGTCTATCTGTTCATCAAGGTTATTCAGATTAAATAATCCTGTTTCACCTTGTAGTGACCAGCCTTCAGAGTCTAGGGCAAACTCTTTTAAATATTTTGGTAGTTGTTTTATAGATTGTGTTGTTATAAAACTTCTTATTCTTTCACCAAATAAAGTTTTATTATTAAACTTTCTATTGGCATTTGAAGAAGGACCTGCGTCTGTACAAATAATAATACTATCAATGCCATAATAACTGAGTACTTTTTGTTCCTCGTATTCCTTACGATTAAGTTCATCGACATATTTCTTAGCCCAAATGTAAGGGTCTTTTCCATTAGCTCTAGTCCTAACCATATCAAGATTTCCCAGTTTTTCAATAGTAACTGTAGTAACAGAACCATTGGATTTGCGTATAGATTTCTGAATATAAAATGTAGCAGAGTTTTTTGATTTACTTACAGTAAGCTTCATAGCGTTCCACCTCCATGCTCATATCATACGATAAATAGCTACAAAAAAATGTAAGAATTGACAAAAAATAAGACTGGAATTCAGTCTTTATAAGGGTTTGAGGTTTATAAATGGAGTAGTTAGTTGTCAAACTCCCGAGTTTTTTTATATGACTAAGTGTTGAAGACTCGTTTAAGGCAAATCTTACAACTATAAAAAAATAAAATTACAATAATTATTTTTCGGTTTACATTATCTATATATAAAGTATAATAAAGTTAGATGTTGTTTGAGCTTATTTTTATTGGAGGAAGAATGAAAAAGAGATATACAGATATCATTATTATTGATATTTTCGCTTTGCATAGTAATTTATATAACAAACTGGAATAATTCTAAAGAAAATAGAAAATATAGAGAATTCCAAGAGAAGGTAAGAATACATGACCTTGAGAATGCAGAGGATCTACCGAATTATATAACTTGGGGGTATAAAAAATAAATTTTGTGCAAGTGGGATAGGTAGAGATCAAAAATCTTATTATACAATACAAGACACCAATAGTAATAATGAAGAGTCAAAAGTAACATATATGCTTACAGTACCTACAAAATATGCAGTTGAAGTAAATCTTGAGATGGTATCTAAAAGAGAATATGATTCGACTATCGGTAAGATGGGAAGCATAGTTACAGAAAGAGAAATGGTAGAATTTGCCGCATCGGTATTTGATTTGGAAACAGGAGAACTATTAAATACAATATATATAGACAGAATACTTAAATTGCATAATTTGAATGTTATGCCGTTTGATTGTACAGGTTTTGTAACATGCAACTATAAGGGGAAGCCATGCTTGGCTTTTGACGCTGAAGCCATGGACGGGAATGATAATTCAAAAAGTACAATATATATAGATCTTGAATCATCTGAACTTTTTGAAGAAAAAAATATTATAATCTAAAAAGAAAATATTGAAATTAAAAAAATAAGAATAATTTAGATTTCTTGAAAAAAATTGACGGTTTTACAGAAAAAAATAAAAGACAGTCGGATTTATATGACAGCGATGAAAGATATTCAGTAGAGAACTTTGGTTTTTTGGGATGGATATAGAAAAAAATACATCTGATGGATGTTTATAATACTATAGAGAATAATGAAAAAAAATAAATTATATGTTTCCTGATTTGAAGGAGAACTATAAGAAAATAAGTAATGAATATAATAAAAAAATTTTTTTCATTAGATATAGTCCTTAGTGGAAATCCAAGCGATGATGAAATTTTAAATATAATTGAGTCAGATATTTCAAAGTGAAAGGAGGTTACATAATTGGATAAAAAGGAAAGTTTATTTTATCATCTTTTTGATTATTATAATAGTAGGTCATTGGTTTAACGGTAAATTGGTCGAATCATACTGGTCGTATTATGTTGATAGTAAAGACAGTGGATATGTATTCTGTGAGTCAAATAAAGAAGACAGTAGCAGTTATGTCATTCAATTATATGACGACAAATATGATGACAGATATATAGCAAGTATTGATACTGATAATAACTACACATTTGATATTCATACGAAAGTAGGAGTAAAAAAATAATTAGAAAGTATACAGGTAATGATGCGCCAGATACATATTATATTGAGAATAATGGATTTATAAAATTTACTGTAGATATATATAATATAAAAAAACAGGTAGAAAAAAATAAGAACAATAGATATGAAAAATAAATTTGAAAGATTGGATTTAGATAATATTCAACCGATTCAGACCAAGAATTTTTTTATAACGAAGTTCAATGGGAAAAACTTTGTTTGCTTTATGGTAAAAAAATTCTGAATTCAGTGGAGATATAGACGCCGATAGAAGCAGAAGATTTTATTTATGCCTTGATGATATGAGTTTTTTTATGACGGAGAGCTTCCTAATGAAGTAGAATACTCAGATTCAAGTGAAAGTATAGAAGAATATATACCGATCAAAAAGCTATTACCTAAAAATCTAATTACTTTAAATATAGCTGTAAAAAACATGTTTAGAATAAATGATTCGATTTACGATGATAAAATTAGAATAATTACATCTGTGAGGAGTTTGCCATATAAGAACGAAAAAAATTGTATGCAATGTTTCCTAAACTGAAAGATGAGGTCACTTATCTTAAAAGAAAAGATATTTTTTTGCAAACATTATATTTGTATTTCCAAAAGATATGAAGGCTGAGGAAATACTGGAACTGATGAGCCCTGAAGGACATAAGCTTGTGTTTGACGGTATTATAGTAAAAGCGGAAGATTCTTATGACGGCTTGAGCCATCAAGTGCATAGTATGGATGAGTTAAGGAAGTATATAAAACCGGATAAAAAGTAGATAATAAATGTATAAAAATAAAGTATTATGTCTAATGAAGAAAAAATACACACTTTACAAATCCCAAATTAAGTATTATGATTAACGAAAAGATATCTTCAGGGCAGGGTGAAAGTCCCTACCGGCGGTAAAGCCCGCGAGCCTATGGCATGATCCGGTGAGATTCCGGAGCCGACAGTACAGTCTGGATGAAAGAAGATTTTGATACGGTTAATTTGCAGATAAATGTATGTAGTATCAAGGCTCTGAGATGGTGAACCATTTCAGAGCCTTTTTAATATATTTACACGTCATAAATAACAGTTGTCACCACCCCTGGAAATATTTTCAGGGGATTTTTTATACCCAAATCTCTAAAAAGAAAGAAGGGATAGAGTTGACTGATAAAGAATATATGCTCAGAGCAATCAGTCTGGCAAAAGAAGGAGAAGGATGGACAAATCCCAATCCTATGGTAGGTGCTGTGATTGTTAAAGACGTAAGGATAATTGGAGAAGGTTATCACAAAAAATACGGTGAGCTTCATGCGGAAAGAAATGCTTTTGCATCGCTTAAAGAATCTGCAAAAGGGGCAACAATGTATGTGACAATGGAGCCCTGCTGTCATTATGGCAAGACTCCGCCATGTACACAGGCAATCATTGAGCACAAAATCGGAAAAGTTGTAATAGGTTCTAAAGATCCAAATCCAAAAGTGTCAGGAAAAGGTGTACAAATCTTAAAAGAGGCAGGGATTAGTGTAGTGGAGGACTTTTTGAGAGAAGAGTGTGACAAATTAAATCCCATATTCTTTCATTATATTAAGACCAAAACGCCCTATGTGGTGATGAAGTATGCAATGACCTTGGACGGAAAGATAGCTACAAAAACAGGAGAATCAAAATGGGTTACCGGAAAAGAGGCGAGAGAGGAATTACAGCATATGCGCCACAGGTATATGGGTATTATGGTCGGGATAGGAACGGTACTTGCAGACGATCCGATGTTAAATGTCAGAGTAAAGGATAAGAAAAACCCTGTACGAATTATATGTGACAGTAAGCTCAGGATCAAAGAAGACAGTCAAATAGTAAAATCCTCTTTTAATCAAAGAACAATAGTGGTATATGCGGATTCACATAATATTCAGGAAAAATTAGAAAGATTACATTCCTTAGGGGTGGAGACATTATATTGCCCGGATGAGAGCAATCAAATAGATCTTAAAAAACTGATGATATATCTTGGAAATGAAGGTATTGACAGTATTCTTTTAGAAGGTGGGGGCACATTAAATGAAAGTGCCGTAAGAGCGGGAATCGTAAAAGAAGTACAGGCTTTTATAGCACCGAAATTATTCGGAGGTGTAAACAGCAAAACTCCTATAGAGGGTATCGGTGTAAATTTTCCTTCGGAGGCTGTGAGACTGAAATATATTGATATTTGTCAAATCGGTGAAGATATCAAAATCACATGTAAATTGTATGAAAAAGAAGGGGAGGAATAATGTTTACAGGCATAGTGGAAGAACAGGGAGAAATCGCTTATATCAATATAAGAGGGGAATCAGGAAGTTTGGAAGTGAAAGCAAAGAAAGTACTTGAAGGCACGAAAATCGGTGACAGTATTGCGGTGAACGGAGTGTGCTTGACGGTCACATCTTTACTTCCTGACGGATTTAAGGCTGATGTGATGGCGGAGACTGTCAGAAGAAGCAGTTTTAAACTGCAAGAGAGGAAGTAAGGTAAATCTTGAGCGTGCAATAGCCGCAAACGCCAGATTCGGAGGACATATAGTGAGCGGACATATTGACGGTATCGGAGTAATCAGCTCCATGATTTGTGAAGAAAATGCCGTTTGGGTGTCGATTGAAACCTCACATGAAATATTGCATCTGATTGTGGAAAAAGGCTCTATCTGCATTGACGGAATAAGTTTGACGGTGGCAAAAGTTGATGAAACAGGTTTTAAAGTATCTGTAATACCGCATACAGGAGAAGAAACAACACTTTTATCAAAACAGCCGGGAGATATTGTTAATCTGGAAAATGATGTAATAGGAAAATATGTAGAGAGATTACTTGGAAATAAAAAAGAAAAAAAGGAATCTGAAATTACAATGGAGTTTTTGGAGAAATTCGGGTTTTAGAACAGGAGAATACTATGGAACAAAATAACAACTACAATACGGTTGAAGAGGCACTTAAAGATTTGCGAGAAGGAAAAATCATTCTGGTTACGGATGACCCCGACAGAGAGAATGAGGGCGATATGATTTGCGCGGCGGAATTTGCCACACAAAAAAATATTAACTTTATGGCAACCTATGCAAAGGGACTTATATGTACACCAATGAGTGAAGAAATCGCCGAAAGACTCAACTTTCCTCCAATGGTTGCAGAAAATACCGACAATCATAGTACGGCATTTACAGTTGCGATTGATCATATAGATACAACTACAGGTATTTCGGCCACAGAGCGAGCCTTTACTATTATGAAATGTGTGGATGAGAACTCAAAACCGACAGATTTTAGAAGACCGGGACATGTATTTCCGCTTATTGCAAGAAGAGGAGGAGTTTTGATTCGTAACGGTCATACTGAAGCTACAACAGATCTTATGAGACTTGCCGGTTTGAAAGAATGCGGTGTATGTTGTGAGGTAATGAAGGAAGACGGAAATATGATGCGTACGCCGGAACTTTGGGAGATGGCAAAAAAACATAATCTTACATTTATCACAATCAAAGATTTACAGGATTATATAAGAATACATGAAAAACATGTAAAAGAAGAGGCGGTTGCCGACCTTCCGACTCAGTATGGCGATTTTAAAATGCACGGATATATAAATGACATTACCGGAGAACATCATATTGCACTGGTAAAAGGTGATATAGGAGACGGAGAAGATGTGCTTTGCAGGGTACATTCCGAGTGCTTGACAGGAGATGCATTCGGTTCTCTAAGATGTGACTGCGGTTTGCAGCTTCAGACAGCAATGAAGCATGTGGAAGCTGAGGGCAGAGGTATTATTCTTTATATGAGACAGGAAGGCAGAGGTATAGGCCTGATAAATAAAATAAAGGCATATGCGCTTCAAGAACAGGGATATGATACTGTAGAGGCCAATGTAAAGCTTGGATTTGCCCCGGATCTTAGAGAATATTGGGTAGGAGCTCAAATCTTATCAGATCTTGGTGTAAAGTCTTTGAGACTTTTGACCAACAACCCTGAGAAGGTCTACGGACTTAGCGGATTCGGAATCAAAATCAAGGAAAGAGTTCCGCTTGAGATCAAGCCTCAGAAGTACGATATAAAATATATGAAGACAAAACAGGAAAAAATGGGACATATTTTTAAAGAAATAAATTTATAAAATTTTGATTATTAAGGAGAGAAAAATGAAGAACATCAATTTGGTAGAAGGAAAACTGGTAGCACCTGAGGGAATGAGAGTAGGTATTGTAGCGGCAAGATTCAATGAGATTATTGTGAATAAGCTTTTAGGAGGGGCAGTTGATGGTCTTATAAGGCATGGAGTGAAAGAAGAAAATATCACGGCGGTATGGGTGCCGGGCGCTTTTGAGATTCCTATAACGGCACAAAAAATGGCGGTTTCAAAAAAGTATGATGCAATCATTTGTGTGGGTGCAGTTATTCGGGGAGATACTTCTCACTATGATTTGGTATGCAATGAATCTGCAAAAGGAATAGCACAGGTTGAACTTGCAACAGGAGTTCCGGTATTATTCGGAGTCATTACCACAGAGAATATAGAACAGGCGATTGCACGTGCAGGCAGCAAGGCCGGAAATAAAGGATATGATTGTGCATTGTCTGCAATAGAGATGGTGAATCTTATAAAGCAGCTTTAAATAGTTAATAAAAAATATCTCCTACCTTGAAAATGGCAGTCATTTGTGGCATACTTATTTTTGATGTCTTAATGTAAAAGCCCGGGACAGGTTTATATCTTTTGATGTAGTTTTACTTGTTACATTGCTTCGATTTGGGGCATATGAAATTATATAGAAGAGGAGTGCTCATGAAAAAGGGATATCTGATAGCTATAATGATGATATTATTTTTATCCGGCTGTGGCGGTAAAAAAGCATATTCATATAATCCTGATGAAAGTTCTATATTTATAGCTAAAGACGGCACATTGAAGTCGGCTTTGGTGCAGAAAATAGATACTAAGGCAAAAAGTGAAGAACTTAAAGATTTTGCAAATGCGGAAGTGGAGGATTTTAACAAGATTAATTCCGCAAATCAGGTAAAACTGGAAGAAGCCGGGATAAAGAATGATATTGCAAAGGTGGTATTCTCATATACTTCATATGAGTGTATGCAGGAATTTGCAAAGTTTACTCAGGACAACAGCTTTGATTTGAAGTCGCTTGATGTGTATAAGCTTAGTGATGTGGACCTTTCAAAAATGGATTCCATAAAAATACCTGACGGAATAAAAGGCGATTATATTGCTGTAATAGACGGCAAGGCTGATGTGTATACAGACGGTAAAATCACATATGTATCAAACAACATAGAATTTAACGATAATACTGCCAAGGTAGATGGCTTTAATTATATCATTTTTAAATAAAGGAGATATTCATGGAATATAGCATGGAAAAAATCATAGCACTTGCAAAGTCAAGAGGATTTGTATATCCGGGTTCAGAGATATACGGAGGTCTTGCAAATACTTGGGACTATGGTAACTTAGGTGTTGAATTAAAGAATAATGTTAAGGCGGCTTGGTGGCAGAAGTTTATAAAAGAATCACCATACAATGTAGGTGTTGACTGTGCTATCTTGATGAATCCGCAGACATGGATTGCTTCAGGACATTTGGGAAGCTTCTCAGATCCTCTTATGGATTGTAAGGAATGCCATGAGAGATTTAGAGCCGATAAGATAATAGAAGATTATATGCAGGAAAACGGCATTACTATAGAAGGAAGTGTGGACGCATGGTCAAATGACGAGATGAAAAAGTACATTGACGAGCATGAGATAGCTTGTCCGACCTGCGGTAAGCACAACTTTACAGATATCCGTCAGTTTAACCTGATGTTTAAGACTTTTCAGGGTGTAACTGAGGATGCCAAAAATGTGGTTTATTTAAGACCTGAAACAGCACAGGGCATTTTTGTAAACTTCAAGAATGTACAAAGAACCTCAAGAAAGAAAGTACCTTTCGGTATAGGACAGATTGGTAAGTCATTTAGAAATGAGATTACTCCGGGTAATTTCACATTCAGAACAAGAGAGTTTGAGCAGATGGAGCTTGAGTTCTTCTGTAAGCCGGGTACGGATCTTGAGTGGTTTGATTATTGGAGAGGCTTTTGCAGAGATTGGCTTATAGCTCTCGGTATCAAAGAGGAGCAGATGAGACTCAGAGACCATGACAAAGAGGAGCTTAGTTTCTATTCAAATGCTACAACCGATATAGAATTCCTTTTCCCATTCGGTTGGGGTGAGCTTTGGGGTATTGCTGACAGAACGGATTACGACCTTAATCGTCATCAGGAAGTTTCAGGACAGGATCTTTCATACTTTGACGATGAGACAAGTGAAAGATATATCCCGTATGTTATAGAGCCTTCACTTGGAGCGGACAGAGTAACTTTGGCATTCCTTTGTGCGGCATATGACGAGGAGACTCTTGAGGGTGGTGATACCAGAACCGTTCTTCATTTCCATCCGGCACTTGCTCCTGTAAAGATCGGTATTTTACCTCTTTCAAAGAAGCTTAACGAGGGTGCTCTTAAGGTTTGTGAAGAGTTGTCAAGTATTACAATGTAGAGTTTGATGACAGAGGAAATATCGGTAAGAGATATCGTAGACAGGATGAAATAGGTACACCATTCTGTATTACATATGACTTTGACTCCGAGAATGACAATGCTGTAACTGTAAGAGACAGAGACAGTATGGAGCAGGTAAGAATTCCTATAGCAGAGCTTAAGGCTTACTTTGAGGATAAATTCAGATTTTAAAAATTAACTTATTTTGAGTAGAGCTTTGACTTCACTTTTGTGGAGGGAAGCTCTAATCAACTTTAAACAGGTAGCGAAAGGAATAGATTATGGCACAGTATAATCATAGTGCAATAGAGAAAAAGTGGAAGAAAAGATGGGAAGAGCATCCTATAAATGTAGATGACGGGAAAAAGCCTAAGTATTACTGTTTGGATATGTTCCCATACCCTTCAGGTTCGGGACTTCATGTAGGACACTGGAGAGGATATGTAATATCTGATGTATGGAGCAGATATCAGGTATTAAAGGGACATTATGTAATCCATCCTATGGGGTGGGATGCATTCGGTCTTCCGGCAGAGAACTACGCAATAAAGATGGGGGTTCATCCTGCAAAATCCACAGCAGAAAATGTAGCTAATATCAAAAGACAGATAAATGAAATCGCAGCACTTTATGACTGGGACAGAGAGGTAAATACTACAGATCCTAACTTTTATAAGTGGACACAGTGGATATTCGTTCAGATGTTCAAAAAAGGCCTTGCCTATGAGAAGGAATTTCCTATTAACTGGTGTCCTTCATGTAAGACAGGTCTTGCAAACGAAGAGGTAGTAGACGGAAAATGTGAGAGATGTGGAACTCCTGTTACCAAGAAAAACCTTCGTCAGTGGATGCTTAGAATTACAAAGTATGCGGACAGACTTCTGAATGACCTTGACAAGCTTGACTGGCCTGAGAAGGTTAAAAAGATGCAGTCGGACTGGATAGGAAAGAGCTATGGTGCTGAGGTAAACTTTAAGGTGTACGGAAGTGATGAGAATATAGTTGTTTATACTACAAGACCCGACACTCTATACGGAGCTACTTTTATGGTACTTTCACCTGAGCATGAGCTTGCAAAGAAGCTGGCTACCGATGATCAAAGAGAGGCTGTTGAGAAGTATATCTTTGACAGCTCTATGAAGTCAAATGTTGACAGAATGCAGTCAAAGGAAAAGACAGGTGTATTTACAGGTTCTTATGCAATCAATCCTTTAAACGGAGCAAAGACACCTATCTGGCTTTCAGACTATGTTTTGGCCGACTACGGTACAGGTGCTATTATGTGTGTGCCTGCACATGATGACAGAGACTTTGATTTTGCAAAGAAGTTCGGACTTCCTATAGTTCAGGTTATCGCAAAAGACGGTAAAGAAATTGAAAATATGACTGAAGCCTACACAGATGCGGTAGGTACAATGATAAATTCAGGCGACTGGAACGGTATGGAAAGTGCCAAGCTAAGCTTGAAGCTCCGCAGATGATAGAGGAGAAGGGCTATGGTAAGAAGACTACCAACTACAAGCTTCGTGACTGGGTATTCTCAAGACAGCGTTACTGGGGAGAGCCTATTCCGATAATTCATTGTCCACACTGTGGAAATGTACCTGTACCTGAGGAACAGCTTCCTTTAAGACTTCCTGAGGTAGAGAGCTATCAGCCTACAGGAACAGGGGAGTCACCGCTTGCAGCTATTGACGAGTGGGTAAATACAACATGCCCTGTATGTGGCGCACCTGCAAAGCGTGAGACAAATACCATGCCGCAGTGGGCAGGATCAAGCTGGTATTTCTTAAGATATGTGGATCCTCACAATGATAATGAGCTTGTAAGCAAGGAGATGGCGGATAAATACCTTCCTGTAGATATGTATATCGGTGGCGTTGAGCATGCCGTACTTCACCTTCTTTACTCAAGATTCTATACCAAGTTCTTAAATGATATAGGTGTGGTTGACTTTGATGAGCCTTTCACAAAGCTTTTCAATCAGGGTATGATAAACGGTAGTGACGGACAGAAGATGAGTAAGAGCAAGGGAAATGTAGTTTCACCCGATGATCTTGTTCGTGATTATGGCTGTGATGCCCTTAGAATGTATGAGCTTTTCGTAGGTCCGCCTGAGCTTGATGCCGACTGGGATGACAGAGGTATCGAGGGTGTATCAAGATTTAAATAAGTTCTACAAGCTTGTAATGGACAATAAGGATAAGAATGTAGAGGCTGACAGAGAGCTCTTAAGAGTTCGCGCAAATCTTATCTCGGATATTGAGCAAAGATTTAATGCATTCAGCTTAAATACAGTTATTGCAGGCTTTATGGAGTACAATAATAAGCTTAATGAGCTTAGTAAAAAGAACGGTGTGGATAAAGAAACTTTAAAGGCATTTACTATATTGCTTGCACCGTTTGCACCTCATATAGGTGAGGAGCTTTGGGAAGAGCTTGGTGGACAAGGCTCGGTATTCCATGCAGAGTGGCCTACATTTGATGAGAGCCATAAGGAAGTGGATACAATAGAGGTTCCTGTTCAGATAAACGGAAAGACAAAGCTTGTTATTGAGCTTGATGCCAATGTAAGCAAGGAAGATGCTATAGAGGCAGGTAAGAAAGCTTTATCAGAAGCCGGAAAGCTTGAAGGAACAATAAGGAAAGAAATTTATGTTCCGAAGAAGATTATAAATATAGTGGTTGGATAAAACAAAAAAATCTTGGAATCGGTGTTTGCCGGCTCCAAGATTTTTTATTAAATAATTACCAATTAAACATTTCAATTGCCTTTATAATATCAGCAGATGTAGAAGGGTTTTCTTTAATCTCATTTATCAGTGATAAAAAGTCATTATGGAAAGTGCAGCTTGCATCATTATAGCAACGATGAATCATCCATATATTATGAAATGTAGGATTTTTCTTTACCGATTCAATCAGTGCTTCTTCATAGCCCTTTTTATAGAACTTTTCTACAAAGTGGACCAATTCTCCGGGTGACCCGAAGTCGACACTCGGGTTTTGTGATATTATTTCCAAGATAGGCTTAACAAATTGGAACGGGTCGGGATACTCAAGCATTGCATCTATTATTTCATTATCAATATAATACTCTTCATCAGGTATTACCGCTTCTTTTAGTGCGGTGATTATATCTTCTTTATTCATAATTCTTACATTTACAAATTATTGTAATCCCTTTTTAAAGAAATTTTTGAACTCGGACACTTCTGCAGATGATTGAGTGATTGAAACTGAGTGTCTTGCACCTGCGGTTATACCGGGTTCGTATGTCATAGGAACAAATTGTAAAAGAAACTTCAGGATTTCCTACAAAACAAAAAAACCTAGAGATGTTTTTGTGAAGCTCTCATTTGCTTTATTAAATACCATTGCATCCCCATACTCTGTAAGTTCTGCATTTACAGGAATAACTACAACTTCGCCTTCCTTGTATCCTACAATAAAGTTACTATGTCTTGTAACCTGAACTATAACAGCATTGGTACAGTTTTTCCATATGGCAATAAATAAAGCTTGTAATCATCACCGTTTGCAACACTGCTGTTAAATATTTCTCTCATTCTGGCTTTATTTTTTTCGATTTTTCCTCGTCAGTTGCCCCCATAAAAGCCTTTTTTTAAATAAATCCATTAGCGCCATAATAATCTCCATTCCGTCATCACAGGTGATGGCATAAATATATTAATGTCTAAACCAGGGTATGACCCTGTTGACATGTTTACAATACTCTATATATTCCGATCCGAATTTATCAAGCAACCACTTTTCTTCAGTCTGCTTCATCAGTACAGTTAAGAATATATATAAAACTACCGGAATTATAAGTAAGTACACATTATGTGCAGTTACCAGAATGCCTGTACACACACATAAAAATGCGAGGTATATAGGGTTTCTGACAATGGAATATATTCCGATTGTTACCAAATGTCCGCTGCTTATCTCTTTACTGATTCTTTGAATGAGTACAGCATATATCCACAATGCAACTCCGATAAAAATGAGCATAAAGCCTATACGCATTGCTTCAGATTTTAAACCGGGAAGATCTCCACCATTTAGAAATCCTTTCTTTTTTAAGAAAAGTCCAAAGGCGGTTAGAAGTAAACAACTGACGGCATAAATAGGACCGACACCAAAAACAGGTAATGTATTTTTTTTCATATAAGCCCCCTTTATATAAATTTATACATTAAATCTAAAGAGTATTACATCTCCATCCTGTACTACATATTCTTTACCTTCTATACGAACAAGCCCCTTTTCCTTGGCGGCAGATGTAGAGCCACAGTCAAGAAGATCCTGATAGTTGATAACCTCAGCTTTGATAAATCCACGCTCAAAGTCTGAGTGGATCTTTCCGGCCGCTCCCGGAGCTTTTGTGCCTTTCTTTATAGTCCAGGCTCTACACTCATCCTCACCGGCTGTAAGATAGCTTAAAAGTCCAAGTAGATCATAGCTGGCTGCAATAAGCTTATCAAGACCTGACACTGAGATACCGAGCGCATCAAGATATTCTGCCTTTTCCTCATCATCCAGCTGTGAAATTTCTTCTTCAATGGCTGCACATACAACAAATACCTTCGCATTTGACTTTGCGGCATATTCTTTTACCTTAGCTACATACTCATTTGAAGCACCGTCATCAGCAAGGTCATCCTCAGCCACATTTGCGGCAAAGATAACAGGCATATATGTGATAAGTCCTAGTGACTTTACGAATGCTAAGTCCTCTTCATCAGAAGATGTATAGCTGCTTGCCATATTGTCATTTTCAAGTATATCCTTGAGCTCCAAAAGGATATCAAGCTCATGCTTTAAGGCTTTATCATTCATAGCAGCTTTTTTGGTCTTTGCAATTCTTCGCTCCAAAATCTCAATATCGGAGAATATAAGCTCTAGGTTGATAGTTTCTATATCTCTTATCGGATCAACATTTCCCTCTACATGGATGATATTTGAATCATCAAAGCATCTTACAACATGGATGATGGCATCACATTCACGGATATTTGATAAAAACTGGTTTCCAAGACCTTCACCCTTGCTGGCACCCTTTACAAGACCTGCGATATCTACAAAGTCTATAAGTGCAGGTGTTACCTTTTTTGTATTATATAATTTGCCAAGTTCTTTTAATCTGTCATCCGGTACCGCTACAACACCCACATTAGGGTCAATAGTAGCAAAAGGATAGTTTGCGGCAGTGGCACCTGCCTTTGTCAATGAGTTAAATAATGTACTCTTACCTACATTCGGCAAGCCAACGATTCCTAGTTTCATATAAAAAACCTTCTTTAAAATATTTTTGTATTGAATAATTATATTCGCAATAAAACCTGAATAAATATCTAGGTTAACCTGTTATATTTTTAACATATAGGTATATAATTTAAAAAGAGTAAAAGCAAGGAGCTTTTTTGTGGAAAGGATGACCGGATGAAATTGCCGTATGGAGCAAATGAAGATGATTTTGAAAATATAAAAAAAATAGTTTCAGAATTTACAAATAATGACAAGAATTTAGATGAATCTACATTAGAAATAATGAATATAGCATATTCTACCGGGGGCGATTATTCGGATGAAATACTACTTGAGTATGTAAAAAGCTTATTTTAATATGAACAGTACAAATTAGAATTTATAGGGAGAGAACTATGCGAGATTGTATTGTACTTTTTAGGTAGAGCTGGTCTCGAATATCATGATGAACAAGGAATAAAATATTTTGTGGATTCGAAATTATGTATGGGAGATGAATATGATTATGCTATATATGTTGACAGTATAAAACATATGGATTCAGATATAAGTTTAAACACTAAAGAAAAAAAATTCAAATCGCAGAAAAAAAGTATTGCTTCTGTGCAAGAAGAATGGAATTAAACCTCAGCTATTTTTACGATAATTTAAATTCCAGTTTGTAGGGATAGAGGTGGTTTTTATTTGTCTAAAAATATCGAATAGTATAAAGTAATATGACGTTAAGAAAAATTGTCGTGGTCACATTATTGCGAACTGTTTACAATATTAGATTTAGATAAATATAGCTTTTTATGAAAAAAAGAAACTATGTTTATAAAAAAATACAATTGCATCACCTTATATTCCAAATAAAGAATAATTAATTGCACAGGTAGAAGCTGTCTTAAATGAGTGGCATAATTTGAAAAAAATAATAATTTATAGAAAAAAACTATAAGAGCCTTTTTTTATGATAAGGAGAAACCAATCAATGAACAGGATATCTACAGAAAAATTATATAATCCCATATACGATTCTCTTTCCATATCTGAGAAACAAGAATTATTAAATAATCTTGCCGATATCTACAATATGGATTTGCTTTGTTTTAAAGAATTTTCAGCTTTTGGAAAGTCCACATATACGGCAGAGTTTATCTCAAAAGACGGTATCGAATTTGTATTTGTTCCGGGAGAGCGTGTTAATCTGGGAATTGGCTTTAAAGGCAGGAAGCCTTCTGAGATTTTCAATGAAGAAAATCTATATGATCTCGCATACTCATTTATAGACGAGTATGAAGATGACGGCCAGGATTATATTACTAAGATAAAAGAAAAGATTGACGATAATGAATTTGTATCAACAATAGAAGACTATCTTAATAACAATTTCAGTAAGGAGGAGACTGTTTTAATACATCCTTTATTAGTGCAAAAAGACTACAGTGAAACCTGTTGGGAGGATATTTCGGATGATGAACTTAAAGGAAACAAAGAATGGCAAGCAAAGATTGAAAATGCTGAAAAGAAGGGCATATCTGAAATAACAGTTCATAAGAGTATTTGTCTATATAAAGAAAATGGAAGTTGGCATGGTAAGCTGTATAGAGAAACCACATTTAAGGAGCTTTTACAGGGTATAACAGATACCGGTTTCTCCCTTCCCGGTAAAAGAGAGTGGGAATATTTAGCTGGTAAGGGATGTAGAAGCATATTTCCTTGGGGCAACAATATGGATTTTTCTATGAAGCTAAGACATATAGAGTTTATGGATGATGACGAAGAGTATTCCTTGGAGAAAGAAAACTTCTTTGGACTTTATATAGCGGATGATCCATATTGCAGAGAGATTGTATATGATGACGGAGTGTTTTCATATAAAGGCGGAGACGGAGGACGCAATATATGTGGAGGAATGGGGCCTGTATGGGGATATTTCCTGGTTTCACCATATTTTGAAAACAAGGATGAAGATATAGGTGAGTATATAAACGGCGGCTATGACTTCTTTAGAAGAGTTATAAGAATTACATAATAAGCAGCAGGCACTCTATGTAAAAATATAGGGTGTTTTTCTTTACAAAGTTTTCGTGTTAATTTCTTTAATATATTTTATACCGATTTTCGCTGTCATATCCCCTCCGATATGCTATACTATGGAAATAAAAATATTTAGGAGGTTATGATGGACGTTTCGTTTCCACATTTGGGGATTTATATAAAACATTTGGTAAATCACATTGATATTTTCGGCTTCAGGATTGCCTTTTACGGGATAATCATAGCACTTGGAATGCTGGCAGGCATCAATATGGCCTGTGCCGATGCCAAAAGAAGGGGGCAGAATCCTGAATTGTATCTGGATTTGCAATGTATGCCATAATATTTTCAATAATAGGTGCAAGAACCTATTATGTAATATTTGAGTGGGATATGTATAAAAACGATCTTTTGCAGGTATTCAACTTAAGAGCAGGAGGACTCGCAATATACGGAGGTGTGATAGCAGCGGTAATCACGCTTATAGTATACTGTAAGGTAAAAAAACAGTCATTCTTTTCTATGGCCGACAGCGGAGTTTTGGGACTTATTTTAGGTCAGATTATAGGAAGGTGGGGTAACTTTTTTAATGCCGAAGCATTTGGAGGGTATACAAACTCACTTTTTGCACTAAGGTATAAGCTTGATATAGTAGGCTCGGGAATGTTAAATGATAATGTACTGAGTCATGTTATGGATATAGACGGAGTGAAATATATTCAGGTTCACCCTACATTTCTTTATGAGAGCTGCTGGAATCTTTTGGTGCTTGTCTTTATGTTATGGTACAGGAAGAGAAAGAAGTTTGACGGTGAGGTATTCTTTATCTATCTTGGAGGATACGGACTTGGAAGAATGATTATAGAGGGACTTCGCACAGACAGCCTTTTGTTGCCTCATACAAATATAGCGGTATCACAGTTACTTGCAGGTATATGTTTTATAGTTTCAATCATATGTATAACAGTGGGAAGGAAGAGAGTGAAGAATGCGACTGAATAAGTTTTTGGCAAGCATCGGAGTCTGCTCAAGAAGAGAGGCTGACAGAGCTATAGAAGCAAACAGAGTCATGATAAACGGCGAGACGGCAAGCCTCGGTGCAACGGTAGGAGAGGAAGACCTTGTAAGTCTTGACGGAAAATATATTGCGACAGGTAAAGATGTAGAAAAAGTAAAGCCTATAATCATCGCCTTTAATAAGCCTGAGGGTGTAGTATGTACCACCTCTGACAATGACGGCGCAATGAATGTGGTGGACTATATAGGAATGAAGGAGAGAATCTATCCTGTAGGAAGACTTGATAAGGATTCAAGCGGACTTTTGCTTCTTACAAATCAGGGGGCGCTCACAAATACCTTATTAAGGGCGGCGAATTATCACGAGAAAGAGTATATAGTAAAGGTAAACAAGGATATAGATGATGAGTTTATAGAGAAGATGTCAAACGGTATCTATCTTTATGAGCTGAAGACAAAGACAAGAAAGTGTAAGGTTAAAAAATTAAATAAAAATACCTTCAGCATTGTGCTTACTCAGGGGCTTAACAGGCAGATAAGAAGAATGTGTGCGGCCTGCGACAGAAAAGTACAAAAGCTCAACAGAGTCAGGATAGTGAATATAAAGCTTGAAGGTCTGGCGGTAGGAGATTATCGCAACTTAAGCGAAGAAGAGATCAGAAGATTGTATAAAGAACTGGGGATAAGAGATAATGGATAAAAAGGCTAGAATCAAAGAGTTGGTGGAGATCTTGAATAGGGCAGCAAAAAGCTACTATGTGGATGCGGTTGAGATAATGCCGAATATCGAGTATGACAAGCTGTATGACGAACTTGTAAAACTTGAAAAAGAAACAAATGTTGTATTATCCAATTCTCCGACTCAGAATGTAGGCTATGAGACGGCAAGCGAATTGCCGAAGAAGGCACATGAAAGCCCTATGCTTTCGCTTGATAAGACCAAGAGTGTAACTGAGCTTGAGGACTGGCTGGGTGATAATAAGGCGCTTTGTCTTGGAAGATGGACGGACTGACCATCGTACTCACATATAGAGGCGGTGAGCTTGTAGAGGCGGTTACAAGAGGAAACGGTATAATAGGTGAGGTAATCACAAACAATGCAAAGAACTTTCAGAATGTTCCGCTAAAGATTGAATATAAGGGCGAGTTGATACTTAGAGGTGAGGCTGTTATAAAATATTCGGATTTTAAGAGAATAAACGAGAGTATCAGCGATGCCGATGCCAAGTATAAAAACCCGAGAAATCTTTGTTCAGGCTCTGTAAGACAGCTGAATCCGGCAGTTACAAGGGAAAGAAAGGTATATTTCAATGTTTTCAATGTTGTAAAGGCTGATGATATAGACTTTGAAAACTCCAAAGCAAAGCAGTTTGAGTGGGCAAAAAATGAGGGTTTTGATGTTGTGGAGTATAAGTTTACAAACAGGGCGTCATTGGCAAATGATATAGCTGATTTTGAGTCAAGGATAGCCGATAATGATATTCCGTCCGACGGTCTTGTGCTTTTGCTTGATGATATTGCACTGGGTGAGAGACTTGGAAGTACCGCAAAGTTCCCGAGAAATGCTATGGCATTCAAATGGAGTGATGAAAGACAGACTACAAAGTTAAAATATATAGAATGGAGTCCGTCAAGAACCGGACTTATAAATCCTGTGGCGGTATTTGAGCCTGTGGAGCTTGAGGGAACTACAGTCTCAAGAGCAAGTCTTCATAATGTTAGTATCTTTGAAGAGCTTATGCTGGGTGTGGGAGATGAGATATCAGTCTATAAGGCAAATATGATAATCCCGCAGGTATATGAGAACCTTACAAAGTCAAACACTGAAAAAGTTCCTAAGATATGCCCTGCCTGCGGAAAGGATACCACAATAAAACAGGACAATGAGTCAAAAGTACTTCTTTGTACCAATCCTGATTGTCAGGTAAAGCATATCAAGCAATATGCCCTGATGGCATCCAGAGATGCACTCAATATAGACGGACTTTCAGAGTCCACACTTGAAAAATTCCTTTCAAAGGGCTTTATAAAGAGTGACAGCGATCTGTTTCACCTTGATAAGTTCAAGGATGAGATTATAAATATGGACGGTTTCGGAAAAAGAAGCTATGAAAAGTTGATAGCCGCACTTGATGAAGCTAAAAATACCACAGTATCAAGATTTCTCTATTCACTTGGCATAGCCGGAATCGGAAGTGCCAATGCAAAGATGATTGCAAAGTATTTTGACAATGATATTGACAGAATAATATCTGCAAGTAAGGATGATTTGCTTGAGATAGAGGGAATCGGAGAGGTGCTTGCAAATTCAATAGCGGATTTTTTTAAGTCTGAGAAAAATATTGAAATGTAGAGAGTCTTAGAAAGATTCTGAAATTTGAAAAGGAAGAAAGCGGAGGCGGTGATAAATTATCCGGAAAGGTATGTGTAATCACCGGTTCGCTACAACATTTTTCAAACAGAAATGAATTAAAGGAGCTTATAGAAAAAAACGGCGGTAAGGTGTCAGGCAGCGTGTCAAGTAAGACAAACTACCTTATAAATAATGATACCGCCTCCAATTCTTCAAAGAATAAAAAGGCCAAGGAGCTTGGAGTGGAAATAATATCTGAAGAAGATTTTCTGAAGCTTTTGGAATAATGATTTTTTGTAGACATTGTCTACCGGGAAAGAGGTATTATGCCGATAAAAATACAGAAAGAATTACCTGCAAAGGCGATACTTGAGTCTGAAAATATATTTGTTATGGACGAAGACAGAGCCATATCACAGGATATTCGTCCTTTGCAGATTTTGATACTTAATTTGATGCCTATAAAGGAGGATACGGAGACTCAGATACTCAGAGCGCTCTCAAACACTCCGTTACAGGTGGACTGTTCATTCCTTATGATGAAGAGCCATCAGTCAAAGAATACAAGCCAAAGTCATTTGAATAAATTTTATACATTCTTTGACGATATAAAGAATGAGAAATATGACGGAATGATTATCACAGGTGCGCCTGTGGAATGTATGGACTATGACAAGGTAAATTACTGGGATGAGCTGTGTGAGATAATGGAGTGGTCAAAGACTCATGTCACATCCACTCTGCATATATGTTGGGCCGCACAGGCGGGGCTTTATTATCACTTCGGTGTGCCTAAGTATGACAGAGCCGAGAAACTTACAGGCGTTTTTACACATGAGATTTTAAAGAAAAAAGTACCGCTTGTAAGAAGTATGGACGATTATGTGAACTGTCCGCATTCAAGGAATACCGAGGTTAGGCTTGAGGATATATTAAAGCATCCCGAACTTGAGGTGCTTGCAAAGTCTGACGAGGCCGGAGTGCTTTTGGTACTCAATGAATACGGCAGCGGTTCACAGGTCTTTATACAGGGGCATCCCGAGTATGACAGGATGACTCTTGGGAATGAATATCACAGAGATGTGGCAAAGGGACTTAATCCCGCGCTGCCGAAGAATTATTTTACAGACAATAATCCGTTTTCAAGGCCTGTGCTTTGTTGGAGGAACTTTTCAAATACACTGTATGCCAACTGGCTCAACTTCTATGTGTACCAGAATACTCCGTACGAACTGAGTAACAACTTTGATTGGGTAATATAGTATATATTTTATAAATAAGTTCAAAGTGGTTTGATTTTATGATAAAATATGATTAAGCTTTCAGGCGGATTGTAGTGTAGAGTAATACCGCCTGACAACGGATATTTTAAGTTTAAAGGAGTATGGCTATGAGCGGAAAATATGTTGCTTATGTAGGTTCTTATTCATATACCGGTAAGGCAAAGGGAATCACAATATATGATGTGAATCCGGATAAGGGTTGTTTTGTAAAAAAAGGTGAGGTGGATGTCGACAACTCTTCTTATGTCATTAAGTCAAGAAATCAAAAGGTATTGTACTCTATAGCGGATGAAGGCATAGTCTCATTTAATATATTACCTGACGGAGGGCTTGAAAGACTTAACAGTGTGAAGATAAACGGAATGAGAGGTTGCCATCTTTCTACAGATGTTGATGACAAATATATCTTTGTATCGGGCTATCATGACGGAAAGATTACAGTGCTAAGATTACATGAAGACGGAAGTGTGGGAGAGATAGTGGATGAGGTATATCACAAAGGACTGGGCTCTATTGCGGAGAGAAATTTCAGACCTCATGTAAGCTGTACCAGAACAACACCTGACGGACATTTTGTAATGGCGGCGGACCTCGGTATAGACCAGGTGAAGATATATCACTTTGATGATAAGGATGAGACACTCAATCTTGTAGATATGATTTCATGCAAATCAATTCCGCACCGAGATTTTTTGAGTTTTCAAAGGACGGAAAGTATCTTTACTTGATGTATGAAATGAAAAATGTTATAGATGTGTTCTCATATGAAGCCAAACCGGGATGTAGAGTACCGAGTATTGAAAAGATTCAAACAGTACCTACAACAGGCAGCAGTAAGTCATCAGAACTGACAGCCGCAACCGCACTTTCATTTACTGCAGATGATAAGTTCATATTTGTATCGAATGCAGGAGATGAATCAGTTTGCCTATATGAAAGAGATGCGGATACAGGTCTTTTGAAGGAGAAGATGTGCTTACCGATAAGCGGTGAGTATCCTAAGGATATAGCGGTTTTTGCAGACAATAAGCATATAGCGTCTATAAACCATGAGAGCGGAACCATTACATTCTTTAAGATAGATTATAAGACCGGGCTGATTGTAATGTGTGCAAACTCGGTAAAAGTAAATCAACCGAATTGCTGTGTCATAGTGGAGGTTTAATGGCAGGTTCAAGTTTTGGAAAAAGTTTCAGAGTGACAACATTCGGGGAGTCACACGGAGCGGCATTGGGAGCGATTGTGGACGGAGTACCGGCAGGTATACCTTTAAGTGAAGAGGATATTCAAAAGTACTTGGACAGAAGAAGACCGGGTACAAGCACTGTGACCACTTCAAGAAATGAAAGCGACAAATGTAGGATTTATTCAGGCGTATTCGGAGGATTGACTACAGGTACACCTATTATGGTGATGATAGAAAACACTTCACAAAGATCACAGGACTATGATGAACTTGCAATCACATACAGACCCGGACATGCCGATTTCGGCTATGATTCAAAGTACGGATTCAGAGACTACCGCGGCGGCGGAAGAAGCTCGGGCAGAGAGACTATAGGAAGAGTAATAGCAGGTGCGATAGCGTCAAAGGCACTTGATATGCTGGGTATTAAGGTACAGGCATTTACACAGAGTATAGGAAACGTATATGCACAGTCGCTGAACTTGGATGAATGTAGTGAAAATGCCGTATATATGCCTGACAAAGATGCGGCTATGAGAGCAATAGAGCTTATAAAAGAAGCCAAGTCGGATAAGGATTCACTTGGAGGTATCATAGGATGTATAGCTACAGGTGTAATGCCGGGACTTGGTGAGCCGGTGTTTGATAAGCTTGATGCAAGACTTTCAGCCGCTATTATGAGTATCGGTGCCGTAAAGGGCGTGGAGTTCGGTGCAGGATTTCATGTAAGCACTATGACAGGTTCACAAAACAATGATCCTTTTTATATTGACGAGGATGATGAGGGACTGCATATCAGAAAAAGAACCAATATGTCCGGAGGTATCTTAGGCGGTATCAGTGACGGTTCACCTATTATTATCAACGCGGCAATAAAGCCTACTCCTTCAATTGCCAAGGAACAGGACACTGTAAATGCAATAAATGAAGAAGTGAAGCTTGAGATAAAAGGCAGACATGACCCTGTAGTGGTACCCAGAGCGGTGGTAGTAGTGGAGAGCATGGTTGCAATCACACTTTTTGATATGGTACTTGAAATATGAAATCCAGAATGGACAATGTACTGAAGATATATAAAAAATAATTTTATAAAGAATATTTAGGGGGCTTTTAATCACAATCTTTGTATGACAGGATGCAGTGCAAAGGTTTTGTTTAAAAGCCTCGAATATTTGGAGGAGGTTTTATGAAATGGTATGACGGTGCGGTATTTTATCATATTTACCCGATAGGAATGACCGGGGCACCAAGGACAAATGCTTTTGAAGCAGGCGAGCACAGGCTTAATAAGCTGCTTGACTGGTTGCCGCATATAAAGGAAATCGGCTGTGATGCGATATATATCGGTCCGCTTTTTGAGTCTGTGGCACATGGTTACGAGACGATTGATTATAAAAAGCTTGATTCAAGGCTCGGTGACAATGATGACTTAAAAAACTTTGTAAAGGCCTGCCATGAAAGCGGTATAAAGGTTATAGTGGACGGAGTTTTCAATCATGTAGGCAGAGAGTTCTTTGCCTTTAAGGATTTGAAAGAGCATAGAGAAAACAGTGCTTACAGAGACTGGTTTAAAAATATACATTTTGATTGGAACAATGACTACAATGACGGCCTATACTATGACAGCTGGGACGGACACGGTACCCTTGTAAACTTGAATCACCAAAATCCGGCTGTAAGAGGGTATTTTTTGGATGTGGCAAGATTTTGGATAAGTGAGTTTGATATAGACGGAATAAGGCTTGACGCGGCTGATGTACTTGACTTTACCTTTATGAGAGAGTTAAGGTCGGTGACTGATTCATGTAAGCAGGATTTTTGGCTTCTGGGAGAAGTTATTCACGGTGACTATACCAGATGGGTAAATAATGAGATGCTGCATTCGGTGACCAACTATTGGCTGCACAAGGCTCTTTATTCAGGACACAATGACCACAACTATTTTGAGATTGCACATACCGTAAAACGCTGCACAGATATGGGAATGCATATCGCCAATGCTTTTTATAACTTTGTTGACAACCATGATGTGGCAAGAATTATAACAAAGCTTAATAACAAGGCACATTTCTTCCCTGTTCATGTACTTTTGTATACATTACCGGGAAAGCCGTCAATATACTACGGCTCGGAGTTTGCGATTGAGGGAGAGAAGAAACCTTATGCGGATGAAATTCTCAGGCCTGAGCTTAAGATAGAAGATTATAAGGATGCCGTTAATACAAATGAGAATACAAAAAGGATTGCGGCTCTTGGCAATATGAGACTTAACAATCAGTGGGTAGGAGAAGCCGGTTATAGAGAGCTTTTGCTTACAAACAGACAGTATGCGTTCTTAAGAGAATATGGAGATAAGAGACTTGTTGCCATAGTAAACAATGATGACAATAATGCGGACATCAATCTTAATATAGGCGGCAGGTTCACTGAATTATTCTCAGGAGAAACAAGAGATTTTGACGGAAGTATGCATGTGAATATAGCAGGTAATTCAGGTCAGGTTTGGATTTCTAATAACTGATATTTTGAAAGGCAATACAGATGAAAAAAATTATAATAACGGTTGTGGTGGTTTTGATTTTGGCTATCATTGCAATCTATTGTAAGTTTATTCTGGGGCTTGCGTCACAGATGGCAAACCCGAAGGTCTCCACATTGGAAAAAGAAATGTCTTGGGAGAAGGAGCATAAGCTTTGGGGAGATTATGATGACTATGAGAAAGAGGACTATATAGTAAAGGGCCTTAATGACTATGACCTCCATGTAACCTTGGTAAAAAATCCTATACCGAGTGATAAGTATGTGATAATCAGCCACGGCTTTAAATCAAACAGATACGGTGCGGTGAAGTATGTGGATTCATATATTGACCTGGGATTCAACTGCATTATCTATGATATGAGAGACCATGGTGAGAATGAAAAGGCGACGGTGAGCCTCGGACAGTTTGAATCTGAGGACTTATATAAGCTTATTGAAGATACATATAACAGATACGGCAATATTAAGCTTGGGCTTCACGGCGAGTCAATGGGTGCGGCGACTTCGTTGACAGTGCTTGCTAAAAAGCCGAAGGTGGATTTTGTGGTGGCGGATTGTGGTTTTGACAATCTTTACGATCTTATTCATACAAGTTACAGTGTGGCAAAGGTGGGATTTGTATTGCCGAGTGTAAATACAGCCATGAAGTTAAGATACGGATATGATATGAAAAAGACTTCGCCAAAGGATGCTCTTGTCGGAAATGAAGTACCTGTATGCTTTATACACGGCGAGGCGGATACCTTTATTTTGCCTGAGAATTCGCAGGTAAATAAGGCTGCCACAGCAGGATATTCGGAGCTTCATTTGGTACCGAATGCGGCACATGCACAGTCAAGAGAAGTTCTTGGCGAGGCTGAGTACAGGGGTATAATAGGTGATTTTTTGAATAATATAGACTTTAAATAAAGATTTTTGAGATTAAAAAAATATCCTGACAAGCAAAAGGCATTAGCATTGTGACTTGTCAGGATATAAACACATATCCTTCTTACAATACCGAATTAGTGGAATTCTACGTTATGACGATTCAAGATATCTACAACCAAATCAAACTTTTCTTTTTTATACACATAATTTTCTTTGGCATAGTGTTCAATGAATATTTCGTCCTTAATAAATAGGGAGAAAAACGGCAACAAATTTTCTTCTTCGTCTTCTCCTGTAGAATGAAAAAAATTTTTTAGACTCATAATTTTATTTAAATCGAGCATATCTGTAGTCCCGCTAAGTCTGATTAAGAATTGCTGTATCTCAATTACTCTAAATCCCAAATCAATTGCCAGATTTATAGCATCAATTTCATCATTCCAGCAATTCAGTTCTACCTCTCTTTCTTCATCTAAAAACAGCTTCAACACTTCAAGTAGCCAATCATTATCTTGCCAGTCATCAATATCAAAACTATAATATTTTAGCAACAGTTTAATCTCCTCTATCTTATTTGTATTGTTATACATTGAAACTGTAATATCTTTTTAAATTATAAGTCGGAATATTTCTATTTTTATTCTGTGTGGATAAAATTCAGTATTTAACGACGGCCCTTCTGATTTTAGTTTTTTTAGAGCCCCACTTAATAAAAAAACATATTGTTGAGATTATGAAGTTTTTGAAACTTTGTAATAATCCACAGCTATCAACAATGCATCAAGGATTGATAAAAATACTTAGGATGATTTGCACCGATATATATGTTCTCATTCCTTCAAATTCACTAAAGCCTTCAGTATTTAGGAATAAATAAAATCGGAGATTTTACTTCCGTTAAGTATACATATAATCAGTAATATCAGTATAACAACTTTTACAGACAGGCTTAAATTAAGGTTAAAATTATCAGTTTTATTCATATAATATAAATCCCCCTTTACAATAATATAAAATAATTTACGCCTTACCGAATTCAGTATATCATAGCAAGTATTAAAAATACAATTTAAAAAAACATAAAGAGATTGATGAAAACTTATTTTTTTCAGTTTAATATAACTTTACAGATTTATTTATGCATAGTGCCTTAAAAATTCATTTAGTATAATAGTAAAAGTTGAAAAGATAAATAAAAATAAAGTGCTTGACAGTTGTTTAAGATAATGTATAATATTCTTTGTTTAATAACACTAAACTTTTTGATTAGAAATAGTGTGCGACACAAAGAAGGGTTTTTATGGATATCGGTTCAAAACTGAAAAGACTCAGAGTGCTTGCAGGACTTACACAAGAAGAGCTTGCCGACAGGGCGGAATTGTCAAAGGGATTTATTTCACAGCTTGAGAATAATATCACATCCCCGTCCATAGCGACTCTTCTTGATATTTTGCAATGCCTCGGAGTACAGATAAAGGATTTTTTTGAGGAAGAGACCGAAACGCAGGTGGTTTTTACGGAAGAAGATTACTTTATCAAAGAGGATAAAGAACTAAACAATACAGTCAAATGGATAATACCGAATGCACAAAGAATATGATGGAACCTATACTGCAAATCATAGAGCCGGGAGGGCTTACATATCCTGACAATCCTCATGACGGTGAGGAGTTCGGATATATTCTTTCAGGCAGTGTGGAGATACATAGGGGAAGTGATGTGTACTCGGCGAAAAAAGGAGAGTCTTTTTATTTTACATCGGATAAAAAGCATTATATCAGCTCAAAGCGTGGTGCAAAGCTTATATGGGTCAGCACACCGCCTAATTTTTAGAATATTTTTGGAGGAAGTATGGGTACATCCCTTATTGATTTGGAACATATCTCAAAGAGTTTTGACGGAGAGATTGTTTTAGATGATTTGAATTTATCAATTAAAGAAAACTCATTTGTAACTTTACTGGGGCCGTCGGGTTGCGGTAAAACTACCACCCTTAGGATAATAGGTGGATTTGAACAGGCGGACAGCGGCAGAGTAATATTTGACGGCAAAGATATATCGAATATTCCGCCCAATAAGAGAAACTTAAATACAGTATTTCAGAAGTACGCATTATTTCCTCATATGAGTATTGCAGAAAATATAGCATTCGGACTGAAGATAAAGAATAAGCCGAAAGCATATATTGATGACAAGATAAAGTATGCTCTGAAACTGGTAAACCTTGCAGGCTTTGAGAAAAGAAGTATAAATTCACTCTCAGGAGGACAGCAACAAAGAATAGCTATAGCAAGAGCCATAGTAAATGAACCGAAGGTACTCTTACTGGATGAGCCGCTGGGGGCCTTGGATCTTAAGCTGCGTCAGGATATGCAGTATGAGCTTATCAGACTGAAAAATGAGCTTGGAATTACATTTATCTATGTCACACATGATCAGGAAGAAGCACTTACAATGTCAGATACCATCGTGGTTATGAATCAGGGTTATATTCAGCAGATGGGTACGCCTGAGCAGATATATAATGAGCCTGAAAATGCGTTTGTAGCGGATTTTATAGGTGAGTCAAATATAATCGGAGGAACTATGCTTCAGGACAGGCTGGTAGAGATCTTCGGTGCAAAGTTTGCCTGTGTGGATGAGGGCTTCGGTACCAATAAGCCTGTGGATGTGGTTATAAGACCTGAGGATATCGACCTTGTAGAGCCTGAGAAGGGAACTTTGGTAGGCAGAGTTACTCATTTGATATTCAAAGGAGTGCATTATGAGATGGAAGTTACCACGCCGAACGGCTATGAGTGGTTGGTACATTCTACAGATATGTTCCCGGTAGGCAAGGAAGTAGGCATCAGTGTAGACCCTTTTGATATACAGATAATGAACAAGCCTGAGTCTGAGGATGAGGAGGCTGTGGGAGTAAATGAATAAAAACCTCAGAAAAGTGTTGGCATTCCCGTATATTCTGTGGATGATAGGTTTTACAATAATACCTCTCTCACTTATCTTTATATACGGACTGACCGATAAAAGCGGAAGCTTTACACTGTCAAATGTGCTCTCGATATTTGCAAAAGACCACTTTAAGGCACTTTTACTTTCAATTGCACTTTCGGTTATAAGCACTGTGATATGTCTTGTAATGGCATTTCCTTTGGCACTGACACTAAAGGGTAAAAAGCTGAATAAGGGAAGTTTGATAGTATTTATATTTATTTTGCCTATGTGGATGAACTTTTTGCTTAGAACTTTGGCATGGCTTTCACTTCTTGAAAAGAACGGAATCATAAATACAATTTTACATTTCCTGCATTTGCCGGGACTTAATATCATCAATACACCTGCCGCCATAGTGCTTGGTATGGTGTATAATTATCTGCCTTTTATGGTACTGCCGATATACAATGTACTTGAAAAGATTGACGACAATACCATAAATGCCGCCAGAGACCTCGGTGCCAATACGATGCAGACAATCACAAAGGTTATAATACCTCTTAGTATTCCGGGTATTGTCAGCGGTATCACAATGGTATTTGTACCTGCACTGACAACATTTGTTATCAGCAATATTCTTGGAGGAAGCAAGGTGCTTTTGATAGGAAATGTAATAGAGCAGGAGTTTACAAAGGGCAGCAACTGGAATCTGGGTTCCGGACTTTCACTGGTTATGATGATTTTTATACTTATCAGTATGGCGTTTATTGCCAAGTATGATAAAGACGGGGAGGGTATGAGCGTTTGATTTTTTCAAAGATTAGAAGAGTACTTGGTGATATCTACCTTGTATTCGTATTGATATTTTTGTATGCCCCGATAGCTACTTTGGTGATTTTAAGCTTCAACACTTCAAAGTCAAGGAACAGATGGGGCGGATTTACACTTGATTGGTACTCTGAACTTTTTAAGAGTGCCACGATAATGTCGGCTTTCAGAAATACACTTGTAATAGCATTTTTATCGGCACTTATTGCAACGCTGATAGGAACTGTAGCGGCAATAGGTATCAACAATATGAGAAAAGTACCTAAGACTGTGGTAATGGCGGTCAACAATATTCCGATGCTTAATGCGGATATTGTAACAGGTATTTCTTTGATGCTCGGATTTATCGCATTCGGCATCAGTCTCGGCTTTAAGACGATTCTTATAAGTCATATAACTTTTAATATTCCGTATGTATTGCTTTCTGTAATGCCGAAACTTAAGCAGACAGAGAGAGTTACATATGAGGCGGCTCTTGACCTTGGAGCTACGCCACTTGTGGCATTCTTTAAAGTGGTGTTCCCGGATATATTCCCCGGAGTAATATCGGGATTTTTACTTGCTTTTACAATGTCGCTTGATGATTTTATAATAACACATTTTACAAAGGGTGCAGGTATAAATACTATATCAACTCTTGTGTATTCCGAGGTAAGAAGAGGCATAAAGCCGAGCCTTTATGCACTCTCTACCATTATATTCGGTACTGTTTTGATTTTACTTATAGTATCAAATATTGCACAAAATAAAATAAATAAAAGAAGATAAGAGGAAATAAGCGTGAAAAAGAAATTTGTAAGTACAATAACATTGATGAGCCTGCTGTCTGTGGCGGTATTATCAGGATGCGGCAAAAGTAATGCAGGTGCCAAGGCAGGCAGTGCAGGAGAATTATATGTATATAACTGGGGCGAATATATTGACGAGAGTGTCATAGAGGAGTTTGAAAAAGAAACCGGCATCAAGGTTGTCTATGATATGTTTGAGACCAATGAGGAGATGTATCCTGTAGTTGAAGCCGGCGGAGTTGTCTATGATGTGGTATGTCCTTCAGACTATATGATTGAAAAGATGATAAAGAATGATATGCTTGCAGAGATTGACTTTAACAATGTTCCGAATGTAAAGAATATCGATCCTAAATATATGGAGATGTCAAAGGCTTTCGACCCTGAGAATAAGTACTCGGTACCGTATACATGGGGAACTGTGGGTATACTTTATAACACTTCCATGGTAAAGGACGATATAACAAGCTGGGGAGACCTTTGGAATCCCAAGTATCAGGGAAATATCCTTATGCAGGACTCTGTAAGAGACGCTTTTATGGTGGGTGAGAAGCTGCTCGGATATTCTATGAACACTACAGACAAGTCGGAACTTGAGAAGGTAAAGGATAAACTTATAGAACAAAGCCTCTTGTTCAGGCTTATGTTGTGGATCAGGTTAGAGATAAGATGATCGGCGGTGAGGCTGCCATCGGAGTTATCTACTCAGGTGAGATGCTCTATGTTCAAAATGAGGTTGCAAAGGCAGGCGGAGACTTTGAACTTAAGTATGTGATACCTAAAGAGGGTACCAATGTATGGATTGATTCATGGGTAATTCCTAAGAATGCAAAGAATAAGGAAAATGCGGAGAAGTGGATAGATTTCTTAAACAGACCTGAGATTGCAAAGAAAAACTTTGAATATATTACATATCCTACACCGAACAAGGCTGCATATGATTTACTTGATAAGGATTTGCAGGACAATACGGCGCTCTTCCCGACAGATGATATGCTTAAAAACAGTGAAGTTTATAAGTATATAGGGGACGAAGGCGACAATCTTTATAACGAGCTTTGGAAAGAAGTGAAGGGTAACTAAAAAATGCTGCCGTGGACTCAGTCCATGGCAGTTTTTGTATTATATTTACTTATGACCAAATTTGATATATAATTTAGTCATGATTTGGAGGTGAGATTATGCAGATTGTGCCTATGAGAGATTTAAAGGATACGGTGCAGATTGAGAAGAAATGTCAGAACGGTCCGGTTTTTGTGACTAAAAACGGTTATGGAAAGCTTGTAGTTATGAATATGGAATATTATGAGTCTAAGATTGCTAAAATTGCAGAGGCTGATTTCATTAATGAAGGTATTGTAGATTTTGCAAACGGGAAAGTAAGTGACGGAAAAGAAGTAATAAAAGAGTTGAAGGATAAATATGGAATACAATAATTTTTCATATTATCTTACCAATCGTGCACAAATTGATTTAAATAATATAGTTGAATATATTGATAGAGAGTTATGTAACAATGATGCTGCAATATCATTTATTCAGCATTTTGAAAAAGAAATGGAAAAATTTATGTAAATTTCCAAACATAGGTTCAAGATTAAACAATATATATTTGAAAAGAAATGATATATGTAAGATAACGGTTAAAAAAATTATATAGTGTATTATTTTGTTGAAAAAAAGAAAGAACATGATAGTAGTAGTAAGAATAGGACATTCTTTGCAAAAATCAAGATAACTTGTTAAAATAATAGAAAAAAACATCCCGCAGACTTAGTGTAGTCTGTGGGATATTTTTTTATGGGTGTAAAAAAATCTTTTTAGATTTATTGCACCTGTTTTATTCAGATAATCAAAGAGAGTAAGAAGCAACATTGCTATGGTATAGAATAATACTACAAGCAGGTGGAATTTATAGCTTATTGAAAGATATCCTATATATTCTCTGATAAGTGCATTCAGTGTAAAGTACCATTTAGTCTTTGAGCCGTAGCCTATGCAAGGTATGTTAAGCTTTTTTGCAAATACCAAGGCACGGAATACATGATATGAGGTGGTGACAAGAGCAAGATTAGGATTTTCATTGTCAATAAGCTTTGAAGAAAAGAGGAGGTTTTCATATGTGTTTTTTGACTTATCCTCTATTATAATCTTTTCCTCGGATACTCCCTTTTGCTTAGCATAATCCGCCATAGCAACTCCTTCGGGAATATCTTCGCCGGGTCCCATTCCACCTGATAATATAAGCTTGGCATTCGGATTATACTTTAAAAGTTCTATGCCCTTATCTATTCTGCTTGCAAGAAGCGGTGTTACCCTTGTTCCCTTAATACCTGCACCAAGCACTATAATATAGTCAAGATTTTTGGCTTTACCTATATGAATCAGATTTAAAATAGCTGAAACACAGTACATTGCCATCAAAAACAACAGGTATATAAATATAAAACTGAGTATCTCATAAATAATGTTGGCAACCAATACAAGAGGCTTTTCATAAATATTTGCTGAAGATAGTGGCATAATCAAGGGCCATACAAATATATAGATAACAAGTGCGATTGAAAATGCCAGTGACAGCACATTATTTAATCTTAAGCCCTCTTTTTTCAGTATAAGTATCCCCTGTATAAAGTAGGTGATGATAAGTACAAACGGAAACAGTGCAACTGCTATAATAAATATTATTCCGCCAATTATTACCAAGGGATATAAAAAATTAGTTCTTTGCAAAAGCTCGGAGTAATAAAAAAGTGAGAACAGTGCTGTAGCGCCTATAGTAATTAAATAGGTCAAAAACAGTACTCCTGTTATCATTCCTCTGGGTTCTTTTCTCATATGAGTAATAAATACAATACTCATAAGTAGAAAAGGGATAAAAGCTATAAGTTGAATCATAAAATCTCCAATCTGTTCCAATATGGAATGTCCGATTATTATAGTCTATTTTTTTCAATTATTTTAAAGTAAGATACTTTTTAATATATAAAGCAATATATAAAGCCGGGTTTTTTTATTTTTTTGGTTTGTGATATAATATAGTTGTTACCATATGTTGTTTGCCGGGAATAAAGGAGGTAGTATGAAGTTTATAAAAAGGCATAAAAGGTTTCTTATAAATACACTTATCTATATCATTTCTTTTTGTTGTAATTGTTATTCCTATGGATATGTGGATATATAAGGGATTAAACCTTTATAGTCTGGGAAAAAGTGCAGTTTATGTTTTTGGAATATGGTTCGGCGTATCTGCAATTATTGCCGCTATAAATTATTATGAAAATAGGGATAATAAATGAAGGTGAAGATTTTATGTTTCAACTGACAACTCAAGAAGTTGAGGAACCTTCAAGGTGCAAAAATTTAACCTTGAACAGAGGTACCGGACGATGGAGTAATATTAAGTACAATCCTTGTGCCTTTACTGAACAGGGGATTTATATGCTTATGACTGTATTAAAGGGTGACCTTGCAGTAAGGCAAAGTAGAGCTTTAGTTCGTACTTTTAAACAAATAAAAGACTACATTGTAGAAAATCAAGAAATGTATAACAAGCTAACATGCGTAAAATTGACAAGTTCATTTATCTGAACATATAAAGCTTATATTAAATGCTCGGAAATGTAGTTTGTTATGTGGAACAATTTAGATGGGAATATTTTGGTACTATATTAAAGATTAGAAAATATGTAATTTAATGAGGGAGGACTTTGATGGAAAATTTGGAGAATAAAAAAATATACAGATTTAAAAAAATTTTTTTAGGATTCTTGGGATTGTTAGGGTTTTTTTAGGATTTTTAGGATTTGTATTTGATAATGTAGTATTTTTTTCATTTTTTTGTTTTTTTATGGTTTTTTTCATATTTTTTTGTGAATGATACGCAGAGTATTAAGAATAAAGATGACAAAAGACATACTTTATACAGAGGTATTTTGGTCGCTATATTTATAACCAATGTAGTTATAACTAACAGTGGATATATCCATGATAAATACTCGGCTATGACTATTTTAATCAACGTAGCTTTTGCCATAGCCGCCATAGTGGATACTACTATTGGAAAAAGTTAAATGTAGTTGAAGTTAAGTTAGTGTTTATTGTATTTAGCTTAGCGCCACATCCAGTGCCATCATCACTGTAAATCCGAATGCAAATAATATAACTCCTATATTTGAATGTTCTCCCTCACTCATCTCGGGAATAAGCTCTCCACTACAACATACATCATAGCACCTGCTGCAAAGCTTAGAAGATAGGGCATAATAGGAATAAAGAATGCGGATGCACCAAGCATTATAAATGCCGCTACAGGCTCTACCGCACCTGAGAGTATACCGTAGAATAAGGCTTTCATTTTACTTTGTCCTTCAGCATGAAGGGGCATGGAGATGATGGCGCCTTCAGGGAAGTTTTGAATGGCGATACCGAGAGAAAGTGCGAGAGCGGCTCCTGCGGATATACCTATCGTTCCGTTTAAAAATCCCGCATATACAATACCTACAGCCATACCCTCAGGTATATTGTGAAGAGTCACGGCAAGCACCATCATAGTGGTTCTTGCAAGCTTACTCTTTCGCCCTTCAGCCTTTGTAGCATACATATGTAGATGCGGAATAATGTGGTCAAGTAAGAGTAAAATTAAAATTCTTATCAGTATATATCTTATAAAGTTAGGTTATACCAACTAATCTTTCTATAATTACATTTCAAAAAACAATTTGCAACAGTAATAAATAGGGATAAATTAAATTGTATAAAAATACTTTAATCTGTTAATCAATAATCTTTTTATAGTAGCTTATCTCGCTTGTGATAATAAAAACCGAGTTCTTTATATATCTTATATGCCGGAGTGTTTTCAAGCAGCAGCTGCAAATGTATTTTTGTTTTTCCGAGACTCTTTAAATAATAAAGTATTGCAGTCATAGACAGTTGTCCAAGTCCTTTATTTTGGTACTCTTCATATATATTGAAGCTGTGAAAATATATATCATCGGTGTTGAATGTAAAGGTATAAAAGCAAAACGATCCTATTTCAATATCTGATTGAAATATATAGTAAATATCATCTTCTTTAATTATATCAATATCAAAAACAGGTTCGACATTGTATGAAGAGAGGTCAAGTTCCATCATTGTTTCAGTACATTCATATGTAAGGGACAGACTTTTGGCTGCTTTTACGGCAGGAGAGTAGTTTCTTTCACAAATAAATGAGATATCACAATCTTTATCAAGGTCATTACAAAGATATGTATAAGCGGCCTTAAAATATCCTTTGCATCTGTTTAACATATCTGTATATGCTATGACTTCATATGTATCTATATCTATCTCAAAGAGTGCAATTACAGACATTAACTCCTCGCTTTCAAAACAGAGATAGTAAGTACATCTGTCGTCACTAAAGTCAAAGTAGAGCGGAAGATGTTTGACCTCATCCTGTGATTTAACTATATTATTTATCTTTTCTATATAAGATTGTGTAAGTTCCTTTGTTTTTATTATATTCATCTCAAACTCCAAGTGCATTTATTGAAATAATGCGTGTTTATGTGTTATACTTTCATAAATACATTATGCCCGAAAGGGCCTTTAGGAGAAAATATGATTGCAAAACTTATTGAAAAAATCAAGCAAACAAATGCCCCTATATGTGTCGGGTTGGACCCGCTTATTTCACATATACCTGATTATATATTAGATGAGAAAATAAAGAAATACGGAAAAAGCACAAAGGCCGTGGCTGAGGCTTTCTATGACTTCAATATGGCTATAATAGATAAGACATATGACCTTATTCCGGCAGTGAAGCCGCAGATAGCCATGTATGAGGAGTTCGGTATAGACGGAATGATTGCATATAAGAATACAGTTGAGTATGCAAAGAGTAAGGGTCTGATTGTAATAGGTGATGCAAAAAGAGGTGATATAGGTTCAACCTCTCTTGCCTATGCCAAGGCTCATATCGGAGTAAGTGAGATTTTGGGCGAGAAGGTGTCGGGATTTGATACGGATTTTGTTACGGTGAATCCGTACCTTGGAACAGACGGTGTAAAACCTTTTATAGATGTGTGTAACAGCGAGGACAAGGGTATCTTTGTACTTGTAAAGACATCCAATCCGTCAAGCGGAGAGTTTCAGGACAGGTTGATAGAAGGTACACCTCTTTATGAGCTTGTTGCAAACAAGACTTGTGAGTGGGGTGCTATGAGCATGGACGGAGAGTACTCAAATGTAGGTGCGGTTGTAGGTGCAACATATCCGAAAATGAGTGCAATACTCAGAGAAAAGATGCCTCATACATTCTTCCTTGTACCGGGATACGGCGCACAGGGAGGAACCGCAGAGGATTTAAAGCCTTGCTTCAACAAAGACGGACTTGGTGCAATAGTAAACTCTTCAAGAGGAATCATAGCCGCATACAAGCAGGAAAAAGTATTCTTCACTTGACTTTGCGGACGCATCAAGAGCGGCTGTAAAAAGACATGATAGCAGATATAAACAGAGTATTATAAAGAGAGTAAGATGACAAAGATAATGGACAATGGGAAAGTGATTTCCCAAGATGAATTAAGTAAGGATATTTTTTTCCGTTTGGATAAAGACAGATATAGCAAAATGACACCCTTCCGGGACAGTTTGTAAATGTCTACACGAAAAAAATCCTTCCAAGCTTTTTGCCGAGACCTATAAGTATATGTGAGGTCGCTAAGGATTCTATAAGGCTTGTATACAGAGTAACAGGTGAGGATACCGGTACAAAAGAGTTTTCAAAGCTTAAAGCGGGAGACGATATAAAGGTTTTTGGGACCGCTTGGAAACGGCTTTTCCTACAGATTCAAAGTCAAGCATACTTATAGGCGGAGGTATAGGAATACCGCCTATGCTTGAGCTTGCAAAAGAGTCTTGAAGGTGAGAAGATGATAGTACTCGGTTTCAGAGACAGTGATACATTCCTTGCAGATGAACTTAAGCAATACGGCAAGGTCTTTATCGCTTCTGAAGACGGAAGTATAGGTACGAAGGGAAATGTTCTTGATGCAATAAGAGAGAACAATATAAAGGCTGACAGAATACTTGCCTGCGGACCTACTCCGATGCTTAGAGCCATAAAAAAATATGCATCTGAAAATAATACGGAGTGCTTTTTGTCATTGGAAGAGAAGATGGCATGCGGTATAGGTGCCTGTCTGGCTTGCACCTGTAAGTCAAGTGAGGTAGATTCTCACTCCAATGTGAAGAATAAAAGAGTCTGTACCGAAGGCCCTGTTTTCAATGCTTTAGAGGTGGAACTATGATAAGTACAAAAGTAAATATTGCAGGTGTGGAGTTTAAAAATCCTGTAACGGTTGCCAGCGGTACCTTCGGACATGGTGAAGAATTTGCAGATCTTGTGGATATAAATAAGCTCGGTGCGGTCACCACAAAGGGTGTAGCCAATATACCTTGGGAGGGCAATCCTACACCAAGGATTGCTGAAGTCTACGGCGGAATGTTAAATGCTATCGGACTTCAAAACCCCGGAGTGGATACCTTTATAGAAAGAGATTTGAAATTCCTTAAGCAAAAGGATACAAAGATAATTGTAAATGTTTGCGGCAGAAGTATTGAAGACTATATAGAGACTGTGGAAAGACTCTCGGATGAGGCGGTAGATATGCTTGAAATCAATATTTCCTGTCCGAATGTATCACATGGAGGTATCGCTTTCGGTACAAATGTAGACAGTGTAAGAGATATTACAAGTCAGATAAAGGCACATTCAAAAAAGCCTGTTATAATGAAGCTGTCACCGAATGTTACAGATATTACAGAGATTGCAAAGGCGGCTGAGGATGCAGGAGCTGATGCGCTTTCTCTTATAAATACTATCACAGGAATGAAGATTGATATAAATAAAAGATGTTTTGCCATAGCCAATAAAACAGGAGGTATGTCCGGACCTGCTATAAAGCCCGTTGCACTCAGAATGGTATATCAGGTGACAAATGCTGTGAAAGTGCCTGTTATAGGTATGGGCGGAATAGCTACGGCTGATGATGCTATAGAGTTTTTGCTTGCCGGTGCAACTATGGTAAGCGTCGGAACGGCAAATTTTTTTAATCCGAATGCAGGTATAGATGTTGCAAAAGGCATAGAAAAATATCTTGAAAAGAATAACTTCAGTGATGTAAATGAGATTATAGGTCTTGTAAAGTAAAGAAACGGAGTAGAGATGGAAAATTATAAAAAAGAATTTATTGACTTTATGATAGAGTGTGAAGTACTTAAGTTTGGAGACTTTGTTACAAAGAGCGGCAGAAAGACACCTTTCTTTGTAAATACAGGGTTTTACAGAACGGGTTCACAGCTTAGCAGACTTGGAAAATATTATGCAAAGGCTATAAGAGGTGCTTTCGGAGACGACTTTGATGTTTTGTTCGGACCGGCATACAAGGGTATTCCTCTCAGCGTTGCAACATCTATGGCACTCAGTGATGAGGGTGTGGATGTGAAGTATTGTTCAAACAGAAAAGAAGTAAAGGACCATGGAGACACAGGTATTCTGCTCGGTTCTCCTATAAAGGATAAAGACAGAGTGGTCATAATAGAGGATGTTACCACGGCCGGAACTTCTATCGAGGAGACTCTGCCTATAATAAAGGCACAGGGAGATGTGAACGTACTCGGCCTTGTAGTAAGTGTTGACAGATGTGAAAGAGGCAAGGGTGAGAAGTCCGCACTTGTAGAGATAAGTGAGAAGTACGGTCTGAAGACTACAGCCATTGTTACAATGAATGAGGTGGTTGAGTATCTCTATAACAGAGAGATAAACGGCAAGGTAATCATTGATGACAAGTTAAAGGCGGCTATTGACGACTACTATAAGATTTACGGTGTAAAGTAAAGACAGGTGAAAAAATGGAAAAGACATACAAACTTATGAAATTTTGTGGCGGAGCGGGTATTGCAATCGGAGTGGTAATGATAGTTGTAGGTGTTGCTACAGGTGTAATGTCCATTGTGAACGGGGCAAGGCTGCTTGTCGGAAAGAATCATATAGAGTTTTGATATGAATAAACTTAAAGCTAAGTTTAGATTTTTGGGTCAGGTGTTATTCACATTGTATATTTTAATCCTATGCTATTTTCTCTTCTTTGCCGAGGGCTTCGGAAGAGGAATGGCTGTGGAGGCCCATGGATATAACACCGTACCTTTTCTTGAAATCAGAAGATATATAGATAATTTTTATAAACTTGGTATGATATCGGTGCTGAACTTAGGCGGCAATATACTTGCTTTTATGCCTTTCGGATTTTTCAGACCGATAATAGGCAAAAGAAAATGCGGTTTCTTTAAAACATTGATAGAAGGCTGTTTACTCTCATGTGTTGTTGAGGTGATACAGCTTTTGACCAATGTAGGCAGCTTTGATGTGGACGATATTATTTTAAATACATTGGGAGTATTTTTGGGATATATCGCATTTGTGCTGTGTAAGATTATCATATGGAGACGTGAATGAGATTTTTTAAAAGAAAAAGAATAGGAACGCCTTTTAGAAGAGAAGAAAATATCTTAGACTCCGACAGATTTTTGGCGGCTGAGGATAAGGTAAAGTTTGCTACAAGCAGAAGTGATATGGTCGACTATATGAGAAGACCTTTTGCAAAGGATGCAAAGTTCGCACTGTTTATGGATTTGGTTGCGGTAGTGCTTTTGGTATTTGCAATCAGGAAAGTGGTGGAAAATCAAGGGGCACCGAGTACACAGGTGTCGGCCTTTGCACTTTGCTCATTTTTATTTGCAGGAGCGGGATTTTATTACTCTATAAAATCTTTTAAAGACGGAGTGGCCAGAAAATCACTTTCGGTGATTACAACATTGATTGGAGGAGTTTTATTTTTACTATGGTTTTTGATATTTATTCTTGGGATAAGAGGGTAATAGTTGAGAGAATAAATCTTGCAATGGACAGGATATCTTTGATAAGAGCGGAAGAGGATACCAAGTTTAAGGACTTTTTTGCGGAGCTTGCATCATTTTTGGAAAAGGTAAATGATATCAGGCAAAAAAAAGAGACCGGTGAGTTTGAAGCTTTAAGCTTTGAAGAGCTTAAAGCTATGCAGGATGAGCTTTTCTATGACTTGAGAGAGGATATCTATGCAGGCTCGGTATACAATCCGGATGTATTGGAGAAAATGTTTGATAAGGACTTTGTTTCTCCTTTATTAAGTTTGGGCTTTGAGGTAAGAGCCGCACTTGTCAGTGTGTATGAGGGAGATCTTGAGGGATTTGTAAATATACTTGAGCTGTTCTTACAAGTCTACGGCATAGCTATGGAAGGTGGAAGCGCAAAAGAGATTGCGGATGCTATATATTGGTACGCTTCAGATTATCTGGATGTAACTGCAAGAAAGAGAATTATTGAAAGTTTCACCACTTCTAACAGGTTCTTTTATAATATCATAATGAATGACGATCTGTCGGATCTTAGATATCTTTTCAAATTCGGAGAATACATAGGTTCAAATGAGATAAATACAGCAAAATATTTGAATTCACTTGATAATGAGACTGTCAGACTGTGTGCAAAGACTTTTGTGGACGGCTATAGAGACGGTTTTTTTGCAATGCAAAAAGATATATCAAAGAGAAGTGTTGTGTCACTGATTTACAATATAGGATTTGAAAGAATAGTAAAAGAGGCCGTTATTTTCTTTGAGGATATGGGCTTTGAAGTGGTGTTACAAAGAAAGCCGTACAGACTTGCGGATATATCACCTGTAAAGAACAGGGGAATATGCAGCGGCGGAGTAAACAGGCAGTTTGAGTATGACCACAAATTTGATATGAATATCTTTACAAAGAAGGCATATCTTGACAGAAAGCTTGAAGTGAGCAGACAGACCTTTGAAGAAATAAAGGAAATTTGTCAAAGTACGGAGGTCCGGCTTTGATGGAATCCTTCGGTGAGATGGAGTTTTTGCCTGTAAAGAAGAAATGTGCCAATGAGTTCAGTGAAAAGCAGAACAATCTGATGACAAATTACAGAAATGAAATGATGCTTTTACAGGATGAGTATATAGATACTTCAGGTACGGCATTTTGTATAATAGCATGGCCTCTTCCAAGTATTGCAGAAGATGAGAAGATTTATTCAAATATTTTTGACGATATTATAAGAATCAACACATTGGATGCTACAAAGTACAAAGATGCACAGCAAAAAATAATCGATGCGCTGGATAAGGCGGATACTGTAAGTATTGTAGGCGGTGAGGGCAATAAGACATCTCTTACAATAAAGCTGCATGAGCTTAAAGATGCGACTAAGGAGACCAATTTTGAAAACTGTGTGGCGGATGTAAATATCCCTGTGGGTGAGGTGTTCACATCACCTGTGCTTAAGGGTACTGAGGGTACACTTTTTGTAAAGGATGTATTTCTTTCAGGTTATCACCTTAAGAATCTTTGCATAAAAGTAAAGGACGGAATGATTGAGGACTATACCTGTGAGAACTTTGAAAGTGAAGAAGACAATAAAAGAATTATTGACGATGCCGTTCTAAAAGGACATAAGAGTTTGCCTATGGGTGAGTTTGCTATAGGTACCAATGTGATTGCCTACAATGTGGCAAAAAAATATGACATATTTGAGAAAATGCCTATTTTGATAGCGGAAAAGATGGGCCCGCATTTTGCTTTCGGTGATACCTGCTATTCACATGAGGAGGACAATATCACATACAATCCTGACGGTAAGGCGATAACGGCAAGAGATAATGAATGTTCCATAATAAGAAAGACCGACATCAAAAAGGCATACTTTAACTGCCACACCGATATAACAATCCCTCTTGCAGAGCTGGGAGATATATATACCAACGAGCATGACGGCTCTCACACATATATTATAAGAGACGGAAAGTTTGTGCTTGAAGGTAGTGAAATATTGAATGAATAAAGGAGGAACTATGAGCAAAGTAGCAATAGTGATGGGCAGCGATTCTGATTTGTCGACAATGAGAGCGGCAGGAGATTTCCTTACAAAGATGGGGATAGAGTATGAGTACAATATAATATCCGCACACCGTGAGCCCGATATATTCTTTAAATGGGCAAGAGAGCTTAGAGAAAGAGGTATCAAGGTGGTGATTGCAGGAGCCGGAAAAGCTGCACATCTTCCGGGAATGTGCGCGGCACTTACACCGCTTCCTGTAATAGGAGTACCTATAAAGACATCGGACCTTGGCGGAGTGGACTCACTTTACTCAATAGTACAGATGCCGGGAGGTATACCTGTGGCAACCGTGGCAATCAACGGAGCGAAAAATGCGGGAATACTTGCAACAAAGATGCTGGCTTTAAATGATGAAGGGCTTTTTGAGAAGCTTGAAAAATTCAGTGATGAGATGGCAAAAGAGGTTGAGGCTAAGGACGGTAAGTTAAAGAGTGTGGGAGTGGAGGCTTTTTTGAAGGGCTAAACTTCATATAGCAGTTGTTTCTTTGTAAGTTTTTGTTTTGTATATTGGAGGTAATATGGATTACAAGAGTGCCGGTGTGGATATCGAAGCAGGTTATAAGGCTGTAGAGTTGATGAAGGAGCATGTGAAGTCGACCATGAGAGCCGAAGTCCTTGGAGGCCTTGGAGGTTTCTCAGGTGCATTTTCACTTAGTAAGATTAAGGATATGGAGGAACCTGTTCTTCTTTCAGGAACCGACGGAGTAGGTACCAAGCTTAAGCTGGCTTTTCTTATGGACAAGCATGACACTATAGGTATTGACTGTGTGGCTATGTGTGTGAACGATGTGGCCTGTGCAGGCGGTGAACCTCTATTCTTCCTTGATTATATAGCCTGCGGTAAGAATGAACCGCAAAAGATAGCCACCATTGTAAAGGGAGTTGCAGACGGCTGTGTACAGTCAGGTGCCGCATTGATAGGCGGAGAGACTGCAGAGATGCCGGGATTTTATCCTGTTGACGAATATGACCTTGCAGGTTTTTGTGTAGGAGTGGCGGACAAATGCGACCTTATAGACGGCAAGGATTTGAAGGCGGGAGATGCACTTATCGGTATTGCTTCAAGCGGAGTACATTCAAATGGATTTTCCTTGGTAAGAAAGGTCTTTGATATGACAAAAGAATCACTTGATACCTACTATAAAGAACTTGATAAGACTTTGGGAGAGGCACTTTTGGCTCCTACAAAAATCTATGTGAAGGCATTAAAGAGTGTAAGAGAATCAGGTGTAAAGATAAAGGCCTGCTCACATATCACAGGTGGAGGATTCTATGAGAACATTCCAAGAATGTTGACGGAAGAAAAAAGAGCGGTAGTGAAAAAAGATTCTTATGAAGTGCCTGCCATATTCAAGCTTATGGCAAAAAAGGGAAATATAAGTGAAGAGATGATGTACAATACCTTCAATATGGGAATCGGCATGGTAATAGCGGTAGATAAAGGCGATGTTGAAAAAACTTTGGATGCAATAAATAAGGCGGGAGAAAAAGCCTTTGAAATAGGATATATTGATAAAGGAACAAAGGGTGTAGAGCTTATATAGGAGAGTCTATGTTTGATATCGTATGTTTAGTTTCAGGTGGCGGCACCAATCTTGCCGCCATCATAAAGGCAATAGAAGACGGCAGTATAAGAAATGTGAGAATAAAGTCGGTTATCTCAAATAATGCGGATGCCTATGCGCTTGAAAGAGCAAAAAATGCAGGGATAGAGAGTAAATGTATATCGCCGAAGAACTTTAAAAACAGAGATGATTTTAATAAGGCACTGCTTGATGAACTTAAGAGTCAAAATCCCGATCTTATAGTACTGGCAGGATTTTTGGTAAATATTTCAAAAGATATAGTGGACGCATTTGAAAATAAGATAATCAATATACATCCTTCACTGATACCTAGTTTTTGCGGTAAGGGCTGTTACGGACTTAAGGTACATGAGGCGGCATTAAAAAGAGGTGTCAAGGTAACAGGTGCCACAGTGCATTTTGTAGATACCGGAATAGACACGGGTAAGATAATAATTCAAAAGGCGGTAAATGTATTGCCGGGTGATGATGCAAAGACCTTACAAAGACGAGTGATGGAAGAGGCGGAGTGGATTATTTTACCGAAAGCTGTTGAAATGATTGCAAATGGAGAAGTTTTATGAAGATATTGGTTGTAGGCGGCGGCGGCAGAGAGCATGCCATTGTAAAGAAATTGGCACAGAGTAAGAAATCCCAAAATTTATGTGGCACCGGGAAATGCAGGCACGGAAGAAATTGCAACAAATGTCGCAATATCCGTTATGGACTTTGACAAACTTGCCGACTTTGCAAAGAAAGAAAAGATTGATTTGACTGTAGTAGGTATGGACGACCCGCTTGTAGGCGGTATAGTCGACAGGTTTGAAGCTGAGGGACTTAGGGTATTCGGTCCAAGAAAGAATGCCGCCATATTGGAGGGTTCAAAGGCGTTTTCAAAGGAACTTATGAAAAAGTACGGTATACCTACAGCGGCATATGAAAACTTTAACGATCCGCAAAAAGCAATTAAATATTTGGAAACGGCAAATTATCCTATAGTTTTAAAGGCTGACGGACTTGCTCTGGGTAAGGGAGTACTGATTTGTAAAACTTTTGAAGAAGCAAAATCCGGTATCGAAGAGCTTATGATTGATAAGAGTTTCGGTGATGCCGGAAATACTATAGTTATAGAAGAATTTTTGGAGGGCAGAGAGGTGAGTGTACTCTCATTTGTAGACGGTACTCACTATGCCCTTATGACTTCGGCACAGGACCACAAGAGAGCAAAAGACGGCGATGAGGGACTTAATACAGGCGGAATGGGAACCTTCAGCCCAAGTCCTTTCTATACCGAGGAGGTGGACAGATACTGTAAGGAACATATCTATCAAAAGACTGTGGATGCTATGAGAGCAGAGGGCAGAGAGTTTAAAGGAATTATCTTCTACGGACTGATGCTTACAAAGAGCGGTGTAAAGGTGCTTGAGTACAATGCCAGATTTGGAGACCCTGAGACGCAGGTAGTGCTTCCTAGGATGGAAAACGACATTATAGATGTATTTGAGGCATGTATTGACGGATGTCTTGATAAGATTGATCTTAAGTTTGAGAATAATGCGGCAGTCTGTGTAGTACTTGCAAGTGACGGTTATCCGCTTGAGTATGAAAAGGGTAAGAAATATCGGGACTTGAAAACTTTGAAGGAAAAACGGATATATTTGCATTTCACGCAGGTACAAAAAAAGTAAACGGTGATGTGCTTACAAACGGAGGCAGAGTCTTAGGTATCACGGCAAAGGCACCTACCTTAAAAGAGGCAAGAGATAAGGCTTATGAGGCAACAAAGTTAATAGACTTTGAAAACAAATATATGAGAAATGATATCGGAATGAGTATAGACTCTAAAGATTGACAGTATAGTTTGTATTTGTTAGACTAGTGAGAAAAATAATTATTGTTTATTAGTACTTTCGGTTTTTAAAATATCACTAAAGACCGGTACTATTGTATCCGAAAAAGGAGAAAAAGCAGTGGCAAGAATCATAGGGGAAGGCATCACATTTGATGATGTATTATTGCAACCGGCATATTCGGAGGTTATAGGAAATCAGATCGATATTTCTACATATTTAACAAAGAATATTAAATTAAATATTCCTTTGATGAGTGCAGGAATGGATACAGTTACAGAACATAGAATGGCAATAGCCATGGCAAGACAGGGCGGTATCGGAATAATCCATAAAAATATGAGTATTGAGGAACAGGCAGGTGAGGTGGATAAAGTAAAGCGTTCGGAAAACGGCGTTATTACAGATCCTTTTTATCTCTCACCTGAGCATACCCTTTTAGATGCCAATGAACTTATGGCCAGATACAGAATTTCAGGAGTTCCGATAACTAAAGGGAAGAAACTGGTAGGTATCATTACCAACAGAGATCTAAAGTTTGAGGAAGATTATACAAAGAAGATATCGGAGTGTATGACTAAAGATCATTTGGTTACGGCACTTGAGGGTACTACTTTGGAGGAAGCCAAGAAAATTTTGGCAAAGGCCAGAGTGGAAAAGCTTCCGATAGTTGATAAAGACGGTAACCTTAAGGGGCTTATTACAATAAAGGATATTGAAAAGCAGATAAAGTATCCGAATTCCGCAAAGGATTCGCAGGGGAGACTGCTTTGCGGTGCGGCACTTGGAATCACCGCAAATGTGCTTGAAAGGTGTGATGCACTTGTAGCGGCAAAGGTGGATGTTGTGGTTCTTGATTCGGCACACGGACATTCAAAGAATGTAATAGATTGTGTTAAGAAAATCAAAGAAAAATATCCTACTCTTCAGGTCATAGCGGGAAATGTGGCTACAGGTGAAGCTACAAAGGCACTTATAGAGGCAGGTGCGGATTGTGTTAAGGTAGGTATAGGACCGGGTTCAATATGTACCACCAGAGTTGTGGCAGGTATAGGTGTGCCGCAAATAAGTGCAATAATGAACTGCTACGCCGTAGCCAAGGAATACGGTGTTCCTATTATTGCGGACGGCGGAATCAAGTTTTCGGGAGATATTACAAAGGCGCTTGCGGCAGGCGGAAATGTATGTATGATGGGTTCACTGTTTGCAGGATGTGACGAGTCTCCGGGAGATTTGAGCTTTATCAGGGCAGAAAGTATAAAGTTTATCGCGGTATGGGTTCACTTGCGGCTATGGAAAAGGGCAGCAAGGACAGATATTTCCAAACAGATGCGAAGAAGCTTGTGCCTGAGGGTGTAGAAGGCAGAGTTGCATATAAAGGTCTTGTAGAAGATACCGTATTCCAGCTTCTTGGCGGTCTTCGTTCAGGTATGGGCTACTGCGGTGCAAAGGATATCGTTACATTGCAGGAGAGTGCACAGTTTATAAAGATAAGTGCGGCATCTTTAAGAGAGAGCCACCCACATGATATACATATAACAAAAGAAGCACCTAACTATTCATCAGAGGAGTAAAACATGGACGCAACATTAGTGGTTATGGCGGCAGGCATCGGTTCAAGATTCGGCGGCGGCATAAAGCAGCTGGCGCCGGTAGGACCGGGCGGTGAGATTATAATGGACTATTCAATATATGACGCAAAAGAAGCGGGATTTAACAAGGTGGTTTTCATTATACGCCATGACCTTGAAAAAGATTTTAAAGAGATTATCGGAGACAGAATAAAAAAATATATAGATGTGGACTACGCTTTTCAGGAGCTTGACGACTTGCCGGAGGGCTTTACCTGTCCGAAAGACAGGACTAAGCCGTGGGGAACGGGACAGGCACTTCTTTCCGTAAAGGGACTTGTAAACGAGCCTTTTATAGTAATAAATGCGGATGATTACTACGGCAAAGAGGGCTTTAAGGTAGTGTATGACTATATGAAGAATCATATGAAGGAAACGGCGAGAAGCTTGACCTTTGTATGGCGGGGTTTGTTTTAAAGAACACGCTCTCGGACAACGGAGGAGTTACAAGAGGAGTTTGTAAGGCTGATGAAAACAACAAACTTGTAGATGTGACCGAGACCTTTGATATAGAGTTAAAGGACGGCGTTTTGAGTGCGGTTGATGAAAACAAGCAAAAAAGAGATATAGATTTGAACGATATTGTTTCAATGAATATGTGGGGGCTTACACCGAAATTCTTGGATATTCTTGAGGAAGGCTTTCCGAAGTTTTTAAAGAGTATGACAAATGAGTTAAAAAGCGAATACCTCCTGCCTTCAGTGATAGATGAGGCAATCAAATCCGGAAAGGCAAGTGTGGAGGTATTAAAGAGCCACGACAAGTGGTTCGGAGTAACCTATAAAGAAGATAAGGAGCTTGTTGTAAATTCAATAAGAGCCTTAGTGGACAAGGGAGTATACCCTGAAAAAATATTTAGTTAAGAGGAAATTATGTCAAAGCTTAGAACATTGATAGTGGGTCATAAAAACCCGGACACAGATTCAATTTGTGCGGCTATAAGTTATGCCGATCTAAAGTCAAAAACTGAAGAGGGGGAATTTTCACCAAGGCGTGCCGGAGAAATCAATGAGGAAACCAAGTTTGTATTGAATTATTTCAAGGTTAAACCGCCTAAGCTTACTGAAAGTGTCAAGACCCAGATAAAGGATATCGATATAAAGCATATAAGGGGTGTTGATAAGAATATTTCATTTAAAAAGGCATGGTCACTTATGCAGGAGCTTGATGTTGTGACCTTGCCTACAGTAAACGTAGAAGGTGACCTTGAGGGAATAATATCTGTAAGTGATATTGCAAACTCATACATGAATATCTATGACAGCAGAATACTTGCAAAAGCAAATACCAGATATTCAAATATTATCGAGACTTTGGAAGGTACTTTGGTGGTAGGAGATGAAGAAGCATACTTTAATGAAGGCAAGGTGGTAGTTGCCGCAGCAAATCCCGATATGATGGAGTTTTATATCGAAAAGGACGACCTTGTAATACTGGGTAACAGATATGAGATGCAACTTTGCGCTATTGAGATGGGAGCGGCCTGTATAATAGTATGTGAGGGTGCAGGTGCTTCAAAGACTATTCAAAAGATTGCAAAAGACCATGGTACCACAGTTATTACAACCGCATATGACAGTTTTACCGTTGCAAGGCTTATCAATCAGTCCATGCCGATAAACTACTTTATGAAGACTGAAAATCTTATTACATTTGAAATGAGGATTATCTGGATGATGTAAGGGATGTAATGGCAAATGTAAGACACAGAGACTTCCCTGTTCTTGATAAGCACGGAAAGTATCTGGGTATGTTTTCAAGAAGAAACTTACTTGGAGCCAAGGGTAAGAGAGTTATAATGGTTGACCACAATGAAAGAAGTCAGGCGGTGGACGGAATCGAGCATGCAAATGTACTTGAGATTATCGATCACCACAGACTGGGCACCATAGAGACTATCGGACCTGTTTATTTCAGAAATCAGCCGCTTGGATGTACATCTACAATTATCTATCAGATGTATCAGGAAAAAGGAGTTGAGATACCGCCGAATATAGCCGGTCTTATGTGCTCCGCAATCATTTCGGATACATTACTTTTCAGATCGCCTACCTGTACAGCCGTTGACAAGGCGGCAGGACTTGCACTTGCAAAGATTGCAGGTATAGATATAGAAAAGTATGCAAATCAGATGTTTGCATCGGCAAGCAACTTAAAGGGAAAGACTGACGAACAGATTTTCCATCAGGACTATAAGACATTTGCACTTGGAAAGAGTACTATAGGAATAGGTCAGATAAGCTCGCTCAATGAAGAAGAGTTAAGTGAGATAGAAAGCAGACTGATGCCTTTCCTTATAAAGCTTCACGAAAACAGCGAAGAAGATATGATGTTCTTTATGTTGACCAATATATTGGAGCAGTCTACAAGACTTATATGTGTAGGTCAGGGTGCTATGTCACTTGTAATGAAGGCGTTCAGACTGGAAGAGGGAAGTTATGATGTCAGCGATGCCGGGGTTATAGAACTTACATCGGTGGTATCAAGAAAGAAACAGCTTGTACCGAGTCTTGTAGTGGGAATACAGATGTAGGAGAGATATGGGAAGAAAGACTAATATTACATTGATCGGTATGCCTGCATCAGGTAAATCTTCTGTCGGAGTGGTTTTGGCTAAGAGACTTGGAAAAAAGTTTGTAGATACAGATATAGTGATTCAGGAAAAGTACGGTAAAGCCTTTTAAAGGAACTTATAGAGGAGCATGGAGATGACGGCTTCAGAGAAATAGAGGATGAGGTCAATGCTTCACTTGATGTGACGGACAGTATCATATCACCCGGAGGCAGTGTGGTATACGGCGAGAAGGCCATGGAACATCTGAAAGAAATCAGTGTTGTGATATACTTGGAACTTTCATATACCGCTATAAAGTCAAGACTCGGAGATTTGAGGGAAAGAGGAATCACTTTAAAAGAAGGCCAGACTTTAAAAGACCTCTACCTTGAGAGAACACCGCTTTATGCAAAGTATGCGGATATCACAGTCAACGAGATGAAAAAAACTTTGTCAAAGACCATTGATGAAATCTGTGAGATTTTGGGTGAAAAGCCGAAGAAAAAAAGAAACTTTAAGAGTAGAAGGTTTCCAAAAAACAAGAACGGCAAAGAAAAAGAATGTAAGAGATAATGGCGGCAGATTAAATAAAGATAAATCTAAAGAAAAAGACGGCAAATGAGAAACTTTCAAAGGATGTATCAAAAAAAGGAAAGATTTACCAAGAACTCTGCATTACAAAAAAACAATAAAAAAAACAGATAACAATCAGAGAAAAAAATAAAAAGAGATATTTTAAGAATAATGAGAATTGATTTTAAACCGGGAAATATGTTGTATCCGGTGCCGGTGGTAATGGTAAGTTGTGGCGACGGTGAAAGAAGTGATATTGTCACAGTGGCTTGGACAGGTACCATATGTACAAATCCGCCTATGGTGTATATTTCTCTTAGACCAAGCAGATATTCATATGATATAATAAAAAAGTCACGTGAGTTTGTCATCAATCTCACAAATGAAAAGTTGGCAAAAACGGCAGATGAATGTGGCGTAAAATCAGGTAGAGATATCGATAAATGGAAGGTTATGAAGATAGAGCAGTTGCCATCAAAAGTGGTAGCTGCTCCGTCTGTTAAGGAAAGTCCCGTATGTATCGAGTGTAAGGTGGGAAACATCTTGGAGCTCGGTTCACATCATATGTTTATAGCAAAAGTGGTTGCTGTGAATGTGGACGGAAAATATATGGATGAAAAAAACAAATTTGACCTGACAAAAGCCGACATGGTAGTATATAATCATGGAGAATACATAGGGCTGTCAAAGGTACTCGGTACTTTCGGTTACAGTGTGAAAAAGAAGAAAACAAGAAAATAAGATAAACCCGGGAGGCATGATTTTGAAAGAAATTAGATTTGATGATATAAAGCATATATATTTTTGCGGTATCGGCGGTATAAGTATGAGCGGACTTGCAAGAGTACTCTTGGAAAAGGGCTTTGAAGTGAGCGGCTCCGATACAAAGGCAAACAACAGGACAAAGGATCTTGAAGACAGAGGCGTAAAAACATTAGTAGGACAAAAAAGAGAGAATATCGGTGATGATATAGACTTGTTTGTATATACGGCTGCCATACATAAAGACAATCCTGAGTTTATTGCGGCTAAAGAAAAGAATATAAAGATGATGACCAGAGCAGAGCTCCTCGGCTATGTAATGTCAAAGTTTAAAGAGAGCATAGCAGTAAGCGGTACACATGGAAAGACCACCACAACCTCTATGCTGTCATATATATTACTTGATACAAAGCTTGACCCAACTATATCTGTAGGAGGTATTGTAAAGAAAATAAAGGGAAATATTTATATAGGTAAGGGTGACACATTTGTTACGGAAGCCTGTGAATATACAAACAGTTTCCTTGAGTTATATCCTACAGTAGGTGTTATATTAAATATAGAAGAGGATCACCTCGATTTCTTTAAGGATTTGGACGATATCAGAAACTCTTTTAAGAATTTCGTAAAAAATACAAGTCCTGACGGTTGTATAATAATAAATGACAAGATTAAAAACAACAGAGAAATTACACATGGGTTTGAAGGAAATGTAGTAAGATACGGAACCGAAAACAGTGACTGCTATGCAACAAATATAAGATACGACGCTTTGGGATATCCTACATTTGACCTTGTACATAAAGAAGAAACATATGAGGATGTAAAGCTTTGTGTAGGAGGAAACCACAATATATACAATGCCTTGGCGGCTATTTGTGTTGCCTTTGAACTTGGAGTAAGTATCGAAGATATAAGAAAAGGACTTTTGGAGTTTAAGGGTGTGGACAGAAGATTTGAGGTCAAGGGAAAGCTTGACGGAATCACAATAGTTGACGACTATGCACATCACCCAAGTGAAATATCGGCTACATTGAATATTGCAAAGAGATATCCTCATGACAGACTTGTTGTGGTATTCCAGCCGCATACATATACCAGAACAAAGGCATTCTTTGACGACTTTGCAAATGTACTGAAGAATGTGGATGAGGTAATAATCGCAAAGATTTATCCTGCCAGAGAGACTGATAATCTCGGTATGAGTTCAAATCTTCTCTCAAAAAGGATAAATGAACTCGGTGGAAATGCTACAAGTTTTGAGACTTTTGATGAGATAGAAAATTATCTTTTGGAGGAGCTTAAAAAGGGTGATTTGCTTATCACCATGGGTGCCGGAGATATCTTAAGAGTGGGCGAGTTTTTACTTGGAAAATAATTTATAAAGTTATAGATTTAAAACAAAGGGAGAGCTATGAAGTACGATTTTTTAAAGGCGGACATAACAAGTATTGTAAGTTTGCCGTCAGAATTTATAGATAAATATATGCTAAAGGCAAACGGCGATTATATAAAAGTGTATCTTTTTATGCTGAGAAATGCTGACAGATTGATAAATCCCGAGATCATAGCGGACGCCCTTGAACTTACCATAAAAGATGTTGAAAGAGCGATAGCGTATTGGTGTAAAATCGGTATACTGATTGAGAGGGAAGAAAATATCGCAAAGCTCGGCAAGGAAGACGACTTTGAAGAGATTCTTCTTACAAAGAACCTTCCTTCTAAAGAAGAACTTGAAGAGGCAAGGCGTATCTTAAAAGCCGCAAATGAAATCTATAAAAGAAGGCAGATAAATAAAGAGGCGGATGAAAGTACGCAGGAAGGTGAAAGTGAGTCCGATATAAAAAAGGATGAGCCTGTGGAAGCTTTGGAGGAGATAAAAACAGATGAGAAAGGTCGAAGAAAAAGAAGAACCTGTAGCTGAACCTTCTAAACCTGAGCCTCCTAAGCTTCCTGACAGAAGTCTTGTGGATTTGACAAAGTTAAGAATCGATGAGGACTTTCAGGAACTGGTTTTTTGTGTACAGACATATACGGAGAAGATCTTTACACCTACAGATACAGAGAAGCTTGCTTATCTTTATGATGTTATCGGAATGTCAAAGGATCTTTTGGAGTATATAGCGGAGATTTCCGTACAAAAGGGAAAGAAGAATATCAGCTATATTGAAAAGATAGCACTTTCTTTACACGAGAAGGGAATTACCACAGTGGAGGAAGCCAAAGAGGACAATGTAAAGTTCTATAACGAGAACAGAGCGGTGCTTAAGGCGTTCGGAATTTATGACAGAGTTTTGGCACCTGTAGAGTCAAGGTTTGTAAAGAAGTGGTTTGACGAGTACTGCTTCAGCCCTGAAATAGTGGTGGAAGCTATCAGCAGAACCGTACTCAATACTTCGTCACAGAGCTTTACCTATGCGGACGGTATACTTACCAGATGGTATAAGGAGAATGTTCGCACACTTGCCGATATAAAGGCACTTGATGAGAAGCATGGCGAGAAAGGTAAAGAGTACAAACAGACCTGCAGGAGGAGCTTCCACATCCAAGTTCAACAACTTTGAACAAAGAAATGACAATATAGACTCCGATATGCAGGATAAGTTTATGAATGAGCTGAACAAGCTGTAGTGTAGGCGTAAAGGAGATATATGGCTATAGACAATTCCTCATATAATGCAATAATGAGAGAATATGAAAACATAAGAGCAAACAACAGGGCTGCACAGGTCAGAAGAATAGAGGAGGTGTATGAAAAGATACCTAAGATGAAAGAACTCAATTCTTCAACCGGCAGCCTTGCGGTATCAAGGTATAAAGAAAGCTTAAAGTCCGGAGGTTTTTCAAGTATCAATCTTAAAAAAGACATTGATGATATCAAAAAAAGAAAAGAGATACTTTTAAAAGAAGCCGGTTTCCCTGCAGACTATATGGAGATGGAGTACGATTGTAACGACTGTAAGGATACAGGCTATATAGAAGGTAGGAAATGTCACTGCCTGCAGGCAAAGATAAGAAAGCTTTTATATGCGCAATCGAACTTGGAACATATATTGAGTAAAGAAAATTTCGACAACTTTTCGTTTAAGTACTACGATGATAAGTATCTTTTACCTTCACAAAATATTACAAACGCCAAGTACATGGACGGAGTGAAAAGATTTTGTGAAGCGTTTACAGATAAGTATTTTAACATGGACAGAACAAGGAATGAAGTGTCTGCAAACAAACAGGGTGAAAATGACAGAAGAAGTATCGTATTCAGCGGCAGTACGGGCGTCGGAAAGACTTATCTGAGCAACTGCATAGCCAAAGTGCTGCTTGACAGATACTATTCGGTTATTTATCTGAGTGCGCAAAGAGCTGTTTGAGACCTTGGTAAAGGTCAAATATCGAAAAAAGTGAAGAACAGAAGTATTTGCTGCTTGTAAAGGAAGTTTATGAATGTGATATGCTTATAATTGACGATTTGGGCTCGGAACTTTTCAATCACTTTACAACCAGTGAATTTTTCCATATAATAAACCGTAGGATTAACACCGAAAAATCTACTATAATATCAACGAACTTAAGTCTTGACAAGATGAGAGACACCTATAGTGAGAGAGTAACATCACGTATAAGGAAAAGTTTCATCTATATCAGGTTGTACGGAAATGATATTAGAGCAAGATTATGATGGAGGAAAAATGCTATACGAAGATAAAAAAATAGATACTGTTCCTGTAGGTCCGCTTGGGCTTATACCGCTTAAGGGTATGGAGGAGTTCACAAAAAAAGTAAATAACTACCTGGTTGAATGGCGTAAGGAGAGAGAGAGTGAGCATAAGGATACACTTTTATTCTCTGAGTACGAAAAGGACAACTATATTATAAAGTCAAGCATATCAAGGTTCGGCTCGGGTGAGGCAAAGGGAACTATTGAGGAGTCTGTAAGAGGCGACGATTTATACTTGCTTGTAGATGTATGTAATTATTCTATGACATACTCACTTTCAGGAAAGATAAATCATATGTCACCTGACGACCATTTTCAGGATTTGAAGAGAATCATTGCGGCAATAGCCGGAAAGGCAAGAAGAATAAATGTAATAATGCCTTTCTTATATGAGAGTCGTCAGCATAAAAAGACAGGCAGAGAATCACTTGACTGTGCATTGGCACTGCAGGAGCTGACAAATATGGGCGTAGAAAACATCATAACATTTGATGCACACGACCCGAGAGTACAAAATGCAATTCCTCTTAAGGGATTTGAGACCGTTCAGCCTATATATCAGTATACAAAGGGACTTTTAAAAAATTTCCCTGACCTTCAGGTGGATTCGGAACATATGATGATTATTTCACCTGATGAGGGCGGTATGAGAAGAGCCATCTACTTTGCAAATATGCTTAAGCTGGATGTGGGTATGTTCTATAAGAGAAGAGACTACACCAAGGTTGTAGACGGCAGAAATCCGATTATCGCACATGAGTTTCTGGGTGCGGATGTAGAGGGCAAGGACCTTGTAATAATTGACGATATGATATCATCAGGAGAGAGCGTACAGGAAGTGGCAAAGGAACTCAAAAAGAGAAAAGCAAGAAGAGTTTTTGTATGTGCCACATTCGGACTCTTTACAAACGGATTTGCAAGATTCGATCAGTACTATGAGGACGGTATTATAGACGGTATATTTACAACCAACCTGGTATATCAGTCACCGGACCTTTTGAGCAGACATTATTATCACAGTATTGAGATGAGCAAGTATGTAGCGCTTATTATTGACAATCTGAACCATGATTCCACTATAAGCGGTCTGTTGACACCAACAAACAGAATCAACAACTTCTTGGAGAAGGTCAAAAATAAATAAGATATAAGGTTTTGGGTTATGAGAGTAGTGATATGTGATGATAATCCAATAGAACGAAACAATTTGTTAGAAATCGCCACACATATATCAAAGTCTGAAGGCTATGATGCGGAGTTTGAGGTTTTTGAAACCGCCAAGCAGATGCTGTTTGAACTGGAAGATAAGTTGGAACTTATTGATGTTATGTTTTTGGATATAAATATGCCTGGACCTGACGGTATGGAGGCAGCATCAAAACTTCGTTCTAAAGGATATATCGGCGAAATAGTGTTTACTACAGTCTCAAAGGAACATATATTGAGAGCATTCGATGTAAGAGCTTTTAATTATATTGTAAAAGGTGAGACTGACAGCACCAAGACTGTAAAGATAATAAAGGATGTTTTTGAGACGGCATCCGAAAAGTCAAAAGAGTATATGCTCTTTACAGGTATAGGTGAGTATAGGAATATCGCAATCAACGATATAAAATATTTTGAAGTTAGAGGAAAAATAATAACCGTGTACTATGGAAGCAAAAGTTTTGAGTTTATTTCCACTATAGGAAAGCTTGAGAACTTGTTGTTTACAAAAGGTTTTATAAGAGTGCACAGATCATTTTTAGTAGCATTGCAGTATATAAAGACATTCGCTTATGACGGACTTACACTGATTGATCACACTGAGATCCCGGTAGGTAGAAAGTATTACGGCGGATTGAAAGAGGCAATGAAAGAAAATGCAGTAGGGTGATAGAATGAAAAAACAATATAAAGCGATGGGGGCGTTGGCTCTTGCAACGGCGTTTATAGCGATAAACGGTGTAATTGCCGATGCGTCACCGCTTGGAACTAATAACTATTATGTCGGAGCGGATGTACATACAGGCAGCAACGCTGCACATGATAATACAACAGGCGGTAATGAAATACCCAGGACAGCAGATGATACACATGGAGAGTGGGTGATTGTAAAGGAACCTACATATACTGAAGACGGACTGAGAAAAAGAGGATACACGTCTGATGACGGAGCTTTTTCATGTTGAGTTTGAAAGTATTCCGAGACTTATGCCGACGCCGGTTTTACCTGTAGTACCGCTACAACCTGAGACTTCACAGCCAGGACCGTCATTACCGGAGGAATCACAGCCGTCAAGGCCTACGGATAATTCCACAAAGTTTGAAAATAATAAACATCACGGCGGTTCAAAGAAAAAAAGAAATGTAGAATCTGCAAAGAACAACGGTGATGCTAAAACTTTGAGTGATAAAACACTGCCGTCGGAAAGTAAAGCGGACACACAACAGTCTGTAGCGGCTACTGTGAATACTCTCAGTGATGCCGACAATAAAAGATAGAAAAGAACTCTAAGGTAATACCGAAATAGTAAAGTAAGTGAAAGAAAGAGCTGAAAATACAGTTTCACAAAAAAAGGAAAGTGTCAGGGACAGATACAAAAAAACCCGACGATTCAAAAGATCGAGTACATCGGAAAAAAACAGATGAGTCAAAGGTGACTGAAAGTGCTGCCTCAATGAGACAAATGCCTGCACAAAAAAACAAGATGAGAAATAATACAAAAAGCAGTGGGTAAAAAGGTTGACAGTTGCACCGGTTCAGAATGAAAAAGCGCAGAAGCTTTCAAGAAGCTTTTAACGGATATGACGGTGTTACAATCCTGGCTGCAGGTGCATATACATGGTGGATTGCAATTGTGCTTTTGCCTATGATAGATGCATTCAAATGGATAAATAAGAAGAGAAGAGAAAAATCGAGGGGCAATGTTAATAAGAAACATAATTGAGATTGCATTGATTGTTATATTATTCATTGTAGGCATCATTATTTACTTTTATTTAAAGAGAAGGATTGATGACGCCGAATCTGATCTTGTAATCAGAAAGAAAAAAGAAATTAAGGAAGATATTGAGGATTAAATAAAAATGGCTAAGGAAAAGAAGCTTGTAGAAGAGATTACTTCCATGGACGTCGATTTTGCCCAGTGGTATACGGATATTGTACTTAAGGCGGAGTTGGTGGACTATACCAGTGTAAAGGGTTGCCTTGTAATAAGACCTGCCGGATATGCGATATGGGAGAACATGAAAAATGAGATAGACAGAAGATTTAAAGAGACAGGCATTGAAAACTGCTACCTGCCTATGTTTATTCCCTGAGAGTTTATTACAAAAAGAGGCTGACCATGTGGAAGGATTTGCACCTGAGGTGGCTTGGGTAACATATGGCGGAATGGAGAAGCTTGACGAAAGACTCTGTGTCAGACCTACTTCAGAGACTCTGTTTTGTGACTACTATTCCAGAGTGGTAAAAAGTTACAGAGATCTTCCGCAACTTTTGAACCAGTGGTGTTCCGTAGTAAGATGGGAAAAGACTACAAGACCTTTCCTTCGTTCCAGAGAGTTCTTATGGCAGGAAGGACATACCGTTCACGCTACCGCAAAAGAAGCGCATGACAGAACTGTACAGATGCTTGAAGTGTATGCGGACTTCTTTGAAAAGGACCTTGCAATACCTGTTATAAGAGGTATAAAGACCGATAAGGAAAAGTTTGCAGGTGCCGAGGCTACCTATACGATAGAAGCGCTGATGCATGACGGTAAGGCATTGCAGTCAGGTACAAGTCACTACTTTGGTGACGGCTTTGCAAAAGCTTTCAATGTAACATTTACAGACAGGGACAATCAGATAAAGCCTGTATTTGAGACATCATTCGGTATGACTACCAGAATTATAGGTGCCGTAATTATGGTACACGGTGACAATTCAGGACTTAAGTTGCCTCCTCATATTGCGCCTGTGCAGGTAAATATCATACCTGTAGCGGCACATAAGGAAGGTGTACTTGATGCCGCAAACGCTCTTTATGACAGATTAAAGGCTGCCGGTATCAGAGTAAAGCTTGATGACAGCGAGAAGAGTCCGGGATTTAAGTTTGCAGAGTCCGAGATGAGAGGTATTCCGTTAAGAATTGAAATCGGACCTAAGGATATCGAGAACAATCAATGTGTATTTGTCAGAAGAGATACGGGAGAGAAGAGCTTTTGTTTCACTTGACAATGTTGAAAGTGACGCTAAGGAATGCCTTGAAAATATTCAGACAAATATGTATGAGACCGCACTTGCACATAGAGACGCACATACATATGAAGCGAGAACTATGGACGAGTTCAAGGACATCGCAGACAATAAGCCGGGATTTATAAAGGCTATGTGGTGCGGTGACAGAGCCTGTGAGGATAAGATTAAGGAAGTGGCAGGTGCCACCTCAAGATGTATGCCTGAGGCACAGGAGCAGATAAGCGATGTATGTGTTTGCTGCGGCAAGAAGGCAAAGAAGATGGTATATTGGGGAAAAGCATATTAAGGATGATAATTGATTTACCTAAGAATGTTGAAAATATCATAGAGCGCCTAAAAGAGCATGGCTTTGAGGGCTTTGCGGTGGGAGGCTGTGTAAGAGACAGCCTCCTAAAAAAGACCCCTACAGATTGGGATATCACTACAGATGCGCTTCCTGAAGATATGAAGAAAATCTTTAAAAAGACATTTGATACGGGCATTGCACACGGTACTGTAACGGTGCTTATGGACGGTGTGGGATATGAGCTGACCACATACAGAATAGACGGTAATTATTCCGACGGCAGGCACCCTGACAGTGTATCGTTCAGTAAAAATCTTTCAGAGGATTTGTGCAGGCGAGACTTTACCGTCAATGCGATGGCGTATTCACATAATAAGGGTATTGTAGACCTGTTCGGCGGCAGAAAAGATTTGCAAAACGGTATAATAAGGGCTGTCGGTGATGCAAAAAAGAGATTTGATGAAGACGCACTGAGAATGCTTCGTGCAGTCAGATTTGCAGCGCAGCTCGGGTTTAAAATAGATGACGATACATTTGCGGCCATAAAAGAAAAAGCGAAACTTTTATCAAATGTCAGCAAAGAGAGAATCTTTGTGGAGCTCAACAAGTCGCTTTGCGGAGATTTTGCACAAAATATCAAAATGGTTTATACAAGCGGACTCTACAGATATATCGGAAAAGAGTTTGCAAAGCTTGATGAAAATATATATGATTTTTATCCGAGAAAGTTTCCCAATAAGAAACATATGTACTGGGCCGCATTTTTGGAGAATATTGAAAATGCGGAAGCTGTAAAGAAGATACTCTTTGAACTTAAGTCGGACAATGCCACAAGGAATAATACATATTTGCTTGTAAAAGAGTTGAAAAATCCGCTGCCAAGCTCAGATGAAGATATCAGATGGTCGTTGCACAGGATCGGAGCGGATCTTTTTTGTGATTATATTGAAATTTTAAAGAGTGATAAAAAGAATGTAGATATTCTTGATAAAATAGATACTATAGAGAACAGGTACAGTCTGATACTGAAGGAAAACCATGCATATGAAATCAGTATGCTTGATATTACAGGCAAGGATTTGATGGACATCGGTATCTCAAAAGGCCCCAAAATAGGTGAGGTCTTGGAATTTCTTTTAAAGAAAGTGATAGAAAATCCGCTTAACAATGAAAAGTCAAGTTTGTTAAGATTGGCAAAAGAATTTAAATAAAAAACTGCGATTTTACTCGCAGTTTTTTTATTTATTATTCTTTCTGATTTCAACAAGCTCCTTCATTTGATCCAAATATTTCTTGTTGAGTCCCGGGTTACCCTTAATCATATTTCTGATAAAGAATGACATCACTTTGCCTATTTTCGGGAAGTTGAGGTTATACTTTTCTCTTGCTACCTCATATCTGCTTTTTAATTCAAGATATGCGGGTGATTTTGAAGCCACCGAGCTTGAAAGTGAGGAAAGTTTGTCATCAATATCGGCTTTTAATACAGCCAGAGTTACTTTGCCTCCTGAGATATATTCATTGGCTCTGTTTACACTATTGGATACACTGTCTCTGATACTTGTGAGCTTGCTCTGAGTTTCACTGACAAAGCCCTCAGCCATACCTGTGAGTTTCGCTCCGACTTCACCAAATTCAGCCTTGGCTTTCATAAGTGTAGCATATGCTCTGGCAAGACTGAATGCCGCCCGGACAGATAGAAGCAAATCTGAAAAAAATATAATACTTATAATAATTACGGATGTTTTCAGTGTGGTCTTAGCCAATGATGAGACAAATTTATATACATTGACCTGCAAAAAATCTGTAAGTGCAACGGATAAAAATCCCCAGGCTATAGATGTGGAAAGTGATATATAGCCGTTTAGATTAAGCTTATGGTCACTGTAGTCCCAATATTTTACTTTAAAAAGTTTTTCCATAATATAACCTGTGATATATTCAAGTACGGTGGCGGCAATCATTCCGGAAAAATATACCTCTAAGATATTTCCCTGAAACGAGTCTGTAATTATAAGTACAAATATGGCGCCGAAGGCATATATCGGTATATAAGGTCCTCTAAGGAATCCTCTGTTTTCAAGTCTTTTGTTTTTGATACTTGCATAGCCGCTTTCAAAACACCAGCCGAAAAAACAATATATGTAAAAAAATGCAATCCACTGCAGTAAAGTATATTTTGTCATATCCGCCTCCAATGAAGTAATGATACCATAGAGGGGATGTATCTACAAGTTATTAAAATTCATAAAATATTTTTAAAATTACCAACAAAGCTTTATTTTATGCTATAGTATGATATCGGGGTCGGAAGTTTTGAAAGTGAGAGAATATTATAATAGGCGTAATGCCTTTAAAGAGAAAGTAGATATATGAAAGTAAGTATATGCTGTATTACCTATAACCACGGTAAGTATATTAAAAAGGCTATAGATTCTTTTCTGGCACAGAAAAGGGATTTGATATAGAGATTTTGATAAATGATGATGCATCCACAGATGATACTGCGGATATTATAAGAGAATATGAAAAAAAGTATCCTGATATTATTAAGCCGATTTATCACGACGAAAATATGTATTCAAAAGGGGTGACCAATCCCAGCGGAGTGTATAACTTTCCAAGGGCAAGCGGTGAGTACATAGCAATGTGTGAGGGAGACGACTACTGGTGTGACGATGAAAAGCTTAGGATGCAGGTGGAGATTCTTGATAAGAATAAGGATATAAGCTTTTGTTTTCATGCCGCCAAGGTTGAAAATCTGGACAACACTTTTTCGCCTGATCTTATAAGACCGTATGAGAAAAGTATGCGAATCACTGCAAAGGAAGTGATAAATAAAAGAACGCACTATCCTACGGCATCGCTGCTGCTTAGAAGTGAGTATATGAAGAGCCTGCCGCAGTACTATTTTGACTGTAAGGTAGGTGATATTCCTATGCAGATAATCTCTGCAAAATACGGAGACGCTTACTATATTGACAGAGTGATGAGTGTATACAGAATGGGAGTGCCTACATCTTGGACGGCTTCACAGTTTAGCGGAGACTATAAGAAAAAGCAGGAAGATTACTATCAAAATATGAAGCGGATGTATGAGGCATATGATAAGGACTCGGACTACCGCTTTCACAGTGAGGTGGAGGCTGCCAAAAAGAGACTGCGTTTCCTTACCTATGTAAATGTAAGAGATTTTAAAAATATTCTTTCAAAGCGGTACAAAAATGAGTATAAGGAGCTTGATTTCAGAGAGAGTTTTTTTATAAAGTTTGAGTATTTTTTGCCGGGTGTATACAATCTGGTAAGAAAGACTGCATTAAGTTTTAAAAAATAATTTGGAGGTATATGGATTTTTTTAAAAATATAAATTTTATAAAAGTATTAAAGATTGCAATCGGTACCGGTATTGCCATAATAATTTCCGAATTTTTGGGATTAAAATATGTAAGCTCGGCAGGAATCATAACACTGCTCAGTATACAGGATACAAAGAAATCCACTATCAAGATTGCATTAAAGAGAATAGCGGGATTTGTAGTCTCAATGTTTATAGCCTTTGTTACATTTAATCTGATAGGCTACAATGTGCCTGCATTTATCTGTTATCTTTTAGTCTTTGTGTCTATATGTATAGCATTCGAAATGTATGAGAGCCTTTCGCCTTGTGCGGTGTTGGTCACACATATAATGTCCGAAAAGTATATGAATATAGGCGTTGTAAGAAATGAAGCACTGCTTATGCTTATAGGAGCTTCAGTAGGTATAATCTTAAATATGTATATGCCGAGAAACCTTGCACATATAAGAGAGTATCAGGCAAAAATAGAAGATGAGATAAGGATTATACTTGATAAACTTGTGGTATTCTTAAAGGATGAGAAGGAAAAACTTGAGTATGATTTTGATGCTTTGGAAAAGATAATAGATGACGCCGTTGCAAAGTCATATACAGACAAAGACAATATACTCAGCTATGACTTGAAATATTTTATCGACTATATGGAGATGAGAAAATCACAGATAATGGTTTTAAGATATATCTTTATGCAGGGAAGCGATATGAACTCAAGGCCTGCACAGGCAAGAGATATAGCAGATTTTTTACAGAATTTGATACCTAAGCTTCATGAGTCAAACAATGCCGTGAATGCACTGCTTGACTTATACTTTGTCAAAGAAAAGCACAGATCAAGTGAATTGCCGAAAACCGTTACTGAGTTTGAGGACAGAGCCACATTGCGTTCAGTATTGGTAAATATCGAGCAGTTTTTGGAGATAAAAAGAGAGTTTGTAGAGAATATAAGCGAAGAAGAAAAGAAGATGTTTTGGAAGTAGGAGATACTATGGCAAAAAAATATTATGCGGTGAGAGCGGGAAGAAAGACGGGAGTATTTACAACCTGGGATGAGTGTAAAAGCGCCGTGAGCGGATTTTCAGGTGCCGCATACAAAAGCTTTACAAATAAAGATGATGCGCTTGACTTTGTAAACGCCGGTGTAAAAAAGGGTAATGATGATAAAGAAGATGAAAAACAGTCGGAGGCCTTTGCATATGTGGACGGCAGCTATGACGATACCACAAAGTCATATTCCTACGGAATGGTGATGATGCACGGAGAAGAGGAGCTTCACTTTTTAAAAAGTTTGAACAAGATGATATGAGCGATATGAGAAATGTTGCAGGTGAGATAGAAGGCTCTATGGCGGCTATGAAGTATTGCATGGATCATAATATAAAGAGTATCAGTATTTTCTATGACTACGAGGGAATAGAAAAGTGGTGCAACGGTGACTGGAAAGCAAAAAAAGAAGGTACAAAGAGGTATGTAAAGTTTTATGAAGATGCAAGTAAGCATGTAGATGTGGACTTTATAAAGGTAAAGGGGCATTCCGGAGATAAGTACAACGATTTGGCGGATGAGCTGGCAAAGAGGGCGCTTGGACTGATATAAAAAAATCGGAGAAAAACTCCGATTTATTTTGCGGTATTCTTTTCAAAAAGACCGAGTCTTTTAAAGACCATGTCATAACCGTCGTTGCCGTAATTTAGAGAACGATTGACTCTGGAGATAGTGGCTGTAGAAGCACCTGTTTCTTCGGCAATCTCAAGATAAGTCTTCTTCTCACGCAACATCTTTGCTACCTCATACCTTTGAGAGAGTGAGAGCAACTCATTTACGGTGCAAACATCCTCAAAGAAGGTATATAATTCTTCTTTATCGTTTAATGTAAGGATGGCGTCAAATAGATGGTCTACCGCGTCTGTCCTAATCTTGTTATTCATAACTAATGCTCCAATCAAATAATACTTATATTTTAGCATTGTAACTTGTAAAAGTAAAGTTTGGACAAAATAATATTTTTAGTGATTTACAGTTAAAAAAATGGTATCATAATATAATATTGTTTAAAATCGAATAACCCTAGGAGGGAATTTATAAAAATGACAGATACTATATTGAGTTTGGAAAATATCGAAAAAAGTTTTGACGGAGATAATGTTTTAAAAAACATCTCTCTTGATATAGGCAGGGGAGAGTTCGTCACTCTTTTGGGCTCAAGCGGATGTGGAAAGACCACTACGATAAGAATAATTGCAGGTCTTTTGACACCCGACAGCGGCAAGGTAGTATTAAACGGCAAAGATATTACAATGCTTGCACCTGAAAAAAGAGATGTAAACACGGTATTTCAAAACTATGCTCTTTTTCCGCATATGAATGTGGAAAAGAATATCGGATACGGATTGAAATTAAAGAAAATGCCTGCAAACGAGATAAAGGCTGAAGTGGAAAAAGCACTTTCACTTGTACAGCTTGAAGGATTTGAAAAGAGAAATCCGTCGCAGCTTTCAGGAGGACAAAAACAAAGAGTGGCAATAGCCAGAGCTATTGTAAATAAGCCGAGTGTGCTTTTACTTGATGAGCCTTTGGGAGCCCTTGATCTTATGCTCAGAAGACAGATGCAGACTGAACTTAAGAAACTTCAAAAGGCACTTGGAATAACCTTTATATACATCACACATGATCAGGAAGAAGCTCTTAATATGTCGTCAAGGATAGTAGTGATGAGAAACGGCAATATTGAGCAGATCGGTACTCCGAGTGAAGTATATGACACTCCGAAGACCGCATTTGTAGCCGAGTTTGTAGGCGGAGCGAATCTGTATAATGACGGAAAAAGACTGTTTGCAATAAGATCCGAGCATGTAAGACTCGGAGTGGGAGACTATGACGGAGTGGTTGTAGAAAACAGTTTTACGGCAGGACTTTCCAAAGTAAAGGTGAGATTAAAAGACGGACAGGAAATCACATCATCACATATGGGTATGAATATAAATCTGAAAATCGGAGATGAGATAAGTGTCGGCTGGGATAAGAACGATATGGTGGAGGTACAAGGTGAAAAATAAAAAGATAAAAGAATATCTGCTTAGAATACCTATATACGCTTTCACACTGCTTTTTGTAGTGTTACCGCTTGTATATATGGTGGTAATCAGCTTTTTGACCAAGGCAAGTACATGGGGATTTGACCTTACACCTACACTTGACAATTATAAGAAGGTATTTGAACCTTTTTATTTGAATATATTTTTGCAGTCCTTAAAACTTGCACTGGCTTCTACACTGCTTGTTATACTTATAGGGTATCCTTTCGGATACTTTATGGGCAGACTCGATATGAAGTGGAAGAGAAGGATGATGATGCTTCTTATGATCCCGTTTTGGACAAGCGGACTGATAAGGCTGAACGGATGGATTATTATCTTCAGAAGCAACGGTGTACTTGACAAACTTTTGATGTTTCTGGGGATAACCAAGTCACCTCTAAAGCTTTTATATACATATCCGGCCGTACTTGTAGGTATGGTATACTTTTTGCTGCCTTTTATGATACTGTCGGTGTACTCAAGTGTGGAAAAGATGGACTGGAGTCTGATAGAGGCTTCAAGAGACTTGGGTGCAAGTAAAATGGAGGCATTCCTTACAGTTACGCTAAGACTTACAATGCCGGGATTATTAAGCGGAGTGGTACTTACATTTGTGCCGAGTATGGGACTTTTCTATATTTCAGATATTCTTGGCGGAAACAAGATAGTGCTTATAGGCAGTGTGATTGTGGAGCAGCTGACAAAGCTCAGAAATATTCCTTTTGCGGCGGCACTCAGTGTGATACTGATGTTACTCACCACATTATTCCTTAGGATATATAAAAAGAATTTCAGGTACAGGAGAATTGGAGGGATTGTTTTGAAAAAGGTATCAAAAGCTGCCGTTATATTTTTGGCTGTAATAACTGTTTTAAATTATCTCCCTATTATTTTGACTGTGGTATATTCTTTTAACAAGTCAAAGCTTTCAAGCGTGTGGGAAGGTTTCTCGCTTGACTGGTATAAGATGCTTTTAAGAGACGGAGATATAAAGAAAGCACTTTTAAACAGTATAATACTTGCGTTTCTTGCATGTGTACTTGCCCTTATAATAGGTGTGAGTGCGGCACTTGCAATGAGAGGAAAGAAACTGTTTATTGACGATTTTATAAGTAATTTTGCATCTCTGCCTATAATGATTCCGGAGATTATCCTCGGAATGGTTTTTATGGCTATATTTTCATATATGAACTTGCCTTTCGGCTTTGTGACAATGACTATTGCACACGCCTCATTCTGTGTGCCGTATGTTTTCCTTATTTTAAGAGCCAGACTTATGGGAATGGACTTATCGCTTGAGGAGGCGGCAAGAGACCTTGGCGCAAGTGAATTTGAAACTTTCAGAGATGTGACATTACCATATATATTGCCGGGAATTGCATCGGGATTGTTATTATCGTTTGCAATGTCGTTTGATGATGTGGTAATATCTATATTTACTACCGGTCCTTCTGTGAATACTCTTGCAATTAAGATATACACAAAGATGAAAACCGGTATTACCCCTGAAATAAATGCTCTTGCTACTGTTATCTTAGTGATTACCGTGCTGATCATATTTATTTCAGAAAAAACAAGGAAAGATTGACTTTTCAACAACATTTATTTGGAGGTAATTAAATGAAATCTAAGGTATTAGGTTTGTTAGGCCTTGGTGCGATACTTGCACTTACAGGTTGCGGACAGAGCGGCAACAGTGCCGGGGCTTCTTCACAGGCTCAAAGCAGTGAAGCGGGTAAGGCTGACGAGAGTCTTAAGGGAACTACACTTAATCTGTATACTTGGGACGGTATGTTCCCACAGGAAGTGTTGGACGGATTTACAAAAAAGACAGGTGTAAAGATAAATTATACCAACTTCGACTTGGATGAGACAATGCTTGCAAAGCTTGAAGAGACCAAGGGCGGTGACTATGATGTGGTTGTGGCAGATGACTATATAGTACAGCTTGCTATCAAGGACGGTCTTGTAACCGAGCTTGACAAGTCAAAGATTTCCACATACGGCAATATCAATCCGCTGTTCCAAAGCAAGTTCTATGACCCTGATAACAAGTATACTCTGCCTTACGGTGCAGGAATTCCGTTGATTGTATACAATCCTGAGACTGTAAAAACGGAGATTACAGGTTATGATGATCTTTGGAAACCTGAGTTGGCAGGAAATGTAGGTATTGTAGGAAATTATCGTGTAATAGACGGTATTGCACTCAAGACTTTAGGATATTCTTTCAATACAAATGATTTGACACAGATACAGCAGGCAGGAGATAGCTTATGAATCTTGCTCCAAACATTCGTCTTATCAATGACAACAATCTTCAGGACTATTTGTTAAGCGGTGAGGTAGGAGCCGCATTTATGTATACTTCACAGGTAACTCAGGCACTTAAGGCAAACCCTGAGCTTAAAACGGTTTACCCGAAAGAGGGTCTTGGCTTCGGTGTAATGGCAAGCTTCATACCTTCAAAGGCACCGAACTCGGCAGCGGCTTATGCGTTCCTTGACTATATCAATGAGCCTGAAGTTGCGGCAAAGTGCTTTGAGTATATCGGCTACTTTGTTACAAACAAGGCTGCAGAGCAGTATGTATCAGACGACTGGAAGAATCTTATAGTATTCCCTGAGGATAAGGTTTCACTTATTGAAAACGGAGAACTTATTGAAAATATCAGTGATCAGGCAAATGAGCTTCACAACAAGATTTGGGAAGAGTTCAGACAAAAAACAAACTAAATGCAGACAAATTAGGGGGCTGTGAAATAAGTCCCCAAAAGAAATAGGACCATTCGCTCATGCGAAAGGTCCTATTTTTGTGGTAAAATTAACTTGGAATGAAAAATTTACCCAATACCTATTGTAATTCAAAACAAGAATATTTTCCACTGTTTCTTTCAGATTGTTTGGATCTTGCTGGATCCTGTTTTAACATTTGACAGATTGATAGGAGGAATCGATTTAAACAAGTATCTGACGGATATTCCGGAGTACACAACCGGACGACGCAGATATAATCCGGTCAACATGTTAAAGACAGTACTTTTCGGATTTATGACTAGCGGTTACTGCTCTCTGAGAAAACTTGAAGACAACTGCAAAGTTAATATCAGGTTCATTTATCTCATGGATTACCGGACTCCGTCATACAGAACCTTTGGATATTTCATCAATAAAATACTTAAAGATAAGATTGAAAACATTTTTAACGATATCAATCATGCTATCTTTAACGAGGAGCATGTAGATCTGCAACATCTCTACATCGACGGCTCCAAGTTTGAAGCAAACGCAAACAAGTATACCTGGGTATGGAAGAAGGCTACCGAAAAGTTCCGTTACAAGCTTTACGAAAAAATCACTGCGGAGATTGAGGAAATTAATGCAGAAATCGCATGGAGCGGGGTACAGATCACAATAAACTCGGAGTATGTACCGGATTATCTGAATGAAATCGTTGAGCAGCTAGTACATTTATGGGAACTGGATACCAGTACATTTGTTTACGGAAGCGGAAAGCGAAAATCCAAAGAACAGCGTCATTATGAACACTTGACTACTTTCTGTCAGAAACTTCAAGAATACATACAAAAAATTGAAATCTGTGGTCCTAACCGAAACAGTTACTCTAAAACAGATAACTCCGCTACCTTTATGCGTATCAAAACGGATTACATGGGCAATGATCAGATTCTGCCGGCATATAATGTACAGATTGGTGTAGCAGATGAATATATTGCAGTTGTTGATGTGAACCATTATCGTTCGGATATGGATTGCTTTGTTCCTTTGATGGAGCACTTCAAACAAACTTATGGATTCTATCCCAAATATCCTGTGGCAGATGCCGGATATGGCTCATACAATAATTATATTTTCTGTGAACAGAACGGAATTGAAAAGTATATGAAATTTCCAATGTTTAAAAAGGAAACTAAGGATCGGAAATATCATGAAGATCCATTTCGTGCAGTTAACTTCAGAATTGATGAACAAGGAGTCATGAGATGTCCTAACGATAAAGCATTCCATTTTTTATACAGAAAAAATGTGAGGGGAAATCAGTACGGGCGCAAGGAAGAAGTGTATGAATGCGAAGACTGTAGCGGATGTCCATATGCAAAGAAATGTAAGAAGACAGATAAGAATCGAACCGTTCGGATCAATCAGGAACTAACTTCCATGCATCAGGAAGTAATCGAAAACCTGGAAAGTATCCACGGTGCGTTATTGAGAATGAACCGTTCGATACAAGCAGAAGGTACTTTCGGAATTATGAAAAGCAACCGTTGGTACCAGAGAATTGTCCGAAGAGGTATTCATTCAGTCAAACTGGAAGTTTTACTCGTGGCGATAGGCCATAATTTATATAAATATCAGAAAAAAAAGACAAGAAACAGAACTGCCGCATAGATTCAAAAAAAGAATTTCTATGGGGTAGGGGAAGTGTGCTTTTTTTGCGTATGATTTTAGTCATTTATACACAATAATTGCAAAAAGGGAGATGCGAAAAAACTCAATCGAGTTTTTTCTCACCCCCCTTTTAAATTACATCAATCGTCATCTTCATGTATAAGTTCGGTTGTCTGATTTTGCGGTGGGAATATTATAGAAAATACTATGAATCCGACAAACGCAAATACCAGCCCCGGGATAATTGCCTGACTGAAGTGAAAGCCGAACAGATAACCCTTTGAAATATGCTCAAGGTATACTACAACAATCGTTCCGCAAAGCAAAGAAGCGATAGTACCGGCTTTAGACGCTTTCGGCCAGTAGTGTCCGAGTACATATGGGAAGAAGGAGCCTGCCGCACGGAGTGTGAAACAGAACATCAATATGGATACGATACTCTGTGTATTAAAGAGTGCGATAAACATTGAAAGTACTCCAACTATAATCATAGTAATCTTGGTGACATTCATAACTTCAGTGCTGCTTGCCTTAGGCTTTATATATATTTTGTAAATATCATTGGCAAATATTGAACCTGCTCCCAGAAGGTCCGAGTCCGAACTTGACATTGTAGCTGAAATAACACCTGAGAAGAGCAGACCGCAGATAATTGCAGGCATTGTACGAATTGCCAAGATAGGCAGAGCGTATCTTGCACCTACAGCCGCAAATTCACTGTCTGAGAATTTGCCCATATTTATAAGAGCCAGAACAATAATACCGAGTACTGTAGGGATAAAAGCGTAAACAAAGTTAATCAGTGCGGCAAGCCAGGCGCCCTGTTTGCGGCGGTTTCATTCTTGGCGGCGTAGAAACGGGATACAGCTTCCTGTCCTACGGAAAAAGTTCCGACATACATGATAACCAGTGAAATAATTCCGAACAGGTCGTATTTTGCAAAGATATTCATAGTCTCTTTAGGAACATTTGAAACAACAGCGTTCCATCCGCCTGCATACCCAAGCGCAAAAGGTACTGCGGCAAGCATACCTAAGATAATCAAAAATACCTGTACAAAGTCTGTTAAGGTTACGCTCCAAAGACCTCCCATAATAGAATAGACGGTTACAACCACAGCCACTATAATAACTGAAACCTTATAGCTTAGCCCCAGCATGGTGGATAGAATAACTGAAGAAGCGATAAACTGTCCTGCAGTAAGTCCTACCAGCGGAAGCAACATGATAATTGCGGTTATAAGTCCCGACTCCTTACCGTATCGCCTGCGAAAATACTCGGGAACGGTTTTTACAGTTGCCGCACGGAATTTCGGAGCGACAAATGAGAGGATTACAAAGGCAAGTCCCATAGTGATAATATACCAGGCAGCGCTTAAACCGTAGCCGGACATACCGTTTTGTACTACTCCCAGAGAACTGCCTCCTCCTATCTCGGTGGCTGCCAGAGTTCCCGCCATAAGCAGTGGACCGAGTCGCCTTCCTGCAACCATGAAATCAGTATTGCTGTTAATCTTGGTGGATGAGTACCATCCTATAAAGAGCATGGCAATCAAATAAACTACTACAACAGCTGTTACAATCCAATTTGCACCCATAAAATAACTCCTTTCTGTATTCAATTGTAGATACAACTTCCTTTACTTAGTATTCTAATAGAGAAATGATTGAAATACAAGCAAAAAAGACCATGCAAAAGTTAAACTTTCACATGGCCTTTATTAGGTTTGATTACTTACCCTGCATTATCGGGTCTGTCGGGTCAAAGTGCTGTGAAGCAGGTATCGGCTGCTCGATAGCGTCTTTTTCTACAGGTCCCTTTGTAGAGTAGTCAGTATATACTGTTACAGGTGTTCCCATCGGTGTGTTGTAGTAAACCCAAGCTGCATCACCTGCACGAAGTCTCAAACATCCGTCGGATCTTGCATCGTCCATATAGTTGTATGTAGCAGGATCGAGTCTGTTTGAATCTCCCTTATCATAGTAGATAAGTGAGTGAATGATATATCCGTCCTTAAATCTTGAAAGGAACTGGCAATATACATTGTCATGCATTATTTTCCATCTGTATTTTACATATGTCTTGAAGTTACCCTCAGGTGTGGCAGGTCCGTTGGTTGACATAAATGTCTTGAACGGGATGATATAACCGTTGTCACCGTCCTTAGCCATTATATACATTGTCATGGTAGCCTTGTTGAACTTGATCTGATAAGAACTCTGAAGACCCATGATAGGCTCAAGATCCTTTACAACGGCGCCTGTATTCTCATCAAGGTAGTACTTGTATCCGTCAATATACTGCCATCCCTTTTGCTTTGCACCGTCTTTGAAATAGTACTGGTCATTGTTGTAGAATGCCCATCCGGTATATGCGTTTGCTGATGAGTACTGAACCTGTCCGTCCGCATCAAGGTATGTACCCTCATATACAGGAGCCTCCATAAGTACCTTTGTAGGCTCACTAAACTCTGTCTGCTTATCCCAAAGAGTAAGCTTAAGAGCTACGATATATCTGTCTGTGCCGATAGTACCGAGAGTCTGACCGTTCTTTGCCCAGTCAAGGACTGTACCGTCATTTAAAACAGCCTTATAGTAAAGGTCACTTCTTACACCTGTGTAACCCTTTACTCTGATCTGAACCGCCTGAACTTTATTCTCAGGATCCGTATTGTTTTCATTCTCCTTTGAGTTCATCCAGTTTGACCAACCGGTCTTTATATTGTAAGTTCTGAAATAGTATCTGCCGATACCTGAGTGGTCCAGGAACAGATTGTTGAAGCCGTCCTTAGAGTAAGCGTGAGCGCTTGTATTTGATTCCGCAGCGGATATATCCTGACCTGCAGCATTTCTTAAAACATAGTGAACCATCTGAGTTTCACCGAGTACAGGCTCAGGGTTTGTATTTCCGTTACCTACATTACCGAATCCCGCGTTGGCAACCACACTGTCAAGATCCAGGTTTTCCGGAACTGTAACATTGTTTACGGTAGACGGTATATGCTCATTAGGTGATGATACCTCACCTGTGCCGGCATTATTTGAAGTAGTATTTGATGTATCTGCACTTGTGCTTTCGGCAGCGGCAGTTGTTTCAGCCGATACTGAAGCTGTAACATTTCTTCTTATTGTTGTTTCCGCAAATGCACTTGTTGCAAGTGATGAAGATATCATCAGCACAGACGCAAATGCAAGTGAAATTCTTTTTAAATGCATATTTCCTCCTAAAAAAGAACAAATTAGTAAAAATCACTACGAATGTGAATTATAACATATAAAAAGATTTTGTTCAATCAATTTTAATATTACGGAAATCTTTCATTGATTGACAAGTGTAATAAATACCCTTAGGAGTTATAGTTTATTTCTATGCCTGATTGCGGAATTTGGTCAAAATGAGTTATAATACTTTACAAATTGCTTATGGTTTAGGAGGAAATATGGATAAACTTTATTGCAAAGGGGGAGGTTGTACCGCCAAACTCGGTGCAGGGATACTCAGTCATATACTTGAGAGATTGCCGTCACAAAATTTTGATAAAAATCTTATAGTGGGGTTTGATTCAAAGGACGATGCGGCGGTATATAAATTAAGCGATGATATAGCCTTTGTACAGACCTTGGATTTTTTTCCGCCTATGGTTGAAGACCCATATACCTTTGGACAGATAGCTGCTACAAATGCACTGAGTGATGTATATGCTATGGGAGGTGAGGTAAAGACCGCACTTAATATAGTATGTTTTCCGCAAAGCAGTGATTTGAATATACTTGGTGAGATAATGCGCGGTGGACTTGAAAAGGTAAAAGAGGCGGGAGGAGTTTTGGCAGGCGGTCATTCCATAGATGACACCGATGTAAAATACGGACTCAGTGTTACAGGAGTGGTAAACCCTAAGAAGATATATTCAAATAATACAGGCAAGGTAAAAGATAAGCTGATTTTCACAAAGAAGCTCGGAGTGGGAATCATTTGCACAGCCGCAAGGATAGGCGAGTGTGACGAAAAGACATTGAATGAGGCCATAGAGTCCATGACCACCTTGAATAAGTATGCCTGTGAGGTCTCAAAAAATTATGATATTCATGCCTGCACAGATGTTACGGGATTCGGATTCTTGGGTCATCTTTTAGAGATGATGGATAATGATAAATCCTGTGTGATATATGCGGATAAAGTGCCTGTATTTGAAGAAGCCAAGGCACTTGCAGATGAGTTTTTGATAACGGCGGGTGGCCAAAGAAACAGAAACCATGTAGGCGAAAAAGTATTTTTTGACAATATACCTTTTTCAATGGAAGAGATTTTATTCGATCCGCAGACCTCGGGAGGTCTTATGTTTGCGGTAAGTGCGGATGAGGCGGACTCTTTATTGGAAGAACTTAAAAAGATAAATCTTCCGGCTGCAATAGTCGGAGAGATAATAGAAAAAACAGATGTAGCTATAAAAGTAGCGAAGTAGAAAAGAGGTAAATATGATAAAAGTAAATGCATTAGGTGACGCTTGTCCGATACCTGTAGTAAAGACAAAGAATGCTATAAGAGAACTTGGCGGCAGCGGAGTGGTTGAAGTAAGTGTAGACAATGAGATTGCCGTACAAAACTTAAACAAGATGGCAAAGCAAAAAAACTATGAATTCAGCTATGAAAAGAAGTCCGACAATGAGTATGTTGTTACTATGGGTGTGAACTCCGAGAGCAAATCGGATACAAATATAAATGTATCAACTACACAAAAGGATGAAATAAGTCTGAAAGAGACAATAGTTGTGATTGACTCTGATAAGATGGGAGACGGAGATGAGGAGTTTAGTAAGACTCTTTTAAAGGGCTTTATATATGCACTAAGTTCACAGGATATTCCTCCTGCAAAGATAATATTCTATAACACAGGTGTGAGAATGACTACAGAGGGTTCACAGAGTATTGAGGATTTGAAGGTACTTGCAAATGCGGGAGCAAAGATTTACTCATGCGGCGCCTGCTTAAATAACTACGGATTGACAGAAAAACTGTGTGTTGGAGAGGTCACAAATATGTATGATATCGCAGGTTATCTGCTTAATGCCGACCTTGTAGTGAGACCGTAATGATTTATTTTGACAATGCGGCTACCACATTCAAAAAACCGAAAGAAGTGATAGATGCTATAAACTATGCTTTGCTTAACTATACAAACAGCGGAAGAGGAGCATATGGAGCGGCACTTGACTCAGGCAGAATGGTATATGAAACCAGAGTCAAGCTGGCTGCTTTTTTTGGAAGCAACGACCCTTCAAAGGTTATATTTACATCCAATGCTACGGAAGCACTCAATATTACATTATTCGGGCTGCTTCATGCAAAAGATCATGTGATAAGTACAGTAACCGAGCACAACAGTGTACTCAGACCTCTTTATAAGTTGGAGAGTAGTAAAGGCGTAAGCATTGACTTTGTGGGCATAGATGAATGCGGCAGATTAAAATATGATGAATTTGAAAAGTATATTCGCCCGAATACAAAAGGCAAATAGTCGTCAATCACATATCAAATGTATCCGGTGAGATTGTGGATATAGAGTATGTAAGTAAGGTGGCAAAAAAGCATAATCTGTATCTTATAGTTGACGCCTCACAGAGTGCCGGAAGCATAAATATAGATATGACCAAGCTCGGTATTGATATACTTTGCTTCACAGGTCATAAGTCCCTGTTCGGACCCGGAGGTACAGGAGGTATAGTAATAAACGGTGATATTTTACTTGATACTTTCAAGGTGGGAGGAAGCGGAGTGCAGTCGTTTAATAAATGTCAGCCAAGCGAGTATCCTACCAGACTTGAAGCCGGTACATTAAATATTATGGGGATTGCAGGTCTTTTGGCAGGTATTGAATTTATAAATAAGGTAGGCAAGGAAAATATCCATAAAAAAGAAATGCGGCTTATAAAAAGATTCTATGAAGGAATAAGAGATATTGAAGGAATCAAGTTTTACTTTGATACACAGTCTTTAGAATGTGAGCCTGAAAATATAAGGCATGGAAGTATTGTATCTTTTAATCTTGGTAAAATACCTTCAGCAGACCTTGCAGACTGTCTGGGAGAGGACTATGACATTGCAATAAGAGCAGGTGCGCACTGTGCTCCTTTGATACATGAAGCCTTTAATACTAAAAAGGAAGGTATAGCCAGATTCTCATTCTCATACTTCAACACCGAGGATGAAGTGGATGAGGCGATAAAAGCGATAAAGGAGATAGCTGTAGCTTTAGTTGATTAGGGAAAGGATAAAATGAGAGAGAAAAGTTGGAAATATATAGTCACATTTCAGACGACTACCGCCGCAATGGCGTTTGAGAGTCTTTGCTTACAAAAAAAGATTCCGGGCAGGCTGATACCTGTTCCAAAGGAACTATCGTCAGGTTGCGGACTTGCATGGTGTGTACCTTTTGAAGATGCTGATATTGTGGATGAGCTGATAAAGAATGAAAAACCTCAGTATGATAAGGCAAGCAAGGTATGGCATTAACCTAAAAAATATTGTGATTTTTAACAAACAGAAAATCTAAAAAATATTTAGGCACATATATAGTTAATAATATTCGTGTTGATTTTAACACTCAAAAATGGTATTATATAAAAAAGAAATAAACGAGAGCGAAGTTTTTTATACGAAATTATGTAAAGAAAGTTTTTTATTAGACAATCGAATCAAGATTAGTCTAAAATATAATAAGCACTTCACATTTGCGAGGTGCTTATATACTTTTTATCATAGTTTATTTTAGGGGAATTTATTATATATCCTTAGTATATTATCTCTGCGGAGGTATAAGATAAATAATATCTTTTTAAGGAGGATTATGAAATGAGTGTAAAGTCAAGTAGTCCGGATGTAAGTATCGAGAATATTTACAAGCTGGACGGTAGGGTTCCTGTTGCAAAGGCGATTCCTTTCGGTTTGCAGCATGTTATGGCAATGTTTGTGTCAAACTTGACGCCGATAGCGATGGTGTGCGGAGTTGCAAAGTTGCTTGGAAGCGATCAGACGGGAATCGGCGGAGTGGAGCTTGCAAGACTTTACAAAGTGCAATGTTTATTGCAGGTCTTGGAACACTGATACAGCTGTATCCGGTGTGGAGAGTGGGAGCGAGGCTTCCTGTAGTTATGGGTGTGAGTTTTACCTTTGTGGCGACTCTGACCTATATAGCCACGAATTTTAATTATCAAACGATGATAGGTGCGATAATAGTCGGCGGATGTGTGGAAGGTTGTCTGGGACTTACATATAAGTACTGGAAGAGGATAGTATCTCCGATAGTTTCGGCCTGTGTAGTTACCACTATAGGTTTTTCACTGTTATCTGTAGGCGCAAGGAGCTTCGGAGGCGGATATGTGGATGACTTCGGAGCACCGAAGTACATGATAGTAGGTCTTATAACATTGCTTTCATGTATTATATTCAGCGCCTTGGCAAAGGGATTTTTGAAGCAACTTAATGTAATGTTCGGTCTGGTAGTAGGATATATTACATCTTTTATAGTTGGAATAATTACTATTAAGCAACTGTTTGAACAGTTTTCTACGACTGTAAATGAAGTAGGATTTATAGCATTGCCGAGAATACTTCCGTATAAGCCCGGTGTTCAATATAAGTGCTATCTTATCAATAGTAGTTGTATTCTTTGTATCTGCAGCCGAGACAATCGGTGATACCACAGCTGTAGTTGCAGGAGGTCTTGACAGAGATATCACGGAAAAAGAGATTTCAGGTTCACTTGCATGTGACGGATTTTTAAGCTCGGTATCCGGACTTCTTGGATGTACACCTATAACATCATTCTCACAGAATGTAGGTCTTATCGCTATGACAAAGGTGGTAAACAGATTTACCATAATGTTCGGTGCATTAACACTTATATTGGCAGGACTTTTCCCGCCGATAGGTGCGTTCTTCTCAACATTGCCGCAGCCTGTACTTGGAGGTTGTACAATAATGATGTTCGGTACAATAGTGGTAAGCGGTATGAATATGATCGGAAAATGCGGATTCAACCAGAGAAATACAATTATTGCCGCACTTTCTATAAGTATAGGTATCGGATTCACACAGACGCCTGATATATTCAACTATTTCCCTAAGATAATAGCTGATATATTTGCAGGAAACTCTGTTGCAGGTGTATTTGTGCTTTCAATGATTATGAACTTTATTTTACCTAAGGATATGGATGTAAAGAAATTGGCAGGAATGTAGATGATGATTTCATTAGTTGGTGGTGGTGGAAAGACCACCACCATGTTTATATCGGTAACTTTTTTGCAAATATGGGAAAGAAAGTGATTATCACCACTTCCACCCATATAGTAAAACCTGAAAAATTTGCAGAGATAAAATCAGCAAAGGAACTTTGCAATATCTCATTTGGCGATGAGCCTGTAGTGGTAGGCATAGATGAGGGGAAAAAGCTTTCCTCACTACCGGTGTCGGAACTTGAGAAATTTAAAGATTATGCCGATATTGTTCTTGTCGAAGCGGACGGAGCAAAGAGGCTTCCGATAAAGATACCAAGAGAAGAAAACGAGCCTGTTATACCTGAAGGCAGCGATGTATGCATAGTATGTATGGGTATTGACGCCGTAGGTAAGACTTTAAAAGAAAAGTGCTTCAGATATGAGAGAGCATATGATATATTCGGATGGAGTGAAGAACATATACTGACCTGTGAGGACGCGGCAAGGATTTTGACAAGCAAATACGCAGGTTTAAAGGGAGTTGATGATGTAAGAACCGTCTTTGTTATAAATAAGGCGGATAGCGATACTGATTTGCAAAAAGCTTTGGAAATAAAAAAGTATATTGAATTTTATTGTAAAGAAAGCGGTCTAAAAAATTTCAGAGTTGCTATAACATCTTATGAAAGTAAAAGAGAGTTTTGTGACTTTGATTTTTTGACTGAGGGAAAGTAAGATGGATAAGAAAGTTTGGATAAGAGGTGCCGGAGATCTGGCTACAGGTATAGGGGCAAAATTTTTCAGAGCGGGATTTGATGTGATAATGTCGGACATTGCCGTTCCTACTACAGTCAGAAGAACTGTGGCATTCTCACCTGCCATATACGAGGGAGAGCAGATTGTTGAGGGTATAAAGGCAAAACTTTGTAAAGATATATCTGAAGCGGATACCGTACTTAAGTCAAACTGTGTAGCCGTAATTGTGGATGAGAGCGGAGATATTATGAGGGAGTATAAGCCCGATATAATAATAGATGCTATCATAGCCAAGAAAAATATCGGAACAAAGAAAAGTGACGCTTCCATAGTAATAGGAGTAGGACCGGGCTTTGAAGCGGGTGTGGACTGCCATGCCGTAGTGGAAACCAAGCGCGGACATAATCTCGGAAGAGTTTTGTGGAAAGGAAGCGCTTATCCGAATACAGGAGTTCCGGGAAATATAGGCGGTTACACTGTAGAAAGAATAATAAGAGCAACCGCGGACGGCAATTTTAAGGCTGCAGTACATATAGGTGATATGGTGAAGGCGGGGGATCTGCTTGCTTACTGTGATGAAACTCCTATATATGCAAATATTGACGGAATAGTCAGAGGACTTTTACAAGACGGTGTAAGAGTAAAGAAAGGAATGAAATCGGGAGATGTCGATCCGAGAGCCGAAAGAGAGTACTGCTTTACAATTTCCGATAAGGCAAGTGCTGTAGGCGGCGGAGTATTGGAAGCGGTTTTAAGTTTGTTAAACCCAAGGGTGAACTGATGGATTTGGTGATTTTGGCGGCAGGTGAAGGTAAGAGATTCGGCGGAGATAAGCTTTTAGCTGATATAGACGGATTAAAGCTTTATGAATATATGGAAAAGATATATGAAAGGGCATATAACTTTGAAAATAAAGTTATAGTAAGCGGAAATTCAGATATCCTTGAATACTATAAATCAAAAGGATTTATTGATGTTGTCAATAATAAACCGGAGCTCGGTAAGTCAAGATCTATAAAGCTGGCGGTTAAAACACTAAAAGAAATCAATCATTCGGACAGTGTAATGTTCGGAGTGTGCGATCAGCCGCTTTTAAACCCTGTAACAGTTAATAAGCTGATAAATGAGTTTCAAAGCTCAAATAAAAGCATATGCAGTGTAAGGTGTAAGGAAAGACTTGGAAATCCCTGTATCTTTTCGGCTGACCGGTTTGATGAATTACTTTCTTTAGGCGATGATGAAGGCGGTAAAAAAATAATCAAAAAGCATCTTGACGAGACTTTATTTGTAGACATAGAGGATGAGGATGAGCTTTTAGATATCGATACAAAGGAAGTGTATCAATATATTTTAGATAAAATTTACAAAAGAAACTAAGCATAGCAAGGAAAATAAACTGAAAATTCATTGAATATATCAATAAGTAGAGATATATAATTATGCAATATTACAGAAAGTATTTGACTTATATTGAGATAGATGTTATTATATACATAAGTATTGACTTAAGTTTAATATTTGCTTGGATATAAGACAATAATATTTAGTACAGGACTTATATATGCTCATAATCGGATGAGCGTCTCTACCAATTACCGTAATAATTGACTATAAGCCCACTGACATTGTGGGATTAGTGAGGTGTTTCCATACACAATGTTGGACACCTCATTTTTATTTAGGGGGAAAAGTGATAGTTAAGGGGAATTTGATAGATTGTACCGATAAGTGTACAATCCGTATAAGAGAAAAAAGTTGTATATTGATTAAGAATAATGTTATATTTAATGTATATTCAGAGAATATGCTTCCTGAACTCCTTAAAGATGAGAAAGTGGTGGACTATAAGGATGCTCTTATTTTTCCGGGGCTTATAGATATGCATTTGCATGCGCCGCAGTTTCCTTTCAGAGGACTTGGAAGTGATATGGAGTTGCTTGACTGGCTGAATACATATACATTTCCCGAGGAAGCAAAATATAAGGATATTGTTTATGCAAAAAAAGCTTATACAAAATTTGTAGAATCACTTAAAAAAAGCTTTACCACAAGAGCGATTATATTTGCAACACTACATAAAGAAGCGACGGTTTTGCTTATGGATTTGCTTGAAAACAGCGGATTGAAATGCTTTGTAGGTAAGGTGAATATGGACAGAAACTCGCCTGAAAATCTTGTTGAGAGTACTGATGAGTCGGTAGAGTCTACAAAGGAGTGGCTTGATATTTGTAAAGGAAGGTATAAAAATACATTTCCTATAATCACGCCGAGGTTTATACCGAGCTGTAGCGATAATCTTTTAAGGGAACTTGGCAGGATACGAGGAAGTGAGTACGGACTCCAATCACACTTGTCTGAAAATCCCAAGGAGTTGGAGTGGGTGAAAGAGCTTTGCCCGGATTCTTTAGGGTATCTTGATGCCTACGACAAAAGGGAGTGTCTACATAAAAGCAGGTTTTCCACGGTTATGGCACATTGTGTGTACTCCGATGAGTCTGAAATGAAGCTTTTAAAAGACAGAGATGTTTTTGTGGCTCATTGTCCGCAGTCAAATATATGCCTTTCATCAGGTATAGCACCTGTAAGAAAGTTTTTAGACAGAGGTATCAAGGTGGGACTTGGCAGTGATATTGCGGCAGGGTATTCACTGAATATACTTAAGCAAGCTGTTGAAGCAATAGGGCTTTCAAAACTCTATTGGAGATATATAGATAAAAATTCAAGACCTTTAAAACCGTCGGAAGTCTTTTCCATGGCTACAAGAGTTGCAGGGTCTTATTTCGGAAAGGTAGGTGCATTGGAAAAAGGATTTGAAGCGGATTTATTGGTTGTAGATGACAGCACATTGAATGAAGGCATAGATGATATAAAAAAGAGATTTGAAAGATTTTTATATTTGTCGGATGAATGTTCTTTGGTAGCCAAATATGTAGCCGGAGAACAAATTTTATAATAGAGAGGAATGAATATGGAGGTTGGAAAGAGTATTGTCAGAGTGGATGCATTTGACAAGGTCACAGGCAGAACAAAGTATACTGACGATTTATGTGACGCAAGTGCATATGTGGCAAAGATTTTGCATTCTACGATAGCTCATGGTAGAGTGCTTTCAATTGACACCACAGAGGCTGAAAAAATTGAAGGTGTTGTAAAGATTATTACCTGTTTTGACTTGGGAGAGTATAAAAACTACTTCCCTACCGCAGGACATCCTTGGTCTACAGACCCGGGTCATCAGGATGTGGCGGACAGACTTTTACTTACAGATGAAGTCAAATTCTACGGCGATGATATTGCGGCGGTTGTAGCTGAAAATGAAGTGGCTGCAAATCAGGCAATCAGAGCATTGAAAGTTGAATATGAGGAGTATCCTGTAGTTACAGATGTGCTTGAGGCTATAAAGGACGGAGCACCGCAGATACATAAAAATTATCCCAACAATATTTTGAAGCATACAAGTATCAGCAAAGGAAACTACGCGGAAGCTATAAAAGAAGAGGGACTTACAGTAGTTGACAGATGGTATGAGACTCCGACCGTACAGCATTGCCATATTGAAAACTTTATCTGCTATGCTTATGCTGAAGGCAAAAGAGTTACGGTAGTTGCGTCCACACAGATTCCGCATATCGGAAGAAGAGTTGTAGGACAGGCTCTCGGTATTCCGTGGGGAGATGTAAGAATAGTAAAACCGTATATAGGTGGCGGATTCGGTAACAAGCAGGATATTTTGTACGAGCCGCTTTGTGCATTCCTTTCACTCAAGGTGGGCGGACATCTTGTAAAGCTTGATTGCAGCAGAGAAGAGACTTTTGTTGCCAACAGAGTAAGACACGGAATCAAGTTCCATATAATTTCTCATGTAAGAAAAGACGGCACATATGCAGCCAGAAAGATAGAGATATTCTCAAATCAGGGAGGATATGCTTCACACGGACATTCAATAGCGGCTAAGGGACTCGGATGTTTCCCACAGCTTTATCCATGTGACAATATAGAGGGTGATGCATACACCGTATTTACGAACAGACCAGTAGCCGGAGCGATGAGAGGATACGGAATACCGCAGGCAATGTTTGCGGTGGAATCACATACGGAGGATGTAGCCAAGATAATGGGCATACCTTCTATCGAGTTCAGACTTAAGAACCTTATGCCTGTAGGCTTCAAAGACGGATTCTCAAAAATGTCAACTACTACGATACATTCAGACAGTGTATTGAAAAAGGTAAAGCTTATATGGACTATGACAATAAGCTGAAAGAATATGCAAATCAGACAGGAAGAATCAGAAAAGGTGTAGGTATGGCCGTGTTCTGGTATAATACGGCGGTTTGGCCTATTTCACTTGAGTCTTCATCATCAAGACTTGTACTCAATCAGGACGGTTCCGTATCACTTCAGCTTGGTGAAACCGAAATCGGACAGGGTGCCGACACCGCATTTTCACAGATGGCGGCAGAAGCAATCGGAATCAGAGTGGAGGATGTACATGTTGTATCATGTCAGGATACGGATGTTACTCCTTTCGGTACAGGTGCATATGCTTCAAGACAGACCTATGTCGGCGGATTTTCCATAGCAAAGACTGCAGGACTTTTAAAGAAAAAGATTCTTGACTATGCATACATTCTTACAAACATGCCGCCTGAAATCACAGATATCAAAAACGGCATGATAGTAAGAACAACAGACAATATGGAGCTTATTTCACTTAAGGATCTGGCAACCGAGGCACTCTATTCAACAAGTGACAGCAGACATATAACAGCCGAGGCTACAGCACAGATAAAATCAAATGCTTATTCATTCGGATGCTGCTTTGCAGAGGTGGAAGTGGATATTGATATGTGCAAGGCAAAGCTTGTAAAGATAATCAATGTACACGACTGCGGTAAGCTTATAAATCCGGCTCTGGCAAAAGCACAGGTGGAAGGCGGTATGAGCATGGGTATAGGATATGCGCTTTCCCGAAATACAGCTTGTAGATGAGAAGACAGGTAAAGTGCTCAATGATAATTTCCTTGATTATAAATTATCAACCGCCATGGATCATCCTCATCTTGAGACTGCATTTGTGGAAAATCCTGAGCCTACTTCACCGTTCGGAACGAAGTCTTTGGGCGAGCCGCCGGTATGTCCGGTAGCACCTGCCATAAGAAATGCCGTTATGCAGGCAACAGGAGTGGGAGTAAATGAGATTCCGCTTCGTCCGGCAAAATTGTTTGAATATTTTGATAAAGCAGGTTTACTTAAGTAGGAGGGAAAAATGTACGATATAAAAGCTTTATATGAGGCTGAAAGTGTTGATGACGCTTGCAGACTTCTAAAGGAACATCCGGGCTCACAGGTTATTGCCGGCGGAAGCGATGTCTTGGTACAGGTAAGAGAGGGTAAAAGAGCAGGCAAGGAGCTTGTAAGTATCTATATGCTTGACGAGCTTAGAGGAATCTGCCTTGATGAAGGTGAGAATATCAGAATAGGTTCTTTGACCAGCTTTTCACATATCACAAAGAACCCTATTATTCAAAAGTATATAAATGTACTCGGTGAGGCTGTGGATCAGATAGGCGGACCTCAGATCAGAAATATAGGAACTATCGGAGGTAATACCTGTAACGGAGTGACATCTGCAGACTCCGCATCGACTCTTTTTGCATGGGATGCACAGGTTGAGATAGCCGGAGAAGGTTACAGAAGAGTTGTACCTATAAATGAATTCTATATAAAAGCGGGAACTGTGGCGTTGAAAGAGGGAGAGATACAGACTGCAATAATTATCCCGAAGAAAGCTTATGAAGGTTATAAGGGTCACTATATAAAGTATGCCATGAGAGAGGCGATGGATATTGCAACTACAGGTTGTTCCGTGAATGTAAAACTTTCAGCGGACAAAAAGATATTTGAAGATGTAAGAATTGCCTACGGTGTAGCAGGTCCTATACCTATGAGAGTTCCGAGTGCGGAGAATTTCCTTAGAGGAAAAGAAGTAAATGATGAGAATATGGAGGCTTTCTCACAGAAGGTACTTGATGATATAAATCCTCGTGATTCATGGAGAGCAAGCAAGGCTTTCAGATGCCATATAGGTGTTGTAATGGCAAAGAGAGCTTGTGAAAAGGCTGTAAAACAGGCAGGAGGTGTGGTCGATGACAGGACAGAGATATAAACTGGTCACTTGTACTATAAACGGTAAGAAGTGTGAGAAGATGGTGGACGTAAGAAGTTCTCTTACAGATATGCTAAGAAATGACTACAGACTTACTTCTGTGAAAAAGGGCTGTGAAGTAGGAGAATGCGGAGCCTGCAATGTACTTATAGACGGTGAGGCGTTCAACTCATGTATTTATCTGGCAGTATGGGCTGAAGGTAAGGATATTTGACACTTGAAGGTCTCATGGGACCGAACGGTGAGATTTCCGATTTGCAGCAGGCATTTATAGATGAATCTGCAATTCAGTGCGGTTTTTGTACACCGGGATTTGTAATGTCGGCTACAGAAATCTTAAACAGCGGTAAGCTCTATACAAAGGAAGAGCTTAGAAAACTTCTTTCAGGACATCTTTGCAGATGTACAGGTTATGAAAACATACTTGTAGCGGTTGAAAAGACTATGAAGAAGAGGCTTGGAGTAGAGTAAACTTTATCATGGAGGGGGTATGATAGAGAAGGACGATTTAAAGAAGCTGATAGATGTGGCAGCCGGCAGAAAGAAGGCCGATCTGGTACTCAAAAACGGCAACATTGTGGACTTATGCGGAGGTAAAATTTTAAAAGCCGATTTGGCAATAACAAACGGACTTATAGCAGGTTTTGGCGAATATGAAGGTGAAAGAGAGATAGATGTAACGGGAAAGTATATCTCTCCGGGACTTATGGATGCACATATCCATATAGAGTCTTCTTATACCACGCCTGAAGAGTTCGGAAAGATGGTGGTGCCTCACGGCACTACCACGGTAATTGCGGATCCGCATGAGATAGTGAACGTATGCGGACTTAAAGGATTTTCATATATGAAAAATGCGGCCGAAAATACCGCACTTGATATAAAGTATATGATGCCTTCCTGTGTTCCGGCTACAAATCTGGAGGATTCAGGTTTTGTTATATCGGCTGAGGATATGAAAGCTGATATTATATCGGAGGATGTTTTGGGTCTTGGCGAGTTCATGGACTTTAACGCTGTAATACAAAAAGATGATACCGCACTTGATAAGATACTTCTGGCAGGTCGTCATAAAAAGATTATAGACGGTCACAGCCCGAATCTTAAGGGTAACAGTTTAAACGCCTATGTCTGCGCAGGTATAAATACGGACCACGAATGTTCTACGCTTGAAGAGATGGAAGACAGGCTGAGCCGCGGTATATATGTCCAGCTGCGACAAGGTTCGGCCTGTCATAATCTGAAGGCACTGATTCCGGGTATTAACGAGTTTAACTTCAGAAGATGTCTGTTATGTTCTGATGACAGACAGCCTAAGACAATATTTGAAGAAGGTCATCTTGAGTATCATCTGCGTACTTTGGTAAGAGCGGGAATTTCGCCTGTTATGGCACTTTCTATGGCTACAGTCAATGTAAGCGACTGCTACCGTCTTTTTGACAGAGGAATTATTGCTCCGGGAAAAAGAGCCGACCTTGTTGTATTTGACGATTTATATGATTTTTCCTGTGTCATCCGTATTTATTCTGGGTGAAGAGGTGGCAAGAGACGGCAAATATCTGAGAGAGACAAAAAGATATGATATCAGCGAAGTATCCGATACAGTTTGCCTTAATAATTTCAAAAAAGAAATGCTACAAATGTGGCTTAAATCAGATGATGTCTATGCTATAGAGATGATTGCAGGCGGCGTATTGTCAAAGAAATCGAAGATTAAGATAAAAAGATGTGACGGACTTTTTGTCTTTGATAAGGATATAGATGCCTGTAAGTGTGCCGTTATAGAGAGACATCATAATACAGGTAAGGTCGGACTTGGAATAATAAAGGGCTACGGCATAAAATGCGGTGCAATAGCCGCATCGGTTGCACATGACTCACACAATATTATATGTATAGGTACAAATGATGACGATATGTACCTGGCTATAGAAAACATAAAAGAAAACGGAGGCGGATTTGCTCTGGCAAAGGACGGTAAGATTTTGGAGAGTCTTTCACTTCCGGTAGCAGGTCTTATGAGTGATTTGAGCGGCGAGGAAGTCGCAAAAAAGCTGCTTGGTTTGCATGAAAAGGCTGTAAATGAGCTTGGTGTAAACACACAACTTGAGCCTGTAATGTCACTTACTTTTATGTCTTTGATTGTCATTCCTGAAATAAAGCTGACAGCAAGGGGGATATTTGATGTTTTTGAGAACAGATTCATAGATATTGAGGCATAATAAATTTAAAATATCAAAAGGCAGTGAAGCGGCAATCCAAGACTTATAAAAATAAAACTCCGGGCCGAATACCGGAGTATAATAAAAAAAAGGAGACTATATATGGAAAAGTTTTTTAAGCTAAAAGAAAACAAAACGGATGTAAAGACTGAGATAATAGCCGGTATTACAACCTTTATGACAATGGCATATATACTGGCAGTCAATCCCAACATCCTAAGTGCGGCAGGTATGGACAGAGGAGCCGTATTTACCGCAACAGCGATAGCTTCATTTGTAGGCACACTGCTTATGGCATTGTTTGCAAATTATCCTTTCGCACTTGCGCCGGGTATGGGACTTAATGCATATTTTACTTATAGTGTAGTTTTAGGGAAGGGATATACATGGCAGACAGCACTTACAGCGGTATTTGTAGAAGGTATTATATTTATAGCACTCTCAGTTACAAATGTGCGTGAGGCTATTTTTAATGCCGTACCGAGGAATCTTAAGTCTGCGGTCAGTGTAGGTATCGGACTTTTTATCGCATTTATCGGACTTCAAAATGCCAAGATTGTTATCGGCGGTGCAACTCTTGTAGAGCTGTTCTCCATTAAGGGTTACAATGCCGTACATGGTGTTGAGGGTGCGGTTGCTACAACCAACGATGCCGGAATTACGGTAATTATCGCAATAATAGGTGTGCTTATAACTGCATTCCTTGTTGTAAAGGAGATAAAGGGAAATATCCTCTTAGGAATCCTGGCTACATGGATACTTGGAATTATTGCGCAGCTTTCAGGTCTTTATGTGCCGAATCCTGCACTCGGTTTTTACAGTGTATTGCCTGATTTTTCAAACGGACTCAGTATTCCGAGCATAGGACCGGTTTTATTCAAGCTTCAGTTTGACAAGATTGCATCACTGGAATTTGTAGTAGTAATGTTTGCATTCCTTTTTGTGGATATGTTTGATACCATAGGTACTTTAATCGGTGTATCTACAAAGGCCGGTATGCTTGATAAGGACGGTAAGTTGCCGAATATCAGAGGCGCTCTGCTTGCAGATGCAGTAGCTACTACAGCAGGTGCAATGCTTGGTACCACTACAGTTACCACATTCGTTGAGTCCGCATCAGGTGTTGCGGAAGGTGGAAGAACAGGACTTACAGCACTTACAACAGCGGTTTTATTTGCACTTTCATTGCTTTTGTCACCTATTTTCCTTGCAATACCTTCATTTGCAACAGCACCGGCTCTTATAGTTGTCGGATTTTATATGTTCTCAAATGTGGTACATATTGATTTTAGTGATATGTCAGAAGCCATTCCTTGCTATATCTGCATAGTGGCAATGCCGCTCTTTTACAGCATTTCAGAAGGAATCTCAATGGGTATAGTATCATATGTTATCATCAACCTTTGCACAGGAAAGGCAAAAAAGATCACACCTCTTATGTATATACTTTCAATATTGTTTATATTAAAGTATTTCTTACTATAGATTGACGCAAATTCACTGCCTTGATAATATTTTGATAAAGAGATATGAGGAGACTCGTATCTCTTTTTTATTGGGTGATTTAATTGTATAAAGTTATTTTCAAAAACAGTCGGGTTATATCTTCGATAACTTAAGATTATATAACAAATATAATATAAGATATGCATAAACGATGAAGGATAAAAATGGTGATTTTAACGGTGATTTTGCAAGTTTATGAAAGTAAAATCAGAATAGCTTGGATATATTGAAATTATTTTTCAAAAGTGGTAATATACTTTCAGATGGAGGTAGTAAAAATGAATGAGAGAATCAAAAACCTAAAAGGGAAACTGATTGTTTCATGCCAGGCACTGGAAAATGAACCGTTACATTCAGACTTCATTATGGGGAGAATGGCTCTAGCAGCGAAAATGGGTGGAGCATGTGGCATCAGAGCAAATTCCGTTGTTGATATCAAAGAGATAAAAAAACAGGTGGATTTGCCGATTATAGGAATCATAAAGAAAGATTATGATGACAGTGAAGTGTATATCACACCTACAATGAAAGAAGTTGACGCATTGGTTGAGGTAGGAGTTGATATAATAGCACTTGATGCGACACAGAGACTGCGCCCCGGAAAAAAGAGCTTGAAAGACTTCTTTAGTGAAGTGAGGAAAAAGTATCCGAATCAAATGTTTATGGCTGATTGTTCCACAGTTGCGGAGGCGATTTTTGCAGATGAGATTGGTTTTGATTTCATTGGAACTACTATGGTCGGTTATACAAAGAAGAGTGAGGGACTAAGGATTGAGGCAAATGATTTTGAAATATTGAGAGATATCCTTGCTAAAGTAAAGCACAAAGTCATAGCTGAGGGTAATATCAATACTCCGGATAAGTGCAAAAGAGTAATAGAGCTTGGAGCATACAGCGTGGTGGTAGGCTCGATTATCACAAGGCCACAGCTGATAACAAAAGAATTTGCAAAAGCATTAGAGAATGTAGAAGTGTAAAAAATATTTGTAGTTTTTGGAAAGCGCAAAAAATAAATTGGGAAGAGACTCGTAAGGAGGGAATATGAAGAAATTATTGTTGACAGGTTTGACACTTACAGCGGCAGGAATGCTCGCGGCATGTGGAGGCGGAAAAGCGGATCAGGGCAGTGCTGCAGCCGATTCAAAGCGGATACAAAGGCACAGGCTTCGGCAGACGGCGAAACGGCCATCTCACTTTGGACATATCCTGTAGGTAAGTGGGGAGATGCGGCAACAGTTGACGGTATTGTAAAGAAGTTCAACGAAAAGCATCCTGAAATCAAGGTAACCGTTGAGTATCTTGACTATCAAAACGGTGACGACCAGATCAATACAGCTATTGAAGGAAAGCAGGCACCTGATATCGTACTTGAGGGACCTGAAAGACTTGTAGCCAACTGGGGTGCAAAGGGACTTATGGTAGACTTGAAGGATATGTTTGAAAAGGATGCGGCTTCAGATATTTATGACAGAGTAAAGTCTGCTTGTGAGAGTCCTGAAGGAGCATACTATGAGTATCCGGCATTCATGGTTGCACATTGTATGGCAATCAACAAGACAATGTTTGAAAAGGCAAATGCACTTCAATACCTTGATCTTGACAGCCATACATGGAGTACTGAGGACTTCTTAAAGGCTGTACAGGCCGTATATGATTCAGGACAGCAAAATGTAGGTGCAATCTACTGTGCATCACAGGGTGGTGACCAGGGTACAAGAGCACTTGTAAACAACCTCTATTCAGGAACATTCACAGATAAGGATCATACAAAGTATACAGCAGATTCACCTGAGAATATCAAAGCGTTACAGGCAATCGTAAGATCAGGCAGGTTTAAACTTCGATCCTTCCATAGCAGGCGGTGACGAGATTACACTTTTCAGAAACGGAACACTTGCAATGTCATTCTGCTGGAATGCTTCACAGCAGACAAATACAGACAACGGTGCTGCAGGACTTACAAACGCAGGTGATGAGATAATCCCTATGTTGTTCCCGAGTGATGACAAGGTTACAGAGCTTTGTGGCGGTATCTGGGGATACGGAGTTTTCAATAACGGAGATGAAAAGAAGATTGAGGCTGCAAAGACATTTATCGACTTTGTATGTAATGACGAGTCTGAGGTAAAGGAAAGTGTTAAGGCATCAGGATTCTTCCCTGTAAGACCTTCTGTAACAGGTGTTTATGACGGAACGGATAATGCTGAAACAATGAAACTTTTTGAAGATAAGTTCATGCCTTCAATGGGTGACTACTATCAGGTAACAAAGGGATGGACTACAGCTCGTACAGAGTGGTGGAACATGCTTCAAAGAATAGGTACAGGCGGTGATGTAGCAACAGAAGTCGCAACATTTACAAAGAATGCAAATGCGGCAGCAGCTCAATAGTAACTGCTCTTAAATAGAGTTAGATAATCTAACGTGTTATAAATGTTGCTGAAGATTTTCTTTCAGCAACATTTTTTAGAAAGGGGAAACATGGCAAAGGGTGTTTATACCACCAGATCAAAGGAATTGGTAAGAAGAGAGACAACTTCGGCTTATTTATTCTTATTACCAAGCCTTGTATTCTTTATAGGATTTGTAATAATCCCGATGATTATATGTGTATATACAAGCTTCTTTGATTCCACAATGGGAAAGGATGCAAAAGATGTTTTCATCGGATTCGGTAATTATATAGAGTTGTTTAGAGACGGTATCTTTTTAAAAGCACTTAAGAATACCTTTGTTATAGTAATTATTTCAGTTCCTGTAGTTTGTATATTTTCACTTTGGGTTTCATCCGTAATATACAATCTCAATGATAAGGTGCTTTCAGTTTTCAGATGTATTTTCTATCTACCGGTTGTAACAGGCTCCGTAGCCGTTACTGTAGTTTGGAAGTGGATGTACAATAACTACTACGGTATTTTCAATTATATAGGAAAGAGCAGCGGTATCTTAAAGACAAATATCAACTGGCTCGGTGACGAGAGATTTGCGCTTGCATGTATAATACTTATATTGCTCACTACATCTGTAGGACAGCCTATAGTACTTTATGTATCTGCGCTTGGAAATGTGGACAATTCACTTGTAGAGGCTGCCCAAGTGGACGGTGCCAATGAGATGCAATTATTCTGGAAGATAAAGTGGCCGCAGATAATGCCTACCACACTTTATATACTTGTAATAACCACTATAAACAGTTTCCAATGTTTCGCCCTGATACAGCTCTTGACATCAGGTGGTCCGAATCATTCAACAGATACCGTAATGTATTATATTTACTATATGGCATTTAAGATGTTCAGATACGGATACGGAAACGCAATGGGAGTTGTTTTGGCGATATTCATAGCGGTATTGTCTGCAGTTCAGTTCAGATTGGCAAAGGAGAAATAATATGAAAACTTCACATTCATTAAAAAAAGTCTATAATATAGTGTCAATCATTGTGCTGATAGCTCTGGCGATTTGTTTTGTATTTCCGCTTTACTGGATTGTTACAGGTGCATTCAAAAACACCGGTTTCAATAAATTCTCCGTACCTGATTGGATACCGAAAAGAGCTGGTAATGGACAATTTCAAAAAAAGCTGTTTTTCAAGACAGACGGCACCGATTTTTTTGAACTGGGCTTTATAAAAGGGACCTCAGGCGCCTGCAGCTGTCAGATGGATGTTAAATACGGTATTTATGGCAATAATGGCAATGGTTTTGACCTGCCTGAGTGCCTCAATGGCCGGATATGCTCTTGCAAAGAAGAGATTCCACGGCAGAGTATTGCTTTTCACACTTATAGTATGTGCTATGGCTTTGCCTAAGCAGGTTATCCTGATACCTCTTATCAGAGAGATGTCATCATTAAAACTTTACAATACTATATGGGCTGTTATTTTACCTACTGTAGGATGGCCTTTCGGTGTATTCCTTATGAAGCAGTTCTCAGAGGGTATACCTACAGAGATGCTTGAGGCTGCAAGAATTGACGGCGCAAGTGAATTCAGAACATTTACGGATATAGTTTTCCAGATGGTTAAGCCGGGAGTCGGAGCTTTGGCAATATTTACATTTATTAACAGCTGGAATGATTATTTTATGCAACTTATAATGTTAAGCTCAACTTCCAATTTGACAATTTCTCTCGGTATTGCTAAACTACAAGCAGAAAACTCGACAGATTTCGGGCTTATAATGGCAGGAGCTACACTGGCGGCGGCACCTATACTGATAGTGTTCATTGCACTGCAAAAGTATTTTACAAAAGGCATTACTTTGGGTGCGGTAAAGGGCTAGGCATAGTAGAAAAGAGGGGAAATGATATACGAAAAATCGGTGATTCCTATAATAGAATCAAAATACACACTATTTACAGCTACAGAAAAGAAGATAGCGGATTATTTCTTACAATGTGATCCGAGTATGGACATAAATATTCAAAATGTAGCGGAGAGACTATATGTATCACAGGCGTCCATATCAAGATTTGCAAAGAAATGCGGTTTTGTAGGATTTAGAGAGTTTATATTCGCATTTCTTGACAGTGTAAGAGTGAAAAAGCCGAATGCAAATATGATTACTCAGAATGTATTCAACACATATCAGGATTTGCTTAACAAGGCGTATTCGATTCTTGACAACGACCAGATACAAAGGGTTGTAAGAATGCTTGTAAACTCCAAAAAGGTAATTGCGGTAGGAAAGGGCAGTTCCGGATATGCCGCAAGTGAGATGGAGAGCAGATTTGTAAGAGTGGGACTTGATATAGATTCGCTTACAGATTCGGACAGGATAAGAATGCAGTCTGTATTTAAAAGACGGCGATACTGTAGTGGCTTTCAGTATCAGCGGAAAGACCGAGGATATACTCTTTTTGTTGAAGTCCGCACATGACAGAGGTAAAAAGACTATATTCTTTACATCGGCAGACAGCCAGTCACTGCACGAGTTTTGTGACGAGGTGGTGGTTGTCGCATCACTTGAATACCTTGAGAACGGAAACCTTATTTCACCACAGTTTCCTATGTTGCTTGTACTTGACCTTGTATACAGCGAGTACATAAATATTGACAGTGTCATAAAGAGCGCTATCCTTGAAGATACAGTGACTACATTAAATAAGAAGGAAGACGATAGAAGGTTCTATTTATCAAGACCCGACAGGTTCAGATAAGAGAAAAATCACTTGAAAAACTGCATCAAAAGTATTATAATGTCGATGCAGATAACAAGAAAAATACAATGGTATATGTATACCTTTATATTATTGATAGCTGCAAAAAGAGGGAAGAACTTAGGTTTTTGCCTCTTTAAGCTTTACAACCGTTTGCAGTTGTAATTAAAATAAAAAATAGATATGTCAATTATCGGCAACTATTTGTGAAGGGATGATCTTAGTGGCTAAAGAAAACCGAAATACTACAGGAAATAAGGCATCAAAAGGCACGGAGAGTGCAAACAAGAAGAAGATGTCACCGCAGGAATTCTTACAAAAACTGGAAGAACTTGTAAATAAGGGTATTGCTTCAGATATGAAACTTAATATCGGTGAGATAAATGATTTCTTTGCAGGTATCGAATTGAACTCTGAAAGCATAGAGCAAATATATTCTTATCTTGAGAATAAGGGTATTGAGATCAATGAAAATACTTCTGATGATTTGAATATTGACATTGATAATATAGACAATATCGCCGATGAGGACTCATTACTCCTGGATGATGACGATGAGTTCGATAAGGATTCTGAAGAAGATATTGACTTAAGCGCAATAGATCTTTTGGAAGGTGTCGGTACTGAAGACCCTGTCAGAATGTACTTAAAAGAGATCGGTACGGTACCTCTTTTGACAGCCAATGAAGAACTTGAGCTTGCAAAGAGAAAGCAGGACGGTGACGAATATGCAAAGCAGCGTCTTATAGAGGCAAACCTTCGTCTGGTTGTAAGTATCGCCAAGAGATATACAGGAAGAGGAATGAGCTTTTTGGACCTTGTACAGGAAGGAAACTTAGGACTTATAAAGGGTGTCGAGAAGTTTGATTATACTAAGGGATTTAAGCTTTCAACCTATGCTACATGGTGGATCAGACAGTCTGTGACAAGAGCGCTTGCAGACCAGGCAAGGACCATCAGAGTGCCTGTACATATGGTGGAGACTATCAACAAGATGAGTAAGATGCAAAGAAAGCTTACACTTGAGCTTGGATATGAGCCTAGTGTGACCGAACTTGCAAATGCACTTGATATGACTGAAGAGAAAGTAATGGAAATAATGCAGATAGCAAGGGAGCCGGCTTCCTTAGAGACTCCTATAGGTGAAGAGGACGACTCAAACCTTGGAGATTTTGTGGCCGATTCCAATGTTTTGACACCTGAGGGAAATGTCGAATCGGTTATGCTTAGAGAGCATATAGATACATTACTTGGAGACTTGAAGGAAAGAGAGAGACAGGTTATTGTACTTAGATTCGGTCTTGAAGACGGACACCCGAGAACCTTGGAGGAAGTAGGCAAGGAGTTCAAGGTTACAAGGGAGAGAATCAGACAGATTGAAGCCAAGGCACTCAGAAAACTTAGAAATCCTGTCAGATCAAAGAGAATCAGGGACTTTTTGGCATGATAAAGAGAAATTTACAAAAAGAATTGGAAGATATTATAAAGAAAGAGGAAGCTTTGGGCAATCGTCCAAGGCTTCTTCTGCATGCCTGCTGCGGACCTTGTTCATCATATTGTATGGAATATCTGGAAAAATACTTTGATTTGACCGTATTTTTCTATAATCCGAATATTGACGACACAAAAGAGTACAGACACAGAGTCGAGGAGGCAAAGAGACTTATAGAGGAGATGAACTTTAAAAGTGAAGTGAAGTTCATAGAAGGGGATTACGACCCTAGTATCTTTCATAATAAGATAAAAGGCTATGAAAATGAAAAAGAAGGCGGCAAAAGATGTGATATCTGCTTTGAGTTAAGGCTTCATGAGGCGGCAAAGGCCGCGTCTGACTACGGATTTGACTACTTTACAACATCACTTACAATTTCGCCTATGAAAAATGCAAACAAACTGTGTGAAATAGGTGAGGAAGTGGCAAAGGAATACAATGTACATTATCTCCCAAGCGACTTTAAAAAGAAAAACGGCTATAAGCGCTCCGTGGACCTCTCAAAGGAACATAATCTATACAGACAGGACTACTGCGGCTGCTCTTTTTCAAAGCGTGAATCGATAGAAAAGGCTAAGGAAAGAGAGAATAATATTTGACGATTGTTATACTTTGCCTTATAATAGTTCAGTAATAGTTATGCGGATATTTAATCCGATATTGTGAAAGGAAGAGTCTTATGTTAAGTAGAAATTACTATTAAAAATCCTTCAGGTTTGCACCTTCGTCCGGCAGGAGTTTTGTCACAGACTGCAATGAAGTTCAAGTCAGATATTATTATAGAGTATGGCGAGAAGAAGATAGTTGCAAAGAGCGTGCTTAATGTTATGGCTGCAGGTATCAAGGCAGGTACAGAGGTAAACTTGATAGTTGACGGTGAAGACGAAGAAGAGGCAATGAATACATTGGTTGAGGCTATCGAGTCAGGACTTGGAGAAAAATAAAAGATTTTAACATATCACACTTGACAAATTTTAAGCTTAGTGCTTTAATAGGGAACCGTAGCTTAGATAGTTTAAGTTACGTTTTTGAAAGAGGTGTTGATATGAAGGAAAGAAAAATACGCCTTAAGTCTGTTGAAGATGCTAAGAACTTCGTAAAAGTTACTACAGAATGTGATTTTGATGTAGATCTGTACGATAACAGCATAGTAATCGACGCAAAATCAATTTTAGGAGTGCTAAGCTTAGATCTTAGGCATGTTTTGGTAGTATCTTATAACGGCGAGAATGAAGAATTGGAAGCATTCTTAGACGATCATATGAATGGTATTGAAAAGATTGCTTAGTTAATTTTAGATTACAATTTGATATGAAACCGGCTTGTCCGGTATTTACAGGCAGGTCATTGACTTGCCTGTTTTTTTATGAAAGGTGAATATGAGAATAGGACACGGATATGATGTACATAAGCTTGTAGAGGGCAGAAAGCTTATAATAGGCGGTGTGGAAATAGAGCATTCATTGGGACTTTTGGGTCACTCCGATGCGGATGTACTCTTGCATGCGATAATGGACAGCCTGCTCGGTGCCGCAGCCCTGGGAGATATCGGAAAGCATTTTCCGGACAGCGATGACAGATATAAAGGTATAAGCAGTGTAGAACTTTTGAAAAAAGTTGCTAATATACTTGACGAGAACACATATATAATAGAAAATATAGATGCTACCGTAATAGCTCAAAAGCCGAAGCTTGCACCATATATTGAAAAGATGAAAGAAGTGATATGTGATACTTTAAATATTTCACCGAATCAGCTTAATATAAAGGCAACTACCGAAGAAGGACTCGGCTTTACAGGAGATGAAAGCGGTATTGCGGCACACAGCGTTTGTCTTTTGAACTCTGTCAGAGATGCATTTTATATAAATCCTTCCGTCAGAGATTGCGAAAGCTGTGGAGGCTGCCAAAATAAAGAATAAAAAGGGAAAATATGAAAATTTTTAATACACTTTCCAGAAGAAAAGAAGAGTTTGTACCTATAGAAGAGGGAAAAGTCAGAATGTATGTCTGCGGACCTACAGTATACAATTTGATACATATCGGTAATGCCAGACCGATGATTTTCTTTGATACTGTAAGAAGATATTTTGAGTACAGAGGTTATAAAGTAAACTATGTTTCAAACTTTACGGACGTAGACGATAAGATAATCAATAAGGCTATCGAAGAGGGCGTAGACGCCGCAGTTATTTCACAGAGATACATAGATGAATGTAAGAAAGATATGGCGGCTATGAATGTACTTCCTGCCACCAAAAATCCGCTTGCCACACAGGAAATAGGCGGAATGGAGGATATGATAGGAGAGCTTATTAATAGCGGTCACGCCTATGTTGCAAAGGACGGTACAGTTTACTTCAGAGTAAAGAGCTTTAAAGACTACGGAAAACTTTCACATAAGAATATAGACGAGCTTCAGTCAGGCTTTAGAGAAATAAAGGTGACAGGAGAAGACGGCAAGGAAGACAGCAACGACTTCGTACTTTGGAAGCCGAAAAAAGACGGAGAACCGTATTGGGATTCACCTTGGTCAAAGGGCAGACCGGGTTGGCATATAGAGTGTTCGGTAATGAGCAAGAAATATCTCGGTGATCAGATAGATATCCACGGTGGCGGCGAGGATCTTATCTTCCCTCATCATGAGAATGAGATAGCCCAGTCGGAGTCTGCAAGCGGCAAAAGCTTTGCAAATTACTGGATGCACAATGCGTTCTTAAATATTGACAATAAAAAGATGAGTAAGTCTGCAGGAAACTTCTTCACTGTAAGAGATATAAGTGAGAAGTATGATTTGCAGGTGCTTAGATTCTTTATGCTCTCGGCACATTACAGAAGTCCGCTCAATTTCTCAGCAGATCTTATGGAAGCTGCCAAGAACAGTCTTGAGAGGATACTTACAGGTGTTGACAATATAAAGTCAGTTATTCAAGAGCCAATAAGGCACCGATTAGTGATGCCGAGCTTTCAAATCTTGAGATTGCCAAGGTGCTTAAGGATAAATTTGTGGCTGCAATGGATGACGATTTCAATACTGCTGACGCTATCAGTGCCATATTTGAGCTTATCAAGCTTTCAAATACAACGTTGAATGAAACTTCAACCGCAGAGTATGCAAAAGGACTTTTAAAAGTAATAGAGCCTCTTTGTGATGTTCTCGGAATTATCACGGAAAGAAAAACTGAAATCCTTGACAGTGAGATAGAAGATTTGATAGAACAAAGAACTCTGGCCAGAAAGAATAAGGATTTTGCACTTGCTGATAAGATAAGAGATAATCTTCTTGAGAAGGGAATTGTACTTGAAGATACCAGAGAGGGCGTTAAATGGAAGAGATCTTAGATTATCTTCTAAAGCCCTTTAATATAGAAAGAAAAGAGGCTGGAGAGTTTTCGCCTTTGGTACTTGCCTATATAGGTGATGCCGTATATGAGCTTATAATAAGAAGCATATTGGTTTCTATGGGGAATAGACCTGTAAACAAGTTAAACAAGGACGCCACTTCGTTGGTCAAGGCCGGTGCACAGTCCGAGATTGTAAAGCTGATAAGTGATAAACTGAGTGAGGAAGAGTACACCGTCTTTAAAAGAGGCAGGAACTCTTCACCTCATACTATGGCAAAAAATGCCAGTATGACTGATTACAAATATGCTACAGGCTTTGAAGCACTTATAGGTTTTTTGTACTTGGATAACAGGTGTGACAGGGCGTTGGAGCTTGTAAAACTTGGAATTGATCTGTATTTGAATAAAAATGATATTGGAGTAAAGATATGAATGAGAATGCCGTTGAGGGTAGAAATGTTGTAATAGAGGCTTTTAGAAGCGGTAAAACCGTTGATAAGCTGTATATTCAGGACGGACTGAAGGATTACGCCATTTCAACCATTCTTCGTGAAGCGAAAAAGCACGGTACATATGTAAACTTTGTAAGTAAGGACAGACTTGACGGCATGAGTGAAACAGGAAAGCATCAGGGAGTCGTTGCAATAGTTGCCGCATATGAGTATGCAAGTGTGGAAGATATTTTGGAAAAGGCAAGGCAAAATGATGAGCCTCCTTTTGTATTTATTTTGGACGGTATAGAAGATCCGCACAATCTGGGTGCCATCATAAGAACTGCAAACCTTTGCGGTGCGCACGGTGTGATCATTCCGAAGCACAGAGCCGTAGGGCTTACCGCCGCGGTTGCCAGAGCCTCTGCAGGAGCAATCAATTATACACCTGTGGCCAAGGTTACAAATATCAACAAGACCATGAAAGAGTTAAAGGATGCAGGAATGTGGTTCGTATGTGCTGACATGGGTGGCGAAAAGATGTATAATATAGACTTGACAGGCAGTATAGGCCTCATCATAGGAAACGAGGGGGACGGAGTAAGCGAAGGCGTCAAGAAAAATTGCGATTTCATAGCTTCTATACCTATGAAGGGAGACATAGATTCATTAAATGCATCAGTAGCCTGCGGTGTACTGGCATATGAGATAGTCAGACAGAGGATTGCGAAAGGAGCAAAATATGAGAAGTGATAAAAGAAGGGTCGTACTTGTAGGATGCGGTATGGTAGGTATGAGCTATGCTTATGCCATGTTAAACCAGAATACAGTGGACGAACTTGTTCTTATAGATGTCAACAGACTTAGAGCTGAAGGTGAAGCTATGGACCTTAACCACGGACTTGCATTCTCAGGATCACATATGAGAATATGGGCAGGAGACTACAATGACTGTAACAATGCGGATATCGTGGTTATCTGTGCAGGTGTAGCTCAGGCTCCCGGGTGAAAGCAGAAGAGATCTTCTGAAGAGAAATATGGAGGTCTTCAAATCAATAATAGATCCTATCACAGAGAGCGGCTTCAACGGTATCTTTTTGGTAGCTACAAACCCTGTAGATATAATGACCGAGATCACATATAAACTTAGCGGTTTCAACCCGAGAAGAGTAATAGGATCGGGTACCGCACTGGATTCCGCAAGATTAAAATACCTTTTAGGCTCTTATATACAGGCAGATCCCAGAAGTGTACATGCCTATGTTATCGGTGAGCACGGCGACTCGGAGTTTGTACCTTGGTCAAACGCGTTGCTTGCAACCAAGCCTATTGACGACATCATAGCCGAGTCAAAGGGTAAGCTTAAGATGGAAGAGCTCAGCCGTATCGAGGAAGAGGTAAGAACGGCGGCTTACAAGATAATTGAAGCTAAAAGAGCAACATACTACGGCATCGGTATGAGTCTCACAAGGATTACAAAGGCAATCCTTGGAAACGAAAACTCGGTAATAACAGTTTCTGCAAACTTGCGTGGTGAGTACGGACAGAACGATGTTTTCGTAGGAGTGCCATGTGTGGTAAACAGTTCAGGTATCCAGAGAATACTTGAAATATCTCTCACAGAGGAAGAGAAAGCAAAGTTCGCCGAGTCATGTGAGGAGCTTAGACAGACATATGATGAGTTGAATGAGAAATAAAAAACAATGTTATACTGATTTATAAGTATAAGAGTGCCATATATGATAATAACATAATATGGCACTTTTGACATCTTTGTTTCATATTGGAGGGGTGACTTGAAGGACAAATATTATTCTATCGGAAAGGTATCTGAGATATGTAATATACCGATAAAAACCTTGAGGTATTATGACAAGATAAATGTAATGGTACCTAATCTAAGACAGGAAAATAATAATTATAGATATTATAGCCACGATCAGATGGTGAGACTGTTTATAATTAAAAAGATTAAGATATTTAGGTTTTTTTCATTGGAAGAGGTTAAAAAAATATCTTGAAAGAGGAAGATATAAAAAAAGAATTGAGACAATTGTAGAAAAAAAGCAAAACTCCATTAAAGCAGAGATTGAAGAATTAAATAAAAAAAGTATGAGGAAGCTATAACTTTAAAAAAATAAAATTCATACAGCATATGAAATCCTTGAAAATAGTAACAGTTATAGTGCTGAATCATCTTTTAAGTTAGAAAAACAAAGAGAAGTTTATGTATTCAGCAAAACTACTATGATGCAGTCATATAAAAATGAAAACGTCAATCTGGAAAAATGGATTGATATAATAGAATCGGCTAAAGAAAGAAATTTGAATATTCAAGGTGATATACTTGTATCATATCATACAGAAATGTTTGGACAATTCATAAATAGAGACTGTGAAGTGGAATTTTCTATTGTTGTAGAGAATAATATTGAAGATGTCGAAGTAAAGAAGTTTGGTGATTTTTTTGCTGCTAATGCAATACATGTAGGAGAGTATAGTGACATAATACATACATATATTTCATTAAAGAGATGGATAGAAGAGAAAGGCCTTGTGGTAAACGGTCCGGTAACAGAAAGGTTTATGTTGTCACCGGTTGATATACCCAATACGAAGTCACATATTGTAAAGATAATAGTCCCGGTAAAACCAACCATATAACAGAATATCAAAGATGTAAAATAATATATTGCACAACGAAAAGTCTCCACCTGATGGAGGCTTTTTTTGTTATATTTTTTTAAATAATATAAATATTTGGTAGGCATTTTTCAACAAAAAAACATATATTAGAAATTGTACAATATTACTTTTTTTAGTTTTTTTAAATATATAAAAAAACATAGGTAATGTTACGTATTATAAAAATTGTTCTATTACTACAATATATTTAAAAAGTATAAAATTATAGGAGAATAATCGTAAATTGATTTACAAAAATATAACAATTTAATAAAATAATAACTTGATTATACAATAACTGTATGTTTTTAAGATAATACTTGAAAAAAATAAGTAATAAGTAAATAATAATTATTAAATTAACATTATTAATATAAATATATAGGAAAGGAGGGCAATGTGGCAGGATTTATTATATCAAATACCATATCAAACATAATTGTATGTGGCTTATGGACATACATATCAGCTATGTTTGCAGGCCCACTGATAGCAACTTGGGTAGGTTTTGCAGGATGTACATCTTATTATGTAGCCGGCTGTGGTAAACGGTTTTATCAGATCACTGTGCAGTAATATGGCAGGTATCTTTATCGGATGTACCATCATTTGGCTATGTGTAAATGTAAATGGAAGTCTATGGTTTAACGGATTGATAACCGGAATTTTCAGCGGAGTTATCATATATATCACACATTGTGATTTGACCAGATTTGCAACTTGTACATTTATGGGCGGCTTCAGTGCATTTGCATCAGGTGGTAATTGGAAAATGCTTATTATTTGCTTTATCTTAGGAAATATTGTTGGGCTCACAGCAGATTACCTGGGAAGATTTATTTTAGCAAAGTTTTTCAAGAAGACCGATAAAAAAGACTGGGTCATTGCTAAATTTTTAGAGGACTAAGAATCAAAAAGTAAGGGGTTTTAATATGAGCAAAATTTTAAAATTGGCATATGGCATGGAGAAGTCTGAAGGCTTTAATTACAGACTTGCCATGGAGGAAGCATCCAGGTGTCTTCTATGTGAAGATGCACCTTGTTCTAAGGGATGTCCTGCGGGGACAGATCCGGCTAAGTTCATTCGCTCACTGAGATTTAAGAACATAAAAGGTGCTGCGGAAACAATAAGAGAAAATAATCCTTTAGGCGGCTCATGTGCCTGGGTATGTCCTTATGACAGAATGTGTGAAAAAGAGTGTAGCAGATGTGGAATAGATAAGCCGATACAGATCGGTAAAATACAAAGATATCTGGTTGAAGAAGAACAGGCTATGTCGGCAAAATTTGTCAGTGCCGGAAATAAGATCGGAAAGAAAGTTGCACTGATAGGTGCCGGACCTGCATCACTTGCCTGCGCAAGAGAGCTTGCACTTGCAGGAGTGGATACAACTGTTTTTGAAAAGCAGGCTAAGGCCGGTGGAGTTTTGAGATACGGTATTACACCTACAAGACTTCCTGACAGAGTTGTAGATTTTGATATAGAACTTATAAAAGAGCTTGGAGTTAAGTTTGAATTTAATAAGGAAATAAAATTTGAAGATATTCCTAAGTTAAAGAGTGAGTATGACGCCGTATTTGTCGGAGTCGGACTTTGGGATTCAAAGAAGGTTGCAGTAGAAGGAAGTGAGCTTAAGGGTGTTGAGTCGGCTATTGATTTCTTGTTTAAAGCAAGAACCGGTGAGATAAAAGAACTTCCGGAGAGAGTAATCGTAATCGGTGGCGGTGATGTGGCTATGGATTGTGCTACAACCGCAAGACAGTTGGGTGCTGAGAAAACATGTATCTGCTATAGAAGAACTATAGAAGAAGCACCTGCAAATATTGAAGAGATTTCTTTTGTAAGAGATATGGGAATTCCTATTTATACAGGATTTGCACCTGAAAAGATATGTGGAGAAAACGGTCATGTGACAGCTCTTGTTGCAAAGGGAATGAAGGATGATAATGAGATGACACTTAAGGCGGATATGGTTATCTTTGCTATAGGTCAGGACCAGGTAGAGGATTATAGAGGTCTTGTAGCAGGTGATGGAGTATTTACCGGTGGTGACGCATTACACGGTGTCGGCATAACAGTGGTAGAGTCTGTTCATGAAGGAAAAGAAGCGGCTTACCAAATATTGGATTATATAAGGTGAGGAGATTAATATGGCTTTGAAAAAAGATTTATCAATAAATTTTTTAGGTGTTGATTGTGAGAATCCTTTTTTTCTATCTTCTTCACCTGTAGGCAGTAATTATGAAATGTGTGCTAAGGCACTTAGAGCCGGTTGGGGTGGTATTTTTTATAAAACAATAAGTGTTTTTATACCAAATGAATGTTCCCCAAGATTTGATATAGCTTCAAAAGAGGGAACACCTTGGACCGGATTTAAGAATATGGAGATGACTTCAGACAAGCCGAATGAAGTAAACTTTGAGTTTATCAGACAATTAAAGAAGGATTTCCGAATAAAGTGATAGTTTCAAGTATTATGGGCGCTAGTGATGACGAGTGGGCAATACTTGCAAAAGAGTCTGAAAAGGCCGGAGCGGATATGATTGAGTGTAATTTCTCATGTCCACAGATGACATCATCCACTATGGGTTCTGATGTAGGACAAAATCCTGATTTGGTAAAACATTATTGTGAAGTGGCTTCTTCAAGTACTAAATTGCCGATAATAGCAAAGATGACACCAAATCTTGGAAATATGGAGATTCCTGCAAGAGCCGCTATAGAAGGCGGTGCAAAAGGAATAGCTGCAATCAATACGGTAAAATCTATTACAAATCTTGATATAAACTTAAGAACAGGAATGCCTGTTGTAAACGGAAAATCTGCGATATCAGGATATTCCGGAGCAGCGGTAAAACCTATTGCACTAAGATTTATATCAGACTTAATGCATGATCCGATTGTAAGTAAAGTTCCGATAACGGGAATGGGCGGTATAGAGACTTGGAGAGATTGTCTTGAATTCTTGATGCTGGGTGCATCAAATCTTCAGGTAACAACTGCAGTAATGCAATATGGATATAGAATTGTTGAAGATATGATAAGCGGTATGTCACATTATATGAATGATTACGGAATCAATAAACTTCAGGATATAGTGGGCACTGCTGTAGGAAATATTGTAGGTGCTGATGATTTGGACAGATCATATAAGATACTGGTAAAGATTGATAAAGAAAAATGTGTCGGATGTGGAAGATGCTATGTATCATGCTTTGATGCGGCACATCAGGCTATTGAATATGACTATGCAACCAGAGTACCTACAATAAATGAAGATAAATGTGTAGGATGTCATCTTTGCTTAAATGTTTGTCCGGTAATGCATTGTATACAACCCGGAAAACTTGTTTATAAGGATAAGAATGATAATCATACCATAAATTTAAAGGAAACTAATAGTTATCTATAATATATCAGGGGGGTTGATCTATGTTAGATTTAATTATTAAAGGTGGAACTGTAGTTACGGCAACGGATATGTTCCCATGTGATGTAGGTGTAAAAGACGGTAAGATTGTTGAGATGGGAATGAATCTTGATATGGATGCAAAGGAAGTAGTGGATGCTACAGGTAAGCTTGTACTTCCGGGAGCATTGGATGTACATACTCATCTGGCCATGCCTTTCGGAGGAACAATATCTGCCGACAGTTACCTTTCAGGTACCAGAGCTGCAGCCTGTGGAGGTGTTACTACAATATTTGATTATCCGGTTCAGAGAAAAGGTGGCACTATTATGGATTTGGTAAATTCCAAAAAAGCCATTCTTGAAAAAGAAGCCTGTGTAGACTGGGCATCTCATTGTATTATTACAGACTTTAATGAGGGTCAGATACTTGAAGAGATGGAGGAAGCCGTTAAAGAAGGTATTACTTCTTACAAATGCTTCATGGTATACAAAAAAGCCGGAATGATGGTAGATGACGGAATGTTTGCGACTTTGCTTCTCAGAGCAAAGGAACTGGGAGCATTGGTAAATGTTCATGCAGAGAATTCCGATATGATAGATTATTTTGAAGCCAAGTTTAAAAAAGAAGGAAACTTAAGTCCTTGGTATCACTATCTGGCACGTCAGGAGTTTGTTGAGGCTGAAGCCGACAGAAGAGCTTTGCATTGGTGTAAGCATTTGGATGCACCGCTCTACATTGTCCATATGGCTGACAAGGAAGGCCTTGAGGCATGTATAGAAGGTAAGAAAGAGGGTGTACCTATTTATGTGGAGACCTGCCCTCAGTATCTTGAATTTACATGTGAGGTATATAAGAGAGAGGACGGAAGAAACTTTGTATGTTCACCTCCTATAAAGGGAGAGGAAAGCAGACAGGCTCTTTGGGAAGCGATAAAGAAAAATCAGATTGATGTTGTTGCAACTGATCACTGTCCTTTCCAGAGTTATGAAAAGGACTGGGGTATAGACGACTTTACAAAGATACCAAACGGATGTGCAGGTGTAGAAAATATGTATCCTTATATGCTGGATGCAGCTAATTCAGGCAAAATCACTTTCTCACAGGCGGTAGCTCTTTGCTCAACAAATCCGGCAAGAATATTCGGATGTGATAAGAAAGGCGGAGTCAGAGTAGGAAATGATGCTGATATAGTTATTTATGACAGGGATAAGGATTTTACCATAAGTGTAAATAATATGCATTCAGACTATGACCATACTATATGGGAAGGAAAGAAGCTTCATGGATATCCTGTAAAGACATTCCTCAGAGGACAGCTTGTCTATGATAACGGAGATTTCGTTGGAAAGCCGGGAATGGGTAGATTCGTAAAGAGAGTACCTAGAAGTTAAAGTATCAATGATTGTGTTTGCTGTCACTGCTTTATATATAGGTAGTGACAGTAAAATTTTTAAAGAATATATTGTTTTAATAGGGGGTAAATATGTATAAGTGTAGCGAAGATAGAATGGCAGATAAGATTAAAACCATGAGTCAGTTTGGTGATGCAGGACATGGCGGTATCACAAGATATTCTCTTTCAAAAGAAAATCTAATGGCAAGAGCGGAATTCAAGAAAAGAATGGAAGCTATCGGTGCAAAGATTAAGACCGATGATATGGCAAATATGTATGCAACATTAGAGGGTAGCGATCCTACACTTCCTGCAATTGTTATGGCTTCACATTCGGATTCAGTAAGAAATGGTGGAAACTATGACGGTATTTTGGGTGTAATGGGAGCTATGGAAGTTTTGGAGTCTGTTGCAGAGCAAAAGATACCTCACAAGCACAATCTTGTAGCAATGATTTGGACAAATGAGGAAGGATCTTTATATCCACCTGCTATGATGTCATCAGGAGTTATCTGTAATGATTACTTACCTGAGGAGATTGGAAAGAAGTTTAAGCATGAGGATATGCTTGCATCAACTTCAGTTCTTGATAAGAATAAGACATTTAAAGAGGCCCTTGAAGCAAGCGGCTATAAGGGGGATGTGGCAAACAGATTAAATCCTAAGGATTATAAGGCAATGTTCGAGCTCCATATTGAGCAGGGACCTATCCTTGAGGCTGCAAATAACGATATCGGTATTGTTACCTGTGTACTTGGAATGATAAATTACAGAATTAAGGCTTTCGGTCAGTCGGATCATGCAGGAACAACACCTATGCCGTATAGAAAAGATGCATTATATGCAGCTGCCAAGCTTTTACAGTATTTGCATGATGAACTCGATAAGCTTGACAAGGCATTAGTATATACTACAGGTGAGATAGTATGTCATCCTAATGTACATACAGTTATTCCTGATTTTGTAGAGTTCTCAATTGATGCAAGACATGAGGATCCGAAGGTTATAGAGCAGGTAGTTGAAGTAATAAAGAATATGCCGAAAGAAATAGTAGGCTGTACTACAGGTTATGAGAGAGCATGGTCAAGAGATACGGTTTATTATGATGAGAAGCTGGTAGGTTATGTAACAGAAGCTGTAAATGAGCTTGGATATTCAAATCAGAGAATTAACTCAGGTGCAGGACATGATGCACAGTTTGTAAGCTATATGATGCCTACTACAATGATATTTGTGCCTTCAAAAGACGGACATTCACATTGTGAAGAGGAGTTTACACCGGTTGAACAGTGTACAAAGGGTGCCAGTGTACTTTTAAATGCAGTATTGAAGTGTGATGCTCAATAATATGATGTAAGTTTTGGGGTCAAATATTTTGGCCCCAATATTATAGTGGAACAGAGGTGTAAGATGGGTGTAAGAAAAGTAGCGGAATTAAATTATAATATGACAACTGCCGATGCAAATAATGTTGACGGAAAAATACCGTTCGGAAGACAGTTTGATTTTATCGGTGATGTTGAAACGGAGTTGATGATATTAAATGACGGTGATGAGTCATTATGTCTCGGATATACAGATGTTGAACTGTATGAAGATGCATATGTAGGTGATCAACTTAATTTCAGAGCAGAGATGCTAAAGGTGGGAAATACATCAAGAACATGTAGAATAAGCACTTATAAAGTTGCAACTCCTGCATACAGAATGGGTATCAAAGATGCCAATCCGGGAGATATGTATTATTTTGATCCTCCAAAGTTGATTACTGAAGGTACTGTGGTACTTGTAGTAAAGAAAGAATTACAACGTGGAAATCAGCCAAGCGGTGAAGTTATTGACCCTTGGAGAGAACTTGAGCTTTAAAAGGGGGTAGTATGAGTACTGAAGTTACATTAAGATATAGAATGTCGGATAGAGATGTTTTCTACGGTGGAGGAGTTGTAAACGGAGCCAGATCCATTACTTTGATGGAAGATACCGCAAACAGATTGATGACCAAGGTTTACGGAAATCAGAGCAGATGTGCAAAGGTTAGAAAAGTAAGATTGTTTGTGCCATGTTTTGCCGGAGATTATATGGAGTATAAGGCAAGACTTTTGGGTGAAGAAAACGGAAGAGCAATTATTGAAGTACGTTCATTTAAGGTTGCGGTTATCCCTGAGGAGCCTGAGTTTGAAAGTTCTATAGATGTTTTGGAGGATCCTCCTCTTTCAACAGTATGTATTTGAATATGTTATTCCGGCAAAGAAGGAGAAAAAGAAAGCAAAAGCCCTTGAGGGGTTGAAAGTCCTTGACCTTACACATGCATATAACGGTCCTTTCTGTACCGCACTTTTGGCGGACAACGGTGCCGAGGTTATAAAGATAGAGCCTCTTACAGGAGATCAGTCAAGATATTGGCCGCCAATGGATGATAATAGCGGTGAGAGCGGATTTTATGCTTTTATAAACAGAAATAAAAAAGGAGTTACTCTTAATTTAAAGACCGAAAAAGGAAGAGAAATTTTCTATGATCTTGTAAGAGAAGCTGATGTAGTGGTGGAAAACTTCAGGGTCGGAGTAACAAAGAAATTACAAGTGGACTATGAGACATTGAAGAAGATAAATCCGAGAATAATTTATGCTTCAGGCAGCGGATTCGGACAGTACGGTCCATTCTCAAACAGACCATGTTATGATATCGTTGCACAGGCTCTGGGCGGTATGATAAATCTTACAGGTTATACAGATGCCCCTCCTGTAAAATGCGGTGTATCGGTAGCTGATAATGTTACAGGTATTTACCTATGTGTAGGTGTACTTATGGCTCTTTACAGAAGAAATGTAACCGGTGAAGGTCAGCAGGTAGATGTGGCTATGGCGGATACTATATTCACATTGCTTGAAAATGCAATAATCTATACAACCCTTAAGGGAATAATACCTCAAAGACAGGGAAATATAGATGCTACAGTTTCACCTTTAATGTATATGAGGCTAAAGACGGATATATTGCTTTGGGAGTAGGTACAGATAAGCTGTTCAAGGTATTCTGTGATGTAATAGGCAGACCGGACCTTGTTACAAATGAAAAATTTGCAACCAATGATCTCAGAATTAAAAATTACAATGACGGTTTACATGAGATAATTGTGGATTGGGTAAAGCAAAGAGGTAAGGCGGAAGTAGAGAGTATGTTTGAAGAGGTGGGAATACCTTGCGGACAGATACTTGATATGAAGGAAGCTATTGAGCATCCTCATTTTAAAGCAAGAGAGATGATGGTACATGTCGAACATCCTACAATTGGAGATATGTATATACAGGGTTGCCCTATAAAGCTCAGTGAAACACCGGGAAGTGTAGATGCTCCGGCACCTCTACTCGGACAACATAATAAAGAGGTTTACGGCTTTGATGATGAAACATTAAAGCAATTAAAAGAAGAAGGCATAATCTAGTGGAGGAAAAGAAATGGATCTTAATTTTTCCAAAGCACAGCTGATGCTGAAAAAAACAGTGGCTGACTTCAGCGAAAATATGGTAAAACAAAGAGCTGAAGAAATAGATAGAACCGGTAAATTTCCAAAAGATTTATTCATGGAAATGACAAAGATGGGATTAACCGGAATAGGAACTGAGGAAAAGTATGGAGGTAGCGGTGGTAGTGATATTGAGAAGATAATTGCTGTAGAAGAGATAGCAAAACATTGCGGTTCTACTGCGGCAACACTTTCAATACATACTATATTTGCATCCGTACTCGGAAAGTTCGGTACTGAAGAACAAAAACAAAAATATTTACCTGTAGTATGTGCAGGTGGCGAGCTGGGGGCATTTGCCCTCACCGAGCCGAATGCCGGATCTGATGCGGGAAGTGCAAGAACAACTGCAATATTTGATGAGAGTACACAAGAGTATGTTCTCAACGGTACAAAATGCTTTATAACAGGTGGCGGTTTGGCAAAGTATGTATTGGTATTTGCTCTTACATCACCTGAATTAAAGACAAAGGGACTTAGTTGTATACTTGTGGAGCGTGGAACTCCGGGATTTTCAATAGGTAAGATTGAAGATAAGATGGGACTGCATGGCTCTGAAACGGCAGAACTGATATTTGATAATTGCAGAGTTCCTAAAGAAAATCTTATCGGTCCTCTTGGAAAGGGCTTTAAGATTGCAATGACTGCACTTGACGGTGCGAGGATAGGAATTGCCGCACAGGCTGTGGGAATTGCGGCAGGTGCACTTGATGAGAGTATAAAGTACACAAAGGAAAGAGTACAATTCGGCAGACCGATTTCTTCATTGCAGGGATTACAGTGGTATCTGGCGGAAATGGCTACAAAGGTTGAATGTGCGAGATGGATGACGTATAGAGCGGCAAGCCTTAAAGTAAGCGGTATGCCGTATACAAAAGAGGCTGCTATTGCAAAGTTTAATGCATCAAAGGTAGCCGTTGAAGTAACAGATAAAGCATTGCAGATACATGGAGGTTATGGATATATGAGAGATTATCCTTTGGAAAGAATGTATCGTGATGCAAAAATAACAGAAATATACGAAGGTACTTCAGAGATTCACAAGGTTGTTATAGCCAGAGAAGTGCTGAAATAGGGGGTATTATGAAAATCATTGTATGTATAAAGCAGGTGCCAAATACAAGTGAGGTCAAGATTAACCCTGAGACAAAAACACTTATCAGAGACGGAGTGGAGAGTATAATAAATCCGGATGATAAAAATGCCCTAGAAGCGGCATTAAGGTTAAAGGATGAAAAAGGTGCGCAGGTCGTTGTACTTAGTATGGGACCTATGCAGGCAAAAGAGGCTTTACTTGAAGCTTTGGCTATGGGGGCGGACAGCGCTTATCTTATAAGTGACAGAAAATTCGGCGGATCCGATACTTGGGCTACAGCAACTATATTGGCTGCGGCTATAGAAAAAATCGGAGGTTATGATCTTATAATATGCGGTAGACAGGCTATAGACGGTGATACCGCACAGGTTGGACCTGAAATAGCGGAATTCCTTAATATTCCACAGGTGACATATGCAAAAGAGCTGAAACTAAAAGACGGTGCGGTAACAGTTAAGAGATATTGTGAATCAAAGGACTATGAATTTGAAGTTAAACTTCCGGCACTTATTACAGCTATTAAGGAACTTAATACTGTAAGATATCCAAGTGTAAAGGGGATATTCAAGGCTTATGAGAGCGATGAAGAGTTGGTAGAGGTGTTGACCTTTGATGATTTAAATGTAGATGAAACACAGATAGGTATTAAGGGTTCACCTACAAATGTACACCGCTCATTTGTACCTGTTAAAGAAAAACATAGTGAGTTTATAGAAGGAAATACAGCTATGGAAAAGGCTAAACTTCTTTTAACAAAACTATATGAGAATAAATTGATACAGTCCGGAGGTGCCAAGTAGTGGAAAGAGCAAAGGTAAATCAAGACATTAATCTAAATGACTATAAAGATGTATGGGTACTTGCGGAATCTGTAAACGGTAAGATATTACCTATAACATTGGAACTTATGGGTGAGGGTAGAAAACTTGCAAATGAGCTTGGAAAGCAACTTGCAGTTATTGTACCCGGATACAATATAGAAGAGGCTGCAAGGGAACTTCTTGAGTATGATGTTGATACGGTATACTATGTAGAACATGAGCTTTTAAAAGACTTTTCCACATTGGGTTTTGTTGAAGTATTATCAAAAGAAGTAAAGAAAAGAAAACCTGAAGTGCTCTTAGTAGGGGCAACTTCAATCGGCAGGGACATAGGACCGAGACTTGCTGCAAGACTTGGAACAGGACTTACTGCAGATTGTACCGGACTCGAGGTGGATGCAGAAGATAAGAAGCTTCTTATGACAAGACCGGCTTTTGGCGGAAATATTATGGCGACTATTATATGTCCTAAAAACAGACCTCAAATGGCTACAGTAAGACCGGGAGTAATGGCAAGAGCCAAGAAAACAGGTAAGTCGGATGCGATTTTTGAGAAAATCATCCCTGAACTTAAAGAAGAGGATATAAGAACAAAACTGTTAGGAACAGTTGAGCATGACAAAGAAAGGGTAAATCTGACAGATGCCAAGATTATAGTATCCGGAGGAAGAGGTATCAAAAATAAGGACGGTTTTGCTTTGATTGAAAGTCTGGCTAAAGCTTTGGGTGGTGAAGTCGGTTCATCACGTGCCTGTGTTGATGCAGGATGGATAGATTCTTCTCATCAGGTAGGACAAACGGGAACTACAGTAAGACCCGATCTTTATATTGCTTGCGGTATATCGGGAGCTATACAGCATTTGGCAGGAATGAGTGAGTCAAAGTATATTGTTGCAATAAACACAGATAAAAATGCACCTATATTTGATATTTGTGATTATGGCATTGTAGGTGATTTAAAAGAAATCATACCGGCTCTTGTTTCAAGTATAGAATCCGGAGAGTTTACATTATAGTCGATTGTCGGTAATTTTGAATATGGGGTGGCTTATGCTGCCCCTGATTTTGTTTATTTAAAGTTTGAAAAATTAAGGAGGAGATATGGAAGAAGTACGTATGAAAAATAAAATGGAGGTGGAACCGATAAAATCTCTAATTTTAAAGATGTCCATACCGCCTCTTATTTCTATGTGTATGCAATACTCTTATAATCTTTTGGATTGTATATTTGTATCATGTGTCAGCGAGAAATCATTAAGCGCTGTATCAATAATTTTTCCTATTACCACACTTTATATTGCTATAGCTATTTGGATTGGAGTAGGAGTAAGTGTGCTTGTAGCAAAGTATCTTGGTGAAAAAGAGGAGGAAAAAGCAAATACTATAGTGGCAAACGGTATAGTCGTATCATTTGTAGTTAGTAGTCTGGTAACTTTCATAACGATGAATATTATGAAGGGATTTATACTTTCGTTTACAAGTGATCCGGAAACTGTTGATTTGGCAATGGCATATATGGATATATGTGTATTTATGGCAATTCCATGTGCAGTACATATTTGTATACAAAAAGTATTACAGGGGACAGGAAATATGCTGGCTCCCATGTGCTTCCAGATAGCAGGTGTTTTAACAAATTTGATATTTGATCCGATACTCATCTTCGGATATTTCGGATTTAAACCGATGGGAGTAAGAGGTGCAGCTATTGCGACAGTTATGGGATATACTGTGTCTACAATACTTGCATTTTTGGTGCTTATATTCCAAAAACAAAAGGTTGAACTTGGTTTAAAATACTTTAGAATACATTTAAAACATGTAAGAGATATATTTGTGGTGGGATTTCCGTCTTTTATTATGAATGTGCTTGGAGCCGCTATGGTATATAATACCAATCTTTTCTTAAAACAATACTCCGAGCTTGCTATAGCCTTTTTTGGAGCGTATTTTAAGATACAGCAGATGGTTATAATGACGCTGAACGGACTTATACAGGGATGTATACCTGTAATGAGTTATAATTACGGAGCAGCGAGAGAAGACAGACTGAAGGAGAGCTTAAGGATAGGAACAATTGTGGCAATAATACTTACATCAATAAGTATAGTACTGCTCTGGGTATTTACAAAAAATATATTGATGACTTTCAATACTCCTGATGAAGTTCTTGAATTTGGAATTTTCGGTATCAGAGTAATGAGTTTAAGCTATGTATTTGTTGGAATTACCACAATGATTGCATCATATATGCAGTCCACAAAGAATGTGGGGAAAAGCATATTAATAAATCTTTGCAGACAGCTTTTGGTATTGGTTCCGGTAATGTTTATCGGATCAAAGACTTTCGGGTTGAAAGGAATATGGAGCGCGTTTTTGGTAACTGAGTTAATTTGTGTTGTATTAAGCTTTGTACTGTATAAGCATACAAAAATAGATATGGAAAAAAATGAGAGTAGATAGAATTATATAAAAATAATACTTTGCCAAGATCCGGTATTTGAAAAAAATTATACCAAGATCCGGTATTTGAAAAAAATTACTTGCAAATATTTTGCTTATATGCTACTATTGTCAGGTAATGAGCCGGTGTGGCGGAATGGCAGACGCGACAGACTCAAAATCTGTTATTCGAAAGGGTGTGCGAGTTCGAGTCTCGCCACCGGCAGTTAGCTGTATGATTTTCATACAGCTTTTTTATTGCCAAAATATGGTATCAAATCGTATATAGAGATATAAAATTGGACATAGCACAGAAAGTTTTTAAAAATACTTCTATAAAATGGAAAAGTGAATTTTTTTATGCTAGAATACATTCAAATATTTTATAGAAATCATATAAGGTGGAAATATGGATTATAGTAAAGAAGCATTAAAATTACATGAGGAAAACGGCGGTAAGGTTGCCGTTGTAAGTAAGATAAAAATAAATACCAGAGATGATCTCAGTACGGCATACACTCCGGGAGTGGCCGAGCCTTGCAGAGAGATTGCAAAGGATCCTGAAAATGTATGGAAGTATACTGCAAAGAAATCTGGTGGCGGTAGTTTCAGACGGAACGGCAGTGCTTGGACTTGGTGATATAGGCCCGAAGGCTGCCATGCCTGTAATGGAAGGTAAGGCAATACTTTTTAAAGAGTTCGGTGATGTGGACGCTTTTCCTATATGCCTTGACACTAAGGATACGGAGGAGATTATAAAGACTGTAAGGAATATTGCACCATGTTTCGGTGGTATCAACTTGGAAGATATTGCATCGCCGAAATGCTTTGAGATAGAAGAAAGACTTGAGAAAGAACTTGAGATACCTGTATTTCATGACGACCAGCACGGTACTGCAATAGTTGTTACAGCTGCACTTATCAATGCTCTTAAGCTTGTAAAAAAAGAAATGTCTGAAATAAAGGTTGTCTTAAACGGACCGGGAAGCGCCGGTACTGCAATTATCAAAATGCTTTTGGAATCGGGTGTGAAGGATATAATAGCCTGTGATGAGTTCGGCATACTGTATAAAACCAGACCGCAGGGTATAAAAGATCATAAGGAGTGGCTGTGTACAGTTACAAACCTTAACGATATGAGAGGAAACTTATCGGATGCTCTTGTAGGTGCGGATGTGTTTATAGGAGTTTCTGTAGCAAATATCCTCACAAAAGATATGATAAAGACGATGGCAAAGGATCCTATAGTCTTTGCTATGGCAAATCCGAATCCTGAGATTTCATATGACGATGCTATGGAGGCCGGTGTAGCTGTAATGGGTACGGGAAGAAGTGACAGACCGAATCAGATCAACAATGTACTTGCTTTCCCGGGTATATTCAGAGGGGCGCTTGATGCGGGTGCAAGAGATATAAATTACGATATGAAAGGCTGCGGCCAAGGCTATTGCGGAGTATATAAAGCCTGAAGAACTTAATGCGGAAAATATTATACCTTCCGCACTTGATAAGAATGTGGCAAAATCTGTAGCGGATGCTGTAGCTAAGGCGGCTAAAGAGAGCGGATGTGTTAGGAAGTGATTATGACAGATATAAAAGATATATTTTTGTTCTCATATAGGGAACTTAAGAAGGTTAGAACTATTACAACAGTAGCTATGTTTGTGGCATTGTCGATTATATTGGGGGCTTTTACAGTCCCTATCGGTAATTTTTTAAAGATCGGTTTCTCATCTTTGACTACTGTAAGTGTGGGATATTTGTTCGGACCTATTGTAGGTTCGGTTTTTGGAGCTGTGACAGATGTTGTAAAGTATGCAATTAAGCCTACAGGACCGTTTTTTCCGGGATTTACTTTAAATGCGATTATTGCCGGATTTATTTACGGAAGTATATTATATAAGAAGCAAGTGGATATAAAGAGGATTTTTATTGCGGAGTTTTTTGTAAGTCTGTTTTGCAATATCTTACTTGGCACACTTTGGTTGAATGTTTTATATGGTAAGGCTTTTCTTGCCATTTTGCCTATGAGAGCGTTGAAGAATATAATTCTTTTGCCTATAAACAGCTTTATGGCATTTGCTATACTGAAGTTTTTGGAGCAGTACAAACAAAAAATAAAATAAAATAAAAAAGTGCTTGCAATCGGCTTTAATCTGTGCTATCCTAGAACAGCTGTGACATTGATAGCTAAGAAGCATAGGTTGCCGTTTAACGGGTTTTATGTGGAGCGAAGGTCATGTTGCAAAAACTGGCGACAAGTCACTGTACAAACAGCATCTCATATTGAGTATTTCGTGTGGTTAAGTTTACGACACGCACGGAAGAGTGTACAGTCACCGCTTGTCAATTTCTTTTATAAAGATTGAAAAGGAGGCGGCTTTTTTTATGGCAAATCAGGTAATGAGAATCACATTAAAAGCTTATGATCACCAATTGGTTGACAGCTGTGCTGCAAGAATTGTTGATACTGTAAAGAAGACAGGAGCAGCTGTTTCAGGACCTGTTCCACTACCAACAAAGAAGGAAGTGGTAACTATCCTTAGAGCTGTACATAAGTACAAAGACTCTCGTGAGCAGTTCGAGCAGAGAACTCACAAGAGACTGATTGATGTCATTGCACCATCACAGAAGACTGTTGATGCACTTTCCAGATTGGAAATGCCTGCAGGTGTGAATATTGACATCAAAATGAAGAGTAGATAATCCGCTATAAGCGTTAATCCTGCTCTAGGATGAGCACATAGTGCTCCGCTGTAGAATAAACCAGGAGGTATAATAATGAAGAAGGCAATACTTGCTAGAAAAGTAGGTATGACACAGATTTTCGATGAGAATGGCGTGTTGATACCTGTAACAGTTCTTCTTGCAGGACCATGTGTTGTTACACAGGTTAAGACAGAAGAGAATGACGGATATAATTCAGTTCAGGTTGCATATGGACAGATCCGTACAAAGTTGGTTAATAAGGCTAAGGCAGGTCATCTTGCTAAGGCAGGAATTGAGAAGACTGTAGTTGAGAACGGCGACAAGAAGAGAGAAGTTTTCGCTGCCGGAAGATTTATCAGAGAGTTCAAGTTTGAGAATGCATCAGAGTATGCTCCGAAGGCTGAAATCAAAGCTGACATCTTCGCTGCAGGAGATAAGGTTGATGCAACCGCTATCTCAAAGGGTAAGGGCTTCCAGGGTGCTATCAAGCGTCACGGACAGTCAAGAGGACCTATGAGTCACGGTTCAAAGTTCCACCGTCATCAGGGTTCAAACGGTTCATCTTCAGATCCGAGCCACGTATTCAAGGGCAAAGGAATGCCTGGACATATGGGTGCAAAGAAGGTGACAACACAGAATCTTGAAATCGTAAGAGTTGACGCCGATAAGAATCTTATCCTTGTAAAGGGTTCAATGCCGGGTTCTAAGAAGGCTCTAATAACATTAAAAGAGACTGTTAAGAAGAAATAACTAACAGAAAGGAGGAACACAAATGGCTAATATATCAGTATTTAATATTGAAGGAAAAGAAGTAGGTAGTATAGAATTAAACGATGCTGTGTTCGGAGTTAATGTTAACGAGCATTTAGTTCATATGGCAGTTGTTGCACAGTTGGCAAACAAGCGTCAGGGAACACAAAAGGCAAAGACCCGTTCCGAAGTTAGCGGTGGCGGTAGAAAGCCTTGGAAGCAAAAAGGTACAGGACATGCACGTCAGGGTTCAACAAGATCACCTCAGTGGAAAGGCGGCGGTGTTGTATTTGCACCTACTCCAAGAGATTATACAATCAATCTCAATAAGAAAGAGAAGAGAATCGCTCTTAAGAGTGCTCTTACAAGCAGAGTTCTCGAGAACAAGTTCATCGTAGTTGATGACTTTGCAATGAGCGAGATTAAGACAAAGAAGATGCAGCAGACTTTGAACAACTTAAATGTTAAGAAGGCACTTGTTGTATGTGCTGAGAATGAGAAGAACACTGTACTTTCTGTTAGAAATATATATGGTGTTAAGGCTGCTTCACCTAAGACTATCAATGTATATGATATCTTAAAGTACAATACAGTGGTAGCTTCAAAGGACGCTGTTAAGACTATAGAGGAGGTATATGCGTAATGGCAAACATACAATACTATGATGTAATACTTAAGCCGGTTATTACAGAGAAGAGCATGCTCGGCATGACTGATAAAAAGTATACTTTCCTTGTACATCCTGAGTCAAACAAGACAATGATCAAAGAAGCTGTTGAGAAGATGTTTGACGGCGTTAAGGTTTCAAGAGTAAATACTATGAACCAGGACGGAAAGTCAAAGAGAAGAGGAATGACAACAGGTAAGACAGCAAAGGTTAAAAAAAGGCTATTGTATGGCTTACAGAGGACAGTAAGGATATCGAGTTATTCCAGGGATTATAAGCAACAAACGTTGCTTTTTTCTCAGATAATATCTGAGTAATATTATACGGCATCCTGCCGTGATAAAGTGCATAGCACAAGAAGGAGATAAAATGGGAATAAAGAAGTATAGTCCGTATACACCGTCAAGAAGAAACATGACAGGTTTGGACTTTAGCGTAATTACAAAGAGCACTCCTGAGAAGTCATTGTTGGCACCTATTAAGAAGAACTCAGGAAGAAACAATCAAGGTAAAATAACAGTAAGACATCGTGGTGGCGGTGCAAAGAGAAAATACAGAATTATCGACTTTAAGAGAAATTCAAAAGACGGAGTTCCTGCAAAGGTTGTTGCAATAGAGTATGATCCTAACAGAACAGCAAATATTGCACTTATCTCATATGTAGACGGTGCAAAGGCTTATATCCTTGCTCCTGAGGGACTTCAGGTTGGAGCTACAATCGTAAGCGGTTCAGGCGCAGAGGCAAGAATCGGAAACTGTTTACCACTTGCAGAGATTCCTGTAGGTGCACAGATTCACAACATCGAGCTTTATCCCGGTAAGGGCGGACAGCTTGTTCGTTCAGCAGGAAATGTTGCACAGCTTATGGCTAAGGAAGGAAAGTATGCAACTCTTCGTCTTCCTTCAGGCGAGATGAGAATGGTTCCAATCATTTGCAGAGCTACTATCGGTATAGTAGGAAACGGTGAGCATTCACTTGTTAAGCTCGGTAAGGCGGGAAGAAAGCGCCACATGGGTATCAGACCTACAGTTCGTGGTTCTGTCATGAACCCTAATGACCATCCACACGGTGGTGGTGAAGGTAAAACCGGAATCGGTCGTCCGGGTCCATCTACTCCTTGGGGTAAACCGGGCTCTTGGTCTTAAGACTAGAAACAAGAAGAAACAGTCTAATAAGCTAATCATCAGAAGAAGAGATGGTAAGGCCGCTACTAAATAAAGGAGGAAAGATAAATGTCACGTTCACTTAAAAAAGGACCATTTGCAGATGCAAGTTTATTAAAGAAAGTTGACGCAATGAACAAAGCCGGCGACAAGAGTGTCATCAAGACATGGTCACGCCGTTCTACAATCTTCCCACAGATGGTAGGTCATACTATTGCTGTTCATGATGGAAGAAAGCATGTTCCGGTATATGTTACCGAGGATATGGTAGGACATAAGCTTGGTGAGTTCGTTGCTACAAGAACTTACAAAGGACATAAAGCTGACGATAAGAAAGCTTCAAGATAAGAGAGGGTTGAAAGGAGGTTTTTAAATGGCAAAAGGACATAGATCCCAGATTAAAAGAGAAAGAAATGCAGTTAAGGACACCAGACCATCAGCTAAGCTCTCATATGCCAGAGTACCTGTTCAGAAGGCATGTTTCGTGCTGGATGCTATCAGAGGTAAGAATGTTGGTGAGGCTTTGGGTATTCTTATGTATAGCCCAAGATATGCGTCAAGTGTTATCAAGAAATTGGTAGAGTCGGCAGTTGCTAATGCTGAGAACAACAACAATTTAGATCCGTCTAAGTTATATATTGCAGAGTGTTACGCAAGTGACGGCCCTATAATGAAGAGAATTAAGCCTAGAGCACAGGGTAGAGCTTATCGTATCGAGAAGAGAATGAGCCATATCACAGTGGTCTTAGATGAAAGATAGGAGGAGACGCGAAAATGGGACAGAAAGTTAATCCACATGGACTTAGAGTCGGTGTTATAAAAGACTGGAGCTCCAGATGGTACGCTGATAAGGATTTCGCTGATTGCTTAGTGGAAGACTACAATATCAGAAAGTTCTTAAAGAAGAAACTTTATTCAGCAAGCGTATCGGATATTGAAATAGAGCGTGCTTCAGACAGAGTTAGAATAATACTTCATACTGCAAGACCGGGTGTTGTTATCGGTAAGCAGGGTGCAGAAGTTGAAAAATTAAAGAAGGAAGTATCAAAGTTTACAGATAAGAAAGTATTCATTGATATCAAAGAAATCAAGAGACCTGACAGAGATGCACAGCTTGTAGCTGAGAATATCGCTGCACAGCTTGAGAACCGTATTTCATTCCGTAGAGCAATGAAGTCAACAATGTCAAGAAGTATGAAGGCAGGAGTTCTTGGTATCAAGGCAAGCTGTTCAGGACGTCTTGGCGGTGCGGATATGGCTCGTACAGAGTTCTATTCAGAGGGTACTATCCCGCTTCAGACATTGAGAGCCGACATTCAGTACGGTTTGCAGAGGCAAACACAACATACGGTAAAGTCGGTGTTAAGGTTTGGATTTATACAGGTGAGGTGCTTCCTCAGAGAAAAACACAGGAAGGGAGCGTAAAATAATATGTTAATGCCTAAGAGAGTAAAGCGTAGAAAACAGTTCAGAGGTTCTATGGCAGGTAAGGCCCTAAGAGGCAATAAGATCACTTACGGTGAGTATGGTTTAGTATCCCTTGATCCTTGTTGGATAAAGTCAAACCAGATAGAGGCTGCCAGAGTTGCTATGACTCGTTATATCAAGCGTGGCGGTAAAGTTTGGATAAAGATTTTCCCTGATAAGCCTGTTACAGCAAAACCTGCTGAGACTCGAATGGGTTCAGGTAAGGGTGCTACAGAGTATTGGGTAGCTGTTGTAAAGCCGGGTCGTGTATTATTCGAGATCGCAGGCGTACCTGAAGAGATTGCCAGAGAGGCACTTCGTCTTGCAATGCATAAGCTTCCTTGCAGATGTAAGATAGTTTCAAAGGCTGATTTGGAAGGCGGTGAAGCAAGTGAAAACTAAGAATTATGTAAACGAATTAAAGTCAAAAAGCTTAGAACAGTTAAATGAGGAATTGGTTTCTGCAAAGAAGGAACTTTTCAACCTTAGATTCCAAAATGCAACCAGCCAGTTGGATAACACTTCAAGAATTAAGGAAGTTCGTAGGAACATTGCCAGAATTCAGACAGTTATCACTGAGAATGCAAAATTGGCATAAAGATAAAGGAGATAAACCGTGGAGAGAAATCTTAGAAAAACCCGTATCGGCAAGGTTGTTAGCGATAAGATGGATAAGACAATCACTGTTGCAATCGAAGACCATGTAAAGCATCCACTTTATGGCAAGATTGTAAAGAAGACTGTTAAGTTCAAGGCACATGATGAGAAGAATGAATGTAACATTGGCGATACTGTAAAGATTATGGAGACAAGACCTCTTTCAAAGGATAAGAGATGGAGACTTGTACAGATAATTGAGAAGGCAAAATAATTAGGTAGGAAGGAGTATCCGGCATGATTCAGCAGGAAACAAGATTGAAGGTAGCCGATAACACCGGAGCAAAGGAATTGCTTACAATTCGTGTTATGGGTGGTTCAACTAGAAGATATGCTCATATCGGCGATATAATCGTCGCTACCGTTAAAGATGCAACACCCGGCGGTGTTGTTAAGAAAGGTGATGTTGTTAAGGCTGTTGTAGTAAGATCAGTCAATAGCACACGCCGTAAAGACGGTTCATACATCAAATTCGATGAAAACGCAGCAGTTATAATCAAGGATGACAAGACTCCAAGAGGTACTCGTATCTTTGGACCGGTTGCAAGAGAACTTCGTGAGAAGCAGTTCATGAAGATTGTATCTCTCGCACCTGAAGTATTATAAGGAGGTCTAGCGTGCATAAAATCAAAAGAGATGATATGGTTAAAATCATATCTGGAAAAGATAAAGGCAAGACAGGTAAAGTATTAAAGGTTGATACTAAGAAGAACAGAGTAATAGTTGAAGGCTGTAATATGATCACAAAGCATACAAAACCAAGTATGGCTAACCAGAACGGCGGTATTGTAAATACAGAGGGAACTATTGATATATCAAATGTAATGTTGGTTGTTGACGGTCAGGCTACAAGAGTCGGCTTTGAAGTAAAAGACGGCAAGAAGGTTCGTGTAGCTAAGAAGACCGGTAAGGCTATTGACTAATTGGAAAGGAGGAAAACATGGCAAGATTAAAGGAAATGTATAACAACGAAATCGTCAAGAAAATGACTGAGAAGTTTGGATATAAGAATCCTATGCAGGTACCGAAGCTTGATAAGATCGTTATCAATATGGCTGTCGGTGAGGCAAAAGACAATGCAAAAAGTGTTAGATGCTGCAGTTAGAGATCTTGAAATTATCTCCGGACAGAAGGCGGTAGTTACAAAGGCTAAGAAATCAGTTGCTAACTTTAAACTTAGAGAGGGTATGCCTATAGGTTGTAAGGTAACTCTTCGTGGTTCAAAAGATGTATGAGTTTGCTGACAGACTTATAAATCTTGCTCTTCCTAGAGTGCGTGACTTTAGAGGTGTAAATCCTAATGCATTTGACGGTAGAGGAAATTATGCTCTTGGAGTTAAGGAACAGCTTATCTTCCCTGAGATAGAGTATGATAAGATTGATAAGGTTCGCGGTATGGACGTTATTTTCGTTACTACTGCAAACACAGATGAAGAAGCTAGAGAACTTTTGACATTATTCAATATGCCATTTTTCAAATAATTTAGGAGGAAGATTTCATGGCAAAGACTTCAATGAAGATCAAGCAGGCTAGACCGGCAAAATTCTCTACAAGAGAATACAGCAGATGCAGAATCTGCGGTCGTCCACATGCTTATCTTAAAAAGTATGGTATCTGTAGAATTTGCTTCCGTGAATTGGCTTATAAGGGTCAGATCCCGGGAGTTAAGAAAGCCAGCTGGTAGGCATTGAGCACTTAATGAGCACAAACGAAGTGCCGTGCGAATTTAGTGCGAAAGCCCGTCCCGAGCCTTAGCGAAAACGAGCGAAGCGAGTTTGAGCTTAGTCGAGTGGACGCCACCATACACTTAACGAACGCGAGCAAAGCGAAGCGTGAGTTTAGTGTGAAAGCCCGTCCCGAGACATTGAACACTTAGTGAACACGCAGTGTGAACTTAGTGTGAAAGTCGTTCGCGACACTCAGCGAAAACGTAGTTTGAGCGCTAGTGGAGTCGAACCCACCCGGTACATAAATGTATATTAATGTCGAGTGGACGCCACCCGGCACACATATGTATGCTAATGTCGAGTGGACGCATTTATCAAACGGCTTAATCAAAGCAAAGAAAAGAATTTATACAAGATACATTTAAAATAAACAGGAGGAAAAAATTCCATGACAATGAGCGATCCGATTGCAGATATGCTTACCAGAATCAGAAATGCAAATACTGCAAAACATGACTCAGTTGATATTCCTTCCTCAAAGATGAAAATAGCAATAGCTAACATACTTGTAGAAGAAGGTTATGTAGAGAAGTACGAACTTGTTGACAATGGTAACTTCAAGGATATCAGAATATTCCTTAAGTATACAGCTAACAAGAGCGAGAGAATAATAAGTGGATTGAAGAGAATTTCAAAGCCGGGCTTACGTATATACGCAAGCAGAGAAGAGCTTCCAAGAGTTCTTGGCGGTCTTGGAACAGCTATTATTTCAACAAATAACGGCGTTATCACAGACAAAGAAGCAAGAAAGCTTAACGTAGGCGGAGAAGTATTAGCTTTCGTTTGGTAGGCATTGAGTACTTAATGAGCACAAACGAAGTGCAGTGCGAATTTAGTACGAAAGCCCGTCCCGAGCCTTAGCGAAAACGAGCAAAGCGAAGTTTGAGCTTAGTCGAGTGGACGCCGCCCGGCACACATATGTATGCAAATGTGGAGTCGAACCCACCGGCAGATATACGTTTGCCGATGTCGAGTGGACGCCGCCCGGCACATATATGTATGCAAATGTCGAGTGGACAAAACAAATATAAATTAAGTTTCAACTCTAATAGCAGTCATAAAGAAATTTTTTCTTTAATGACTTCCTATTAGATGATATAAACCTGAAAACCTGAGCGAAAAGCTCACGACAAATTTAAGGAGGAAGACGGCATGTCACGAATTGGAAGAATGCCTATCGCAATTCCGGCAGGAGTAACTGTTACAATTGCAGAAAATAATCATGTGACTGTAAAAGGTCCTAAGGGTACACTTGAGAGAGCATTACCTTTAGAAATGACCATTAAGCAGGAAGGTGATGATATTGTAGTAAGCAGACCTAACGACTTAAAGAAGAATAAGTCATTACACGGTCTCACAAGAACCCTTATACACAACATGGTAGTCGGTGTAACCGAAGGCTATGAGAAGGTGCTTGAGGTAAACGGTGTAGGTTACAGAGCAGCAAAGCAGGGAAATAAGCTTGTGCTTTCACTCGGATATTCACATCCGGTAGAGATGGTGGATCCTGAGGGTATCACATCAGTTCTTGACGGACAGAACATCATCAAAGTACAGGGTATCGACAAGGAAAAAGTCGGACAGTACGCTGCAGAGATCAGAAGCAAAAGAAAGCCTGAGCCATACAAGGGCAAAGGTATTAAGTACTCTACTGAAGTTATCAGACGTAAAGTCGGTAAGACCGGTAAGAAATAATAGGAGGGTAATTAAATGGTTAGCAAAAAATCAAAGAGCGATCTTAGAATCAAAAAGCATTCCAGATTGCGTAATCGTCTCAGCGGAACTACTGAGAGACCACGTCTTGCTGTATTTAGAAGCAACAACCATATGTACGCTCAGATTATTGACGACACAGTGGGAAATACAGTAGTAAGTGCATCAACACTTGAGAAGAGTGTAAGAGAAGAGCTTTCAAAGACAAATGATGTAGATGCTGCAGCATATGTTGGAACTCTTGTTGCAAAGAGAGCCCTTGAGAAGGGTATAGACAAAGTTGTGTTTGATAGAGGAGGATTCATCTATCAGGGTAAGATTGCCGCACTTGCAGAAGCTGCACGTGAAGCAGGATTACAATTCTAATAGGAGGAGAAACATACATGAAGAGACAAATCATCGATCCAAGCAAATTGGAGTTAATGACAGAGTCGTAAATATCAAGCGTGTATCCAAAACCGTAAAAGGTGGACGTACAATGAAGTTTTCTGCTCTTGTTGTTGTAGGTGACGGTAATGGCCATGTCGGTATCGGTCTTGGAAAGGCAGGAGAGGTACCTGAGGCTATCCGTAAAGGTAAAGAGGCTGCAACTAAGTCATTGGTTGAAGTTAGAATAGATGAGAATTCAAGTGTTCCACATGATTACACAGGAAAGTTCGGAAGTGCAAGCGTACTTTTGAAGAGAGCACCTGAAGGTACAGGTATTATCGCAGGTGGTCCTGCACGTGCGGTATTGGAGCTTGCAGGATATAAGAACATCCGTTCAAAGTCTTTAGGTTCAAATAACAAGACAAATGTATGTCTTGCTACACTTGCAGGTTTGGCAGCACTTAAGACACCTGAAGAGATTGCAAAGCTTCGTGGTAAGTCAGTTGAAGAAATACTAGCATAATAGGAGGAAAATATGGCAAAGTTAAAAATTACATTGGTTAAGTCTCCTATCGGTGCTATCCCAAAGCAGAGAGCAACTGTAGAAGCACTTGGTTTGAGAAAGTTAAACAAGACAGTTGAAATGCCTGACAATGATGCTGTAAGAGGTATGATTTGGCATGTAAGACATCTTGTAAAAGTTGAAGAAGTCTAAAGAAGGAGGTGTAGTGATGGATTTATCTAATTTACAGCCTGCATTAGGCTCAAAGCACAGCGATAATTTCAGACGTGGCCGTGGACACGGTTCAGGTAACGGTAAGACTGCCGGTAAGGGTCACAAGGGTCAGAAAGCGCGTTCAGGACCTACAAGACCTGGATTTGAAGGTGGTCAGATGCCTTTATACAGACGTATCCCTAAGAGAGGATTTACAAATCGCAACTCTAAGGATATCGTAGCTGTTAACGTTTCAGTTCTTGATCGTCTTGAGGACGGCGTTGAGGTTACTCCTGATACATTATTGGCTGCCGGAATTATAAGACATACAAGAGACGGAGTTAAGCTTTAGGCAACGGTTCGGTAACAAAGAAATTTACTGTTAAGTACATTGCTGTTAGTGAAAGTGCAAAAGCTAAGATTGAAGCTGCAGGCGGAACTTGTGAGGTGATCTAATGCTCACAACACTCCTAAATGCATTTAAAGTAAAGGATGTACGAAAGAAGCTTCTGTACACATTTATAATGCTGGTAATTATTCGCTTCGGCAGTAATTTACCTATACCGGGTGTGAATACAACTTATTTCAAAGATTTCTTTGAAAAACAAGCCGGAGATGCGTTCGGATTTTTCAACGCCATCACCGGTGGATCATTTGAAAGTTTGAGTGTGCTTGCATTAAGCATCACTCCTTATATTACTAGTTCTATCATAATACAGCTTTTGACAATTGCGATTCCGGCACTTGAGGAATTACAACAGGATGGAGAAGACGGAAGAAAAAAGATAGTTGAGTACACAAGATACTTAACTGTCGCACTAGCCCTCTTACAGTCTTCAGCCATGGCAATTGGATTCGGTAGACAGGGACTTTTAATACATTTTGGAATAAAGAGTGTAGTTGTAGCTATAGTTACAATGACGGCAGGTAGTGCATTTTTGATGTGGATTGGAGAAAGAATTACAGAGAACGGAGTAGGAAACGGTATTTCAATAGTACTTCTTCTGAATATTCTTGCTTCATTACCGTCTGACTTTAACAATCTTTATGTGAGATTCTTAAAGGGACAGACAGTAGCTAAGATGGTAGTTGCTGCAGCTATTATAATAGCCTTTATAGTAGCGATGGTAGTATTCACCATTGTCTTACAGGATGCTGAAAGAAGAATTCCTGTACAGTATTCATCCAAAACGCAGGGTAGAAGAAGTGTAGGCGGAACATCATCAAATATTCCGCTAAAAGTAAATACTGCAGGTGTTATTCCTGTGATTTTCGCTTCTTCAATATTCTCTACACCTATAGTTATTGGCCAATTCTTGCATGTTAATAACGGCTCAATAATAGGTGAGATATTAACATATATGAATTCATCAATGTGGTTTAAGCCTGAAGCTCCGAAGTATTCAGTCGGACTTATAGTTTATATCATTTTGATTATCTTATTTGCTTATTTATACATCAATTACTTTTAACCCGCTTGAGGTTGCTAATAATATGAAGAAGTCGGGCGGTTTTATACCGGGAATCAGACCGGGTAAGCCTACCAGCGACTATTTCTCAAAGATATTAAGTTATATAATCATTATAGGTGCTGCAGGACTTATAATAGTATGTATCATCCCTATAATAATTTCAGGATTGTTCAATATCAGTAGACTTTCGTTTACAGGAACATCTCTGATAATTATTGTCGGTGTAGTCCTTGAGACATTAAAAGCAATTGAATCATTAATGCTTGTAAGAAATTACAGAGGATTCTTATTAGACTAATCATCTTACGAAAAACCACTGGGGTATATTCTTCAGGGGTTTTTCGTGGTTACTAACAAAAATTGGGGAGATACACCATGAAGATTATTATGTTAGGTGCACCGGGTGCCGGAAAAGGTACACAGGCAAAGAGAATTGCAAAAAAGTATAATATACCGCATATATCCACAGGCGATATATTCAGAGCAAATATAAAAGAAGGAACCGAGCTTGGAAAGAAAGCAAAAGAGTATATGGATAAGGGAGAGCTTGTTCCTGACGACATCACTATCGGAATGCTTCTTGACAGAATACATAAGTCAGACTGTAAAGACGGCTTTGTGCTTGACGGTTTCCCAAGGACAATTCCGCAGGCAAAGTCTTTGACGGAAGCGTTGTCAAAACTGAATGAGAGTATTGACTATGCTATAAATATAGATGTTCCGGATGAGTCCATCATTACAAGAATGGGCGGCAGAAGAGCATGCTTAAGCTGTGGAAGTACATATCATATAAAGTATTCCGCACCGAAGAAAGAAAATATATGTGATAATTGCGGCAGTGAACTTGTTATCAGAGATGACGACAAGCCGGAGACTGTAAAGAAAAGACTTGATGTATATCATAAGCAGACACAGCCTTTGATAGACTACTATGACAATGAGAAAATACTTGCAAGTGTAGACGGTACAAAGGATATGGAAGAAGTGTTCTTGGACATTATTGCAGTTTTGGGATAGATTGTGAGGATTAAGATGGCGGTAACAATAAAATCTGAAAGGGAAATACAGTTAATGAGAGAGGCCGGTGAAATACTGGCAAAAACTCATGAAGAACTGGAAAAGGCATTGCATGCAGGCATGAGTACATATGAAGTAAACAAAATCGGAGACGAGATAATAAGGTCATACGGTTGTGTTCCTTCATTTTTGAACTACAACGGCTACCCTGCTTCAATATGTGTATCTGTAAATGAAGAAGTGGTACACGGTATTCCGTCAAAGAAAAGAATTTTAAGAGACGGAGATGTAGTAAGTCTGGATGCAGGTGTTATTTGGAAAGGTTACCATTCAGATGCTGCCAGAACCCATATAATAGGCGAAGGAAGCGAAGAGGCAAAGGCACTTGTAAAGGTTACAAGAGAGTGCTTTTTTGAAGGAATCAAGTACGCTATTGCAGGTAATCACCTTAATGATATCTGTAAGGCTATAGGCACATATGCAAAAGACAGAGGATACGGTGTTGTAAGAGATTTGGTGGGTCACGGTATAGGCACACATCTGCACGAAGACCCTGAGGTTCCGAACTTTGATATGAAGAGAAGAGGAATCAAATTACAGCCGGGTATGACTCTTGCAATAGAGCCTATGATTACAGCGGGAAGAGACGAAGTGGTATGGCTTGATGACGACTGGACGGTTGTTACAGATGACAACTCATTGGCGGCACATTATGAGAATACTATTTTGATAACTGACGGTGAGCCTGAGATTCTTTCTTTAAGAAAATTATGATAAATATAGGTGATATCGTAGTATCAACAGCAGGTCATGACAGAGGAGAGTATTATCTGGTCATAGAATGTGACAAAGATTTTATCTATGTTGCGGACGGCAGATTAAAGACTCTTGACAAGCCGAAGAAAAAGAACATAAAGCATATAAGCAGGCTTGGAAAAAGTGATGAATTTATTGATATTAGAAAAAGTGATAATAACTTTAACGACGTTAAGTTAAAATATCTCTTGAAATTGGAGGAGTAAATGTCTAAATCAGACGTTATAGAGATTGAGGGAACAGTTGTTGAGAAATTACCTAATGCAATGTTTCAGGTAGAGCTTGAAAACGGACATCAGGTATTGGCGCATATCAGCGGCAAACTCAGAATGAACTATATCAGAATTTTGCCGGGTGATAAAGTTACTATAGAATTATCACCGTATGATTTGACAAAGGGTCGAATCATCTGGCGTGATAAATAAAATAAGACCTTGCATATTATACTGCTTAATGGTATAATACTATGGCGTCTTTATTAGTAGCGATGAAAGGAGAGTTACAATGAAGGTCAGATCTTCAGTGAAACCGATTTGCGAAAAATGCAAAATTATTAAGAGAAAAGGTTCCATCAGAGTAATTTGTGAGAACCCAAAGCACAAGCAGAGACAAGGTTGATCTGCATAGGAATAAGGAGGAAGTAGGTAAATGGCTCGTATAGCAGGCGTTGATTTACCAAGAGAAAAGCGTGTTGAGATTGGTTTGACATATATCTATGGTATAGGTCTTACAAGTTCAAGACGTATCTTGAAAGAGGCTAATGTAAATCCTGATACAAGAGTAAAGGATCTTACAGACGATGAAGTAAAAGAGTTGGCACAGGTTATTTCCGATACTCAGATGGTGGAAGGTGATCTTAGAAGAGAGATCGCAATGAACATCAAGAGACTTCAGGAAATAGGTTGTTATCGTGGCATTCGTCATAGAAAGAATCTTCCGGTTCGTGGACAGAAAACTAAGACAAATGCAAGAACACGTAAGGGTCCAAGAAAGACAGTAGCAAACAAGAAGAAATAATAAGTGATGCACTTATATTTTTTCGAAAAGTAATTTTCGCTGTATGTTTTAAAAACAGGAGCGTAGTAAAGTTTGAAAAGGTAGGTTAGTTTAATGGCAAAGAATGCGTCCACCAAGAAGGTGACAAAGAAGCGCGTAAAGAAAAACGTTGAACGCGGACAGGCACATATTCAGTCATCATTTAACAATACAATTGTTACATTAACTGATACCCAGGGTAATGCAATATCATGGGCAAGTGCCGGTGGTCTAGGATTTAGAGGTTCAAAGAAATCTACTCCATATGCGGCATCTATGGCTGCAGAAACTGCTGCAAAGGCAGCTTTAGTACATGGACTTAAGTATGTAGATGTTATGGTAAAGGGACCCGGTTCAGGAAGAGAAGCAGCTATTCGTGCGTTGGCTGCATGTGGAATAGAAGTAACAAGTATTAAGGATGTGACTCCGGTACCACATAATGGATGTCGTCCACCAAAACGCAGAAGAGTCTAATAGGAGGTACTAAAAGTGGCAATTAATAGAGTTCCCGTTCTTAAAAGATGCAGATCACTTGGCCTTGAGCCGGGTTTTCTGGGAATAGATAAAAAATCCAATAGAGATACAAAAAGAGCTGGCCGTAAGCTTAGTGAGTACGGTATGCAGCTTAGAGAAAAGCAGAAAGCAAAGTTTATCTACGGTGTATTGGAGAAGCCGTTCAGAAACTATTATGCTAAGGCTGAGAGAATGAAGGGTCAGGTTGGTGAGAACCTTATGATTCTCTTGGAGAGAAGACTTGACAATGTTGTTTCCGTATGGGATTCGGAAGAACCAGAAAGGAAACAAGACAGATTGTAGATCATAAGCATGTTTTAGTAAACGGCAAATGTGTAAATATTCCGTCTTATCTTGTAAAGGCAGGCGATGTTATCGAGATCAAGGAGAAGGCAAAATCTTCTGCAAGATATAAGGAAGTTGTAGAGTCAACAGCCGGAAGAATCGTACGGCTTGGATTGATGCAGATCTTGAAAATTTAAAAGGTACTGTAAAGAGCCTTCCTACAAGAGAAGAAATTGATGTTCCTGTAGACGAACTTCTTATCGTTGAGTTGTACTCTAAGTAATAGGAATCTTAACAGCTGATACTTATTTTCGTATCAGCTGATTTGCTAATAGTAGAAATATAGCCTGAATATCGGCTGCGGCTCGGTTTTGTCAGGCATTGGCATAGTTTATCTAAAAGGAGGGACATTCGTGTTCGATTTTGAGAAACCAAATATTGAGATTGCAGAGATTTCCGAGGATAAGAAGTTCGGCAGATTCATATGTGAACCACTGGAGAGAGGTTATGGAACAACTTTAGGTAATTCCCTAAGGAGAATCATGCTCTCATCCCTCCCAGGATCAGCTGTCAGTCAGGTTAAGATTGACGGCGTGTTACATGAATTTTCTTCTATACCGGGAGTAAAGGAAGATGTAACAGAGATCATAATGAATGTAAAAAGCTTGGCGATCAAGAATTCAGCTGAAGACGGTGAGCCGAAGGTTGCTTATATAGATTTTGATGGTGAGGGAGTTATCACTGCAGAAGATATTCAATGTGATCCATGTATAGAAATCATTAACAAAGACCAGGTTATTGCAACAGTTTCAGAAGGCAAGTTCTATATGGAATTGACAATAACAAACGGTAGAGGTTATGTAAGTTCAGATAAAAACAAGGGAGAGGATACTCCTATAGGCGTTATAGCGATTGATTCTATATACACACCTGTAGAGAGAGTAAATCTTCGTGTTGAAAATACTCGTGTAGGTCAGATGACAGACTTTGATAAGCTGACACTTGATGTTACTACAAACGGTACATTGGCACCGGATGAGGCGGTAAGTTTGGCTGCCAAAGTTTTGAGTGAGCACCTTAATCTGTTTATAGATTTGTCTGACAATGCTAAAACTGTTGATGTGATGGTAGAAAAAGCAGAGGATGACAAGGAAAAAGTTCTGGAGATGAATATAGATGAACTTGAGTTGTCAGTTAGATCCTATAACTGTTTGAAGAGAGCAGGAATCAATACAGTTGAGGAGTTGTGTTCACGTACACCGGATGATATGATGAAAGTCAGAAATCTGGGTAGAAAATCATTAGAAGAGGTTCTTCAGAAACTTGAAGAGCTCGGTCTTCACCTTCGTGAGAGCGAAGAATCATAAAAAAGAATAATAGACATATATAGTAAGTCCAATGTTAGCGTATATATGTTTCCTATGGAGGAGAAAAAATGGCAAAGTATAGAAAACTTTCAAAGACATCCAGTCAGAGAAAAGCATTATTAAGAAATCAGGTTACAGCACTTTTACAGCATGGTAAGATTGTCACAACAGAGGCAAGAGCAAAAGAGATCAGAAAGATCGTTGAGCCGCTTATAGCATTAGCTGTTAAGGAGAAGGATAACTTCGAACTTGTAAAGGTAAATGCAAAGGTTGCAAGAAAAGATGCAAACGGCAAGAGAGTAAAAGAAGTTGTAGACGGCAAGAAAGTTACCGTTTATGATGAGGTAGAGAAGGAGATCAAGAAAGATAAGCCTTCAAGACTTCATGCAAGAAGCAAAATCAATGCGGTAGTTTATGTTCCTACAGAGGTTCCTACAAAGGGCGCTGCTAAGAAGAAGAACACAAAGTCACTTGACCTTGCAAAGAAGCTTTTCGATGAGTACGGTCCTAAGTATGCAGATCGTAACGGTGGATACACAAGAATAGTTAAGATCGGTCTTCGTAAGGGCGATGCAGCTATGGAAGTTTTACTTGAGTTAGTATAATACCATCTTTGATATATAAAAGTAGCAGTCTATGACTGCTATTTTTTATGTAATAAATTTGACATTGATTGAGCTTACAGAATATTTATGTTATAATTCGATAACTACGACAGGAGAGTCTTTTATGATTGAAAAAAAACTTAGAGGATATATTCTGCCCAATATCCTTGCTACAACAGGTACATCATGTTATGTATTGGCTGATACTGTTTTTATATCAATGGCGGAAGGGGCAAACGGTATAACAGGTTTAAATCTTGTTTTACCGATATTTGCTATAACCTTTGCAATTGGAGCTATGATAGGAATAGGTTCCGCAACAAAGTATACATTATTAAAGTCACTGGGTGATAAAAACAGCGCGGATAAATATTTTTCGAATTCATTTATTTGTACCTTACTACTTAGTTTACCATTTTTAATTCAGGGGATTTTTGTTCCGGATGTGGTGCTTAGAATTTTCGGTGCAGATGAGGTTATAGTGAATGTAACCCACACATATGCACGAATAATTCTTTGCTTCTCGCCGTTTTTTATGTTGAACTTTACATTTACCGCTTTTGTGAGAAATGACAACTCACCGAGGATTGCTATGGCGGCAACACTTATAAGCGGAATTTTCAATATAATATTTGACTATATACTTATGTTCCCTGTAGGAATGGGGATGGCAGGTGCGGCACTTGCAACAGGAATATCACCGATAGTAAGTATGAGTATCTGTATGGTACATTTTTTGTCAAAAAAGAATAATGTGCGTTTTTGCTTCAATTTGCCTTCAGTTAAAAATTTGATTTTATCATGCAGTCTCGGGCTGGTGGCATTTGTAGGTGAAATTTCAAACGGAATAATAACTGTAGTATTTAACTTTATACTGCTCTCACTTGTCGGCAATATAGCGGTTGCCGCATATGGAGTGATAGCAAATTCAGCCTTGGTGGGAGTGGCGATGCTAAATGGTGTATCACAAGGATTACAGCCAGTGGCAAGTGAAACTTACGGTAAGGGTGAGAAAAAAGATTTAAGGAAGATTTACTTATATTCACTTTTTACAGGTATGATTATAGCCGGAGCTTTGGTGGCTCTGGTAATAGCATTTGCTCCAAACATTATAGTCGCATTCAACAATGAAAATTCTGATGTATTGGCAAATTATGCTATTCCGGGTATCAGAATTTATTTTATAGGCTTTATACCTGCCGCATTCAATATTATTACTGCAGGATTTTACAGTGCTACAGGAAGAGGAAAAGAGTCCTCTCTTATAGCAATATCAAGAGGTATAGTGGCAATAATTGTATTTGCACTTATCTTACCGCGAATTTTCGGAATAACGGGAGTATGGAGCTCATTTTTTGCGGCGGAAATGTTTACCGCAATATTATGTATTATACTGATGAGAAAAAGTTTTTAAAAAAATAAAAAATTTGCAACAGCATGCAATAAAATGATATTCTCATGCATTAATATATTGAAAGGATGATTATTAGATGCTTAATTTTGTGGCGGTCTTGGAGGAGGGATCAAAAGCTTCGTCGACGGTGGATGATAAACTTATAAAAGATATCGCAAAGGGAAGTATGGAGGCTTTACATACTTTATATGAAAAAACTCATAAAAGTGTATATGCTTTTGCCCTTTCAATAACAAAAAATACTCATGATGCAGAGGATATTTTGCAGGATACTTTTTTGAAAATCTATCAAAAGGCAGCAGATTACACCTCATACGATAAACCGATGGCATGGATCTTTACAATAGCAAGAAATTTTGCACTTATGAAGATTCGTGACGGAAAAAAAGAGGGTAGTTTAGAAGATGATAACGATTTGCCCGGAACAGGAATTTTCCTTTGTGGAAAATCTTAGTGAACGTATTATTCTAAAAACAACTATAAATAAGTTGGATGACAATGAAAGAATGATACTTTTGCTACATGCGGTGGCAGGTCTGAAAAATCGTGAAATAGCGGAATTACTTGATATGTCAATAAACACTGTACTTTCAAAGTATAACAGAACTATCAGAAAGATGCAGAAATATTTGGAAGAGGAGGGCTTTTGATGAAGAGAGAAGATATTGAGAAGAAGCTCGACACTGCTGTATCGGGAATGATTCCCGAGGATATGTTTAAAAGGATTTCTGAGAATATCGTTTCTGTGGACGCAGAAAGGATTGAAAAAGGAATGAAGAAGAAATTTAATATATTCAGTAAGAGATTTGTAGGAGTGGCAGCTGCCGCTTGCGTACTGTTTGCAGTTGGAGTTGTAGGAGTTCCATATTACGGTAATAATTATGTACCGGATTCACATGTAGATATCGATGTAAACCCGGGAGTTGAGATTGTAACAAACAAAAAGAATAAGGTTTTAGAAGTTCAGTCCACAAATCAGGACGGAGCTAATGTTATTGATGGTATGAATTTGAAAAATACTGAGCTCAAAGTGGCTGTTAATGCACTTATAGGTTCAATGGTTCAAAAAGGATATATCCAAAATGACAATACAGGTATTTGGTAACTGTAAGAAATGATAATGAGGATAGAGCAAACAAAATTAAAGCGGAAGTGTTAAATGATATAAATACTGCACTTTTAACCAATTCGGTACAGGCAATAGTAATGAATCAGATTATAAAGAGTCCTGTGGTTGCGAAGAAGTTTGCTACAGAAAACAATATATCAATAGGAAAAGCAGTATTTATACTGAATCTTACCGCTAAAGACAGTTCGCTGGATGCAAAAGAACTTGCTAAGATGAAAGTAAGTGAGATTGCCAGGTTGGTTGTACAAAAAGGCATAGATATAAGAGATATAGTTGATTATGATTCTGATGACAGCATTTGGGAAAATATAACAGATGCTATTGAAGATATAGATGAGGATGATTCTGATGACAGCATTTGGGAAAATATAGTAGAAGCTATTGAAGATACAGATGAGGATGCAAGAGAAAAACAGCCTCAGGCAGCGCCTTCAGGTATCTCAGCAGACAGAGCAAAGCAGATAGCACTTTCAGATGCCGGTGTTAGCGGTGCAAGTTTTACAACGGTAGAACTTGATACAGATGACGGCGTAAGAGTTTATGAGATTGAGTTTAAGGTAGGAAATGTAGAATATGACTACGATATCGATGCTTCAAGCGGTGCGATAATATCAAGCAGCTCGGAGATTGATGATTAAGATAGATATAAAAGAATATAGTTATAAAAGTAACGATACTATACATATTGACAAACCGCCAAAAAGGATTTACATTGTATACAGATGCTCCTAACAGGGAAGACGGGATTTTTATACCGTATCTGACTTGAAAGGTGGTTTGTGAATGTATAAGATTGTGCAAAGGCACGTTTGTTTGAGTACCCAAAGCCACCTTGGCTTTGGGCTTTTTTAGTACAAAAATCTATTATTTATAAAGGGGAAATATGGATAACAGAGTAGCATTGATGGCAATAATCGTGGAGGACAGAGATTCTGTAAAAGAACTCAATGATTTATTGCATGAGTACGGAGATTATATTATCGGAAGGATGGGAATACCATATCACAAAAGAGGCATAAGTGTGTTGTCGGTCGCTCTCGACGCACCTAACAATGTGATTTCAAGTCTTTCAGGTAAAATAGGAAAATTATCCGGAGTAAGTATAAAAACCGCTTATTCAAATGTGGGTGATGCCAATGGCTAAAGATATAACACTGTATAAGACAAAATTTAAAGACACCGAATATGACAGGCGTGTTGAGATTGACAAAAGTATTGCTCTGATAGATAAACTTGAAAAAGAAGAAGCCTTGGCCTTGAAGAGTACAAATATCTTGTAGAGAATTTGAATGAAGAAGTATTTGACTATATAAGCAAAAAGGCAAGAATACTCGGAGATGAAAACTACGGAAAAGATATCTACCTTCGAGGGCTTATAGAAATCAGCAATATATGTAAGAACGACTGCTACTACTGCGGAATAAGACATTCAAACAAAAACTGTGACCGCTACAGATTATCTGATGAAGAGATAATTGAATGTGCGGATGAAGGATACAGGCTCGGTTACAGAACCTTCGTGATGCAGGGAGGCGAAGACGGAAAGTTTGAACCGGATTATATATGCTCTATAGTAAGGAAAGTCAAAGAAAAGTATAAGGATGTTGCAGTGACACTTTCTTTGGGAGAATATGAAAGAGATGAGTACCAAAGAATGTTTGACGCAGGTGCGGACAGGTATCTTTTAAGACATGAGACTGCGGATAAGGCGCACTATGAAAAGCTGCATCCTAAGCAGATGTCATTTGAGCATAGGATGAAATGCCTACAGGACCTTAAGGATATAGGATTTCAGGTAGGTTGCGGATTTATGGTCGGCTCACCGTATCAGACTTCCACCACATTGGCTAAGGATCTTAAATTTATAGAAGAGTTCGGTCCTCATATGTGTGGAATAGGTCCTTTTATTCCGCATCACGATACCGCATTTAAAGATGAGAAAAGCGGAAGTATACAGATGACACTTTTTCTTATAGCGATACTTAGGATAATGAGACCGAAGATGCTGATACCTGCTACAACCTCACTCAGTACTCTTGACAATCTGGGCAGAGAAAAGGGAATACTGGCAGGTGCAAATGTGGTGATGCCGAATCTTTCACCGCTGAAGACAAGAAAAAAATATGAACTATATGACGGAAAGGTATGTACAGGAGATGAAGCAGCTCACTGCATCGGATGTATTACCAACAGAATCAATAATATAGGTTATGAAGTTGCAAAGGTAAGAGGAGATAGTAAATGTTTAAGTACGATGTAAAATCAAAAAAAGCCGAAGAGTTTATAAACCATGAAGAAATATTGGAGACGCTCAAGTTTGCCGAGGAAAATAAAAACAATATTCCTTTGATAGAAAAATACCTTGAAAAAGCAAGGCCGAAAAAAACTGATAAAGGTATTATAGCCGAGGGACTTACTCACAGAGAGGCGTCGGTACTGCTTGCCTGTGAAGACAAGGAAATCATAGAAAAGATTTATGCACTGGCAGGAGAGATAAAGCAGACATTCTACGGCAACAGAATAGTAATGTTTGCACCGCTCTATCTTTCAAACTACTGTGTAAACGGATGTGTATACTGTCCTTATCATGCAAAGAACAAGCATATCGCAAGGAAGAAACTTACTCAGGAAGAGATAAAGAATGAAGTTATTGCGTTGCAGGATATGGGACATAAGAGACTTGCTATAGAATCCGGAGAAGACCCTATAAACAGCCCTATTGAGTACATACTTGAGTCTCTAAAGACAATATACAGTATCAAGCATAAAAACGGCGCTATCAGAAGAGCAAATGTAAATATTGCGGCTACTACGGTGGAAAATTATAAAAAGCTTCATGATGCGGGAATCGGAACTTATATACTTTTTCAGGAGACCTATAACAAGGAATCTTATGAGAGCCTTCATCCTACAGGACCGAAGCATAACTATATATACCATACCGAGGCTATGGACAGAGCTATGGAGGGCGGTATTGACGATGTGGGACTTGGAGTACTTTTCGGCCTTGAGTCTTACAGATATGAGTTTGCAGGGCTTTTGATGCATGCGGAACACCTTGAAGCGGCATTCGGTGTAGGACCTCATACTATAAGTGTACCGAGAATCAAAAAAGCGGATGATATAGACCCTGAGACCTTTGATAACGGACTTGATGACGATACATTTGAAAAGATTATCGCATGTATAAGAATAGCTGTTCCTTATACCGGAATGATTATTTCCACCAGAGAGAGCCAAAAGGTAAGAGAGAGAGCATTGAAAGTAGGTATTTCACAGATAAGCGGTGCTTCAAGAACTTCAGTCGGAGGATATACCGAGGAAATCAGACCTACAGATTCCGAGCAGTTTGACGTATCCGACCAAAGAACTTTGGATGAGGTGGTGGATTGGCTTATGCAGATGGGACATATTCCTTCATTTTGTACAGCTTGCTACAGAGAGGGCAGAACAGGCGACAGATTTATGAGCCTATGTAAGAGCGGACAGATTATAAACTGCTGCCATCCTAATGCGCTTATGACTTTAAGTGAGTATATGACAGACTATGCATCCAAAGATACCAAGGATGACGGAATGAAGATGATAAAGTCCGAGCTTGAGAAGATAAGCAACCCGGTGGTAAAGCAAAAGGCCACACAGTATATAAGTGAAATAGAAACTACAAATGCAAGGGATTTCAGGTTCTAGTATGAGCGGTTTGAATATGAATACCACTCCTGTCGGAGAGAGAGCAAGTATCGTGATATTCGGCTGTTGCAATGCCGGAAAGTCAAGCCTTATAAATGCAATCACCTCACAGAATATAGCGATAGTTTCTGATATAAGAGGTACCACTACAGACCCTGTAAAAAAGACTATGGAGCTTTTACCTTTCGGCCCTGTGGTAATTACAGATACTCCGGGACTTGATGATAAAAGTACACTTGGTACACTTAGAGTTGAAAAAAGCCTTGATTATATAAATCAGGCTGATTTGATACTGTTTGTAGTAGATGCAAGCAGAGAAGCCACTTCTGATGAGCTGATATTTTTAGACAAAATAAAGTCAGGTAATAAGAAATATCTTATAGTTGGAAACAAATGTGATTGTGAAATTATAAAAAATGACCTTAAGGTTGATATATATGTTTCCGCACTGAAAAACATCAATATAGATAATCTGAAAAACATGATGTCACAGATATTGTCTGAAGGTAAGAAGGAGAAAACCGTCTTAGGCAATATGATGAAGGAAAAGGATATAATACTTTTGGTGACTCCTATAGATACTTCAGCTCCTAAGGGAAGACTTATATTGCCGCAGCAGCAGGTAATAAGAGAGATACTTGACAGACACGGCATTGCGATAGAAGTGCAGGTAAATGAGATAAAAGACACCTTGGAAAGAATAGGAAATATTTCACTTGTGATATGTGACTCACAGGTATTTAAAGAGGTGGATGAGGCGGTGCCGGAAGATATTCCGCTTACATCGTTTTCCATAATATTTGCCAACTACAAAGGAGCTTTGCAAAGCTTATACAGTGCGGCAAAAGTACTTGATACGCTGAAAAAAGGCGACAGAATACTGATAAGTGAGGGCTGTACACATCACCGCCAGTGTGAAGATATCGGAAGTGTGAAGATACCGAGACTTGTAAGAAAACACACCGGACTTTTTGATGAAGACGATCTTATTTTTGAGTTCAGTACCGGTGGCGAGTTTCCTAAGGATGTGTCAATGTACAAGCTGATAATACATTGCGGTGCCTGTATGTTGAATGAGAATCAGATGAAGACGAGGATGAAATTTGCAAAGGAAAGAGAAATCCCTATGACAAACTACGGTATTGCTATAGCATATATGAACGGTATACTAAAGAGCGATGGAGCCTCTAAAAAACATATAAAAGCGCCCCTTGCAGTTAAGGCTGCAGGGGGTATTATCTTAGGCTTAACAGTGATATTGATTCCTCATCTCTAAACTGGAGTGAAATCTCGGTAAGTTCATCGGGAGTTTCATTCATATCTCTGCTCATCCAAAATATCAAATTGTTGTAGATTCCGCCGATGATATAAGAAAGCTCATATTGCTTTGTCAGCGGAAACTCGATTGCAATTTCACTGAACTGAAATCTTTTTGAAAGCACATCCAAAAGCAGTGAAGAAAGATTGGAACGATAAATAAGTAAAACTTCTTTCTTATAATTATAAAAAGCCATATATATCGAATGAATATACAGTGTAAAGTCTATGCTTGACAGATTTGTAAAGCCGTCAAGAGACTCCTTTAAAACCATATCAAAAAAGAATGATATGATGTCTTCTTTTGATTTAAAATGTCTGTAGTATGATGAACGGTCCACCCCGGCTTTTTTGGCAATCTCACCTATTGAAATCTTTGCATAGTCTTTTTCAAGCATCAATTCAAGCAAAGCGGAACACATATATCCCATCATCATTTCAGTTGTAGTATTTTTTCGTCTCATATACCTCTCCATAGCAAAAATACACCGACATTATAATAGGAAAAAAAATAAAAGGCAATATATATCGAAGATTTTAGAGATATATATTGCCTTAAAACGAACTATGAAATAAAGTTTATAAAGTTAAGGGATTAGTCTTCTTTTTTCTTAAGACCGAGTGTAGCAAATGCCATACCGACAACAGAACCGAAAAGTACGATTACATTTCTTGCGATATCTGATGCATCTGCGGTCTTTGGAACTGAGAATCTGCTCTTTGTCTGCTTATGTGAAGACGGACCCTGTGGTGCAGGAACTCTTGTAACATTACCTGCCGTATTCTGATTGTTCACGTTTGCAGTAGGAGCTGCAGGATTCTGAGCAGGTGTAGTTGTAGCAGGAGATGAGTAACTGCTGCCGTTTACATTTCTTCTTGAACCTGAACTGCCTGAACCGCCGCCTGAGCTTCTGTGTCTGCTGTTGGAATTTGTAGCTATTATAACATCTGTCTCTTTCTTCTCAGGAGTTGTAGGATTTACAACAGTGTTTGAAGAAGTTGCAGGTCTTGGATTTGAAGGAGTTGCAGTTCTTGGGTTTGAAGGTGTTGCGGTAGCTGCAGGTGTTTGTGCCGCACTTCTTACACTGTTTATGATGAAGATAAACTGTGCATTTGAGTGTTTAGCTTTCTTCTTACATAGATTGCATCGTTTGCACCGAGGTTTTGGATGCTCTTTCCTGCAGGAAGATTAAGTGTAAAGTTACCTGAAGCGTCTGCTGTAGCACTTGCATTTGAAAGAGCTACGATATTTGCACTTGCATTGAAGATACTGTTTGCCATAGCTGTTGTAATAGAACCGCTTGTCTGCGGAGCAACAGTGTACTCATATGTGTAGTCGTTTAAGCTCTGTGCAACGGAGTTGTTGTAAAGTGAACCGCCTGTTACCTTAGCTGAAAGTGTTGTGGCGCCTACTGTAGGGAACTCAACGCTTATTTGTGTATCATTGTTTACAATCTTATTTGCCATAGCGGAGAAAGTAGATGAACCTACAGTTGATTTAACTTGGATACCCATCTGCTCCGAGTTATGGAATCTTGTCTCCCAGTTTGCAGGAAGCTGAAAGCTGAATCCTGTCCAAGCACCTGTGGTGCCTGTCCATGTAAGTGGAAGGTTTGTAAGTACTGCAGCCGGAGAAGAGTTTCTTGTGTCAGGATATATGTCAACAACCGTACTTGCCTTTACAGCGTCACTTACGCCTGTACCTTCAAGAGTTACGCTAACTGTATTTCCTGAAATAGTGATGGCATCGGTATTAGGAATTGCGTGTCCCTGTGCTACCGCCGGGTTTGTAGCAAAACCGCCTGCAAAAACATTGATTGTAGGTATGGCTGTAGTTGATATAATCGGTGTAGCCAATGCAAGTGAAAGGGCAACTGCAACGGCTCTCTTATTAAAACTTAATTTCATAATATTTCTCCTTGTTTTTATAACTTATTTAATATGCCCGTATTATATAATATTTTTCAAAAGATTGAACAAAAAAAGGTATGGATTGCGTTAATTGAGGTATAAACTGCGTTAAATTTGAAAATATTACGGGAATCTTACATTTTTTATCTTTTTTTTATAACAAGATTAGGATATAATAAAAGAACTAGTGCAAGTTTACTATTCAATATTAGGGGGAAATATGGTAAAGAACAAGAATGCATTTGGAGTCATGATGTTAATGCTGGCGGCAATTATATGGGGGTCGGCTTTTTCCGCTCAAAGTATAGGTGCAAGATATGTGAATGCTTATACATTTCTTGCAATAAGAAGCTGGATATCCTTTATTGCCATGATTCCGGTGGTGTGTTTTTTTAAGAAGAAAAAGTCCGAGGGTGAAAAGACAAAGGAAAAGTCTTATAAAAGGACATTATTTATTGCAAGTCTTTGCTCGGGATTTTTTTTGTTTTTTGCAAGTGCAATGCAGCAGATAGGTATAAAAGAGTCAAATGCATCAAAAGCAGGCTTTATTACGGCACTCTATGTTATCCTGGTTCCTGTTATCTCTATCATATTTTTTAAGGCAAAAGAAGGAATCAGACTTTGGATAAGTGTAGTACTCAGTATAATAGGAATGTTCTTACTCTGTATACACGGAGGGATCAGCTTACAATACGGAGATGCTATACTCTTATTTTGTGCCCTTTTGTTCGCTTTGCAGATAATTACCGTAGGACATTTTGTAAAAAAGGTGGATGTACTTGACCTTTCCATCTTCCAATTCTTTGTAGTGGCGTGTTTTTCAAGTGTTGTGATGATTGTTGTTGAAAAGCCGCCCGTTGATATGATAATGAAAGCACTGCCGGCTCTTTTATATGTAGGAGTTTTAAGCGGAGCCTGCGGATATACTTTGCAAAATGTGGGGCAACTGTATGTAAGACCGAGCATTGCAAGCCTTCTTATGAGTCTTGAAAGTGTGTTCAGCGCGGTTTTTGCATGGATAATACTTGGTGAAGTACTTGGAGGTCGTGAGCTTATAGGAGCAATAATGATGTTTGTCGCTATTATAGTGGCACAGCTGCCTACAAAAGGGGATGAATGATGGATATTTATGATTTGATAAAGGATGAGGACAGAATATCTTTTATAGGTATGTGTAAAAATGCCGGTAAGACTACTGTACTTAACGAGGTGATAAAGAGTGTACATAAAAAAGATGAAAATATACTGCTGACATCTATAGGAAGAGACGGTGAGGAACTTGACCTTGTCACCAACACAAAGAAGCCTGAAATATATATTTATAAGGATGACTATATTGCGACGGCAAGGAATCTGATAAAATACTGTGATATAACCAAGGAAATAGTGGAAAGCACAGGTATATACACTCCGATGGGAGAGATAATAATAATAAAGGCGTTAAGTGACGGGTATGTGCAGATAGCGGGACCGTCCATTGCAACTCAGATGGCTAAGGTGTGTGAAAGTTTCAAAGGCTACAGTGACGGAAAGATTTTGATAGACGGAGCCTTGGAACGAAAGAGCATTGCTACAGGCAAGGTCAGCAATGTGGCAATACTTTCAAGCGGCGCCTCATACAGTGTGGATATGGAAAAGACGGTCAGAGACACTATATTTACATCAATGCTTTTTTCACTTCCGGAGTATAAGCTTACCTTGCCTGATAATTTCAACAAGGAAAATTACAGTGATAAATATTATATAATAGAAGAAAATCATCTGAAGAGTAATAGCGAAAAGATAGATTTAAAGGAGATATGGGCCAAGGAAAGTGATATAGAGAGTGTATTTGTAAACGGTGCTTTGACTGACGCCATGATAAAACCGCTGCTGCTCTCCAATGCAAAGCTTGAGGGGAAGAGATTGGTATTTTTTGACGGTTCACGAATATTGATAAATTATGAAAACTTTGAAAAACTCATACATAGGGGCATGATATTTTCGTGTATCGAAAGAATAAATATTTTAGCAATAACTATAAATCCTTTTTCCGCGTACGGAAATCATTACGATGCGGAGGAGTTCTTAGAAAAAATGAGAGAATATACAAGTCTGCCGGTTATAAATATTGCGGAAAAATATAGGGGGTAAAAATGGATTTTTGGCAAAGAGAAAATATAGGTTTTGAATTCATAAAGGGTAAAATGCTGCCTGCTACACCTTTCGGAGCCGAGCTTGTAAAGAGTATAAGACCTTTTGGAAAAGATGAAAGAGATATTTTGGAGACTGAATTAAGCAATTTGAATAAGCTTTCTTTAAATTATGAAGAGGTAAAATCCGATATCAATGCAATCAGAAGAATATTTATGCAGATGAAGGATGTAAGGGGCTCTATAAAGTTCGGAAGAGACAATACACTTTCAGATATAGAACTGTTTGAGATAAAGATATTGCTTATGCAACTTGAAAAGCTGAAACCGATTGTTGAAAGAGTGGCGGATGAACTTGGACTTGACGGCTTTTTCATAGAGCCTGTAAGTATGGCGGCTGATATACTTGACCCTGACGGCAGGAGGATACCTACTTTCTCAATATATGATGAATATTCGGATGCTTTAAGAGAAATCCGAAAGAAAAAGCGTGATATAGAATTGAGGATGCAAAGTGATGAGGCTTTGTTTGATAAGCTTAAGGATGAGAGACTTGATATTACTGTAGAAGAAGAGAAGGAAGAAAGAAGGATAAGGGAAGAACTTTCAATAAAGTTAAGGCCGTATTTTGATACCATAATAAAGAATATAGATGTTGTTGCAAGGCTTGATTTGCTTATAGAAAAGCACCGTGTATCAAAACTTTACCCTTCATGCCTGCCGAAAATTACAAAAGATACTCTTATATTGAAAGATACAATAAATCCTTATATATGTGATATACTTGAGAGCAAGAGGCTTAAGTTTACACCTGTCAGTATAGAGATGGGACTTGGAACCACGGTACTTACAGGCGCAAATATGGGAGGTAAGAGCGTTACACTAAAGACTGTGGCGCTGAACACATATCTTGCACTTTGCGGTTTTTTTGTATATGCGGACAGTGCAAGTATTCCCGCTTTTGACGAGATAATTATGATATCCGAGGAATCACAGTCAGTAGCAAAGGGGCTTTCAAGTTTCGGAGCACAGATTGTGGAACTTAAGAACCTTTTAAATGAAATAGAAAATAAATTTGTCTTTGCAATTTTGGACGAGTTTGCAAGGGGAACCAATCCAAAAGAGGGCGAGAGTCTGGTAAGAGGACTTGTCACACTCCTTAATAAAAAGAAGACTGTAAGCCTTTTGGTAACTCATTTTGACCATGTGGCCGAGCTTTCAAAAAGTCACTACCAGGTCAGAGGTTTACAGGGAGTGTCGGAGGATAAGATTTCCTCATCACTTCTTACAAAGTCCGATGACGATGCAAAGATTACAGCCATCTCGGGGTTCATGAATTACGGTATCTTTAAGGTGGACAAAGATGCCAAGCCGCCGAAAGAGGCACTTATGATTTGCAGACTTTTAGGGCTGCAAGATGAACTTTTAGATATACTATAATAGAAAGGCCGGGTTATGCCACTTACTGTTAGGGACATCATTGAGAACAATTTTTTTCCGGGTACCGAACTTATAACAGGAAGAGAAAGTGCCGGAAATATAATCAGTTGGGTAAATGTACAGGAGATACTTGATTCTGTAGATATGGTAGGCAGCGGTGAACTGCTTATAACAACAGGATTTGATCTGGCGGATTATACCAGATATTTTAATTTGATAAAGAGACTGAAGGCAAAGGGCGTTGTGGGGCTTATGGTACAGACAGGCTACTATGTGGACAGTATACCTGTATACATATTGGAGTCTGCCAGAAAGTATAAGTTTCCGGTATTGGAGCTGCCTGCAAGTTTTTCTTTTTCAGAAGTTTTAAAGACTCTTATAAGTGAGATAAACAGAGAGTCGGTTATAGGCAATCAAAGCTATTTGGATTTCAACTATTTTTATCCCAAGCTTAAGAAAAAGCTTGGTGAGAGCCTTGAAAGAGGCATAGGAAGCGACAATATTATAGCTGTTTTGGCCGTTTCGGCAGTCAATGTATACAATGAGGTGGGACCTGATGTAGAAGAAGCGTTTGAAAATATAAAATCATTGGCGGTCATCAGTTGTGATACATATATCGGACATTATGAAAAGGATGTCCAGATGACATTTTGTCTCGGATTTGAAAATGCTACAAAACTCAGAGATTTGATGGATGAGGTACAGGTTGTACTTATAAGACTTTCAAACAGGATAGGATTAAACTTATTTGCAACGGCGGATACAGTTGAGGACAATAATCTTGAAAACTGCATTAAACACTGTATGGAAGCCTTACAGACCTTACACAGTATAAGAGCTATAAGAGGTACCTGTATGTATGAGCATATGACATTTTTGAAAAAATTGTATTCGATATACAGAACAAATACACTTTACTCAAAGGAAAATAAGGTGCTTAGGCTTTTACTTGACAAGGACAGAGAATCAGACAGTGATTATATAAAGACTGTAAGGTTTTTTCTTGAAGAAAACGGAAATGTGACAAGGGCCGCAAAGCGACTTTTTGTCCATAGGCATACCTTGATAAACAGAATGGATGCCATAAAGGATATTACAGGATTCAACTTTGACGACTACTATGAGAGACTGGATTTGTCGTTGGCACTGATGTTAAATGATTACTTTGATTAGAATAAAGATACGGATGAGATAATACTGAATGTATTGTTCATCCGTGTCTTTTTTATTATGCAAAATATTCAATGAAATACTATAGCTTCGGTATAAAATAAGCATTTATAAAATTTTACAATCTGCCACACTGTATGGAATGCATATGTGCATATCGTATACGGGATGTGGATTTCAGTGTAGTAAAATAATAAAGTATTATAATCAAAGATAAAATATCATAGTAAATTCAAATATAAAAAGCCCTTATATAAAGGGTTCAAATATACGATATATACATTTTGTCCACTAACTTGTATTTTTTTATATACATTTAGTCAGTCCCCAATTTCTTAAGTTTATTGTAAAATATTTACATAAAAAAGAGATGAGTACGGCTTATCTATGTAAGGAGGAAAAATGGTTAAATCAACTATTAGGCTTCGTATGAGCGCTCATGATGCTCACTACGGCGGTGAGTTGGTAGACGGAGCAAGAATGTTAGGATTGTTCGGAGATGTAGCAACTGAACTTTTGATCATCAATGACGGTGATGAGGGTCTTTTCAAGGCTTATGACAGCGTTGAGTTTTTGGCACCGGTTCATGCGGGAGATTTCATTGAGGCGACAGGTGAGATCGTTTCTGTAGGAAACACATCAAGAAAGATGGTATTTGAGGCAAGAAAGGTAATCACACCTAGAACGGATATCAATGATTCGGCATGTGACGTATTAAAAGAGCCTGTAGTGGTATGCAGAGCAAGCGGAACCTGCGTAGTACTTAAAGACAGACAGAGAAACAAGTAGGCAAATATGGAAAAACTTATTATTACAGCATGTATATGCGGTGCCGAGGTTACAAAGGAGCAAAATCCTAATGTACCTTATACGGTGGAAGAAATCGTTAGAGAAGCAAAATCCGCTTATGATGCGGGTGCCGCTATAATACATCTTCATGTAAGAGAAGATGACGGAACACCTACACAGAGTGCGGACAGATTCAAAGAATGTATTGATGCTATAAGAAAAGAGTTGCCGGATGTTATTATACAGCCTTCTACAGGCGGTGCGGTAGGTATGAGCAATGAAGAGAGACTTGCACCGATTGATCTTAATCCTGAGATGGCAACACTTGACTGCGGAACCTGCAATTTCGGCGGTGATGAGATTTTTGTCAACACTGAAAATATGATTGTGGATTTTGCAAAGAAGATGAATGAACATAATGTAAAGCCTGAAATCGAAGTATTTGATAAGGGCATGGTGGATATGGCGATTCGTCTTCACAAAAAGGGCTTTATAAAAGCTCCTATGCATTTTGATTTTGTAATGGGCGTAAACGGCGGTATTTCGGGAACACCGAGAGATTTATTATTTATGGCGGAGAGCATACCGCAGGGCTCAACATGGACCGCTTCAGGAGTCGGAAGAGCGGAATTTCCGATGGTAACAATGGCTATTCTTATGGGCGGACATGCAAGAGTAGGATTTGAGGACAATATATATCTTAGCAAGGGCGTAATGGCAAAGTCAAACGGAGAGCTGGTTGAGAAGGTCGTGAGACTGGCAAAGGAACTTGGCAGAGAAATAGCTACGCCGGATGAAGCAAGAAAAATACTTGGTTTAAAATAGATTGGAGAAAGTATGTTAAAGGGAAATAAGTACGGTATTCACAGAGTAATTGAACCGCAAGGGGTTTTGACACAGGCAGCAAAGAAAATCGACAATGATATGACAAAGAGATATTCAAACGAGATTATCTGCGACGTTATTTCATTGAACATCGATTCCGCTTCATTTACACAGATTGAGGAAGCTTGCAATAAGGATACCGAAAAGATCGGACAGATGATCCTTGATATCGTAAATGAGAGAGGAAAAATGCAAAATCCTGTAACAGGTTCAGGCGGAATGTTTATAGGAACCGTAAGCTATATCGGTGAGGACCTTAAGACAGATATTAAGGTTGGAGATAAGATCGCATCTTTGGTATCACTTTCTATGACACCTTTAAAGATTGACAAGATCAAAGCTATTCATCCTGAGATAGACAGAGTGGACATTGACGGTCAGGCAGTATTATTTGAGAGCGCACTGTATGCAAAGCTTCCTGATGATTTACCTGAGCCTCTTGCACTTGCAGCACTTGATGTAGCCGGAGCACCTGCTCAAACAGCAAAGCTTGTTCAGTCCGGACAGAGCGTATTGGTACTTGGCGGAGCAGGAAAGAGCGGAATGCTTGTTTGCTACGAGGCAATGAAGAGAGTCGGACCTACAGGTAAGGTAGTAGCTATGGACTACAGCAAAGAGGGTGTGGAAGAACTTAAGAAGATGGGACTTTGCCACGAGGCGTTCCAGGCAAGTGCAGCACTTCCTGTAGATGTACTTGAGAAAGCTTGGAGCTTAATGACGGAAAAGAATATGATGTTTCAATATGCTGTGTAAATGTAAATAACTGTGAGATGAGTGCAATCCTTCCTGTACATGACGGCGGATGCGTATACTTCTTCTCAATGGCTACAAGCTTTACAAAGGCAGCACTCGGAGCAGAGGGCGTAGGTAAAGATATCGATATGATCATCGGAAACGGATATACAAAGGGACATGATGTTATAACATTGCAAGAAATTCGTGAAAATCCTGCAATCAGAGAAGTATTCGAGAAAAAGTACGTTTAATACACATAAGTAAGGGGAATCAAATGAGAAATAGTAGAGAAAACGGTTTATTCGTGGACGTTCCGGACAATGAGTGGAATGACTGGAAATGGCAACTTAGAAACAGAATCACAAATGTAGAGAGTTTAAAGAAGTACGTAAAGCTTACCGAGAAGGAAGAAGAAGGTGTAAAGAGATGCCTTGAGAACTTAAGAATGGCTATCACACCGTATTATCTTTCACTTATAGATCTTGACGATGAGAACGATCCTGTAAGAAAGCAGGCAATCCCTACAGTATCCGAGCTTCATATAGCTGATGCGGATCTTGCGGATCCTTTACATGAAGATACAGATTCACCTGTTCACGGTCTTACACACAGATATCCGGACAGAGTATTATTCCTTGTAACAGATCAGTGCTCAATGTATTGCAGACACTGTACAAGAAGAAGATTTGCAGGACAAAATGATACAAGCGTACCTACATCACAGGTAGATGCCTGCATTGACTATATCAGAAGACATCCTGAGGTAAGAGATGTACTTCTTTCAGGCGGTGATGCACTTCTTATCAGCGATGAAAAGCTTGAGTACATTATCTCGGAGCTTAGAAAAATAGATCACGTTGAGATCGTAAGAATCGGTTCAAGAACACCGGTAGTTATGCCTCAGAGAATTACACCTGAGCTTGTAAATATGCTTAAGAAATATCATCCGATTTGGCTCAACACACATTTCAATCATCCTAGCGAGATTACAAAAGAATCTGCAGAGGCTTGTGCAAGACTTGCAGATGCAGGTATACCTCTAGGAAATCAGACAGTGCTTTTAGCAGGTGTAAATGACTGTGTACATGTAATGACAGATCTCGTGCATGAGCTTGTAAAAATTAGAGTAAGACCTTACTACATATATCAGTGTGACCTTTCACAGGGACTTGAACACTTCAGAACACCGGTTTCAAAGGGTATTGAGATCATAGAAGGCCTTAGAGGACATACATCAGGATATTGTGTTCCTACATTCGTTGTTGACGCACCTGGAGGCGGCGGAAAGACACCTGTTATGCCTAACTATGTTATTTCACAGAGTCCGGGCAAGGTAATACTTAGAAACTATGAAGGTGTTATCACAACATATACGGAGCCTGAGCATTATGAGAATCATTGCAACTGTGATATTTGCAAGGGCAAGAGAGAAAAGCAGTTAGGCGGTGTGGCAGGACTTGAGCAAGGAAATGCTATGACAATTGAGCCGGCTGATTTGGCAAGATTTAGAAGATCACATGAGAAAAAATAGGAGATAAAAACATGAGTAAACTTGGACTTGATCAAAGTTTAATCTCTAAAAGCTAGAAATAGTGCAAAAAAAATGTTGCGCTGGATGTCCAAGCCTTTATTGATGAACATACTACAGTAGCTGTAGAGAGAACGGTATGCAGACTTTTTAGGGATTGACGGAGTAAACAGCGTGGAGGTTCCGCTACCGAATGTGGTAGTGGACCACATGGTGGAACATAAGCTTCTTCCGATGGGTGCGGCATTCGTGATTGGAAATGCAATGCTGGAACTGTCACTTACACCGAATGAGATAGCACAGGGTATCGACAAAGGTGAGATAGATTTATCAAAATTAAAGATTCATTCATCAAAGGAAATTGAGGATGCAATCGCACCTGTAGCAAAAGACTATGGTGGACAGAATTCAGGTTAATGTTGATAAAAAGAAACGAATACTTGGCAGAGTTTGGAGATACAAAGGGTCCGTACATATATTTGATTGTTGCAACAGGAAATATATATGAGGATATCACACAGGCGGTAGCGGCTGCAAAAGCAGGGAGCGGATATAATAGCTGTTATCAGAACTACAGGACAGAGTCTTCTTGACTATGTTCCGTACGGTGCCACCACAGAAGGATTCGGCGGTACATATGCTACACAGGAAAACTTCAAGCTTATGAGAAAGGCACTTGACGAGGTAGGTGAAAAGGAACACAGATATATCAGACTGTGTAACTACTGTTCAGGACTTTGTATGCCTGAGATAGCGGCAATGGGTGCTATGGAAAGACTTGACGTAATGCTTAATGACGCACTCTACGGAATTCTTTTCAGAGATATAAATATGCAAAGAACATTGGTTGATCAGTATTTCTCAAGAATCATCAACGGATTTGCAGGCGTTATCATAAATACAGGTGAGGATAACTACCTTACTACGGCAGATGCCATAGAAGAAGCACATACAGTACTTGCATCACAGTTTTTGAATGAGCAGTTCGCTCTTGAAGCCGGATTGCCGCCTGAGCAGCAGGGTCTCGGTCACGCATTTGAGATTTCACCTGATGCCGAAAACGGATTCTTATTTGAACTTGCACAGGCACAGATGGCAAGAGAAATCTTCCCTAAAGCACCTCTTAAATATATGCCTCCTACAAAGTTCATGACAGGAAATATCTTCCGCGGTCATGTACAGGATGCACTCTTTAATATGGTGACCATACTTACACATCAAAAGATACATCTTCTCGGAATGATGACAGAGGCTATACATACTCCGTTTATGTCTGACAGAGCGCTTGCAATAGAGAATGCACAGTATATCTTCAGAACAATGAAGGATTTGGGAGAAGAAATCGAGTTCAAGGAAAACGGTATCATTAGAAACAGAGCAAATGAAGTCCTTACAAAAGCTGCAAATCTTTTATCGGATATTGAGACACAGGGATTGTTTGCTACACTTGAAAAGGGAACATTTGCGGATATAAAGAGACCTTTCAACGGAGGTAAGGGATTAGACGGAGTCGTTGTAAAAGATAGTGTATACTTCAACCCATTTATTCCTCTTATGAAGAAGGAGGTAAAAGATGAGTAGCGGTTTATATAATCTAAATAAGGTCGACTTTGATAAGACACTTGACCTTACAAAGGTAAAGGCTTACGGCGATACCATGAACGACGGTAAGGTTCAGGTCAGCTTTACACTTCCTATAAAGAATGACGAGAGAGGTGAAGAGGCTGCAAGAATACTTGCAAAGAAGATGGGACTGTCAGATGTCAATGTGGCATACAGAAGATCACTTGATGCGGAGTTTACATTTTTTGTGGTTTATGGTAGCTTGGTACACAGTGTCGATTATACAAATATTCATGTGCAGACAGTTGAAGAAGAGACAATGAGCATGGAAGAAGTAAATGAATTTATCAAAGAGAACTTCCACAGAAAGATAGTTGTTGTCGGAGCTTCCACAGGCACAGATGCACATACTGTAGGAATAGACGCTATAATGAACAGAAAAGGTTTTGCCGGACACTACGGACTTGAGAGATATGAGATGATTGATGCATATAACTTAGGTGCACAGGTTACAAATGAAGAGTTCATAGAAAGGCAAGAGAACTTAATGCAGACGTATTACTGGTTTCACAGACAGTCACACAAAAGGATATTCATATAAAGAATCTTACAAATCTTGTAGAACTTTTGGAGGCTGAAGATCTTAGAGATAAGTATATTCTCATATGTGGAGGTGCAAGAATCACATATGAGCTTGCTAAAGAACTTGGCTATGATGCCGGATTCGGAACCGGAAAGTTTGCAGACGATGTAGCAACATTTGCTGTTACAGAAATGGTAAAAAGAGGCTTAGGCAAGTAAAGGAGTAAAAATGACAGGACTTATTCACGTATACGAAGGCGACGGTAAAGGAAAGACAACTGCAGCTGTAGGGCTGGCGGTAAGATGTGCAGGTAGCGGCAGAAAGGTCCTGTTTACACAATTTTTAAAAAGTGATACTTCAAACGAGCTGAAGGTGCTGAGAAAAATAGATAATATAGAAGTTTATACAAAAAAAACTAATTTTGGGTTTACATTTAATATGACTGATGCTGAGAAACTTAAAGCAAAGGAGTTTTTCACAAATCATTTAAAAGACGTTATTCATCTTGCCGCTGAAGGTAAATTTGATTTGGTGGTAATGGATGAGATAATAGATGCTTACAATCTTGATATGGTGGATCATGATACACTGACAGATTTTCTAAAATCCCGCCCTGAAAATCTTGAAATTGTCATGACCGGACGAAATCCTAAAAATGAGATAGCAGAACTTGCTGATTATTTTACACACTTTCAAAAGGTTAAGCATCCGTTTGACAAGGGGCAAAGGGCCCGTGTCGGTATAGAAATGTAAAAGAGAGGAAACGGTATGAATAGTGGGAATGACACTTGTAAACCGAGGTTTTTTAGAGATAAAAAATCATACGTGCTATGTTTAGCATTGTTTATTGCAGTTATGTGTCCGATGGTTGTATTCGGAGCGGAGGCGGAAGCACCGAAGCCTGCTCTGTACGCAACATTTTGGTCACTGGTACCGCCGCTTGTAGCTATTGTGCTTGCACTTATAAGTAAGGAAGTATACAGCTCACTTGCAATCGGATTGATTTTCGGCGGTATGTTGGCGTCAGGATTTAACTTTGAAGGAACTATGAAGGCTGTATTTGAGCAAGGTATGGTTTCAGTACTGTCAAGCAGCTACAATGTAGGTATTTTGATTTTCCTTGTTATCTTGGGAATGGTTGTTGCACTTATGAATAAAACAGGAGGTTCTGATGCCTTCGGTAAATGGGCGTCTAAAAGAATCAAGACCAGAGTAGGTGCACAGCTTACAGCAATCCTTCTCGGATGTCTTATATTCATCGACGACTACTTCAACTGCCTTACAGTAGGTAGCGTTATGAGACCTATTACAGATAAGCATCAGGTTTCAAGAGCAAAGCTCGCATATTTGATAGATGCTACAGCAGCTCCTGTATGTATTATTTCACCTATTTCATCATGGGCAGCAGCAGTTACAGGCTTTGTTGACGGTGAAGACGGATTCGGACTTTTTGTAAAGGCTATCCCTTTCAACTACTATGCACTTCTTACAATTGTAATGATGCTTATAATAACACTTTGGAAGTTTGACTTCGGTCCTATGAAGGTTCATGAAGATAACGCAATGAAGGGTGATCTCTTTACAACAGGAGAAGAGAAGTTTGAGGAGCTTGACAGAGGATGCCATAAGGACGGCAAACTTATAGATATGCTCTTCCCGATCATTTCACTTATTGTTTGTTGTGTAGTAGGTATGCTTTACACAGGTGGAATATTCAGCGGTGCAAGCGTTGTAGAGGCTTTCTCAAAGTGTGACGCTTCAGTAGGTCTTTCAATGGGTAGCTCTATAGCACTTATTATCACATTGATATTCTATATTTCAAGAAGATCACTTAAGTTTACAGAATGTATGGATTGCTTACCTGCAGGATTTAAGGCAATGGTTCCTGCAATACTTATTCTTACATTTGCATGGTCATTGAAGGCTATCACAGATGTACTCGGAGCAAGCAGTTCGTAGCCGCTATGATGGAGCATTCGGCAGCAGGTATGCAGATACTCCTTCCGGCAATTATATTCGTTGTTGCAGTTTGCCTCGCATTCTCAACAGGAACATCATGGGGAACATTCGGTATCCTTATTCCTATAGTTGTTGCGGTATTTGCAGGCAAGGATCAGCAGATGATGATAATCTCAATTTCATCATGTATGGCAGGTGCTGTTTGCGGTGACCACTGCTCACCTATTTCAGATACAACCATCATGGCGAGTGCCGGTGCACAGTCAAATCACATCAATCACGTAAACACACAGCTGCCATATGCAATGTTGGTTGCAGCGGTATCATTTGTAAGCTATATAATCGCAGCTTTTGTAAGAAATGTGGTTATATCACTTATAATCGCGGTAGCATTGATGGTAGGTGTACTGTTCATTATCAAAAAAGTTACATCAAAAGAAGGTTCAAAACAAGGCGTAGCAAACGCAGCTTAATAAAAACTTCCCTCAATCCCATAAAGGTTGAGGGATTTTTCACTTTGTGATACTCTTATATAAGAAACTTAGTGGTATCATACAGGAGGTAACGATGGAAAAATCAGATGAAAGACTGAATTCTTTTATGATTTTTGCAGTTTTTATGGTGACATTGTTGTTTGCAGCAAGAGTTATTTCACTTGTACTAAGTCAGCATATAAACTTCAGAATGAGGTTGGCTTTTGACTTTAAGACCAAGGGGCAAAATGAAAAAGGAAAGATGGAAGATAAGAAAAGAAGATAAACAATAAAAGGCCACCATGTCAATCAGATGTGGCGGCCTTTTAGCTTGTTTTGACATAATTTACTTTATATCTATATAATTTTTGGAAAACAGTTTTCCGATGTCCTTTGCAGCAGAAGATATATTGTCAGGCTGTTCACCGATCGAAATCTTATAAAAATCTTCTGAAACTATCTTACCGAGAGCTGTCGTTATGGCACCTGCAGTAGCGCTTGCAACCACGCCTCCGACTATAGCTCCCGCACCGGGAATCGCCTTAATCACGTTTGCAAACACGGCCTGCCTACAGTCTGAGCCGTCATAATACTTAGAACCGATTTGGCGGCGGATTCACTTATAGTCAGGTCAAAAACCTTTCCAAGTGCAATAACCATTCCTACCTGAGCTGCCGTGATAGGTATAGTATCCGCAAGCGGAATAGGCGCAGCTCCTGCCAGCCCGGCGGCTGCAGCCGCCGATGCAATAATTTTGTTACATTTCTGCTTTGTAGCAGTATCCATTTTTACTTTAGAACCCATAAGATACTCCTTATTTTAATTTAGCCGGTGAATATTAATTGTAGATATTATAAACATATGGATGGTTAAATACAAGTGGTGGGGAAATGTATCAATAATTACATTAATATATTAATATGATAAAAAAGTATAATATATATATTTAATGTAACGAAAATTAAATTATTGATATTATTTAATAGCTTTTAATATACTAATATGTTAATATATTAGTATATTAACCGAACGTATAGTAGGAGGGACTATGAGAAAGAAATTTGTTGCACTTTGTATTTTAGTTGGTTTAGCGTTGTCAGCTTGTGGTGGAGGAAATAAAACCACATCAGAGGGAAGTAAAACTGCTACAGTTGGTGAGCCGGTAGAAATTGTAATCAGCCATATTGTAGATGAAAATCATACATGGCATAAGGGAGCCGAAAGTTTAAAGAAGTAGCTGAGGAAAAGTCAGGAGGAAGGTTAAAGGTAAGCATATATCCAAATTCACAGCTTGGCAATGAAATTGATACAATTCAATCCATATTAACAGGTGGAGGATGTGATATAACATTTACCGCTGAATCGATGCAAACATATGCAGAGGAGCTGGGTGTAATAGGTATGCCATATGCGATAAAAAGTGAAAAGCAGTTATATAACGTACTTGATGGAGAGGTTGGAAAAGAGATGGAGGATATAATGCTCAAATCCGGAATGAGAGTTTTAGGATATTTTGTAAGAGGTCCAAGAGATATAACATCAAATACACCGATAAAGACACCTGATGATTTGAAGGGTTTTATAATAAGAACACCTCAATCACCTATGACAGTTGCCGCATTTGAAGCTATGGGTGCAAAACCTACCCCAATGGCATTTAGTGAGGTATTTACATCTTTACAGCAGGGGGTTATAAATGGTCAAGAGAATCCTTTGGCAATGATTAAATCCGGGTCTTTATATGAAGTACAGAAATATGTAAATCAAACAGAACATTTGAGAGCATGGGTATATATTGCAATGGGAGAGAAGAAGTACCAATCATTACCTGATGACTTAAAAGAAGTTGTAAATGAGGCGGCAAAAGAAGCACAAGAATATGAACATCAACTGTTTTTAGAGGATGAGAAGAAACTGAAAGGTGAACTTCAGGAAAAAGGCATGGAATTTGTAGAGGTAGATCAGAAACTATTTGCGGAAAAGGCTGTTCCGGGAGTTGAAGCTATTTTAACTGAAAAGCAGAAGGCATTATATGATAAGATAAAGTCTGTAGAAGAATAAATTGGGATTATAAGTATGGATAGTTTGATAAATAAATATAATAAGTTTATGTCTTATCTTGGACTTATTTGTTTAGGTGGGTTCATTATTAGTGTTCTTATTCAGGTTATCAGTAGAACATTCTTACCTAAAACACCTTCATGGACAGAAGAATTGGCAAGATATTTATTCATATATATGGTGGCGTTTGGGGCAAGCGTGGCAGTACATAAAAAGGAATTCGTTTCTGTAGATTTGATAATCGATTTTCTGCCTAAAAATCATTAGAAAATTAATAGAATTAGTGATAAATATAGTATTGTTGTTGTTTGTTACATTTGTACTTTTTAAAGTCAGTTTTAGGTTTTGCAATATTGGAATACAGGATGGTATCTACAGCGATGCAAGTTCCGATGCAATATATTTATTTTTCTATGATAATATTATTTGGACTTTTGATTTTGAGCTTTGTTATGGAGATATTGTATCAAGTGAAAGAGATTTTAAGTAGTAAAGGAGAGAAAGGCTAATGGTAGCGATATTATTTATATCCTTTTTAGTATGCTTAAGCGTTGGAGTACCTGTAGCATTCAGCTTGGCAATATCATCATTAATATATTTTGTAGGCAGTGGGATGCCTCTTACAATATATACTCAAAGGTTTTTTTCGGGACTGGATTCATTTACATTACTGTGTATTCCGGGATTTGTACTGGCAGGGAATTTGATGAATTTTGGAGGAATAACGGAAAGACTAATTAAGTTTTGCAATAAATTGGTAGGACATATTACAGGTGGGCTTGCAATAGCAAATGTAGTGGCATCAATGCTATTTGCAGGAATTTCAGGTACTGCTCTGGCAGATACTGTTAGTGTAGGTGGAGTATTGATTCCGGCAATGAAAAAAGATGGGTATGATGCAGACTTTTCAGCAGCAATTACAGCAGCCTCATCGTGTGTAGGACCAATCATTCCTCCATCAGTGCCTATGATTATGGCTGCCACATTGACAGGATTATCAGTTTCAAAATTGTTTGTTGCCGGAATTTTACCGGGTATACTTATGGGTGGCGGTATGATTTTAGCATCAATTATAATTTCTAAAAAAAGACACTACCCAAAGACGGAAAAAAGAGCTACTATAAGGGAAGTACTAAGTACAGGAAAAGAATCGTTCTGGGCAATATTGATGACACTTATAATTTTATTGGGAATTGTTGGTGGAATTGTAACTCCAACTGAAGCATCAATATTAGCTGTAGTATATGGTATTTTAGTAGGAATTTTCATTTATAAGGAACTTACAATAAAAAGGATGCTGGAATGTATGAGGCAAACTGTAGTATCCAGTGCGGCAATAATGGCACTTGTAGGGTTTGCGAACATATTTGCGTACATACTTACTAAGGAGCAAATACCTCAAATGGTCGCAGACGCTATGTTAAGGTTGACTACAAATAAGTATATAATTTTACTTTTGATTAATCTTTTACTCGTATTTGTGGGTATGTTTATGGAAACAATTGCTGCTATACTAATATTATTTCCGGTACTGTTAGGAGTAGTTACACAGGTAGGAGTAGATCCTATTCAGTTTGGTGTAATTGTAGTTTTAAACTTGGTAATAGGATTGTGTACTCCGCCTGTTGGTGTTTGCCTTTTTGCTGCAACAAATATTGCAGAAGAAAAGTTGACAAATGTTATAAAGGAGTTAGTACCGTTTATTGCCAGCAACTTTATAGTGTTAGCTATAGTTACATATGTTCCTGCTGTCACTATAGGTGTTGTAAAATTAATAATGGGAAATTAGAAAGTGATAAAAATATGAAAGCTATTCAAATTGTAAAGCCGAATGAGCTGAAAGTTATTGACATGGAAAAGCCACATATAGATATTAAAAATAATGTCTTAGTGAAGATAAAGGCTGCAGGTATATGTGGATCGGATGTGGGTATTTACCATGGGACAAATGCTGCGGCTACCTATCCTAGGGTTATAGGCCATGAGATTGTAGGAGTAGTTGAAGAGACAGGTGAAAATGTTGAAAAATTACATGTAGGAGACAGGGTTATCATAAATCAAGTTACCAGTTGTGGCCATTGTTATCCATGTAAACATAATAGAGGTAATGTTTGTGATAATTTGAAAGTGCGTGGAGTTCATATAGATGGTGGCTATAGAGAATATATGGCAGTACCTGAGGAGGATTGCTATATATTACCGGATAGTATAAGTTATGCAGATGCTGTAATGATTGAGCCGACAACTATTGCAATACAATGTCTGTCAAGAGCAGCTGTAGAGGATGACGATATTGTATTTATAATAGGCTGTGGTGCACTGGGTTCTTCTATATTAAGAATAGCAAGGTTGACTAATACTAAAATAATAGTGGGAGATATTGTAGAAGATAAACTAAATGAGGCACTTAAGAATGGAGCTGATCATGCTGTGAATCTTTTACATAGTGATTTTGAGGAAAAAATAAGAGAATACAGTGATGGAAGAGGTCCAACACTGACTATTGATGCAGCATGTACAAAGGATTCTTTAATGAATGCTATAAGTGTAACAGGAAATGCAGGTAGGGTTATAACTATGGGATTTTCAGTAAGTCCTACAGAAGTTAATCAATTTTTAATAACATCAAAAGAGCTTGATATCAGAGGGTCAAGGTTACAAAACAAAAAATTTGGAGAAGCTATTGAGTTGATAAACGAAGGTAAAATAGATTTAAAAAATGCTGTATCTCATACATATAATTTTATGGATGCTCAGAAAGCGTTTGATTTTATTGATTCAAAGGATAAAAGTATAAGAAAAATTGCTCTTTTGTTTTAAGAAGGAAAGCTCATGTCGGTATTTGAAAGGTTAGCAAATGAAAAAGCAAGTGAATATGCATATAGATATTTGAGAAAAAATATCATAGGACTTGAGTTTACACCAAACAGTAGGATATGTGAGGCGGATATTGCAAAAGAATTGGGTTTGTCCAGAACCCCTGTTAGAGAAGCTTTGCTTGAATTAGTAAAAAATAAACTTGTTGTTGTATATCCTCAAAAGGGAAGTTTCGTATCTAAGATAGATTACAATCTGGTAGAAGAAAGCAGATTTGTCAGATTAGTGTTGGAAAAAGCTATCATTGATATAGTTTGTGATAAACCGGATGATAAATTTATAGATAGATTGGAAATAAATATTAGAAATCAGAAATACTATCTTGATAAAGAAGATAAAAACAAATTTGATGCAATTAGATAATGAATTTCATAAGATATTATTTGAAATGGCAAATAAATTACAGACGCATGAGTTGGTTGAAAGTATTTCAGGGCATTTTGATAGATTGCGGAATCTCAGTATAAATACTATAAAGGATATTAAAACAGTAAGTGATCATGAAAAAAATTTTTTCGGCTATTAAATCTTGTGATAGCTTCAAGGCAAAGGAATTAATGGAAATTCATTTGTCAAGACATAAGTTTGAAGAAAAAGATACTTAGAGAAAAAAATTTTTCTGATTATTTTTGATTGAATAATATTTTTAAAAAAATAAAATATTATTTTTTTAAAAATTAGAATAATAATGCTCTACCAAATAAAAACAGTATTGGTAGAGCATTTGATTTATTTATAGCAATCTTCAAGCGGGACTTTTTATAACTATTTTTTTCTAATAGGTTTGCTTTCTTTACCTACTTGAATAGCAGGAACATGAACATCCCATGGAAAAATAGCAAGCATAAGTTCCCGTGTTAAATATATGCGTCCTTCTTTTGTTGTATCGGAATTTTTATAAAATAGAATATCTCTTTTTGTAGACAGAAGGTCTTCATCTACTTCCAAAGAATAGTCATCACTCCAAAATGCGGCTTCTTCAGGACCTCCGGAAGCAAGAAATTGGACATCTATATACTTTCTGTGTATTTCAGGACGCAGATTATTTCTATCATTAGTTTGCAGATCAAGAACCTGTAGAATACAATCACTGTTACCCAGTTTCAAGTCATATACGCCTGCCTCAGCTTTTGCCATATCATTTTCTTTTAAGTAATTTAAACAAAGTGCCAGAGGCTTTGGCATCAGGCTACATTGTTTGTCAAAAAATTCGTTGTTAATATTTCCATAAAACATAAAAACTCCATTCTACTGTTGTACAGTGATAATATTATTGATGTTTATGATAAAGCCTTTTAAGCTATTACATCTATAAATAAATTTGGATCTTCGGATATAATAATATCAGTCATGTTTAATACATCTTCCATATGTTTAGAAAAAATTTGGCAGGCCAAATCATTATCACGATTTATTAGTGCATCAGTAAGTGCATTTAAAAGCTTTATATATTCTTTTTACTTAGAATCGGATTCTTTAAAGCAAGAGAATATAATCTGAATAGATCCGCCTCATATTCGTACAATGAACGCCATAGTTTTTCAAAATCTCCACCCAAAATAAAAAGATGATTAAAAAACTGTGCCAAAGATCTTGAAGCACGTAAAAAATCACCATGAATATAATTATATTCCAATTGGGAAAGTATTTCATGTAATATATCAAGTTCCGATTTTTTCGCATCTGAAATAAAGATTCCATGTATAATTGACATACAAAGATGTTCATTAAGCCATATTGAATCTTTGATTCCGTTTTTATTAACCTTTGATACAAAAGCTCCCTTCATTGGAATAATGTCTAAAAGTCTGTTCCTCGACAGTTTAGGAAAAGTGTCGTGAAGCGGTGTTCTGCTAACATTCATCAATGATGCAAGCTCTTGTTCATTCATTCTTTGTCCGGGCATAAGTACCATATTAAGTATTAGAGTACTTAAAATTCTATAGACATATTGTCTTGTATCTTCCGAAGGCCTTTTTAAAATAAATTTATTTGAAAATTTTGATAACTGTTTTTCTAAACTCATATTCTACCTAATATCTCGTGATAAAGCTGTAACTATACTATTGATATACAAGTATAGCATATCAATAGTATCAATCTTGTGTACAATAGTATTATATACTTGTAAACAATATTGAAAAAAAGCGTTATATACAGTTTTGATTTTTAAAAAAATATAAAATCAACTGACAAAACCAAGTATAACATAGTTTAAATATGTATTTCAATATATAATATATAAATATAAAAGTTATGATTTGATTAAAAAAATATTGATTTTTAAATGCTATACATGATATTATTTTGAAAGTGATACAAAACTTGTAAACAATTTTTAAAGCATTGTTTTGTACAATAAATATAAACATAAACGGGTATTACTTTTGGTGTAGCACATGGAGCAATTGTATGAAGAATTAAAGCGAAAGCTTATAGCTGTAGAGTTAAAGCCGGGAGAAAGGTTGAGCGAAAATGCTTTATCAGCTGAAACCGGTATGAACAGACCGTATATAAGGAAGATATTGACGAATCTATCAGATGAAGGTTATTTAGAAACTTTGCCACAGAAGGGTTCGGTAGTAACCAAGATAAAGAGAAATATGGTCAGAGAGGCTACACATGCACACTTAGTGATAGAACAGGCAATACTTTCTGAACTTGTAAACAAAGTAAAGAGTGGTGAAGAATTAAGTATAGTTAATAATTATGTACAGAAGTTAAGGACAATTAAGAAACCTCAAAGTGAATATGATATGGTGATGCTGGAGTGGGGTTTTTATAATAGCTTAGCCAAAGAGTGCAATAGAGAATATGCGTATTCGTATTTAGACAAGATTGATTGTGATATGTATAGGCTAAGTTCATTGAAATATAGTACATATAACTATAATGTATATAATTCATCATTAAATGCTTGGGAGAATACTATGGTGGAAGTTAGACTTATGGCAGAGCAATTAAAAGGTTGTCAATTTGAATTATTGACTATGATTTGTTCAAATAGGTACAATGGCTTTTTAGTAACCATGGATACGTTAGAAAGCATATATGGAGATTACTTTGAGTAGTTTGGACGAAGTTATCTAATAGGGTAAATATATGTATATAGATTATTGTTAAAGAAGCTATAGGAAATATATAGTTTATATATGGTAAATACCGTGAGGAAGAGAGGAGGATAACTCATGGTAAGCAAGAAGTTCTTGTTATAATAAAACATTTTTTGGAGGAAATATGGAATATATTATTGGTATAATCCTGCTTTTAACATTCTTTGGACTGGCATGGTATTGTATATCCGGGAATAACCTTATGATAGGTTTCCTGATCATAACTATTATTTGGACTGTTTTATCGTTTGGTGGAACACTTGGTGCAAGTGCAGATTTTTTGGCACAAAATGAAGCATTAAAGTTTGACGGATTAAAGGGAGTAATGGCTGCCTTAAACAAGATTTTCCAAAGTGCACCTGAAGGTTGGGGTACTACATTGGTTAATGTATGTTGGGGTGCATGGTTTGGTCGTGTACTTATGGAGACCGGTATTGCTTCAACACTTATCAGAAAGACAGTAGAGCTTGGTGGTGATAAACCGATGGTAACTATTACACTTCTTAATATAGTTACCGCTATTATATTTACAGCAATGACCGGTGCAGGTCCTGTAATTGCTATCGGAGTTATTGTATTACCGATACTTATGTCGCTTGGAGTACCTAAGGCTATTGCAATGTTCTCATTTATGGGTTCAGTGGCGGCAGGTATATTTATTAATCCTGTAAATTTGCACAGTATAGAGCATTTTTTATAACACCTGAGCAGATGCCTGAGTTTACTCTCGGATGGTATGCTACAAAATGGGGATATGTAGCACTTATTATACTTCTTGTAACAACAACTATTTTATCAGGAATATATCTTGCAAAATCAAAAACATCTCATGCATGGGCTGCTACAACAAATAGGGGTGCACAGCAAAAGAATGCTCCTTTCTATACACTTATACTTCCTATAGTACCTGTAGTTTTAAAGATTTGGTTAGATTTCTCTGTTATTGGTGGATTTGTAATAGCAGGATTTGCAGCATTGTTCCTTTGTGGAAAGATGAAGGGAAGTTTTAAAGAGAACTGTCAGCTTGTTAATAAGCTCTATTATGATGGAGTAGTTGATACGGCACCGCTTGTTGGATTCCTCTTGACATTGCCTATGTTCAATCAGGTTGCTTCGTATGCAGCACCTTACTTTAAGGTAATACTTGGTGAGGTATTCCCAAAGAATGAGTTGGTACTTTGTATAATGTTTGCAGTATTGCTTTGTATGGGATTATTCAGAGGTCCTATGACACTTGTAGGTTGCGGAGCGGCAACACTTGGAGTTGTAATGCATATCGGTGATTTCGCAGTACCGTTCCTATATGCGTTATTTGCAATTCCTACAATCACAGTAAATATCGGTTCATGTATTACACAGTCATGGGTTGCTTGGGGACTGGCATATACAAAGGTTGAATCAAAAGATTTCTTAAAGCTATCAATTCCAAATGCATATTTTGCAGGTATATTACAATATGTTGCAACATTTATTTTGCTTGGAAGTCTTGGAACGACATGGCTTATGTCAGCAGTTAAATAATATTAAAATAATGGAAGGGTAGAAAAATGGGAAACAGAAGAGTCCGAATGGGAATCGATGTAGGCGGAACACATACAAAATGTGTGGCAATGGATAATGAAACGCATGAGATTATTGGTAAAGACCAGGTAAAAACAACACATGATGATAAAGCCGGAGTGGCAGCAGGTGTTGTACAAAGTTTTAGAAATTGTCTGAAAAACTTTAATATAGATCCGTCGGATGTGGTCTTTGTAGCTCATTCTACTACCCAAGCCACAAATGCCTTTATTGAGGGAGATGTAGCAAATGTAGGTATTATCGGTATTGCCGGAGGCGGTCTGGAAGGGTTCTTAGCAAAGCGTCAACTTAGATTGAAGGATATAGTTCTTGATGAAAAGGTTGGAAGAATGATAAAGGTATTCAATACTTTTATTAAGAAAAAGCAACTGACAGATGAAGTCATAAATAAAAATATTGATGAACTCATAAGTCAGGGAACAGATGTTATTGTGGCTTCTATGGCTTTTGGTGTAGACAGTATGGAAGAGGAGCAAAAAATACATGATTTGGCTTCAAAAAAGAATATACCTGTAACAATGGCATCTGATATTACTAAGCTGTATGGACTTACAAGAAGAACCAGAACAGCTGCTATAAATGCATCTATACTACCAAAGATGATGGCTACAGCGAATGCTACTGAATCCTCTGTAAGAGGAGCAGGTGTATCTGTACCGCTTATGATAATGCGTGGTGACGGTGGTGTTATGGAGATAAATGAGATGAGAAAGCGTCCCATACTTACAGCATTATCAGGACCTGCAGCATCTGTAATGGGTTCACTGATGTATCTTAGAGCGTCAAACGCAATATATTTCGAGGTTGGTGGAACTACTACCAATATTGGAGTAATCAAAAACGGAAGACCCGGAGTAGATTATGCCAAAATAGGTGGACATGATACATATATAAATTCACTTGATGTTAGAATCCTTGGTTGCGCAGGTGGTTCAATGGTCAGAATAAGTGATAAAGATGTCATTGATGTCGGACCACGTTCCGCTCATATAGCAGGTTGTGAGTACGCTTGTTTTACTCCGGAAGAAGAGATAGTTAATCCTCAGATTGAACTGGTAAGTCCGAAGAAAGGAGATCCTGCCGACTATTGTGTAATCAAACTTCAAAACGGAAAGAAAATTTGTTTTACGAATACTTGTGCGGCAAATGTTCTTGGATTAGTAGATGAAAAGTATTTGCACATGGAAATGCAAATTCGACAAGAAAAGCAATGCAGCCTGTAGCAGATAAGCTTGGAATAACTGTAGAAGAGTTGGCGACAAAGATTCTGGATAAGGATTACGAGAAGGTATCTTCATGCATAAATACTTTAGCAGATAAATATCAGTTAGACCATGATACTATGAAACTTGTAGGTTGTGGTGGTGGTGCTGCAGCACTGGTACCATATTGTGCTAAAAAGATGGGACTTGATTATGATATTCCGGAAAATGCAGAGGTTATTTCATCGATTGGTGTAGCGCTTGCAATGGTAAGGGATGTTGTTGAAAGAGTTATACCAAACCCTTCACAGGATGATATAAGAGAATTAAAACAAGAAGCTGTTGACAGTGCTATAAATTCAGGAGCAGCTCCGGATTCTATAGAGGTTCACGTAGAGATAGATTCTCAGACAGGTAAAGTAACAGCAATTGCTACAGGTTCTACAGAAGTTAAATCAACAGACTTACTGAAAGAATGTGATGAGACTGAGGCTATGGAACTGGCGACGAGAGATTTGGGTAAGGATGCAACTAACATCAGGCTGGCCGGTAAGACTGATAAGTTTTTCGTATTTGAGGCGACAAAGAAATATAAAAATGCTGTAAGAATTGTTGATAAAAAGGGCTTTATTAAGGTTCAGTGTTCAAGTGGATCTGTAAGAAGATGTAAGGTGGTTGACTATAAACAAGTTGTAGAGGAATTGTGGGAAGAACAGGCGGAGTTTAAAACCGACTCTGTCATTAGGCCTGATTACTTTGTATGCTATGGACCTAGAGTTAGTGATTACTCAGCTGTTGATTTAGAGCAAATTTATCTGTTGATGGATTTAGACTTAGGTGACAGAGACGGAAATGAGGAGATTATAATTGTATCATCTACAATTAGTGTATAAAGTATAAATATTTGGATTGGAGGCCTATAGAGGGTATGAGTGACCAACCAATGGATTTGAGGCCATTATTTGATGGTATATTTGGAAAGCAAAGGACTGTCTTATACAAGAGGCCTAACTTTGAAAGACGAAATTTAGATGATATGCTAAAAGAATTAGCAAAGATTCCTCTACTTCAATGGGACAGATATGTATTTTCAAGAGAACCGCTTGACGGAAGGATTTCCGCAAGTCAAAGACAAGTATATATGCAAAAGGCTTGGGACTGTGGTGTAGAATGGGCGGATAAGTCAAAAATAAAATATGGCAACTTATCTGCCGAAAAACTTGCAAATGTATTGGGAATGGAAGTAGAGTATGTTTCTATGCCGGAGAATACAGACAGAGTTTTATTTGCCGAGTTTAGAGAGCCTAATCATATACGAGTTTATATGGATGCTATAAACAGAGTGGAAGAATTTTTGAATTCGGATAGTATAAAAGATATAATAGGTGATACAAATATTGCTGATATTTTATTATTACATGAACTCTTTCATAGTATAGAAGAAAAGCATAAAAAAGAGATTTATACCAGGATTGAAAAGATAAAGCTCTGGTCTATCGGTTTTTTTCATTATGATTCATGCATAGTAGCATTGAGCGAAATAGCCGCTATGGCATTTGCATATAGATATTCAGGCATAAAGTTTTCGCCATATCTTATAGATGTAATATTGGTATATGGTTATTCACAAAATGAGGCATCCGGTCTCTATGAAGAGATGATAGAGTTATTTAATAGAAGGCTAGAGGAAATATAATGAGTACTAAAGTCGGTTTTGATATATTGGAAAATACTATAAGAAAAGCTTTGATGAATGCAGGGCTGAATGAAGATAAAGCTATACTTTGTGCCAGAATACATACGGAATCAAGTGCTGACGGAGTAGAAAGTCATGGCGCAAACAGAGTTCCACGATTCATTGATTATGTAAAAAAAGGTTGGGTTAACCCAAAAGGAGAACCTGAGCTTGTTTGTCAAAAGGGTTTGGCAGAAAATTATGATGGTAATCTTGGTCCCGGGATAAGTAATGCGATTTTTTGTACAGACAGAGCAATCAAGCTGGCTAATGAACATGGTATAGGTTTAGTTACACTTAAGAATACTACTCATTGGATGCGCGGTGGTACTTATGCTTGGAGAATGGCTGAAAGTGGCAAAATAGGTATTAGTTGGATTGCGACAGAGAGTTGCATGCCTATGTGGGGTAGTGATGAACCTAGTGTAGGAAATAATCCTTTCTGTATGGCGGTACCGAGAGAAAATGGTGAAATAGTTCTTGATATGGCAATGAGCCAGTATGCTTATGGAAAGCTTGGAGTATATAGATTAGCAGGAAAAAAATTACCATATCCCGGAGGGTTTGACGAAAATGGAAATTTGACTTCAGATCCGGGTGAAATAGAAAAATCACGAAGAATTTTGCCGACAGGTTATTGGAAAGGATCTTCATTTGCGTTGATATTGGATTTGGTTGCGGCGGCATTAGCCAATGGCAGATCAGGTGCCGATCTTGACGATGAGGGAAGAGGAAGTTGCACAGGATGTTCACAAGTTTTTATAGCCATCGATCCATATTTGTTTGGTGATAAAAAAAGTATTCAAGAAAAATGGGATTATAGAGTGAAAAGAGCAGACAGTGCACATCCATCCAATCCGAAATATCCGGTAAAGTCTCCCGGCGAAGGAACAATGGAGAGAAGAAAATACAGCATAGAAAATGGCGTTAATATTGATGAAAAGATATGGAGTCAAATACAAGCTATCGCTGAGGGTAACTTGGATATAGTAGACATTTCATAGTAAATAGATTAATTTATTGTCTGAGTTTAGAGGTAAAATATGTTTTTTTCAGATATAAAGATAGCCGATAAATATAATTATTTAGAGGATAAATTTTTATCCGCTTACAAATGGCTTAAAGAACAGGATTTAAAGTCATTAGATGTAGGAAGTTATCCTATAATTAATGATGAAGTGGTAGCTAATGTGCAGGAGTACAGTACACTTCCTGTAGAGGAAAAAAGATTTGAAACACATGACTTGTTTTTTGATGTTCAGTATCTTGTAGAGGGAGTAGAACTTTTTGGCGTATGTAAAAGGGAGGGGTTGGTTGAAAAATCTTCAAATCCTGAAAAAGATGTTAAATTTTATGATATGCCAAAAGAATATGGTTATGTTATATTAAATCCCGGAGATTTTATAGTGGTTGCACCTGAGGATGCACATATGCCGGGTTGCTGCGTAGATAGCCCTGTACAGGTAAAAAAGGTAGTTATAAAGGTGAAAATTTGATTTAAGCAAAGTAATAGGAATTAATTATTTGATTTTTATTATAAATTTTGTTAGTGGTTATGCCACGAGAAAGGAAAATTATGGAAAAAGTATTTGATTTAGGTAATGGTCTTAGACTTATAGATTTATCAAAAATCCTGGACCCGGAAACAGAAAAGAGAAGATGTCATTTGTTCCGTTTTAATACAGGTGGTCCGATTCCGGATTTTCATACAAATATAGATATAATGAGTCATTTAGGAACACATTGTGAGTGTCCATATCATCATGATGATAATTGGCCAAGTGTTGCAGAATTGCCATTATCAACATTTCTGGGTAGAGCTGTTTATGTTGATTTTAAAGAGACTGTTGCTCCAAATTCACACATTACAGCAGCAGATCTTGATAGGGAAGCAGGTATGGTAAGAGAGGGAGATATTGTTATCATAGATTCTTCATATAAGCTTACACCGTTTACAAAAGATACAAATACAGAGATAGACAAGAGATTGTTTGTAAATGGAGAAACTGCAAAGTGGTTTAGTGATCATAAGGTGAAATGTGTAGGTTTTGGAGATGGTGTATCAATTGAAAATTGCAATGAAGATGTTAAGCCGTTCCACGATATACTGTTAGCTGAGAATATTGTATTCTTAGAGGTTTTAAGAAATCTTGAATTGCTGGAGAAGAATATATTCTTTATGTCATATTCTCCACTTCCAATTATAGGACTCGATTCAAGCCCTGTTCGTGCATATGCTATTGAAGGACTTGCAGATTTTAGCTAAATAAAATTTAAAAGTGATAGAGATAGTGATAAAAAGTTTTATTACTATCTCTTTTAGGTATTGTAGAGTTTATATTTTATACGAAAAAGGAGTTTTATGAAAATTGCTATAATTGGTGCAGGTGCTATGGGTTCTATTTACGGCGGACACCTTTCATTAAAAAATGAAGTGTATTTAATTGATACAAACGAAGATATTATAAGTAGTATAAATAATAATGGATTGATAATAGAAGAAAATGGAAAAAGTAATGTGTACAGACCGAAGGCGGTGACAAATGGTGAAGGACTCCCTGAGATGGATTTGGTTGTACTGTTTGTAAAAGCACTATACTCAAAGGTTGCGCTTGCAGGAAATAAGAATTTAATAGGAGAAAACACATTTTTGATGACTCTTCAAAATGGTTCGGGACATGAAGATATATTGGGAGAGTTTGTAGATGATAAGCATATTATTATAGGAACTACTGAGGATAATGGTGCTGTACTTGGATTGGGACATATTAGAAGAGGCGGTATCGGTAATACCAATATCGGTATGCTGGTGGAGGATAATGAAGGATTTCTCCTAAAAGTGAAGGATGCTTTTGATTGCTGTGGTTTTAATGTTAAAATACATGATAACATTCAGCAGTTGATATGGAATAAATTATTCACAAATGTCTCGTTAAGTGCTGTAACAGGTATTTTACAAGTTAAAATTGGGTATATTAGATCCAATGAGTACGCATGGAATATGACAAAAGCCTTAATACATGAAGCGGTAGAAGTAGCTAATAAGATGGGACTTGAGGCAGATGAAGAAAAGATTACAAAGGATGTAGAGAATGTTTCTATAAAGTCACCTGAAGGAGTCACATCTATATGCGCAGATCTAGGTGCAGGTAGAAAAACCGAGGTAGATACTATAAGTGGTTCAGTAGTTAGAGCGGCAAATAAAGTTGGTGTAAAAGTTCCTACACATGAATTTGTTGTAAATATGGTACATGCTATGGAATGTAAAGAGAAATAAGGTAAGAATTATATAGAAACATATTTAACATAAATGACCTTAGTTCGTAAATATAGTAAACTAAGGTCATTTCAGAATTGTTTTCACCTTTTCAATATCTTCGGCAACAGCTCAGACAATATAAATGAGAATATTATAATAGTACCGCCAATAAACAGATTCAGTGTAAACGGCTCATGTAGAACCATTATGCCCATAAATGCTGCCATAACGCTCTCAAATGAAAGCAGTATACCGCTTGTGGTAGCTGATACATGCTTCATTCCGTAGAGTATAAGAAAGAACGGCAGTGTAGTACAAAGTATAATCAAGTATATAAGTTGGAATCCGTCCCTAAACGTAACATAGAATCTGTGGTCTTTGACAAAGAGCAATACAACCATCGACAGCGTGGCTGTAGTTGATACCTGCAGTACATTTAAAATACCCGAATCATAACGCCTTGAATATTTTGAAGATATAACAATATAGAGTGCATAAAAAAGTGCGCAAAGTATGCAGTAGATATCTCCAAGGTGGAAGCTGCCAAGGTCATTGCCCAGTATAAAAAATACTCCGATCATACATATGATTGAGACTATAATGTCGGAGAGTGACGGCCTTTTTCTCATTATCAAAAGGTATGCAAACGGTAACAGTATGATATATGATGCGATGATTAGCGACGATCTTGATGTGGTGGTGTATTGCAATCCTACGGTAAATGTAAAGAATTCACCAAACAGGAACACTCCCATTATAATACCTGCTTTAAGCATTTCCAAATTTATTTGTAAAAGTCTTTTGTTATAAATGACAATAAGTATCAGAGATGCCAAGCCGAATCTTACAACCAACATCACATATGGTGATACATTGTCTAAGAGCTGTTTTACAAAAATATAGGCGGAAGCCCAAAAAAATGTTGCTGTAAACAGTGCAAGAAAAGCTTGTATTTTTTCTTTCTTCATTTTATCCCCCAAATATTAAAATTTTCCTACTTATGTTATTATAGACTATTTTTCTTTGAAATATATACATCGGATTCCCTCTCCCCACAATTTCTTTCTCATTTAACAATAGTTACAGACTTTTTTGTGTATACAGAGTAGAATAAAAAAACATTTACAGGTATACCCTTAGGGTTTGTATAGTAAAGGAGAATATATGAATAAGTATTTTGATATAAAAGATAAAGTGTATGATGTTACCGAGAAGTATCCTGAGCTTATAGAGGTGCTTGCAAATGCCGGATTTGAAAATCTAAGGAATGATATGATGAGAAAATCCATGGGTAAGCTTTTGAGCATTGAGACGGCACTTAAGAGTAAGAATATAAATGTGGATGTTTTCGAGAAGCAGTTAGTAGAGGCTATCGAGAGAAAGTCGGATATGACGGACAACAACGGGATTGTAAAAAATGTTGACGAAAATGCTAAAGTATCTATAAAGGGTATCTTGCCATGTCCTGTGAGGATGCAGTTCATTGAAAGCTTTGAAAAGTTTGTAGAGAGTCAGGATTATAAGATAAACTATAATCTTAATGCGGCAAGCATGGGTATGGATGCTATAGAAGCTGAAATAATGAATGCAAAGACTGAGGACGATCTCTCGGATATATATATGTCTGCAGGCTTTAATCTTTTCTTTGATAATAAGTATATGGGCAGATTTAGAGATAAAGGCGTATTTAAAGACCACAGAATCGGAAAATTAAATAAATCTTTAGATAATGAAAATATTTCGGTAAAAGATCCGGAGGGAGAATATTCTATAATAGGCGTTGTTCCGGCTATATTTATTGTGAATAAAGCTGTATTAGGTGATAGAAAAGCTCCGACATCTTGGGAAGATCTGTTTAAAAAAGAGTTTGAAAATTCTATAGCACTGCCTACATCCGATCTTGATATGTTCAATGCCATAATGCTTAGTATATACGCCAAGTATGGAAAAGAAGGTGTAAAGGCTTTGGGAAGAGGACTGCTTAAGTCAATGCATCCTGCACAGATGGTAAAGAGCGGAGGAAGAAAGGACATTGACACTCCGGCAATCAGCATTATGCCTTACTTCTTTTCAAAGACTATCAAAGAAAACTCAAATCTACAGGTGGTATGGCCAAAGGACGGAGCCGTTATAAGCCCGGTATTTCTTTTGACAAAGAAGAAAAACTATGAAAACAGTAAGCCGCTTATTGATTTCTTGTTTTCAAAACAGGTGGCTGAGGTTTTGGGTGCGGACGGTAAGTTCCCACAGACGAATCCTGAGTATGACAATAAATTGGAAGAAAGTCAAAATTTCCTTTGGGCGGGATGGGATTTTATCCGCTCAAATGATATAGGTGAAATTTTGAGAAATACTGAAAAGTGGTTTTACGGAGAGGAGTAGTATGAATTTGGTTATATTTTCAGGTCCTCCCTCATCAGGAAAGACCTCGGTTATTTTAAAGACTATTGAAGCCATGCAGGGCAGGGGGATAAAGGCGGGAGTTGTGAAGTTTGACTGCCTGTATACAGATGATGATACGATATATGAAAAAGCAAATATTCCTGTAAAAAAGGGACTTTCAGGCGGACTTTGTCCGGATCATTTTTTTGCATCAAATATAGAAGATGTGGTAAAATGGGGAAATGACCAAAAACTGGACTTACTTATAACCGAATCGGCAGGACTTTGTAATCGTTGTTCACCATATATTACCGATATAAAGGGAGTATGTGTGATAGACAATCTTTCAGGTATCAATACACCTAAAAAGATAGGTCCTATGCTTAAGTCTGCAGATATAGTGGTTATTACAAAGGGTGATATAGTAAGCCAGGCGGAGAGAGAAGTATTCAGCGGTAGAGTTTGTGCGGTAAATCCGAGGGCCATGGTCATGAATGTAAACGGACTTAGCGGTCAGGGAGCTTTTGAACTTTCCACCTTAATATATGACAATAATATAGACATTAAATCGGTACAAGGAATGAAACTTAGGTTTGCAATGCCTTCGGCTATGTGTTCCTATTGCTTGGGTGAGACCAGAATAGGTGAGGACTATCAGCTTGGAAACACAAAGAAAATGCAGTGGGAGGACAAAAATGAGTGAGTTAAAGCTTGGGGAATTACTTGAAAAATACCCCTTTGTCAGTGATTTTTTTGAAAGTAGCGGATTTTGTATAGACAGCAGTCTTAGTCTTACATTTTCAGAGTTTTTGGATAATATATCACAAGAAGAGCTGGAAGATAAGGCAATAGATAAGAAAGAAATAAAAAACCGTCTTGACACATTCATCGAACAAATGTTACAATTCCTTGGTGATAAAAGGGAAAATATAGAAAGTTTAACTATTTTCCCCGGTCATAACAAAAGTGGAGAAAAAGAAAGATTTCAAAAATTAGACATATTTTCTTCACAAATTGTGTCTATAGTTGGAGCTACAGGATCCGGAAAAAGTAGATTGTTGGCTGATATTGAATGGGCAGCACAAAATGATACCCCTACCGGTCGTACCATATATATAAATGGTAGAAAACCGGATCCCAAATGGCGATATTCGACAAATAATAAATTGGTTGCACAACTTTCACAAAATATGAATTTTGTTATGGATCTTACAGCCCGTGAATTTATAACTATGCATGCCGAAAGCAGAATGATTGAGGATATCGAAGCTACAGTTGAGAAGATATTGAAAGAGGCAAATAAGCTTGCAGGTGAGAATTTTGCACCTGAGACTGCAGTTACGGCTTTAAGCGGAGGACAATCCAGAGCGCTGATGATTGCAGATACGGCAGTGCTTAGCTCTTCACCTATAGTTTTGATAGATGAGATTGAGAATGCCGGAATAGACAGGAAAAAAGCACTGGATCTTTTGGTCTCACAGGATAAGATTGTCCTTATGGCTACTCATGATCCTCTTTTGGCGTTGATGGCCGACAGAAGAATAGTTATCAAAAACGGCGGAATTGACAAAATCATAGAGACAACCGCAGAGGAAAAGGAAGTTTTGGTGCAACTGAACAGTATTGATGAAATTATGCAAGAAGCTAGAAAGAGACTGCGTGCGGGTATGACGCTTGAAGGAGAATTATGTCAGGAAGTTATACACAATCCCCACTCTTTAGGGGAATGACAGAAGAAGAGATAGAACTTTGCTTAAAGGAAGCGAAGGCTGATATTGTCGGATTCAGAAAGGGTGAGACAATATTTAATCAGGGAGATACACCCAGATATATTACAATGCTTGTTGAAGGAAGTGTATCTATAGGTAACGACTCTGTAAACGGCAAGAGAAGTATAATGGGAATGTTCTCAAATCCGGGAGAGCTTTTCGGTGAGGTGTTCCTTTTCTTAAATCATAATGAATATGTGAACTATGCTTATGCAAGTTCACCAAGTAAGATTTTGGAGATACCGAAGGAGTATCTTACAAGGCCGGGTGCGAATCCGTCGGCATTACAGAGCAGAATGCTCTCAAATATGCTTACAATTTTTGCCGAAAGAACCTTTTATCTTAATAACAGATTACAGGTACTTTCATGCTCAACATTAAGGCAAAAGATTGCAAGATTCATACTTCAAAATATGAATGAGAGAGACAGAGTTACTTTAAAGATGAGCAGAGAAGAGTTTGCGGATTTTTTGAATGCTGCAAGACCTTCGCTCTCAAGAGAACTTATGAAGATGCAGGATGACGGCTTTATAAAGGTGGTCAGAAAAGATTTGATTGTAAAAAATCTTGAAGGACTTAAAAGTCTTTAAAAAAAAACATCGCTCCGTAATGTAGGTTACAGTTTTTAGACTTTTAATCTGATATTATAATGCCATGCAGTGATGCAGAAGAATAAAAATTAAATCTGTTAATCAGATTGCTCATAGACTGAATTTCAGTCATAGTAAGAGGAGGTATAAATTGGAAAACAAAATGTTTTGTTATCAGTGTCAGGAGACAGCAGGTAATACAGGATGCACACAGGTAGGTGTATGCGGTAAGAAGCCGGAAGTTGCAAAGATGCAGGATTTACTTATCTATGTAAGTAAGGGTATATCAGCTATAACAACAAGACTTCGTGCCGAAGGTAAGGAAGTGAGCAAGGAAGTAAATCACCTTGTTACATTAAACCTTTTCATCACAATTACAAATGCAAACTTCGACAATGATGCTATTATAGCAAGAATTAAGAAGACACTTGAAGTTAAGAAGGAGCTTTAAACGAGCTTTCAAATAAGGACAATCTTCCTGAGGCTGCTCTTTGGGAGTCATTTGATGAAAGCGAGTACCTTGACAAGGCATCTACAGTAGGTGTTCTTGCAACAAAGGATGAGGATGTAAGAAGCCTTAGAGAGCTTATCACATACGGACTTAAGGGACTTTCAGCATACTCAAAGCATGCAAATGCACTTTTGCAGGATGACGGTGAGGTTGATGCGTTCTTACAGAGAGCATTGGCTTCAACACTTGATGACAGCTTAAGCGTAGACGACTTGGTAGCTCTTACACTTGAGACAGGTAAGTACGGTGTAAACGGTATGGCTTTACTTGATAAGGCTAATACAACAGCTTACGGTAACCCTGAGATCACAACAGTTGATATCGGTGTAGGTAAGAACCCGGGTATCCTTGTTTCAGGACATGACTTAAGAGACCTTGAGATGCTCTTAAAGCAGACACAGGGAACAGGAGTGGATGTTTATACTCACTCAGAGATGCTTGCAGGTCAGTATTATCCTGAGCTTAAGAAGTATCCTAACCTTAAGGGTAACTACGGTAATGCTTGGTGGAAGCAGAAAGAAGAGTTTGAGAGCTTCAACGGACCTATCCTTATGACTACAAACTGTATCGTTCCGCCTAAGGCAAGCTACATCGACAGACTTTATACAACAGGTTCTGCAGGATATCCGGGATGTAAGCATATCGCAGGTGATATCGGTGAGGAGAAGGATTTCTCAGAGATCATCGAACAGGCTAAGAAGTGTGCACCTCCTACAGAGATTGAGAGCGGAAGCATCGTAGGCGGTTTTGCTCATGCACAGGTTCTTGCACTTGCAGATAAGGTAGTTGACGCTGTTAAATCAGGTGCTATTTCAAAGTTTGTTGTAATGGCAGGTTGTGACGGACGTTCAAAGGCAAGAAATTACTACACAGATTTTGCTAAGGCTCTTCCAAAGGATGCGGTTATCCTTACAGCAGGTTGTGCAAAGTATAAGTACAACAAGCTTGACCTTGGAGATATAGGCGGTATCCCTAGAGTTCTTGATGCAGGACAGTGTAATGACTCTTACTCACTTGCAGTTATCGCACTTAAGCTTAAGGAAGTATTCGGACTTGACGATATAAACGATCTTCCGCTTGAGTTCAACATTGCATGGTATGAGCAGAAGGCTGTTATCGTTTTACTTGCACTTTTATACTTAGGTGTAAAGAATATTCACCTGGGACCTACACTTCCGGGATTCCTTTCACCGAATGTAGCTAAGGTTTTGGTTGAGAACTTCGGTATTGCAGGTATCGGAACAGTTGAGGATGATATCGAGCTTTTCTTCGGAAAGGTTGAGAAGCCTGCAGCTGACGGAAAGTACAATCCTGATATGCTTATCGGTGAGGTTCTTGCAGAGAATCCTGCAGCGGCAAGCGTTCTTATGGATATCGGTATGCACTGCCTCGGATGCCCTTCATCACAGATGGAGTCACTTGCAGAGGCCGCTATGGTACACGGTATCGATGTAAATGAGCTTATCGATAGATTAAATATGCTTGGATAATAATATATAACGACCTCCCGGTGCTTGCCGGGAGGTTTTTCGTGTTGTTGAAAAAGTGGGTATCTGTATAATGTTGACATAGTATAAAAATATAAGTAATATGGTTATATAAAGTATTGAGCTTATTTTAAGGTTATGAGAGGAGGTTTATCAATGCAACATATTGAATTATCACTTGACCCGTTCTATTCTGAAAGCAATATTCGTTATCTTGAAGGAATGATGGACGATATAAAGAGCGGTAAAGCAAAGTTTTTACAGCATGATTTGATTGAGCATATAGAGGATGAGTACGACAAAAAAATATTTGATGAGTATGAAGATGATAAAAGACGAGGAAAATTAAAGATATATTCACATGAAGAGGTTTGGAAAGAACTTGGATTATGAGATATACTGTTGAATATACAAATAGTACTGTAGCCTAAGAACTTGAGATTCTTAGGCTGCATTTTTATTATTTAAAATTTTCTTTCAGCCACTCAATAAGATTTTCATATCTTCCTTTGATATTTTCGTGGTGTCCGTATTCATCAAAGACAGATGTGACCTTATCCAATCTGTCACTTAGAATCTTGTGGAGCCTGGCGGAAAGTATAGGCGCGTTTGAAAGTATATTATTGTGTTTACCGCCCTCAGTCTTGCCGTTTTGCAAATAAAGAGCTGCTTTTTTATTAAGTACCTCATGGCTCTCACAATGATCTAAAAATTGAGGATACCAAAACGAGCCGCAGAGTGAAAATATAATACTCGGAGCACTGTAGGTATACAGACTGCATACCGCCGCCAATCCTCCAAGTGAGTAGCCGCCGTAGACAATTTTACTTTCATCAATACTGTACTTACACAACAACTCAGGAAGCAGATGCTCAAACACCTGATTGTGGTACTCATCAAGCTTTCCGCCGAAATCCGGCATTGAGGGTTTAAGATTGGATGCCTTCCAAGGTGTGAAGGCATCCAATCTGTTTTGTGGTATCAACCCCACAAGTATGGCTGTGTCTTTTAAATTTTCAAGATAATTTATTTCGCCGTCATTTAAAAGAATCAAAGGGTATCTGTTTTCTTCATTATAGTTGTCAGGCAAAGATATTTTGTTATCGAACATACTATTTATTTAAGAATGAATTGATATCTTCCAATGCATTGATTGAAGAAGTACCGTAATCCATAAACTCATCATATGAGATGGTCATGATCTTGTCGTTCTTTATTGCAGGAACCTCGGAGATTACCGCATTGGCTTTCATAAGGTCGACTGCCTTGGCGTCAAGTTCCTTATTTCTGTCACTTGTAACATAGATTATAATTTCAGGAGACATGGTAACAAGGTTTTCAAGAGTGAGGTCCGATGTACCTGTTGCAACATTTGTATATCCGAGTGTATTAAGGATACTCTCCTGCAATGCGGACTTATAAGCACCGAAGGTCTGGTCGTTGTATGCACACATAATAAGAGCGTTCTTTAATTCACCGGCATTAGCCTTGTTTGCAGCTGTTACGGCGTCGATTCTTTTTTGTAATTCATCAGCATAAGCATTTGCCTTGTCCTGTATATTGAAGATGATACCTATATTTTTTTCACATCGTCAATAACACTTTCAAGACTTTGCTTCATATTTGAAACGGAAGCTTTTTGAGTGTATACAGGCACTCCGTTTTGATTCCAGGTATCCACACTGCCTAGAGATTTATCTGAGAACATCATATTTCTTCCGATAAGTATATCAGGGGTGTTTGAAAGCACAACTTCCTTTGATACGCTCTTCTTATCACCGATATGAGGTATGGAAGAAATAGCTGCGGCATAATCGGAGCTAACCTCATTGTCGGGATTTAACATTCCGACTATTTTATCCTGCAATCCAAGGTCTATAAGCATTTCGGTAGAAGATAAGTTGTTTGTGATTACTCGCTCCGGAGCCTTTTCAAATACCTGTGATATCTCCTTGCCGTCCGCATCATATGTTGTAACTGTGACAGGATATGTGGTCTCTTTAGCGTCTGCTGTGCTTTCGGATTTACTTTGTGCCGCGGTGCTTTCAACGGTTGTAGAAGCCTGCTCTGTGGAGGCGCTTTCTTTCGTAGTATTGGTGCTTCCACATCCTACAATTGCAAGTGCTATACAAGTTGTTAAAGTTAAGTTTAGAATCTTTTTCATTATTTTTTCCTTTCATTTTAAATATATTCAATCATGGCTTGGTTGTCATCAGTCCATGATATTTTACAATTTACTCCATATACATCTTTCATTGAACTCTCTGTTACAGTTTGTCTCGGTATACCCTCGTACTTTATTTCACCCCCTTTCATAAGAAATAGACAATCTGAAAACTTACATGCCAATTGAATATCGTGAAGTACCGCAAGTACATTTATATTAAGCTCCTTTATTATATGAAGTATTTCAAGCTTATATTTGATATCCAAATGGTTTGTAGGTTCGTCAAGCAAAAGTAACGAAGGTTTTTGTGCTATAGCTCTGGCCAAAGCCACTCTTTGCTTTTCACCTCCTGAAAGTGAGGAGTAGGAGCGATTTGCCTTGTCAAGCATTCCCACATTTCGCAGTGCGTCTTCTACAATATTAAAGTCATTTTGTTTTTCAGACTGCAAAAAACTTATATGCGGGCTTCTGCCAAGCATAACGATATCCTCCACATTACAGTCAAAATTTATTTCATTGAACTGTGCCACCACAGCCATCTCTTTTGCGGAGTCCTTCAGCCTGATGTTTTCAATATTTTTATTGTTTAATAAAATCTCTCCCGAGGTCGGCTTTAATACTCTGTAGATAGTCTTTAAAAGGGTTGTCTTTCCACAGCCGTTAGGACCGAGTATTGTAAAAAACTTGTTTCCTGATACATTCAGAGATACGTTTTTTAATATCTGCTTGTCCTTTATGGAATAGGATATATTTTTACAAGTTAAATCCATTATCTCTGACCGCCTTTCTGATTTTTTACAACAATATATACAAAGAAAGGTCCGCCGACCAGTGAGGTGAATATACCTATAGGCAGCTCGGCCTTGTCTATAAGGCATCTGGCAAGTATATCGGCCCAAAGCACAAACAGACTTCCAAGCATAGCCGAGAGCGGAATAATTTTTTTGTGGTCGGTACCGATCAGAATGCGTGATATATGTGGGGTGATAAGTCCTACAAAACCTATAATTCCGCATTTTGCTACAAGAACTCCTGTAATCATTGATATAAACAGCATATATATCAGCCTGTAACTTTGAAGATTTATTCCAAGTGTTATGGCCACCTCATCTCCCATAAGCATGGTATTCATTGTGCGATACTGTGTCATAAAAAAGACAAGTGAGATAAGTACCACAAAAAGCGGAAGAAGAATATCTGCCCATGTTGCACTTGCCAGTGATCCCATAGTCCAAAACTTGATAGTCATCATACTGTCCGAGTTTGCGCCTATGGAGATGATGAAGTTTGAAAATGCACTGAATAAAGCATTTACAACGGCACCTGAGAGTATCAGGCTGGTTGTGGCGATCTTTTTACCTATGGATGCGATAAACATAACAATGGCTGTGGATATAACGGAGCCGAAGAATGCACCTATTCCCGTCATTGACTTAAGTCCCAGTATTATAAAGAGTGTTGCGCCGAATGTAGCACCGGCGGAGATACCGAGAATATACGGTTCTGAAATAGGGTTGTTTACAGTGGTCTGCATTACAGTTCCGCAGAGTGCCAGCCCCGCACCTACTATAAGCCCCATGATTACTCTGGGTATTCTTATATTCCATACAATGGCCATAGTTGATTTTGATAAACTTGCCGCATTTATATGGAACAGATTTGATTGTATGGTTGAGTAGGTATCTTTCAGGCTTATTCTTACGGCGCCTAAAGATATACCCGACAGCAGTGAAAATACCAAGGTTATAAAAAGCACAATCAATAATATATTAAACTTTATATCGGTCTTATTCCTTGTCATAAGAATCCTTTCTTTTTTTAAACTGGTTAGATATTCCTAACAAGATATAAATTATAGTTGAATTTAATTAAATTTCAATATAGTATAATATAAAGACATGGACTATTATTAAAAATATAATCCATAGAAAGGGGTATTATGGAAAAGAATTTCCTGATAAGCTGTCAAAAGGAGTACAGCTCAAGAAAATATTTTATTACCGGAATATCTTTGCAGAGTAAGGATGTGGGAATGCATATTTCATATGATACGGTTCACTCGGCGTTTATCTATACTTTATCCGGAGAGGCTTTGATTCAATTTAATAATGAATGTTTCAAGGCGGATGAAAATACGATAGTGCACGGTGCAGGGAATCAGAAAATAGATTTCAGTGTGGTTTCGGATGTGCCATTTGTGCATTTAAATATTTATTATGATCCTGAAAATCCCTGGCACGGATGCAGTGATATAATGAATACGGCGTATGAGATAAGTGAATTTAACAAGGAAAATACATCCGAATTACTCTCTAAGCTCAAAAAATGTGCAAACAGTGTAAGTTTTGACGATCAAATCAGAAGCAGGATGATAGCCGGGCAGCTGATACTCAGCTCTTTTTATTATTCTATGCCTGATAAGGAAATAATGCAGATTGAAAATGCTATAGATTTGATGGAAAGCTCATATCAAAAGAGTCTGAGACTTGAGGATTTGGCTCTTGCCGCAGATATGAATAAGGCACATTTTTCATATACATTCAATAAAATCTACAATATAAGACCTATTGATTATCTTATAAGGCTCCGCCTCAGAAAGGCGGCTAAGATGTTACTTGACGGAATGTCGGTTACGGAAGCCTCTATAAATGTAGGCTATCAGGATCCGCTTTACTTCAGCAGGCTGTATAAAAAATATTTCGGTATCCCGCCGAGTAAGACGTGGAAGAAAGTATAAATTATATAAAAAATATTTAGGCTTTTATACAGCTAACATATAGCAAAAAAATAAAGGAAAGTTGTGTTTATAGAGCATAAATTATTGAGAACCTAAATAAAAAAATGAGTTTATTTATTGAGATAGTTGTGTTATAATAATGTTATTACATTGTTTGAAAATGTGAATGAATTTATGAAATTTACTTTTGAAATAATATAGAACTAACAATGTTAATTTATTAATATTAGTATTTATAGATAATTTCAATAAATAAATTTCGAGATAGTAAATATTGTTTATGCAATTAGATTTACTAATTATATTGTATATCTTATCTAAAAAAGATTTAGATATAAATGCATCATGGAGGGAATTTTGATGTACAGTTTTACAGTAAACGGAAAATTGGTCGAAACTGAAAAAGAGGTGTCACTGTTAAGGTTTTTACGTGACGACTTAAAGCTCAAATCTATAAAGGACGGATGTAGCCAGGGAGCGTGCGGTACCTGTACTATTATTATTGACGGTAAGGCTACCAGAGCCTGTGTTATGACTACCAAGAGAGCTCAGGGTATGAACATCGTTACGGTAGAGGGATTAAGTGACGAGGAAAAAGAAATTTTTGTATATGCATTCGGAGCAAAGGGAGCGGTACAGTGCGGTTTTTGTATCCCGGGAATGGTTATGTCCGGCAAGGCTCTTGTAGATAAGAATCCTAACCCTACCGAAGCTGAAATAAAAGAGGCTATCAAGGGTAATATCTGCAGATGTACCGGATATAAGAAGATTATCGAAGCTATCGATTTGGTTGCACAGATAAAAAGAGGTGAAAAGCAGATCGATAAGGAGCTTGAAAGGGCGATAAGTTCGGTGTAGGTTCAAATGCTTTCAGAATTGACGTAAGAGAGAAAGTACTCGGATACGGTGAATATGTAGATGACGTGGAGATGGAAGATATGCTTCATGTATCTGCTGTCAGAAGTAAGTATCCGAGAGCAAGAATACTTGATATTGACTTTTCAGAAGCTTTGGCAATGGACGGTGTGGTTGCGGTTTATACAGCTGAGGACGTACCGAACAATAAAGTCGGACATTTACAGCAGGATTGGGATGTAATGATTCCGAAGGGCGAGATTACCAGATTTGTGGGTGACGCAATATGTCTTGTTGTAGCAGAGAGTGAAGATATATTAAAGAAGGCTAAGGCTTTGGTGAAGGTAGATTATGAGGTACTTGAGCCTGTAAGAAATATTACTGAAGCTATGGCAAAGGATGCACCGAGTATTCATCCTAACGGCAATTTGTGCCAGTCACGTCACGTAAGAAGAGGCGATACAGAGACTGCAATCAAGAATTCAAAGTATGTAATTACAGAGACTTTTGATACACCTTTTACGGAGCATGCATTCCTTGAACCTGAGTGTGCTATAGCATTCCCGTATAAGGACGGAGTAAAGATATACAGTTCAGACCAGAGTGTATTTGATACAAGAAAAGAAGTGGCAATCATGTTCGGTTGGGATCCTGAAAAGGTGGTTGTTGAGAACAAGCTTGTAGGCGGCGGATTCGGAGGAAAAGAGGATGTTACAACTCAGCATATATCCGCACTTTGTGCTTATAAGCTTAACAGACCTGTAAAGGCAAAGTTCAGTAGAGACGAGTCGCTTGCTTTCCATCCGAAGCGTCATGCAATGCACGGTACATTTACACTCGGTTGTGATGAAAACGGTATATTTACAGGGCTTGACTGCGATATTTATTTTGATACAGGTGCTTATGCATCACTTTGCGGTCCTGTACTTGAGCGTGCTTGTACACATGCGGTCGGACCTTATTGCTATCAGAACCACGATATCAGAGGATACGGTTACTATACCAACAATCCGCCTGCAGGTGCATTCAGAGGATTCGGTGTTTGTCAGAGTGAGTTTGCACTTGAGTCGGTTATTGATTTGCTTGCAGAGAAGGTGGGTATTTCACCATGGGAAATCAGATACAGAAATGCAATTGAGCCTGAGAAAGTACTTCCAAACGGTCAGATAGCGGACTGTTCTACAGCACTTAAAGAGACATTGGAGGCTGTTAAGCCTTACTATGACAAGTATTATCCGAATGTAGGTCTTGCCTGTGCCATGAAGAATGCAGGTGTAGGTGTCGGACTTCCGGATACCGGTCGTGCGAGACTGAAGATAAATGACGGTAAGATAGAGATATACTGCGGTGCTTCAGATATAGGTCAGGGATGCGCAACAGTATTTGTACAGATGGTTTCAGAGTCACTTGGACTTCCTAAGTCTAAGATTAAGAACATGGGCAGCAACTCTGAGGTAGATCCTGATTCAGGTACTACTTCAGGTTCAAGACAGACACTTATAAGCGGGGAGGCTATCAGAAGAGTTTCTGTTGAAGTTAAGGCGGCACTTGATGAAGCAGGCGGTGACCTTGACAAGCTTAACGGCAGAGAGTTCTATGCAGAGTACTTCGAGCCTACGGATAAGCTTGGTGCAGATGTACCTTTCCCTAAGTCTCACGTAGCATATGCATATGCCACACACCTTGTTGTACTTGATGATGAGGGCAAGGTTTCAAAGGTTATTGCGGCACATGATTCAGGTAAGGTTGTAAATCCTGTTTCTATACAGGGCCAGATCGAAGGCGGTGTACTTATGTCACTTGGTTATGCACTTACTGAAGATTTTAAACTTCAGGATTGTATGGTTAAGTCAAAGTTCGGTACACTCGGTCTTATGAGATCTGTTGATATACCTGAGATTCAGGCTATTTATGTTGAGAAGAAGGAACTCTTAGGTGTTGCTTACGGATCCAAGGGTATCGGTGAGATTGCAACAATTCCTACAGCTCCTGCTGTACAGAATGCGTACTATAAGAGAGACGGCAAGCTCAGACCGAAGCTTCCTATGGACGATACATACTATTCAAATAAGAAGAAAAAATAATTTATATTTAAGAGGGGTTGGCATTTGCCAATCCCTTTATTTGTTTATATAATAGAAATAAAAACGAGATAGGAAAACATATGAAAAAGAGAATTGTTATTTTTGGAGATTCTAATACATGGGGTTATGATGCAAAGAGCGGCGGCAGGTTTAATGAAGAAATCAGATGGCCTATGGTAGCGGCAAAGCTGCTTGGAGAGAGTTACAGAGTCTATGAAGAGGGGCTTTGCGGCAGAACCACCTGTCTTGACGACCCTTTTAATGAGGGACTTTCAGGACTTAGCTATATTTTACCATGTCTTCAGAGTCATTCACCTCTTGATATGTTGGTGATAATGCTTGGAACAAACGACTGTAAGGAAAGATTTTCTCTGACAGGGGCAAATATTGCACTTGGAATGAGAAGACTTGTTATGAAGGCATTGGCAGCCGACGTATGGAGAGATAAGCCTAATATACTTATAATTGCACCGGGACCTATATTAAAGGAATGTGAGCTCTCGGATGTGGGCAAAAATATGGGTAAGTGTTCGGATAAATCATATGAGCTTGCCAAGGAGTACAAGCTTGTGGCCGAGGAACTTAATGTTGGATTTTTGGATGCCGCTCCTTATGTAGAGATGAATGACATTGATTTTATGCATTTGACGGAGGATTCACATAGGGTGCTTGCAAAAAAAGTAAGTGAAGTTATAAAAAACACATTTGATAATAAAGAAGTAAAGATATGACATTAACACAACTGAAATACGCTATAGAGGTTGCAAATGCCGGTTCTATAAATAAGGCTGCAGGTAATCTCTTTATCACACAGCCAAGTCTCTCGTCGGCCATTGCCGAACTTGAGGCCGAGATAGGTGTAAAGCTTTTTTCAAGAAACAACAGAGGTATTTTTTTGACACCTGCAGGAAGTGAGTTCGTAGGATATGCAAGGCAGGTGGTGGAGCAGTTTAATCTTATAGAAGCAAAGTATATCTCAAATCAGAATTTAAAAAAGAAGTTCAGCGTGTCCATGCAGCATTATACCTTTGCAGTCAGTGCCTTTGTCAATCTTGTAAAGCAGTTCGGAATGGACGAGTATGAGTTTGCGGTGAATGAGACAAAGACATATGATGTTATAAATGATGTAAAGACCTTTAAAAGTGAGATTGGTATACTTTATCTAAATGATTTTAATAAAAATATTTTGACTAAGCTTTTTAAGGATTCAAATCTTTTATTTACTCCGTTGATGGAATGTAGCATCTATGTATATCTTTACGAAGATCATCCTTTGGCAAATCATGATAAGATAAAGATGGAAGAGCTTATGGACTATCCTTGTCTGTCGTTTGAGCAGGGCGAATATAACTCGTTTTACTTGCGGAGGAGGTGCTTTCCACTTATGAGTACCACAGACTGATAAAGGCAAATGACAGAGCGACATTACTTAATCTCATGGTGGGACTTAACGGGTATACACTTTGTTCAGGTATAATCTGTGAGGAGCTAAACGGTGAAAAGTATAAGGCGATAAAGCTTGATTCAAATGAAAAGATGACTATAGGGTATATCATAAGAAAAGATATATCTATCAGCGAACTCGGTAAGAAATATTTGGAAGAAGTGGCAAAGTTTAAGGATAAGACTTTAGAATAGGAGTATTTATGAAATTAGGAGTAATAGGTTTCGGAAATATGGGTTCAGCCATTGCAAAGGGCTTTGTAAACAAAAATGCAATGGATATTAAAGATATAGGTATTTTTGATACATACTTAAAATCCGGAGAAAAGGCAAAGGAAGACGGTTTTTTTGTATACAGTGATGAGGTGGAATTGGTAAAATCCTGTGATGCCGTACTTGTGGCGGTAAAGCCTATACATGCAAAATCACTCTTTGAAAAAATTTCAAAGTACCTTGACGGTAAGCTTGTGGTATCTATAGTCGCAGGACTTGAAAGCGAAGTTATAAGGTCATATATAGGTGAACAGAGGATTCTTAGGATTATGCCGAATACTCCCGCACTTGTAGGTGAGGGTGTGTTTGCACTTGACAGTGATTCAAACGCTACAGATGAAGAAAAAAAGATTTTTGAGGACGCTTTTTTTTAAGATAGGTACGGTTGAATGGGTAGAGGAGAGACTTTTCCCTGTAGTCACAGGACTTTCAGGCGGCGGACCTGCATATGTTGCTATGTTTATAGAGGCGTTGGCGGATGCGGGTGTGCTTCACGGATTAAAGAGGGATGTGGCATTAAAGATGGCTGCAAAGACGGTACTTGGAAGTGCTGCACAAATTATTGAAACAAATATTCATCCTGCAGTTTTAAAGGATATGGTCTGTTCACCTGCAGGCACTACTATAGAGGGAGTAAAGGTATTGGAAGATTACAGTTTCAGGGCCGGTGTGATAGAAGCGGTATCAAAAGCGACATTAAAATCCATGAAATAAAAAAGGTCAGCCACAAGGCTGACCTAAAGGTGTTTGTATAATTATTTAGCAGTTGTAGACTCTACAGCTGTTGTCTCAGCACCTGACTCACTTGAAGCCTCGCTTGCAGCGTTGTCCTTTGCAGACTCAACAGCACTTGAAGCAGACTCAACAGCGCTTGAAGCATCCTTAGCAGCAGACTCTGCAACACTTGAAGCGTCCTTAGCAGCAGACTCTGCAGCACTTGAAACTTCCTTACCTGCAGACTCAACAGCACTTGAAGCATCCTTAGCAGCAGACTCAACAGCACTTGAAGCGTCAGCCTTAGGTGCGCTTGAACCACAAGCAGTGAAAGCAAGCATAGCTACAGCAGCAACAGCGAATAATTTAAATTTTAACATTTTTAATACCTCCCTTAATAGACACTTTCCTATGTCCTTTAACAAAAACCGATTTTATACCTATTCATCAAAAAAGTCAAATGAAATTATGCTTTGTATCTAAAAAAAACGGAAAAACTTTCGAAAGAATAAATTAAAAATAAGAGATAAGTTTTTAAGATGACCGAATCGGCATTTTGATATGGTATAAAATATCGGCTTGGTATATTATTGTGAGGTATTACAGATTGGAGTATTATGATAAGATTTGAGAAGATAGACGAAAATACGAAGAACTTGGAAGATATAAAACAGTTATATATGGATGCCTTTCCTTTTGATGAGCGAATACCTTTTTATATTATGGTATCGGTAGGAAATGACAGAGGTGTTGAATTCTTATCAATTTACGATGACGATACCTGGCTTGGATTTATACATACCTTGGTGGGAGAAAAGCTTTCATATATCTTTTATTTTGCTATAGACGGCAGTCTCAGACAGAGCGGATACGGAAGCAAGATAATACGTGAATATAAGAAGATGCACCCTAAGCTTTCGCTTGCTATTGAACCTATAGAAGAGGACAGTGACAATATAAAACAGAGAAAGAAAAGACTTGCATTCTATGAGAAGAACGGTTTTGAGACCCTGGATACAAAAGTTGTAGAGATGGGAGTGGAGTTTGAGCTTATGGGTGCAAAGGGTATGGAGATCAAAGAGAGTGACTATAAATCACTTGTAAAGAAGTTTTTTGATTCCTTTGATAAGGATAAGAGGGTGCTTTCCGTAAAGGAGATGAGGGATGCCGACGCCTACACCATAAAAAACTTTGTTGACAGCAAGGAACTTATGTACAGAGCCGGTGAGGCTATATTTTATGTGGGAGATTGGAATATAGGAGACAGGGTTCTCATAGTGGCAGGCAGCGGTAACAATGCAGGTGACGGATATGTGGTGGCCGACTTATTGAATATTGAAGGAATTGAAGTCGAGATTTTGCTTATAAAGGATAAATTCTCTGAAGACGGAAAATATTATTTTAACAGATGCCTTCAAAAAGATATTAAGTACACCGTATTGGATGAGAATACGGATTTTGATACTTTGCGAGGAAAGTTTGATTCATATGACTATGTTCTGGACTGCATATACGGAACAGGCTTTAGAGGTGAGGTGAGAGAACCTGTATATTCACTTATAAAAGCTTTAAACGACTCAAAAGCTTTTGTAGTCAGTGCGGATATCAACTCAGGCATGAACGGAGATACGGGAGAGTCAAATATTTGTGTAAATTCCGACCTTACGGTAAGTATAGGATTCCTGAAAAAGGGGCTTGTAAGCGAGGAGGGCAAAAAGCATATAGGAAAGCTTGTAAATATGGATATAGGTATTATTATTGAAGAGTAAATGATATGTCTGAATATTTTAAGCTTATTGCAAATAATATCCATATTAGGTATACTCTAGGGTAGACTTTATGGAAGTGGAGAATTGATGTGGCAAGTCGAAAACAAACAACCAAAAAAACAAAAAAGAGTAGTAGTACAAATAGAGTGAGCAAAAAGGCGGAGAACAATGAGCAATTGGAATTTTTGAATTCCGAAATTCTTATGATTGCCCTTTTTGTCGTGTCCTTGGTGCTTTTTTTGAGCCATTTCGGACTTATGGGAGTAGTGGGAAAGTTTTTCAGATCATTGCAGATGGGACTGTTCGGCATACTTGGCTATGCGGTGCCTATGTTTGTCTTTATAGGCGGTGCATTCCTTCTGTCAAATGTAGGTTCAAGTGTCGCAAAAACAAAGTTTATCGGAGTGGTATTGGCTGTTTTGGCGGTGGATACCCTTATATCATTGATAGGTATTCCGAGCCTGAAGGCAGTCGGATTTTTGAAATTTTATACTGAAGGCTGGTATGGAGGCTTTATAGGAGGAAGTCTCGGCCTTATCATATCGTTAGTACTTGGTAAGATCGGTGCAATTATATTCTTTTTGGCAATGTTTATAGTATCCGTTGTCATACTTACAGGTAAGTCATTCGTGTCCATGGTAAAGACAGGCGGACAGATGACCATATCAAAGGCAAAAAGTGATGTGGCAAGAGTGATGGAGCAAAGGAAGCAAAGAAAAGAAGCCGAGTATGAAGCCGAGTATGAAGATTACGATGAGGACAACTTTGAAGAGCTTGATATTGACAATAAAAAAGACGGTTATATAGAAGAACTTCTTGATTACAACAAAAGACCGAACAGAGGAAATATAGACCTCGGTGCGATAGACTTTTCAAAGAGAAAGGTTAGGCACAGAGTGGATTTGCCTCCTTCAAATTCAGGTGCAAAAAAGAATGAAGCTATAGGCGGACTTTTTGACAGTAAGAACAATGTAGACTTTGAGAAAACAGATGCCGACGACGGAGTAATAGATACAAACTATAACTTTTCAAATGAAAGAGCTGAGGAGTCTGTGCAGGATTCTATAATAATGAATAAGAGGGCCGATACCTTCTACGGTAATATAAACAGAGGCAATGACGATTCGAGGTTTGAAAATGATATAGATGAGGAAACTCTAAGAAGAGCCAATGAGATACTTGCCAGAAAAGATGAGATAGATATCTATTCACAGCCGGTTTCCACTATAAGTATCACCGAGGATGATGCACATGAGGATTTCAGTTATATAAATGACAATACTCCTGTAGGTGTGGCAAACATAAACAATGATATAGAATTCAGAAAAGAATACGGTGATGATGAGGGCTATACTCATCAAAATACTTATGCTTATGATGCACCGTATCAAAAAGACGACAGTTATAAAAAGCCTTATAACGAAAATCATAACGAAACCGTATACAATAATTATACAGATAATGAAAAGTCTGTTAATTCGGATACGGAAAAGAACAATGCATTGGTAAGCAGTGACGGTGAGAGAACTTTAGTTACGGCTGCAGGTAAGGTGATAGTTTCAGACACATCCGCACTTCAAAAGAAGATGGAAGAGCAAAGGGCGGCCACGCCGCAGGGCAAGATAAGGTCTGAGATTGAAAAGAAAAAGACCGCCATAAGACCTTACGCATATCCGGGCACATATCTTTAAAGAAGAGCAATAATAACAATCAGGTACTTTCAGACAGTGAATACAGACAGACCGCCATCACCTTACAGGAGACTTTGGCAAGCTTTGATGTAAATGTGACTGTGGAAGATATAAGTATCGGACCTTCCGTTACACTCTATGAGCTTAAGCCGGAGCAGGGAGTTAAGGTGTCCAAGGTATTGTCGCTTGCAAATGATATCAAACTTGCGCTTGCCGCCAGTGATATAAGAATAGAAGCTCCTATTCCGGGAAAATCGGCCATCGGTATAGAAGTTCCCAACAAGCAAAAGCAGACGGTATTTTTGCGCGATCTTTTTGAGAGCAGAGCCTTCAGAAACGGTGGAGAGAGCATAGGTTTTGCGGTAGGTAAGGATATCTCGGGTAAGGTTATTGTTGCGGATATTGCAAAGATGCCTCATGTACTTATTGCAGGTGCTACAGGTTCAGGTAAGTCGGTATGTATCAACACATTGATTATGAGCATCATATATAAGTATTCACCTGATGAAGTGAAGCTTATTATGGTGGATCCGAAGGTGGTGGAACTTTCAGTCTATAACGGTATCCCGCATCTGCTTATTCCTGTAGTGACGGAGCCGAAAAAGGCCGCATCGGCACTGAACTGGGCTGTTGCAGAGATGGGTGAGAGATATAAAAAGTTTGCGGCTACAGGTGTCAGAGATTTGACCGCCTACAATAAGAGAATAGATGAAGCAAGAAGAAGAGGAAATATTGAAGGGCTTCCTGAGAAGTTGCCGAAGATTGTTATAATTATTGACGAGTTGGCAGACCTTATGATGGTGGCAAATGCAGAGGTTGAGGATGCTATAGTAAGGCTTGCTCAGCTTGCAAGAGCCTGCGGTATACATCTGGTTATCGCTACACAAAGACCGAGTGTCAATGTCATAACTGGTATAATAAAGGCAAATATTCCTTCAAGAATCGCTTTCGCGGTATCATCAGGTACGGACTCAAGAACTATTCTTGACAGTAACGGTGCCGAAAGCTTCTCGGAAAGGGTGATATGCTGTTTGCTCCGTACGGATCTCCGAATCCTATAAGAGTGCAGGGCGCCTTTGTATCGGATGAGGAAGTGTCCGCCGTAGTGGACTTTTTAAAAAATCAAGGTATGCAGGCAAGGTATGACGAAGATACCATAAAGCATATAGAAGAGAGTGAAAAGACTGCCGGAACGTCAGGAGAGGTATCTGAAAGAGATGAGCTTTTTGAGGCGGCAGGCAGATATATTATAGAAAAAGACAGGGCTTCAATAGGCAATCTTCAAAGGAATTTTAAGATTGGATTTAACAGAGCCGCAAGGATTATGGATCAGCTTGCAAGTGCAGGTGTGGTAGGTGATGAAGCAGGAACAAAGAGAAGAGAAATACTAATGAATATGGACGAATTCCTGGATGTGTTATAGATTTGTCCTAAGGAGGATGTATGCGTAGTGATATCGAAATTGCAAGAAGCGTTGAGATGAAAAATATTGCAGATGTGGCAAGTGGGTACGGGATAGGCTTTGACGACCTTGAAATGTACGGCAAATATAAGGCAAAACTTGGTGAGGAGTTTTTAAAATCCCGCAAAGAAAACAAAAAAGGCAAGCTTGTACTTGTTACAGCTATCAATCCGACACCTGCAGGAGAGGGTAAGACCACTACACTTGTAGGACTTGGACAAAGCTTTAAACAGCTTGGCAAAAAGGCTGTGATAGCACTTAGAGAGCCTTCGCTTGGACCTTGTTTCGGTATAAAGGGAGGAGCTGCAGGCGGCGGACTTTCTCAGGTAGTACCTATGGATGAGCTGAATCTCCATTTTACAGGAGATTTTCATGCTATAACATCCGCAAACAACCTTTTGGCGGCAATGCTTGACAATCATATACAACAGGGTAATGCACTCGGAATAGATACAAATGCGATTATCCACAAAAGATGTATAGATATGAATGACAGAGTGCTCAGAAACATAGTGGTAGGTATCGGAGGCAAGGCTGACGGCGTGGTGAGAGAAGACCACTTTGTAATATCGGTGGCCTCGGAGATAATGGCAATACTTTGTCTGGCTGACGATATGAATGATTTGAAGGAAAGACTTTCAAATATTATTGTGGCCTACAATTTTAAGGGTGAGCCTGTATTTGCTAAAGATTTAAAGGCGGTGGGTGCTATGGCGGCACTTTTAAAGGATGCAATAAAGCCTAATATCGTGCAGACACTTGAGCATTCGCTTGCTTTGGTTCACGGAGGACCTTTTGCAAATATCGCACACGGATGCAATTCTGTCAGAGCCACAAAGATTGCTATGGGTATGGCGGATATCGCACTTACAGAGGCGGGATTCGGTGCGGACCTCGGAGCTGAGAAATTCTTTGATATAAAGTGCAGAAAGGCCGGTATTGCACCTGATTGTGTAGTGCTTGTGGCTACCGTAAGAGCTTTAAAGTACAACGGAGGAGTTGCAAAGGAAGATCTTTCAAAAGAAAATCTTGAAGCACTTAAAAAAGGAATTGTAAACCTTGAAAAGCATATCGAAAACATCAAACTTTTCGGCGTACCTGTGGTGGTTACATTAAATCACTTTGTAACCGACAGCGAAGCTGAAGTTAACTTTATAAAAGAGTTTTGTGAAAGCAGAAACTGTGAGTTTGCAATCTCAAAGGTATGGGAAGAAGGCGGCAAGGGCGGAGTCGAACTTGCAAAGAAGATTCTTTATACACTTGAAAACAAAGAGAGTCACTTTACACCGCTCTATCCTGACGATATGAGTATTGAAGATAAGCTCTACACTATCGCGACAAAGATATACGGCGCAAAGAATGTGACATATTCTCCTGCAGCAAAGAAGGCTATTGAAAGGGCGAAGACACTCGGATACGGCAATCTGCCTGTATGTGTGGCAAAAAATCAGTATTCACTTTCAGATGACCCAAAAAAGCTTGGAAGACCTGAAAACTTCGATATAAATGTAAGAGAAGCCTATGTAAATGCCGGTGCAGGTTTTATAGTTGCAATCACAGGCAGCATTATGACAATGCCGGGACTTCCTAAGGTACCTGCTGCCGAGGCTGTGGATGTGGATGAAAACGGAAATATAGTAGGACTTTTCTAAAGGACTTGGGAGAAAAAATGAAACTTATAGAAAATACGGAAGGTCTTGATATTGATATAATATCAGGAGAACTTGATGATAATTTTTCAGATTTGGTATTCAACACAAAAAAGGTAGTTAAGGATTGCTTATTTGTATGTATCAAGGGAAGAAACTTTGATACGCATGATGCAATAGATGAGATTGTAAAGCTGGGTGCCAAGGCTGTGGTAGTGGAAAGGGATATAAAAAGAGATGATATCTGCGTTATAAAGGTGGACAATACCAGAGCGGCACTTGCAAGACTCTCAGCCGCATACTTTGACCATCCTTCAAAGAAGATGAAGATAATAGGTATCACGGGAACCAAGGGTAAGACAACATCATCTCATATGTTGAAAAAACTCCTGGAGCAAAATGCCAAGGTGGGGCTTATAGGTACAAACGGTATAACTATAGGTGATATGCACAGAAGCACACTGAATACAACACCTGAGTCATATGAATTACAAAAGACATTTAAAGAATGTCTGGACGCAGGCTGTGAATATGTGGTGATGGAGGTATCTTCACAGGCCGTAATGTTAAAGAGAATAGAGGGAATAAACTTCCATATAGGTATATTTACAAATATTTCACCTGACCATATAGGACCTGATGAGCATAAGGACTTTGAAGAATACCTTATGTACAAATCACTTTTCTTTAAGCAGTGTGAAAAGACAATTGTAAATGCCGATGACGAACACTCCGACTATGTGTTAAAGCAGTCAACATCAGATGAGAAGTATAAGTTCGGAAAGACCGGAGATTTTGTTATAAATCATATCAATTATATTTCGGATAAGGACTTTTTGGGTACAAGCTTTTGTATAAGTTGTTCTGATGTGATAAAGGATAAATACGGTATAGAAAGTGTCGGCGATATACTTGTAGGAATTCCCGGAGAATTTAATGTATACAATGCATTATCCGCACTGAGTGCGGCGATTATCTGTAAGGTAAAACCTCAGGTATTACAGACCGCCTTAAAAGATATCAAGGTAAACGGCAGAATGGAAGTGGCATATTCTTCACATGATATAAAGATAATTATTGACTACGCACATAATGCAATAAGCACCGAAAGTCTGATAAATACACTTCGTCAGTATAAGCCGAAGAGACTTGTGGTAGTCTTCGGTTCAGGAGGAAACAGGTCTAAGGACAGAAGGTATTCAATGGGCGAAATCTGCGGAAAGATGGCGGACTTTCCGTAGTTACCGCAGATAACTCAAGATATGAAAAGACGGAGGACATTATCGCGGATATTGTTGAGAAATTATCTGCAACAGGCGGAAAGTATATCACTATTCCGGACAGAAAAGAAGCGATATTCTACGCTATAGAAAACTCAAAGCCCGGTGATATTATTGCGATAATAGGCAAGGGACATGAGGACTATCAGGAGATAAACGGGGTAAGACACCATTTCCTTGACAGGGAAGTTGTAGAAGAATGCTTGGAGAAGATGAATGAAAGAAACTAGTGTAAGAGAGCTTATAGCTGCGACAGGCGGAGTTCTTATCTCAGGAAATGAAGATGCAGTATTTTCAAATATTGTAATCGACTCAAGAGAGGCGAATAAAAACAGTCTCTTTGTTCCTGTAGTGGGAGAAAAAAACGATGCACATAAATTTTTGGAAGCTGTATATACTGCCGGATGCAGAGTGGCTATAAGTTCAAGAAAAGATATTTTCTTAAAACCCGACTTTAATATAGTACTTGTAGAGAATACTACAAAGGCCTTGCAGGATCTTGGCACATATCTTAGAAGCAAACTCTCCTTGCCGCTTGTAGGTATAACAGGAAGTGTCGGAAAGACCACGACAAGAGAGATGGTGGCACTTGCACTTTCAGATCTTAAGGTATTTAAGACCCCGAACAATTTCAACTCGCAGCTTGGCGTACCTGTCACAATCAGCAGAATAAATGACGAAGAGATAGGTGTTATAGAACTTGGAATGAGTATGTTCGGTGAGATGGAGCGCATCGCAAAGATAGTCAAATGTGACTGTGCCGTAGTCACAAATATAGGTACTGCACATATTGAAACCTTCATACAAGAGAGAATATAAGAACTGAAAAGTTCCATATAACGGACGGCATGAAGGCAGGCAGTGTGATGTTTTTAAATGCGGACAATGATATGCTTTGTAATCCTCCCAAAAAAGAGGGAATAATATATAAATTTTTCAGTGCCAAGGGAAATAAGGATTGTGATTATTATGCAAGCGATATTGTATTTCACAATGCACTTCCTGAATTTGTGGCACATATATGTGGAAAAAGTGTAAAGGTGGCTTTGAATGTATTCGGAGAACATCAGATATCAAATGCGCTTGCGGCACTGGCTGTAGCAGATCACTATAATCTGGACCTTGAGTCTGCAAGCAGACATCTGGCATCTTTTAGAGGCTTTGCACACAGACAGGAACTTTTAAAGCTTAAGAATCTTACCGTAATAGATGACACATACAACGCTTCTCCCGACTCTATGAAGGCGTCGCTTTCCATATTAAAGGACTTTGATGCAAAAAGAAAAGTGGCGGTTTTGGCGGATATGAAAGAGCTGGGAGCGGATGAAATCAAACTTCATAAAGAAATTGGAGAGTTTATATTAAAAAATCTTAAGCTTGACGCCGTGTTTATCGTGGGAGATTTGGCAAAAGAGATTACAGGCTGTATAAATACATTTAACAAAAGTTTTGATAATAATGAAGAACTTGAAGATTATCTGCTTGAATACCTACAGGAAGGCGATGTATGCCTTTTAAAAGGTTCAAACAGTATGAGACTTTTTGATGTAGTAGACAAAATAAAAAATTATGAAAAATTTATTCGCTGATATAGTTGTAGCAAATACAAATGTGGACAGACCGTTTACATACCTTATCCCCATGAATTTGAGGGATAAGGTTACTCCGGGCTGTCCTGTTTTGATTGAATTTGGAAAATTGACCAAAAAAGGTTATATAATAGATATAAAAGAAGAAAGTGATGTAGATATATCCAAGTTAAAATATATTAAGGATATAGAAAATGGAGAGCTTGGCACAGATGAAAACCTTCTGCGTCTGGCCATATGGATAAAGCACAGATACGGTGTGACTTTTGATAAAGCTATTTCCACCGTAATGCCTGTAAAGTCAAATGTGGAAGAAAAGACAACCAATGAAATTTTTTTAAACCAAGATATCGGAGAGGATATTTTGGAAGAACTTACAAAGAAGCGAAAAGTTGCGTGGGTAAGACTTTTAAAAGAGCTTAAGAAAGTATCAAGCCTGCCGCAAAGCTATGTAAATAAAGAACTTAAAGTAAATTCCGCCACAATAAAGAGGATGGTGGAAGAGGGATATATCACGGTAGGAATTAAACAGAGAAAATCAAATCCGCTTTTGCCCATACTTAAGTCATTGGGAGTGGAAGATTTTAATGAGATACAGGCGACAAATGAATATATTTTAAATGAGGAGCAAAAGCTTGCGGTAGATATTTTCAAAAAAGACTTTGACGCAGGAAACAAAAATACCTACCTGCTGCACGGTATTACAGGCAGCGGTAAGACTCTTGTATTTATAAATATGATTAAATATGTGATAAGTAAGGGTTTTCAGGCTATAGTACTTATACCTGAGATTTCATTGACTTATCAGACTGTGCTTAGAATGGCTGAGCATTTTAAAGACAGGGTGGCTATAATCAATTCAAAGCTTTCAAAAAATGAGAGGTTCTATCAGTTTGACAGAATAAAAAACGGTGATGCCGATGTGATAATAGGTCCGAGGTCGGCAATATTTGCCCCTGTAAAAAGATTGGGGCTTATAGTAATAGATGAAGAGCATGATTCCGCCTATAAAAATGAGAATGTGCCTACTTTTAATGTAAGAGATGTGGCAGGTAAACTTGCAAATATAGCAGGGGCTTCACTGATTTTGGCATCTGCCACCCCGACTCCTGAGACTTATAACAGGGCTGTGACAGGAGAGATAAAACTTTTGGAGCTGAAAGAAAGGGCAAAAAATACTGCACTGCCTAAAGTAAGTATAGTAGATATGAGAGATGAGCTTAAAATGGGCAACAGGAGTATTTTCAGCAACAAGTTGAAAACTTTGATAGAGGACAGATTAAGAAAACATGAGCAGGTAATGCTTTTTATGAACAGAAGAGGATATTCAAGCTTTGTATCCTGCCGCTCATGTGGAGAAGCCATAAAATGTAAGCACTGTGATGTGACTATGACTTTGCACAACAACAATAAACTTGTATGTCATTACTGCGGTTACAGTATTGATTTGCCGAAGGTTTGTCCAAGTTGCGGCTCAAAGTATATTGCAAACTTCGGCACAGGCACACAGAAGCTTGAAGCCATGACAAGGGAAGTATTTCCAAGTGCCAAAGTTTTACGAATGGATACCGACAGTGTTTCAAAGAAGAACAGTGCAAATGATATGATAAGAGATTTTGCAAGAGGTGATGCGGATATTTTAATCGGCACACAGATGATTGTTAAAGGACATGATTTTGACAATGTGACGCTTGTGGGCATAATGGCGGCGGACACCTCACTGTATGTGAGCAATTATAACAGCGCACAAAGGACTTTCGAGCTGCTTACACAGGCTGCAGGCAGGGCGGGCAGAGCAAAGAGCGGTGAAGCCGTAATACAGACATATAAGCCTGAAAATTATGCTATAGTGGCGGCGGCGGCACAGGACTATAAAAAATATTTTGAAAATGAGATTGCCTACAGGAAACTTGGAGGTTACCCCCCGGTCTGTCATATGCTTACAGTGATGTTTAGCAGTATCAGAGAGGAAGAACTGAATAAATGTGCAACTGCTATAGTTAATACATTAAAATCAGACAATATTTTCAAAAAATCTGTAATAATAGGCCCTACGGATCCAAGTGTTGTGAAGGTAAAGGACTATTACAGAAAACTGGTATACATAAAAAATGCTAATTATGATATACTTTTAGATATACAAAAAAAAATAGAAGAAGGTCTTGTCTCTTACAGAAATGTAGGAGCGGTATATGACTTTAATTAAGGAGATAGATATGGCAATAAGAGCAATACGAGTAATGGGAGACAGTGTTTTAAACAAGAAGTGTAAAGAAGTAAAAGAAGTAAACGACAGAACAAGAGTTTTGGTGGAAGATATGATTGACACAATGAGAGAGGCTAACGGTGTCGGACTTGCGGCTCCTCAGGTAGGTGTTTTAAAGAGAATAGTGGTAATAGAGACCGAGCCTGAAAATGTACATGTTCTTATAAATCCTGTTATTCTTGAGCAGGACGGAGAGCAGGTGGGATATGAGGGATGTCTCAGCGTTCCGGGAAAGAGCGGTATAGTAAAAAGACCTAATCATGTGGTTGCAAAGGCATTTGATCTTGATATGAATGAGTACACTATAGAGGGCGAGGGATTGCTTGCAAGAGCTATCTGCCATGAGTGCGCACATCTTGACGGAGAGCTTTATGTAGACCTTGTAGAGGGTGAACTGATAGACAATGAGGAACTTGAAAAAATGTACGAAGAAGAGGAAGATGAAGAATGAAAATAGTTTTTATGGGAACTCCGGATTTTTCACTACAGCCTCTTAAAAGCCTGGTAGAAGCGGGACATGATGTCAGCCTTGTACTTACAAGAGAGGATAAGAAAAGAAACAGAGGAGAACTTAGCCCGACACCTGTAAAGGAGCTGGCGCAGGAGCTAAATATTCCGGTTCTTACCCCATCAAAGATGAAAGATGAAGCACTGATTGAAAGACTTAAGTCTGAAAATGCCGATTTTTTCGTGGTGGTGGCGTACGGAAAGATCTTACCTAAGGAAATACTTGATATTCCGAAGTTTGGTTGTATCAACATTCATGCATCACTTTTGCCTGAGTACAGAGGTGCGGCACCTATACAGTGGTCGATTATAGACGGTAAGAAAAAGACCGGTATTACCACAATGCTTATGGATGAAGGCCTTGATACCGGAGATATCTTAAAGCAGTATGAACTGCCTATTACAGATGATGAAACAGGCGGATCGCTTTTTGACAAGCTGGCAATACTTGGAGGTGAGGCTATAGCGGATACTATAGCAAATTTTGACAGTATTACTCCTACACCTCAGGGGGAGGCGACTACGGAGTACGCTAAGATGATTTCAAAGCAGATGGGAGAGATAGACTTCAATAAATCCGCCACGGAAATTGAAAGACTTATAAGGGGAATGAACCCTTGGCCGAGCGCATATACAAAGTATGAGGGTAAGGTATTAAAGATTTGGGAAGCAATAGGTTGTGAAAATATATCGGAATTACCAAATATAAATTTAAGCGAAAATTACGGCAAAATATATAGCATTAATAAAGACATTTTTATAATATGTAATAACAGCGTCTTAAAGGTGCTGTCTTTGCAACTTGAAGGTAAGAAAAGAATGTCCGCAAAGGACTTTTTGCTTGGCAGAGAGATAAAGCAGGGATATGTATTAGGAAAATAAGGAGGAGCTTATGTACTACGGTTACGGCTTTGATATAACATACATATTTGTAATAATCGGAATGGTAATCACATTGCTTGCTTCATGGAGAATGAAGGCGACATTTGCGAAGTATGAGAGAGTGAGATCCGAGTCAAACCTCACAGGAAGAGAGGTGGCTGAGAGAATACTTAGAGCAAACGGAATCTACGATGTGGGAGTAAGACCTGTATCAGGCAGACTTACAGACCACTATGACCCGAGAGATAAGACTGTCAGCTCAGTGAGGTTATCTATAATTCAACATCAGTGGCTGCAATCGCCGTGGCGGCGCATGAATGCGGTCATGCCATACAGGACAATGTAGGCTATGTTCCGCTAAACTTAAGAAGTGCATTTGTACCTATAGCAAGCTGGGGAAGCAGACTGTCCTGGCCTATGATATTTATAGGTATATTACTTGGTTACGGAAATATGTCAAATGTACTTATACAGCTTGGAATAGGACTGTTTTTACTTGCGGTAATATTCCAGATAATAACATTGCCTGTAGAGTTTGATGCCTCAAGAAGAGCACTGATTGAGTTACAAAGCAACAATATATTGCCGTCAAATGAAGATAAGAGTGCAAGAAAGGTGCTTTTTGCGGCAGCCATGACATATGTGGCTGCAGCCGCTTCGGGAGTATTGCAGTTACTGAGGCTTTTGCTATTATTTAACGGTAGAGGAAGAAGAGACTGACAATGGAAAAAACAAATATAAGGGCTCTTATTTTGGAAGCCCTGATGCTTATAGATGTTGAAGGCGAGTACAGCCACAAGGTCGTAGATATGGCACTTGAAAAGTATTCATATCTGTCAAAGGCGGACAGAGGCTTCTTTTCAAGGGTAGTCCACGGAGTTGTGGAGTACAGGTTGCAGCTTGATTTTATTATAAAAAAATATAATAACGGCAAGCGTGTCAAGCCTGTAATCAGAGAAATACTGAGAATGGCAATATATCAAATGCTTTATATGGACAGAGTACCTGACAGAGCAATAATAAATGAAGCCGTAAACCTTGTAAAGCAAAGGAGGCTTACGGCACTTACAGGTTTTGTAAACGGTATATTAAGAAAGATAAGCGCTGAAAAAGAATCTATAAGCTTTGATGATAACTGTATTAAGTATTCAGTACCCGAATTTTTACTTGATATAATAAAAGAAAATACAGGTGAGTATTTTGATAAAACCTTGGAGTACTTTCTCTCAAACAGACCTTTATCAGTAAGAGTAAATACATCAAAGTCAGATGTTACGGATGTGATTAAGGAACTGAAAGATTGCAATATCAAGGTTGAAAAGTCAAAGCTTAACGATTCGGTTTTATATATAAGCGGATTTGATAAAGTGGATGATATTCCCGCAATAAAATCGGGAAAGTGTTATATTACCGATGTTTCATCCTCAATGATATCAAAGTTTATAATACCTGAGAATATAAAAAAGGCTGTGGATGTATGTGCGGCTCCGGGAGGAAAGAGCTTTTTGCTGGCTGATAAATTAAAAAGTGAAGCTGTAATTTATTCCTGTGATGTCAGTGAAAATAAGGTCAATCTGATAATAGAGAATGTAAAAGTACAGGGCTTTAAAAATATAAATCCTTTAGTGGCGGATGCAAGAGTATTTGATGAGAGATTTGCAGAAAGTGATTTGGTATTGGCCGACCTTCCCTGCAGCGGTATAGGTATTATCGGAAAGAAACCTGATATAAAATACAGACTTGATTCCGAAGGTATTAAATCTCTGTCAGACTTACAAAAAGAGATACTTGATAATGTATCAAAGTATGTAAAAAAGGGCGGAGAACTTATATTTTCAACCTGTACATTGAACAAAGCTGAAAACGAAGAGAATATGTCAAAGTTTTTAAAAAATCACAGTGATTTTAAGCCTGTGGATTTGACCAAAAGACTGACAGGCAATTTGCTTGAACATTTTGATACGGAGGAATTAAAGAGAGGGTATCTTAAGTTGATACCCGGAAGAGATGACTGCGACGGTTTTTTCATTGCAGTATTTAGGAGAGATAATGACTGATATAAAGTCAATGGATTTGGATGAGTTAAAGACCTTTGTAAAGGATATGGGTGAGCCTGCATTCAGAGCAAAGCAGTTGTTTGAATGGATGCATAAATCACTGATAGAGTCATTTGATGAGTGTACGAATCTTTCAAAGGCATTCAGAGAAAGGCTGAATTCACAAGCGAAACTTACAGAACTTAAGCCTGTGGAGGTCTTTAAATCAAAGATAGACGATACAAGAAAGTATTTGTTTGCACTGTCTGACGGAAATATTATAGAAAGTGTGAGAATGAAGTATGAACACGGCAACTCCGTCTGTATTTCATCACAGGTGGGATGCAGAATGGGCTGTAAGTTTTGTGCTTCCACATTGGACGGACTTGTCAGAAATCTTACTGCAGGTGAGATGCTTGATCAGGTATACAGCATTCAAAGACTTTTGGGAGAGAGGGTATCGAATATAGTGGTGATGGGTTCCGGAGAGCCTATGGACAACTATGAAATATAGTAAAATTTGTCAGAATTATAAGCGGTGATATGGGGTTAAATATCAGTCAACGAAATATTACGGTGTCCACCTGCGGTATTGTACCGAAGATAAGACAGCTTGCAGATGAGGGACTTAATATCACATTGGCACTCTCACTGCATGCGCCCAATGATGAGATAAGAAGAACTATAATGCCTGTAGCCAACAAGTATGCATTAAAAGATGTTATTTCCGCCTGTGATTACTACTTTAAAAAGACAGGCAGAAGGGTATCATATGAGTACTCTTTGGTGGCCGGAGTGAATGACAACATAGAGGAGGCAAAAAAACTTGTAAAACTTGTAAACGGAAGAAACATACACATCAATCTGATACCTGTAAATCCGATAAAAGAGAGGGATTTTAAGCAGTCGGATAAGCTTAAGATAAAGGCTTTCAGAGAGTTTTTGGAGAAAAAAGGTGTCAATGCCACAGTCAGAAGAGAGATGGGCAGAGATATTGATGGTGCCTGTGGACAGTTGAGAAGAAGATTTATCGAGACAAACGGTGGATCTGAAAGCTTGGAGGTGTAAATATGTATTCGGTTGCATTGACCGATGTAGGCAGGATCAGACTCATAAATCAGGATACAGTATATATAAGTGATGTACCGATAGGGGTACTGCCGAATTTATATATTGTGGCTGACGGTATGGGAGGAGAAAAGGCAGGAGATTATGCATCAAAGTCTCTTATCGGATATATGATAACATATATTGAAAATACAATGAAAATGCCTGTGGTGGCTATCCGGGAAGCTATAGAGTATGCAAATGAAAATTTGTATGCTGAAGGTATTAAAAATCCTAATCTTACAGGTATGGGAACCACGGTAGTTGCGGCAAGTATAATAGATAATACATTGTATGTTTTCAATGTCGGCGATTCCAGATGTTATATACTTGATGAGAACGGAATAGCTCAAATAACAAAGGATCACTCTCTTGTAGAGATGCTTGTATCTAAGGGAGAAATTACAAGGGAGAGTGACGAGTACAAGGAGAACAAGAGTAAGATAACAAGAGCTGTAGGGGCGGAAGCCAAGGTGCTGATTGACAGCTTTGAGGTGGAACTTTTGGGAAACGAGTATGTGTTATTATGTTCGGACGGACTTACAAACATGGTTGATGATAAGAAGATTTTTAATATAATATCTTCAGGAGCCGGTGTAGAGTCAAGTGCAAAAAGACTAGTAGAGGAGGCAAATCTGTCAGGCGGAAGTGATAATATATCAATTTTGCTTATAGATGTGAATGCGAGGTAATATTATGAATCTTGAATCAGTTGTCTTGCAAGGAAGATATGAAATCATAGAGAAGATAGGCTCAGGCGGCATGTCTAATGTATTCAGAGCCAAGGACTTAAAACTTGGAAGAATGGTCGCTATAAAGGTGTTAAAGGATGAGTTTTGTACCGACTTAAACTTTGTTGAAAAGTTTAAAAGAGAGGCACAGGCGGCAGCAAGTCTTTTGGGTGAAAATATAGTAAATATCTATGATGTAGTGGATGAGGGTAGATACCATTTTATAGTAATGGAGCTTGTAGACGGTATAACCCTGAAAGAATATATAAGGATAAAGGGAAAGCTTGATATAACGGAGGGTGTAAGTATAGCCATACAGGTGGCAAGAGCGCTTAAGACGGCTCATGCTCAGCATATAGTGCATAGAGATATAAAGCCTCAGAATATACTTATAACAGATGACAGTAAAGTAAAGGTTGCGGATTTCGGCATAGCAAGAGCCGTATCCGAGCAGACTGTAAATGCGAATGCAATAGGTTCTGTACATTATATTTCGCCTGAGCAGGCAAGAGGCGGAAGATGCGATGCCAGAAGTGATATATACTCTTTGGGTATCACAATGTATGAGATGTTTACAGGAAGAGTTCCTTTTACAGGAGAGTCTACCGTAGCGGTGGCACTTGCACATCTTGAGCAGGCTATGACGCCTCCGAGTGTATACAATAATAAGATTTCACCTAACCTTGAAAGAATTATATTAAAGTGTACAAAGAAGGACCCGGCCAACAGATATCAAAATATTACGGAGCTTCTTGACGACCTTGAAAATGTACTTTTAAATCCTGATACACCGTATGAGATAAGCGGTTCCACAAAGATAATTAAGGCGGAGGATACCGCAATGCTCAGCAGGGTGGAGCCGATTGACGATATGAGTGATGACGAGTACGAAAGAGGCGACAAAGAGGAAGAAGACGATGATGACGAATATGACGAGGAAGATGAAAAGATGGATAAGATTATGTCCGTTGCGGGTGTTGTCATAGCGGTAATCATTGTGGTACTTTTGGTGTTCTTTGTGGGAAGATTTACAGGAGTATTCGGAGGTAAGAGCTCGGATACTTCACAGAGTAAGCTTGATTCCACACAGACAAAAATGCCTGATGTAGTCGGATTGTCTGAGAAGATGGCTGATAAGAAGCTTTCAGATAACAATCTTCAGATGCAGGTAAAGTCAAGTGAGTACTCGGATACTGTGGAAAAGGGAAATGTTATATCACAGGAGCCTAAGGCCGATGAAGTGGTATCAAAGTATTCAAAGGTAAGTGTGGTAATAAGCCTTGGTTCTGACGCATTTGACATATCCAAGTTAAACCTTGTAGGTAAGACCAAGGAGAGTGCGGAAAGTTTGTTAAAGGAAAACGGCTTCTCTACAGATACTAAAGAAGAGCCTTCAGATACTGTTCCGAAGGGCTCAGTTATATCATATACACCTACAAAACCTAAGAATGGTGAAAGAGTGACTCTTACCGTAAGCAGCGGCAAGAAGGTAACAAAGGTGGTGGTTCCTAATATCACAGGCATGAGTGAGTCTGAGGCTAAGACATTGCTTGAGACAAACGGTCTCATACTTGGTAAAAAGGCCGAACAACACAGTGCGACCGTAGCAAAGGGAATTATAATAGGTCAGTCGACTGCGGCAGGTTCAAGCGTGGACAGCGGAAGCAGTGTAGACTATGCGGTAAGTAACGGTGTTGCGCCTGAGACAACTCAGGCAAGCAGTGAGCAGCAGTCAGGTCAAAGTACAAACGAGCAGCAGACACAGCCTACCAAAGCAACTGTAGCACCTGCTACATCAGCGGCAAATTACAGATATGTAGGTTCAATCGATACAAACTATTCATTGCAGGATGTTATAGGACCAAGCTCGGGACTTACCAGTGTAAAGGTTATGATAAGACTTAAGCAGACTGTAAATGGCAGCGATGTATACTCCACACTTATGGATGCAAGAACCGTAACAGGTGATACCATACTTCCTGTAAGATTCAGAACCATTGTAGGCGCAAACGGAGTCGATCAGGGACAGGTTGAGATTGTAAATGTGGATAGCGGAGAAGTATTGAAATCATATACGGTGGAGTTCTTTAGAGTTGAGTAATTTGGATGAAGGCAAAGTTTATTTGCAAAGATAATAAAGGGCATTGCAGGTTTTTATTACTGTATAATACTTGATGAGTGCGAGAGAAAAGGACAGATTTTTTCCTGTAAGGCGAAGGGTATTTTCAGAAATATAGGTATGAAACCGCTTGTCGGTGACAATGTGGATTTTGAGATTACCGATACCAAGGATCTTGAAGGAAATGTTGTAAAGATTCATAAAAGAAAAAATGCCCTTATAAGGCCGGCAGTGGCAAATATTGATAAGGTGGTGCTTGTTTTGGCGGTGGAATCCCCATCGCCGGCATTCTACTATCTGGACAAGTATTTGATAAATATGTCAAATGCCGGTATAAGAGTGGATATATGTTGGAATAAGACCGATTTGAATGAAGCTAAGGCTATAGAATACGCAAAAATTTATGAAAATGCCGGATTTAAAAATATTATGGCATCAACTAAAGCTGAAGGCGGACTTGATGAGCTTAGAGAGGCTCTAGAGGGTGAAGTCAGTGTACTGGCGGGAGCGTCCGGAGTCGGTAAGTCGTCTATAACCAATATACTTGCGCCTAAGGCAAATATGGATACCAATACCGTCAGCAGGAAGATAGAAAGAGGCAGACATACCACCAGACATTCCGAACTTTTCATGATTGATGACAACACATTTGTTTTTGATACACCGGGTTTTACAAGTGTTGAGTCTCCTACCTTTGATAAAGAAGAGCTCAGATTTCATTTTCATGAGTTTGACAAGTATGAGGGAAAGTGCAGATTTGCAGGCTGTGTACATATCAACGAACCTGAATGTGCGGTTAAAAAAGCTTTAGAAACCGGTAGTATCAGCAAAATAAGATATCAGAGCTATAAAAAAATGTATGAGGAACTGTCTGAAAGGAGAAAATATTGAAAAAGAATATTGCACCGTCACTGCTTGCAGCAAATTTTTTTGATTTGTCGTCACAGCTTGAACTGCTAAAAAAAGGTGATATAGAGGTTTTACACCTTGATGTAATGGACGGAATGTTTGTGCCGAGTATTTCATTCGGTATGCCTGTTATAAGCTCACTAAGAAAGTCTGTAGACTTTTTCTTTGATGTACATATGATGGTGGAAAATCCCGAGAGGTATATAGAGGATTTTTATAAGAGCGGTGCAAACGGCATTACAATACACTTTGAGGCCTGTAAGCATATAGACAGATGTATCGCACATATAAAGTCCTTCGGACTTAGAAGCGGTATTGCCATAAATCCGGCAACACCGGTTTCATTGTTACAAAATATCATCAGTGAAGTTGATATGGTACTTATAATGAGTGTAAATCCGGGGTTTGGAGGACAGAAGTTTATTCCTTACAGCCTTGACAAGGTAAGAGAGTTGTCCAAACTTAGGGATGAAAAAAATAAGAATCTTATAATACAGGTGGACGGCGGTGTCGGCATTGACAATATAAAGGAACTTTCAGACGCCGGTGTGGATGAGTTTGTTGCAGGTTCTTCTGTATTTAAAGGAGATATTTTGAAGAATATCCTTGATTTGAGAAATGCAATGGGAAGGCAGAAAGTTTAATGAACGCAATAATTGTTACAGGCGGTGATATTGATTTATCACTGCTTGAGTCATATATAAGTAAAAATAAATATACTACCGTTATAAGTGTTGATGCGGCTGTCAAAAAGCTTGAAGAGATAGGAAAGTTGCCAAATGTAATGGTCGGAGATTTTGATACATTGGCGGATGAAAAGAGACTTGAGTACTATGCCGGTTCGGGCATTGAAATAGTAAGACATAATCCGGTTAAAGATTTCTCCGATACTGAGCTTGCAATAGACTGGGCATACAAAAGGAATATAACTGAAATAGTAATTTTCGGAGCACTTGGCAGAAGATTTGACCACACATTTGCAAATATTTTAATGCTCAGAAAGTACAAAAAACTGGGAGTGGATATAACGATAGTTGACAGATGTAACAGAATATATGTAAAGTCAAATCCTTTTATTTTGGAGAAGTGCTCGGTGTGGGGCAAGTATATAAGCTTTTTTGCCGTGAAAGAAAAGGTCTTTATAGAATCTCTTACAGGAGTTGCATACCCTGTGGAAAACAAATATCTTGACAATATAGAAAATCCAAGTCTTTTTATCAGTAATGAGATAGTGGATGATTATATGAGTGTGATATTTGACGGTGAGATACTGGTGGTGGAGAGCAGAGATTAATTGATATAAGGGAAATATTATGTTTACAGAGATGATAAAGTGTGAATTTAAACAATTACAAAAACCGCTGAAACTTGTATCGACGATAATAGCTATAATTACAGTAACAGTTTTTTTGTTTATAAGATTAATATTCTTAATCTCCGGTATAAAGAGTACGTCAGCAATAATATTGTGGTATATAATTAGCGGCATTGTTAATTTATTTTTGTGAGTTTATATACCCTGTTTTTTACATTAACTATGTATATATATGGGGGAGATGTATTTTATAGAAGTATGTATTCTACAGATACATCATCTGCAAATAAACTGATTTTAAGTAAATTCATACCTATGGTAATATTTCAAATAGCGGTAAGAGTTGAAATGTTTGTAGCAGCAGCACTGATAATGGGTGAATTTGATTCAATAAGATACGGGTATGGATATGGAATATCTTTCAGTGATATAGTAAATTACTCGGAGTTTTATTTTATGGAAATTCATAATGGTGAAGCAGTAACGGAGTTACTTGCATTTGAAGTTATTATAGCTAAAATAGTAGGTATTTTTGCTACCACACTGCTTCTGTGGTTGTGTGTCTCTATAGGGAAATCTTTTAAAAAAGCAGGTGGTGTAATTGCAATGATACTATTTATAGTTGTCTGTAATTTGCTGTTGGCTGAGAGTTTTACAGGACATTTGGTAAGACAGGTAATTGTAGGCGGTATAAAAGATCGGGAAGGTATCCAATGGAGTGAACTGGACTGCCATATCTATGCAACGGCATCAATATTAAAAAATGCAGTATTGACAGTAATTTATTATTTATTAAGCTGTCGTATTGTCGGAGCGGAACTGAAACGTAAAGGTCGACTTTTATAGTTTCAAATAAAGAGCAGATTACACAAGCTATCAGTCTGCTTTTTATTTTAATTAATATAAAATTTATTGTTTTTTCAGATTAAAAATTGTATTATATTTGTAGGTGGTATTTATATTTCTTAAGTTGTCTGTGTAATATTTTATTCTATATGTTGTTAATTAGGGGGAAATCTATGGAGTTAAAGTCAAAGCAAATGTTTATGGAGGCTATAGGAACATTGAATCCTATAGAAGATGCCGTGTTCAGAAAGATGGCGGAAAGTATAGAGTTTTGTGAAGAGATTTTGAGAGTGTTTTTGCAGGAACCGAAACTGAGAGTTGTCAGTAATCATTCACAACACTCTGTTACAAGCATAGAAGGCAGATCGGTTATACTGGATGCATACTGTGAGTTGGAGGATGGAAGGAAGGTTAATGTAGAGGTACAAAATGCAAATAATACAGATCATCAAAGAAGAGTCAGGTACTATAGCAGTGTGTTGACGACAAGCCTGATGAAAAAGGGGGACAGTTTTGATAAAGTTCCCAATATCTGTATAGTCTATGTCTGTAATTTTGATATATTTGGACTTAATAAGAGTCTATATGTAATAAAAAGAATTATTGATAAGACTGAGGTTGAGTTGGATAACGGCTTACAGGAAATTTATATCAGTCCGGTAAACGATGGAAGTCTTATAGCTGAGCTGATGAGAGTTTTTATAGAAAGTGATGTATACAATTTAAAATTTCCTGTAACATCGGAGATGAAACTTAGATTTAACAGAGAAACGAAGGGAGAAAAGATGACAGAGGCATTAAGAGGAGTATATGAAGCGCTGCGAGAAGAAGTTGACAGAGAGTCTATGAAAGCGGCCATGAGAGAAGGAATGGAAAAGGGTATAGAAGAAGGTATAGCAAAAGGTGTGTTAAGCAGTCTGGTTTCATTAGTTAAAGACGGCTTAATAAGTGTTAGTGAAGCGGCAAAAAGAGCCGATATGAGTGAGGAAGACTTCAAAAAATATTTGGAATGATATTATATTGGGGAGACGGTAATTTTATGTTTGATTCGGTGAATTTAAAAAGTGTAAATAAGAGTTACGGTGTAAAACAGGCACTCAAAAATATCAATCTTAACATAGAGAGCGGAAAGATAGTGGGCTTGCTTGGTCCGAACGGAAGCGGAAAGACCACTATGATAAAGCTTATGGTAGGACTTACAAAGCCAAGCAGCGGAATAGTAACAATATGCGGACATGAACCCGGTAAGGTAACCAAGTCATATGTATCATATTTGCCGGATAAAGACTTTTTGGATATAAATATGAGTATTGAAGATACTATGAGGATGTTTGCCGGTTTTTATTCTGATTTTGATATAGGCATAGCATATAAATTGCTTGAAGATTTGCAGGTACCTTATAAATTTAAGATAAAGGCATTGTCAAAGGGAAACAGAGAAAAACTTATGCTTATACTTGTGATGAGCAGAAGGGCCAAGTTGTATGTACTTGATGAGCCGATAGCGGGAGTTGACCCTGTGGCCAGAGACTATATATTAAATACAATAGTGGGAAATTACAACAAAACAGCTACGGTAATTATATCAACACATCTTATTGCAGATGTTGAAAAGATACTTGATGATGTAATCTTTATAAAAGATGGAGAAATAATACTGCATGAGACATCGGCTGCCATAAGAAATGAAAAGGGATGTTCCGTAGATGAGTACTTTAGGGAGGTGTATGATGACGGTCAAAATGATAAAGTACGAATTTAAGCAAATGAGTCCGGTTTTACTTGTCGCTTTTATAGCATTATTTTTTGTTACTCTTATAGGATTTTTGATTGGCGTACTGCCTATTTTGATTTTCGGCGGTAAAGATTTGGGAACAGGCATATGGTCTATATTTATGGTAAGCATTTCATTTTTGGCTTACGCCTTTATACTGATGGTTATAGCAATAGGAATGAACATATTTATAGGCTACAGATTCTATAAAAGTATGTATTCGTCTACAGGATATTTTACACATACATTGCCTTTAAGTATAAATGAGCTTATTTTAGGCAAGACAATACCTGCCATAGCGGTACAGATATTGATTGATTTAATGATCATAATATCGGGAGTGATTATATTTTTAGGATATTATGTGGCAAAAGACGGATTTGAAAATGCGATGTACAATATTTCAAGTCTGTTACAAATATTTGAGGGCAGATACTTTTATACAGGTTTCGGAATTGTGTTGGCGGTAACTATGTTCGGAATATCTGCAGTGATACAAACAGTATCCGGAACATTTGTACTGCTTTTATCCGCATCAATAGGTCAGCTGTTTAATTCACACAGAATACTTATGGGAGTGGTATCATTTATAGTTATAAACAGAATAATTGCGGCTTTTGAATGGATTATAAATCTTATAGTTACCGAAGTTGCTAAAGCGGATTACTACAGTAGAGGAACAGGTACAATAATCAGTCTGATTCTTATCGCAATTATAAATATAGCAGTGCTCATTATATCATATGTGCTTAATTACTACATTATAAGCAATAAATTGAATCCGGAATAATAAATAAAATTTTATTGATTTCAGGGAAAATATATTTAAAACTTATAAGTGGTATGATTGAAATTATCAAGATTGGATGTTTCAATCATACCACTATTTTTATATAATAATGACAGTTTAAGACATGGAGGAAAGAGTCATGGAGAGAATGAAAGACAGTACGGTATTTAAACTTGTGGTAACGGCACTTATGGCGGCATTATGTTATGTCAGCTTTACATATTTGAAGATTCCGATTCCTACAATATCAGGTGATATGACGGCACTGCATATAGGTAACGCATTCTGTGTTATAGCTGCAATATTGCTTGGCGGTGTATATGGCGGAGTGGCCGGAAGCCTCGGAATGACAATAGCGGATGTTTTGGATCCTGTATACATTACATCGGCACCGAAGACATTTATATTGAAGCTTTGTATAGGACTTATATCAGGTTTTGTAGCACATAAGATTGCTCATATCACAGAGAGCCATGATACAAAGTATATTATAAAGTGGACTGCAATATCTTCAATATGCGGACTCGGATTTAATGTTATCTTCGATCCGATTGTAGGATATCTGTATAAGACATATATATTGGGAGTTCAGGCCGATGCGGCAAAGATAATGGCTACATGGGCGGCAGGGACCACTCTTATAAATGCGATTGTCAGCACAGTACTTATAGTGATACTGTACACAGCACTAAGGCCCGTACTTATCAAATCAGGATTATTCCTGAAGATAAAATAGCATACTTCATTTTAAAGATATTTCCGTTTACCTTAGGGTAAGTGGAAGTATCTTTTTTAATGTGTAAATATATGACAGGATGCAAGTATTTTCCCTAATATATTGCCACATTTAATAGAGTAGTATATAATACAGTCGTGGTATTTGCCCGCTTTATGTGACAGCGGACAGAGAAATGTTGCATTTTGAAAGCAAATGGAGGTATACAATGGAGAAGTTGGAGCAGTTATATGAAGGAAAAGCAAAAAAAGTGTTCAAAACTGCCGACCCGGATGTGCTGATAGTTTCTTATAAGGATGATGCCACGGCATTTAACGGAGAGAAAAAAGGAACGATAGTCGGTAAAGGTGCGATTAACAATCGTATGACAAATCATTTGTTTAAGATTTTGGAAACGAAGGGAGTTCCTACTCACTATATTAAAGAGCTGAATGACAGAGAGACCGCCGTAAAAGCCGTAAAGATAGTTCCGCTTGAGGTTATAGTAAGAAACTATTCTGCAGGAAGCTTTGCAAAGAAGCTTGGAATGGAAGAGGGAATTAAGTTAAAGACGCCTACTCTTGAGTTTTCATATAAGGATGACGCACTTGGAGATCCTTTCATCAACGGATATTACGCACTTGCACTTGATCTTGCCACACAGGAAGAGATAGATAAGATTGCTTCATATGCTTTCAAGGTAAATGAGACATTGATAAATTACTTTGACAATCTGGGTATAGACCTGATAGATTTTAAAATTGAATTCGGAAGATATAAAGGAGATATAATTCTGGCTGATGAGATTTCTCCTGATACCTGCAGGCTTTGGGATAAGCAGACACATGAAAAGCTTGATAAGGACAGATTCAGAAGAGACCTTGGCGGAGTGGAAGACGCATATGCCGAAGTATTCAGAAGACTTGGAATAAATTAGGAGGCAGGTTTGAGAGACAGATATATAAGCCCGCTTTGTGAAAGATATGCAAGTGCAAAGATGCAGTATATTTTTTCACAGGATAAGAAGTTTAAAACATGGAGAAGGCTGTGGATTGCGCTGGCGGAGACCGAAAAAGAACTCGGTCTTAATATAACCGACGAACAGATAGAAGAGCTGAAAAAATTCAAAGATGATATAAACTTTGATGTGGCACTTGAGAGAGAAAAGCAAGTAAGACATGATGTAATGAGTCATGTATATGCTTACGGAGTACAATGTCCGAAGGCAAAGGGAATAATACATCTCGGAGCTACAAGCTGCTACGTAGGTGATAATACCGACATTATAATTATGAAAGAGGCACTGGAGCTTGTAAGGGAGAAACTTGTCAATGTAATAAACGAGCTTTCAAAGTTTGCCCTAAAGTATAAAGACCTTCCTACTTTGGCGTTCACTCATTTTCAGCCTGCACAGCCGACTACAGTCGGAAAGAGAGCCACGCTTTGGATAAATGAGCTTTTGCTTGACTATGAGGATATAAACTACACCATTGATAATCTGAAGCTTTTGGGATGCAAGGGTACTACAGGTACTCAAGCCTCTTTTGTGGAGCTTTTTGACGGAGATAATGAAAAGATAGATAAAATAGATCCTATGATTGCAGACAAGATGGGATTTAAAGAATGCTATCCGGTTTCAGGACAGACTTATTCCAGAAAAGTGGACATAAAGGTGTTGAATGTCCTTGCGGGAATTGCGGCTTCCGCACATAAGTTTTCAAACGACATCAGACTTTTACAACACCTTAAAGAAATCGAAGAGCCTTTTGAAAAATCACAGATAGGTTCATCGGCAATGGCATATAAGAGAAATCCTATGAGAAGTGAAAGAATTGCATCGCTCTCAAACTATGTTATGAGCGATGTTATGAATCCGATGATGGTGGCTTCCACACAGTGGTTTGAGAGGACATTGGATGATTCCGCAAACAAGAGACTGTCCGTACCTGAGGGATTTTTGTGCATAGACGGTATACTTGACTTATATTTGAATGTTGTGGACGGACTGGTGGTATATCCTAAAGTTATAGAAAAACATTTGATGGCTGAATTGCCTTTTATGGCTACAGAGAATATAATGATGGATGCCGTGAAAGCGGGCGGCGACAGACAGGAGCTGCATGAAAGAATAAGAGAACTTTCAATGATCGCCGGAAAAAATGTAAAAGAACTTGGAGAAGACAACAATCTGCTTGATTTGATTGCAAACGATCCTATGTTCAATCTTTCAAAGGAAGAGTTGGAAGAATCTATGAAGCCTGAGAAATACATCGGCAGAAGCAGTGTTCAGGTGGAAGATTTTATAAAAAGAAATATCAAGCCTATCTTAGATGAATACAAGGATATTCTGGGTTTAAAGGCTGATATAAATGTGTAAGGAGAATTGAATTAAATGGTAAGAGCTATAGTAGGTGCTAACTGGGGAGACGAGGGTAAAGGTAAAATTACAGATATGCTGGCTGCAAAGGCAGATATTATTATCCGTTTCCCAAGGCGGAAGCAACGCAGGCCATACAATCATAAACAATTATGGTAAGTTTGCATTGCATTTATTGCCGTCAGGAGTATTCTATGATCATACAACAAGCGTTATAGGCAATGGAGTTGCACTTAATATTCCGTATTTGATTAAAGAAATAAATGAAATAGTAGAAAAAGGTGTTCCGAGGCCTAAGATTTTGGTATCCGACAGAGCACAGCTTTTGATGCCGTATCATATTTTGCAAGATACCTATGAGGAAGCAAGGCTTGCCGGAAAGGCATATGGCTCTACCAAGTCGGGAATAGCTCCTTTTTATTCAGATAAGTTTGCAAAAATCGGTATTCAGGTAAGCGAGCTGTTTGACGATGAGATACTTGAAGAAAAAGTTGAAAAAATCTGCACACTTAAGAATGTAATGTTCAAGCATCTTTATCATATGCCTGAGCTTGACAAAACCGAACTTATGAATACACTTCACGAGTACAGAGATATGATAGAGCCTTTTGTATGTGACGTAAGTGCATATTTATATAAGGCAATCAAAGAGGGAAAGAATATTCTTTTAGAGGGACAGCTGGGTTCACTCAAAGATCCTGACCACGGAATCTACCCTATGGTTACATCATCATCCACATTGGCGGCATACGGTGCAATCGGTGCAGGTATAGCGCCATATGAAATAAGTGATATAACAACAGTTGTTAAAGCATACTCATCTGCAGTAGGAGCGGGAGAGTTTGTAAGTGAAATTTTGGATGAAGCTGTAGCCGACGAGCTTAGAAGAAGAGGCGGCGACGGCGGTGAGTTCGGTGCCACCACAGGAAGACCGAGAAGAATGGGATGGTTTGATGCGGTTGCCTCAAGATACGGTGTAAGAATACAGGGTACTACAGAGGTTGCACTTACAGTGCTTGATGTACTCGGATATCTTGATGAGATTCCTGTATGTGTGGGCTATGATATAAACGGCGAGATTACAAAGGACTTCCCTACAACAAACAAGTTAAAGCTTGCAAAGCCTGTATATGAATATCTTCCGGGATGGAAATGTGATATCAGAGGTATAAAGGAATATGACAAGCTGCCTGAGAACTGTAGGAAATATATCGAGTTTATAGAAAAAGAACTTGAAGTGCCTGTAAAATTGGTAAGCAACGGACCGGGCAGAGACGATATTATCTATAGATAAAAGCCTGAATGGGTGATTTGCCCCATATCAGAATAGACTGATATGGGGCTTGACTATGCATTAAGTAAGGAGAAATAATGATAGACATAATAGAGAAGCTTCAAAAAGAAGCTTTAGAGAAGATAAACAGTGCGGAGAATAAAGAAAGATTAAATGAACTTAAAGTAGCATATCTCGGTAAAAAGGGAGAGCTTACAGCACTTCTTAAAAATATGAAGAATATAGCTCCTGAGGACAGGGCTGAGTTCGGCAAAGTAGTGAATGAGGCGAGAGAGGCTATTGAAAATACACTTGAAAATGTAGGAAACGAGCTTTCAAAGCTTGCACTTAAGGCAAGACTGCAGGCTGAGACCATAGATGTTACACTACCTGCCAACAAAAGAGAGTTCGGACACAGCCATCCGAATGTAATTGCATTACATGAAGTTGAAAAAATATTTACAAATATGGGATATGAAGTTGTCGAAGGACCTGAGATAGAGTTTGACGAGTACAACTTTACCAAGCTTAATATACCTGCAAATCACCCTGCAAAGGATGAACAGGATACCTTCTATATATCAAAGGATATAGTACTTCGTACACAGACATCACCTGTACAGGCAAGAATTATGGAGACAGGTAAGCTTCCTATAAAGATGTTAAGCCCGGGAAGAGTATACCGTTCTGACGAGGTGGATGCTACACACTCACCTACATTTAACCAGATAGAGGGACTTATCGTAGATAAGGACATCACATTTGCAGATCTTAAGGGAACACTTGAAGTATTTGCAAAGAAACTTTTCGGAGAAGATACAAAGGTTAAATTCAGACCTCACCATTTCCCTTTTACAGAGCCAAGCGCGGAGATGGATGTGACCTGTTTTAAATGCCACGGAAGCGGATGCAGATTCTGTAAGGGCAGCGGCTGGATAGAGATACTTGGCTGTGGAATGGTACATCCTCATGTATTTGATATGTGTGGAGTTGATAAGAATGAGTATAACGGATTTGCATTCGGTATCGGACTTGAGAGAATTGCACTCTTAAAGTATGAGATAGACGATATGAGACTCTTATATGAGAACGATATCAGATTTTTAAAGCAGTTTTAGTCAACAAAATATACATAGAGCAGAGGTAAAGAATGGATACAGCATTATCATGGGTAAAGGCATATGTGCCTGACTTGGATGTGACACCAAGTGAATATACAGATGCAATGACTCTAACCGGAACCAAGGTAGAGGGTTATAAGGAATTAGATAAAAATCTTGAGAAAATAGTAGTAGGTGAGATACTTTCAATAGAAAAACATCCTGATGCGGATAAACTTATTATATGTCAGGTGGATGTAGGCAATGAGAAAATACAGATAGTTACAGGAGCACCTAATGTTTCTGTAGGAGATAAAGTTCCTGTAGTACTTGACGGAGGTAAGGTGGCAGGAGGACATGACGGCGGTCCTCTGCCTGAGAACGGAATAAAGATAAAAAAAGGTAAGCTTCGCGGAGTGGAGTCATTTGGAATGATGTGCTCTATTGACGAGCTGGGACAGGACAAAAACTACTTCCCTGACGCACCTGAGAGCGGAATCTATATTCTACCAAAGGATGCAAAGGTAGGAAGCGATGCTATAGAGCTTTTAGGACTTAGAGATACCGTATTTGAGTATGAGATAACATCAAACAGAGTGGATTGCTACGGTGTAATAGGAATTGCAAGAGAGGCGGCAGCTACATTTAAGAAAAAGTTTGTATTACCGAAGGTAAATGAAACCGGAAACAGTGAAAATGTAGCCGACTATCTGAGTGTTGAAGTAAAAGATAATGAGCTTTGCAAGAGATATGTTGCAAGAGCTGTAAAAAATATCAAGCTTGCACCTTCACCTGCCTGGATGCAGGAGAGACTTCGTGCGGTAGGTATAAGACCTATAAACAATATAGTTGATATTACAAACTATGTAATGGCGGAGTACGGACAACCTATGCACGCCTTTGACTACGACTTACTTGAAGGACATAAGATAGTAGTTGACAGAGCAAAAGACGGTGAAGAGTTTGAGACACTTGACGGAGTTGTAAGAAAGCTTGATAAAGACATTCTTATGATAAATGATGCCAAAAAGGCTGTAGCAATTGCAGGTATCATGGGCGGTGAAAACTCAAGATTACAGATGATGTATCTACAATGGTATTTGAGTGTGCTACATTTGACGGTACAAATATCAGACTTTCATCAAAAAGACTCGGACTTCGTACAGACTCGTCAGGTAAGTTTGAAAAAGGACTTGACCCTAACAATGCATATGATGCAATGATGAGAGCTTGTTCTTTGGTTGAAGAGCTCGGTGCAGGTGAGGTTGTAGGAGGATGTGTTGATGTATATCCTGTAAAGGTTGTGGAATCAAGGGTAAAATTTGAGCCTGACAGGATTAACAAGCTGCTTGGAACAAACATATCAAAGGAAGATATGCTTGAAATCTTCGACAGAATTGAGTTAAAATATGATAAAGAGACTGATGAGATAGTGGCTCCGACCTTCAGACAGGATATTCACTTTATGGCGGACCTTGCAGAGGAAGTGGCAAGATTCTTCGGATACGACAAGATACCTACCACATTGCCGAAGTCAAGTGCGACTATAGGCGGAATCAATTTAAAGCTTGAGATAGAAGAGATTGCAAGAGAAGTTGCAAAATTCCTGGGATTTTCTGAAGCGATGAACTATTCATTTGAAAGTGCCAAGGTATTTGATAAGCTGAACCTTTCAAAGGACAGCCACTACAGAAAAGCTATTGAGATTTCAAATCCTCTCGGTGAGGACTTCAGGATGATGAGAACTCAGGCTGTAAACGGCATTTTGAATTCTTTATCAACCAACTACAACAGAAGAAATAAGGATGTTCATCTTTTTGAACTTGCAAACATCTATATTCCGAAGGAACTTCCGCTAAAGGAATTACCTGACGAGAGAATGCAGTTTGTACTAGGATTCTATGGAAAAGAAGATTTCTTTGATATGAAGGGAGTTGTGGAGGAATTCCTTACAACTATAGGAATTGATTCAAAACTTCACTATGACCCAAGCTGTAAGGAAGAGTTTTTACATCCGGGAAGAAAGGCCGATATAATACTTGACGGTGTACGCTTAGGATACTTGGGTGAGGTACATCCGAGTGTTTGTGAGAATTATAAGCTCGGTGAGAGAACATATATTGCAGTGCTTGATTTGCCGAATATTATTCCTTTTGTAAACTTTGATATAAAGTATACGGGAATAGCAAAATACCCTGCAACTTCAAGAGATATTTCACTTGTAGTGCCGAAAAATATCTTAGTAGGCGAGATAGAGGATGTTATCGAGCAAAACGGCGGAAGCAATCTTGAGTCATTCAAATTATTTGATATATACGAGGGTGACCAGATAGAGGCGGGATTTAAGTCTGTGGCTTATTCACTGACATTCAGAAACAAGGAGAGAACCCTTCTGGATACAGAAGTGAATGAAGTTATGGATAAAATTTTAAATAAGCTTGAGGCTAAGAATATAAAAATCAGATCTTAAGTCTTTTACATGAGTCTTTTAGCGGTATTGTTTTTTGAAAAGTGAGAAAAAATGGGTAGAAGTAGGAGAAGGAAAAAAAAGAGTAAAGCTTTTATCAGATATTTTTGCCTTTTTGTATGTGCTGTTATCTTACTTACTTCTTTACTGATCGGAGATGACGCCGGGGCTTATGGAGAAGGAAGAAGTGCTATATTTAAAAATCCTGTCAATCCGGATTATGAGAGCAATGATAACGGAGTAAAGACATCGTTCAGAGTAAGAGCACTCAACAATCTGAGCGGAGAGGTAGAGTACGGATCTAATGCGATGTCACTTATATCGGTAAGTGACGAGGACAATAAAAGAAGTACGATAAAGAACTTTGCGGATATCCTGGATATGGATATATACAGCAACCTTTGTTTTTGTGCAAATATAGAAAACGGTTCAGATGTGGACAGAGATATAAGCGTGGACATAGTAATGCCGTCGGGTACGGACGGCAGTGTGTCCACAATCAGGCTTATAAACTCGGATCTTGATATCTTTAAGGGAGATCTGACAGGTGTGGATATCAAGTATGAGACAGGTAGCGGCAATATTACCGAGGCACAAAGAAAATCAGGAGAAAGCCTTGACTTCAATAAAGTAAAGACAATCAAAATAGAGGGTAAGATATCTGCAGGACAGAAGTTTGAAGGTGTTTTACCTATGGAAATCATTGAAAATAAATCATTACCTGAGAAAAAAGATGAGTTTGTAGATGATTTAAAGACTATTGAAGAGATAAATACCGACAATAATTTTGATTTTAAGATAAACTACAGATACCCTATCAAAAAGAACCTTGACTTAAGCATTGCCACCTGCCACGGAAGTGAGAAAACGGAAGATTTTGCAAACGGTAAAATAGTAGGTATAGCAAAAAGAGACGAGGAAAGCTATGATATACTGCCAAGTGATATAATCGATAAATTCGGCGATGCAAATACGGCTTCCTTTTCAATGTTCAGCTTAGATGAAGCAAAGATGCATTTGTAAATGACTATACCTTTGTAAGTGTGGATACAAAGGGATTGCAGGATTTGGTAAAGGACAGAGGATATTCACTGCTTATAAAAGATTTTACATTGGAGAATAAATATGATTTTATAGTGGGCGAAAAAAAACATATTTATGAAGACGGACTGGAACTGAACCTTGGAAAAAAGGACAAATACGGACATATACTTTCAAAGGTATATGTGGAATTTCAAAAAGTGCTGGATTGCAATGACAGTGAAGTGATACTTGGCAAAGAGTGGAATGAATTTGACAACCTGATATCTGCAAAAATTCAAAGCGGTAGTGAATTTAGTGACATAGATAGAAGTAAGATAAAGGTTGAAAGCAATGTGGATACAAAGAAAAAGGGCGACTACACTGTAAAATATTCCTATGAGATATTGCCGAATACTTGGATAAGCAACAGTGCAAATGTAAAAGTTGTGGAAGGTAACGAATCTTTACAGACAGATGCCGAAATTAAAAGCGGAAGCAGTGTGAAGATAGAGTAATCTTTGCTTGCAATAGTTATGGTTTAGTGATATTATAAAAGCAGTTTTGTATAAAATGGAGTGTAGATATGTTAAATAAGTTGATTTCAATAATATTTATTTTAGTGTGTGTTTTCCTGACTGCAGTGGTACTGTTTCAGGAGGGTAACGAGCAGGGACTTGGCTCAATAGGCGGTATCGCAGATACATATTGGGGTAAGAACAGAGGACGTTCAGTAGAAGGTTTGCTTGAGAAGCTTACCAAGGTTGCTGCGGCACTGTTTTTTTGATTTTATCATTAGTATTAAATATTGTTAAATAATAAAAAGCACTCACACGAGTGCTTTTTATTATAAGTTTTATAAGGGTAGATATGTATAACATTATAGATAACAGAAAAAAAATAATCATGGACTTTGTGGAAAGTCCGATGTATGTACCTATGAAGGCAAAGGAACTGGCGACCTTCTTCGGTATTGAAAAAGCAAAAAGATATGAGCTTAACGAGGTCTTGCAGGAGCTTTTGCTTGAAGGGAAGCTTGAAATAACAAAAAGAGGCAAGTACAGAAAGCCTGAACACAACTTTTTGCTCGGTGAGTTTATGGCAAACCAAAGAGGATTCGGCTTTGTAAGAGTGGAAGGTAGAGAATCGGATATATTTATACCTGCAGAGTATGTTAATAATGCTATGAACGGTGACACGGTAAAAGTGGTTATAGACGTGGAAAACGGCGAAAAAAGAGCCGAAGGCCATATTATAGGGATAGAAAAACATGCCAATGTGCAGGTTGTCGGTTACTATCAAAAGAACAACAGATTCGGTTTTGTACTGCCTGATAATACCAGGCTTTTTAAGGATATATATATTCCTGAGACAAGGGGCAAGGGAGCCAAGACAGGCGACAAGGTAGTGGTTGAAATCACAGACTTCGGAGGAGATAAGAGAAAGCCTGAAGGCAAGGTGGTTGAAATCCTCGGAAAGAACACGGATGCCGGAGTAGATATACTTTCTATAGCAAAGTCATTCGGATTGCCTGAAAAGTTTAATGAAGAGGTGGAAAATGAGCTTAAGAGTATCCCGACCAAGGTGTTAAAAAAGGATATCAGAGGAAGAGTTGACTTTAGAGATAAGGTAACGGTGACCATAGACGGAGAAGATGCAAAGGACCTTGATGACGCTATTACACTTGAGAAAAACGGCAATATATGGCATCTGGGAGTACATATAGCGGATGTTACTCACTATGTGAAAGAAAATACCGCCTTGGATAAAGAGGCGCTTCACAGGGCCACAAGTGTGTATCTGGTAGACAGAGTAATACCGATGCTTCCAAGAAAGCTAAGTAACGGCATATGCTCACTAAATCAGGGCGAGGACAGGCTGGCACTCTCATGTATTATGGAGATAGATGAAAGGCAATATAATAGGCCACAATATCTGTGAGAGCGTTATCAATGTAAATGAAAGGATGACATATACGGCGGTCAATGAAGTCATCACCGACAGCAATGAAGAGACTAAAAAAAGATATGCCGAATATGTAGACTTGTTTCATGATTTTAAGAAAGTTTCAGATTTGCTTAGAGGAGCGAGGACAAAGAGAGGTTCTATAGACTTTGACCTGCCTGAAAGCAAGGTGATACTTGATAAAAACGGCAAGGCTGTCGATATAAAGCCTTATGACAGAAATGCGGCGACAAAGCTTATAGAAGATTTTATGTTGGCTGCAAATGAGACTGTGGCTGAGGACTTTTTCTGGCAGGATATACCTTTCCTCTACAGAGTACATGAAAATCCCGACCCTGAGAAGATGAAGAGTCTTGCAATATTTATCAACAACTTCGGATTTACACTGAGAAGAAAAAATGATGAGGTGTCACCTAAGGAACTTCAAAAGTTGCTTGCAAATATAGAAGGAAGCGATGCGGAGCCTATAATATCAAGAATTGCACTTAGAAGTATGAAGCAGGCAAGATATGACACCGTTTGTGTAGGGCATTTCGGTTTGGCTGCAAAGTATTACACACATTTTACTTCCCCTATAAGAAGATATCCGGATCTTCAGATACACAGGATAATCAAAGAGAATATAAAAAAGGGACTTTCAGGCAGGCGTATAGAACACTATAGGGCCATATTGGACAGCGTGGCCTTGCAGTCGTCTCAGATGGAGAGAAGGGCTGAAGAGGCGGAAAGAGAGACTGTAAAGTATAAGAAATGTGAATATATGTTAAATCACATAGGTGAAGAGTTTGACGGAATAATAAGCGGTGTTACAGGCTTCGGAATATTCGTGGAGCTTGAAAATACGGTGGAAGGATTTATAAAGATGGCCGATTTGGAAGGCGATTACTTTGTATACAATGAGGCCGGATATGAGCTGGTAGGAGAAATCACAAAAAAGAAATTTGTTTTGGGTCAAAAAGTCAGAGTTAAGGTATACGATATTGACAGGCTTGCAAAGAGAATTGACTTCAAACTTGTAAAGGAGAAAAATGGCAGAGGGGATTAAGGTTATTGCAAATAACAAAAAGGCGTATTTTGACTATTTTATCTTGGAAAACTATGAAACAGGTATTGAGCTTTTCGGCACTGAAGTAAAATCTGTGAGAATGGGTCATGTTTCTATAAAAGAGTCATGGATAAGGATTGAAAAAGGAGAACTTTTCATAATGGGCATGCATATAAACCCGTATGAGAAGGGAAATATATTCAATAAAGACCCGCTCAGAGTAAGGAAGCTTTTTGATGCACAAAAAAAGAGATATTAAAAGCTTGATGCAAAGCTTAATGAAAAAGGACTTACCATAGTACCTCTTAAAGTGTATCTTAAGGGAAGCCTTGTAAAGGTGGAAATAGGTCTTGCAAAGGGTAAGAAAAAAACTATGATAAGAGAGAGACACTTGCAAAGAAGACACAGCAAAGAGAAATAGAAAAAGCAATGAAGAGAAGCATGAGATAAACATTTGTTCGATTTTTATTCTTGACAAACATATGTTCTTATTGTAATATTATTGCATAGAACAAATGTTTGGAGGAATATGAGAAAATTATTTTTTAGCTTTCATTTTTTTACATTGTTTTTTTAGTCAGTTTTTTTACTGGGCAGAGCCAATACCACAAGAGCTGATATGGATAGAGAGAATATAAGATATACCACAGTGAAAGTCGAGTATGGCGACAGCCTTGACAGTATATCAAGAAAATATAACAACACAGGCGTATCACATGCGGAGTATGTGAAAGATGTACTTAGGATGAACAAAATGGAATCCGAGAAAGTACATCCGGGTTGCTTTATAGTGGTAAGCTATAAAGAAGAATAAACAAAAGGGAGATCAACTCTCCCTAAGCTTTACGGCATTCCTTGCGCTTCTTCGCCTGTCATCCTCTATAGCTGCGTAGTGCTTTTTGGTGGTGTTTACATCACTGTGTCCGAGCACATCCGCCACCAGATATATATCTCCGGTTTCCTTATAAAGATTGGTGCCGTAGGTGGAGCGCAGCTTGTGAGGTGTAATCTTTTTTAGCGGACTTATTATCCTCGCGTATTTTTTAACCAGATTTTCGACACTGCGTACAGACATTCTTTTATTCTGCATGGATAGAAAGAAAGCTCCTTCATGTCCGCTTTCTTCAAGTATAAGGACTCTTTCATCACAGTAGTTTTGCAGAGCTTCTTTCACTTCATCCGAGAAATATATAGTGACTTCCTTGCCGCCTTTTCTGTGTATCAGTATTCCGTTATTTTTAAAATCCACATCTGAAATATTCAGTCCCACACATTCGGAGACTCTGATACCGGTGCCGAGCAGCAGTGAGAGTAGAGCTACATCTCTTACTTTGGTCTTTTCATGGTAAGCCTTTTGCCTGTCGCTCAGTCCTTCACCATTTTCGGCTTCATCAATCATCATAGCGACCTCGTCAATATCAAGTCTTATTATTTCCTTAGTATGAAGTTTAGGCAGCTGTACCCTTTCCATGATATTTTCACTGATTTTTTCCACACGATAAAAGTATTTAAAGACGCTTTTTAAAGTGGATATCTTTCTTTTTACGGCATTTTCCTTATTGGAGATTTTCCTGCCGTCATTGTCACGATACTTAAGATACTCCATAAATTCCTCTATATCGGTGACCGACAAATTTTCAAGTACCGAGAGCGGAATATCGGATATTTTGGAGTATGTACTTTTGATACTCGGATTTTCATTCAGTAAGAATTCCAAAAAGACTTTTATATCATATGCGTAGGCGATTCTGGTTCTTGACAGGGTTCTGGGTTCAATGCCTCTAAAGAAATCTTTGAAGAATGCCGGCAACTCGGACAGCATCTTTCTAAGCTTTTGGATATTCTCTATATCAACTTGTTCACTGTATTTGAAATCTGACATAAACTCTCCTAAATGAATACGGTAACGGTTATTTTCACATTATAACAAAAAACTATAAAATTATATAGAGTTATGTTTTGATTTGTGTTATTATACTATCGTCGCAGACAGTTAATTTCATATAGATAAGCGATATATGAGACCAAAAGGAGGTTTTACCAATGAACTATTTAGAAATTGAGAAGGTAATCGGAAGAGAAATACTTGACTCCAGAGGAAACCCTACAGTAGAGGCAGAGGTTTATCTGGTAGACGGAACAGTCGGAAGAGGAACAGCTCCGTCAGGTGCATCTACAGGTGAGTTCGAGGCACTTGAGCTTAGAGACGGTGATAAGTCACGCTACCTTGGAAAGGGTGTTTCAAAAGCGGTTGAGAATATAAATACAGTTATCAATGATGTACTTGGGGGTATGGATGCATCAGATACATATGCGGTTGATAAGGCTATGATCGAGGCTGACGGTACAAAGGATAAGTCAAAGCTCGGTGCTAATGCAATCCTTGCAGTATCTATAGCTTGTGCAAGAGCTGCAGCTATCTCACTTGATATCCCGCTATACAGATTCCTTGGCGGTGTTAACGCAAACAGACTTCCTGTTCCTATGATGAACATCTTAAACGGTGGTGCTCATGCATCAAACAACGTAGATGTACAGGAGTTCATGATAATGCCTGTTGGAGCTCCAAGCTTTAAAGAGGCTCTCAGATGGTGTGCTGAAGTATTCCACAACTTGGCAGCACTTTTAAAGGCAGAAGGTCTTGCTACAAGCGTAGGTGATGAGGGCGGTTTTGCTCCTAACCTTACAGGTGGTGACGAGGAAGCTATCGAGTTTATCCTTAAGGCAATCGAGAAGGCAGGTTATAAGCCGGGTGTTGACTTCATGATCGCTATGGATGCAGCTTCAAGTGAGTGGAAGACAGGAACAGTAGGAAAGTACAAACTTCCAAAGGCAGGTACAGAGTTCACATCTGCAGAGCTTGTTGAGCACTGGAAGAAGCTTATCGACAAGTATCCTATCATCTCTCTTGAGGACGGTCTTGATGAGGAAGACTGGGAAGGCTGGAAGATCTTTACAAAGGAACTTGGCGGAAGAGTTCAGCTTGTAGGTGATGACTTATTCGTTACAAATACAGAGAGATTGGAGAAAGGTATTGATAACGGATGTGCAAATTCAATCCTTATCAAGCTTAACCAGATCGGTTCCGTTTCAGAGACTCTTGAGGCTATCAAGATGGCTCATAAGGCAGGTTACACTGCAATATCTTCACACAGATCAGGTGAGACAGAGGATACAACTATAGCTGACCTTGCTGTAGCTCTTAACACATGTCAGATTAAGACAGGTGCACCTTCAAGATCTGAGAGAGTTGCTAAGTACAATCAGTTACTTAGAATCGAAGAAGAACTTGGTGAGAGCGCAGTATATCCGGGTATCAAGGCATTCAACGTAAAGAGATAATCTTATTTTAAAAATTATGAGGCTTCGGGCTTGTCCCGAGGCCTTTTTTAAATTCAAAAAGCCGCCTTGAGGCGGCTTAAATTACTTTGTACCGAATATTCTGTCACCTGCATCTCCAAGTCCCGGACAGATATAAGCATCTTTATTCAGTTCTCTGTCAAGATGTCCGACATAGATCTGTATATCAGGATGAGCTTCCTCTAACGCCTTGAGTCCCTCAGGAGCGGCGATTATACACATAAACTTGATTTTCTTTCCGCCATGCTTTTTGATCTGTGTGATGGCATCTATAGCGGAACCGCCGGTTGCAAGCATAGGATCTGTAACGACGATTATTCTCTCCTCGATAGGCTTCGGCAATTTGCAGTAGTATTCTACAGGTGTGTGAGTTTGTTCATCTCTGTAAAGTCCTATATGTCCTACCTTTGAAGCCGGAACAAGATTTAAAATACCGTCTACCATACCGAGACCTGCTCTGAGTATAGGAACAACAGCCAGTTTTCTGCCTGAAATCACCTCAGTCATACAAGTTTCAAGCGGAGTCTCCACCTGAACCTCCTCTGTAGGAAGATCGTTTAGCGCTTCATAACCCATAAGCATTGCAATCTCTCCGACCAAAGCTCTGAACTCATTGGTTCCTGTGTTTTTATCGCGAAGTCTTGAAATTTTGTGTTGTACCAACGGATGCTTGTTAATATAAACTTTTGACATCTTTCACCTCAATCTTTAATTTAATTCTCCTTATTATAGTTCAAAAAAACATATAAGTACATAGAATTATTTTGTTGCAGGAGAATACTTTACAAGAACATAGTCTCCAAGTTCATGTGATACAGGTATTGCTATAAAGATATCGCCTCCTGATTCATATGAAAACACCTTAGGAAATCCCTCGTTTATATCATTTTCTTTAACCAAAGGGAAGTCCGCATCCTCAAGTAAAGTCTTTAATATATCCACACTTAAGGTTTTTTTGTACTCTGCAAAGCCTGAAGCCTGTGCATTGGAAGCGTTCTCAAGTACAACATCGTCTGAGAGTATATAGTTTGCAAGTGTAAGCGGATCTGCAAAGTCTGAAAGTCCTATACTCTTACCGCTCTCAAGATCGATATTGTTTGTAAAAATAATATTGTTGTCACCGCTTTTTCCTGTGTATACAATACTCATTCTCTTACCGCTCTGATTCTTTATATTGTATTTGATCTTCACATCAGAGTCGGGTGTTACGGCAAATGTACTTAATCCGAGCTTTGCATTGTCTGAAATCATGGTATTAAGAGAAGTATCATCCTTGCTTCCTGTAAGCTTAGGATAGGATATCTCGCTCTTATCCTTCGAAAAATTCTCCGGTTGTTCCATGATGCTCTTTTTAGCTTCGGCCGTAGTCTTTTTATTATCCTTAGCGGATTTACTTTCACTTGCCGCTACAGTGGTAGGAGACATGGCTCCGTTTGCCTCTGTTGTCATAATGCTTTTTAAATCAGAGGTATCGGTTTTCTTACAGCCTGCAAAAAGCAGAGGCATTGCAACTATTGTCAAATATAAAAATAATCTTTTCATTTTCCCTCCATATAGATTGATACCTATATTATACATTAAACAGGCAAAAAGAAACATTAATTATAAATTAGATTTTGCACAACAAATGAAGAAGATACTTAAATGATTTTAAACCATAACTTTTTATATAATTAAGTTAATTTTTTTACTTAAAAAAATATGATAAAAATAATAACAACAAAAATGAGTATGTACATGTTTTTAGGAGGGAAAATTAAATGAAAAAACATGAAATCGGCTTAGTGCCGAAGCTGATCATAGCTATTGTTATAGGTATTTTGATCGGCCAGTTTTTGCCGGAGAGCGTATGTAGGTTTGTAGTAACATTGTCGGGAATTTTCGGATCATTCCTTAAGTTCGTAATTCCGCTTATGATTCTGGCTTATGTTACTATGGGTATCGCGGACTTGTCACAGGGAGCCGGAAAGCTTTTACTTATTACAGTGTTGATTGCATACGGATCTACACTTGTAGCAGGTTCAAGTTCATATTTTGTATCATCAACACTTTTTCCAAATTTTATAAGTGCCGATGCGCTTGCACAGATAGAAGCTACGGCGGGAAATTCTGTTGATTCGTTCTTCTCTATAGCACTTCCGCCTGTAATAGATACATTGTCGGCAGTGGTACTTGCGTTCATACTTGGACTATGTATGTCTGCAATGCGTGGAAAAGAGATAGGAGATACACTTTATAACAGTTTTAAGGACTTTTCAACAATCATTGACAAGGTGCTTCATAAGGCAATCATTCCGCTGCTTCCACTGTTTATCTGCGGTACATTTGTAGATATGACAAAGTCGGGCAGAACATTCGTTATTCTCGGTATCCTTTGGAAAGTATTCCTTGTTGTTATAATAATGCATTTGGTTATAATAACAATTCAGTTTGCAGTTGCAGGTGCAATAAGCAAGAAGAATCCTTTTGTACTTATTAAGAATCAGATTCCTGCATATACAACAGCTATAGGAACACAGTCATCTGCAGCAACAATTCCTGTAAACCTTGAGTGTGCAAAAAATGACGGTGTAAGTGAGGAGATAAGAAACTTCGTAGTACCTCTTTGTGCAAATATACATATGGCGGGATCAATGATTACTATAGTTGCATGTGCTACGGCAGTATGCTTGATGAACGGTATTCCGATAGGACTTCATACGGTAGTTCCGTTTGTAATGACTCTTGGTGTTGCAATGGTGGCATCTCCGGGAGCACCAGGGCGGATCTATAATGACTGCACTTCCTTTCCTTTATATGATTTTTCGGAAAAAGATTTGGGAAATACCGACGGTCCTATATGTGCTCTTATGGTAGCACTTTATATTACACAGGATTCATTCGGAACGGCTTGTAATGTATCAGGAGACAATGCTATAGGCGTAGTTGTAGAGGCAATATATCAGAAGTTTATATTGAAAAAGTAGTAGGAGATAGATATGCCGTTTATTAGCGTTTTTGATGTGCTTGGTCCGAACATGATAGGACCGAGCAGCTCACATACAGCGGGGGCATGTGTGATAGCTTTTTTGGCAAGAAAGATGCTTGGAGGCAAGCCGAAAAAAGTGGAGTTCATTCTGTACGGCTCTTTTGCAAAGACATACAAGGGGCACGGAACCGACAGAGCACTTCTTGGCGGTCTTATGGGATTTGGAACGGATGATGTAAGAATCCGTGACTCATTCAACATTGCGAAGGAAAGAGGTATTGAATATAAGTTTACACCGAACAGTGAGGTGACCGATATCCATCCGAACACCGTAGATGTGTGTATGGAGGATGAAGAAGGCAGAAGCGTAACAGTCAGAGGTGAGTCACTTGGCGGCGGAAAGGTAAGGATAGTAAAGATAGGCGAGGTGGATATAGACTTCTCAGGTGAGTACAGTGCTCTTGTACTTGTACATAAGGACAGGCCGGGAGTAATAGCGTATATCACTAAGATACTTTGCGAACACAATATCAATATCGCATTTATGAAGCTCTACAGAGAGTCAAAGGGCAACAGAGCTTATACCATTATAGAGTCTGACGAGTCTATTCCAAAGACTGTAAAAGATGACTTATATAAGAACGAATATATATCACAGGTAATGATAGTTCAGTAGGAGATATTATGGATTTTAGCAATGCAAAAGAACTTTTAGAGCTTTGTGATAGTAATAAAATGTCCATTTTCGAGGTGATGAAGCAAAGGGAATGTGATGAGAGTACAAGCTCAAGAGAAGAGATAACAGAAAAGATGAAAAGAGTCCTTCAAATCATGAGAGATTCCGCAACAATGCCTATCAACACACCTATGAAATCAATGGGAGGCCTGATAGGCGGAGAAGCAAAAAAACTCAGTGATTACAGAGAGACAAAGAAGAATATCAGCAGCTCAGTGCTGAGCAGAGGCATGATGTATGCTATGGCGGTACTTGAGTGCAATGCATCAATGGGACTTATCGTGGCCGCACCTACGGCAGGTTCATCAGGTGTAGTACCGGGTCTTTTGTTGGCAATGCAGGATGTGTACACATTTTCAGACGAAAAGATAATAGATGCACTGTTTACTGCAGGTGCAATAGGCTACCTTGCAATGAGAAATGCTACAGTTGCAGGTGCGGTAGGCGGCTGTCAGGCGGAGATGGGTGTTGCCTCGGCTATGGCTGCGGCAGGTGCCGTGGAGCTGATGGGCGGTACACCTAGGCAGAGCCTTGATGCCGCATCAACAGTCCTTATGAATATGCTGGGTCTGGTATGTGATCCGGTAGGCGGACTGGTAGAATACCCGTGCCAAAACCGTAACGCCTCAGGAGTAGCAAACGCACTGGTGGCAACGGATATGGCACTTGCAGGTATTACACAGCTCATACCTTTTGATGAGATGCTTGACACAATGTACCGAGTAGGCAAGAGAATGCCTGTAGAACTTAGAGAAACCGCCCTTGGAGGCTGTGCAGTCACAAAGAGTGCCTGTGAAGCCTGCGGGATGTGTGGGTAAAATAAAGTATTAAAATATATATGACCGACGCCTTAGACAGGGCGTCGATTTTTTTGTGTAATAATATAAAAATCAACATAAACAATATTTATGTAAATTATTTTTTTGCATATAGCATTGATTTTAATAAAATTTATATCTATAATTAAGACAATATTAAACAATAGTTATATTTAATTAACTATCTGCACATAAAACACTTAAAGGAGGTTTTGTGATGAAAAAATTGGCTTTCGGTACAATATTGGTGGCAACTGTAATATCGACAGCTTCCACCGCATTTGCAGGTCAATGGTACAAAGAGGGGTCAAACTGGCGCTATACGAAAGATTATCAGTATGCGGTACAGGATGAATGGATTAATGACTCCGGTGCGTGGTATTATCTTAATTCAGGCGGCTTTATGACTACCGGATGGAAGGACATTAAGGGCACATGGTACTACTTTGATGACGGCGGCAAAATGGCGTCAAACTGCTGGGTAGGCAACTATTACCTCGGTTCAAACGGCGGAATGTTGACAAATACCACTACACCTGACGGATATCAGGTAGGCGCAGACGGAGCGTGGATTTCGGGAAACGGTTCGGCAACATCTCAAAAACAAGTTGCACTTGATGAAGCGAGAGCAGCAAGCAGCCTCGGAAAGCATGACTATTATAAATATTGTACACAGGAGCAGGCAAATCAGGCTGATGCTGTAGCAAGGAATATTGCTACAAGAGTTTTATCTGATAACTCTCTTACTACCGATTTGGCTAAGATAAGAAAGGCCGCATCAATAATATACAGAGAATACAATTTACATAACACATACGGAACCGATGCCAACAAATATTACAGAGGACCGTACGGAGTATTTATTGCAGGCGTATATACTTGTGCAGGTGGTGCCAGAGCGCTTGGCAGAGTACTTGATTTTATGGGATACGATTGGGAACATGCCAATCCGAATCAGTGGACTCACCAATGGTGTATTGTAAATATGGACGGTAAAACAGGATATGCCGATGCTATGGGATACGGTTGCGGATTCGGTACACATCCGTATATTTCAGGTGATATGAGCCAAGTTACTGAAGATATGATGAGGGGACTATATTAATAGGAGTAAAAAGATGAAAAGATTACTTAATAAAGTGGTAGCTGCAGTATGTATAATGGCGTTATCTATGCCTATATGTTCATATGCGGATGTTGATTATAACAGTGTATTGAATGACGGAAAGACATTCTGTGATAATTGGAAGTTGGGCGCCGACAATCAGTGGGGATATTATAAGGACGGTCAACTTGTAAAGAATGCATATATAATAGATCATGATAATGATTATTATGTTGATGCAAACGGCAAAATGATTACAGGTTTGATTTGTAATAAGTCTAGTTTAATGCCTGATAAATTGCTTTACGGTTTTTTGGATGATACAAAGGGTAGCGGTACTTATGGAAGATACTTATATGACGGAGATATGTACAGAGGTATTAAGATATCCATGGATAAAATAAGGTTTGGAAGTGGAGAGAATGATTATTTTGAAACATTAAGTGAATCTACTTTAAAAAGCTTGGAAGGCCTCGGATATAATAAGGCGAACGCATATACTTTTACTAGTAGTGATCTGACAGGGATAAATGCCGATGATGAGAGATATGAAGCACTTAGAAAGGCAGACCAAGATGCAAGAATTGCTGCAGAAGATGCGGCACGCCAAGCAAGAATAGCTGAAAGAGGCTATAAGACTATGGAGGATATATTGGCTGAAGCAGGTCTGTATTCTGCAGGCAGCGCACATCTTAGATAGTAAATTTAATTGACTGTCACCTTATGAAAGACATAGGGCGGCAGTCTTTTTAGGTTTAAAATATTGTATTCCGACGATATAATTTGTATACTGAGATTGGTTTTAGATTATTTGAGGTTTGGAAGGTGGATTATGCTGAAAATTTTTTACGGAGATATGAAAGAGTCTATTTATAATACGGCATCTTATTTTAAGTATGATTACGAAGATGATTGGATAGTGGACCCGTTTGTAAAAGAGATGATTTATGATGTAGATAAGTCGGTTGTTTTAGACAGTGGAGTAATAGACAGCCCCGTATTAGGCAAAATACCTCCAACAGGCTTATCAGGAGGAGTGAAAACACTAATCTTGGTTAAATTTGAAAAAGATAAGATATTTAATGCATCTACCTGTGGTGATAATTGTGCCAAATGGTTTTTAAAGATTGCAGAGAAAGAAGACAGGACGATCAATCTGCATCATTTGATGGACTTCGGTAAAGAAGGATTTGATATATTGATATTGAACACAAACCAAATAGTACATACAAAAATGGAACTTGTAAGTATAGTAGGCGAATTTGTATAGAAAAGATAAACCTTTCAAGGGGGCTTACGCCCCCTTATTTAGTTATACTTATAGAATCCTTCCCCTGCATTCACTCCGGTTTTGCCTTCGGAAATATACTTTTCAAGGATTGCTTTTATCTTGCCCTGTACGGTAGTCGGGTCTTTTGAGAGCGGATTGTTTGATACAATATTAAGGGCTGTGTTCAGGCCTACAATATCAAGGATTTGGAACGGACCGTATGGTGAGCCTGTACCGAGTCGCCATGTGAGGTCGATGGTAGCAGGGTCTGCCACCTCATTTGCAAGCAACATTTGACCTGCATTAAGGAAAGGTATGAGCATTGAGTTCAGTATATATCCCGGCTGTTCCTTCATAAGACGAAGCGGAATCATCTTGATATCTGAAGAAAACTTGGCTACAGCCTCATAAGCATCCTTTGATGTGGTGCTGTGTCCCATGATTTCGGCGGTATTGCTGATCCAGATATTATTTGCAAAGTGAATTGCAAGATATTGTTGCGGCCTGCTCAGATATTCACGGAATTGACTTGGAACCATACTTGAAGAGTTGGTCGCAACTATAGTCTTTGCTTCAAGATGTGGATCAAGAGACTTATAGAATGAAACCTTGGCTTCAGGATTTTCAGCCATACTCTCAATTATAAGATCGGTATCCTTACAAGCTTCTTCAAGGCTTGTAGTAAGTTTTATCTCTTTGTAAGCCTTATCGACAGCTTCCAAAAGTTTGTCTATATCCGCTTCGGTAACTTTAGAGGAATCTGTGATTAAACCTCTTGGAAATACCTTTCCCGTGCCGAGCTCTTTCTTTGCCGCATTAAGTGTTGTCTTATAGATATTATATAATCTGTCCAACTTCGGCTTTGTTCTTCCTATGGACTCTTCACTTCTAAGCCATATCTTTACGTCAAATCCGCAAAAAGCGGTCTGAAATGCTATCTGTGAGCCAAGTACACCGCCACCTGCAACTGTAATATTTTTCATATTGCCTCCTTATTGAAATAATAAATATCACCGTGATATTTAATTGTATAAGATTTATTATAACACCTAAAAAAATAAAATAAAAAAAGATGCGTGTGGATTATTTAGATTAATATTGGTCATGTTTTTTTATATGGAATATATATAAAACTTAAAATGAATATAATTTCAACTGATTTCAAAATTATTATACAATATAAATAATCACTTACAATACTATATAGCAATGAGAACAAGAAACAAATGATAATATTCATGTGGATATTTGCATTATAAATACTAGATATAGGTACAGTATTGTATGGTATAACAATTATACAATTGACAGATTAAGAGATAATATATATAATATTAAATTGAGATTAATAAATATGTAATATATTGGTTTCAAAATATGAAGGGAGAGATATATGAATCTAAAGAAGTGTGAAAATGGACATTTTTATGATGCGGATACTTATTCAAGTTGTCCACATTGTGGGGTGTCAGGAGGACATGAAAACTTTACAGTTCCATTTTCTACGCCACCGGCTAATGTGGATGTAACAGTTGGCGGAAGCTTGGTAAGAGAAGAGGAGCAAAAGACAGTTGATATGAGTCAGCTTTCAATGTCTGATCTTGATGCTCCAAAGTCGGCACAAATTCAAAATGATGATGAAGTGAAGACTATTTCCATTTGGGGAAGAGATTTCGACTCGAAGGAAAGTTCACAAAATGTTGTGGAGGAACACACTGCTCCGGTAGTTGGGTGGTTAGTATGTGTTGAGGGTGCTAATGGACTAAAGGGACGTGACTTTAAACTGAAAGTTGGAAGAAATTTTATCGGAAGAGATAATGATATGGATGTTTGTCTAAAGAGTGAAAACAGTGTTTCAAGGCAACAACATGCAATAATTATTTATGAACCTAAGCAGAATATATTCCTTGCACAGCCGGGAAATACAAAGGAATTGACATACTTAAATGATGAGGTTGTTTTAGTACCTAAGGTGATGAAGAAATGATGTTCTTCAAGTAGGTAATGTGGCATTGATGTTGATTCCGTTTTGTGATGATGCATTTAAATGGGAACTGTAGAAGATAGGAGAAATATATTATGTACGATTCTTTGTTTGATATCGGTTATGATGGCGTTTCAAATGAATTTGGATTGGGATTTTGGGGTGGATTTTTAAAACCTTTGATTAGGGTAGGTATGAGAAATCCGGGCGATGTTAGTGCGGCTGGAAAGTTTATGCTGTTTATGTTAACAACTTTTACAAGTATCGTTTTTCTTGCTCTATTGTATTTTGTCGCTAGGCATGTTTTATATACTTTAGGCAAAAAGGCAGGTCAAGAAAATGGTTGGATGGCATTCGTTCCGGTAGCAAGAGCTATATATTTATGTAAGTTGGCTGATATGCCTATTGGATTTATTGTGCTGCAAAGTAAGACAATAATGATTTTAATATTCCTATTGCTATGGTTTACATTGTTAAATGCTTCTGCACTGATTACAGCTATAATAGTAGTTTTATATGTAATTGCTTTCATAGTTATAAGAATAATGACTCATATGAAACTTCAGGCTAGATTTGGATTTAATATTTTTGGAGCATTTTTACCTTATCCACTTGAGCTTGTCATAGAGGCGCTTATTGCATATTCAAACTTTGAAGATAAAAAGAATAGAGATGTAATGACATCAGTTGATGGTAATGAACTCAAAAAACAAGTTCTAAGCGAAGTAAAGGAAATTATAAGAAATAACAGTGTAAACAGTAGTTCATCTTCAGGCAGAGCGGTTCAAGGAGGAACAGTATCATTATCGCCTGATAAGTATGCCGGAAGAATTATAGGTGTATCCGGAAAATATGTTGGGGTTGTATTTGATATTAAGAACGGCGAGCAGTTTAAGTTTGGAAGATCTGCAGATAAGTCTAATATAGTATTTGATTCAACTGATGCAGATATTTCAAGAGAGCATTGCATAATTAGATATGCAAATGGAGCATATCAAGTAACAGATGTTTCTACAAATGGTACTTATCTGGAAGATGGAACAGCTATTGGTAGGGGTAATACAGTAAATTTGTCACCTGGAAGAGTTATTTTACTTGGAAAGCAAAAGAAGAATTCTTTCAGATTAGGATAGTTATAGGAGGGTAGTCGTGATAACCTATTATTTATATAGTAATGTGGGTGGACGCGACAACAATGAAGATTCTGTAGGCATGACAAAAGCAGGAGACAGCTTCTGCTTTGTTCTTGCCGACGGTCTTGGTGGTCACGGAAAAGGTGAGGTGGCGTCTAAATTGCGGTTGAACAAGTGATAGACGATTTTGTTACTGCAGGAAATGTCTCGCAGGAGTGTTTATCAAATTCATTACAGAGTGCACAGGATAAGATAATGCAAACACAAAAGCTGAATATTGAGTGTAGAGATATGAAGACAACATGTGTTGTATTACATGTTGGAGAAAATAGTATCCGGTGGGGACATGTAGGTGATTCAAGATTGTATTATTTTTATAAAAATAAACTTGTGTCAAGGACAAAAGATCACAGTGTTCCACAGATGTTGGTAGACGCCGGTAGATTAAAAGAAAAGCATATACGTAATCATCCTGACAGAAATAGACTTTTAAGGGTAATGGGTATCGAATGGGAAAGTCCCAAATTTGAACTCGGTGAACCTATAAATAAAGCGGTTGGTCAGGCTTTTTTGTTGTGTAGCGACGGATTTTGGGAACTTATTGATGAAAAACAGATGATGCATTGCCTAAAAAAGGCATCCTCTGCCAGAGAATGGATAGAGATGATGGAAGTAGTTGTTCTGAAAAAAGGTAGGAATACAAATATGGACAACTACTCCGCTATTGCTGTTTGGGTAGAATAGGAGCAGATAATGGCAGTTGTAAGGTGTAGTCAAGGACATTATTATGATGATGAAAAATTTTCAAGATGTCCGCATTGTGGAATATTTGCAGGTGTTGAAGAAAAAAAAGATAAGGGCATAGAAAAGAAAGGATTTTTTTCAGCGTTTACAAGACAAAAGGATGATTCAAAAACAGTTGCAAGACAAGAAAATAAAAATGCAGGTAATATAAAACATTTTGAAGATACAGTTACAGTAAGTATGGAAAGTATTCAAAGTGCACCGAAAAAAAAACCTTCAGATGACGGGAAAACAATAGGTATGTTTTCAGCTGCAATGGGAAACGACTATGTTACAGGTTGGCTGGTATGCATTGACGGTGTAGAAAAAGGAAGGGATTTTAGATTAAGACACGGATTTAACTGGATTGGTCGTGACTATGATATGGATGTTATACTACAAAGTGATATAGCAGTCAGTAGGCAAAAGCATTGTGCGGTTGTTTATGATGACAGGAGTAACAGCTTTTCTATTGTACCGAACGCAGGTAATGAACTGTATAAAAACGGCAATCCGATACATGAACCTGAATATATAAAAACAGGTGATGTAATACAAGTGGGAATGCAGAAGTATGAATTCATTGCATTTTGTAGAGAGGGCAGAGAATGGGAAAAAGAATAATATCTATATTTATATTTTTATGTATATTACTTGGAATAACATCAACAGCATTGGCGGATTCTGAAAGCCCAAGTATTGAACAAGTATATTTGAATATGCCTGATGTTACCATATATAGTTATGGTATTGATCAAGACAAAAATATAGAAGGCTTTTTGGATGGTGAGAAGCTTACTCTTGATAGCAATGTTGACTTCAGGAGCACAGGAGAAGGTGTTCAGTATTATGTTTTATTGGACATATCAGGTTCTATTCCTAAATCTTACTTTAAAAAAATGAAAGAATCTATATTGAATTTTTACACTACTTTATCAGCAAATGACAGATTTTCTCTGATGACATTTGGAGAGACTGTTCAAACGAGGGTGGATACGAAAGTATCAAATGATGAATTAAAGAGTGTGTTGGACACTATAAATAATAGAGACCAAGATACATTGCTATTTGATGCAATAAAAGTAGCTGTTGAAAAGGATGGACAAAATCCCGATTCCGGCCCACATAGAAGAGAAATTATAGTTTTGTCCGATGGTGAAGATTTTGCAATAGGGAAGGTGACTTCGTCAGAGGTATTAAGTCAGTTGCAGAGAGAATCTATTTCTCTTTATGCTCTTTGTATAAAGGATACAAAGAGAGAAAATATTGATGCATTTGGAGAAGTGGCAAGAAAATCAGGTGGAAACATAGAGGTGGTATCGCCTGAAGAAGTTGATACAGGTTTTAAGAATATAAAATCGAGAATAGATTCTGCAAGAGTGTTAAAGTTTTTGGCTGACAACAATAAGGTTACTAATGCATTGGCGAACGTAACAATACAAGTGGATGGGTCAAAAGCTTCCGATACAAGACAGGTTATGTCGATACTGTCACAACCTGACAATATCAGTCCAACTGTTTTGGAGGTAAAGCAGGAAAAAGGAAGAAATATAAAAGTAAAGTTTTCAGAGAAAATGTTGGGAACATCAGATCCGGCCAATTATTCTCTTGTTGCCAATAATAAGAAGACAATATTGTTTGCAGCAGTAAACAAAGTAGAAGATGAAGAAAATACATATATACTAACAACAGCCGAGAAGTTTGATGACGGAAAGTATAAATTGATATGTGGAGACGGTATTACAGATGATTCAAACGAAAAAAACAGGGTAGTTGACAGTACAGTTATAAGGTTACATAAGAGTGATTCCGATATAGGTATTTTTGCAATTGCACTGGCAATATTAGCGATACTTTTGGCTGTTGTAGGTTTGATTATTCTGATAGTATCAAAAAGTAAGAAGAAAGAAGAACAAAAGTCCGATAATGAAGATACTGAATACGTAGAGAAGCATTATTCGGTAGATATGCCTGATGGAGAGATGCATAATCAAAAATATCATATTAAGCTTGAACATGTGGATACTAAAGACTTCAGTCTTTTAATATCAGTCAAAGGGATGAAAACTAAAAAGACTGATTTTAAGATTGTTAAAAGCTTTATAGTCGGAAGATCAAGTATGAATGAACTGTATTTTGATGATGAAGAGATGTCCAGGCAGCACTTTGTTTTGGAATGGGATGGAGAAAATATGTATATTTCCGACCTTCATTCTACAAATGGAACGGCTGTAAATGGTGTAAGAATTCAGGGGAAAAGAAAGCTTGAGTACGGAGATGAAATTTCTGCAGGTATGGAGAGGATGATTATTCAGTTTTAACGGTGTGAATGATGCAAAAAGATATGTGTCCCAATTGTTTTGGGAATAATTATGTTTTTGAAAGCAAATATATGAGCGGGAGATGCCTAAGCTGTGGTTATAGGCCACAAGTAGGAAAGTTTTCTGATAGAGCGTTGCTTCCAAAGGTCACATTAAATAATGGAAAATATATTTTAGGCAGAGTGCTTGGAGAAGGTGGTTTTGGAATTACATATAAAGCGGTAGATTTAATTAACGGTAGTATATGTTGTATAAAAGAATACGTACCGTATACTGATTCTGAAAGAAAAAAAGGCTCAAAAATGTTGACTCATAAAAAAAATAAATTGATTGAGTTTAATGACGGACTGGAGAAATTTCAGAGAGAGATGAGTGCATTGAATGTACTACGAGGAATAGAAGGAGTTGTGCAGTTTAAAGACCAATTTTCTGAAAATGGTACTTTATATTATGTTATGGAGTATCTGGAAGGATGGAATCTTACTCGCTTTATAAAGACTATTAAACCGCCATTTGCTAATATTACTGAGATTATTTAAAAGTGGCAAAAATTCTTATGGTGATGCATGAAAAAGATCATCCTATATATCATAGAGATATAAGCCCGGAAAATATATATATATCAGACAATAAAGTGTATTTGATTGATTTTGGTAATGCAAAAGTTATTATCTTTGATAGTGATAGAAGAGATACCAGGTTAATTTTCAAGCCGGGATTTGGTGCTCCGGAACAAGCTGTGTTTGATGCTCCACAGGGAGCATATACAGATGTATATGGTCTTGCCAGCAGCTATTATTATGCGTTGACAGGAATAAGGATTCCGTCTGCTATAGATAGAATTAACGGTGCAGTATATACTCCTTTGAAAAATGTAATTAATTGCCCGGAAGAAATTTCCGATGCTGTAGATAAGGCTCTAATCATGAATATAAACGAGAGAACAGGAAGTGCCAGAGAGTTTGTTGAAGGTATTTGTAGTGCAGATAGGCTTGAGATTATACCTAAATTTAGTGTTGTAGTCGGAACCAATATTGTAATGAGTGGAGACATTGCATTAGATAAAGAGATAGCCGTTGGAAGAGAGGATAGTGACATAATAATAGATTATGGGGAGATAAGTAAAAATCATCTGACAATATATTATGATAGTCATGAAAAGAACTTTACAGTAGTAGATAAGTCAACAAACGGTACATTTATTGATGGTATCAGAATGGAAAAAGGATGGTCTTATACAGTGTATCCGTCAACTACATTGGTGCTTGGGAACGATGTTTGCCGTATTTGCTTAGATGCTAAGTATCTATTAAAGTGATAAGAGAGGGCTAAAAGTGAATTATATAAAAAAAGATAATTTGACAAATGGGTCAGTTGAGGTAGGAATGACAACGGTGATAGGGGATAGAGAGTACCAACAAGACTATTTATATTTCTCTCAAGATGATAGGGTAACACTGGCAGCGGTCTGCGATGGAATGGGTGGCTTGGACGGAGGTGAGAAAGCCAGCTATACAGCCGCAAATATATTGGGTAGTGCATTTGAAAACAGAAGCAGTGATATTGATTATGTCAGTTTTTTAAAAGATACTGCATATAAAATGAATGAAAAGGTTAAGATGCTTGTAGATTCTGAGGGTAGCCCCATACACGCCGGTTCAACAGTTGTTACAGTAATTATAAAGGATGATTTATTATATATGATGTCAATAGGTGACAGTCATATTTATATTCTCAGAGATAATAAATTAGTGCAGTTGAACAAAGAACACAATTATTATGAACAATTGATGAGTCAGCTAAGAGCAGGTGAGGTTACTAAGGAATTTGTTGAGAAGGAAAAGGCAACTACAAGAGTGGATGCCTTAACAAGTTTTATCGGTATACAGAATTTAAACCTTATAGACCTTCCAACAAATCCTATAAAGTTGGAAGTGGGAGATATTATAATCTTATGCAGTGACGGATTGTATAAAAATCTGAGTGACGAACAGATACAGGTAATAGCTGAAGATAATGATATAAATATGCAACTTACATCAGACAGGTTAATTGAGAGATCCAGAGTATTAAAAAAAGAAAGTAAGCAGGATAATACATCTGTGCTTGTTTTAAAGTACAAGGGATATTAGGTTAGGGGGATAGTTTTATGCGGTGTCTAAATTGTATGAAAACATACGATGATGAATATGGTGTGTGTCCACATTGTGGTTATATTTCATCAGGAAAGGCAAAAGAATTATATCAATTGCCGCCGGGTATTGTACTTAATAACAGGTATTTGATAGGTACGGCATTGGGTGTTGGAGGATTTGGTATTACATATGTTGCCTGGGACCAAAAACTTGAGCAGAAAGTAGCGATCAAGGAATTTTATCCAAGTGCCGGAGGAATTGTAAATCGTAGTCCCGGAAGCGCAAATGTCATTATATATTCAGGAGATAGGGCTATAGAGTTTGAAAAGGGAAAACAGAGGTTCTTGACAGAAGCGAGAAGTATGGCAAGATTCAGCGGACACCCCAATATAGTACATGTTTATGAATATTTGAGCAAAATAATACTGCTTATATTGCAATGGAGTTTTTGGAAGGAAAGTCCTATAAGGAATATTTAAAAGAAAGTGACGGCCCTATTGATTGTAATATTGCAAAAAATGTTACGTTGGCGGTACTTGATGCTCTAAAAGAAATACACAAGGCAGGTATTATACATAGAGATATAAGTCCTGATAATGTATTTATAAGTCCTGAAGGTGTAATAAAAGTTATTGATTTCGGTGCTGCAAGATTCTCTACCGGAGAAGAAGAAAAAACCATGTCAATTATTCTAAAGCCCGGATATGCACCACCGGAACAATATAGGACCAGAAGTAGCCAAGGACCATGGACTGATGTGTATGCAGTTGGTGCAATGTTTTATAGAGCTGTTACGGGAATAATGCCGGATGAGTCTGTAAATAGAATGGTAGAAGATAAGGTATTACCACCGGAACAGTTAAATAAAAATGTTAGCAGTGATCTGAGCAATATTATAATGACTGCTATGGCACTTGATAAATCTTTGAGATTTAAGAATGTAGAGCAATTTGAAGAGGCTCTGTTAAAGGGAGAATATACAGATACTCCGGACAAGGTTTTGAGTAGAAGAAAGAAGATTAGAAATATAATTGTTGCATTATCAGCAGCTATATTTATCATTATGATTTCAGTTGTATTCTCGATTTATAAGAATAAAACTCATAGATTTGCTCTAAAAGCAGGCACTGAAATAGAAGTATGGTTACCGCCTTCGGATAATATAACAGATAAGGCATCAGATGATTCAAAAAAATCAGATTTTGATGAGCTTATATCCGGTTTTAAAAAGGACTATGATTCTGTAGATGTTAAATTAAAAACGTTTGAAACAGATGAAGAATATAAAAGTGCATTGGAGTCAGCATTGGAGTCAGGTGGTAAGGATGTACCAACTGTGTTTGACAGTACATATTTAGATGCGGATAAGTTTAAAAATAGTTTTGATAAACTTGATACAACCTATAATTTTATAGAAATTGATAAGAGTAATAATATAATGGAATATTATAAAGGGTTTGAAGATACAAAACAGATACCTTTTAAGTGTGCAGTATCCGCTTATTTATAAAAAAATGAAAAAAATATGGTGGTACAGAGTCTGAAAATACTGATGCTAAATCAGATTATGATTTAGATACGGTTATAGCATCAAATGATTATGCAATAAATCCTAATGTAAGAATAGGTAAAGATTTAACTGTATCATCTACAAAAACTATAGAAGATTTTTATAGTGGGGGATGCATGTATTATATATCAGATACTTCAGACTACAAGGAAGTACAGACACGGATGGCTGGTAAGTATTCTGTTAAGGTTGTAAAGGATGAAAGACTAAAACCAAGATTTACTAATTTGGTAAGTATTAATAATCATGTAAGCGAGAATCAAAAGAAAGCCGGTGAGGTATTGGTGTATTTTCTTATGAAGGAAAAGGCACAGCAAGTACTGAATATTAAAAACAACGATGGAGTTCCGGTTAATTCAGAGATACTTAATGAATATTATTTGAATACATACGTTGAGCTAAAAGATATTGGAGATCTAAAGCAATGATAATATGTTTAAACTGTATGGAAGAAGTGGGAGATTCTCAAGAGATATGTCCATTTTGCCAGAGCAATATAAAAGAAAGTTTATTACAACAATATAACGAAATCAAACCCGGAGAAATTTTGAAAAATAGGTATATTGTTGGAAGGGTCTTAAACAGAGAGAAATCACAAATACGATATATCGGTAAAGATATACTTCTAAAGAGAATAGTACAGATTGTAGAATATTTTCCGGAGGAGTATTTGGATAGAGCAGGTTCCTTTGAATTGACTTTTAAAAGTGGTGTAAATGTCAAGGAATATAATAGGATAGAAAAAGAATTCTATGAATATTATAGAGATATTATGTTGCTTTATAAAGAAAGAGAGGTATTAGATGTATATAGCTGTTTTATGTATAATAATACATATTATGCAATAGAACAGTACATAAAAAGTAAATCATATGAGTCTTATATAGACAAAGATAAACCGCTTGGTGCAGTTGCAGCATTAGATTTATTCGGTAAGGCTATGCGTTCTATATTAAAGATTCATGATGTCGGACTGTACCATGGAAATGTAAAAGCAAGCAGCTTTATATTCGGTGCGACTGCAGATGATGTAATAGCAAAAGATTTCTACCCAAGAATGAATCTAAATACAGCTGAATACCAAAGAGAAGATAGGAGAGCTTTAGCAACATTATTTGCATGCTTAGTACTTGGAAATACGAGCGTAATGGAGGTAGATGTCAGACGGCTACTAAATAGTGATAAAACGGGGTTGTCCGGGAAAATAAGAAATGAAATTCTTTTATTGTTGGATGAAGATTTATCAGTTAAATCTTTAGATAAAGTCTTTAAAGATATTTTTGATGATTCAAGAACAATCAATCAAAAGGATGATTCAAAGACCAGAAAAATCACTCCTAAGCCTTCAAGAGAGATTAGAGGTAGACAGGATGATAAGTCAGTAAATAAAGTCAAAAGACGTTTGTTATTTGTATTGATATTAGTTATTGCAGCAGGTGTTATGGGGGGTGCCGGATACTTTATAGGAAAGAGATTGGTAAATTCAAATAAGTCAAAACAGAATAATGTTGGTATCTTTGAACCCGAGAAAGGACAAGGGAAAAAACACACACGAAGTGATGTGGATGGTCCAAATCCAAAGTATAATGGAGAATAAATTATTATGAAAAGACTATGTATGGGATGTATGCAGGAGTATGATGAAAAATATGATATTTGCCCATTTTGTGGATATGCATATGGTACACCACCAAAAGAAGCCTATCATATGACTCCGGGTACAGTCTTAAATGAAAAATATATTATAGGTAAAGTCCTGGGATTTGGCGGTTTTGGAATTACATATATTGCTTTTGATAAAATTTTGGAGCAAAAAGTAGCCATTAAAGAATATATGCCGGGTGAGTTTTCTACCAGAATGCCTGAACAAAAAACAGTGACTGTGTTTTCAGGAGAGAGAGAAGAACAATTTAGAGAAGGTCTCATGAAGATAGAGCTTGAGGCTAAGAAGCTGAGTAAGTTCAGCTCTGTACCGAATATAGTACATATATTTGATTGTTTTCAGGCTAATAATACAGTGTATATAGTTATGGAGTATCTGGATGGAGAAACTCTTAAGGAAAAAATAGCTAGAGAAGGTAAAATGCCGGTTCAAGATGCTTTTGATATTGTTATGAAGGTCATATCAGCTATGAAAAAAGTACACAAAGAAGGTATCATTCATAGAGATATAGCACCGGATAATATCTTTATCTTGAAACGGTGATATTAAGGTTATTGACTTTGGAGCTGCAAGATATGCGACAACGAAGCACTCAAAAAGTTTGTCGGTCATTATAAAACCCGGATATGCACCTGAGGAACAGTATAGGAGCAGGGGTGACCAAGGTCCACATACAGATGTATATGCACTGGCTGCCACATTCTATAAAATGATCACAGGTATTACTCCTGAAGATGCGATGGAGAGAAGTGTAAGGGATATGCTTAAAAAACCGTCAAAACTTGGTATAGAGATTTCCAAGCCGATGGAAACAGCAATAATGAATGCACTTATGGTAAATATTGCGGATAGAACTCCTACAATGGATGAGTTTGAAAAAGAACTTAATGATGCTGAAGTTAAGGAAAGAAAAAAAACAGCAGCAAAGGATACTTCAGGAAAAATACCGTTGTCTGTAAAGATAGGAATAGGAGTGGGTGTAGCAATAATAGCTATATCTACAATAACAGTATTCTCTATGAGTTTTGCACCGAAACTTGTGGCGGAATCAATTTTTGGGGAGAAGGAGATACCGGTTCCGAATTTGGTAAATCAAAGTATTACAGATGTTAGAAAGAATAACAATGATATTAAGATTGTAGAAGATGAGGATTATAGTGACAATGTTTTATTGGGAAGGATTATAACACAAGACCCGGCAGCAGGAACGACTGTAAGTAAAGGTACAAAAGTTAGAGTTAAAGTAAGTGTAGGTAAAGAACCTAAGATTATCCCCAATGTAGTCGGTATGCGTATAGATGAAGCACAAAAAGCTTTAAGCGGATTGTATAAGTCGTTAGTTGCAAAAGAAGCAACCGGTGATATGTCATTATACCCACCGGGAGTTGTGGTGTCACAGTCAATAGAAGCATATAGCGGTACAGTTATTCCGGGAGAAGGTGAAAGTATGGTATTGTTCTATAATAATAACGGATTTGATTTAGATAATTATACAGAGAGTGACACTGATACACCGATACCCGGTGAAGATGGTATAAAAAATCAGATGTTTTCAGAAATTCAAAAAAGTTATTATGATAATAATTCTGTCTTCTTATCGCCTGAATATGTGATAAAGGATGGCGATAAATACGTACTTTCAAGTGATGAAAAGAAGGAAATACAGGTAGAAGGGAGTGTTGATAAGGGTAGAATATTTGCTATAGATACTGAGAATGGTGAGAATATTGATAAATTATTACATGTATATGTATATGATGGAGTCAAACCGTTTAAGTTGGAAGTTTATAGAGGAAGTAATTTTACAGATATACAAAATAAGCTTAGTTCATATGGTATTAATGTAGATATTCAATACGCTTATGATCCAAGTGTAGATAAAGATAGTGCTATAGAGCTTAAGAATGCAGGTGGCGATGTATTGGAACAAGGTGCTTTGCTCCATGAGGGAGATAGTGTTACATTGATAGTGAATACAGGAGTAGCTCCACAGGACAATAGTAAAACAAATACTTCACAGCCAAGTAAGAGTGATAATAGCAGTAATAAGCCAAGTCAGAATATTACTGAAACTACAAGACAGAAAACTGAAACGGCAGCTGAAACTAAGCCTACAAAATCGATACAGGCTCAACATACGGAAACAACTAAAGCTAAAGAAACGGAAACTAAGCCGAAGCAGACACAGCAGGATACTGAAGCACCAAAGGTCGATCCTACAAGAGAGCAGACACCACAAACAACTATGGCTCCGGAAGTAGTAGATGAATTTATTAACGATTAGTAATATACTTATTAGGAGGTGAAAATTGAAAAGACTGTGCATGGGGTGTATGCATGAATATGATGCAAAATATGATGTTTGTCCGTTTTGTGGTTATGTTTATGGTACTCCTCCAAAAGAAGCCTATCATATGACTCCGGGTACCATACTGAATAATAAATATATTATTGGTAAGGTGCTGGGGTTTGGTGGGTTTGGAATAACATATATTGCTTATGACAAGATACTTGAACAAAGGGTTGCTATTAAGGAGTATATGCCGGGCGAGTTCTCTACAAGAATGCCTGAACAGAGCACTGTGACTGTATTTTCAGGTGAAAGAGAGGAACAGTTTAGAGAAGGTCTAAAGAAAATAGAAGAGGAAGCAAAAAGACTTAGCAAGTTCAGTTCAGTTCCTAATATAGTACATATTTTTGATTGCTTTCAGGCTAATAATACAGTGTACATAGTTATGGAATACTTGGATGGCGAGTCTCTAAAAGATAAACTTAGTAGAGATGGGAGGATGCCGGTTCAAGATGCTTATGATATTGTTATAAAGTTATATCAGCTATGAAGATGGTGCATAAAGAGGGTATTATACATAGAGATATAGCGCCGGATAATATCTTCATTTTAAAAAATGGCGATATTAAGGTTATAGACTTTGGTGCTGCAAGGTATGCAACTACTAAACATTCAAAGAGTTTGTCTGTAATCATAAAACCGGGGTATGCACCGGAAGAGCAGTATAGGAGCAGAGGGGATCAAGGGCCTCATACTGATGTATATGCGCTGGCAGCTACATTCTATAAAATGATTACAGGGGTTACTCCTGAAGATGCTATGGAGAGAAGCGTCAAGGATATGCTTAAGCCTCCATCAAAAATGGGTGTAGACATTTCAAAGCCTATGGATGTAGCAATAATGAATGCACTTATGGTAAATATTGACGATAGAACTCCTACGATGGATGAGTTTGAAAAAGAGCTAAATGATGCAGATGTAAAAGAAAGAAAAAAGACTGCATCAAAGGATACATCAGGAAGTATGCCGTTGCCGATAAAGATAAGTATAGGAGTTGGTGCATCAATAGTATCAATAGCTCTACTGGCTGTGCTTACAATAAATGTAGCACCGAGGCTTGGAATAGATAAGATATTAGGAGCCACAGAGGTTACAGTTCCCAACATAGTTAATCAGGATTATGAAAGTATAAAGAATAACGATGATTTAAAGATTAAAATTTTTGATACAAAATTTAATGATGATTATATAAAGGGAAGGGTAATAGAGCAAGATCCGACCGGAGGTATGACAGTCCCTAAAGGTACAGAGATACATGTCTCTATAAGTGAGGGAGCAAGACCTATGCTCATTCCGAATGTTGTCGGTATGCGTGTAGATGAAGCAAAGAATATTGCCGGGAAACTATATAAGAATGTAATTTGTGAGCCGTCAGAAGATGATATGTCATCTGTTGCACCGGGAGCTGTAGTATCTCAATCACAGCAGCCATATAGTGATACTATAAAGACAGGGTATGGTGATAGTATAACATTAAAATACAATGCTAACGGTTTTGATGCTGGTACATATACTGCAAGTGAGACAGCTACTGTTGTTCCAAGTAGTATAGATATAAATTCTAAGATTCTTTCAAATATACAGAATGATTTTTATAATAGTAATTCTGTATATTTATCACCGGTATATATACTTAAGGATATTCAAAAAAATAAATATATACGTGTAGATGAATACAATCAGGAAGAACAGGATTATTTAGAGGTAAATGTTAATGTACCTAATGATATATCTGTTGGTAGTATAGTTGCAGAAGATACTGATGAGAATGCCAATAATAGGGATAAGTTACTTCATGTATATGTATATGATGGAGTAAAACCGTTTGAAGCTGAAAATTATAAGGGAAAAAGTTTGGAAGAGATACAAAATCTTTTAACATCAGCAGGAATAAATGTTTCAACGCAGTATGAATTTTCGTCAGAGGTAAACGTTAATTGCATAATAAGAACAATGGATGCAGGAGGAGGTGAGTTGGCAGCAGGAAGCGTTTTGCACAGTGGCAACAGTATTACATTAATAGTGAATAATGGAGATGATCCACATAAATCTGTAACTGAGACCAAAAAACAGGAGACAAAACAGGTACCGGAAACTACAAAGGCAAAGGTAGAAACTTCGGTAGTACCGGAAACTACAAAGGCTAAAGAAACACAGACACAGAAAGCTCCTGAGACAGAGAATACAGCTCCGCCTGAAACTACAACAGCACGTGAGACAGTTCCGCCGGCAACGCAGAATGTACAGCCTGACGTTGTAAAACCTAGGCGTATAGAGAGAAATACAGAGCCTGATGAAAACGGTGAAAGTGGATTAAATTCAGACGAAGAAGGAGGTGGAAAAAAGAAAAAAAAGAAGAAAAAGGATAATAAGAATAGGGAAAGATTGAGTTTTGATGAACTGCCTGAGGATATTCAGGATAAGATCAATGATGGAGTAAGTATAAAGTATCAAAGAGAGTCAAGTTATATAGATGAAAATGGAGAACGCAAGACAATAACATATTATTATGATAGTGATGAGGATTAGTAGCTATCTAAAAATAGAAAGGAAGTAATTTTTATGAAAAGAAAGATTTTTGTTGCAGTTTCAGCTATTGTATTAGCTGCGGTTGGTAGTTTTAGTGCATATGCGGCAGGTTGGGAGAAGGATAATGTAGGGTGGTATTATTCATATTCTGATAAATCATATGCTAAGTCAGGTATTCGTAATATCAATGGAGTAGATTATTGCTTTAATGATGCAGGCTACATGGTTACTGGTTGGCAGTATACCAACTATAATAGTATGGGGTGGTTTTACTTTGAACCGGATGGTTCAAAGAAAATAGGATGGCTCAATGATAACGGAAAGTGGTATTATCTGGACCCGAATGAGGGCGGTAAAATGCACATTCATTGGTTGGACATCGGTTCAAAGAGGTATTATATGCGAGAGGACGGCTCTATGGTAACAGGAAAGTTTGAACTTGGAGCTGACTATTTAGATAATAAGCTGACATATTATGCGGATCCTACAAGTGGAGAACTTTACAGGAATAAAAAGAGACAGGAGAAAAGAAAGGATGGTTCGGTAGTCGATATGAGATATGATGATACGGGAGTTATAACATATAGAACTGCTGAAACTATAGCAAAGGCAAAGCAAACCGGTAATTCGGATGATGAGTGGGTAACAAGTCTTAGTAACTACGAGCGAAATGATATCAAAGAAAGAGAAAAAGAGCAGGAAGAGGCAAACCGTAGCGATTACTAAACATATTGTATGTAGAAAGGGGGCAAATGACAGCCCCCTTTCATAATATTTTGATAGCAAAAGTAAATGTGTGGTTTATTAAAAAAAATATTGATAGTTTTTTAACTTTCTTTTATAATATCAGAGTAATTTTGAGAGTTTCAAGGAGGAAATGGATGGGTAAGCAACCAACAAATAAGAACAAGGGCAATGTAGTGGGGCTCTTTTTGATGGTATTGGCTGCTGTTATTACTATTATAATAGCTTTCCCTGTTACTGACGGTGTAAGAAAGTACATAAAAGACAATACAAAGTATATTGCAGGTACATATTCAGTCGCAGATAAGGGTTTTGGCGGCAATGTAAGAGCCACAGTGGTAGTGGGAGACAACGGAATTGAAATATTTCATTTGAAGGAAAAAGTGAGACTCCGGATATAGGTGGAGCCGCTATACAAAAGCTGAATGAGCAGATGAAGGCAAATTTAGATACCGAGTTTGATTCTGTCAGCGGTGCGACTGTTACATCAAGCGGATTAAAGCATGCACTGAAGAAAGCTTTGCTGAAAGCTCAAGGCAAAGAGGTAAAGGGTGAAAGAAAACCGCAGTCGGCAGATATTGTAGTAATAGGTGCCGGAGGTGCGGGAATGAGTGCTGCAATAGAGGCTGCACAAAACGGCGCTACAAATGTGGTTATATTGGAGAAAATGCCTATTACAGGCGGTAATACCGTAAGAGCTACAGGCGGATTGAACGCTTCAGAGACTCAGTATCAGAAGAGAGACGGTATAGAAGACAGTAATGAACTTTTCTATCAGGATACTATGAAGGGCGGAAAGAATCTGAACGACCCTGAACTTGTAAGGACTTTAGTGGAAAATTCAGCAGCTGCTGTAGATTGGGTTAATTCAATAGGCGGCGACCTTTCCGTAGTGGGACAGTTCGGCGGTGCAAGTGTAAAGAGAATACACAGACCGAGTGATACATCAGCTGTAGGACCTATGCTTGTAAAGACACTTAATGCAAAACTTGATGAACTGGGTGTACCTGTTTTGTTGGAGACTAAGGCAACCAAAATCTTTGCAGATAAGGACGGCAAGATAACAGGTGTAGAGGCGGAAGATGAGAACGGAGTCTTCGTTATAAATACAAAGGCGGTAGTGCTTGCTACAGGAGGTTTCGGTGCAAATCCTCAGATGGTTGCAAAGTATGCACCACAGCTTGAAGGCTTTATTACCACCAATCATGTAGGTGCAACAGGTGACGGTATTGAAATGGCAACTGAGCTTGGAGCGGGACTTAAAGATATTGAACAGATTCAGACACATCCGACTGTAAATCCTGACACTGCAACTATGTACACTGAGGGTGTGCGAGGTAACGGTGCAATTCTTGTAAACGATGACGGAAAGCGTTTTGTCAATGAGCTTGACACAAGAGATGTTGTTTCTGCAGCTATCATGGCTCAGCCAAACGGTGAGAGCTGGCTTGTATTTGATACGGCTGTCAGAGAATCACTTTCCGCTATAGAAAAGTATATCAATGAGGGAATCATTGTAGAGGCAAACAGCATTGAAGATCTGGCTCAAAAGACAGGTGTTAATGAAGCTAATCTTGTAGCTACTATGCAGGAGTATGCGGCAATGCAGGCAGTAGGTAAGGACAGTGAGTTCGGCAGAAAGAGTATGGAAGTGCCTCTAACCAAGCCGCCGTATTTGCAGGTAAGGCAAAGCCAGCTGTACATCACACTATGGGCGGTGTAAAGATAAATAAGGAAACTCAGGTACTTAAGGAAGACGGAAGTGTTATTCCGGGATTCTTTGCGGCAGGTGAGGTCGTAGGTGGAGTACATGGTGCCAACAGACTTGGCGGAAATGCTGTTACAGACATCGTAGTATTCGGCAGAATCGCAGGTGACAGTGCAAACAAGTATGTGCTTGACAACGGTGGAAACACTGAGAGAACTATCACGGCACAGGGTGAAGATGCAAACTTTGTAGCTAAGGATATAAAGACCAAGCTTAAGGACGGATCATATAAGGGCAGCGCGAAGGGCTTCGGCGGTGATATAGAAGTTACCTTCACAGTCAAAAAAGGTATAGTAAACGACCTGGAGATTTCAGGTCCTAAGGAGACAACCGAAATAGGCGGTAAAGCTATCAACAAGATCAAAAAAGGTATGCAAAAGAGCGGTAAGTTTGAAGTTGACAATGTTTCAGGCGCATCCGTAACATCTAAAGGAATTACAGATGCTATAAACAATGCCAAGCTACAGTAAATAAATATAAGTCGATATCCGAAAGGGTATCGGCTTTTTCTTTACTATAAACATAAAAATTTATAAAAAATAATAGAAAAAAAAACGGCTTTATGCTAGTATTTATGTATTAGAATAGATTTTACACCGAATTATATTTAGGGGGACGAATGCTGATTACTAGAGAAATGGACTATGCAGTAAGAGTGGTAAGAGCGTTAAAAGACGGCACAAAGGTTTCCGCATCTGAGGTTGCAAAGAAAGAGCATTTACCACAGGCCATTACATATAAGGTATTGAACAGTTTGCTGAAGTCAAAACTTATAGGGAGTATGAGAGGAGTCAACGGAGGCTACTACTTAAAATGTGATTTAACCAATACAACACTGTATGACATATGTATTGCATTGGGTGAAGATATGAGTATAACTGAATGTGTTAGAGAAGGATATGACTGTATTAACAACAGATGTGGTGAATGTATTTTGAACAAGGAATTTAACAGGATACAAAGTTCACTTAACAGAGAATTACAGATGACTACTTTGGATAAACTGTTATAGGTTTATCCTTTTTTTATTTATATATGTATGCCATTTTTTTACAAAGTAGATAAATTAATATCATTAAAAAAATTTTCATATAGAAAACTTATATATACAGAAAAAAATTTAAGATAAATATAATAAAATATTGACAATATATATAGATAGAACTATACTTTATTCAGTATAAATTTATATTTTTACTGTATACGGAGGGAATTGATGTTTATAAAACGTGGTGTAGTGTTTGTATTAAGCATTTTTTTGAGCATATCCATAACCGGATGTATAAATTATTATTCTCAGTCAAATGATAATTACTCGGGGACAAGACGTTTTGGAGAGCCTAATAAAGAGGATGAAGATAGTTTCAGAGAAGAAACATCAAAAGAGTATGACTTTCTGGATTTTGATATAAATATTCTAGATAATTATTATAAATATGATTGTAATAGAGACGATGTCTATTATGTAGACGGTGTCGGTATTGACGAAGACGAGATGAATCTTTATGTAGGAGTTTTGATGTATGCTGATGAATATTGGGGATCTATTTATGACGGATATAGTAAACCGATACTTGTAGTTTATAACGGTGCTATAAATTTATCATTTGATGGAAAAAATGATACGCATAATGGAAACTTTTATAGCAGTGGTATAGTGTTTATTGATGTAAATCAAATGAATGAAATAGCACCTACTGCCGCCGGAAAGGCCTATATTCTTTCACATGAAGTTGGACATCATATGCAAAATTTAATGACTACTTTAGATATGGTTAAGCAGAATGAGATGAAGTTGATAGCTGAAGGCAATGTGGCAGGTGCAAACAAGCTTCAGGTTTATTTGGAGTTACAGGCAGATTATTTTGCAGGTTCATTGGCGAGTTATTTAGAGAAGGAAGATATGTATAGTTTTGACGATTTAGTTGAGGCAATGACGGTTTCTAATAGTATAGGCGATGATGTGATTTTGGGTGATGCGTATAGTGTAGAGGAGTCTGACCACGGTACATCACAACAAAGGAAGAAATGGTTTTTGAGAGGATATTCGGATAAAGAATATAGATATTTCAATATATTTGAGTTCGATGATGATGATTTAGATTGATAAATATTCTATTAGAGTATATATTAAAATTGCGTTGATATATTGTAAAAATTAAAAAAATTATTTTTCTGGTTTTTATCAAAAAGATAGAGGAAATAATTTGAAATTTTTATGATACATAGATAGATATATTGAATATAAGTTAAAAAGTAATAATATAAATATGTACGTACATGAAGTGGTTAATAAAATTACTTTTTCCTATTTAATATTTTTTTATGAAGTGGAGAAATATGAGACATATATCGCGTTTAATTATACGACATTAGAACAACTAAACGCGTGAGAATGAGGTAGATGCATGAATAAATTAGATAACAAAAAGTATTTTTGGTATTGTTGTTACAATTATTGCACTTTTTTATATTTCTTATACTCATTATTATTTTTACTTTTTAGGTATTTCGATAGATGCTGAAGTTAGTGATAATGCATATAAAAACAACCTTTAGCAAAGAAGTAGAATCTATAGTTGATGAAAAATGAGCATATAACATTTAATGAAGAAAGTGGTATTTTTATATGTTAATAATGAAATAATTGTTGTAGCAAAAGTAGACACTAAAATAGGTGATATAAAAAAATCTTGCAATAGAGCAAGGTGCCAATATAGATGATACCATGGAAGATATTGGAGTTTATAGGTTTATTTATAGTGAACCTATATCATATGAGAAGTTAAGTGTAAAGATAGAAGGGCTTAGACAAAATGCATTAGTTGATGATGCTTATTATAACGTTGTTTCGTTATATGATTCAGATGTTGTAGATGGCGCAAGTTTTGAATCCCGCGATCCGGTATATCCAAATGATTCTTGGGGATGTGACATTTGGAACTCTTCTGTACCAAGAGGAAATAACTGGGGAATGGAAGCTATTGATGCGCCGGGGGCTTGGGGATACTTGAATGAATTAAATACAGTTAATATAGGTTTAATAGATACTATGCCAAATACCCTACATCCTGATCTTAAAAATATGTTTGAAAATACAAGTAATATTTTTATTGATAAGGATACAGGCTTGACAAGTATTAATTCTTTAAATGTTGCATATGGAGAACACGGAAATCATGTATCCGGAATTATGAATGCTGATTGGAATAACACTATAGGAGTTTCAGGTGTTATGGGTGGAAAAAGGTAAGTTATATTATAGTCATGCATATTATGTTAAAAATGGAAATATATATGATGGTTATAATGATCAGTACACATATTTTCGTTCTCTAAAAACACTTATTGATCAAGATGTTCAAGTTGTAAATATAAGTCAAAATACAAGTAGGTTAATAGGATTTGCAGCAAGTCATGGAAATAACAATGCGATTAATTACTTGACCCTACAGGCAGACTTTGTAGATAAATCTCTATCAAGATTGATTTCTAAAAAGAGAAACTGATGGTAAGAGAGATTTTGTTATTTGTGTTGCAGCAGGTAATAGTAATAATACATATTACTATAAAGATGATGAGGAAACTTATGGATATCGTGATAAAAAGACATTTTTTTGAATCTATAAAAAGTATTTTTTTGGTTGGCATGGAGAGATAGGCAATTCTCTGGCAAAATATAATAATTTTTTTAAATCTTATGAGTTCGGAAGATGTAAAAAATCGCATCATTGTTGTTGGATCAATTGGTATTGATAATAAAAAATCATCTTTTACGAATACTGTTTATAAATATTCAGATTTCTCAAATGTTGGAGACAGGGTGGATATAGTAGCACCAGGGGAGAATATATATAGTTGTGGAATTGATGGATATTACACGAGTAGTGGAACTTCAATGTCAGCTCCGCATGTCTCTGGTGTAGCCGGGTTAATTTTTGCTTGTGACCTTAATCTCAGTGGTCCGGATGTTAAGAATATTCTGCTTGAATCTACAAGTGATATTTTTTATTACAATGGTGGTCATAGTGGATTGGTAAATGCAAAAATGGCTGTAGTTAATGCTCTCGTAGGCATGGGCAAGCTGGTTAAAAACAAAACTGTAGAAAAAGCACCAATTGCTTTTATTAATAATTCACAAAGAGCATTAGATTTATGTTTTGTTGTAGATACCACGGGGTCAATGGATGATGATATTGATAATGCAAAAGAAAATATGTCTGATATTCTAGATACTTTGGCACAGAAAACCTCGGACTATAGGGTTTCATTGATAGATTATCGTGACTATGCAAGTAGGACGGGATATGCTTACGACTACCCATATAAGATTCAGCTGTCTTTTACTAATGACAGTGAGCAAATAAAAAACTCAATATATAACCTTGATTTGGGTAATGGTGGTGATGATAAAGAAACAGTTTATTCTGCATTGATAGAGGCTTCGAGGTTAGATTGGAGAGAAGATGCTAAGAAAGTTATTATAATTTTGGGTGATGCTCCTCCGCTTGATCCGGAACCTGAAACAGGTTATACCTATAGTGATGTTTCAGCTGCATTGTATGCTTCTGATATTGGATTGGACTATGACAAATCTGACAAAAGAGTTACAGATTTTATAGATGGAAGTCTTATAAATGTATACTCAATAGGTACAAATGCAAGTGATGAAGCAACAGATTTCTTTAGAGAGATTTCAGAAGATACCGGAGGAAGTTTTTAAGTGTAGATAATGCATCTGAAGTAAGTGACGCCATTATTGATTCTATTGAACAGATTAATATTACTGATACTGTACCTGTAAATATAGATTTTGGGAATTCAATCTTTGCGAAAAATATAGATATATACAAGGAAGGCGTTTACATGTTTACGATAAAGACTGATGGTAATGGTAAATTTCAATTTGATGCTATAGAACCAGGGAATTATTATTGGTGTTATAAAGATTTATTGACAGTTGTATTTGGTATGATTGAAATTACAGGCAATAACAGCGATATATTAGCTAAGCCTATAGTACAGTATAAATTTAGTACATTTGACTTTGATGTTGATTTAGATTGATAATTATTTTCAAAATCGAAAATAATAAAGTTTATGTTATATTAAGGAGGTATAGAAGTGAAAAGATGGAGCTTAGTTACGACGTGTTTGATGATGTTTTCAATAGTATCGGCTGTTCCGGTATATGCAGGAAATTGGGTGTCGAATGGTTCACTGTGGGAATATCATGAGAATGGGCAAGCTGTAGCAAATAAGTGGATACAGTCGGATGGCGCATGGTATTTTATAGATACTAATGGAAATATGTTAACTAATAAATGGGTAAAATCATCTGGTAATTGGTTTTTTTTTGAATTCAAACGGTGCGATGATGGCAAATCAATGGGTGCAGTCAGGTGGAGTATGGTACTATGTGAACGCAAATGGAAGCATGGCAGCCAATCAGTGGATAAAATCAGGTAATGACTGGTACTATGTGGATAGTAATGGAAGCATGGTAACAGGTAGAAGAACTATAGATGGAAGAAACTACGTGTTTTCAGCAAATGGGAAAATGCAGGAAACTAATTATGGCAATGATAATCCGGTTCCACCAAGCAAGATTTATACAGATAAGTTCACATATGAAAAGACTTTCAGCGATGGAAGTAAAATGAATCCTTCAGAGTATAATGAAGAAGGTTCATCAACCAGTCCTATAAATTTTTTGTTAGCTAGTAAAAATAGTAAAATTACAGATAAGGGAAGCTACTATGAGTTAACAAATGTTAGCTTTGAGTATATAAGATGGAATGCGGACCATACTATGAATTCTCGTTATTATGAAACAGTTGAAGACACAACAGTATACATACGCAAGGATGCAGTAGTTACTCTGGGAGATAAGTATAATAATAAGCCTACTACAACAATGACCGCAGAAGATTGTTATAAAAAATATGGTGGATTTGCTATAAAATCTAATGAAACTGTATTACACAGTAATACGTATGATGGATTTAAAATAGATTCTAATGGTTATATTACAGCATTCAATGATGATAGTGCATATTTAGATGACTATAGAGGCAGGTGATTGTAAATAAATATTTACAATTGAATTGTATTTTTCAAAAATTCGGTATACTATATCTACAATATTTTTTAAACATATTTTTGATATAGATAAGGAGTAGATATGAATACAATATACCTGGCCGGCGGTTGCTTTTGGGGCGTGGAAGGCTACTTTAAAAGAATTGAGGGGGTCAAGGGTACTACCTGCGGATATGCCAACGGTAGGACCGAGAATCCAAGTTATGAGGACGTGTGCCGACATGATACGGGGCATGCGGAGACTGTGAAGGTGGATTTTGATGATGAGGTTATCAGTCTTGAAGATTTGCTTATATATTATTTCAGGATAATTGATCCTGTCAGCGTGAATAAGCAGGGCAATGATGTGGGTACACAGTACAGAACCGGAATATATTATACGGATGAGAGTCAGCTGCCTGTGATAAAGGCCGCTATAGAAAGAGAACAAAGAAAGTACAATGAAAAGATTGCGGTTGAAGTGCTGCCGATAGAAAACTTCTACAGTGCGGAGGAGTACCATCAGGACTATCTGGATAAGAATCCGAACGGCTACTGTCACATCAATTTAAGTCTGGCGGATGAACCGATAGTAAGAAGTGAAAAATATAAAAGAAAAAATGATGATGAACTTAAGGAGAGTTTGACGCCGCTTCAGTATGATGTCACTGTGAATGCGGCTACGGAGAGACCTTTTGATAATGAGTTTAATTCAAACTTTGAAAGAGGTATCTATGTGGACATCACATCAGGTGAGCCGCTGTTTTTCTCTACAGATAAGTTTGAGTCGGGTTGTGGATGGCCCAGCTTTTCAAAGCCGATACAAAAGGATTTGGTGAAATACAGCGAGGATTTAAGCCTTGGCAGAAGAAGGATTGAGGTCAGAAGTAATGCGGCCGACGCGCATCTGGGCCATGTTTTTGATGACGGTCCGAGTGAGCTTGGAGGTCTAAGATACTGTATCAATTCGGCTGCACTTCGTTTCATTCCGTTTGATAAAATGGACGAAGAGGGCTACGGATATTTGAAAAAATATGTAGAATAACAAAAATACTGAAAGAAGCTTCACTTGGATTTAAAGGTGAAGCTTCTATTATGATAGTTTTATATAAAATCTTTGTAAAACATATATGAAAAATATGGATAAAAGAAGTGAACCTGCCGGTGTTTTGAAATGAATTTGCAATAAATTTTCCTTGTAAAAAGAATATTAAAATGTTAGTCTTAACAAAGAAAAGTAAAGGGGAGAGATATGACTGACGATTTTAAGTACGGGGAAGAGACGAGTATAGAAAATACAGGTGAGAAGAGGGCCAACTTCTCAGGCGGACTGGGTTATATATTGGCTGTTGCAGGCTCTGCGGTGGGACTTGGTAATATTTGGAGGTTTCCGTATTTGGCTGCGAAGTACGGCGGCGGAATGTTTTTGCTTACATATCTGATACTGACATTGACATTCGGGTATGCGATGATTATGTCCGAGACTACCATAGGCAGGATGACAAAAAGAAGTGCTATAGGCGCTTTCAATTATTTTGGAAACAGCAGGATTTTAAAAGTTGGAGGCTTTATAAATGCGATAGTACCGGTACTGATAGTGCCTTACTACAGTGTTATAGGCGGTTGGGTCGTAAAATATCTTGTGGAGTATATAAAGGGCAATGTGGACGGACTTGCGGCAGACGGGTATTTTGGCAGTTTTATAGGCGATACAAAGGTGGTTTTCTTTTGGTTTGTAATATTTGCTCTTGCAACTTTTGTGGTAATACTTGGAGGTGTGGAGCAGGGAATTGAGAGGGTATCAAAGATAATGATGCCTCTTCTTATAATACTTGCGATAGTGGTAGCACTGTATTCGGTTACAAGACCGGGTGCGATGGCAGGTGTGAAGTACTTCTTTGTGCCGAACTTTCACAATTTTTCACTGATGACTGTGGTTGCGGCGCTTGGACAGATGTTTTATTCACTTTCCATTGCAATGGGCATTCTGTACACCTACGGTTCATATCTGACAAAGGATGTGGATGTTGAGATTTCCACTTCCAGAGTGGAGATGGTGGATACAGGTGTGGCGGTGCTTGCAGGACTTATGGTTATACCTGCCGTATTTGCTTTTTCAGGCGGTGACCCTGATAAGCTTAAGGCGGGACCTTCACTTATGTTCATTACACTGCCTAAGGTGTTTGAGAGTATGGGTGCAGGAAGGATTGCAGGTATAGGATTTTTCTTACTTGTGCTTTTGGCGGCGCTTACCAGTGCCATTTCACTTGTGGAGACAAGTATTTCCACATTCTGTGATGAGCTTAATTTAAGCAGAAACAAATCAGTCATTTTGATGGCGGTTATAATGGTATTTGTAGGCGGCTCATCGGCTGCAGGTTACGGTATACTTGATTTTGTAAAGATTTTTAAAATGCCTATTTTGGATTTCCTTGATTTCCTTACCAACTCTATAATGATGCCGATAGCGGCGCTTGCCACCTGCTATCTCGTGGTAAGGATTATCACATTGAAAAAAATTGCGGAGGAAATATCATATTCTTCTGCATTTAAGAGAAAAAGTATGTATAATATAGTAATGAGAGTGTTTGCACCGGTATTTGATTATTATATTGGTTAGCGCCATACTCAACACTTTGGGAGTTATCAGTCTTTAATTGAGCTTTTGAAGTGTAATAAAAGAATGGAGTTATGTGATGAAGAATTGGGATGTAGTTGCATTGGGCGAGCTGTTGATTGATTTTACACCGGCAGGTCTTTCACCTGCAGGAATGAAGCTTTTTGAGCAAAATCCGGGCGGTGCGCCTGCGAATATGCTGACCGCGGTATCAAGATCGGGTCTTAAGACGGCGTTTATCGGAAAGATAGGTGCGGATATGCACGGAGATTTTTTGAGAAGTACATTGGAGGGTATACCTATTGATACAAGCGGTTTGATTACAGACCCTTCAGTCTTTACAACTCTTGCATTTGTAAGCCTTTCTATAACGGGAGACAGGGGATTTTCTTTTGCAAGAAAGCCGGGAGCGGATACAAGGCTTTCCATAGATGAGATAAATAAGGATATGCTTGCAGATACAAAGATTTTCCATGTGGGTTCACTTTCACTTACGGATGAGCCTGCAAGAACTGCCACATTTGAAGCTGTAAAGATTGCAAAGGACGCAGGTGCCATTATATCCTATGACCCGAACTACCGTGCTCCGCTTTGGGAGAGTGTGGACAAGGCCATGGAGATGATGAGACTTATGGTACAGTTTGCAGATATGATGAAGATATCGGATGAGGAGACAGCACTTTTGACACCGTATAGCGATCCTCTTGAGGCAGGAAAGTATCTGATAGAAAACGGAGTAAAGCTTGCTGTAGTGACTCTTGGAGCTAAGGGTGCGCTGGTGGTATCGGCTTCAGGATATGTTGAAGTTCCAGGATTTAAGAGTACGGTTGTCGATACTACAGGTGCCGGAGATTCGTTCTGGGGCGGACTTTTGGCAAGATTTTTGAGTGAAGATGTGAGCCTGGACGATATTACCACAAGTCAGATGTATGATATTGCAAGGTACGGAAATGCGGTTGCAAGTCTGTGTGTGGAAAAAAGAGGCGGTATTGTAAGTATCCCTACATTTGAAGAGGTTGTAGAGAGGTTGAATAAATGAAAAAAATAGATGTTGCGGTTATTATGGCAGGGGGAAAGGGCAGCAGGCTTCGCAGTATAACAAATGACGAGATTCCAAAGCCCATGGTACCGGTAGACGGTAAGCCGCTGCTTGAGTATCAGGTTGAAGCGCTGAAAGAATACGGTATAAAAAGATTGTAATGATTGTCGGACATTTGGGTGAAAAGATTATGAATCACTTTAAGGACGGCAAGGATTTCGGTGTGGATATCGACTACATTGTAGAAAAAGAGCCTCTTGGTACTGCAGGTGCATTCTACTATCTGAAAGATAAGACAGATGCAAAGGATTTTTTGCTTGTATTCGGGGATGTTTTCTTTGATATTGATTTTGATAGAATGGAGGATTTCCATTTCAAAAATGCCGCACTTACAACACTGCTGGCACATCCGAACGGACATCCATATGACTCGGATCTTATACAGACTGATGATAACGGTAAGGTTATAGGATTTGACTCAAAGAATAATGTAAGAGATTATTGGTATGACAATATGGTCAATGCCGGTATGTATGTTATAAACAGAGAGTTGCTTGAACTTGTAGGTGAGCCTGTAAAGATTGACTTTGAAAAGGATATATTGGCAAATCAGGTAAAAAACGGAGCAAATATCTATGCCTACCATTCACCTGAGTATGTTAAGGATGTCGGTACGGTAGACAGAATCAATGCTACTGTGGAAGAACTTAAAAACGGACTTATTGCATCCAAAAATCTTAAGAACAGACAAAGAGCCATATTCCTTGACAGAGACGGCACTATGAATGTTTCAAAAGGATTTATCTCAAATGCCGATGACCTTGAGTTGATTCCCGGAACAATTGAGGCCATAAAGGCTATAAATAAGAGCGGAGCATTGGCGATAGTTATCACAAACCAGCCTGTAATTGCAAGAGGTGAATGCAGTTTTGAGGAACTTCACAATATTCACAACAAGTTAAAGACTCTTCTGGGTGAAAAGGGAGCTTTTGTGGATGATATTTTCTATTGCCCACATCATCCTGATAAGGGATTTGAAGGAGAGGTGCCTGAACTTAAGTTTGACTGTGAGTGCAGAAAGCCTAAGACAGGTATGATAGATGAGGCGGTAGGTAAGTACAATATCGATTTGTCCAAGTCATATATGGTGGGAGATTCCACAATGGATCTTGAATTGGCAAGAAATGCAGGTGTAAAGTCTGTACTTGTGGATACCGGATTTGCAGGAAATGACGGCAAGTATGACAGAAGCTGTGATATTGAGGCGAAGGATTTACTTGACGCAGTAGAAAGATAATAAAAGATATGAAATAATTTAAAGGGGCTATCATAACAGCCCCTTTTTTATCTGCAATATTACCAGGTGCATCTGGCACTGGCACCGCATGGCAATATATATTCGGATTTGTTTACACGAAGTCCTATCTCCATGGCTTCAATATGCGCTTTCGGAAGATTATTTTCTTCAAGTGATTTTTGCATCATATAGGTAAGTACACCCGGCGCAAGTCCTGTGGTATATGAGTTTATAAGAAAGAAGAGAGGGTCTTTACTTAGAAGTTTGGTAGTAAGTTTTATAAAGTCATATATTGAGTCCTCTATCTTCCATATCTCACCCTTTGGACCTCTGCCATATGAAGGCGGATCCATTATTATAGCGTCATATGTGTTGCCGCGTCGTATTTCTCTTTGAACGAACTTGATACAGTCGTCTACAAGCCATCTGATAGGAGCATTTGAAAGATTGGAGCTTATCATATTTTCCTTTGCCCAACCTACCATGCCCTTGCTTGCATCAACATGTGTGACCGAAGCGCCGGCAGCTGCTGCAGCCAATGTGGCTCCGCCTGTATAGGCAAAAAGATTGAGCACTTTTATCTCTCTGCCTGCATTTTTTATCATGTTGTAGCTGAAGTCCCAGTTGGTCGCCTGCTCGGGGAAAACGCCTGTATGCTTGAATGTAAAAGGTTTCAGATTAAAGGTTATCTTTGATGAAGGAAGTTCATAGTCGATACTCCATGTGTTCGGAAGATTGAAAAACTCCCAATGTCCGCCGCCTGCCTTGCTTCTGTGGTAGTGACCGTTTTTCTTTTTCCATGCAGGGTGTTCATGTCCCGTATTCCAAAGTACCTGAGGGTCCGGTCTTACAAGTATATAATCTCCCCACCTTTCAAGCTTTTCGCCGTTTGAAGTATCCAGTATTTCATAGTCCTTCCAATTATCTGCAATCCACATAATATTTCTTCCTAAAATAAATTTATTGTTATATAAAATAAAAATGCCGTTTGGTAAAACCCATACGGCATTGTCTGTGCCGGACAAGCCGGCTATTTACTAAAGATATTTAAATAATTCCTGTGCCTCATCTTTTTTGGTAGTTTCCTTCAGTGAAAGAACCTCTACCTTTACAGACTTACCACCGAATAATACTTCTACAATATCCCCAACTTTTACTTCAGCTGATGCTTTGATTACTTTGTCATTTATAAGAACTCTGCCTGCATCACATGCTTCATTGGCTATTGTGCGTCTTTTTATTATTCTTGAAACTTTTAAAAATTTGTCAATACGCATTAGTTATTAACAGCATCCTTTAGTGCCTTACCCGGCTTGAACTTAGGAACTACGCTCTCAGCGATCTTCATTGTTTCACCGGTTCTAGGGTTTCTACCCTCTCTCTCAGGTCTTACAGATGTCTCAAATGTTCCGAAACCAACAAGCTGGATTTTTTCCTTCTTTGCAAGCTCTTCTGTAACAACGTCTACAAAAGCCTTAAGAGCTGCTTCAGCTTCCTTCTTTGTAGCGGAATCGCCCATCTTCTTAGCCATAGCATCGATTAACTCTGTTCTATTCATTTTTTCCTCCTAAAAATAATGCTTGAAAAAACATTATAATAAAATAGTGTCGCCGTATAAAATCGGCAATTATTATGAGGCATAACACCACTCATAACATAAAATTTATAGTCTGTTTAAGGCCATTTGTCAAGAAGAATAAAGCAAAAAAGCCGTTTTGTAAGGCTTTTTTTGCTATAATGCAATTTAACTTTAAGAAATTGTAGATTTTCGGTTGACAAGAGCATAATAAATGTTGTACTATACATATACCCCGTGGGGGTGTGTGAAAAACCGGAAACGCTGTTAAGTAGGATTTTTCGGTTTACATCCCGTGAAGGTGTAAAGTCAAATATTATGTTGTTTTGAGCACTTTAAGAGTGCAGATGATATATTTGGGAAGGAGATATATGACAAAGGAAAAGTACAATGTCACAGGAATGAGCTGTGCCGCCTGCTCCGCAAAGGTGGAAAAGACGGTAAATAAGCTTGCAGGTATGGGTAAAGCTTCTGTAAATCTTTTGACCAACTCTATGCAGGTTGAATACGATGAGAAGAAGCTTGGTCCGGATGATATAATAAAGAGTATAGTGAATGCAGGTTACGGTGCTTCACTTGCAGGTGATACAAAGGAAAAGGCAAAGGAAAAGAGCATCAAAAAGACAAATGACAATGCGATTAGTTCCATGAAGTTCAGATTGAAGGTATCTGTTATCTTCCTTGCCGTATTGATGTATTTCAGTATGGGAAGTATGATCGGGCTTCCGCTGCCAAGCTTTTTATCGGGAGCGGGCAATCCGGTAGGATTTGCGCTGACACAGCTTTTATTGGTGCTTCCTGTAATGTATGTAAACAGAAAGTATTATATCAGCGGTTTTAAGTCACTTGGACACTTTTCCCCGAATATGGATACATTGGTTGCGGTAGGTACTATAGCGGCTTTTATATATGGTGTTATAGCAATATATGTTATGGGATATGCGTTAAGTAACGGTGATATGAATACCGTGGCGGAGTACAGAAAGAATCTTTATTTTGAGTCGGTTTCCATGATACTTACACTTATTACTTTAGGTAAGTTCTTTGAGACAGGTTCAAAGGCAAGAACTACAGACGCCATTTCAAAGCTTGTGGATCTTTCACCTAAGAGAGCCAATGTAATAAGAGACGGTGTGGAAGAAAACATACTGACTGAGGATGTAAGAGTAGGAGATATAGTAGTAATAAGACCGGGTGAGAGTATCCCTGTAGACGGTATTATCATAGAAGGAAGCACAAGCGTTGACGAGAGTGCCATCACAGGTGAGAGTATCCCTGTTCAAAAGGATAAGGGTGACAAGCTGATAGGTGCGACTATCAACAAACGGAAGTGTAAAGATAAAGGCTTCAGAAGTAGGCGAGGATACCGCCATTTCAAGGATTATCGCCTTGGTGGAGGAAGCTTCATCATCCAAGGCGCCTATTGCCAAGATGGCTGATAAGGTCGCAGGTGTGTTCGTACCTGTAGTAATGGGAATAGCTTTGGTAACATTCATTGTATGGCTTGTACTCGGCTATGATTTCTCATTTGCACTCAATCGTGCTATAGCGGTACTTGTTATATCATGTCCGTGTTCACTTGGACTTGCAACTCCTGTAGCAATAATGGTAGGTACCGGAAAGGGCGCAGAAAACGGTATACTTATAAAGTCTGCGGATGCGCTTGAGACAACTCACAGTATTGATACGGTGGTACTTGATAAGACAGGTACCGTTACCAAGGGTAAACCTGTAGTTACCGACATTATAGGATTTGATATAGATGACAATGAGTTTTTAAAGCTGGCGGCAAGTGTGGAGAGTGCTTCTGAGCATCCGCTTGCTGAAGCTATTGTGGAAAAAGCTAAAGAAGAGAATTTGACATTCTCATCCCCTGAAAACTTCACAGCACAGTCGGGAAGAGGTATCAGAGCCGATATTGACGGCAAAAAGATTGTAGCAGGAAATGAGCAGGCAATAAGGGAAGCTGTCGGAAACGACACAGGATTGGATTCGGTATTTGATAAGGGAAATGAGCTGGCATCACAGGGCAAGACTCCGATGTATTTTATGGCGGATGACAAGCTCATAGGAATCATTGCGGTAGCTGATACAATAAAGGATGACAGTAAAGAGGCTATAGAGGCTCTGAAGGCAAGAGATATAGATGTGGTACTCTTAACGGGTGATCACAAGAATACAGCAACAGCTATTGCAAAGCAGGCAGGTATCAACAAGGTAATAGCCGAAGTACTCCCTACAGATAAGGAAGAGCATGTAAGAAAGCTTATGGAGGCCGGACATAAGGTGGCAATGGTAGGTGACGGTATCAATGATTCACCTGCACTTGCAAGAGCGGATGTAGGTATTGCAATAGGTGCCGGAACAGATGTGGCTATAGAAAGTGCGGATATAGTACTTATGCACAGCTCGCTTAAGGATGTGGCTACAGCTATCGACCTCAGTAAGGCGGTTATAAGGAATATAAAGCAGAACCTTTTCTGGGCGTTCTTTTATAACTCTGTAGGAATACCGCTTGCGGCAGGTGTATTTTATCTAAGCCTCGGATGGAAGCTCAGTCCGATGTTCGGTGCCGCAGCTATGGGAATGAGTAGTGTATGTGTGGTAAGCAACGCACTCAGACTTCGCGGTTTTAAGCCGAAGAATATAAAAATAATAAATCAGGCAATGATGAGATAGTTCTAATTGAAAATAATGAAAAAAAGAAAGAGGGAAAAACTATGACAACAGTAATTAATGTAAACGGAATGATGTGCGGACATTGTAAGGCAACAGTGGAGAAGGTAACAAAGGCTGTAGAGGGTGTAAGCAATTCAATAGTGAATTTGGATGAGAAAAATGTTACAATAGAGTACGCCGAAGGTACAGATCTTGAGAAGGTAAAGAAGGCTATCACTGACGCAGGTTATGAGGTGGTATAATGAGAGCCGACTCTAAGACTGTTCTGAGACAATTGAAAACTGCAAAAGGACAGCTTGAGGGAATCATAAAGATGGTGGAAGAGGACAGATACTGCATTGACATATCCAATCAGGTCCTTGCCACCAGAGCTCTTTTGGAGAGAGTGAATCGTACCATCATTGAAGGCCATATAGAAGGATGTATTCTTGATGCCGCCGCTACAGGCAGTGACGAGGAGAGAAAGGAAAAGATGGTCGAGCTGTCAAATACCATAAAGAAGATGATGAAGTAATGGAAAGACAGATTCCATATATAATAGATAAAGACTATAAGAGTATATCGGACTTTTTAAAGAGTAAGGGATATACCTCATCCAATATAGTGGAGCTTAAAAAATATGAAAACGGTATAGTGCTCAATGGAACTTGGGCGTATATGAATCAGAAGCCGGCAAGATTTGACCGGCTTCTTGTTCGTGTATGTGAATATAAAAAAAGCGAAAATATATTGCCTGTTTTTATAAAGCTTGATATAAAATATGAGGATGAGGATATAGTGGTGGTGAATAAGCCAAGTGATATGCCTATACATCCAAGCCTTAACAACTATGAAAACTCTATGGCAAATGCTTTGATGTACTACTATAGGGATAAAAACTTTGTCTTCAGATGTATAAATAGGCTTGACAGAGACACTACAGGGCTTAGCGTTGTGGCAAAGCATTTTTTAAGTGCAGGAATACTGAATACTTTTATGCAAAGACGTGAGATAAAAAGAGTATACAATGCAATAGTTGAAGATGACGGCAGCCTTAAAGAAAGCGGAACTGTCGATGCACCTATAGCCAGAGAAGATAATACGCTTATAAAGCGCAGAGTAAGCAAGGAAGGACATAGGGCAATCACTCATTATAAGGTCTTAAAAAGACTTAATGGAGCTTCTTTGATAGAGCTTAGGCTTGATACCGGCAGAACACATCAGATAAGAGTTCATATGAGTTATATAGGGCATCCGCTTGTAGGAGATTATTTGTATAATGAAAGGTATTATGATAAGGAGAATGTCAGGCCGCTGCTGCATTCAAAGAGCCTTTCCTTTATACACCCGATAACAGGTGAGAATTTATATATTGAATGTGAGCTTCCGAAAGATTTTAAAGAAAGAATTGATGAATATGTTTAGAATACAATACCCGTATCTGGATATGAAAAAGATCGCAGAGAGCGGACAGATATTTAGATTTAATGTTTATGACGATGAATACAGCCTTGTGGCAGGCGATAAGCTTTTGTTTATAAAAGAGGATGATGACGGATACATACTCTCATGCAGCGAGTCGGAGTTTGAAGAGTTTGGATTGACTACTTTGATTTAAGGCTTGATTACAGTGATTTTGAAAAGAACATTCCTGCCGATGATTTGTTTTTAATAAATGCCGCCAGGTACTCCTACGGCATCAGGATACTCAATCAGGACAAGTGGGAGATGCTTATATCCTTTATTATTTCACAAAGAAAGAGCATACCTGCGATAAAATCATCTATCGAAAAGCTTGCAAAAAGATATGGCAAAAAGATAGATATGAAAGTACCTGACTTTATAAAAAATATTGATAAAAACAGTGAGTTTTTTGCCTTCCCTACACCGAAAGCACTGGCAGATGCAAGTCTTGATGATCTGAATTCCTGTTCACTGGGATACAGAAGCCCGTATATAGAGGCGAGCGCAAAGTCTGTATACAGAGGAGATATCGACCTTGAAGCACTAAGTGTGCTTGATGACAATGAGCTTTTGGCGGCACTTATGAGCCTTAAAGGAGTGGGTATCAAGGTTGCAAATTGTGTGGCACTTTTCGGATATCACAGGATTGCGGCTTTCCCTATAGACGTTTGGATAAAGAGAATGATTGATGAGCATTATGACGGAGAATTTCCGCTAAAACTCTATGACGGTTATGCCGGAGTTATTCAGCAATATATTTTCTATTACGGCAGAGAAAGTACGAAACATGCTGGAAAATAACCATGAAATTTGGTATGATGATACAAGGATTGTGAGTGCAAAATGTGCAGCAATCGGGTAACATATATTCCCTATGAAAGGAGCATTATGAACGAACTTACAAAAAAAACTTATGAGACTTGGAAGAGTGCAAAACTTAAGGATGAAAATCTTGTAGCGGAGCTTGCGGCTATCGAGAGCGATGAAGACGCTATCAACGACAGATTCTATAAGGAGCTTGCTTTCGGTACAGGAGGTTTAAGAGGCGTACTGGGTGTCGGAAGTAACAGAATGAATATCTATACTGTAGGTAAAGCCAGCAGAGGATTGGCAAACTATATAAATTCCATATCAAAGACTCCTAAGATTGCCATATCATATGACAGCAGACATAATTCGGAGCTTTTTGCAAAATGGGCGGCAGGAATATTTGCAGGAGCGGGAATCAAGGTATATATCTGGAAAGAGCTTATGCCTACACCTGCACTTTCTTTTGCGGTAAGAGAGCTCGGATGTGACGGCGGTATAATGGTAACAGCCAGCCACAATCCTGCAAAATACAACGGATATAAGGTTTATGGTGCGGACGGATGTCAGATAGCCAATGAGGCGGCAGACAGAATACTTGATGAGATAAACAGTGTGGATACATTCTCCGATTACAAGATTGTGGACTTCAAAGAAGGACTTGAGACAGGTATTATAGAGTATATAAGTGAGAATACTTTTAACGAGTTCATAGATGCGGTTTCAACACAGACTTTCATAGGTGACGATGTAAATAAGGACGTAAAGATTGCTTATACACCGCTGTACGGAACGGGACTCAGATGTGTTACAACCTGTCTTAAGAAAAACGGCTTCACAAATATCGAGGTGGTTAAAGAGCAGGCTACTCCAAACGGTGATTTCCCTACCTGCCCATACCCTAACCCTGAGATAAGACAGGCACTTGAGGTAGGACTTAAGGTTGCAAAGGATGTGGGTGCCGATATACTTATAGCTACAGACCCGGACTGTGACAGAGTGGGTATTGCCGTAAAGCAGGGCGACGACTTCAGACTTTTCTCAGGTAATGAGGTAGGTGTACTTCTTACAGACTTTATTGCAAAGAGAAAGATTGCTATGGGTATAATGCCTAAGAAGCCTGTACTTGTAAAGACCATAGTTACCACGGATCTTGCAAAGAGAGTGGCTGACGACTACGGCATTGAGACCAGAGATGTACTTACAGGATTTAAGTATATAGGAGATCAGATTGCAGGTCTTGAAAAGGACAGTGAGGTTGACAGATATCTTCTCGGATTTGAGGAGAGCTACGGTTACCTCTCAGGAAGCTATGTAAGAGATAAGGATGCCGTAAACGGCTCATATCTGATTGCACAGATGTTTGCATACTACAAGGCTGAAGGAAAGTCACTGCTTGAGGTACTTGAGGGACTTTATAAGAAGTACGGCTATTATCTGAATACACTTTATTCATTTGAGTTTGAAGGCGAGAGCGGTATGAACAAGATGAATGAGATAATGGACAGCTTCAGAAACAATACTCCAAGTGAGATTGCAGGTGTGAAGGTGCTTGAGGTAAGAGATTATGAGACTTCCACTCAGACGACACTTAAAACAGGTGCCAAGGAGGAGATAAAGCTTCCGAAGTCAAATGTTATCAAGTATATGCTTGAGGGCAATTCAAGTGCGGTATTAAGACCTTCAGGAACCGAGCCTAAGCTTAAATTATACCTTGCAATAACCGGTGAAAATGAGTCAAGTGCAAGAGAACTTGAGAGCAAAATAGCTGATGAACTTAAGAAACATTTAGCATAAATTTTTTTAGAGGCTGTAGATTCGGCCTCTTTTTTGTGCCGTAAAACTGATGCCATAACTGATTTTTACTTGCAATTTAAAATCCTGTATGCTATCATTGTGCGGTAGACGAACAGATGTATTTTAGAGGCGAACATGGAACAGAATGTCAAATATTATGTGGTAAAAGACAAGGCGGTGCCTGAGGTACTTATAAAAGTGGTTGAGGCGAAAAGACTGCTGACAGCGGATAAGATGATGACTGTAAAAGAAGCCACAGATAAATGTGGTATAAGCAGAAGCTCATTTTATAAATATAAGGATGATATATTTCCGTTTGATGATTCTTCAAAGGGAAGGAATATTACCCTTTCAATTCAGATATCGGATGAACCGGGTCTTTTATCGGAGCTTTTGGCAGTAGTTGCAAAATATCATGCCAATATTTTGACAATACATCAAACTATACCGGTAAGCGGTGTGGCAACTATTTCTTTGTCTATAGAGATTTTAAAGGATACCGGAGACTTGTCTAAGCTGGTAGATGAAATCAGAAGTTTGGAAGGCATCTTTGATATAAAAATTTTAGCTAGGGAGTAATATATGTTTAATATTGCAATTTTGGGATTTGGAACAGTAGGTTCAGGTGTATATGAAGTTATAAAGGAGAACAATGCTCTTTTAAAGCAAAAGACAGGTGAAGATATAGCGGTAAAAAAGATACTTGATATCCGTGAGTTTCCCGGCAGCGAGTGGGAAAGTCTTGTTGTACATGACATAAAGGAAATAATAGAAGATAATGATATAGATGTGGTAGTGGAGACAATGGGAGGAACATCTCCTGCATTTGAGTTTGTAAGAGACGCACTTCTTTCAGGAAAGCATGTAACCACATCAAATAAGGCATTGGTAGCTGCACACGGTACCGAGCTTTAAAGATTGCAAGAGAAAAAAATGTAAACTTCTTCTTTGAGGCAAGTGTGGGCGGAGGTATTCCGATAATCAGAACAATTACGGAAAGCTATGCCGGTGAACATTTTAAAGAGATTACAGGTATTTTAAACGGTACAACAAACTATATACTTACAAAGATGGATACAGAGGGTGAGGACTTTGAAAAAGCACTTTCCACAGCACAGGAGCTTGGATATGCCGAGAGAAATCCGGAGGCTGATGTGGAAGGTTATGACACCTGCAGAAAGATTGCAATATTGGCATCTTTGGCAACAGGTAAGGAAGTAAACTTTGAGGAAATCCATACGGAGGGTATTACAAAGATAGATACTACAGATTTTGAATATGCCAAGCATATGAAGCTTTCTATAAAACTTTTCGGTGATTCAAAGTTTGAAGACGGCAAGGTATTTGCATTTGTTGCACCTGTAATGGTTGAAAGAGACCATCCTCTTTATATGGTAAATGATGTGTTCAACGGTATCATGGTGGAAGGAAATATGCTCGGAAAGAGTATGTTATACGGAAGCGGCGCAGGTAAGCTGCCTACAGCAAGTGCAGTAGTGGCGGATATCGTAGCAATTACAAAGAATAAGGATAAATGTGGCAACATTCGGCTGGGGAGATGAAAAGCAGGAAGTAGCGGATATGAATGAGACAAGCCATAAGTACTTTGTAAGATTTAAGGGCAGGGATGCCAAGTTTATAGATAAGTGCAAAGAGACATTTAAGAATGCAAAGGAAGTATACCTTGACGGCAAAGACGAGTTTGCATTGGTTACAGAACTTATGAAGGAAAGAGATTTCCTTGCAGCCTTGAATAATCTCGGTGATGTGATAAAATATATTAGAACAAAGATAGCTTAAGCATTTGGCACCACCACAGGTGGTGCTATATTTTTATATGGAAAGAATATTTGATAAATTGGTAAAACCGCTGCCGCCATGTGCATTTCACGAGCTCACAGGATTATATTGTCCGGGATGCGGAGGCACAAGGGCAGTCAGGTTTTTGATAAGAGGAAATGTAGAAAAGAGCTTTATTTATAATCCGATAGTGCTGTATACGGTTATTGCAACTTTTATTTTTTTCGCTTTTGTAGTAAAGTATAAGATTAGCGGCAGGCGTTTGAATAAGGATAAGATTATTCTGCCTATGCTGTATATCGGAGTCGTTATAATGCTTTGAATTGGGTTGTGAAGGACTGGTTTTTAGTTTTTAGAGGCATAGACTTACTGAAATAGACGGGGATTATAGATGAAAAATACTGAAGAGAAGACAAAAAAGAGGTGGGAGAACAGGTCGATGGTGTTCGGCATAGTCTCAATACTGTCATGTATGTGTTCACTGCCCACATCGGGTGTTCCGCTTGGAATTCCGCTTGGGATATTTGCAATCGCATTTGCAATAATCTCAGCCAAGGGCGGAATGAGAGGAAAGGCTGTAGCCGGTATTGTGACCGGTATATTTGGGATAATTATCGGACTTATCATATATGCCATGATACTTTTTGTGGTGGTACAGCTGAAGGATCAAAGAATTTTAAATCAATTCAGACCGGAACAGATTAAGGTTATACAGGACTATATTCAAATGTATATAGCACATTGATAAGGAGGCAATTTTGACTGATATAGTAAAAATACTTGCCGAAGAGCTTGGCATAAAGACGGCACAGGTAGAGGCTACTATCAAATTGATAGATGAGGGTAATACCATTCCCTTTATTTCAAGGTACAGAAAAGAAGTCACAGGTTCGCTTAATGATGAGATACTCAGACAGTTTGATGAAAGATTGAAGTATCTTAGAAATCTTGAGGAAAAAAAGACTCAGGTACTCTCAGCCATCGAGGAGCAGGGGAAACTTACAGAAGAACTTAAAAAAGAAATAGAGTCGGCACTTACTTTAGTAGCAGTTGACGATCTCTACAGACCTTTCAGACCTAAGAGGCGTACAAGGGCAATGATTGCTATTGAAAAAGGTCTTGAGAATTTTGCCACAGATATTTACGAGGAAAACCTGAAGCAGCCTGCACTTGAGGAAGCAAAGAAATACCTTTCAGATAAAGAAGGTCTTGAGGTGGAAACACCTGAAGATGCTATAGCAGGTGCTATGGATATTATTGCAGAGAAAATCTCTGATGATGCGGCTTTTAGAAATAAGATAAGAGATCTTTCATTTAAGCAGGGAATACTGACTTCTGTGGCAAAGGATGAAACTGTAGAATCTGTATATGAAAATTATTACAATTTTGCAGAGAGTGTTTCAAAAACAGCAGGATATAAGATACTTGCAATCAACAGAGGAGAGGAAGAAAAGATACTTACAGTAAAGCTTGACCCTCCGGTTGAGGAGATTATCAGATATCTGGAAAAATGTATTATAAAAAAGCATAATGTACATACTGAGCAGATACTTAAGGATACTATTGATGATGCATATAAAAGGCTTATTGCACCTTCTATAGAAAGGGATATAAGATCAAGCCTTACAGAGGCGGCAGAGGATGAGGCTATCAAGGTGTTCGGCAAGAACCTTACTCAGCTTTTGATGCAGCCTCCGGTAGCGGGCAGAGTGGTGCTCGGTTGGGATCCTGCCTTCAGAACGGGTTGTAAGCTTGCCGTAGTGGATGAAACGGGAAAGGTACTGGATACCACAGTTATCTATCCTACAGCACCTCAAAACAAGGTGGAGGTGGCCAAGAAGGTATTAAAGGAGCTTATAAAAAAGTACAATATAAGTCTTATTTCTCTTGGAAACGGTACCGCTTCCAGAGAGTCCGAAGCCGTTATTGTAGAGCTTATAAAGGAAGTGGACAAAAAGCTTGAGTACATTATAGTAAATGAGGCCGGAGCAAGCGTATACTCTGCAAGTAAGCTTGCTACAGAGGAGTTCCCGAACTTTGATGTGGGACAGAGGTCGGCGGCTTCCATTGCCAGAAGACTTGAGGATCCGCTGGCGGAGCTTGTAAAGATAGACCCTAAGTCCATAGGCGTAGGTCAGTATCAGCATGATATGAACCAAAGAAGCTTTCGGAGGCGCTTGGCGCGGTGGTGGAAGACTGTGTAAACAAAGTAGGTGTGGATTTGAACACCGCATCTGCACCGCTTTTAGAGTATATTTCAGGTATATCAAAGGCTGTTGCAAAGAATATAGTGGTATACAGAGAAGAAAACGGAAGCTTCAAAACAAGAAAAGAGCTTTTGAAGGTTTCCAAGCTTGGACCTAAAGCATTTGAGCAATGCGCAGGTTTCCTTCGAATAAATGACGGAAAAGAGCCTCTTGATATGACAAGCGTGCATCCTGAAAGTTATGCCGCCACCAAAAAGCTTTTGGAGAGCTTAGGATATAGCGACAGTGATATCACTTTATCAGGTCTTAGCGGTATTTCAAAGAAAATACATGATTTCAAAAAGATAAGTGATGAACTTGAAATCGGTGAAATCACTCTAAGAGATATAGTAAAGGAACTTGAAAAGCCGGGAAGAGACCCTAGAGATGAGATGCAAAAGCCTATACTCCGTACAGATGTTATGGAGATGGAAGATTTGAAAGAAGGCATGATTTTAAAGGGTACTGTAAGAAACGTTATCGACTTCGGTGCGTTTGTGGATATCGGAGTACATCAGGACGGACTTGTGCATATTTCAAGGCTTAGTAAGAAGTTTATAAAGCACCCGCTTGAGGCGGTAAGTGTCGGAGATATTGTTGAAGTAAGGGTGGACAGTGTGGATTTGAAGAAAAAGAGAATAGCGCTGTCTATGGTATTTGATTGATATGAACAAAATAAAAATAGATATGAAACTGAATGCTAAGGATATTTGGCTTTTTTCCATGTATCACAGCAACAGAGGATTTTTGCTTATTTTCAATATATTGTTCACTGTGGCAATGTATTATTTTATGATTACTACCTGGAACAGGATTGATATTCCGAGAAAGATTTTATTTTTGGTAATGTCAAATATGTTTCTTATAGTGCAGCCTGCAATGCTTTACTTAAAGTCACAAAAGCAGGCAAGGACGGATGCCGTTAGGGCAGGACTTTCTATTTCGCTTAACGACGAGGGCATAGAGGTGGCATCGGGAGATGACAAGGTTGACTTTAAGTGGGAAAGCGGATTTCGTTCAAGGATATTGCCGGGAATTATAGTGATATATGTGGATGCGATAAGAGGTTATCTTTTACCTGACAGGTATACAAAAGGTAACAAGGAAAAATAGTCGCTATTTTAAAAGAAAAGACAAGAGTGAGTATATTTTAGAATGAGTAAAATTGTTTTTGACAGCTTTTGCGATAAGGATACATTTGATATTGCCTACAGACTTGCAAATATTTTGAAAAAAAGAAGCGGTCCTGTAGTGATATGTCTGGACGGAGACCTTGGAGTAGGCAAGACTGTATTTGCAAAGGGGATAGGTGCAGGGCTTAATATCAAAAGAGATATTGTAAGCCCCACCTTCAATATAGTAAAGACTTATGAGGGCGATAAAAGGCTGCACCACTTTGATGTATACAGAATCAGCGATATATCGGAGATTGACGAGATAGGTTTTGACGAGTTTTTATTTGATGATGCCGTCATTCTTATAGAGTGGTCAACTTTGATAGAGGAAGCATTGCCGAAAGATGTGATAAGAGTGGTTATATCAAAGAACCTTGAAAAGGGATTTGATTATAGAGAAGTGGCTGTAGAAGGTATGGATGATGAAGATTTTAGGAATTGAAAGTGCCGCATTGGTGGCTTCAGTTGCAATAATAGATGAAGATGTGACAATAGCTGAATACACTACAAATTTTAAAAAGACACATTCGGAGACATTGTTGCCGATGCTTGATGAGATAGTAAAGATGACGGGGATAAGCCTTAGTGAGCTTTCGGCTATAGCCGTTTCAGGAGGTCCGGGATCGTTTACCGGACTTAGAATAGGGGCTGCAAGTGCAAAGGGACTTGGACTGGCACTGGATTTGCCTCTTATCCATGTGCCTACTCTTGATGCTATGGCATTAAATATATACTCAAGCGATGCACTTATAGTGCCGATAATGGATGCCAGAAGAAATCAGGTGTATACGGGAATATATAAAAACGAAACAAAACTTGAGGTTAAAGCAGCGTCTATGGCGGTGTCTATAGACGAACTTTTTGAGATTTTAAAAGAAACAGGTGCAAAGGAAAAGGTGGAAAGAGCTATATTCTTAGGTGACGGTGTACCGGTATTCAGAGAATATATCGATGAAAAACTTACAATGAAACATGATTTTGCACCGTCACATTTAAACAGACAGAGAGCATCAAATATTGCAATGCTTGGTATGGAAATGATGAAAGCCGGCAAGGTTATATCAGCAGATGATATGAGGCCGAACTACCTTAGAAAAAGTCAGGCGGAAAGAGAGAGAGATGTGGCTAAGACCGATGCTTCCCTCTGATACCGAGGCGATAAGGGAACTTGAATGTGATATTTTCAGTGATGCCTGGAGCGAAAATAATATAAAAGACTCTATAGAATCAAAATTTGATTACTGTATGGTAATCGAAGAAGGCTATAGAGTCTTAGCCTATATTATTTTCAGAGTAAATATGGATGAGGCCGAACTTTTCCGTATAGCCACAGATAAAAACAGCAGAAACTCAGGGTTTGCTCATGAACTTATGAACTTTATGATTTCAAATCTGAGGAAAATGAAGGTAAAGAAAGTATTTCTTGAGGTAAGAAGTAAAAATACCGATGCCATAAGGCTTTATGAAAACTACGGCTTTAAAAAGATAGGTATCAGAAGAGAATATTACTCTGCTCCTTTAGATGATGCTCTGTTGATGGAAGGATATATAAAATGTTAGATATTTGTTTATTAGGTACAGGGGGCATGATGCCGCTGCCTTACAGATGGCTGACTTCAATGATGGCTAGATGTGAGGGAGTAAATCTTTTGATAGATTGCGGCGAAGGCACCCAAATTGCGATAAAGGAAAAGGGATGGAGCCCGAAGCCTATAGATGTGATCTGCTTTACACATTATCATGCGGACCATATAAGCGGACTTCCCGGGTCTTTTACTTACAATGGGAAATTGTGAAAAGACCACACCTCTGCTTGTAATAGGTCCTAAAGGGCTTGAGAGAGTGGTAAATGCTATGAGGGTTATAGCACCTGAACTTCCTTTTGAAATACAGTTTAGAGAACTTAGAGAAAACGAAGAAGTGATAGACTTTGCCCCATATAAGATAGAGGCGTATAAGGTAAACCATCGGGTGACTTGTTACGGTTACAGAATCTCTATTGAGAGAAAGGGAAAGTTTGATGCCGCAAGAGCAAAGGAGCTTGATATTCCTCTTAAATTTTGGAATAGATTGCAACATGGTGAAACTATCACAGACGGAGATAAAACCTATACTCCCGATATGGTAATGGGTGAGGCCAGAAGAGGTATAAAGGTAAACTATTGTACCGATACAAGACCTGTACCTGTTATTGCGGAGTATGCCGCAGATTGTGACCTATTTATATGTGAGGGTATGTACGGTGAAGATGATAAGGAGGACAATGCCAAAGGCTATAAGCATATGACTATGACTGAGGCTGCAAATCTCGGCAAAGAGGCAAATCCTAAAAGAATGTGGCTGACACATTATTCACCTTCAATGAATAAGCCTGACGAGTATATTGATAAGCTGAAGAAAATTTTTCCGGCTATAAAGACTGCCAAAGACGGATGGAGTGTAGAACTGGGTTATGAAGAAGAATAATATAAAGATACTTGCAATAGAAAGCTCCTGCGATGAGACTGCGGCAGCAGTTGTGGAAGACGGAAGAAAGGTACTTTCAAATATTATCTCATCACAGATAGACTTACATACAATATACGGAGGAGTAGTCCCTGAGATTGCCTCCAGAAAGCATATAGAAAATATAAATTTTGTCATAAAAGACGCACTGAAAGAGGCAAATGTCACCTTTGATGATATAGACGCAATAGCGGTTACCTACGGACCGGGACTGGTAGGCGCGCTGCTTGTAGGTGTAGGAGAAGCAAAGGCGCTTGCTTACGGTCTTAACAAACCTCTTATAGGTGTACATCATATAAAAGGACATGTATTTGCAAACCTTATAGAACATGAGGAGCTTAAGCCTCCTTTTGTATGCCTTATCGTTTCAGGCGGTCATACTGAAATAGCGATTGTAAAAGATTACAATGATTTTGAGATAGTTGCCACTACCAGAGATGATGCGGCAGGTGAGGCATTTGATAAGGTGGCAAGAAGTGTTGGACTTGGGTATCCCGGAGGTCCGAAGATTGATAAGGCGGCAAAGCTTGGAAATCCTCATGCTATAGAGTTTCCAAAGGCAAGAGTAAATGACTCAAAGTATGATTTCAGCTTTTCAGGTGTAAAGTCTGCAGTTTTAAATTATCAAAACAAGGCAAATATGACAGGTGAAAAGATAAATGTAAATGACCTGGTAGCTTCATTTCAAAGAGCCGTTGTAGAGGTTTTGGTGGAGCATACTATTGCTGTAGCAAAGGATTACAATATAAAGAATGTAGCTATGGCAGGCGGTGTGGCTTCAAATACCGAACTTAGAAGCCTGATGGAAGAAAAATGCAGTGAAGAAGGATTGAAGCTTCATTTCCCTTCACCGATATTTTGTACAGATAATGCAGCAATGATCGGTGTAGCCGCATACTTTGAGTATTTAAATGAAAACTTTAAAGATTTGACACTTAATGCGGTGCCGAATCTGGAACTGTGATTTGAATATGATTATGAGAAGTACGGCGATAATACTTGCCGCAGGCAGCGGCAAGAGATTTAGTTCCAAGAAAAAGAAACAGTTTGTAGAGCTTTTTGATAAGCCGTTATTATACTATTCTTTAAAAGCCTTCAGTGAAAGCAATACGGATAATATAATTGTAGTCACTTCAAAAGATGATATTGATTTTGTAAGAGAAGATATTGTAAAAAAGTACGGATTTAGTAAGGTAAAAAGTATTGTAGCCGGTGGTGATGAAAGATATGATTCAGTATACAACGGTTTAAAAGAAGCCATAGGAGATATCTGTCTGATACATGACTCTGCCAGAGCAATGATAAGTGTGGAACTTATAAACAGATGTATAGAAGAAACCTTTAAATATGGGGCTGTTGTACCCGTAGTAGCTCCAAAGGACACTATAAGAGTCAGAGACGGAGGATTTGGTGGTGATACAATTGATAGAAATACACTTTGCATTATCCAGACTCCACAGTGCTTTGATATAGCTTTAATAAAGTCTGCCTTTGAAAAGCTGTATAAAACAGATTATAAAACTCTTGGAATCACAGATGATGCAATGGTGGTGGAAAAGTTTACCGATACCAAGGTAAGGCTGATAGAGGGGGATTATAAGAATATAAAGGTAACCACACCTGAGGATATAGTGATAGCTAAGGCGTTTTTGGACGCCCGGAATTGTTAATAGAAAAGCCGATGCAGCCTGTGGTTGCGTTGGCTTTTTGGGTATTATGTCAAGCGTCGGAGGGGTTCAACTTCACAGCTGATTCGAGGAAAATATGAAAGTCAATATGAATATTATTGTCGGCGGAACGGATGATATATTGGATAATATATTATCTGCCGCAAGAACGGTAAGAAAAGAAATGAAAAAAACTTTTGAAAGCATTGAGATAGAGACATTGCAGAAGATGGATATTTGTGTTTGTCTTAGCGGAAATGTATCAAAGTATTATCCTAAGTCGGGAATTTATCAGGCAAGATACTATTCTAAAGCGGGGAAATTTATGGTATATGTTCATTTCAGCTCTAATGAGTGGAATTCCAGTAAGACAGAAAGTGTAAGTAAGTTTCTTAAAATGTATAAAGACTATCTTTTAGAGCTTTCGGATATCATTAAGAAGAAAACTACAAAGTATAAACCGGGTTTTGATAGCAGGTGTTATGAAGATGGGATTAGAAGGGTGTTTGGGAATTTGAATCTGTGATGTCAGTTAAATGCAAATAATAAAAATAGTGCTACCTGTGATATTAGTAAGTGTAGTTGCAATTTTTACAATTATCATTACAAAGAAAAAATCAAAAAGCCATGACCAAAAATAGAATCATAAAGAAGGTAACTACATGCCCGAAGGTATGTCTATTGGCATGTGTTTAGGTACTGCGATTGGAATATCACTGGGCAAAGAAAATTTAGCTATCGGAATGTCTATTGGGATGCCAACGGATACTTGAAATGGCTAATTCGTTTCTTGAAAAGAATATATTGGTAGCTGCTATTTGTGGTGCTACTTTAGGTTTAGCAAATAGAGGAATTTTAAATTCGTACTATCATACAAGTAATGCATTGTTTTTCTTACAGGGAAGTGATAAATACAAAGGAGAGAAATACTATAAAGATACACTTGCGGTTATGGATAAAAATTTAATTACTGCAAGCTCAGCCGGTTCTTTGCTTTGGGCAAGATATATTTTTGAAAACTTAAAACTATATTCTCATCAAACTCTTGAAGCGTGGTATAACTATTTTTCTTCCGGAAAAGTTGAGTATTTTGGTGAACTTATGAATTCCTTTAATATAGATGCATAACTTCCAGTTTACAATAATATGTAAATTCCAAATAGTAGGAGATGATATAAGATGAAATTTACTAAAAAAAATATTATTTTTAAAGAATGGTAAAATTTGTTTAATTCGTAATGCTGTTAGAGACGATGCACAGGAAGTTCTAAATATTTTTCTTTCAACTCACGAGCAAACAGATTTTTTATCATCGTACAAAGATGAAATAACATTTGATGTAACGCTTGAAGAGCAATTTTTGACTGAAAAAGAAAAATCAGATAAAGAAGTATATCTTTGTGCAGTTGTCGATGGCAGTATTATTGGAATTGGTAGTTTAAATCAGAAAGGCCAAAACAAAATTAGACATCGTGCAGAATTTGGAATGGCAATTGAAGAAGACTTTTGGGGGATTGGAATAGGTAGGGCTCTGGCCATGTCTTGTATAGAGTGTGCAAAAAATGCAGGCTATTTACAACTGGAATTAGAGGTTGCAAGTGAGAATAGTAAAGCTATTGCCCTATACGAAAGTATAGGATTTGTTGAATTCGGACGCAATCCCAGAGGCTTTATTTCACGGTACAAGGGGTGGCAAGAAATTGTTTCAATGAGATTGGAATTAAATTGATATCCCATGTGTTGACAAGGACGGTAAATATGAATTCGGTGAAGTGCATTTTATGACAAGAGAAAATAAAGAAATCGTGGTAATAGATGAACTTTCAAGGCCGCAAAACGCGACCTTGAACAAAGGAACAGTTAGTGGAAGCAATATAAAGTATAACCCTTACGATTTTACTGAATATGGAAACGAATTAAAAATCTGAATTTGTTGAACGTGGCATACTATAAGTTTCTATGAGATAAAACCTATAAAACTTGTACGGATGTTGTAGGGTAGGAAAAGAAATCTTCCTCTATACTAAAATAAACCGAAAAAAGGGGGATTTGAAATGAATATTATCAAGTCGTTTAACAATACGATTGATTATCTTGAAACAGTTCTCGATGATGAAATTGACGAAAAGAAAGTAACTCAGTTATCCGGATATTCGTATTCAATGTTCAGTCGCTTGTTTTCTATTCTGACCGAAACAACGCTCTCAGAATATTTAAGAAGCAGAAGATTGACGGAAGCAGCCGTTATATTAAGAGATACGGATGATAAGATTATTGATGTTGCTTTCAAATTCGGATACGAGTCATCAGATTCATTTGGAACAGCATTTAAGAATTTTCATGGATTTACTCCCTCTGAGGTAAGAAATGGGAAACCGTTCAGATTAGTATCACGAGTGCAATTAACACTCAGTGTAAGAGGAGGAAGAAGCATGAATATTACAATTCAAAGGAAAAAAAGCATTTGCAGTTGCAGGTGTAAATGAACAAAGCATCAATTCATCATTATGTCCGAGTGTATGGAATAAGCTATATAAAAAATATAGCTACGATGAACTTGCAAGTTTGGGAAGCGGTCAAAGTATGGGCGTTTGTCATGATGTAGAAAATCCAAGCAAAATAAACTACATGGCAGGCTATATTGTTAATGATGTAGACAAAGCCATAAGCATGGGGTTAGATGTTTTGGAAGTGGAAGAAGCAGAGTATGCCGTTGTAGAATTAATAGGAAGTGTTCCGGATTGTATTCATAACGGATGGAAATATGCGATGGAAGTATTTTTCCCTGAGCATGGCTATGTACATTCAGGTAAACCTGACTTTGAATATTATTACGAAGGTGATATGGATAGTAAAGACTATAAAATGGAACTTTGGATTCCTATAACTAAAGCTTAAAAAACGGTATGTCTAAACCATCGAATAGCGTAAAAACTAAGCACATAACTTTAAGATTATAGAATCTTTCAGCTATGTGCTTTTTCTGTATTCAGTAATTTTGTTGGAAAAGTTGTAGTAAAGCTTGAAGAATCTGCGAGTATCATAGTAGTGGAGCAGATACAGAAAAGTTTTTCTACATGCCGGTACTAAAATATGGACTGAATATGAAAAGTACAGTAAAATCTATATTAGAAATATTATCGGGAAATATTCCGGGAGAGGAACTAAAGGATGAAGATAGATATAGTTAAAACGAGAGAGTACTACAATTCATTGTCCTCAGGATTGCTATGTGACTGTGATTACTGTAAGCTTTACTATGCTAAGTCAAGAAAAGAATTTTGCGAATTGGCATTATGGCTGGATAAATATGGTGTCGATATCGAAAAACCCCTTGAGGTTATGAGCCTTGAACCGGATGAAAGTGGGATGCTTGATTATATCGGAGTACAGTATATTGTTTTTGGTACTTTTTCAAATGATAATTCATATTATGTTGGAGATTTTAATATAAAGATTGCAGATTCACATCCCAATACCGGAATTAGTGATGAACACTTTGTTTTGGAAGTAATCCCTATGAATTCTATGAAATTATCTATTAAGGGATAATTCGGGTTTGTAGAAATAAAGTATGTGAATTTACGGAGGTAAAGAAAATGAAAAAAATAAGAGAAATGTCTCTTTACTTAATAGTGATAATTCTAGCTTTTTTTATGTGTTACCTGTTTTAATTAATGATACAGGAACCGTATATTCTTCTTACTAATTTTTAATTCCGATTATTTGTTTTTTTAACTTCTAATTTATGGGATTAGGCATTCTTTTAACTTGATATTTTTTTATTGCTAATTATGATACTCTTTGTTCCGACTATATTTATATTTTTATAATGAAAGTGCAGCTGTTTATGTATTGATATACGGTATAATTGCAACAACAGGAAATCTTTTGGGAAGCTTAATTAAAAAAATGAGTAATTAAGAAATCCCTGTTTACTAGTCCGGGTAAATTTGAGTTTGGTGGTGTGAAGCATGAATTATATAAGACAAGCAACGGTTGATGATTTAGTGAGAATAGCCGAAATATTTGTATTTAACTATAGGCTGAATTTTTTTATCCGATATTTCAAGAAGATACTTTCTATTTTGAAGATTTAACAGTTTTTTTAATATGGTAGAAAGTTTTGCAAAAAGAATTGGATAGCATTTGGGTTTATGATGATGGTGTTGTAAAAGGGTTTATTCAAATCGAAAAACGGGAAGTGAGGAGATTATTTGTTGAACCTACTCTTCAAGGAAAAATCTATTGGGGCTGATTTATTAGAATATGGAATAGCAGAAAAAAAGATGTTGATTTTTTTATGGGTATTAGAAAAAAATGTAAAAAGCAATAGTATTTTTATAAGAAACATGGTTTTGACACTACAAATAAAAAAAGAAATATGAAGAAGACACGATAGAGTTTCTTGTTCGTATGGAGAGATAAATCCATGTTTGCTAAGTTCGGTAATTAGAATTTAAAAAATTGAAGTACAAAATAGTGAAGGACTTATACAGTATGGAATTGAAATTGGAAAATACAGAATCGGAAATAACACATGAACTGGCAAATCTAATTAGAGCTTATAACAGAGCCAATAGAGAACAGTCTAAAAATGAACCTCTTAATATTTACTTGGAAGATGAAAAAGGAAATTTGGTTGCAGGAATGGTAGCGGAGACTTTTGGGAATTGGCTTGAGATTGAATATCTGTATGTCAGTGATAGTTTACGTGATCAAGGACTAGGCTCAAGGATCTTAGAAATGGCTGAAAATGAGTCAAGAAATAGAGGCTGTAAGTATTCATTTGTGGATACTTTTAATTTTCAAGCACCGAAATTTTATGAAAAACATGGTTATAAAGAGGTGTTTACATTGAAAAAATATCCTTATACAGGGGAGAGATACTATTATACAAAAGAGTTGTGATTTGAAATGCAGTTTGGAAGAGGATTTTTTACTATGATAAACAGTATAGCTAAATCATGGTTTACCAAGGTTAGTGAATTTTTAGTTGTTATGGAGGTAAGTAAAATAATGAAAACATATCAGGATATAAACAAAGAAACTATTGACAGATGGGTTGAGGAAGGTTGGGAATGGGGAAACCAACTTCACATGATGCATATATCAGTGCGAAAAAAATGGAGAATGGAAAGTTTTTTTCTTACTCCTACATTTCCGGTTCCACATGAGTGGCTGGGAGATTTAAAAAGGAAAGAAAATCTTAGGTTTAGCATCAGGTGGAGGTCAGCAAATGCCTATATTTAATGCTTTAGGGGCAGAATGCACTGTGCTTGATTATTCTTCAAAGCAAATAGAAAACGAATTTTTAGTTGCTGAAAGAGAGGGCTATAAAATTAAAGCAATTGAAGGTGATATGACAAAAATTTTGCCTTTTGAAAATGAAACTTTTGATATAGTGTTTCATCCTGTTTCAAACTGTTATGTTGAAGATGTGCAACATGTTTTTAACGAAGCATATAGAGTTCTGAAAAAAAGGGTGGAATTCTTCTTGCAGGTTTAAATAATGAGATAAACTACATTGTGGATGACGAAGAAAAAAAGAAATTGTTTGGAAAATGCCTTTTAATCCATTAAAAGATAAAAGCGGCTAAAGAATATATGATTAAAGGAAATTCAGGAATTCAGTTCTCTCACAATATAACTGAGCAGATAGGTGGACAATTAAAGGCAGGGTTTACTCTGCTTGATATATATGAAGATACAAACAGTTCCGGTAGGTTGCATGAAATGAATATTAAAAACATATATTGCAACTAAATCAGCTAAATTATCGAAATAGATAAATTTGAATTTTTAGGAGATGTTGGTATGGATTTTTAATAATTTGATTCCTGAATTATCAGTTTTTGATATTCTTCAAACTAAAAAAATTTTACAAAGAATTAGGGTTTAAAAATAGAGTACGAACGACAGAAAGAGAAATTTATTTTTTTATGTCTTTTTCAAGATAGTCAGTTTATGTTTGAACAAATTCATGATGAGGGTGGAACACAGGAGAATTAATTTATCCTTTAGGAAGAGGAATAAATTTTTTTCCATAGCAGTTGATGATATTGAAAAAAACTATATACATTAGTTAAAAACAAAAAATTAGAGATTTACAAAAAACTGACTAAAAGTGTATATTTGGTTAACGGAATGGAAGAAATACAGATGGAGTTCTTGATCCAAGATCCAAATGGATATTTATTGAGATTTACAAACTGATAACTTCCAATTTAGCAAGATATGGTTAAATTCGAACTTTACAAGGAGGAATTTTATGGATGTAATACAAGCGTTTCTTGATGGTGTTGCTATAGCGGCTATTTTTAACGGGGCGGTAGCTACCTTGGTACTCATTAATCCAAGATTCTTTTTTAATTCTTATCCAAAGGCCATACAAAAGGCTGCACCCGAACAAATGACAAAACAGGAGAAGAAGATAAACGGGATATTAACCGTTTTGATTGTTGGAATTTGTTTTGCCTATTCGACAGCAAGCGTTTTACACAAAGGGATTACCGGTTTTTGGGATGTGTTTTGGACGGGGTATATTCAGTGGAGCATATTAAACTTAGGTGATTTTTTCTTGTTAGACTTTCTGTTGTTTCAGGGAAAGTATAAAAACAAAATTGTCATCCCAGGAACAGAAGGGCACAAGGATTATGAATTTAATAACTGGATGAAACATTTGGCAGTTGTTGAACATTTTCTAGTAATTCCTTTCTTATTTATTCCAGTTGTATCGGCAATTCAGGCTTTGTTTATTGGTTTTTTAAGAAGATAAATTTGAATTTTAGGGGGTATTTTTGTGTCAACAATTAAAATTGAAAACCTTAGTTTCTCATATTATGGATATGAAAAACCTATATTTGAAAAATGTATCATTTTTCATTTGATACGAACTGGAAAAACAGGGTTAATAGGAAGAAATGGAATTGGAAAATCAACACTATTTAAGCTACTTCTAAACCAAGAAGTTTATCAAGGTAAAATCAGCAAAAAGCGTTGATTTTATTAAATTCCCACCCAATTTAAGTGATACTTCAAAATTCGGTATTGAGTTATATAAAGAACTAATATCAGATGAGGAAGAATGGAAATTATTTAGAGAACTTAATTTGCTAAATGTAGATGAGAGTCTTGTTTACAGAAAGTTTGAAACGCTTTCTAAAGGAGAACAAACAAAAATCCTTTTAGCTATTTTTGTTTACAAGAGAAGATGGTTTTTTTACTTATAGATGAACCAACGAACCATTTAGATATGGACGGAAGAAAAAAATTGTCAGTGAATATCTGAAAAGTAAAAAAAGGTTTTTTTGCTTATATCTCATGATAGAGATTTTTTAGATGGTTGTATCAATCATGTTATTTCTATTAACAGGAATTCTATTGATGTCCAATCGGGAAATTTTACATCGTGGTATGAAAATAAATTGAGGAAAGACCAATTTGAAATCAGTGAAAACGAGAAATTAAGAAAAGATATTAAACGATTAAAAGAAGCAGCAAGACAAAGTCAAATTTGGTCTGATAAAGTTGAAAATACTAAAAACGGTGTGAAAGTATCAGGAGTAAAACCGGACAAGGGACATATAGGTCATCAATCAGCTAAGATGATGAAAAAATCTAAGAATTTAGAGAATAGACAAAATAAGGCAATAGAAGAAAAACAAAATTTACTAAAAGATATTGAAACAAAGGAAAGAATATTATTGCATCCGTTAGACCACCACAAAAATCCTCTAATATCAGTTTGCGATTTGTCATCATATTATGGAGATAGGCAGATATTAGGTAATGTAAGTTTTGAGATAAAGCAAGGTGATATAGTGGCTATATATGGGGGTAATGGTAGCGGAAAAATCAACTTTGATTAAAATTTTATTAAGGTTACATCATGAGTATTCAGGTGATGTAAAATTAGCAAGTGATTTAAAAATATCATATATTCCTCAGGATACATCAAATTTAACGGGTAGTCTAAATAAGTATATTCATGAGCAAGGTGTTGATGAAACATTGTGCAAAAACAATTCTTAGAAAAATTAGATTTTTGCAAGAGAATTATTTGAAATGGATATGAAGAACTATAGCGATGGACAAAAAAAGAAAAGTTTTTAATTGCTGTAAGTTTATCAAAGCCGGATCATATATTTGTTTGGGATGAACCGTTAAATTATATAGATGTAATATCAAGAATACAGATTGAGGAAATTATAAAAAGAAGCAAATCCTACACTCATATTTGTGGAACACGATAAGAGGTTTGTAGAAGATATAGCTAATAAAATAATACGATTATAAACTAAACAACAAATTTTTTTAATTTGATATTTTTTTATTGCTAATTATGATACTCTTTGTTCCGACTATATTTATATTTTTATAATGAAAGTGCAGCTGTTTATGTATTGATATACGGTATAATTGCAACAACAGGAAATCTTTTGGGAAGCTTAATTAAAAAAATGAGTAATTAAGAAATCCCTGTTTACCGGTCAGGATAAATTTGGTGAGGTTCATTTTGTGATAGAAGCAAATAAAGAAATAGCGGTAATAGATGAAACTACAATAAAAAATGAGATTTACTATATAAGAAATCAAAAGGTTATGCTTGATTTTGAACTTGCTGGAATTTATGGGTATACAACGACAAGATTTAACGAACAAGTAAAAAACAATTCTGAGAAATTTGATGATGATTTTATGTTTCAGTTGACGAAGTCGGAGTTTGAAAACTTGATATCGAAAAAATCGACATCAAGTTGGGACGGTCGTAGAAAACCACCTTATGCTTTTACAGAACAGGGAATCTATATGCTTATGACTGTATTAAGAGGAGAACCGGCAGTTAAGCAAAGCAAGGCTTTAATACGAATGTTTAAGCAGATGAAAGACTTTATTATTGAAAATCAAGACTTTATCAGTCCAAATGATTTAGTGCAAGAAGTATAAAATTGGTGAAGGAATTATAAATTATGGAATTGAAATTGGAAAGTACAGAATCGGAAAGAACGCAAGAACTGGCAAATCTAATCAGAGCTTACAACAGAGCCAATAGAGAACCGTCTAAAAGTGAACCTCTTAATATTTATTTGGAAGATGAAGAGGGAGATTTGGTTGCAGGAATGGTAGCGGAGACTTTTGGGAATTGGCTTGAGATTGAATATCTGTATGTCAGTGATAGTTTACGTGGACAAGGGATAGGCTCAAAGATCTTAGAAATGGCGGAAAATGAGTCAAGAAATAGAGGATGTAAGTATTCATTTGTGGATACTTTTAATTTTCAAGCACCGAAATTTTATGAAAAACATGGTTATAAAGAGGTGTTTGCCTTGAAAAAATATCCTTATACAGGGGAGAGATACTACTATACAAAAGAGTTGTGACTTGAAATGTAAGTACGAATGGAATCTTAACGCATGAAAGATTTAGGTGAGTCAAGTTTCGGCTCACCTTTTTTAAGTGTCTTTAAGAGATGTTTTTTGCTATTGAAGATATTTTTTGTAAATATAAGTTTCTTTTTTCCCACGTGGCAGATTCTACCTGAGTAAGTGTGGTCAATTTAGTAGGTGTGATACCGCATTGCTTTAAAATCTGATTTTTTAAAACCTTACCGTAATCATTCGAGAAAGGCAGTATAACAGAGGGAGCATTCATAGTTGTGATAATCCATGCCGACTTACCCTTTAAATGTCCTTCAAGCCCTATTTTCTTATAAGAATAAGCAAAACCTGATACAAATACTCTGTCGATAAATCCCTTTAAAATAGCAGGCATACCCGACCACCATATTGGAAAGATAAAGATAAGCTTATCGGCTTCTTTGATCATATCACGATACTTTGAAGTCTCAGGATTTTTTGACAGATCACGTCTTTTATTTTCTTCGTCAAATTTCAGTACAGGGTCAAAATTTTCTTTATATAAGTCAATTGTTTTAATCTTATGTATAGACGGAATAGAATTTTCCACCTGCTTTAATATTGCATGATTAAAACTCTTACAGTTCGGATGTGCGTAAATAATTAAAATATTCATTGTCTTTCTCCTTTAATATATATTTCAAGCATACTTCTTATGGTATTTTTTATAGTTTCATTATCAAGCTCGTTTCCAATCAGGCTTCCCGCTATTATTGCCAGACCTGAAATAAAACTCCAAAAGTGAAGCAGTGACTCGGACTCACTATTTGTAAAATTTTCCTCTTTTCTAAGTAAAAGTACCACCTCCTTAAACCTTGAAAATCCGGGAAAATCTGAGGTATCTGAAATTGTTTTATCAGTGAATTTCATGTACTTAAACGGAAATTTGATAAATAATGCCTCAAAGAAATTCGGATACTTTTTGGCAAAATATATAAGATTAACACCAATTTGAATAAGCTGCTCTTTGGCATGTTGGCTTACATCCACATCTTTAATAAGTTCACTGTCAAGAAGTGTGGAGATATGCTTTAAGACTGTATTTAAATAATTTTCCTTGCTCTCAAAGTGACGGTAAGGCGTTCCGTGGGTTACGCCACAGGATTTTGCTACAGTTCTAAGCGATATACTGTCAATACCGTTTTGCTTTATTTCCTCAACACCTGTTAAAATAAGGTTTTCCTTTAATTTTTCAGTATCCCTTTTCATATATTCCCTTCCTAAAAAAGTATACACTGTCTACATATGCAAGTTTACACTGTCTACTTTTGATGTCAAGAGGAAATACGGATTTCGGAACAGATTTTATAGAATTAAAAGTAATTATGATATAATATAGTTGTAGTGATTGATGAAGGAAGCAAGTTTGTTTTTTCAAAGGAATTTGCAAGCAAGGTAAAGGGTTGCGATAATTACTTCCTAATAATAACAAGAAGTTATCTATCACAGTTGCCATATAGTGTTGATGAAATCTATCGTATTAAGGGTACAGGAAAGAATAAAGAATTTGAGAGAGTGTATACTGACTATGAAAAGAAATAAATTTTATTTACTACTGTTTATGATGATTTTTTTATTCTCAGGATGTATGAGAAATGACAGAAATACCATCACAAGTAAGGAAACAGAAAGTGAAATTACAGGAGACAGTACTTCTGCTAAAACTATTGATAATGACAGCACTAAAGAAAGCACTGAGGAAAGTACTGTACAGCTTTCAGATTTTATAAATCCTGAGGGTAATACACTTTTTACCCGTTTTATCACTCCAAAGGGATATAAAAGGGTGGAAGCGGATGAGGGAAGCTTTGCAGATTTTATAGGGAATTATCCGCTTGAGCCTGACGGTACACCTGTGTATTACTTTGATAAAAGGGAAAAGGGCGGAGAAGGTCATGCCGCAGTATTTTCTATGGAAGTGGCGGAAGAAGACTTGCAGCAGTGTGCAGACAGTATTATGAGAATATATGCTGAATATCTGTACAAGAGCGGTAGACATGATAAAATAAGCTTTCATTTTGTAGACGGATTTGTATGCGATTATAATCACTGGAAAGATGGGTATAGAGTTAAGTTTTCGAATGATAAGCCATATTGGGAGCAGGTTGCTTCATCTGATGACAGTGAAGAAACTTTCAAAAAATATTTACGAATTGTTTTTTCGTATTCGTCCACTCTGTCTATGGAAAATGAATCAAGACCTGTAGATATATCAGAGCTTAAAGTAGGAGATATTTTTATAAAGGGAGGAAGCCCCGGGCATGTGGTGATGGTAGCGGATATCTGTGAAAATGAGTCCGGAGAAAAGGCATTTTTACTTGCACAGGGATTTATGCCGGCACAAAGCTTTCATATAATCAAAAATCCTGCTCACAGTGAAGACCTGTGGTATTATCAAAGTGAGGTTAAGTATCCTTTCAGAACACAGAATTATACTTTTGAAGAGAGAAGCTTAAGGAGACTTAGCTATTTGGATTGGAATTAAAATATCTGTTTATATAACAATATGAAAGTGCCTGATAATATAATTATAAATTTCATATTTACATAACTATACTAAAATGCTATACTATTGGAGCAACAAAATAAATTTGCCCTTATGGGTATTATATACACTTATTAAGAGTGACGGAGAGTTAAGGATCTGTGATGTCACGGCAACCCCTTTTAGGAAGGTGCCAACCTGAGCGAGAAATCGAGCAATGAGTGGAAGCCTTAGTCCACCGTTTGGTGGACTTTTTTAATACTAGATATACTTAATTGTTTAGTTTATATTCTAAGGTTTATATAAGTGTAAAAAGATAGGAGAAAGATGGAAGAGAGAAGACTTTTTACTTCAGAATCAGTTACAGAAGGACATCCTGACAAGATGTGCGATCAGATATCGGATGCAATATTGGATGCATATTTGGGTGCGGACCCGGATTCAAGAGTGGCTTGTGAGACTGCTACAACTACAGGAATGGTGCTTGTAATGGGAGAGATCTCATCAAAGGCTACTGTAGATATCCAAAAGATAGTAAGAGAGACTGTAAGAGAGATAGGCTATGACAGAGCAAAGTACGGCTTTGACTGTGACACCTGCAGTGTGCTTGTAGCACTTGACGAACAGTCAAAGGATATTGCGATGGGCGTAGACAAGGCATTAGAGTCAAGAGAGTTTATCGACAAAGAAGATGAGGACAACGGTGCAGGCGATCAGGGACTTATGTTCGGATATGCTACAGATGAAACAAAGGAATATATGCCTTATCCTATATACCTTGCTCACAACCTTGCAAAGAGACTTACACAGGTAAGAAAGACAGTACACTTAAGTATCTCAGACCTGACGGTAAGACACAGGTTACTGTAGAGTACGATGAGGAAGGTAAGCCTGTAAGAATAGATACAGTAGTGCTTTCCACACAGCATGATGAGGATGTGACACAGGAGCAGATACATAAGGATATAAAGAAATATGTATTTGACGAGATCATTCCTCAGGATATGGTGGATGAGAATACAAAGTATTTTATCAACCCTACAGGAAGATTTGTTATAGGCGGACCTCACGGAGATTCAGGTCTTACAGGAAGAAAGATAATAGTTGACACCTATGGAGGCTATGCAAGACATGGCGGCGGTGCTTTCTCAGGAAAGGACAGCACAAAGGTTGACAGATCTGCAGCTTATGCGGCAAGATATGTTGCAAAGAATATAGTAGCAGCAGGGCTTGCAAAGAAATGTGAGATACAGTTGTCTTATGCTATCGGTGTAGCACATCCTACATCAATATCTGTAGATACATTCGGCACAGGTAAGATAAGCGACAGTGCTATAGTTGAGCTTATCAGAAAGCATTTCGATTTAAGACCTACAGGAATAATAAAGATGCTTGATCTCAGAAAGCCTATATTTAAGCAGACTGCAGCTTACGGACATTTCGGAAGAGACGACCTCAACCTTCCATGGGAGAGACTTGACAAGGTAGAGGAACTTAAGAAGGGTATCTAATGAAAATCGGCTCCGGTTTATTTCGGTAGTTTGTCTTGTAATAGTTGTACCGTCAATACTTTTGATATATAGTATAAACTATGAAACTGCAAGGGATGTAGACCTATGGCTTACAATCCTTGCATGTGTCATAGATGTTATTGCGATTGTTATGTGGTTCTGGATCTATAAAAGGATTTTGGTGCCGCTTGATAAGATGCGTATAGCCACCAAAAAGATTGCAGACGGTAATTTTGATTATGAATTGGATGAGAAAGATTTTGCGGAAATTCCTTTTTTGTACAATGATTTTGAAAAAATGAGAATCAAATTAAAGGAAAATGAGGAGGAGAAGATTCTTTCCGAAAATGCCGCAAGAGAGCTTGTGAGCAATATTTCACATGATTTGAAGACACCGCTTACGGCTATCAGAGGTTATGTGGAAGGTATACTTGACGGAGTCGCCTCCTCACCGCAAAAGGTCAGAGATTACCTGACCACTATATACAATAAGACAAATGATATGACTAAGTTGATTGATGAATTGCTTTATTATTCAAGGGTTTCAGGAAATGGATTTTCATATAACTTTGAAAAGACAAATGTCAAAGAATTTTTCGATAATTATGTGAAAGATTTGTACCTTGAACTGGATACAATCAAAATAAATTTCTCATATAGTGCCAATGTCGATGCCGATACCGTAATAGATATTGACAGAGAACAGATAAAGAGAGCTTTGAATAATATAGTGGCCAATGCGGTGAAGTATATGGATAAGGAAGATCCTGAGATTCACTTCAGAGTCAAAGAGACTATGGATGCTATAAATATAAGAATCTCGGATAACGGAAGAGGTATAGATGAAAGGATCTACCTCATATATTTGAGAGGTTTTACAGAAGTGATGCATCAAGAAATACCAAGCTTGGTGGCAGCGGTATAGGTTTATCTATCGTGAAAAAGGTGATAGAGAATCATGAAGGTAGTGTTGTTGCTATATCAAAATCAGGAGTAGGAACGGATATAGATATAGTTTTAAAAAAGTAGGAGATATAAAATGGGCAAAGTTCTTATAATTGAAGATGAAGTAAGCATAGCGGAGCTGGAGAGAGATTATCTTGAGATTTCCGGCTTTGAGGTGGATATTTCAACTGACGGAAAAGAAGGACTTGATAAAGCATTGAGTGAAGATTATGATTTGGTACTATTGGATTTGATGTTGCCCGGATTAGACGGATACGAGATATGCAGGCGTATAAGGGCAAGCAAGGAAATACCTATCGTGATGGTCAGTGCAAAGAAAAACGATATTGATAAGATAAGAGGTTTGGGACTTGGTGCTGACGACTATATGACTAAGCCTTTTTCACCAAGTGAGCTTGTAGCCAGAGTGAAGGCGCATATAACAAGATATGACAGACTGGCAGGTGTTGCGGCCGCCAACAGAGATATTATAGAAATCAGAGAACTTAAGATAGATTCAAGCTCAAGAAGGGTTTGGTCCTACGATAAGGAAAGAACATTGACCGCAAAGGAATTTGATATACTCAGATTCTTGGCTGAGCATCCGAACAAGGTATATTCCAAGGAAGATCTCTTTAGAGAAGTCTGGGGACTTGAGTCGATGGGTGACATCTCGACAGTTACCGTACATATCAAAAATATAAGAGAGAAGATAGAACTTGACAGTTCCAAGCCTCAATTTATAGAGACAATTTGGGGCGTAGGATACAGATTCAGAGGCTGACACTTTGTGTCAGCTTTTTCTATACACAATAAGTGCAAAAAGGGAGTTGTGAAAAAAACTCAATCGAGTTTTTTTCACAGCCCCTGTTTTTTTCAAGATTGGAGGAAAATATGGCAGCTGGAAGAAGAGTTGATTTTACTCAGAAAGAGATGGAAGAAATGACTGGACTTGGGCGAGTTCAGTTTAAAAAGAAACTTAGAACGAGTATGTGCTATGTATGGAATAAAGGTTAGTGACTTTAAAAAAGAAAGGGACAACCCAAACAGTCATTATACCTTCCCACCCGAAGTAGCGGAACTGTTAGCGATACTTGTTAAAAATTATTATTTTCATCCGTTAACACTTGCTAAGAAGGAAAAAGATAATAAAATTGTCAAAGCAACAGATGTTGCAAATTACAATAAAAAAATACTTGAAGATATCGATGAACTGGAAGATGTTTTTATGAAAGCCGTGTACTGTAGACCAGGTCATTATGTAGCGAATAATATAGCTTTCTGGACAGATGAATTTGTAAAACAGTTAACTAGATTTATTTACAATCTGTCGGCTTTAAAGTCTGAAAATATTGGTGATGCACTAGCACAGTTCACAAAGCAGTTAGATGATATGAATTATTATCTATTCAGAGCGGAATATTTTAGAAATGAAGTTGTGGCATCAAATGAAGAAGTAACCCCACCTGAATTCCGTATGACTGAACTAGATAAATCTATGAATGTGCAGAATAAGGGCATTGATTATATTATTGCTGATATCATCAAAGGTTTTTTACCTACAGTAAGAGAAATACGAAAAAAGAAGTTTCCAGAATACGTGCCACCATATGAATTTATAAATAATAATCCGATTTTAGGATTTAAGTCAGTAGTAGTTCATGAAGGAGAAGACACAGAGAATGAAGAATCAGCGGATGATTTGTTTTTGGTGCGGATGCTATATTATCGTCAAATGATAGCGGGAAGATTGCCATCAACATCTTATGAACTAAATAAATCTAATTTAGAACATCTTCACGAGAAAAATAGTCAGTGGAGAAACAGAGTAGATGCAATTAAGAATGGATCGTTCAAAGAACCTTCGGAATTAACGCTCGAAGAGAAGAAGAAAAATGTAAGAGCTAATATTGCCGAACGTAAAGCATATATAGAAGAAGCGGAGAAAGTATTGGCAGAGTTGGAAAATGAAACAGAAGATTCAGAAAAAGACTTATTGCTAACTGAAATGCAGACATCCTTTGAGGAACATTGTCTGACTGTTGATAAAGAAAACAAGCGCCTTCATGAGATTGTAGATAAACTTGTGGGGGAGGCAATGCAAGAAATTATGAAGTAAAGTGTACAACTTTTTTATTTCCTGTACACATAATGCGATTTGGGTTTCGCTAAATTATAATAGGGTTAATCTGATGTGGCCACGGAAGAGAAGACTATTATCAGGAGGTTAAAACCATGAGTAAATTTAAGACTGTATCAATGCAGTTCATCCCAGGAGAGTATTACAAGACACAAGGACATAAGGCTGGGGAAAAAAATCACTACAATAAATCAGGACGATTCGTTAGCCAGGATGGGTTCGGATGGGCAACAGAGTCAAAGCCATCACAACTTCTTCTTTATGTAGAAAATGAGAAGAAATCGGCAGTAATTCGAGTGGATCCTTATTTTAAGTATGTTGTCGGAAGAATGACAGAAAATCGTGTTAGTAAAATAATGGATGCTATGCCAGACGAGGTTCACGTAGAAAAGCGGGTATCATATTATGGAAATGAGTATATGGCAGTTAAGGACTCAGATATGGATGCTTGGAGAAAAGTAGCTGGACTGAAGAAAAAACAGTAAAAGGGAATCTTGTATGTCACCATGAGGGAAGAAAAGATGATTGATGAGCAGAACATATGTTTGCACAATAATTTCATCTCTACATTTAGGAAATTATTAAACAGCTATATATTTTTGATAAAGTCGGTCAGCCTGACTTTCCCTTTAGTTGACCTTTATTCATAGTTAAAGAATAACTGGAATGTTTGCTCTATTTATCTAAAGATAAGGAGGTGTTTTCATGGAGAAGGATATGCATATTCCTTGTCCTTGTTGTAAAAACAAGAGACTTTTTGAAGATTATCCGGAATGTGAGGGTAGTATCAAAATCAGATGCCAAATCTGTAGGTAAGTGATAGCAGTGATTTTACATAAGAATAAGATACGGACTGAGCAAATCAGTGCATGATATTCATAGCAACCAAGGCCTGACAATTTTGATTTTCAGAATTGTCAGGTTTTTCTTTTTCTGATTGACAAATACAAAAAAAATATAGATGCACTTGACAAAAATAAAATAAAAAAATGTAAAATGAAAAGTATAAAATATAATTAGGAGGTAAAAATACTTGACCGATATTTTTTATAACAAGAATGATGCAAAACGCATTGTTCGAGCAATCGAGAAGTCAATCACAGATGATGTTCCACAGTTTATTAGAGAACATCCAATGGAAACACTTAACTGTATCAAAATGATTCGCAGTGATTTTATAAATGAGAATCTTAAAAACCTTGTAGTTAGAGATGGTATGGATATTGTGAAGTTTTCCAGATACTCATGGAGAGGCTGCATTTTAGTGGATCGCACAAATAAAATTACATATACAATTACTACTGCACAGAATCTCAAAAGCATTCCGAGGAAACAAAGACAGCGTCCACATTTCCTGCAGACAATATTAGGTATCCAAAATTCTAGATATCATGGGAAATGTGAACAGATGACATTGTTCCCTATGAGTCAATTCGATACAGATACACTTGAAGATGATTATAGAAAAATCGTGGATGGTGCAATTGATCCAGAAGAAGGTTTTGTTCATTACATTATAACATATGAATATGAACGTAATGAATTAAGAGAAGTTAATATAGAATTCATGGATAGGAATTTTTATGTTGTTGACGAGGCTTCACTAAATGAATTCATGAAACCAGACTACGCACAACTTACTGAGACAGATTTGGATACAGCGGAGGTTGCAGTTCCTGCTACTGAAAGTCCTCGTAGGCTTGTTTCGTTAAAGACAAACGCCTTGGTACAATTAAAAGAGGCAGAGAAGCAAGCCTGATTATAAAACAATCAGGAGAATAAAAAATGGACAATAAGCAATTTAGAGGCGAGAGATTAAAGAGTGCCAGACTTTTTAGAGGAATGACGCTTACTGAACTTGCTGATGCTACTGGTATCAGCAAGCAGTCTCTTTCACTATATGAAAACAATGGTAACAACCAGAATACGATAGAGTATTCATATTATCAAGAGCATTGGATTTTCCAAGAGAATATTTTCTTCAGGAAGATAAATGTAAAACAGAGACAGAAGTAACATATTTCCGTTCTCTAACTAGTGCCACAAAGATGAGTAGAACATCTCAAAGTATTAAACTTGAATACGTGGCAAAGATGTATGAAGTTCTTGAAAAGTATTTAGATTTCCCACTACTTAATCTTCCAAGTGTTGATTTTGTTGAAAATGATGATGAATTTAATGATGATGCAGAAGACAAAATGTTAGATGCAATAGAAACGATAGCATTGTCAGTTCGTGATAAATGGGGAGTAGTAGAAGGACCATTAAAGAATTTGCAATTTGTACTCGAAGAAAATGGTATTATTGTAACAGGTTTTGATACATCAGATGTTAAGATAGACGCATTTAGTCAGAGAACTATTCTTGACAATAGAGAGGTATATTTTATTGCGGTATCACAGGGAACAGCACCTGAGTGTAGAATACGTTTTGATATGGCGCATGAGTTAGGACACATACTTTTACATCCTTGGAGTGAAAGTCTTGATCTCATTGAGAAGGACGAATTTAAAAGACGTGAAAAACAGGCTAATATGTTTGCGAGTGCGTTATTATTACCAAAGAAAACCTTCTTGCAGGATGTGTCCGCATATCCTACAGATTTGCAATACTATCAGTTTTTGAAGAAAAAATGGAACTGTTCAATTCAGTCCATGATTTACAGAAGTCACCAACTTAAGGCAATTACTGATAATCAGTATCAATACATGATGCGTCAGGTCTCTAAAAATGGATGGAGGCAAAAAGAGCCTGGAGATGTTCCATATTTTATCAACGAGAACATATTCCAAGGTGCGATTGATTTACTGATAAACGAAGCAAAAGTACTAACCGCAGCTTCATTGCTAAGGTCATTTGAACAATATGGTGTTACCCTATATCCAGGGGATATAGAAGAACTGCTTCATCTGCGAGAAGGCACACTTACTGTTGAGGAAGAGAAACCTAAGATAGTTGCATTAAAGAGAACGTAACTATCGAAGGGAAGATAGGATGAATGCAAAAAATCGTAATATGAAATACAAAAAGTCCAAAGCCAGTAAAACTACGAGTGTTTGATGCACTGGTAGACGGCAACGATATTTTTTTGAAGAAAAAACTCAAAAATAATGAAGTTATCGCATTGTCGGATGTTCTGAAACAAATAGAAGATTCATGCGAGACAATAGAATAAGTATAGAGCTACCAAGCCCTGATCCGTATTTATACGATGCAATATAAGGGGCTGTGAAATAAGTACCCAAAAGAAATAGGACCATTCGATCATGCGAAAGGTCCTATTTTTGTGGTAAAATTAACTTGCAATGAAAAATTTACACACTAATTATTGTAATTCAAAACAAGGATATTTACCACTGTTTCTTTCAGATTGTTTGGATCTGCCAGATCCTGTTTTAACATTTGACAGATTGATGGGAGGAATCGATTTAAACAAGTATCTGACGGATATTCCGGAGTACACAACCGGACGACTCAGATATAATCCGGTCAACATGTTAAAAACAGTACTTTTCGGATTTATGACTAGCGGTTACTGCTCTCTGAGAGAACTGGAAGACAACTGCAAAGTTAATATCAGGTTCATGTATCTCATGGATCACCGGACTCCGCCATACAGAACCTTTGGATATTTCATCAATGAAATACTTCAAGATAAGATTGAAAACATTTTTAACGACATCAATCGTGCTATCTTTAACGAGGAGCATGTAGATCTGCAACATCTCTACATCGACGGCTCCAAGTTTGAAGCAAACGCAAACAAGTATACCTGGGTATGGAGGAAGGCTACGGAAAAGTTCCGTTACAAGCTTTACGAAAAAATTACTGCAGAAATCGTATGGAGTGGGGTGTAGATCACAACAAACACAGAGTATGTACCGGATTATCTGAATGAAATCGTTGAGCAGCCGGTACTTTTATGGGAACTGGATACAAGTACATTTGTTTATGGAAGCGGAAAGCGAAAATCCAAAGAACAGCGTCATTATGAATACTTGACTACTTTCTGTCAGAAACTTCAAGAATACATACAAAAAATTGAAATCTGTGGTCCTGACCGAAAAATTTACTCTAAAACAGATAACTCAGCTACCTTTATGCGTATCAAAAAGGATTACATGGGCAATGATCAGCTTCTGCCGGCATATAATGTACAGATTGGTGTAGCAGATGAATATATTGCAGTTGTTGACGTAAACCGGTATCTTTCGGATATGGATTGTTTTGTTCCTTTGATGGAGCACTTCAAACAAACTTATGGATTCTATCCCAAATACCCTGTGGCAGATGCCGGATATGGCTCATACAACAATTATATTTTCTGTGAACAGAACGGAATTGAAAAGTATATGAAATTTCCAATGTTTAAAAAGGAAACTAATGATCGGAAATATCATGAAGATCCATTTCGTGCAGTTAACTTCAGAATGGATGATCAAGGAGTCATGAGATGTCCTAATGATAAAGCATTCCATTTTTTATGCAGAAAAGATGTGGGGGAAATCAGTACGGACGTAAGGAAGAACTGTATGAATGCGGAGACTGTAGCGGATGTCCATATGCAAAGAAATGTAAGAAAACAGATAAGAATCGAACTGTTCGGATCAATCAGGAACTAACTTCCATGCAGCAGGAAGTAATCGAAAACCTAGAAAGTATCCACGGTGCGTTATTACGAATGAACCATTCATACAAGCAGAAGGCACTTATGGAATTATGAAAAACGACCGTTGGTACAAGAGAATTGTCCGAAGAGGTATTCATTCAGTCAAACCGGAAGTTTTACTCGTGGCGATAGTCCATAATTTATATAAATATCAGAAAAAAAGATAAGAAACAGAACTGCCGCATAGATTCAAAAAAAGAATTTCTATGAGGGTAGGGGAAGTGCGCTTTTTTTGCGTATGGTTTCAGTCATCTATACACAATAAAGGTAAAAAGGGAGATGCGAAAAACTCAGTCGAGTTTTTTCACATTCCCTTTTTCATACAATAAAATATTCAATTACAAATACCAATGTGCAGCATATCAGTGCCACTTTGAAAAGGTTGGCTCCAAACCATGCGGCAATGATTCCCACAATAAAACTTATAAGACCTGAAGTTTTTGACATGGTTGCATGCAATATGGCAGGGAAGGTCATTACAGAAAGTGTAACATAAGGCGCATAGTATAAAAATGACCTGATAAAGGTGTTTTTTAATTTTTTCCTTATAAGTGTGAGCGGAAGCACCCTGATAAGATAAGTTACTGCAAACATTATAAAGATATATATCCATTTATTCATTACTGTCTCCATTCTTCAGCGGAAAAAATATTGCTCCGAAAGCGGATATTACAACTGTAAGTAAAATCGTCTTTATTCCTTCGGATATTCTAAAAAAGTCAAAGGAAAATATATAGCTGAGTAAAAAGCTTACAACTACAAGTGAAAGTATTACCTTGTCGGACTTGGCTGCAGGTATAATAATTGCAATAAACATTCCGTAGAGTGCAACGCTGAAAGCCGAGACAAGTCTTAGCGGAAGGATATTGCCTGCAACTGCACCGAAGAAAGTCCCGAAAGCCCATGCCGGTGAAGCTGTAAGTATTACTCCGAATGTGTAGTAGGGGTTGACATCTCCGGGTCTTGCAATGGACACCGCAAATATTTCATCCGTCAAAAGATGTGCAATTATCAGAATATGATGAAGCGGTGTGTCCTTTCGTATTCTTTGGCTTAGTGCAATACTCATCAAAAGGTACCTTGCATTGGCTATCAGTGTGATAACGGCAATCTCTATATAGGATGAGGATATGGCAATCATTGAAAACCCGGCATATTCTCCTGCCGAAGCATTGTTTAAAAAGCTTGCAACAAGCGCTTGAAGCGGGGAAAGTCCCGATTTGGTAGCCATTATACCGAGTGAAAACGATACTGCAAAGTATCCTAAAGCAATGGGTATGCCGTCTCTTACACCGAGAAAGAAAATATTTTTATTTTTACCAAACTTGTATTCCATAAACAACCTTCTATAAAAATGATATTTCTATTGTACTACAAAAAATATATTACGGGATAAAAATTTCAAAACAGACGGCAGTTTACCAAGCTAAAAGCTTGCATTGTCTTTATCATAAAAAAATGGTATGATTAAGTATCCGAGATATGTCTTATGTAGGCGGTTTTCGGACTTTGGGTTATATATAAACTACGAAATATTTATTCTTTCATAGTTAGGTGGCAGTGCCGCAAAAATAAAGGTCTTTTGACAAATATGATTGGAGGGTTATATGAATAAAGGGCAAATCAATACAAATCTTGGTCAAATAAGTATAAATCCGGATGTTATAGCATTCTATGTCGGAATGCAGGCTGTTGAGTGCTTCGGTATAGTAGGTATGGCGGCAGTTTCCGTGACAGACGGTATTGCAAGGCTCCTTAAGAGAGAGAGTATGACAAGGGCATCAGTGTAAAAATAGAGGACAACAAGCTTGTTTTGGATTTTCATATCATAGTTGCATATGGTCTAAGTATCAGTGCAATAACTCAGAATCTGATAGAAACTATAAAATATAAAGCTGAAAATTTCACAGGAATGGAAGTAAAGAAAATAAATATATTCGTAGAAGGTGTACGAATAATAGACTAAGGAGGATTTTTTGTGAGTCTAGAGCAGATTGATGCACAATCACTGAGAAGTGCTTTTATAACAGGAGCCAAAAGCTTGGAGGCTAAAAAGGAGTGGATAAACGAATTGAATGTTTTTCCGGTTCCTGACGGAGATACCGGTACAAATATGACAATGACTATAATGTCGGCGGCAAAGAATCTGGCGGCTGAACAGAGTGATGATATAGCTACACTTTGCAAGGCAATAGCGCAGGGTTCACTTCGCGGAGCCAGAGGAAACTCAGGTGTTATACTTTCACAGCTTTTTCGCGGGGCGGCAAAGATTTTAAAAGAGTCGCAGACTATAGATGTGTTTGAACTTGCACTTGCTTTTGATAAGGCAAGCGAGACAGCATATAAGGCTGTAATGAAGCCGAAAGAAGGTACAATCCTTACAGTAGCCAAGGCTATGGGAGAGAAGGCGCTTGAAATATATGACAATTTTGATGATATTATCCCGTTTTTAGAGGAAGTATTAAAATGTGGCGATGAAACCCTGAAGCAGACACCTGAGATGTTGCCTGTACTTAAGAAAGCGGGAGTGGTAGACTCCGGCGGTCAGGGACTTATGGTTATACTTCACGGTATCCTTGAAGGACTTAAGGGCAATATAATAGAGCTTGGAGATGTAGTTCTTTCCGCAAAGTCGTCAGCCGTAAGCGGTGCCGCAAGAGATGATATCGATACTGCGGATATAAAGTTCGGATACTGTACCGAGTTTATAGTGAATTTGAAAAAAGAGTTTACAGATAAGGATGAGGAGGAGTTCAAAAAATTCCTTACATCTATCGGAGATTCTTTGGTATGTGTTGCCGACGATGAAGTGGTTAAGGTACATGTACATACAAACGACCCGGGACTTGCCATTCAAAAGGGTCTCACATTCGGTGAGCTTACCAACTTAAAGATTGACAATATGCGTGAAGAGCATAGAGAAAGAGTCATAAAGGGTGTGGACAAGATTCTCGAAGAGCAGAACCACAAAAAGAAAATGGGGGTTATCAGTGTAAGCGCAGGTAGCGGACTTACCTCTATTTTCAAAGAAATAGGTGTGGATATAGTGGTTGAAGGCGGACAGACTATGAATCCGAGTACGGAGGATATCATAGAAGCAATTGACAAGTTAAATGCAGAGACCGTGTATATCTTACCTAACAATAAAAATATAATTTTGGCGGCTGAACAGGCGGCAAAATTGGAAGAGAATAAAAAGGTTGTAGTAATACCTACAAAGACCATACCGCAGGGTATTACCGCAATGATAAGCCTGTCTGAGGACAGAAGTGCCGAGGAGAATCTTGAAAACGCCAAGGAAGAGATTGCAAATGTGAAGTCGGCACAGATTACCTATGCTGTAAGAAATACCACTATTGACGATGTGGAGATACATGAAAACGATGTTATGGCACTTGGAGATAACGGTATTATAGGCGTGGATAAGAGTATCGACTCTGCTGTAGATAAGGCTGTTTCAAGCATGATAGATGATTCAAGCGAGCTTGTAAGTCTTTACTACGGTGCCGATGTCAGTGAGGAGGATGCTACGAAGCTTTGTGACGAGCTTGTAGGTAAGTATCCTAAGCTTGAATTTGAGTTACATAACGGCGGACAGCCGGTTTATTATTATTTTATATCTGTAGAATAATTACTTAATAACTAGGTTTATCAAGTCTTTGATTTGATGACCTAGTTAAACTTTGTTAGGAGATGTATGCCGGATATATCTGTAAAAAACATAAAAGGTGTGGGAGCAAAGACAACACAGTATTTGGATAAGCTTTGCATAAGGACTGTAAATGACCTTTTGAAGCACTATCCTGTAAGATATTTGGAATATAAGCCTCCCACAAAAATTGGAGATATAAATAGAGATGAGGATGTTGTAATCAAAGCAACGCTTACAAAGACTCCGACATTTGCCGGAAGTAATAAAAAGGTACTGACGGCAAAACTTACGGATTATATAGATGTAATAGATGTGATTTGGTACAACTCGGCTTACTTAAGGATGACTTTAAGAGCAGGTGAGACCTATGTCTTTGTAGGTAAGATGTCAAAAAGAAGCAAAAACACTTTGGAGCATCCTACTATCTATACTGTAGAGGAATACGAGAGAAAAATCGGAAGCTTCAAGCCGGTTTATGCGCTTACTGCAGGTATCAACAACAATGCTATGGAAAAGCTTGTAAAATCCGCATTTGAATATATCCCAGATATGGAATTTAAAGAGTATTTGCCACAGCCGATTGTGAAAAGATTTTCACTTGAAGACAGGGAAGTTGCTATAAAGAATATTCACAATCCTATAAATAAGGGAAGCCTTTTTGCCGCAAAGAAGAGGCTGTCATTTGATGATTTTTTCAGATTTCTATACGGCATGAGACTTTTAAAGGACAAGAGACTCAGAGTAAAGACAAAGAATATAGTAGCAAGTGACAAAGACACATTGAATGAAATAAAATCCGTTCTGCCTTTTACACTTACCGATTCACAGGACAACGTAATAGAAGAAATTTTACATGATATGTCAAGCGGGACTGTAACAAACAGGCTTATACAGGGTGATGTGGGTTCCGGAAAGACGGTAGTTGCACTGATTTGCCTTTATATGGCTGTAAGATCCGGTTTTCAGGGTGTTGTAATGGTACCGACTGAGGTATTGGCAAAGCAGCATTTTAAGTCTATGTGTGATATATTAAATAAGCTTGATAATCCGCCTAAAATAGGTATACTTACAGGGTCTATGACAAAGAAGGAACATTTGCTCACATATGAAAAGATAGAGAGCGGTGAACTTGATATAGTTATAGGTACTCATGCACTTCTTGTCGAGAATGTCAAGTTCAAAAATCTTGGACTTGTAGTGACTGATGAACAACATCGTTTCGGAGTAAGGCAAAGAAGTACACTCTCAGACAAGGGAGAAGATGTGCATGTGCTTGTAATGTCTGCTACACCGATACCGAGGACACTTGCAATAATACTCTACGGAGACCTTGATATTTCCACAATAGAGTCAAAGCCTGTGGGCAGACTTCCGATAAAGAATGCCGTGATTACTGAAAATGACAGAGAAAAAGCTTACAAACATATATTACTTGAGATAAAAAAAGGTCATCAGGCGTATATCATATGTCCGATGGTTGAGGAAAGTGAAAATATAGAAGCCGAGAATGTACTCGACTACGGTAAGAAAATAGCCGATAAATTTTCACAAAATTGTAAGGTGGAAGTGTTACATGGGCGAATGCATCAAAAAGAAAAAGATGATATAATGTCTCGGTATGTAAATAAAGAGACTGATATCTTGGTTTCGACAACTGTAATCGAGGTGGGAGTGGATGTTCCAAACGCTACCGTGATTTTGATTGAAAATGCCGAGAGATTCGGGCTTGCTACCTTGCATCAGCTTAGAGGAAGAGTCGGAAGAAGCGGATTGCAGTCATATGCAATATTTGTGAGAACTTCAAACTCTAAACTGGCAAAGCAAAGACTTGAGATAATAGGAAATTCGAATGACGGATTTTATATTGCTTCCAAAGATTTGGTTTTGCGAGGTCCGGGAGAGCTTTTCGGATTGGCACAGAGCGGCGAACTTGATTTCGGCGTTGCAGATATATATAACGATAATGATATATTTGAGATGGCAAAAGAGGCCGTAAATGTGATACAATGTGACAATATGGGGGATGACGAGAAAGATAAGCTTGAGAGGGAGATAAACAGCTATATGGATTTACATTATAAAAAGTTAGCACTTTGATAGGAGTAGTATGTCTGAGAATAAAGAACAACCAAGAAAGAGGTAAAAAAGAGAAAAAGAGAAGAAGTAAAGTTGCTCTGGGGGTTATAGTTGCCGGTGTTGTAGTGATGGTAGGTGCTTACACTGTGAAAGCCAACACATATAGAACAAGATTTTTCCCGCATACCGTCATAAACGGAATAGATGCATCTGAGAAAACTGTAGATGAAGTGCGTCAGGTGATGTCAAAACAGATTGACGATTTTGAGAGTACAATAAAGTCAAGAGGAAACAATGACGAGATAATAAAGGGAAGCGATGTCGGACTTGCGTTTGTCAAGGATAATTCATTGGAGGATTTGTTAAACGAACAAAACAGCATGGCATGGATTGCGGAAATGAACGGCAAAAAGGATTTGAAGATACAGTCTTCGTTTACCGTAGATCCTGACAAATTTGAAAATACCGTATCAAAACTTAAGGCACTTGACGAGTCAAAGTTTGAAAAGCCTGTAGATGCAAAGATTTCCGACTTTGTACAGGGATCGGGATACTCTATAATACCTGAGACCGAGGGCAATACAATTGATATTGCAAAGGCCAAGGAGTATATAAAGAGTCAGCTTATTACACTCAACAACGAGATAAATCTTGATTATGAGGATAATGATTTGTATGAGAAGCCGGCAAAGAGGTCTGATGACCCTACTTTGAATGCGGCACTCAAAAATTTGAACAAGTATATTTCAGCCAGAATATCATATGACAAGCTTAATGTATTAAACGGTGATACCATACATAATTGGCTGACTGTGAACAGTGACGGATCTGTAAGCATATCAGATGACGGAATAGCTTCATTTGTAAAGAAGGTATCAAGTGCCTACAATACTGTGGGTAAGCCAAAGACACTAAAGACATCATACGGTCCGACAGTTACAATAACAGGCGGCTCATACGGATGGAAGGTAGACACGGAAAAAGAGAAGGCTGCTATAAGATCACTTATAGAGGCCGGTGAGACTGCAAAGAGAGAACCGGAGTATTCAAGAAAAGCGGCTTCACACGGTGAAAACGACTACGGTAATTCATATGTGGAGGTAAATCTTACCGCACAGCATATGATACTTATAAAGAACGGTTCAAAGGTACTTGAAAGTGACTTTGTATCGGGAAATGTTTCAAAGAACTGGACCACGCCTCCGGGAGCATTTCCGCTTACATACAGAACAAGGAATGCCACATTAAAGGGTGAGGGTTATTCAACCCCTGTAAATTACTGGATGCCTTTTAACGGCGGTATAGGTTTCCACGATGCGCCTTGGAGAAGTGCGTTCGGCGGACAGATATATAAGACTTCAGGTTCACACGGTTGTGTCAACTTGCCGCCTGCTGTTGCAAGCAGCTGTATGAATATGTGGATGCGGGATTCCCGGTACTTTGCTACAACCTGACTGAAGCGGCACCTGCTCCGGCACAGACCGAAACAACCGCTGCAAGTGCAGGCGAGACTGCGGCAAGTAAAACTGCTGAAGAAACAGTGGAGCCTATCAGTGAGAATGTAAGTCCGCAGAGCGGAAAGACGGCGGTTGAGATAGAACAGTAGTATGAGAGTTATTTCAGGAACTGCAAGGAGTTTGATATTAAAGACTCCGAAGGGCAATCTGACAAGGCCGACTACGGATAAGATAAAAGAGACTCTTTTTAATATGATTGCAAATGACTTATATGATGCCACTTTCCTTGATATGTTTGCGGGAAGTGGCGGTATAGGCATTGAAGCTTTAAGCAGAGGAGCAAAGAAGGCTTACTTTTGTGATATTGACAGAGAGGCAATCGAATGTATCAAGTACAATCTGGCACATACAAAGCTTTCAGACAGAGCGGTTGTAATGAAAGGAAGCTTTGAAAGTAATCTTGATAAGATAAAAGGTCTTTCAGAAAGATTTGATATTATTTTTTTGGATCCGCCATATAAAAAGGGATTTGAAGATAAATGTCTGGATATTTTATTAAATTCCACATTGATTGATGAGCATACATTGATTATAATTGAAGAAGATTTTAAGACTGATACGACCCATTTGGAAAAGGATTGGGATATAGTTAAAGTCAAAGAGTATAAGTCTAATAAACATATTTTTATACATAAGCGAGGGTGACTATGGCTAAAGCTATTTATCCGGGAAGTTTCGATCCTATTACCAATGGACATATTGATATAATTGAGAGAGCTGCTAAGATGTTTGACAAGGTGATTGTCGGAGTACTTATCAACTCGGCCAAAGATCCGCTTTTTACACCGTCCGAGAGGGTGGATATGATAAAGGGTGTGGTAGGACATCTACCGAATATAGAGGTTTTGGAATTTGACGGTTTATTGGTGGATTTTGCTCGTGAGCAGAACTGTAATATTTTGGTCAGGGGACTTAGAGTGATAACCGATTTTGAATATGAATTGCAATTGGCTCAGACTAATAAAATAATTGCGCCGAACTTAGAGACTGTTTTCTTGAGCACAAACTTGAAGTATTCATATTTAAGTTCAAGCATCGTTAAGGAGATAGCGGTTTACGATGGAGATATCAGTCATTTCGTAAGAGAAGATATAAGAAAAAGGATTATGGAAAGACTGAGGGAAAAAGGTCTGAGGAGAAGTAATGAGTAGAATCGAACAGGTAATAACAGAGATAGAGGAGTTTGTAAACAGATGTAAAACTGTTGCACTGTCAAACTCGATAATAAAGGTAAACAAGGAAGAGTTCGTTGCACTGTTGAATGAACTGAGACAGGAAATACCTGAGGAAGTTACACAGTCACAGAAAGTTATCAGCAACAAGGAAAGTATATTGCTGGATGCAAAGGATAAGGCTGAAAAGGAAATACTTGATGCAAATTTGAAAAGCAACTCCATAAAGGATGACGCAAAGAGAAAGGCCGATGCTATAATTCTTAGCGCAAGGAAGGAGTCCGAGGCTATTATGCTTGAGGCCAATAAGCTTAAGTCTCAGCTTGTAAATGAGAATCAGATTATGCAGGCGGCGTATGCGGAGTCCGACAGGATAATAGCATATGCGAGGATGGATGCCGATAAGATAATTTATGAGGCCAATGCGGAAGCAGATGAACTTAGAAAATCATCTGTAAGATATTCGGATGAACTTTTGCAGAGTATTCAGGAGATTATCTCGGGAGCATTGGTGGACGGCCAAAACAAATTCAGTCAGTATTTGAACTCACTGCAGTATTATACGGAAGAGATCGGAAAGAATAGACAGGAGCTTGCAACCAGTATTGTTCCTGCAGATCCGAATTCACAGGAACAATGATTGGGCTGCCAAGCAGCCCATTTTTTGCGTAATTAAGATAGAGGTATATATGATACAGGAAAAAGATTTGCCGAAAGCCTATAAAGATGCGATGAAAGATCTTTTAGGAGCTGAATATGATGCTTATATAGACTCACTGTATGAAAAACCGTATGTAGGTATCAGAACGAACTTATTAAAGCTTACACCTGACAGATTAAAGGAGCTTCTTGACAGAGATTTTAAGAGTGTACCATGGGTAAAAGAAGGATTTTATTTTGAAGAAGAAAAAGGAGTGCTTAGTACTCCTTCAATAAAATACGATGAAAAGATAAAGAGCATATCAAAAAATCCGTATTACTTTGCAGGTCTTTATTATATACAGGAACCTTCAGCCATGACGCCTGCAAGTGTGGCAGGTATTAAGCCCGGTGATAAGGTGCTTGATCTTTGTGCGGCACCGGGAGGAAAGTCGACACAGGCGGCTTCATATTTACAAGGTGAGGGATTACTTGTAACAAATGATTTTTCAGCTTCCAGAGTAAAGGCTTTACAAAAGAATATTGAGGTGAGCGGTATTGACAATGTACTTATCACCAATGAGGATCCTAAGAATCTTTCAAAGGTATATACTGAATATTTTGACAAGATAATAGTGGATGCTCCTTGTTCGGGAGAGGGAATGTTCAGAAGAGACAGTGCAGTGTTTAAGGCATATCTTGGAAGAGGGCCTGAGTTTCACAGGAATTCAGGTGAGTATATTGAATGAGGCCGCTAAGATGTTAAAGTCCGGAGGTACTTTGGTATACTCTACCTGCACATATTCAAGCATCGAGGATGAGGGTAGCCTTATAAATTTTCTTGAAAATCACAGTGACTTTACTATAGAAAAGATTATGCCTGAGTTCGGCTTTGAAGAGTCTAAGAAGCTGCCGGGGACTGTAAGACTTTTTCCGCATAAACTTAAAGGAGAGGGGCATTTTGTAGCAAGGCTGAAAAAGAATGGCAGCGAAACTGAAATTTTACGTAGAGACAATAAAAAGGAAAAGAATAAAAGAAAGAAGCCTGTGAAGTTACCTGAGGAGCTTTTACAATTTTTAAAGAAAATAAAGCGCGATTGGGACTATGAGAGGATTTTTATTAACAAGGACTACGCCTACTATTTGCCCAAGGATGCACTGATTGACAAGAGCCTTCACTATATCAGAACAGGCCTGCTTTTGGGCGAAATAAAGAAAAACCGATTTGAACCTTTTCAGGCTTTGGCTATGAATATAAAGTTTGATGAGTGGGAAAATCCGCTAAGTCTGCCTGCAGATGATGAAAGAGTAATAAAATATTTAAAGGGTGAGACTATAGAGGCTGATGACGAGTACAACGGAATCAGGCTTGTATGTGTGGACGGATTTTCACTGGGGTTTGTAAAGCAGAACAAAAGAAGCTGTAAAAATAAGTATTATCAGGGCTGGAGATGGATGTAATGGTTGTCAGAGTGGATAAGATTATGTCTGAGCTTGGCTTTGGCAGTCGCAGTGAAATCAAAAAATATGCCAAAGCCGGTAAGATAAGAATAAACGATAAAGTTATAAAAAAGGCCGATGAAAAGGTAGACAGTGAAAGAGATAAGCTGTATTTTGAAGGCAGGCAGGTGGTTGTGGAAGAGTTTGAGACCTATGTACTTTATAAGCCTGCAGGATATGTCTGTGCGACTAAAGATAATGTACACAAAACGGTTATGGAGCTTATTGATTCAGACAGGAAAAACATTGTGCCTGTGGGCAGACTTGATCTTGATACGGAAGGGCTTTTGATTCTGACAAATGACGGAGCGCTAAATCACAGACTGGTATCGCCTGCATCACATGTGGATAAGGTATACTATGCAAAATTTGACGGTACTTTAGCGGGTGATGCCATAGAGTGTACAGCAAAAGGACTTGATATAGGTGACGGAGAAGTCTCAAAACCTGCAAAGCTTGAAATTCTCTCGGATGATGAGGTACTGCTTACCATACATGAGGGCAAGTTTCATCAGGTCAAGAGAATGATAAAAGCGCTTGGAGGTGAGGTGACATATCTTAAAAGAATTGCCTTCGGAGGGCTGAACCTTGACGACTTGAACCTAAAAAAGGGTGAGAGCAGGAAAATAACTAAGGAAGAGGTGGAGAAGTTGGTATGATAAGGCGTAGAGGTACAATTGATAATACAAACAGCATTTTAGATGCTTGGATTATGGTGGAACATTTATCAGAGGGAGAAATCAACTTAAAGGATAGAGATATTTTATTATTGGATGATTTGACTGATAAAAAATACAAAAAATATTTTCAAACCCTGATGGAAAGTTCGGAAAAGAAGAAATATAAAAATTCAGGCCTTGTACTGTATTTGGATATCTTTAAATTTGCCGAGGTGGTAGAATTTCTCAGAGAGAAATACGGAGTGGCAAAAACACAGAGCGATATAAATTATGGTAATAAATTCAGTATCGCATTGTATTTTTGATAAAAAAATATAAATTTTATAAGTGATAATATCTTTTTTACCTGTAGCGGATATATGAGATATCTGCAGGATGTACCGAGTAAGTCGGATTTTCAGGAATTTGAAGAGAAATTCAAGGAAAAGACAATCAAAAGATTTGAAGGCAGTGAAGATAATCAGGAGAAATTTGATAACGCCTTAAATGCTTTGTTAAATGAGTATAATATAGATATAAAGAATTGTCGTGTACAGATACTGAGTAATATTGAAACGGAAGCAACAAATTTGCACTCTTTCTTTATTGAAGACCTTAATAAGGCAAAGGAAATCAATAATACAAACCTTAAAAGATATTTGACAGGCGGTAATATAAAAGACAGGATAAATTTGGACAGTAAAAATGACTCTCCAAACTATAATCAATCTGTGTTTGAAAAGATATTGGAGCCGCAAAATTATCCGCTTGGAAGATTCCCAAGTAAAACAGAGTTTGCACTTTCGTTTATGCAGCAGGTAGCCGTAAACTTGACAATAGGATATGACAACAGCAATATGAGAAGTGTAAACGGTCCTCCGGGAACAGGAAAGACTACACTTTTAAAAGATATATTTGCGGAATTGGTTGTTAAACAGGCACATGATATATGCTTACTAACATCAAAGTATATAAAGGGAAATGAAGATACGCTATATTATGGTAAGGCTTCAATAGGAGTACTCACAGATAAAATTTCAGAAAATAATATTGTGGTTGCAAGTTCCAATAACGGTGCCGTTCAAAATATTGTCAATGAACTTCCGCTAAAGGAGGGAATTGATGATAATATATTGCCTGAACTTGAAAAGGCGGATTATTTCAAAGATATAGCCAATGCGGATATGAAAGAAGAAAGGTTTTGGGGTACTTTCTCTCTTGAAGGCGGTAAGGCTGAAAATATGACAAATATATTGAATAAAATAGAATGCATTTTCAATTATCTGAATGAAGAATATAAGTCCGACAGTGAGATTTATAATAAATTTAAAAAGCAATATGAGTATGTGTCCGATTTGCGAAGTGATGCCCTGAATTTGCAAAAGAAGTATACAGACTATAAGAGTGCAAAGCAAAATATTGATGATAATACATCTGAAAAAGAAGAAGCCGAAAGAGCAAAAATAGAAGCTGAAAAGCTTGAGTATGAAAAAGCAGTTGAAAAAAACAGAGCGGATATTGATGAAGTTACAGTTAAACTTGGCAGTATAAGGGCTCAGAGGGTGGATTTAGCAAACAGTATTTCAAATCAAAAGATGTTGGTTGAACTGAAAAGAAGTCAAAAGGGCGGATTTTTGGACAGGCTGTTTAACAGCAATAAAAATAAGGCTGTTGAAGATGAAGTAAATGCTTTATTAAGCAGATTACAAAAGCTTGTAGATGAAGATGAGACACTCAGAAAGACTGAAATTGAACTTCAAAATAGATCTAACCGTCTTAAGAGAGATATTGACGCCTATAAGCATAGATTGGATGAAGATATTTCAAAGTACGAATCTTTAAAGCAACAAAGGGAAAAACAAAAAGCAAAGTATAACGGTATAATAGAAGCTTTTGAATCGGATAAGGGAGTTTTTGACAGAGTACTTGATTTTGAGAAAGATTATGACAGCTTACAGATGTCAAATCCATGGTTTGATGAAAACTATAGAATTGAACAGTCAAAGCTTTTTGTGTTGGCATTGCAAGTAAGAAAAGAGTTTTTGTATGAAAACAGAAAAAATCTCAATGCCGCTATAAATATATGGAAATATCAGAAAAACTCTGTAGAAAAAAATAAGAAACTGATAAATATTGCATGGAATTGGATAAATCTGTGTATTCCGGTTATAAGTTCAACCTTTGCAAGTTTTTCAAGGATGCTAAAAAACATTGATGAGAATGTATTGGGACATACTTTCGTAGATGAGGCCGGGCAGGCACTGCCTCAAGCGGCGGTAGGTGCTGTATTTAGAAGCAAAAATATTATGGTTGTAGGCGATCCGTTCCAGATAAAGCCTGTGCTTACCTTGGATGAAGGAATACTTGCACTGCTTTCAAAAATATATAATGTAAGTGAGATATATTTATCCGATTCGGCTTGTGTACAAACTTTGGTGGATGCGGTAAGCAAATACGGCTTTTATACAAGTAAAGATATGGATGAGAGTTCATGGATAGGTATTCCGCTTTGGGTTCATAGGAGATGTCAGTATCCGATGTTCACCATTTCAAATGCAATCTCATATAATAATCTTATGGTGCAGGGTAAGGAAGGCTATGGCAAAACAGGGTGGTATGATATATCCGGCAAGGCCGCAAATAAGTATGTTGAGGAGCAGGGGGATTTCCTGTTAAAAAAGATAAAATCAATGATTGAGAAAGACCCTAAAATAATTGATAAAAATGAGAGTGATACCGTTTATATAATTTCACCTTTTAAAAATGTTGCTTATAAACTTGGAATAAAACTTAATGAAATAGGTTTTACGAGAAAAGAAAAAGGTAAGGTAACAAATATAGGAACCATACATACATTCCAAGGCAAGGAAGCGCCTATTGTTTTTATGGTACTTGGTGCAGATACAAACAGTAAAGGAGCGGCAACTTGGGCGGTAAATGAGGCGAATATGATGAATGTTGCCGCTACAAGAGCAAAAAAAGAATTTTATATAATCGGTGACAGAAAATTATATAGCGGTTTGGGAAGTGATGTTATAACCAAGGTGAATAATGTTATTAGAGAGTATGGTAATGAACATCCGGAGTTGGTAGATGAAATAACAGATTAGGTAAATTATGATAAAGAACATTAAAGCGTGCATATTCGATCTGGACGGAACGTTGGTGGACTCTATGTGGATGTGGCCTGACATTGACAGAGAGTATCTTAAAAGATTCGGGATTGAATATGACGATAATTTAAAAAATGAGATAGACGGTATCAGCTTTCATGAGACTGCCGTATACTTTAAAAATAAGTTCAGTATATCGGACAGTGTCGAAAAGATATGTAAGGACTGGGAAGATATGGCATATGATAAGTATAAGTATGAGGTCAAGGAAAAGCCCGGTTGCAAAAAGTTTTTGGAGCATCTAAGGTCAAAAGGCATCAAGATGGGGATTGCGACAAGCAATAAAAGGTCAATGGTGGACGTGGTCTTGAAATCCTTAAATATTAAAGATTTCTTTGAGGTAATCACCACATCGGATGAAGTAAAAAGAGGTAAGCCGGCACCTGATGTGTACCTTACCACTGCAAATCTTCTTAATGTGGAACCGAAGAACTGCCTTGTATTTGAAGACGTTGTGGCAGGTATAATGGCAGGCAAGTCGGCAGGCATGAAAGTCTGTGCAATTGAAGATGATTTTACCAAGGAAGTCAGACAAAAGAAAAAGGAGTTGTCAGACTACTATATAGTAGACTACAGTGAATTGCTATGATAAAGAAAAAGGGTGAGTACGGATATAGAAAGTACTTCAAGATAAAAAACGGGATAATGATAGGATTCTTTATTATCGTTATTTTGGTACTTTTTATAGCTTCAAAAAATACTAAAGAAAATATGTCAAGGATTTTGTTGGTGTCGTCTATACTTATGGTACTGCCTATGGCAAATCTTTTGTCGCCTTTTTTGGTAGTTTTTAAGTACAGGTCATGTGAGTACGACCTTGTAAAACCGTATTTGGAAGATAAGCATTTTTTATTTGACATTATCCTCACTATGAAGGAACAGGTTATGCCTCTTGATATCATATATATTGACGGAGAGAAGATATTTTCTGTTCTTTCAAATAAGGCGGACAAAAGAAAAACCGAAGACTTTATAAAAGAGAGAATGAAACTTGGGGGAATAAGTGTGAATGTAAAGGTCTGTGAAAGTATAAATGAATTAAAAAAATTTATAAAAGCCTCACAGAATGAAGAGAACAATAAATTAAATGAGATTAGGGCAATCTTAAAAAGCCTGTCGGTATAATGGTTGAGATAATTGTAGGAAAGAATGAAAGCGGTCAGAGGCTTGACAGGGTGTTGGAAAAGATATTTGTAAATGCAAATGCAGGCTTTATCTTTAAGATGCTCAGAAAGAAAAATATTACACTGGATGATAAGAAAGCTGACGGTAAGGAGAGACTTGTACCAGGTTCAAGTATAAAACTTTGGTTTTCCGATGAAAGCTTTGAAAAACTTACAGGAAAGAAAAATCTTACACAGACTGTTAAAGCACAAAATATAGATAAAGACAATAGGGCGGATACATTCAAGTCATATATAGTATATGAAGATGAGAATACCGTAATTATAAATAAGCCGGCAGGTTTGTTGTCACAAAAGGCACAGGCAAATGATATATCTGTAAATGATTTGCTTTTAGAATACCTTAACTTTGATGAAACAGCTTTGAATACTTTTAAGCCGTCTATTTGCAACAGACTTGACAGAAATACCTCAGGACTTTTGGTATGCGGTAAGACTCTGGAAGGTCTTAGAGTAAATAATGAGCTGATAAAGACAAAAGCGGTAAAAAAGTTCTACTTGGCTTTAGTAAAGGGAAAAGTAAGTAAAAAAAGTGCAATATCCGGCTGGCTTTATAAGGATGAAAAGACAAATAAGGTAATTATAAAAAATGAAGAGTTTGAAAAAGCGGATTATATACAGACAGAATATGAGCCTATAGAATATTTTGACGATGCCACTTTGCTGTCGGTAAAGCTGATTACAGGAAAGACACATCAGATAAGGGCACATCTGGCAAGTATATCACATCCGATAATAGGTGATTTCAAGTACGGCAACAGGTCTGTAAATGAAGCCTATAAGAAAAAATACGGAATAAAATGGCAAATGCTGCATTCATATAAACTTGTATACGAAAATGAGGACATATCGGATACAAAGACTTTCAAAGCTCTAAGGGGGAAAGTGTTTTGTGGCCGAGTATAACAGTGATTTCAGAAAGGTGATAGGAGATGGGAACTTGGAAGACAAGAGGTCTTAGAGGCTCCGCGCTTGAAGAGTATATAAACTACTCCAATGAAAAGTACAGAGAAGCTGGGCTTGCACTGATTCAAAAGATACCTACTCCCATCACACCGATTGATATTGACAAGAGTACAAGGCATATCACATTGGCATACTTTGATAAGAAGTCAACTGTGGACTATATCGGGGCGGTACAGGGTTTACCCGTATGTTTTGATGCAAAGGAGTGTGCGACTGTAAGCTTTTCTTTGGCAAATGTACATGAACATCAGTTTAAATTTATGTGTGAGTTTGAAAAGCAGGGCGGTATAGCCTTTTTAATTATATTTTTTAAGTCACTTGATAAGATTATGTATGTGCCTCTCAGTGATTTGAGATTATTTATGGACAGGATGTATGCAGGCGGAAAAAAGAGTTTTAAATTTGAAGAGTTGAACTTAGAATATGAGATACCAAAAAAAGGCGATATTATCGTGCATTATCTTGAAAGTCTGAGTTTATATCTTTCAGACAGGTAAAGGAGAGATTTATGAAACATATTGATGCCAGAATTTACAGCGGAAAAACAAATTTTGAGTGGAAAGACTTAAAGCTCAATCATAAAGGTTTGCTTCCCTGTTATTGTTCAGGACTTTGTAGACAACTCCGTTTTACTATATACACATATGAATGAAGATGCATGGAATAAGACGCTATCTACAGGTCTGTTTACTTATTTTTCAGATATACACAACAGGTCAATAGTGAAAGGGTAAAAAGTACGGCAACTATCAATATGTCAGAGAACTGTTTTTGAACGGGGAAAAGGATGCACTTTTGGTAAAGGTCTACTCTGTGGCACCTATATGCGGTGACGGCAAAAAGAGTTGTTTTTTCAATGATATAGAGGAAATATAGTTATGAACACTATGCTGCTGATGATGTCGGTCATTATACTGCTTTGTATAATGTTAAATATCATTTCCAGCAAAATAGGTGTACCTGTTCTTCTTGCATTTATTTTGCTTGGAATGGTTTTCGGATCCGACGGTATTTTTAAAATTAAATTTGACGACTTTAATCAGGCGGAGACAATATGTTCGTTTGCACTGATTTTTATAATGTTTTACGGCGGCTTCGGAACCAATATAAACGAGGCAAAGCCCATTGCACTAAAAGCGGGACTGCTTTCAAGTGTCGGAGTACTTTTGACCTCGATATTTGTAGCATTATTCGGACATTATATTCTAAGGTTTTCATGGATAAACAGTATGCTTATAGGAGCCGTTATCTCTTCCACAGATGCTGCAAGTGTCTTTTCAATACTCCGTGACAGACATTTGAATCTGAAGGATAACACAGCATCTATCCTGGAAGTGGAGAGCGGAAGTAACGACCCCTTTGCATATATGATTACGATGATTGTGATAAAGATAATCGCAGGAGGTATTACGCCTTTTGATATCTTTAGTATGTTGTTTTTACAATTATTTCTCGGAGTCTTGTGCGGAGTTTTAATTGCGCTTATATTCAGATATTTTATAAACAAATTTATCATTCATACTCCCGGCTTTAATATGGTACTGATAATTGCGGTGGCATTGCTTTCTTATGCACTGCCTAATGTACTTGGAGGCAACGGGTATTTGAGTGTATATATCACGGGTATTATACTTGGAAATTCGGATATCAGAGGCAAGAAAGAACTTGTACCTTTCTTTGACGGTCTGACAGGTATAATGCAGATTTTGATTTTCTTTTTACTTGGACTTTTGTCATATCCTACACAGCTTTTGAGAGTTGCGGGCACAGGACTTATACTTGCACTTTTTATTACATTTATTGTAAGACCGCTTGTAATTGCTTTGATTTTAAAGCCGTTTAAGTCTAAATGGAATCAGGTGTTTTTGGTTTCATGGTCAGGCTTTAGAGGGGCTTCGTCCATAGTTTTTGCAATTGCCGCACTTTTAAGTACAAATGCAAACTATGATGTTTTCAATAATGTATTCTTTTATTGTATTGTTCTCAATATCACGTACAGGGAAGCCTTCTGCCTTTTATGTCAAAGAAGCTTGATATGATTGATGAGAACTGTGATGTTATGAAGACCTTTTCAGACTATGCGGGAGAGGAAATACCTATTGAATTTATACAGTTGACTTTAAACGGGGAGCAGGGATGGTGTAACAAGAGTGTAAGTGAGATAAACTTTCCTCCGGATACATTGCTGGTTTTGGTAAAGCGGGACGGAGAGGATATAGTACCGAACGGTCAGACTGTTTTAAAATATGGAGACACTGTTGTGCTTGCGGCAAAATCCATAGATTTTGAGGAAAGCTACAGTATTGTGGAGCATACAGTCACAAAGAAAATGCTTACAAAGGGCAATACTTTGGCGAAACTCTCAGATGAACTTGACGGGCTTGTAATGCTTATAATAAGAGGAGATGAGTTCATTATTCCAAACGGAGAAACCGTTCTTTGTGAGAAGGATGTTTTGGTATTAAATAAAGGACCTATATAAAATATCGCAACGAAAGCCGTTGCGATATTTTTATGCCACCTTTGAAATAAGCCCGAAGGATATAATCATCATTATAATACTTGCCATCAGCATGCCAAGCAGTATACCGAGGAAAGCTTTTTTTCTGTCCATCTCAAGGAATGCCGCAATGATGGCACCTGTCCAGGCACCTGTGCCGGGAAGCGGTATACCTACAAAGATTACAAGTCCCCAAAAACCGTATTTTTCTATAGAGTCCTTGTTTTTCATTATCTTTTTATGCAGGAATGAATGAATCTTATTAAAAAGTTTGAATCTTGATTTTTCCATTGCCCTTAAAATTCTGTTAATTAAAAGGAGTATAAAAGGAACCGGAATAACATTGCCCACTATTGCGATAATATAGCTCTCAAGCGGCGGAAGCTTAAGCAGTGACGCGGCTATAAGTCCTCCTCTAAGCTCCAATATAGGCAACATGGATATAATGAATACTATCAACTGCTTGCCGAAGCTGAGTGATAAAAGTCCACCCATCATCCCGATAAGTGATTTCGCTAATTTTTCTGCCATAAAATACCTCTCATTTTTACGATAATGTAGATTGTAACAGATTGAGTAATTACAATCAAGGTGCTAAAATATTAAAACGGAGGTGGAATGATGGATATATTAAAGGGAGCATTGTGTTTGGAAGGCGGCTCTTTAAGAGGGCTTTTTACTGCCGGAGTGTTGGACGCATTTTTGGACAATGATTTGTATATTGAATATGTGAACGGAGTTTCAGCAGGCTCTATGAACGGAATGAACTATGTTTCAAAACAGAGAGGCAGGTCAAAGAGGATAAACCTTAAGTATCTGCATGATAAGAGGTATATAAGTTTCAAAAATATGTTTACATCAAGACAGATATTCAATTTTGATTTTTTATTTGGTGATATTTCAAATAAATATGATCCTTTTGATTGGGAAGCATTTAATGACAAATCACAAAAGTATGAGGCGGTTGCAACAGATGTAATAACCGGTGAGAGTACATATTTTGACAGAGATGAATGCAGTGATATTGTGGCAGGTGTAGAGGCGTCGGCATCCATACCTGTGATGTCGAAAATGATTGATGTTGAGGGAAGAAAGTATCTGGACGGCGGAGTTTCCACATCCATTGCATACAAAAGAGCCTTTGACCTCGGATATCCTAAGGCCGTGGTTGTACTTACAAGAGAAGAGGGATACAGAAAAAAGCCTGTAAACAAGGTAAATGAGAGTATATATAAGAGATATTTTAAGCCGCTGCCAAGACTTGTAGATAAGCTTATGAGTGTACCTGAAAGGTATAATGCAATGCAAAAAGAGATGGAAAATCTTGCAAATGAGGGCAAACTTCTTATAATAAGACCGCCAAAGAAAGTTATCGTACAAAGACTTGAAAAGAGCGTTGCAAAGCTTGAGAGCCTATATAATGAAGGCTATGAAGAGGGTTTAAAGAATATTGAGAATATAAAGAAGTTTTTAAGTCAAAATGCATGATTTCAGCTTTGAGATTAAGTTATAGTGTTGTCACTTTATCACGTTAAACTTTTAAGGTTTAAAGCCTTAAGGTATTGACGCAAAAATTTAGTTATAGTATAATCCATTGCAGAGTTTTATTGTAAATGGAAGGACAGTATATGAAAAAGAATATATTTAAAATAGCTGTGGCTATGTTAATCGGAGCAAGTCTTATGGCGTGCGGCTCTAAGGCTGATACCTCAGACAGCACTGCAAGCTCTGATGCGAAAACCGATGTTTCATCACAGGCTGATGCAAATGCAAAAAAGATAGGTATTTTGCAGTATGTACAGCATCCTGCACTTGATAAGGCAAATGAAGGCTTTGTTGCCGCACTTAAAGAGGCCGGAATGAATGTGGACATTGAGCAGGAGAATGCAGGAGGTGAGCAGTCTGCGGCACAGACTATTGCAAACAAACTTGTAAACGATAAAAAGGATTTGATCCTTGCGATTGCAACACCTGCCGCACAGGCTGTAGCAGGTGCCACATCAGATATTCCTGTGGTTATAACTGCAGTTACAGATCCTGCCGAGTCGGGACTTGTAGACAGTAACGAGAAGCCGGGCGGCAATGTTACCGGAAGTTCGGACCTTACACCGGTAGCGGATCAGATTGAGCTGCTTACAAAGATTTTACCTGAGGCAAAGAATGTAGGTATTCTTTACTGTACTGCGGAAGCCAACTCAAAGCTTCAGGCGGGACTTGCTATGGATGCCCTGAAAGCTAAAGGACTTAACGGAGTGGAGTACACTGTTTCAAGTTCAAACGAGATACAAAGCGTTGTTGAGTCTATGGTAGGCAAGGTGGATGCCATCTATGTACCTACAGACAATGTTATTGCGGCAGGTATGACAACCGTAGCAATGGTTGCAACTACAGAGCATAAGATTCCTATTATCGGAGCAGAGGCGGCTCATGTTGAAAACGGAGCTCTTGCAACATACGGTATAGATTATTTTGAGGTCGGCAAGCTTGCAGGAGAGCAGGCTGTAGAGATTTTAAACGGCAAGTCTCCGGCGGATATTCCGATTGCATATTTACCTAAGGACAAATGTAAGCTTGTTATAAACGATGAGGTTGCAAAGGAACTTGGAATAGATACATCAAATATTTCAATGGAATAAGAATTTTTCAAGACCGGTGTATGCCGGTTTTGTTGTTATTAAATATAATTTGTGGAGGTAAAAATGTTTACAGCACTGTTGGGAGCCGTATCACAGGGAATACTTTGGGGTGTAATGGTTCTTGGAGTATATATTACTTATAAATTACTTGATATTCCCGATTTGACGGCGGACGGAAGTTTTCGCTTTCGGAGGTTGTGTGTGTGCGGTCATGATTGTGAATTTTCATATGAATCCTTTGGCTGCACTTATATTTGCGACAATTGCAGGTATGATAGCCGGATTTATTACAGGAGCATTGCATACGATATTTGAGATTCCTGCTATACTTGCAGGTATTTTGACACAGATTTCTTTGTGGTCCGTTAAACCTTAGAGTTATGGGAAAGAGTAATGTGCCGCTTTTAAAGACAAAGACAATATTTTCATGGCTTACAGATGCTACGGGAATCAGCAATTCCATAGCAGGTGTTATTTTGGGCGGAATAATAATAGTACTTACAATACTTATCTTATACTGGTTTTTCGGTACCGAGCTGGGTTCTGCACTCAGAGCTACAGGAAATAATGAGGCGATGATTAGAGCACTAGGGTGTAAATACAGCTCATACAAAGCTGCTTGCACTTGTAATAAGTAACGGGCTTATAGGGACTTTCAGGCGGACTTATAGTACAGAGTCAAAAGTATGCGGATATAAATGCAGGTACAGGTGCCATAGTAATAGGACTTGCGGCAATAGTTATAGGTGAGGTAATACTTGGAAAAGTGATTTCATTTTGGATGAAACTTACATCTGCGGTAGTCGGCTCAATAGTATATTTTGTAATAAGAGGTATTGTATTGCAGCTGGGTATGGACGCCAACGATATGAAGATGCTCTCAGCTATAATAGTGGCATTGGCATTGGCAGTACCGGTAATTAGTGCTAAAATAAGATTAAACAGAGCATATTCACCAAAGGGAGAGTAAGATGTTAGAGATTTTAAATGTAAGCAAGACCTTCAACAAAGGTACAATAAACGAAAAGAAAGCTTTAAACAAACTGTCACTGCATCTGAATCCCGGCGACTTTGTAACAATCATCGGCGGAAACGGTGCAGGTAAATCTACAATGTTGAATATGATTGCAGGCGTATATCCTATAGACGGCGGACAAATTATAATAGACGGAGTAGACATATCAAGGATGCCTGAGTACAAGAGAGCAAAGTATATAGGAAGAGTATTTCAGGACCCTATGATGGGAACCAGTGCAGGTATGCAAATAGATGAGAACCTTGCGCTGGCTTTCAGAAGAGGTGAGTCAAGAGGACTGGCTTGGGGTATCAAAAAATCGGAGAAGGAAAAGTACAAAGAGATACTTTCAAAACTTGACCTCGGACTTCAGACCAGAATGACTTCAAAGGTGGGACTGTTATCGGGAGGTCAAAGACAGGCACTTACACTTTTGATGGCAACACTCAAAAAACCTAAGCTTTTACTTCTTGACGAGCATACTGCGGCACTTGACCCGAAGACCGCAAAGAGAGTACTTGACCTTACAGAGCAGGTGGTTGCAGAGCAAAATCTTACCGCAATGATGGTTACTCACAATATGAAGGATGCGCTGAATATCGGAAACAGGCTTATTATGATGCACTCGGGAAGAGTGATATATGATGTAAGCGGAGAAGAGAAAAAGAAACTTAAAGTCGAGGATCTTTCTAAGGAAGTTTGAAGAGGCAAGCGGCGGAGAGTTTGCAAATGACAGAATGATGTTGGCAAACTAGATAAAAACGGAGGGGACTATGGATAAGAAACTTATTATCACCATAAACAGAGAATATGGAAGCGGCGGAAGGATAATAGGACAAAAGCTTTCAGAGAAACTTGGCATACCTTATTATGACGATGAAATAATAAGGCGCGCATCCGAACATTCGGCTGTGGGAGAGCAGTATTTCAGAATGAATGATGAGAGACCGGGTAACCATATTTTGCAAAGAATCATAGGCGGAATAAAGAATGCAAATAATAAGCCGTCAATAGGTGACGATATTGTTTCACCTGACAATCTTTTCAGATTTGAAAGTGAAGTGATAAGAGAGTTGGCTGCAAATGAAGCCTGTATACTTATCGGAAGATGCTCGGACTTTGTACTCAGCTCCGCAGGAGATGAGGATTTTATCTCTCTCTTTGTGTATGCGGATCTCTCTACAAAAGTGGACAGAGTAATGGATGTGGACGGAGTGGACGCCAAGGAAGCTCTTAGACGAGTACAAAGAAACAACAGGATCAGAAAAGAGTACTATAAGTACTACACAGGTGAAGAGTGGGACGATATGACACATTATGATCTGCCGCTGAACACATCAAAGATTACACTTGATCAAGGCGTGGAATTGATACTTGATTATTTAAAGATTAGAGGAAAGTTATAAATGAGAGATAATTGTATTGACAGTTTTTGGCACAGGAGTTTGGCAAGAGCCAAAATTATAATGAGATAAGAAATGTGCTCTTCAGTGAGTTCAATGTAAAAAAGGGACTTAGAAACGAAGACGGTACAGGAGTAAGAGTAGGACTTACAAAGGTTTCCGATGTAGTCGGCTATGATATAGTGGACGGTGTGAAGACAAATGTGGACGGTAAGCTCTACTACAGAGGCTACAGCCTTAACGACCTTGTAAACGGAAGTGCCAAATCTGTAAGAGGTTATGAAGAAGTAATGTTCTTATTGCTTTTCGGATTCTTGCCGAATAAGATGGAACTTGACAACTTCTCAAAGGTCTTTAGAAGTATGTACGCTTTGCCGAACGGTTTCTTTGAGAGTGTTCTTCTTAGAAATCCGGGAAAGAATCTGATGAATGTGCTTCAAAATGCTGTGCTTACACTTTACAACTACGATGACGAGCCTGACAATGTGGATGTATTTTCCACTTTATTAAAAGGACTCAGAATATCGGCATTTTTACCTGTAATTATGTGCTATGCATATCAGGCAAAGAGACATTATTTCAACAATGACAGTCTTATAATACATTATCCTGACGAGAAGCTGTCAATGGCTGAGAATATCTTACAGATGTTAAGAGTTGACCAAAAATTCTCAAAGAATGAGGCGGCACTGCTTGATACAATACTTGTGCTTCATGCCGACCACGGCGGCGGTAACAACTCAACATTTACAAATGTTGTGGTTTCATCCACAGGTACGGATATATACTCTACAATTGCGGCATCTATAGGTTCACTGAAAGGACCTAAGCACGGCGGTGCGAATATATCGGTTGTGCAGATGATGAAAGCTGTAAAGGATGAAATAGGTATAACCACAGATGAAAAGAAGATAAGAAATGTTGTAAACAGATTGCTTGATAAAGATTTCTATGACTGTAGCGGACTTGTATACGGATTCGGACATGCGGTTTATACAATTACAGACCCTAGAGCCGAGCTTTTAAGAGAGTACTGTGAGGTCGTGGCAAAGGATAAGGACAGACTTGACGAGTATCACTTCTATGAGGTGTTTGAAAAGACTGTAAAGAAGGTTGTATTTGAAAGAAAGGGTACTACAATTTCTTCAAATGTAGACCTCTATTCAGGATTTGCCTACAATATGCTTGGAATCCCTGAAGACTTATATACACCGCTCTTTGTGGTGGCAAGAAATATAGGTTGGGTTGCACATAATGTGGAGAACAAGCTTTATGACGGTAGAATAATGAGACCTGCTACAAAGTATGTGGGTGAATTACACGAATATACGGCATTTAAAGACAGATAAAAAAGAGGCCTTAGGCCTCTTCTTTAAGTTTATTATTTTTTGTCGTCTTCAAGGACATCGTCTATTTTTTGTGCAAGGTCTTTTTTGTCCTCGTCAGGATTCATTTCATAAAAGTCAACTTCCACTTCAGAATCATTATCCTCGTCCTCAGACTTTTTTGTCGCCTTGTCAAACTTATCTTTTGCTTTGTCAAATATAGGTTTTGCACTGTCCTTTGCAACATCGGTTGCAGCTGCTACATTGTCGCTTACAATATTTGCAACGCCTTTAAGTACTTCCTTGGCGGCACTTGCCATTCCTTTGGCACTGTTTGCGGTATCCTTGGCGGCAGTAACGAACTCATCTGTAGATGACTTCAGTTCGGTATATTTTCTGTCGGAAGGGTTATTGTCTGTATTTTCATCAAGTTCATCATCAAAATCTTTGAACTCACCCTCCAATTCCTTTTGATATCCTTTATACTTCAGTACATATGACACACCTGCTGCTGCGGCACCTGCAAGAGATGCTAAAAACAATAACTTTTTGAAACTTGCCATAATAACCTCCTTTACAATTGTGGTGATTACAGTGTAATATCTATTTGTAAAAAGTACAAGTGTTATTTGGAGAGAATATGAAAAAAACAATATATTTTTTTGGGATATATCATAGGATTTATTATAATTGCATATATCAGCTACACTTATGTGAAAATGGGAATTTCACATACAAATGATATATTCTTAAAGAAGGGATATTTTGTTTTGGCTACAGCTGTTTTTGTTACGGTTTTAGCCTCACTTATATATCTGAAGTTGACAAAATTCAGTATTGTAAAGATATATCCGATAGTGCTGACATTATTCGGACTTGCGTATATGTATGTATTTCCGGCAATGTCGGCTCCTGATGAGATTGCACATTTTATCTCGGCGTATAAAATATCAAATATAATGCTTGGTGAGAGGGCAACAGTCACCGACGGGCATGTGATAATCAGAGCCGGAGATTTGTGGCTTGAAGATACTGAGAATGAATATAAATTTGATGCAAATAAAAGTGTAAAAGAGGGTGTTTTGATACCGGAAGGAGGGAGTCATGGCAAAATCGTTTCAAGCAAGCTGGAAGAAGCATCTTATAAAGGGTTTTTTATGGAGAGGGGAATATTCGCAGTCGCAATAGCGGGATTAGTTTTAATGGAAAGACTTATGACAAAGCGCAGTCGCTACATTCACCTGTAAATACCATACCGAGTGTATATTTTTTTGCGGCACTCGGCATAAGCATAGCAAGGATATTGGGGCTTGGCAGTGTATATCTTGTAATTTTCGGCAGACTCGCAAATCTGGCGGTCTTTGTTCTGCTTACATCTTTTGCAATAAAGCTTTTGCCGAAGTTTAAAGAGTTTATATTCCTTATAGGTCTGTTTCCGACTACAGTCGAACTTGCGGCGTCATATTCATATGATGCGATTATGATTGCAAGTTTGATTTTCTTTGTTTCATATGTATTTTACCTTGCATATGAAAAAGATTCCTTTAATATAAAGGATTTGATAGTTGTGACATTGTTTTCAGGACTTAGTTTACCTTGTAAGATGGTATATTTCCCCATACTGCTTATACTTTTTTTAATACCTATGCAAAAATTCAGTGTAAGAGGCAAGGTAAACGGAAAGATAAAAAAAGAAAATATAACATTTTTCCTTGCAAGTGCGGTGACTGTACTTCTGTCATTTGTAATTGCAATGTATCTGGTAAACAGGGCGACGGTGGTAGGATATTCCACAAGCAATACAGACAGTCTTGAGTGGGCAGGTGAGCAAAGTTATACAATAGGGTATTTGATTCACAACAAAGCCAAGGCGATAAAGTTGTTTTATAATACAATTATTTTGCAGCTTGAATACTATCACGGCACCATGATGGGAACTTATTTGGGTCATGCGGATACTGTGGTCGGAATACCTTATATAGGATTTTTAGTATTAAATGCAGCTTTAATACTTTCCGTATTCGGGGAGGGCAAGGAAAAGTTGCTGCTTTTAAAGGATAAAATTCTTGTTACTGTAAGTGTAGGCTTTATAATATTCCTTATACTTTTATCAATGCTTATTGCGTGGACTCCGATAAGTTCACAGTTTATAGAGGGAGTCAGCGGCAGATACTTTATACCGGTGATGCTCCCTATACTTTCGGTGCTTCAAAACAACAAGCTTTCTATAAAGAGTGATATGAAGAGAACTTTGATATTCCTGTTTATTTTTGTGAACGGACTTTCTCTTTTACAGATATTTGCTACAGTATGTATAAGACTCTGACGCCTTACTTAGTAAATAACAAAACTGTAAAAAAAAAAATTAACAAAAGTATTTGTGAAATACGCTATAATAGTTTTTATAAGGAGGCGAAATGAAGAGAAGAAATTTAATAAAACTTGCATCCGCATTTGCGGTCGTGACTATGCTGGGGTTTGGCATACACACTAAGGCATATGCGCTCGGTGCAACATCAAGTATCGATTCTGTTACAATAGGTTCAAATAAGACTACAGTTGACATTACAATGAACAACTCAGGAGATATGTCGGGTACCGACGGTAACTTCTATCTGTTTGAGTTACAGCCGTATGAGGACGGTATCGGAAACAGAACCGACTATCTTGAGAAATTAAGTGCGGGAAGTGTAACAAAATCATATCAGCTGAACAAGGGAAGTGAGAACAGCAGACTTTATAACAGCTATGTGGTGGCGGTATATGACGGAAGCAAGTATGTTCCTGTAAGTTCACAAAAGTATATCACAAATCCTGAGGCGGTTGCCACAAATACCGCCGCGTATAAGACACAGGCCTCAAAGAAGGGATTACAGATTGAGTTAAAGATGCTTGACGATGCTTTTGACCTTGGAGTAAAGCACGCATCCACCAATATTGCCTTCAATCAGATCCTCGGTAACGGTATCGACTACAATTACAACGGTAAGACATACCATTTCAACAAGGCTGTAGTTGAGGACTATGATAAGACTATCAGTGCATTCTCAGGAAAGGATATGACCGTTACGGCCATTATTCTAAACGGCTACAACGAAGCACATCCTGAGCTTATGTACCCGAATATGCCAAGAAGAGACAGTATATTCTACTATATGTTCAATGCATCCTCAAAAGAGGGAGCAGAGACTACAGAGGCTATAGCGTCCTTCCTTGCGGAAAGATACAACGGAAAGACTCCTAAGTACGGTAAAGTATCCAACTGGATTATCGGAAATGAGATAAACAACCAGCAGTGGAACTATGTCGGAGATATGGATGTAAGAAGTTATACAAGAAGATATGAGAAGGCATTCAGAATTTTTTACAATGCAATCAAGTCAAATTCATCAACAGACAGAGTATTTTACTCACTTGATTACAACTGGAACAATGAAATCAACAACAAGAACAAGTATGGCGGCAAGCAGGTGGTTGACAACTTCAACTCTTTAGTATTGGAGCACGGAGATATAGACTGGGGCCTTGCATATCACCCGTATCCGGCACCTATGACGGAGCCTGAGTTCTGGGATGATGCCGAAAAGACAGGACTTATCAAGGACAGTTTTGATTCTCCTGTAATCAACTTTGCAAACCTTAATAAGCTTACAGACTACTTTGCACAGGATGCACTCAAGAAAAACGGTGTGGTAAGACATATAATGCTTACAGAGGAGGGCTTTACAGCCACCAATCCTACAAGAGGCAATATAGAAAATGAGCAGGCTGCGGCGTTTGCGTACTCATATTACCTTGTAGATTCAAACCCGTATATCGAAGCATATATACTCAGCCGTCAGGTGGATGCGCCGCTTGAGGTAAGGTCGGGGCTTTCGTTCGGACTTTGGACCTGCAATATGAATGTGGGCGATGAGATCAAGGCTGTTTCAAAGAGAAAGATTTGGAATGTATTCAAGTACATTGACAAGGCAAAGTACACACTTGACAATACAGACTTCGCAAAGAGCGTCTTAGGTATAAGCAAGTGGCAGGAAAAAGTTCCGAACTTTAAGTGGACGGCACAGGAAAACAGAAGATAATATCTATAATCTATGGGAAGGCTTTCCTTTCCATAGATTTTTTCATATGCTGCGGGTAATGCAATAATAAGCTTTTCGTGGTATAATGTGAGACATTGTATATAAGCAAAATAAAGTAGCAAAGACGGAGCCGTTATGAAACATACATTTGTTATTTGTGCATATAAGGAATCAAAATATTTGGAGGACTGTATAAAATCTTTGAAAGCTCAGGAAGTAAAGTCTGATATAAAGATTGCAACCTCTACACCTAATGAATATATTTACAGTATTGCAAACAAATACGGAATTGATGTATTTGTCAACAATATTAAAAAAGCCGATAATATTTCAAATATAAGCAATGACTGGCAGTTTGCCTACAATATAGCTACAACCGAGCTGGTAACGATAGCACATCAGGATGATATTTATCTTAAGCACTATACAAGAGATTTATTAAAGTATAAAGAGAAATATCCCGATATGACTCTTTTTACCACATCGTCCATTACTATAAAAACGGAAAGATGAAGTTCGGAAAAGTGGAGTTCGTGAAGAGAATTCTAAGACTGCCGCTTACTTTCAATGCTCTAAACAATATAGAGTTTGTAAAAAGACTTGCTATAACCTTCGGCAATCCTATAATAGCACCGAGCTGCGCCTATGATAAGAGACTCTGTCCGAAAGATTTGTTTTTATCAAGTTTTCAGTTTGCGCTGGATTGGGAGTGCCTTCTTAAGCTTGCAAAATTGGAGGGCAGGTTTGTACTCTGTGAAAATCCGGGGATTTGCTATAGAGTACATGACGGTGCGACCACAAAAAAGAGTATACTTGATCACTCAAGGCAAAAAGAAGAAAGTATTATGTTTGACAGACTGTTGCCAAGGCCCGTGGCGCTTGTCATAAAGAAACTCTATCAAACTTCGTATAATGCATATTTTTAGGGGGAGATATGGTACTGGTAAAAGTTGAAGAAAAATACGAATATCTGAAGGATATATTGCTTTCATTGCTTCTTATAGGTATTGCATTTATTATAAATACCGGAATCAGTATAAAAGGCTTATATATGGACGACCTGCTTATGTGGTCTACCAGAAGAGGAACGGGATTTTTCAGATATGTATTTCCGCATGAGATGAGAAAGTTCAGACCGGTATACTGGGCAGTTACTTGGATATATCAAGGGATTATAAGGAACAATCTTGATTTTATTGTGCCTATAAATATACTTATAGGTGCAGGTATAGCAATTGCAATTTATTTTTTTGCAAAGGGACTTGCGCGTTCAAAGACGATGGCGTTTTTATTTGCCGCCATGTTTTTGGTCTCAAGATTTTCATACTATGATATAGGGCAGTATCTCGGACTTATGGAAGCCATGGCGATGATATTTGCATTTGCACTTTGTGTATGCCTTTACAAATATATCAACGGACAGGCAAACAGATACTTTTATTATGCCTGTATATTTTATTTTTTGGACTGTTTTACACATGAGAGATTTGTAGTACTCTTCCCGATGCTTATCTTTGCAGTAATTGTGAAAAAGGGATACAGAATAATAAATGCATCGGTAGCAATAATCACTTTTATTGCGGCAAATTATATAAGATTTGCGGCTTTGAAGTCATTTATACCTGAGGGTACGGGTAACTCAAAGGTAAGTGAAACATTCAAACTGTCAAGTTTTTTTGCATCTGTAAAAACTGAGATATTATATCTTTGCGGAATAAATACAGGACCTACACATCTGAACGGAATTGACTTCAAGGATGTAAATATTGCAGTCAAAATTCTGATAATTATCGGAATATTTGCCTTTGTTGGATTTGTTTGCAAGTCCGTATATTCCATTTTGATGAGAAGTAAAAAAATTGAATTTGACTGGATAAAAAACATCTTACTGTTTCTCGGATTTATTATAGGAAGTATAGTGTCATCCGCCGTAACCATAAGAGTGGAGATGAGATGGCTGTATGCACCTTTTTTATTTTTGCTGCTGCTTACAGCATATATCTACGGTGTGGATAAAAAGATAACTGTAAGAAAGTCAAAGAATAAAGTCATAGGGACTTCACTCAGCAGAATATTTCATGTTTCATTTGTTTCCGCAATACTTGTGATGGTCTGGGGATTTTGTATGCTTATAGGGGATATGTATTATAGAGGCTACTATAATAAAATATATCTCTTTGAGGGGCAAAACAGGGCCAATTCACTGGCAAATGAGACTTACTACAAATATAATAAGGACTTAAGCAATAAAAGGATTTATATTATAAAAAACGATTTTAAACTAAGTGATTTTGATGCGCTTGAATTCTTCAGAGCCTATAACACTGATATCAGAGAGGATATAGTGACATTTATTGACAACTACAGAGATATAGGAGTGGTTAATGAAGATATGATAGTGCTGACTGAAGATAAAAAGAACAACGAATATGTCAATGTTACGGATTTTTTAAGGAATATAAAAGTTGAAAATATCTACGGACATTATGATGACGGTTGGACAGATGAAGAGGCTAAGTTTAATGTAATGTCCGGAGAGCACGGACAGATTCATTTTGAAATAATGTATCCGGGAGAACTTACAGGAAATGAAAGTATCGAGATAGATGCAAACGGAGAGAAAGAGACCTTGGATTTGGTTTCAAATATAACTTACTATGAGATAGATACCACTCCGAATACTCTGATACCGATACAAATGAAGAGCAATTTCTATATGCCTGATGCCAAGGAGCAAAGAGGTGATAAGAAACTTAGCTTTATTTTAAATATAAAGATAGAATAGTAGGAGTATAATGAAGAAGTTTTTAGCATTTTTCCTACCGATAGTAGGTGCAATATATTTAAGTGCATATATAAGAAGTGCGGTACTTGATGTGGTCTATACCGACTATATCAGAATTATAAATACTTATTTACGTAATCCGTTTTCACCTGAACCTTATTTTGGAAAAGATGCACTGACAAGATTGCCTATAACATTTTTTGAAAGAGCGATAAATGTAAAGTTTTTTAACTATTCCACAATGTTTGATATGAGCCTGGGAGTAATATTCCTTGCGATTATGGGTATTGTTATAGGGCTGTTTACGGCAAAGAAGAATTTAAAAATCGGATACATCATTCTTGTGATGATGGTGGTATTCTCACTTTCACAGTGGGAGATGCTCACAAACGGTACAGGCTGGGTGCATTTTTTTACATTCTTTTTGTTTGCACTGCATTTTTATATACTGGATTCATATATTCAAAAAGAGAGCGGTTTTAAACTTGTTTTAAATATTTTATTGCCGGTATTTACAATAATAATGGCGGCAGGTTCGTATTCACTTGCTTACGGTGCAACACTTATTTGTGCCTATATTTTCTATGCTTTTTTCAGAAAGAAAAAAAGAGGAGTATTGCTGTGTATACCTGTAGCTATGGCATTGGCTTTATTTATGTATTCTTATATGAATGCCGACAATGTGAATGCAGGTGCGACAAGTGAGAGTATCGTGATGGTATTCGGCAGAGATCCGCTTTACTTTTTGTATTTCGGTCTGAATACATTCGCATCTGATGTGGTAAGTGTGGAGCTTGTAAAATACTTTGAGATAAATGTAATAGGGACAGGAATACTCGGTGCGGTGGTAATATTATTTTATCTGGATGCACTGTATATGAACTTCAGATATAAGATATATGAGGATACGATATTTCCGCTTTTGTTGGTTGTATCGGGACTTTTCAGTCACACTATGGTAATACTCACAAGGTGGATTTTTTTGGATCCCATGTACGCGATGAGCTCAAGGTATTCACTTCAGTTCGGAGCGGGGCTTATAGGAGTTATATTGACATTTGCCTATATTAAGCGAAAGGTAAAAGGACCGGGAAGAAAGAAGCCTGCACCGATAAAGATTCCTCTTATATCAAATATCGGTATTTTTGTTTTTTTAATACTGGTGTTTGCAGGTAATGTACTGACGGCAGGCAATGAGATAAGAATGGCGAAATATCGTATGGAAAGTTTTGAAAAAAAGGTAAAGGTTGCAAAGAATTTTGAGTACGAGAGTGATGAGACATTAAAGACGGTTTTACAATATCACAGTCCTAAGAAAACAAGAGATGCACTCAGATTGATAAAATCTAAGAAATTGAACATTTTTAGTGAATAATACTGTTGATTTGTACACTGTAAAGAGTGTAAAATGATGTCGTTAAATTATTTGATGGGAAGGCTTAGAAATGGATAACTCTTACGGAATGCTTGCCCTGCAAAAGGCAAATTTATATATTTTGCAGGAAATAGACAGAATATGTAAAAGGTATAAAATAAATTATACTCTGGACTCAGGTACGCTGCTTGGTGCGATAAGGCATGGAGGTTTTATTCCTTGGGATGATGATGCGGATATTGCGATGACAAGGGCGAATTTTGAGGCGTTTAGAAGGATTGTAAAGAGAGAGTTGAGTGATAAGCTGGAGTTCATCATGCCGAATGAGTTCAAAAACGGTAAAGTATTTTATGATTTTACTCCGAGGATAATATATAAGCCGAGCGCAAGGCATAAAAATAATGACAAAAAGGATCCTTATGAGGGTAAGTTAAATCACCTTTGGGTGGATATATTCATTTTGGATAAGCTGCCGAAATCAAAGTTATTGCAAAAATTTGTATTATTTAATCAGAAGCTTATATATCTGTTTTCAATGGGACACAGAAAAAAGCTTGAGTTGAAAAAATATAAAGGATCCATGAAACTTGCGGTATTGTTCTTTTCAATTTTCGGTAAAATAATACCTATGAGGAGATTGTTTAAACTTCAGGACTGGCTTTCAAAGCTTTTCTATAAGTCAAGAAAGAGTACTACATGGTATTACAGCAACTATCAGCCTGATTATATTGATATAAAGGTGAATAAGGATTGGTATGAAAAGTATTTGAATATAAAGTTTGAGGATGCCACACTTTCTATAATAGATGAGTATGACAGTGTTTTGCATCTGGTGTACGGTGACTATATGACGCCTCCCCCAAAGGCCGACAGAATCCCGACCCACGGCAGTACGGAGATAGAGATTTATGAGTAAGAAGATTTCAATTATTGTATCTGTATATAATGAAGAGGAAGTTTTATTTGAATTTTATAGAGAGACAATAAAGGTTCTTCTTTTGATAGATAATCCATATGAAATCATTTTTGTAAATGACGGAAGTGTGGACGGTTCAAGAGGTATTTTATTTAAGATTGCAAAAGATGATGAAAATGTAAAGGTCGTACATTTTTCAAGAAATTTCGGACATGAAGCCGCGATGATTGCAGGTATTGACAATGCAAGCGGAGATTATCTTGTATGCATGGATGCGGACCTTCAGCATCCTCCTACCTTACTTCCCGAGATGTTGAGAAAGTTTGAATCGGGATATGACATAATAAATATGGTCAGAACTGTAAACAAGTCGGCAGGAATTATAAAGAATATAACCTCATCCATGTTTTATAAGGTTATAAACAGGTTAAGTGATATACATTTGGTCAGCAATGCCTCGGATTTTTTCGGAATATCAAAGAGAGTTGCGGATGTATTGAGAAGCAGCTACAGAGAAAAGACCAGATTTTTGAGAGGCTATGTACAAAATGTAGGCTTTAACACTGTAAATATAGAGTATGAAGCAAGAAAGAGATATGCCGGAGAGAGCAAGTATTCTATAAAGAAGCTTTTCAGATTCTCCATGAATACTATAATGACCTTTTCAAACCTGCCTCTTAAGCTGGGTATATATGCAGGCAGTATGGCCGCGTTTTTGGCAATAATAATGATGATATATACCATAGTGTCGTTTATAAGAGTAGGTACGCCAAGCGGATATGCTACCACGATATGTCTGATATGCTTTATGTTTTCGGTACTTTTCTTTATAGTCGGTATTATAGGAGAGTATCTGGGACTTATTCTTTCCGAGATAAAGGACAGACCTATATATATAGTCGAAGAGAAAGATAAATTTTGAAGATAAAGAATAAAAGAGCTGTGAAAAACGGCTCTTTTTTTGCTATAATATTACATACAAAGTTTCTGAATTTCTAATAATCTATGGAGTAAGTATGAATATTTCACAAGCGATTTCAAAAAGAGTAATGTTATTATGTTACGAAAAAGATATGACGGTGTATGAGCTTTCAAAAAAGTCCGGAGTTCCCAAAACCACTATAAAAGATATCATCTCAGGTCGAAGTAAAAATCCCGGTGTAATAAGTATAGAAAAACTCGCCGTCGGATTTTCAATTTCCGTTGGCGAGTTTTGGAATCATGAGCTGTTTACTCATTTAGATACATATTTGCATCCTTAAAAAACGATATAATCAGTAAAATCATTATAATACCTATAGGAAAAGCGGCAATGATGGATACGGTCTGCAGGTTTGACATGGAATTGTCTGAAAAGATAAGACCTATAGGCAGTAAAATCAAAAGTATCGACCAGTACAGTTTTATCTGTTTTGAAGGCTCTTTGTCCTCAAGGTCCTTATATGAGTACGATGCGGCTACAAGCGTGATGGAGTCAAAGGTTGTAGCATAAAATGTAATCATTGTCAGTATCAAAAGTATCATTGCTATATAAGGAAGCGGCAAAGTTGATATTATCTCACCTATAGTGGTGTAAAGATTATTACTGTCAGTGTAGAGTTTAAGCAAATCCACCTGACCGAATACATTCAGTGCAATACCGTAATTGCCGAGGACGATAAAGGATATAAATGTACCTGAAAGACCGAATATATATCCGCCAAGAATGACTTCTCTTATTGTCCTGCCTCTTGAGATACTGCCTATAAAGAAAGGAGTGGCAACACACCATACCATCCAGTATGCCCAGTAAAATACCGTCCAGTCCTCGGCAAAGCTTGATTTGCCTGTAGGGATCTATATATGTGGCAAGAGATAAAAAGTTGTTTGCCAGATTTCCAAGTGATTTAAAGCCCAGTTCAAGTATGAACTTGCCATGTCCTCCGCCAAAGAATACATACAATAAAAGTGCAAAAAACAGATATGTACAGCATGATGCAAGCTTTGACACTCCGTCAATACCCAAATAGGCACATAAGGAATATATGAGGCAGACTACAAGTAAAATAGCTATGGTAAGTATATTATTGTTGCCGATACCGAAAAGTTTTGCTACAGTCTGAGAAAGTAAAGGTGTTGCAAGTGAAAATGTGGTGGCTGTACCTGCAATAAGTGCAAATACTGCAGTCAAATCTACAATCTTGCCTATTACACCGTCAACATGTGAGCCGAGAAGCACCCTGAGACCTTCAGAGTACTTTTGCTTTGGTCCTCTTTCTTACATGAAGCATAAAGCCGAAGCATGATGCAAGAACAACATAAAATGCCCAAGGGATAGGTCCCCAGTGAAAAAGCGGATAGGTGGCGGACCAAAGTGTGGTATCACCGAGGGATTGTATTCTGTCCTGATTTGCATAAAGCATCCACTCACACAGTGAGTAAAATAATATATCTGCGGCAAGTCCTGCAGTAAACATCATAGTTCCCCATGCAAAGTCGGAATGTTCCTTTTTGCCGCTGCCAAGCTTTATATTGCCGTATTTTGAAAATGCCATATAAAGCGACAGTAAAAAGATAAAAAAAGTCCCGAATATAAGATAAAAGATTCCGAGGCTGTTATTTAAAAGACCTCTGATACTACCGAGAATATCGGTCGCCTGTAAAGGAAATATAAAAAACAGCAGTACCAAAGCAAGTACAAGCAAAAACGGTACTATAGTAACAAAATAATCAATACCTGTTTTTTTCATCATGCCCTCCTTATGTTCAAAATAAGATAAAAAATATTGATATTGAACATAATAACACTTTTTAAACTTATTTTACAAGATATAAAAAAAATCTTAAAAATTATGGAATAATCAAAAAAACACTACAAAAAAATAAAACCCTTTGGTATAATAGTGAAGTTAGTAAATGTCTAATGGAAGGTATTTATATTATGATAAAAAATAAAAAGCATATTGTAGGGGTACTCTCTATAGTATTTGCCTTATCTGCGGGAGCCTGTGCGAATTCGGATATAGTTGCCAACAAAAGCATGGATTCGGACAAACCTGTATTTGAGACACAAAAAAATATAGTATTGGACTGGTCTCAGATAAGAAGTGATGCAGAAGAACAGTTCAACGATAAGACTTTGTATCCTATGAGTGACTATATTGATATGGCATTTAAGGAAATGAGAATAAAGTATTACTTATATGGTCACTGTCGGACGATATAAGTGATGATGAGGCGCTAGCATACGGCAATGAATATATCAGAGCAATCAATGACTACGCGGCTACTCAGGATTTCTCAATAAAGAAGTCAAGTGAAACTTCCTACGGCGGACTTTTTGATAAGTATGACCTTGAAATCCAGCTTTTCAGAGCGAACGATATAATGGAAGATTCAAAATATATTGTGAATCAGGTTATAAAGGCAGGGACTGATACTAACTTACAACTACAAAACAATAAAAAGGGGGATAAATGAAACTTCTAAAGAAAATTTTGTTAACTTCACTTTGTTCGGCAATGATTGTAAATACCGGTATGACATCTTTTGCAGGTGTTATAGGTAAAAGCTCAAACAACTACCCTAAGGTAGTGATGGGTGAGACTGCGACCAAGGCTAATGACGGAACTTATTTAAACGGCGCCGAGATTCATATATTAAATTCGGCAACAAAGAGCCAGATGATGAGCTATGTCATAAAGACCAAGAACGGCAAGTTGATAGTTGTGGACGGAGGACTTCCACAGGATGAGCCTCATCTTGTGGAGACTATAAAGAGCTATGGCGGTGAGGTAAGCGCATGGATTTTATCACATCCTCACAGTGACCACGGAGGTGCTTTTACAAAGCTTGCAGAAAACGGCTTTGAAGGTATCAAAATCGACAATTTCTACTACAATATCAGAGAGCAGGCTTGGTATGACAAGTATGAAAAGTATAGAGCCGATATGGTAAATACTATCAGAAACTCAATAGCAAAATTACCTGCAGGTGTATCACATATTACAAGCAAGGGTGAGGTTTACTATGTAGACGGCGTTTCAATCCATATACTTAATGATCCTTATTGGATTGAGTCAAACTCTATCAACAACTCATCAATAGCATTCAGACTTGACTTTGACAACGGTACAAGAGTATTGTTCTTAGGCGATATGGGACCTGCAGCAGGTGAGAGACTTAAGGCTGATGTTCCGGCAACAGATTTGAAGGCCGATATTGTACAGATGGCTCACCACGGTCAGTACGGTGTGAACAAGGATGTATATGAGATAATTGCTCCGAAGGTGGCTATGTGGAACGCTCCTGAGTGGCTTTGGGACAATGACGGAGGTTCAGGTTACAATACAGGCAGCTATAAAACACTTGAGGTAAGATCTTGGATGGATGAAATCGGTGCAAAGACCAATTATGTTATCAAAGACGGCGACCAGACAGTGAAATAATTTTAAATTAACCCGATATCAAAATTGATGATTCAATGGAGGTATCGGGTTTTTGATAAGGAGATGTTTATGGTAAAGAAAATAGGAATAGTAAGTTTATCAAGCGGTGTTTTAGGAGAAAGTTTTATTAAGCATGAACTTAAAATAGGTGTGGAAAGATTAAATAAATACGGTATAGAGGTTAAATTTTTGCCTAATGCACTTAAGGGTATGGACTTTATAAAAGAACATCCCGAATGTAGAGCTAAAGATTTGATAGAAGCGTTTAAGGATGACTCTATTGATATGATTTTATGTGCAATAGGAGGAGTAGATACATATAAACTTTTGCCATATCTGTTTGAAAACAATGAGCTTAAGGCGGCTGTTAAACAAAAAATATTCTTAGGCTTTTCAGATACCACCAAAAATCATTTTATGCTAAATAAAGTGGGAATAAAAACATTCTACGGCCAGGCATTTTTACCTGATATATGTGAGCTCTCAAATGAAATGTTACCATATACCAAAAAATACTTTGAAGAGCTTATCACAAACAGGAAAAATAAAAGAAATACGTCCAAGTGAGTTCTGGTATAAGGAAAGAGAAGACTTCAGTGAGAATTCTATCGGAGTTGATATGGAAAGGTATGAGAATACAGGATTTGAATTACTTAGCGGTAAGTCGGTATTTAAAGGTGAGATTTTGGGCGGTTGTATCGATTCAATCTATGATATATTTGATAATTCAAGATTTGAAGATACGGTATCTCTTTGTAAAAAATATGATTTATTCCCAAGTCTTAAGGAGTGGGAGAATAAAATTTTATTGTTGGAGACAAGTGAGAATAAACCTGAACCGAAGCTATATAGAAAAATGATCGGAGCTTTAAAGGAGTACGGAATATTTGATGTGCTCTCAGGTGTTTTAGTCGGAAAGCCTCAAGATGAGGTATATTATGAGGAGTATAAGCAAATTTTAATTGAGGAAATCGGAGATAAAGACTTATCTGTTGTCTATAATATAAATGTGGGCCATGCAACACCGAGGTGTATTATTCCTTTCGGAGTTGAAGCCGAGGTAGATGTGGATAAGCAGGTGATTGTTTTTGATAATTAAATCGGATGCTTGTTGCAGAAATACTTAAGGAGGCTATGTGTTTTTTTAAAAATATAATAAAAACGAGAAGTTGGAATTCAATTATAAGAGGGCATGTGGCTTATGGTTGATTTTTGGTAGCAGCAGTTATTTTTAGCGGCTACTTTTGTTGGCGGAAAACAAATTATAAATATGCAGGTGTTTTGCATAGGATATATTATCAGCTTTTTTTCTGTTAATATGAATAAAAAAGTACTAAATAAATTGTCTGATGGAAGTTCCTCTGAATTTCAGAGAAAAGTATCATTATATGCGATCATTTTATTGCTTGTTTTAATGTCACTACTTGGTGGGCCGTTCTTTGCCGATGAGAATTGGAGATTGATTTGGTTGGGAGCATTGATGGCGACTGCAATACACTTTTTTATGTATTACTTTGTACATGGAAAATCAATGATTTATTTAGGAATCATTTGTACTTTGAATATTTTTGGCAGGATATATTTTTCTCAGGCATTCCTGTAACTGTGATTGCATATATTGATGCGGCAATTAAGCTCATATTCGGAATTTATCTGTTGTTTTTTTCAAAGCCGTCAAAACAGAAATGATTTTTATTGTATAGAGGTAAGTAAGTTGAGATATATACTTTTATTGCGTGGTATAAATGTTGGTGGAAAGAACAAAGTCTCTATGAGTGACTTGAAAGTTTTGTTAACTGAATTGGGATTTGAGGATGTTGATTCTTATATTAACAGCGGGAATTTATTTTTTAACAGTGGGGAAACCTATGAAAGTTGTATCTCTAAGATAAAAACATTTATTGAAATGAACTTTGACTTTTCAATCCCTTTTACTTTAATAAGCAAAGAAGAGTACTTGAAAGAGAAGGAGAGCCTTCCCAAATGGTGGTATGAAGAAATGGCAAGAAGAGATGTTTTATTCTTTTCTTATGATTTGGATAGAAGTAAAATCCTTGACTTTATAGATAAATCCACATTTTATAATGAAATAGTTTATATTGGAAAAAAATGCTGTATTTTTGGGGAAAAGTATGATGAATCGGAATATCTGAAAACCACCTATCACAAAAAAAGCTGATAAAACAGGATTTTTACAAGCAGGTAACAATAAGGAATGGAAATACATTTGAAAAGATAGCAGAGATCCTTGAAAAATAAAGGCCAGGTTATATGAATAGCTAAGGCCTAATTTTTCCTATATTTATATCATTTAGATAATACAAAATAAATCTTAAGAAAATAATTTGTTGATTAATTGAAAAAGTTAAATGTAATATTTTTTTATATGAAGTAGGGTATTTTGTTAATATAAATATTTAAAGTGATAAATGTAATATTAAAAATTCTGTGTATATTTATTACACTGATGAATATTGTAGTGGAGGGCAACAAATGAAAAAAAGAATATGGTGTATTGCTTTAGTGTTAGGAATTGCGACAATTTTTAGCGGCTGTGGAGTTAGTTCTAATAAGAAAGATGCGGAAACAAATAAAACTGAAACATCCACATCTGCGAAAACATCTAAGAAAAAGTCAGTGAAGAATGAAAAAGATTTGATATATCCTACAAGACTGGGTTCTCTTGGTTGGATTGATTCGTCAACTGTAGGTGAACGTATATGTTTTGGGCCTATTATAGGAGCATTTAGCAATTATCAACGAGGAAGTGTAACAAATAAGGAAGAAAATAAATCTAAAGCTAGTGAAAATGGGTGGATAGATCCTTTTAATGCGTTACTTATCAGAGAGAGTTTTACTGAAGAAAGAGCAAAGGATTATGAACTTAAATATGCTGAAAAGCTTGAAGAAGTGCCGGATATTCTTAGGATACAAAAGTTTTGGGGAGATGCTTTAAGTGATTATGCAGGACTAGGTTCCGGAGATGATGATAAAATTGATATAGTTGTTGATAAATCTGACAAGGTTAATATAAATGGATTTGATTTTATAAGAGAAGAGGGACATATTAACTTTTTGAAAGCGGATAATAATAACCAGGACGTAAATAATGCCGCTTATTATGTAGGATATTATTATACAACTAAAGGAGTAGATCCTTCACTTCTTCAAGAGAATTCTGAGGAAATGATGGGAATGGCTATATTCGTAACTTTTAGGGAAGGAGTATATAAGTTTTACACAGGAGAAGAAAAAGATCGTGGAAAGGATATTACAGAAGAGCAAATAAAAGCGCTGCATAGTGGAGCTGATGCGATGATGAGCACTCTAAGAAAAGAAAGAGGACATGCTACTTTTGATGTATACTAGTTTTGGAATAACTGTATCTATAAAAGTGGTTACTATAGTATCTTTTCATAGGTCAAATATTAAATTATAAAAAGCTGTTTATATAATAGTGTTGAATGGCCCCGTGATAAGGGGCTATTTGATTTTTATATGTATATTTTTATGAAATATACTTATTAAAAAAACAAAAAAAGAAGTAAACTTGTTTATATATGGAAAAAAACAAATAAAAAAACAGTTATTTTTAAATATTGTTGTATTTATAAATTTGTCGCAGTTTTTTTATTTTTTTAGAAAAAAAGGGTACAAAAGCAGATAATATAATTATAAAAGAAGCATCTCCTGAGGATGCTTTAGCAAGAATAGAATATTCAAAGAAGATAGGAGCAGAGACGGATAATCTGTCATTTGGAGCAGAAGGTTTTCCGATTTCTGTTGAAGGAGAGGCGGAATATATAAAATCTCTTTTGAAAGATGAAAGGTCATGCTCATTTTTTGCATGGAGAGATGGTGAAATCGTTGGAGATGTAAGCCTAAGCGGAATGCCAAGACGAATGAATCACAGGGCGGAACTTGGTATTACAGTTTTGAAATCGGAATGGAATAAAGGGCTTGGAAGCAGATTGCTTAAAATGGCGATAGAGTATGCCAAGTCACATGGTATTGAGATAATAAATCTTGAAGTCAGAAGTGATAATTTTAGGGCAATTCATGTCTATGAAAAGTTCGGATTCAGAAAAATCGGTACATCTTTCGCATATTTTAAAATAGGAGATTCATATATAGATTTTGATATAATGTATCTGGATTTGAGATAGAAAAATGTAGATTTGGAAGGATAGTATAGATAGATATGAGCAATAAGGATTTGAAGTGCTTTAAAGAAAGACTGGATTCAATAGATTGGGACAGTGACTTTGAAAAAGCGGATAAAGAAAATTATGAGGTTTTGGACAGCTTATGTGAATATATTAAGACAGAACTTAAAAGAAATAAAAACTCGGATACTATAGATAAAGCCCTATTACTCCTTGCAGAGAATGTCGGATGTGCAGAGGATTTTGAAAGATACGAAGAAAATTTTGTGAGTAGACTTGAAAAAGAAGGTAAACTTACAAAAGAGTTGGCAGAGTTATTTTACAATAATACGAACAGAAGGCAGGGATAGTGATATATAATTTATGAAGAAGGGATTGAGGATGAAGATAGTAGTCAGTGCCTGTTTAATTGGAGAAAATTGTAAATATAATGGTGGGAATTTATTTGAAAAGACAGCTAAGATTATTGAGAAGGGAAGATAAATGGACAATATAATTATAAAAGAAGCCTCTCCTGAGGATGCTTTAGCGAGAATAGAATATTCAAAAAAGATAGGGGCAGAGACGGATAATCTGTCATTTGGAGCGGAAGGCTTTCCGATTTCTGTTGAAGGAGAGGCGGAATATATTGAATCTGTTTTAAAAGATGAAAGGTCATGCTCATTTTTTGCATGGAGAGACGGTGAAATCATCGGAGATGTAAGCCTAAGCGGATTGCCAAGGCGAATGAATCACAGAGCGGAACTTGGTATTACAGTTTTGAAATCCGAATGGAATAAAGGTCTTGGAAGCAGATTGCTTAAAATGGTGATAGAGTATGCCAAGTCACATGGTATTGAGATAATAAATCTTGAAGTCAGAAGCGATAATTTTAGGGCAATTCATGTCTATGAAAAATATGGATTCAGAAAAATCGGAACCTATCCGGCATATTTTAAAATAGAGGATTCATATATAGATTTTGATATAATGTATTTGGATTTGAGACAGATAAATCATAGTTAGGATTTGTGGAGATGACCGGTAAATGAGAACCAAAAGAGTCGTAGTAGAAAAATGGAATCCGCAATGGAAATATGAATATGAAAAGATAGTAGCTTCATTAGGTAAAGATATCATTTACAATTCAATCAAAATTGAACATGTTGGAAGTACTTCAGTTGAAGGAATGTCTGCAAAACCCATTATTGACCTTGATATTGTTATTGAAAATGACAAATTTGAAATTATAAAGAGATTGCTTAAGGATAAAGGATACGAACACGAGGGAGATTTGGGTATTGAGGGTAGAGAAGCTTTTACATACTCCGGAAAAGAAGAATTGATGACTCATCATTTATATGTATGCTATCAAGACTCCAAAGAACTCTTCAGACATATTACATTTAGAAATTTTTTGAAAAATAATCCTGATTTAGCAGCTGAGTATTCAAAGGTGAAAGAACAGGCAGCAGTACTGTATCCGGATGATATAGATAAGTATATGGAATTCAAATCGGAAATTATTGAAAAGATTTATAAGAAGTGTAGGTTATTAGAATGAAAATAGCGGTAAGTGCCTGTTTACTTGGAGAAAATTGTAAATATAACGGCGGAAATAATTACAGTGAAAAGGTAAGAGATTATACCAAAGGACATGAAGTAATACCTGTTTGTCCGGAAGTCCTTGGCGGACTGCCTATTCCAAGAAAACCTGCGGAAATAGTAAACGGTATAGTCAGTCTCAATGACGGCACATCTGTTGATAAAGAATTCCGTGAAGGAGCAATGAGAGCACTTGAGACAGTAAAAGAGAAAAATGCCGATATTGTTATATTACAGTCAAGAAGTCCCTCATGTGGAGTAAATGCAATATATGACGGTTCATTTTCAGGAAAAATTATACCGGGACAGGGTGTATTTGCCGATTTATTAGGGAGAAACGGAATAAAGGCGATAGATGTCGAGGATTTATAGATAGACAGGGGGCTGTCGGCTTTCTTAATCAAAATATAGAGGTAAACAAATGAATGATATTGATATATTATTTGATAAGATAAAACAACTTTCTAAAGCTGTTACAGAATCGAAATTTTCTGATTACAGTAAACAGGGGTATGATTTATTAATCGCTATACATGATTTGGGAATTTCAAAAGATTCTGTATATAATATTTTTTTGAATATTATAAAAGCTTAGAGGAAGGACTATCAAAAAGAGTGGTTTGCGGATATGCTTGATTATATATGTGGATGGTGCAATCCTGAAAAATATATTTGGAAAGATGAGTAATTATAGGCAGCTTTTAGCTGTCTTTTTTTGATTGACAAATAATTTCAAATATTATATACTCAAAAATGTAAACGCTTACATTATTAGAGGGCGAAAAAGAAAATAAAGTCTGAAGATATGAAGCAAATATATCGATGTATAAAGCTAAGATGTGGAAGCTGAAAGATAACATTGAAGTAGGTAAAATTATTTCAATGATAACGGATTACTGATGGCAATGGCTGCAGTAGTTAATAAAAAATATTAGGAGTATAATATGAAGGCTAAAGAGAGAATCATCCAATTTGGTGAAGGCGGTTTTTTGAGGGGATTTGTAGACTATTTCTTCCAGAAGTTAAACGACAAGGGCTTGTTTGAGGGATCGGTTGTAGTCGTACAGCCTATAAAGACCGGTATGTGTGAGATGCTTGAAGCACAAAACTGTGAATACAATCTTTTCTTAAGAGGAGTTGATAACGGTAAGGTGGTAGATGAGCATACTCATATAGATGTTATCAGCAGATGTATCAATCCATATGAGGATTATGAAGGATATTTGAATCTTGCAAAGAATCCTGATTTCAGATTTATTGTTTCAAATACAACGGAAGCCGGAATAGTGTATGAAGATGATAACAAGCTTTCAGATAAACCTGCAAACAGCTTTCCGGCAAAACTTACAGCTCTTTTATATGAGAGATTTAAAGCAGGATTGTCGGGATTTATTATACTTTCATGTGAACTTATAGATCACAACGGTGAAGAACTTTTAAAATGTTGTAAGCAGTATGCCTCCAAATGGGAGCTTGGAGCGGATTTTGCTTCATGGCTTGAAAAAGAAAATAGCTTCTGTTCTACATTGGTTGACAGAATTGTTACAGGATTCCCAAGAGATGAACATAAGGCACTTGAGGAGAGAATCGGTCAAAAGGACAATATGATGGATACAGCCGAGATTTTCCATCTTTGGGTAATACAGGGAAATCACGAGGATGAGCTTCCGCTACAAAAGGCAGGTTTTAATGTAGTTTGGACAGACAATGTGGATCCGTATAAGAAGAGAAAGGTTCGCATACTTAACGGAGCACATACTTCAATGGTTTTAGCAGCAAGATTGTACGGACTTGAGACAGTAGGCGAGTGTATGAAGGATGAAAAGGTATCATCACTTCTTAGAAAATCCGTATTTGATGAAATAATACCTACAATAGGAGATACCGAGGACAACAGGAAGTTTGGTGAGGCTGTATTTGAGAGATTTTCAAATCCTTTTATCAAGCATCAGCTTTTATCAATTGCGCTTAATTCAGTGTCAAAGTTCAGAGCAAGAGTACTTCCTACGATATTGGAGTATAAGGCCGAAAACGGAAAGTATCCAAAGATTTTAAGTTTTTCATTGGCTGCACTTATTGCATTCTATAAGACGGATGAAGCAAATGACGGTGAAGAGATTGTACAGTTTATGAAGAGCGCTTCGGTAGCGGATATCTTAAAGAGGGAAGATTACTGGGGTGAGGACCTTAGCGATATGTATGATATCGTAAACAGATGGTTTGAAAAGATAGAAAAAGACGGTGTAGCGGCTTGCTATGATGAGCTCTTAAAATAATTTGTTTAAAGGTGGAGGAAACTTCACCTTTTTTAGTAGAAAAACTTTGATAATTCAGTTGATTTTTTAAGTGTAAAACATATGATTATTGTGATAAACTGGAAGCAGTATAATGAAAGGGGAAATAGTGAGAAAATGAGAGTTGTTGTCGCTATTGATTCATTTAAGGGAAGTATGTCATCTTTGGAAGCCGGAGAATCTATAAAGCAGGGTATACTTAAGGCAAAAAAAGATGCAAAAGTTGAAATAAGACCGCTTGCAGACGGCGGAGAAGGAACGGTGGAGGCTCTCTCAATAGGAATGGGAGGTAAGCTTATAAATGTGGAAGTAACAGGACCTGTAGGCAAAAAGGTAAATGCGGTTTACGGAATAGTGGATTCCACAAAGACCGCAATAATAGAGATGTCACAGGCGGCAGGTATTACCTTGGTAAGCGGTGACGAAAAAAATCCGCTTCATACCACAACATACGGTGTGGGAGAGATGATAAAAGATGCTGTCAAAAAAGGTTGCAGACATTTTATAGTCGGCATAGGCGGTTCAGCTACAAACGACTGCGGAATAGGAATGCTTCAGGCTCTGGGATATGAGTTTCTTGATATTGAAGGTAAGCAGGTAGGATACGGTGCGGCAGGTGTCAGAGATATTGTAAAGATAGAAGATAAAAATGTCTTAAAAGAACTGTCACAGTGTATATTCAGAGTGGCATGTGATGTGACCAATCCGCTTTGTGGAGAACTTGGTTGCAGTGCGGTGTTCGGACCGCAAAAAGGTGCCACAAAGGAAATGGTTGAAGATATGGATGCGTGGCTGTACAGCTTTTCAAATCTTGTAAAGGAAAAGTATAAAGACGCCGACTCCACATATCCTGGATGCGGTGCTGCAGGCGGACTCGGTTATGCATTCCACAACTTTACAAATTCAAAGATGGAATCGGGAATACAGATAGTGCTTGATGAAACAAGGCTTGAAGATTATGTAAAGGATGCAGATATTGTGGTTACCGGTGAGGGAAGACTTGACAGTCAGACTGTAATGGGTAAGGCACCTGTTGGTGTAGCAAATATTGCAAAGAAGTATAATAAAAAAGTCATAGCATTCTCAGGAAGTGTAACAGAGGATGCCGGAGTGTGTAATGAACACGGAATTGACGCATTCTTTCCTATTCTAAGAAGAATAGTTACATTGGAAGAAGCGATGCAAACAGATACTGCAAAGAAAAATCTGACTGATACGGCGGAGCAGGTATTCAGACTGCTATAAAAAAAGCAGCTTAGTGAGATAATCATTAAGCTGCTTTTTTCTTTAGAGTTTCAAATCTCCGTCCTTTACAAGTCCCGCTTTTCTTACAAACATATGAATAACAGGTGTGATAACGGCAGGTAGGATAAAGGATATCATAATAAGTCCGATCCAATCAAATGAAGTTATAGCGGATTTGGCACCGCTTGTTACATCATTTACCCAACCTGTATACACTCCGATTTGACCTACAAGACCGCAGGTACCCATACCGGATGATACTGCGGCACCGTTCATTTGCAACTTGAATATGCAGGTTGCTATAGGTCCCGTAATCATGGATGTGATACATGGCGCTATCCAGACTCTCGGATTCTTTACAATATTGCCCATCTGAAGCATGGATGTACCGATACCTTGTGAGATAAGTCCGCCCCATTTGTTTTCAGGGAATGAGATAACTGCAAAGCCGACCATCTGCGCGCAGCAACCTGCCAGTGCGGCACCGCCTGCAAGTCCTGTAAGTCCGAGTGCGGCACATATGGCTGCAGATGAAATAGGAAGTGTAAGTGCCACACCTACAAGGAGTGAGACCAGTATTCCCATAAGGAAAGGTTGAAGGCTTGTAGCCCACATGATGACTGTACCGAGCTTCATAGCGGCCTTTCCGAGAGTAGGTGCAAGCAGTGCGGATAAAAGTATTCCGACCGAGATAGTGACAAGCGGAGTGACCAGTATATCTATTTTTGGTTTCTTTTGACACCATCTTACCTGCTTCAGAAGCTATTATTGCCACAAAAAAAGTACGGCAAGCGGTCCTCCTGCACCTCCAAGCGCATTGGATGCAAAACCCACCGTAATCAGTGAAAACAGTACAAGCGGCGGAGTGGCGAGTGCATAGCCGATTGCCACAGCCATTGCAGGTCCGCTCATGGCGCTTGCAAGAGAACCTACAGTATAGTCAACTCCTGCAATGGTGGCTACAGTGCTTGTAAGAAAACCGATATTAAACTGCTTTCCTACAGTATTGATAATAGTACCTATTAAAAGTGAACAAAAAAGTCCCTGTGCCATAGCTCCCAAAGCGTCGATACCATATCTTTTTGCAGAAATAATGATATCCTTTCGCTTAAGAAATAACTTTAGCTTTTCCATAATGAACGCCTCCATTAAATTATGTTTACTTCCGGTACAATTCTAAAACTTTACAGTGGTTTGTCAAGCCGAATTTATAGTATATTAACAAAAATGACAAGAAAAATAGTACTTGACGAAAATAAGTTATTGTGCTAGAATGTGAAAGATTAAAGGATGCAAAGTCCTTTTTTTTTGGATTTTCAAGTCTAATTCGAACAATGGAGGTGGAATTGTGCGTACAAAGATAACACTTGCTTGTACAGAGTGCAAGCAGAGAAACTATAATACGACTAAGGATAAGAAAAATCATCCTGACCGTATGGAAATCAAAAAGTATTGTAAGTTCTGTAGAACTCATACAGTGCATAAGGAAACAAAATAGGAGTATTTATGGCTGAAGGAAAAAGCGGAAAGATATCTGACTTTTTGAAAGGTATAAAGACAGAGTTTAAAAAGATAGTATGGCCAACTAAGGATGATATTGTAAGAGAGACTATTGCTGTTATTTCATCATCTATAGCTATCGGTATTATAATATCAATACTGGACTTTATCTTCAAACTATTACTAAACTTTGTTATCAAATAGGTGATAATATGGCAGAAGCACAATGGTTCGTAGCCCATACTTATTCAGGCTATGAGAATAAAGTAAAAGTAGATATTGAAAAAACAATTGAGAATCGTGGGCTTCAAGACCAGATACTCGAAGTTACGGTTCCTATGGAAACCATACTTGAAGTGAAAAACGGTGTCGAAAAATCGTCAGATAAGAAACTTTTCCCGGGATATGTCCTTATTCATATGTATATGAATGATGAAACCTGGTATGTCGTAAGAAATACCAGAGGCGTTACAGGTTTCGTAGGTCCGGGAAGCAAGCCGGTACCACTCACCGAAGATGAGCTTGTAGCACTCGGCTACAGCGGCAATGCCACAAAGCCGGAAGCAAGGCTTGAGGTTGACCTCAAGGAAGGCGATATGGTTACAGTCATCAGCGGAGCATGGAAGGATACCGTGGGAGTGATTACCGCTGTCAACGAAAAAAGAAAGACTGTTTCTATTAATGTAGAAATGTTTGGACGAGAGACAAAAAGTAGAGCTTGAGTTCACAGAAGTAAAGAAGGTGTAATCCGGCATAAGCCGTTATTACATAATGCATTTTAAATGCGTGGGAGGGAAGTTCCCGAAATTACCACAAGGAGGTGCCATATGGCAAAAGAAAGTTACAGGATATATAAAATTGCAGATACCTGCAGGTAAAGCAACACCGGCTCCACCTGTCGGTCCGGCTCTTGGACAGCATGGTGTAAATATAGTTGAGTTTACAAAGCAGTTTAATGCAAGAACAGCGATCAGGGAGATTTGATCATCCCTGTAGTTATCACAGTTTATGCAGATAGAAGCTTTAGTTTCATAACTAAGACTCCACCGGCTGCAGTTTTACTTAAGAAGGCATGTAAAATAGCTTCAGGATCAGGCGTACCTAATAAGACAAAGGTAGCTAAGATTACAAGAGCTCAGCTTCAGGAAATAGCAGAGCTTAAGATGCCTGACTTAAACGCAGCAAGTATTGACGCAGCTATCTCTATGATAGCAGGTACAGCCCGTTCAATGGGTATCACAGTAGAAGACTAATTTAGGAGGTAATATACATGAAACACGGAAAAAGATATGTTGAAGCTGCCAAATTAGTTGATCGTAGCGTACAATATGATGCAAACGAGGCAGTAGCTATACTTAAGAAAACAGCAGTAGCTAAGTTCGATGAAACAATAGAATTACATATAAGAACAGGTCTTGACGGACGTCATGCAGACCAGCAGATTCGTGGTGCGGTAGTTCTGCCACACGGAACAGGTAAGACTGTTAAAATCTTAGTTTTTGCAAAGGGACCTAAGGCTGATGAAGCTTTAGCAGCCGGAGCTGACTATGTAGGAGCTGAGGAGCTTATTCCGAAGATCCAGAACGACGGTTGGTTGGATTTTGACGTTATCGTTGCAACACCTGATATGATGGGCGTTGTAGGACGTCTCGGTAAGGTACTCGGACCTAAGGGACTTATGCCGAACCCTAAGGCAGGTACAGTTACAATGGATGTTACAAAGGCTATTGCAGACATCAAAGCAGGTAAAGTAGAGTATCGTCTTGATAAGACAAACTTGGTTCACGTACCTGTAGGAAAGGCTTCATTCAGTGAGCAGCAGCTTTTAGAGAACTTCCAGAGCATCATGGATGCTATCAACAAGGCTAAGCCAAGCACAGTTAAGGGTGCATACATTAAGAACATCGTTTTAACTTCAACAATGGGCCCCGGAATCAGACTCAATGTTGCTAAGCTTGTAGGCTAAAAGCCAATATAATAAAGACGCGCAGACTGCCGCATACTCGTAAAGAGTGTGCGGCAGTTTTTTTGTTATATGTAAAATGTGTATCATATTTTTTGTTTAATTTCTGTGAACAGTTAAGAATATAATAAATATATATAGATACTTTTTATATTAAAACTTGAAAATACCATTTTTTTATAGATTAAAATATAGGTAAAAAGAGCAGAACGAAAATAGTAGTATATTGTATTTATTGTTAAATAAAGATATCCGTATCCGCCGTTATACTGTTGATGTCGGATACATTGGATTATCAGATGAATTAAGGGATTTTGGACGTGTTTTATTAAATTTTAGGGGGGATGATTATGTGCAGTGAGACAAGAAGAATAGAAATAAAGAAGCTTAAAATTATTATAATAATATCTTTTGTGTTGACATTACTTTTTTCCTCGATGGATATTGCGGAATATTTAAATGACAGAAGAATAGACAGAGCGGAGAAATATCGTGTTGAAGCGGGAGTTATTGCAATGCTTGCAGATTTACTGAGAGCAGATCTTGAGTGCATCGACAAGAGAGGAAAGGTTCATAATGTATACACAAGTAGGGATAGGTCATATGTGGTTGAACGGGACGTTTCAGATTACATTTACGGGCAAAGTAGAATCCTATATAGATATAAGATTGTAGAAGATGAAAATACACAGAAGTTTATAGATTATTTTAATGATAATATGAAGCATCTGAGAGTGTGTAAAAGAGATAAAAACGGTAAGCTTACATCACCGCAAACCATATCTGAAGCTGCAGGACTGGAAGAGTTTAAAGAAGTAAATAATTTAGATGAACTTATAAAATATATGTATAAAACAACAGAGGACGGTACATATTATCTGTATGTTCTTAAATATATGGATGATGACGATTCGGAGTTTAAGGGGAAAATAATATATGAAAATGGAGACGGGACAGAAAAAACTGTATTTGAGGATAGGGCCATAAGTATATGGGATTTGTTTACTAACAGAGGTTATTTATATGAAGCTGTTAAGGTGGTGAAGTAAAATAAAGGGGAAATTTGTGTATGAGCAAAGGAAGAAAAGTCAGGCTGATTATTTTTATATTATTGATCGTGATTATTTCAATATATGTAAGTACTCATGCAAAAAGGAAACTGATTATAAAGGAAAATATATTAGTAGGTGTTAGAGAAGGTATATTTGAGAGTAGGCAAAGTATGAGAGATTTGATAATTCCTACAGGTGTAAAAATGATAAATGAGTATGCCTTTATAGCTTATGAAAATTTAGAAACTGTAAAATTGCCGGATACATTGGAAAGTATCGGTAAGTTCTCATTTGCAGGCTGTAGAAAAATAGAATATATTAATATACCGGATAAGGTAAAAGAGATAGGTGAAGGAGCATTTTACAAATGCTCAAATTTAAAAAATATAGAATTTCCCGAAAGCCTGGAGAAAATAAATGCTGCAGCGTTTAAAGATTGTACTGCTTTGGAAAAAATAAGTATTCCGCTTGGAGTAAAGGAGATTGGTGAGTCTACATTTTCAAACTGTAATAATCTGACAGAAATAGAGCTTAATGACGGTTTGAAAAGTATAGGAAGTGAAGCATTTTTAGGATGTGAAAAAATAAAAAGTATAGATATTCCGGATTCGGTCGAACAGATAAATACATATGCTTTTAAAGATTGTAAAAAACTTTCTGATATAGAGATGTCCAAGGGAATAAAATATATTGAGGAAGGTGCATTTGAAGGTACAAAGTATTATGATAGGGGGCTCTGGGAAGATGAGGATGGAATATATATAGGTGACGCCCTGATAAAATATTGGAATAAAGGCAGTGAAATGAAGGTAAAAGACGGTACAAGAGTGATTGCAAGTAAAGCCTGTTCAAATCTGCCTGATTTGATTACGGTTGAACTACCTGAAAGTATTATAGTTGTGGGGGATGAAGCCTTCGCAAACTGTAAAAGTCTTAAAAATATAAATATGCCGCAAAACTTAGAAGATATTGAAGACAGAGCATTTTATGAATGTGATATAGAAAGTATAAATATATCTGAAAAGATAAAGAATATAGGAAGTATGGCATTTGCAAATTGTAGAAATTTATCTGATATCGATATGGAAAAAACTCCTGACGGATTGGATGCAGGAGTATTTGAGAATACATATTGGCTTGAAAATTTACAAAAGGATGAATATGGATGTAAATATTTCCATGATATACTACTTAAATACGAAAATGGAGCAAGTTATGTTAAAGTCAGGGAAGGAACAAAGAGTATAGGTAGTGAGGCATTTTTAAACTCTGAAGGATTAAAAAGCATAGAGATTCCAAAAAGTGTGGAAATCATAGGCAGGGAAGCTTTTAGCGGATGTAAGAATTTAAATGAGTGTATATTTGAAGAAGAAAGCAATATTAAAGAAATTCAATTGGGAGCTTTTAAAGAATGTAAAAGTCTTAAAGAAATAGAGATACCAAAGAGTACAGAATATCTTGGTGTAAAGGCCTTTGAAGACTGTGAAGCACTTGAAAGAGTTGTATTTAAGGAGGGCTGTGATATCAAAATATTGGATATGGGAGTATTTTTTGGTTGTACCGGTTTAAAAGAGATTACTCTGCCTTCAAGATTGGAAGAGGTACACTTTGCAGCTTTTGCATATTGTGGAAGCCTTGAAAAAATAAGATTTCCGGAAAGTATGCAGCATATAGACAGCCTTGCTATAACTATATGCAAGAACCTAAAGCAAATTGAAGTACCTTTAAGTATGAAAGAGGATTTTGCTATAATAAAGAAAAGTTTAAACTCTGAAAAGATATACCCTAAAGTTATATATTATTAAAATTACATATTAGAATAGCAATATCAGAGGGGAGGATGTTTGTGGGTAACAGAAAGACTAAGATATATTTATTGACTATAACAGGTATAGCCATTACCCTAGCTATAGGTTTCTTTTTGAGCAATTTGAAATGTAAGAAGATTATAGAAGATAATATTTTTCTGGGGATAAAAAGACGGTCTTTTGGAAAAAAAGGAAAAGTATTACAAAAGTGGAAATACCGGAGGGAGCCACAGCTATAGGTGATAGAGCATTTTATGATTGTATTAATCTGAAAAAGTATTATTATACCGGAAGGAGTAACGGTCATAGGCGAAAGTGCATTTTATAATTGTATAAATCTGGAAAAGTATTGTTATACCGGAAACTGTAAAAAAAATAGACCTTAATGCTTTTTGATAATTGCGTAAAAAAATAGAGTATATAAAATTACCTGATAATTTGGAAATAATACAGACAGGAGCATTTAATAATTGCAGTTCATTAAAGAGTATAGAAATTCCCAAGGCTGTGGATGCCATTTATCCCGAAGTATTTTTAGATTGTAATTCTTTAGAGGAGGTTTCCTTTTTAGGAAATATAATTGAAATAAATAATAGTGCCTTTGAGGGTTGCGAGAAGCTTAAAACAATAAAGTTTCCTAATAGTCTTGAAAAAATAGGCAAATATGCCTTTAGAAATTGTAGCAGTTTATCTGATATAAATATTCCCGAAGAGATAAAAACTGTTGGAGAAGATGCTTTCTTAGGAACGGATATTCTTAAGAAAACAGATATTGATGAATACGGTTGTGCATATATAGGAAAAGTATTGGTATGTAGTGATGGGGATAAAGAGTATGTTAAGGTTAAAGATTACACCAAAGTAATTGCAGACGGTGTATTTTATGATAATGAAAATTTAAAGAAGATTGAATTTCCGGACAGTTTAGAGAGAATAGGAAATGAGAGCTTCAGATCTTGTGAATCTTTGGAAGAAATAAGCGTTCCTGAAGGAGTAGATATTATAGGGGAATCCGCATTTATGTATTCGGGATTAAAAAAGGTGAGTTTACCGGAGAGTGTAGTTGATATAGGTGATTACGCGTTTATGGAGTGTATACATTTATCTGAAATAAATATACCGAAGTGCGTAGAAAATATAGGATATTGGTGTTTTAGTAATACCGACTATCTGCTTGATATGGAGTCTGATGAATATGGCTGTAAATATGTTGGCGATATACTTCTCGGATACACAGGTAAAGGTGCTAAAAGAATAAAAATTAGAGACGGCACCAGAATGATAGCAGCGGGAGCTTTTGAAGACAGAGAGTTTATCGAAGGTGTTTATATACCTAAAAGTGTTGAAATAATATGTGAATATGCATTTTATAATTGCTCAAGATTAAAAGAGGTATATTTCGGTGAGGGTAGCAATTTGAGTGAACTTAGGTCATGTACATTTGGTCAGTGTACATCTTTGGAAGAAATAGAAATGCCTGAGAGTTTAAAGAAAATACAAGATCATGTCTTTATAAATTGTGCTTTTAAAACTATAACAGTGCCTGAAAATGTAGAATATGTAGATCCCTATGCTATCAGTGAATGTTATATGCTGGAAGAGATTAGAGTACCGGAAAAAAACTGAAAGATGAATATTATTTAGGTAAAATATATATTTTTAAAAAGATAAATATCATTCAAGCGAGGAATTAAATGAGAGGTTTAAAGAACCTGATATTGTATTCTATTAAAATAATATATTTGTATACACATATCCATTCTCAATAATATACTTGTTTGGAGTTTACAAATGTTGTATACTATTCATACAAAAACAACATAGCTTGGTGGGAGGTTAATATGCCGGTAGTAGAGAGTTTGATTTGCAAAGAGGCAGATGGTAAACTTAGTTTTGGCAATTATATTCTTGGTACAAAATCAAAAGTAGAAGATTTTGGACATGATGGAGATGTATACAAGGTGAAGACTTTTAAAGAGATAACAAAACTTGAGAAGAATTCAGCATTTGTATATGAGTCGGTTCCGGGAAGTACAGTAATGGGATTCGAGACTACCCCAAATTTGACTACATTTGAAATATACGGCTTTGGAGATACTCAGATTACCATCGGGTTGGAAGAGGATACTGAATATGAAGTATATGTCGACGGTGTCAGCATAGGAGGTATGAAGACGAATCTGTCAGGTAAACTTATATTCAGCGTAGAGCTAAGCGAAAAGAGCACAAAAGTTTTAATCAAAAAAAGATAGTTACATGGGGCATCCGGTTAAGAAGATGCCCCTTTTTAAATAGAAAGGTTTTTATGGCAAAAGCAAGTAAAAGCGCGTTCTTTTGTAAGGAATGCGGCTATGAGTCGCCGAAGTGGCTTGGGCAATGTCCTATGTGTAAGGCATGGAACAGCCTTATAGAAGAACCTGTAGTAAAGACAAAGACTGTTGCCAAAGGATTGTCAAGTAATACCTACAAAAAGCCCTCAAGACTTTCTGAAATACAGCTGGAAGAAGAAGACAGGTTCCACACAGGATTTGAGGAACTTGACAGAGTGCTTGGAGGCGGAGTGGTAAGAGGCTCACTTGTGTTGGTAGGCGGAGACCCGGGAATAGGAAAGTCCACACTGCTTTTACAGGTCTGTAAGAATATCTCGGACAGTAAAAAAGATGTTCTATATATCTCAGGAGAGGAGAGTCTTAAGCAGATAAAGATGAGGGCAAAGAGAATCGGTGATATCACTGAAAACTTAAGCTTTCTTTGTGAGACAAATCTGAATATTATAAAAGAGACAGTACTTAGTGAGAAGCCTGATGTGGTTGTAATTGACTCAATACAGACCATGTTTAATGAAGAGGTGGCATCTGCACCCGGAAGTGTAAGTCAGGTAAGGGAATCCACCAATCTGCTTATGCAGGTGGCTAAGGAAAATAATATTGCCATATTTATAGTAGGTCATGTGACTAAGGAAGGACAGGTCGCAGGCCCGAGGGTTTTGGAGCATATGGTGGATACAGTACTCTACTTTGAAGGTGACAGGTTTGCCTCATACAGAATACTTCGTGCGGTAAAGAACAGGTTCGGCTCCACCAATGAAATAGGAGTGTTTGAGATGCAACAGGAAGGACTTGTAGAGGTGAAAAATCCTTCAGAGTTCATGCTCTCAGGCAGACCTAAGAATGCTACAGGAGCGGCTGTAGCCTGCCTTATGGAGGGCAGCAGACCTATTTTGGTAGAGGTACAGGCTTTGGTCGTACCTACAGCTTTCGGGCTTCCCAGAAGGACATCTACAGGTACGGATGTGAACAGAATCAATCTTTTGATGGCGGTTATAGAAAAAAGGTGCGCACTTGCAATGAGCAGATATGATGCTTATATAAATATAGCGGGCGGACTTAGAATAAATGAGCCTGCACTTGACCTCTCCATTATAATGTCGCTTATTTCAAGTATGAAAAACAGGGTAATAGATGAGAAAACCGTAATATTCGGAGAGGTGGGACTCTCAGGAGAAGTAAGAGCGGTGAGTATGCCTGAGATCAGGATAAGAGAGGCGATGAAGCTTGGATTTGAAGTATGTATACTGCCTAAGGTAAGCCTTGAAAAGATTTCATTTAAGGGAAATATTAAGCTGATAGGTGTAAGCAATATAAACGAGGCTGTTTCATTACTTAGCTGAGAGAAGTATATAAAGATGATGTAAGCTGATATGGCAGAATATTTATTGATATAGAAAAGAGAGAAATATGGATGAGAAAACCAATGTAATGCGACTTTTAGATCAAAAAAAGATAAAATATAATCACTATTCATATGTAGATACTCCGTCTACAAACGGTGTTGAAGTGGCCAAGCTGCTTGGTCAGGATGAAAACAGAGTATTCAAGACCTTGGTGACTGTGGGCAAATCTAAGGCAAACTATGTCTTTGTAATACCGGTTGCAAAGGAACTAAGTCTAAAGGAGGCGGCCAAGGCTGTAGGTGAGAAGTCTATTGAAATGCTTAAGTCTAAGGACCTTTTGCCGCTTACAGGCTATGTGCATGGCGGATGTTCTCCTATAGGAATGAAAAAGAGATTTACGACCGTACTGGATGAGACAGCTAATAACTATGAGAACATAATATTCAGCGGCGGAAAGATAGGATATCAGGTGGAGATGTCTCCGAAAGATTTGGAAAAGTTTGTTCCTTTAAGCTTTGCACCGCTTACATAGGTGAAGGTATGATAAATGTTGGTATATTGGCACATGTAGATGCCGGAAAGACTACATTGATAGAAGCCATACTTTATAAGACCGGGAAACTTAGAAAAGTCGGCAGAGTGGATTTTGGCGACAGCTTCCTTGATAATGATGAATATGAGAGAAAAAGAGGTATTACCATCTTTTCAAAGACGGCAAGGACTAAGATAGGAGATAGGGATATAAATATAATAGATACTCCGGGGCATATTGATTTTAGCGCGGAGATGGAAAGATGTATATCCGTACTTGATATGGCAATCCTTGTTATAAGCGGAAGTGAAGGTGTACAGTCACATTCGCATACGCTCTTTAAACTGTTGAAGGAGGCAAATATACCTGTACTTATCTTTGTAAATAAAATTGACAGTGACAAGTTTGATAAAGATAAGGTGATGGATGGCTTAAAAAAGTCGTTATCAAAGAATATAGTAGACTTTTCGGAAGATGAAAAGGTACTTGAGGAAGAAGTGGCATCCTGTGATGAAAGCCTGATAGAAAAATTTGTCGAGGGTGAGAAGATAACAAAGGAAGATATAAAAGAATGTATACAAAAAGCTAAGGTCTTTCCGGTTATCTTCGGTTCGGCTCTTAAGCTTATAAATATAGAAGAAATATCTGATTTTATAGATAATTATATAGATGAAAAGTCTTATCCTGAGGCGCTTTCGGGAATAATATATAAGATAAAATATGATGAGAGCGGCAACAGACTTTCATTTATAAAACTTATGGGAGGAAGCCTACATGTCAAGGATACTCTTAATGATGAGAAGATAAATCAGATAAGGGCTTATGACGGTGAAAAGTATGTCGCGGTTGATATGGCAAATCCCGGAGATATTGTGGCGGTGACAGGGCTTACAAAGTCACATGCAGGTGATACTTTCGGAGATATAAAAAGACCGCTACAAAAGCTTTTGCCTGTACTCAGCTACAACATGATATTTCCGGATAATATAAGTATAAACCAAATATACCCGAGGCTTTTACAGATATTTGATGAAGTGCCTGAAATAAAGATGGAATATGATGAAGAGCTTTCAAAAATAAAAGTAAATCTGATGGGTGAAGTTCAGATAGACCTTATAAAGAATCTGATAAATGAGAGGCTTCATATAAGTTGTGAGCTTGTGGACGGAGGTATTATCTATAAGGAGAGCATAGCGGGAAGCGTTGAGGGAGTAGGGCATTTTGAACCTATGAAGCACTATGCGGAGGTGCATATACTGATATCACAAGGTGAGAGAGGCAGCGGTATAGTATATAAAAATGATGTGTCTGACGATGAACTGCCAAAGAACTACCAAAGTCAGGTAAGAAATATCGTGGAAAACTCAAAGTTTAAGGGTGTACTTACAGGAAGTGAGCTTACAGATGTAGTGCTTACTTTGGTGGCAGGCAGAGCACATGAAAAAGCATACCGAGGGTGGAGATTTTTTTGAAGCCGTACACAGGGCCGTAAGGCACGGACTGATGTATACAAAATCTATACTGCTTGAACCTTACTATGACTTTGAAATAGATCTTCCTATAGAGAACCTCGGCAGACTCTTAAACGATTTAAACAATATGAATGCCGAGGAGATAAGCTATGAAGGAACGGATGTACTTCGAGTAACCGGATTTGCTCCTACAATCAATATTCAAAACTACGGAAGTACGCTTTTATCATATACCAAAGGACTTGGACGGATTTCATTCAGTCTCAGAGGCTTTTTGCCGTGTCATAATGCGGATGAAATTATTGAAAAATGTAATTATTATCCGGAGTTTGATGTGAAAAATACTGCGGATTCGGTGTTTGCTTCACATGGTGAGGGCTTTATAGTACCTTGGAATGAGGTGTTTAACTATATGCATATACCGCTTAAGAGGTTTGAACCGGTAAAAGAAGAGGAGAAAATAGAAACCGTTCGCTCCACCTATGATGCAAGCAAGGCTGACAGTGAAGAGCTGATGGCAATCTTTGAGAGGACATACGGTAAGGTAACTCCGAGGATAGGAGACTGGGATGCGCCTGTTAAGAAGACACCTGAAAGGGAGTATGTATACAAGGAAAGAGAAAAGAAAAAACACTATCTGCTGGTAGACGGTTACAATGTCATATTTGCATCAAAGTCACTAAGTGAACTTGCGGATACGAATATTGATGCGGCAAGAGACAGGCTTTTGGAACTTTTGATTGACTATAAGGCGTATAAGGACTATGAGATAATACTTGTTTTTGACGCATACAGACTGAAAAATCATGTTACGGAGATACTTAATTTTTCAGGAGTATATGTTGTATATACAAAGACTGCCGAAACTGCGGATCAATATATTGAAAAGACCACACATGAGATGATAAAAAAATATGATGTGACTGTAGCTACATCCGACGGTATTGAGCAGATAATAATAAGAGGCAAGGGTGCCATACTTATATCTGCAAGAGAGTTTTTATATGACCTTGAAGAGACAAAAGAAAACTTCAGAAAAGAGCATATAGAAAAACAAAGTGTAAGCAACAGACTATTTGATTCGCTTGAAGGTGAGTTAAAACAGCAAATAGAAGATATAAGACTTGGAAATAAAAAAGAGCCGTAGCTTTTGCTGCGACTCTTAATTTTTTAGTGATGACAGCTGCCTGAACAACCGCCACAGCCACCTCCACAGGATGACTTTCCGTTTTTCTTATCATTGTATATAGTTCTTACAATAAGACCTACCACACCGACCAATACAGCTGAAATAATAACTGTTGCTACCATAGTGATCTCCTTTCTTTAGTAAAACGACTATGCTCTCGCACCTGCCTTTTGTTCATGATGTCTCTCATCATAAGGCTTACGTACAAGACCGTAAATAATAGCAATAATACCGATAAATCCGAATATTGTACCGATACCGAACTTACCTGTAAGAATAAGTGAACCTACCTGATATATAATCATAGCTACTATATATGCAAACACACACTGATATCCTACAGCAGTCCAGAACCATTTTACACTGCTCATCTCTCTTCTGATGGCACTCATAGCTGCAATACAAGGAGCACACAGAAGGTTGAATACGAGGTATGAGTAAGCAGCTATAGGAGTATAATCGGCTCTTAGAAGTTGCCAGATACCCTCACCTGTGTCGGCATTGACATCAGATACATGGTATAGAATACCGAATGTACCTACTACATTCTCCTTTGCCATAAGTCCTGTGATGGCAGCAACTGCCGGCTTCCATGTACCCCAACCGAGAGGAGCAAAAACCCAAGCAAATACATTACCGATATTTGCAAGTAACGATAAATCCATCTGTTCTTCTGTAAGATATGTGAATGCACCGTTTACAAAGCCGAAGTAGCTTAAGAACCAAACAAGTATAGTGGCAAGAGTAATAACTGTACCTGCTTTTTTAACAAAGCTTGTACCTCTCTCAGCCATTGATCTGATTACGGAACCTGCTGTAGGAATATGGTACGCAGGAAGCTCTATAACGAACGGTGAAGGATCACCTGAAAACATCTTGGTCTTCTTAAGCATGATACCTGAGACGACAATAGCCGCAATACCTACAAAGTAAGCTGATGAAGCAACCCATGCCGAGTTGTCAAACAATGCACCTGATATAAGTGCTATAATAGGAAGCTTTGCAGAACATGGAATAAATGTGGTTGTAATAACCGTCATTCTTCTGTCATGTTCACTTTCAATAGTTCTTGAAGCCATAATTCCCGGAACACCGCAACCTGTACCGATAAGAATCGGAATAAAGCTCTTACCTGAAAGACCGAATCTTCTGAATACTCTGTCCATAACGAAGGCGATTCTTGCCATATATCCGCAACCTTCCAATATAGCGAGGAAGAAGAACAGTGTAAGCATCTGAGGCAGGAAACCGAGAACGGCACCTACACCGGCTACAATACCGTTTACAATAAGTCCTACAAGCCACTCGGCGGCACCCACAGACTCTAAAAAGCCTTGAATGCCCGGCTGTATAATGTTTGCGATCAATACATCATTTACCCAGTCGGTCATTCCTGTACCGATAGTGGTAATAGATATGTAGTAAACAAGGAACATGATAGCTGCAAATATAGGAAGACCTAAGATTCTGTTTGTAACGATCTTATCAATCCTGTCTGAAACACTTACATAGTCCTTGTTCTTAACCTTGTAGAAGCTTGCAATTACATTTGAGATGTAGTTGTATCTCTCGGATGTGATAATACTCTCGGCTTCATCATCCATAGCATCTTCACAAGTTGTGATAACCTTCTCAATCTTATTAAGTGTGTCATCCGATATGTTAAGCTGTTCAATAGCCTTTGCATCTCTTTGGAAAAGTTTGATTCCGTACCATCTCTTTTGAAGATCAGGTACATTACCCGGCAAAAGATCAATGATATCTTTTACAGCGGACTCTACGTTTTTGTCAAATACATGCTGCTCTTTCGGAAGAGTCTTTGACTTTGCAAGAGAAATAGCCTTTTCGGCAGCTTCCATAACTCCTGTACTCTTAAGTGCCGAAATCTCAACAACAGGACAGCCGAGGCTCGCACTCATCTTGTCAAGGTCAAGCTTATTTCCGCTCTTTTCAAGTACGTCAAGCATGTTGACCGCAATAACAACAGGAACACCCAGCTCAGTAACCTGTGAAGTAAGATATAAGTTTCTCTCAAGGTTTGTACCGTCAATGATATTAAGTATCGCATCAGGCTTTTCATTGAGAATATAGTTTCTTGCTACAACTTCTTCCAATGTATATGGAGAGAGAGAATAAACACCCGGAAGGTCTGTAATAATAACATCTGTATGTCCCTTAAGTTTACCTTCCTTTTTTTCTACTGTAACACCCGGCCAGTTACCGACAGTCTGGTTGGAACCTGTCAGGGCATTAAATAATGTGGTTTTACCGGTATTAGGGTTTCCGGCAAGTGCAATTCTAATTGCCATATTGTCTCCTTATCTGGTGATTTCAATATTTTCCGCGTCAGCTTTTCTGATAGAAAGCTCATAACCTCTTACAGTAACCTCGATAGGGTCACCAAGAGGTGCTACCTTACGTACATGTATGCTTGTACCCTTTGTAACTCCCATGTCCATGATTCTTCTCTTTATAGGACCTTCACCATGAACTTTGGCAACAGTTACTGTTTCGCCGATTTTTACATCTCTTAAAGTATCCATTCGTTCTCCTTTCTGTAATGTGAAGTAATCTCAAAACGTAATAATGGAAATTCCATTGCTGTGTAAATAAAATATTTACATTATAAAAACTAACTAGACCATAATCTTTGACGCAAGCTCTTTGCTGATTGCAACTCTGGAATCCTTAACGTTTACTATCAAGTTTCCCGACATGGCATTTACAACAGAAATCTTACCGTCAATAACAAATCCGAGAGTCGCCAAAAAGGTTTTATCCTTCTCACGTCCGTTGATCTGCTTTATTATGTATTCTTCGCCTAAGTTAGCCATAAGTAAAGGCATCATATAACCCAACCCCTCCTTTTCTTTATGTCAAAATACATTCTATAGGTTAGCATACGCTAACATTTAATGCAAGAGTTTTTTAAGAAAAAGTTAGAGAATACTTACTGAATTAACTGACTATTAGAGAAAACTAACTAAAAAGTACTCGAAAAAGTACAATATTAGCGGGTAAAAGGCTAATTTTCCGTCTATTTACTATTTACAAGAACCTTCCTTTATGATATATTATCTGCGTAGTAAATTTTACAAAATAAAATTGTTAATATCAGTGAACACTAACAGGAGGTATGATATGTTATTAATCGATTGGAAGAAGATAGGTTTATTTGCAGCAGGTACATTTTTCGGAACAGCAGGAATTAAGTTGCTTTCAAGCAAGGATGCAAAGAAAGCTTATGCACAGGGAACAGCGGCAGTACTTCGTATGAAGGAATGTGTGATGGATACAGTTTCATGTGTTCAGGAGAATGCAAGCGATATCTTAGCTGAGGCTAAGGACATCAACGAAGAGCGTGCAGCAAAAGAAGAAGAAGCTAACATCGAAGAGTAATACTTTTTAAGAAAATATAGTTTTTGATAATAAGGAAGAGTCTGACTCTTCCTTAAATTATAATAGATTAGAGTATAATGATTAGAGGTTTAAAAGTGAATTGTAAGATATTACATGAGTCAAGCAGACGAATGCGTGTGCGCATGGCTCAAAAGAGAATGACTATAAAAAGAAGCGGATATGCTTCAATATTATTTGGAAGGTTTTGACTTTGTAAAAAAGGTCGTTGTATACGAGAGAACCTGTGATGTAGCTATTTATTATAAGAACAATAAAAGAGAGTCTGTTATAAAGAGACTGAAAAAGTTCAACTATAATGATACGGCACTGCTTGAAAATATGCCGAATACTTCAGGCAGACAGATAACAAGAGAGTTCCAGGAAAAGATGGTGGGAATGCTTTTGTCATTCGGTGTAAGGAGATTGTTCTTCCCGAATATTATCAACAGTGTCTATACGATTGTTAAGGCCGCTCCGCTTGTGTGGAGAGGAATCAAATGTATTGTCAGCAGAAAACTTGAAGTTGATTTGCTTGATGCACTTTCAGTGGCTATATCTATTGTACAGGGTAACTATTCAACAGCAGGTTCTTTGATGCTTTTACTTGATATAGGTAACGAGCTTGAGGATTGGACTCATAAGAAGTCTGTAGACGACCTGGCAAGAAGTATGTCACTTAATGTGGACAAGGTTTGGCTTGTTACAGAAAATGAAGAGGTATCCGTACCTATTTCACATATTAAGACAGGTGACCTTATCAGAGTACATACAGGTAATGTGGTACCGCTTGACGGAGAGATGGTAAGCGGTGAAGCGATGTTGAATCAGGCTTCACTTACAGGTGAGTCCGTTCCGGGTAGAAAAGAGTGCAGGTTCAAGAGTTTATGCCGGTACTGTAGTTGAAGAGGGTGAGTGCCTTCTGAGAGCGACGGTTACAAACGGACAGAGCAGATATGACAAGATTGTATCTATGATTGAGGACAGCGAGAAGCTTAAGTCAAATACCGAAAATATGGCAAACAGACTTGCAGACAGACTTGTTCCTTATTCACTTCTTACAACAGGACTTACATATCTGTTTACAAGAAATATAACAAGGGCACTTTCAGTTCTGATGGTTGACTTCTCATGTGCACTTAAGCTTTCAATGCCGCTTGCAGTGCTTTCAGCAATGAGAGAGGCCGGAAACGACAAGATCACCGTAAAGGGCGGTAAGTTTATGGAGGCTATAGCCAAAGCCGACACTATTGTATTTGATAAGACGGGTACACTTACATATGCCTGCCCTAAGGTACAAAGAGTCATCGGAATCGACGGAGATGACGAGAATCAGCTTTTAAAGATTGCAGCATGTCTTGAGGAGCATTATCCTCACTCTATTGCCAATGCCGTAGTAAAAGAGGCTAAGGAAAGAAAGATTCGTCATAAGGAGATGCACTCTGAGGTTCAGTATATCGTTGCACACGGTATAGCAAGTACAATCGAGGGCGACAAGGTAGTAATAGGAAGTTATCACTTTGTAATCGAGGATGAAAAGGCACAGCTTAGTGAAGACGCAAAGAGAAAGGTTGAAAACCTTGACCACAGATACTCACATCTGTTTATGGCAATTGCAGGAAGACTTGCAGCTATTATTGAGATTGCGGATCCGCTTAGAGCTGAAGCCAAGGATGTATTGAAAAAGTTAAAGGCACTTGGAATCAAAAAGACTGTAATGATGACAGGTGACAATCAATATACCGCCGAGGCGATTGCAAAAGAAGTAGGTGTAGATAAGTACTATGCCGAGGTTTTGCCTGAGGATAAGGCAAGCTATGTTGAAAAGGAAAAGGCAAAGGGCAGAACCGTGATAATGATCGGTGACGGTATCAACGACTCACCGGCACTTTCAGCTGCAGACTGCGGTATCGCTATCAGTGAGGGCGCGGCTATTGCAAGAGAGATTGCGGATGTATGTGTATCGGCTGACGATCTTAACGAGCTTGTAAAATTAAAAGAACTTTCAAACAAGCTTACAAAGCGTGTTGAGTCAAACTTCAGATTTATTATGGGATTCAACGGTTCACTTATAGGACTTGGAATCTTGGGAATTTTGGCACCTGCCACATCATCATTTTTACACAACGCTTCAACAGTAGGTATTGCACTTTCAAGTATGACAAACTTATTGCCTGAGGATTAAAAGATTTTTTCGGACATCTTAGGATGTCCGTTTTTATAAAGATATAAATGATTGTAAACAATTGATTTTTGCAATTATTTTGGATATAATGTCATTTAAACAGTTTTAAATTATAAAAGGAGGATATATGGTTATACAAGAGGCGGCAGAAATGTATTTGGAGACTATTCTCAGACTGAAAAACAAAATCGGTGTTGTAAGAGCTGTGGATATTGCCAGAGAGATGGGATATTCAAAGCCTACTATAAGTGAGCAGATGAAAAAATTCAGAGAGAACGGATATGTCGAAGTGAATAACGAAGGACATATCACACTTACAGATAAGGGAATGGAAATTGCCTCATCCACACTTGAAAGACATAATGTACTTGGCAGAATTTTACAAAAGATTGGAGTAAGTAAGGACACAGCTATAGAGGATGCTTGCAGAATAGAGCATTATATCAGTGAAGAGACCTTCCAATGTTTAAAAAAATATTTCGGAGAAGAATAATTAAAATAACAGAATAGTATTGATAAAAAAATATCGATATGTATTTTATAAGATACTTTGTTGAAAAATTTAATTTTACGCTGTAAACTTATCCCGTCTTATAATAGTTTGTAGAAGTAAGAGGTAAAATATGGGATTACATATAGTAAATGAAGCAAACAAGTGCTTGCAGTGTAAGAAGCCGCTATGTAGTATGCATTGCCCTGTGACTACATCAATACCGCAGGTTATAGCACTTTTTAAAGAAGGAAATAATGGAAGCCGGTGAAATTCTCTTTGAGAACAATCCGCTTTCACTTGTATGTTCAATAGTTTGTGACCACGAAGCTCAGTGTCTTGGAAACTGTATAATGAACAGAAAAAACAATCCTGTCAGATTCTGTGATATAGAAAGATTTATATCGGATTTTTATCTTGACAGAATGGAATTTGTAAAAAAGCCCAGAAAGAATATCATGGTTGCAGTAATTGGCGGAGGTCCTGCAGGAATGACTGTCGCCATCAAGATGATAAAGGAAGGCTATGATGTAACTATCTTTGATGAGAGAAACAGCATAGGCGGAGTGCTTCAGTACGGTATTCCCGGATTTCAGATTGCCGAAGTCACTTATGAAGAGATACTACGACAAGATGGAAGAGATAGGCATTAAGATAAGAAACAATACCGCTGTAGGCGGAGCTCTGGAAATAAAGGACCTCTTTAGAGACGGATACAAAGCCGTATTTGTAGGTACAGGCGTGTGGAGAGCAAAGACTCTCGGTATTGCAGGTGAGAGCTTGCCGAATGTTCATTTCAGTGTGGACTATCTTGCAAACCCTGACGGACATAAACTTGGTGAGAGCGTTGCCATTATCGGAATGGGAAATGCTGCAATGGATGTGGCAAGAACGGCTCTTAGAAGAGGTTCAAGATCCGTTAAACTTTATGCCAGAAGTAAGAGAGTTGCAGCGAATTCAGTTGAGGTTGAGTCTGCAAAGTATGAGGGTGCCGAGTTTATATTCGGTAAGGCTATTGACTCCATTACTTATGACGGACCTGTATTTAAGACAGCTATATTTGATGAAAAAAACAATGTAATCGGATATGAGAAGGATCTTGACTATGTGGAAGCGGATTCTACAATCATATCTGTAAGTAACGGACCTAAAAACAAGCTTGTACTTACAACGGAAGGCTTAAAGGCTTCAGATAAGGGACTTTTGATAGTTGATGAGAACTGTATGACAACAGTTGACGGTGTGTTTGCGGCAGGTGATGTGGTACTCGGCTCAAAGACTGTAGTAAATGCAGTATCACAGGCTAAGGTGGCTGTAGAGGGAATGCTCAGATATTTAGAGGACTTGGAAGCAAAAGTGGAATAATACTTGACAAAGATAAAATCAAGTAATATTATATGGTGCATAAACGAAGAAGAGAAGAGTAGCATATATTGAACTTACAGAGAGAGTTGCAGGGCTGAGAGTAACTTACGGATATATATGTGAAGACCGTCTCGGAGTGGCTTTAATAGAGCACGGTGATTCCGTTATAATCAAATGAGGGATATTATATATCCGAATTAAGGTGGAACCGCGTACATCGCCCTTAAACGAGAGTTTGAGGGCGATTTTTTGTAGTTTGAATGGAGGAAAGATGAAAGTAACATTAAAAGACGGCTCGGTTAAAGAGTACGACAGCAAGAAAAGTATTATTGATATAGCTAAGGACATAAGCGAAGGACTTGCAAGAAGTGTGGTTGCAGGTGAAGTAAACGGTGTAATGCATGACCTGAGAGATGAGATAGACAGTGACTGTGAACTGAATCTTATTACATTAAAGATGAAAAAGGACTTTCAGTTATAAGACATACTACTTCACATGTGCTTGCTCAGGCTGTAAAAAGAGTTTTTCCGCAGTCAAAGCTTGCTATAGGACCAAGCATTGCTGAAGGATTTTACTATGATTTTGAGCATGAACCGTTTTCAAGAGACGACCTTGATAAGCTTGAAGCCGAGATGAAGAAGATTATAAAAGAGGGCGAGGCTATAGAGAGATTTGAGCTTCCGAGAGAAGAAGCAATCAAGTTTATGGAAGAAAAAAATGAACCTTACAAGGTGGAACTTATAAAGGATTTGCCTGAGGGAGAGAAGATATCTTTCTATAAGCAGGGTGATTTCACAGATCTTTGTGCAGGACCTCATCTACAAAGAACAAAGGATATTAAGGCGTTTAAGCTTGTTTCATCGTCAATGGCATATTGGAGAGGCGATTCAAACAAGGCAAGACTTCAAAGAATCTACGGTACCGCATACAATTCAAAGGAAGAGCTTGAAGCATATTTAAAGCATCTTGAGGATATCAAGTTAAGAGACCACAATAAGCTCGGTAGAGAGATGGAGCTTTTTACTACTGTGGATGTGGTAGGTCAGGGACTTCCTCTTATGCTTCCAAAGGGTACAAAGATGATTCAGAAACTTCAAAGATGGATTGAGGACCTTGAGGACAACGAGTGGGGCTATGTAAGAACAAAGACACCTCTTATGGCAAAGTCCGACCTTTATAAGATTTCAGGTCACTGGGATCACTATCAGGACGGTATGTTTATTTTGGGAGATCCTCAGCATGATGGAGAAATCCTTGCACTCAGACCTATGACATGTCCGTTCCAGTACTATGTATACAAGAATACACAAAAGTCATACAGAGATCTTCCTTATCGTATGGGTGAGACATCCACACTTTTCAGAAACGAAGATTCAGGTGAGATGCACGGACTTACAAGAGTAAGACAGTTCACTATTTCCGAGGGTCACAATGTAATAAGACCTGATCAGGCCGAGGAAGAGTTACAAAGTTGTCTTAACCTTGCAATATATGTACTTGAGACTTTAGGTCTTAGAGATGATGTAACATTCAGACTGTCAAAGTGGGATAAGAACAATAAGGAAAAATACCTTGGAGATGAGGCTTACTGGGAAGGTACACAGGCCGCACTCAGAAATATCCTTGTAGAGAAGGGACTTCCGTTTACAGAGGCTGACGGCGAGGCCGCATTCTACGGACCTAAGATTGATATTCAGGCAAAGAATGTATACGGCAAAGAGGATACAATGGTTACAATCCAGCTTGATGCCGCTATTGCAGAGAATTTCGACCTTTATTATATCGACCAAAACGGTGCAAAGGTAAGACCTTACATTGTACACAGAACATCACTTGGATGCTATGAGAGAACACTTGCATGGCTTATTGAAAAGTATGCAGGAAAGTTCCCTACATGGTTATGTCCTGAGCAGGTAAGAATTCTTCCTATATCTGATAAGTATGCCGACTATGCAAACTCAGTGTTGAAAGAACTTAAGAAAAACGGCGTAGATGCTACTGTCGATACAAGAACAGAGAAGATAGGATTTAAGATAAGAGATGCAAGACTTGCAAGACTTCCGTATATGCTTGTAGTAGGTGAAAAGGAAGAGGCCGAGGGAAGCGTATCTGTAAGAAGCAGGTTTGCAGGAGATGAAGGAAGCAAGAAGCTTTCAGATTTTGTAGATATGATCTGCAAAGAGATAAGAACAAAGGAAATCAGAAAAGAAGAAGTAACTGAATAAGTATAAAATTTATGGCAAAGATCGCTTCCGGTCTTTGCCATATTTGATTATTTGTTTATAACATCCTCCAGTAAATGCAGAGGGAAAGGCGGTGAAGCCAAAGGTCTTACAGCTATTGACATCAAAAGTACAGGGTTGTCATCTGCCGCACTTCTGTTTGTATTAAGTTTACCGCATTTTTTACATCTGTGGACTATTGCCCATTCGCCCTTGTCCTTAACCCATATGGAAATAGGTTCCATAATGCCTTTACAATCACTTTTCCGATCGCCCGGTTCATTGTCTACATGAATGGAACAAAGACAATAAGGGCAGTGGTTTCTGTGATGTGTGCCTGCGCCCTCAGGTGTAATCATCTTTCCGCAGTTTGCACATGGGAAAGAGTCGTTACAAGCTTCATATCTGTAGTCGGGTTTTATACTGACGGCATTTTTCTTTTTTATTGTTCCGTTTCTTTTTTGAGGAGCTGAAGTGTTGTTAAGATTTTTTAGCGCAGCGTCCAAATCAAATTTTTCTTGACTCATATTTTCCTTTCTTTTGTGTATTTCTTACAATTAAATTTATAAAAGATACATAAATAAGCTCTATGAAATGACTTATGTATCTGATATAATTTGATTGTATAAAAGCCATAATATATATGATACCGTAAAGATTGGTTAATCCGGTATCGGTCGTATTATACCTAAGAAATTAACATCTGTAAAATATATTTTATGACTGAACAGTGCATATTTGTAAAAGATGTAGGAGGAAAAATGAAAAGAGGAATAGTTGTTTTGGCTGCCGCACTCAGTATGAGTATGGGAATGTCGGTAGCTTCATATGCCGCAAGTTGGGAGCACGATTCAAAGGGATGGTGGTATATAACAGATGATTATAAATATCCGGTAGCACAGTGGAGAAATATTGACGGCAACTGGTATTACTTCAATTCAAAGGGATATACACTCACAGGATGGCAGTGGATTGACGGAAAGTCATACTTTTTCAATGACGGAAGAAATAAAAGTTTCCCATACAGTGCAATGTTAAAGAGTACAAAATCTCCTGACGGATATGATTTGAATGCCGACGGTGCATGGGTGCAAAAACGGAGTTGTAATGACAAAGTCGGGAGAAGCGGGACTTAGTGTGGCACAGGGTATAAGCGGTGAAAATTCGGAGAGAGAGCGGATCTTTTCTTAAAAGCTTAACGAATACAGAAAGTCTAAAGGGACTTCCACAGATGGTTGTAAGCAACGAGCTTATGGCTGCCGCACAGAAGAGAGCCATGGAGGCTGCGGCATCTTTCTCGCATACAAGACCTGACGGTCAGAGTTTTTATACTGTAAACGATATCACAAATAATTATGTGGGATTATCCGAGATACTTACTATGGATAATTCGGCATCTACAGATATGAAGATAAATTCATTCAAGAATTCACCTAAGCACAACGAGCTTATGTTGCAGAGTGAGGGATTTATTGAGAATCTGCCGGCATCTACAATATATGCAGGCGTAGGTTATTACTACAGTAACGGCTACTACTATGTGGCAATGATTTTCGGACATCAAAAATAAAAATACCGTCACCCATATGAGAGTAAAGTCATATGGGTGGCGGTATTTTTATAGATTCACTTTATTCAAATCGTTGAAAAATTCAGGATATGATATTTCCACGCAATTTTTATTATCAAGTATTATCTCTCCGTCAGATACAAGGTTTAAAACTGCAAAGGTCATTGCAATTCTGTGGTCGTCGTGAGTGGCTATGGTGACATTGCCTTTCAGCTTATCTGCTCCTTTTATTTCCATACCGTCGTCGGTTTCAACTACATCTACACCGAGCTTGGAAAGTTCCTCACACATTACACGGATTCTGTTTGACTCTTTTACTTTAAGCTCCAGGGCATCTTTTATAACTGTTGTACCGTCTGCAAGAGAAGCAAGGGCTGCAAGCAGAGGAAGTTCATCTATAAGTGTAGGTATTATATCTCCGCCTATACAGGTTGCATGAAGCTTTGAATAAGCCACCTTTATATCAGCTACAGGTTCAAAAGAATCTGTTTGATTTATTATTTCAATATTTGCGCCCATATCTTTTAATACTTTTATTATACCGTCTCTTGTAGGATTGATACCTACATTTTCAAGTATCAGTTCCGAACCGGGAACGAGTATTGCGGCAGCCATAAAGAATGCGGCTGAAGATATATCTGAAGGCACATCTATATCATTTGCAAAAAGTTCACTGCATGGATTTATGGTTACACTTGTTTTGGTAGAGGTCAAATTTGCACCGAATCTTTTTAACATCAGTTCGGTATGGTCTCTTGATTTTGCAGGTTCAGTTACTGTAGTGGGACTTGACGCATATAATCCTGCAAGCAATATTGCGGATTTTACCTGTGCACTTGCTACAGGAGAGTTGTACTCTATACCGTGCAGTTTACTTCCTGTAATTGTAAGCGGTGCAAATCCGTCATTACTTTCTATATCGGCTCCCATCATTGAAAGGGGTGTAATTATTCGATTCATTGGTCTTTTTTGTATGGATTTGTCACCTGTAAGCACGGAGGTAAAGTTTTGTGCCGAGAGTATTCCGCTTACAAGTCTTGTTGTAGTGCCGCTGTTACCGCAATCAAGTATCTCATTTGGACAGGTAAGCCCGTAAAGTCCCTTTCCGTGAACTTTTACCGAGGTGTTGTAAAGTTCTATATCAATTCCCATTTTCTTGAATATCGAAATAGTGGAAATACAGTCGGCTCCTGTCAAAAACCCTTTTATATTTGTTGTCCCCTTGGCTATAGAGCCGAACATCACGGCTCTGTGTGAGATTGACTTGTCTCCGGGAACTCTTAATCTTCCTTTTATCATATTACCTCCGTTATAGTACCGTATAATTATATTCTCTTAATAATTTGCCTGCCATTTCACAGGAATCCGCATCGTAAAATGAGATATTTAGAGCACCTTCGCCCTTCTCTCTGTTGTGATTGATACCTATATTTTTGATACTGATTGAGTTTGCTGCCAGTATCGCGGAAATAACGGATATCGCACCGGGTTTATCCTGTATATGCACACTGATATCATGTTTTGAAATAATGACTCCTTGAGAGTTTGAGTCAAAGGAGTTTCTGTACTCTCCTGATTTTTCAAACATATTGCTGATATAAAGACTTGATTTGTCTGATAGATGCGTGTAAACATCTTCAAGCATATCAATGTATTTTCTGAGTATCTTATTGATAGGCACCGAGTTTACCATACATATCTGCTCCCACATAATAGGGGAGGCGGATGCAATCCTTGTTATATCCTTAAAGCCGCCTGCGGCAACTCTTTTCATGACCTCGTCACTGTAATCGTTATCCTTTACAAGATTTACCAAAGCGGCCGCAAGTATATGCGGCAGGTGACTGACTGTAGCTACCACATTGTCATGTTTTTGATAGTCTATTACAAAAGGAATGGCCTTTATCATCGTAACAATATCTGTCAGTACATCAAGTTTTTCTTCGGGAGTCTTTGATGAAGGCGTAATCATATAGTAGGCATTTTCCAAAAGCAGTGCGTCCGATGCGGCATATCCCGTTTTTTCGGAACCTGCCATAGGATGACCGCCTATAAAAACTTCTTCCATATCAAGCTTTTTTGCAAGATTATGAATGGATGATTTCGTGGAACCTACATCCGTTACTATACTTTCTTTCTTAATATACGGCTTTATCTTTTCAAGGTAGTACTCATTGAATTCTACAGGAGTACATAAAAAGATAATGTCACATTCTGAAAGCGAAGTATCTATATCTTCCAAAATAACATCAATTACTCCGTCACTTTTACCCTTTGAAAGTTCAAGGCTGTTATTTGTATAGGCATATATTTTTGATATCGGTCTGTATTTTTTTATTGCCCTTGCTATGGAGCCGCCTATAAGCCCAAAGCCTATGAAGGCTATGTTATTGTACTTCATAATTCTCCGTTTCCGCTTAACTTTGACATATGAAGTCTATTACATTTAAAGTCATTAGTCAACAATTTTACTTTAATGGTTTAAAGTGATAAAAGAAAAAAAGGAGATTATGTACTATTTAACTTTACTAAAATGGTATAATTGCACCAAAAATATTATAAAATATTCTAACAATTTAACTATAAAAAAATTGTAAAATACATTGTATAAATTGAATATAAAACTTGAAATTTTTATTGTTTGTTTAGTAAAAATATCTTTATCAGAAAGTCTATTGACGAAAAAGGAGGGATTCTCTTATGAAGGTTTATGAAACTAAACAAATTCGTAATGTCGTATTACTTGGTCATGGAGGCTCGGGCAAGACTACAGTGGCGGAGGCTATGAGCTTTGTAGCTGGAAATATTTCTAAGATGGGAAGTATTTCAAGCGGAAATACCATAAGCGACTATGACAAGGAAGAAATAAAAAGAGGTTTTTCCATCAGTACTTCTTTGGTTCCGGTAGAATATGAGGGCGAATCCGGAAGCTTGAAGATAAATCTTTTGGATACTCCGGGATATTTTGACTTTGTAGGCGAGGTGGAAGAAGCCGTATCTGCTGCGGATGCAGCCATCATTGTAGTCAATTGTAAAGCGGGAATAGAAGTAGGTACCGTAAAAGCATGGGAAATTTGTGAGGAGTACGGATTACCTAGAATATTCTTTGTAACAAATATGGATGATGACAAGGCGAGCTATCGTGAACTGCTTTTGAAGCTTGAGACACGCTTCGGAAGAAAAGTGGCTCCGTTCCATCTTCCGATCAGAGAGAATGAAAAGTTCGTGGGATTTGTAAATGTTGTAAAGATGAAAGGTAGAAGATTTACACATTTATCGGATTATGTTGAGTGTGAGATACCTGACTATGTAGAGGCAAACCTTAAGATTGCAAGAGAAGCGCTTATGGAGGCTGTTGCAGAGACAAGTGAAGAGTATATGGAAAGATATCTCTCAGGTGAAGGCTTCAGTGATGAAGAAATCTCAGGCGCACTCAAGGATAATATTTGCAACGGAGATATAGTGCCTGTTATGATGGGTTCGGGAATCGATGCACAAGGATTTAAGGCACTTATGATGGCTATTGAAAAGTATTTCCCATCACCTGATTTTAAGGAATGTGTAGGCGTGGATGTAAGCAACGGCGAGCATTTCACAGCAAAGTACAACAAGGATGTTTCACTGTCCGCAAGAGTGTTTAAGACAATAGTGGATCCGTTTATCGGAAAGTATTCACTGGTTAAAGTATGTACAGGTACACTTAAACCTGACAGTGCAATCTATAATGTAGGTAAGGAAACTGAAGAAAAGTCCGGAAAGATATATGTACTCAGAGGTAAGAGCGCCATAGAAGTACCTGAGCTTGTAGCAGGTGATATCGGCGCTATGGCAAAACTCAGTGTGACAACAACAGGTGATACTATCGCACTTAAGAGCGCTCCTATACTTTATCACGGTCCGAAGATTTCATCACCGTATACATGTATGAGATATAAGATAGTGAATAAGGGTGAAGAAGATAAACTTTCATCAGGCTTGTCAAGCTTATGGAAGAGGATTTGACACTAAAGCATGTAAACGATACTGCAAACAGACAGACTCTTATATACGGTATAGGCGACCAGCAGCTTGAAGTTGTGGTTAGTAAACTTTTAGACAGATATAAGGTTAAGATAGAGCTTTCAAGACCTAAGGTGGCCTTCAAAGAGACTATCAGACAAAAGGTTGAGGCGGCAGGAAGATATAAGAAGCAGTCAGGCGGACACGGACAGTTCGGTGATGTTAAGATGAGCTTTGAGCCTTCAGGAGATCTTGAAAAGCCGTATGTATTTGAAGAGACTGTATTCGGAGGTTCGGTTCCGAAAAACTATTTCCCTGCAGTAGAAAAAGGTATTGCGGAGTGCTGCGTTAAGGGACCTTTGGCTGCATATCCTGTAGTAGGTGTTAAGGCTGTGCTTTTGGACGGTTCTTACCATCCGGTTGATTCATCGGAGATGGCATTTAAGATGGCTGCAACCATTGCATTTAAGGACGGATTCATGAAGGCCGCTCCTGTACTCTTGGAGCCTATATATACAGTCAGCGTAATAGTACCTGATAAATTCACAGGTGATGTTATGGGAGATCTTAATAAGAGGCGCGGAAGAGTACTCGGTATGGAGTCCGTTAACCACGGTAAGCAGCTTATTAAGGCTGATGTACCTATGCTTGAAATGTTCGGATACAATACTGAGCTTCGCTCCATGACAGGCGGTATGGGCGTGTTCAGCTATGAGTTTGCAAGATACGAGCAGACTCCGGGTGATATCCAGAAAAAAGAGGTTGAGGCCAGAGCTTCAAAGCTTGATGCCGATACAGAATAATATATTGATTTAATAATTGGGGCTGTCGCTATGTAGCTTTAAAGCGACAGCCCATTTTATTTTAAAATACTGTTTCTTTTTGTGAATCTCTTTTATTACAGGTCCGAAACTTTGTGTAATTATCATTTTTAAAATAATAAAATATTCTGTATTATCCTTGTAAGAATTCTTACTATAATGTTACAGATTGAATAAAGGGGTTGAAAATTTTTTCAGATGGGTCTATATTAGTGCCAACGAAATAAAGTTTATAAAAAAGGAGATATCATTCATGCGTTTATCAAACATTAAAAAGGTAGTTGTTTCAGTAGGCTTAGCTTTAGGCTTGGTTTCAGGAAGTATGGTTGCTTTCGGTGCACAGTCAGATATTATTGTACCGGGACCTATAGTAGCAACATTTAATGGAATAAGAGCTACAGGTACTAATGCAACTTATTCTAATGCGACTAAGTCAAATGCAGACAGTCACTCGTCAAGTAGCTCAAGTTCATCAAGCCATGGCGGAGGAAGTGCAAGACCTGTAAGCACAAACAATACAAATACTACAAACAATGTAGGACCTAACGGAAGCTCATACAACTCAAATACAGCTAATGTAAATACAAACACAAGAAATGTAGGACCTGCAGGCGCTAACAACAACGGTGCAACAAAGGGAGATGTTACAGCTGCTAAGAGAGGCAGATTGAATGTTCCTAAGACAGCAGATGCTTCAGCAATGGGATTATATGCAGCATTACTTGGTCTTTCAGCTGTAGGCGGTGCTTTTGTAGTAGCTACAAAGAAGAAAGAAAACTAATTTAGACATATTTTTAAGTCTATAGTGTATAAACATTTTAGGCAGGCTATATAGCCTGCCTTTTTGTGTTTTTATATTTAAAATTGGCTGTTTCTTATAAAAAACATGAAATTGCCAAAGAAATAACGAACCTTACTTTATTTTATATTTTGGATATAGTAAAATATAATTGCTCATTGAGGCGGTTACCCGTCTCTTAAACAAAGGATTTATTTAGTGGAGGAATATTGTGAGAGGTGTTGAAACAAGAATTCAGGAAATAAGGCACAGGATCTTTAGGGAAGTTGCAAGAATGGCATACCACACGGAGTGGCCTGTAGATAAGAGAATAGAAGAACTTCCGTATAAGATTATTCCGGGCGAGGTCGGAAATTTTAGAAACAATGTTTCCTGGAGAGAGCTATAGTCGGAGAGAGATTAAGACTTGCTATGGGATTGCCTTACAGAAGTGCGGCAAATCATGCCCCGCTCTCAGAGGGCATAGAACTGGCTGATAAGGCTGAAACATATTATACACCACCGTTGATCAATATTATAAAATTTGCCTGTCACGGCTGTGTGGAAAAAAGAGTCTATGTAACCAACGGCTGTCAGGGTTGTCTTGCACATCCTTGTGCAGAAGTTTGTCCTACAGGTGCGGTAAGCATCGACAAAGAAAGCGGATTTTCAAGCATAAATCAGGAAAAGTGTATCAAATGCGGAAGATGTGCAAATGTCTGTGCTTACAATGCAATAATAATACAGACAAGACCTTGTGCGGCTTCATGCGGTATGGACGCCATTTCCTCAGATGAGAACGGAAAGGCCGATATCGACTATGACAAATGTGTATCCTGTGGACAATGCCTTGTAAACTGTCCTTTCGGTGCTATCTCCGACAAGTCACAGATTTTCCAGACTATCAGAGCTATACAGTCGGGAGAGAGAGTATATGCGGCGATTGCGCCTGCATTCGTAGGACAGTTCGGACCTAAGGTTACACCGGGAAAACTTCGTGCGGCTATGAAAGCGCTCGGATTTGCGGACGTATTTGAGGTTGCAATAGGTGCCGATCTTTGTGCCACTCAAGAGGCTGAGGACTTCCTTGCGGAGGTTCCTGAAAAGTTGCCTTTTATGGGTACATCATGTTGTCCTTCATGGGCATTGATGGCAAAGAAGGTATTCCCTGATCAGGCAAATTGTATATCAATGGCGCTTACACCTATGACACTGACAGCCAGACTTATAAAGAAACATCATCCTGACGGTAAGGTGGTATTTATAGGACCTTGCTCCGCAAAGAAGCTGGAGGCTATGTGGACAGAGGTTAGAAGTGAGGTGGATTTTGTACTGACATTTGAGGAGATGGCGGGAATATTTGATGCAAAGCATATAGATATTGAAAATCTTGAGGAAGATCCTAACGGTGTCAACGACGCTTCTACAGCCGGAAGAAACTTTGCCGTAGCGGGAGGAGTTGCAAAGGCGGTAGTAGGTGTTATAAAGAAGCAATATCCTGACAAAGAAGTTAAGGTTATGAATGCGGAGGGATTGGTTGACTGTAGGAAGATGGTAATGATGGCAAAGGCTGGAAAGTATCCGGGATATCTTCTTGAAGGTATGGCCTGTCCGGGAGGCTGTGTTGCAGGACCTGGTACAATGCAAAATATCAAGAAGTCACAGGGAGCCGTAAATCAGTATGCATCAAAAGCAAGCCATATAGTGGCAAGTGAAACCGAATCCGTAAAGGAACTTGATAAATTGGTTGAATAAAATTAAAGTTATTAGCACTTGGGTTACTCGAGTGCTAATTTTTTATTGACATTTGTATTTTGGTTGATATAATAGATATATCAGGCAAATGTGAAGCATTTGCTAATTTATTTGAGAGGTGATGACATGAAAAAGGGAAATTTATCAATAAACAGTGAAAATATTTTTCCGATTATTAAAAAATGGCTGTATTCAGATCATGATATATTTGTTAGAGAGTTGATATCAAATGCGACAGATGCAATAACAAAACTTAAAAAGTTAAGTCTTGCAGGTGAGTTTACAAAACCTGAAGATGAAAAGTATAAGATTGATGTTGAAATCAGTCCAAAGCAAAAGATTGTACGCTTTATCGACAACGGTATCGGTATGACCGAGGAAGAAGTTGAAAAGTATATAAATCAAATAGCTTTTTCAGGAGCAGTTGATTTTATAGAAAAGTATAAGGACAAGGCAAATGAAGAACAGATAATAGGACATTTCGGACTCGGATTTTATTCCGCATTTATGGTTGCCGATAAGGTGACTATAGATACATTGTCATATAAGGAAGGCTCAAAGCCTGTTCATTGGGTAAGTGACGGCGGACTTGAGTTTGAAATGGGTGAAGGAGATAAAGCTGCAAGAGGAACTTCCATCACACTTTATCTGAATGAGAACTGCCACGAGTTTGCAAACGAGTTCAGAGTAAGAGAAATTTTAAATAAATACTGTTCCTTTATGCCTGAGGAGATTTTCTTAAAGGATATTGATGCAAAAGAAGCTTCAGAGATAATAGACAAATCAGAGCTTTTGGACACCGATACCGTGATAGAGAATATCATAGAGCCTGCAAAGACTGAGGAAAAAGAGAAAGAGGACGGTACCAAAGAAGTTGTGGAAGTTGAACCTGCAAAGGAAAGGTAAAAATAGTAAAACGTCCTGTTCCGATAAATGATATACATCCGCTTTGGACAAAGCATCCTAACGAGTGCAGTGATGAGGAGTATATCGAATTCTACAGAAAAGTGTTTATGGACTACAAGGAGCCGCTTTTCTGGATCCATTTGAATATGGATTATCCTTTCAATCTTAAGGGTATACTTTACTTCCCTAAGATAAACAGCGAGTACGACTCTATAGAGGGTACTATAAAGCTTTACAACAATCAGGTATTTATTGCCGACAACATAAAAGAAGTTATTCCGGAGTTTTTACTGCTGTTAAAGGGTGTAATAGACAGTGCGGATATTCCTCTTAATGTATCCAGATCTGCATTGCAAAATGACGGTTCTGTAAAGAAAATCTCAGAGTATATTGCAAAGAAGGTGGCGGACAAGCTTTCCGGAATGTGCAAGACCGAGAGAGATAAGTATGAGAAGTACTGGGATGATATAGCACCTTTTATAAAGTACGGTTACTTAAAAGATGAGAAGTTCGGCAAGAAGGTGGAAGAATACATTCTATTCAAGACCATAAATGACAAATATCTTACAGTTGATGAACTTATAAAAGAAAACAAGACTGATGAGCCAAAGGATCTGTCCGATGAGAAATCCGAAAGTGATGAAAAGGAAAAAGAAAATGAAGAGAAAAAGACCGATATCTTCTATGTAAATGATGTAAAAGAGCAGAGTCAGTATGTAAATATCTTCAAGTCGGCAGGCAAGGATGCTGTAGTACTTCCGCACAGTATAGACGTACCTTTTATATCAACTCTTGAAATGAAGAGAGGAGATGTAAAGTTCTTAAGAATCGACTCGGATGTCAGCGATGATATGAGAAGTGAGGATGTAAGCGAGGAATCAAAGAAGGCTTATGATGAATTATGTGAGAAGGTAAAGAGCGCACTTCACAACGATAAGCTTAAGGTAAGCGTGGAGCATCTGAAGAATGATGAGATTTCTTCGGTTATCACGGTATCTGAAGAGAGCAGAAGAATGCAGGAGATGATGAAGCAGTATGGTATGATGGGAATGGACCCTTCAATGTTCGGAGGCGAAGGAGAGACATTTGTACTTAATGCAAATCATCCGCTTGTAAAGGAACTCTTGTCAGACAGTAACAAAGAATATTTGACATGATTTGTGAGCAGCTCTATGATATGGCTTCCATATCACACAGCCCGCTCTCACCTGAGAGAATGACTGCATTTATAAAAAGAAGCAATGAACTTATGTTAAAACTTAAATAAAAAAGGAGGCTGTCACATCGAATGTGGCAGCCTGTTTTTTATTGAATTATTCAACGCCTACAATAACGGATGTGGCCTTGATAATTGCATATGCTTCCTTGCCTACAGCAAGTGCAAGCTCCTCTACGGCATTTTTTGATATTGTAGAAGAAACTATGCCAAGCTTTGTTTCAAGAGTTACGATATCGTTTACGGCACCTACCTGAATATTCTTTACTGTACCTTTGAATTTGTTTCTTGCAGATATCTTCGGAAGCTCGGTTGCAATCATAACCTCTGTAGCCTTGATAATAGCAACAGCTTCAACACCCTCTTTAAGTCCCAATTCCTTGATGGCGTTCATTGAAATAGTGGATGAAACCGCCTCTCCGTTTACCTTGATAGATACGATGCCGTTTACAGCACCTTCGTTAACATTAGTAACAATTCCTTTGAATTGATTTCTTGCGCTTAATTTCATTTTGCAAAACCTCTTTAGTAAATAATTTACATAAAGCGTATTACCTTATGCATCTAACGATTTTTATCATATATCTGTAGAATATCAAGATATTTTTATAAAAAAATAAGGTGAGATAAGTGTAAACACATTTTTTTACTTATGCTTGACTTATATCGGCTGTATAATTATAATGAATGTAGTTTTTTTAAAACTACATTAAACGGAGTTGAGATATATGACATATAGATTAATTGGAGACAGTTGTACCGATTTGGATGATAATCTAAAGAAAGATGACAATATAGTCATTGTACCTCTCACACTTGAAATCGGAGATTACAGTGTTAAAGATGATGATAAATTTAATCAAAAAGATTTTATAAAAAGAATGGCGGAGTCAAAGATAGGAGCAAAGAGTGCCTGTCCGTCTCCTGAGGCTTTCAAAGAAGCTATGGAATGTGATACCGATATGGCTTTTGTGGTAACGCTTTCAGAACACTTAAGCGGAAGTTACCAAAGTGCCGAGATTGGAAAGAAACTTTATGAAGAAGAACATGAGCACAAGGATATTTTGGTACTTTCTTCAAGGTCGGCTTCGGCAGGTCAGTACAGACTGATGTTGGAGCTTGACAAGCTTTGTAAGCAGGGACTTGGATTTGAGGATATTTCAAAGAAAATCATAAAGCTTAGAGATGAGATGAAGACATACTTTGTTATTGAGACTCTTGATACATTAAGGAAAAACGGAAGACTTTCTGCAGTTACCGCATTTATAGCGTCGGCCCTCAATATAAAGCCTATAATGGGTGCCGTGGACGGTGTAATAATAAAAAAAGACCAACAAAGAGGTATGCAAAAGGCGCTTGCAAAGATGGTGGAGATAGCCGTAAAAGAGGCGGGAGAGAATGCATCCGAGAAGACCGTATGTATCACACATATAAACAATTTGGAGAGGGGCGAATATGTGGCCGATCTTTTCAGAAAGTCAGGTAAGTTTGAGGATATAAAGATTGTAAACGGTGCAGGAGTTGCGACATTGTATGCAGGTGACGGAGGTATAGTCATCGCTGTAGGATAAATTAAAAGTACACAATAATAATTGTGTACTTTTTTTGATTTTATGATAAACTAATTTTAGAAAACATGAAGTTATTTAGAGCTTGTTTTACTAATATAGAGCGAGGATTTTATGAATTTACTTGATACAAAGGCTGCATTGGGAAATAAAGGGCAGGAATTATTGGAGAAATTGTATACCAAGGCGGGAGTTAAGGATAATTTAAAGAGATATGAAGATGTTTTACAAGGATTTGTAAGAGAATTCGGTGAAAAAGATGTTAAACTGTTCTCATCTCCCGGAAGAACGGAGATTTCAGGAAATCATACGGATCACAACAACGGCAAGGTCCTTGGAGGAAGTATAAACCTTGACTGTATAGCAGCCGCGGCGGATAACGGTTCAAATATTGTAAATATTGTGAGTGAATCATTTTCACAAAAGTTCAGTATAGATATAAACGATATAAAACCGGGAGTGGAAAAGGTAGGAACTACGGAGTTACTTAAGGGTATTTTGGCAGGCTTTGTAGAAAGAAATGCCAATATAGGCGGATTTGACGCATATATCACAAGTAATGTTATATCAAGTGCAGGTGTAAGTTCATCTGCGGCGTTTGAGACTCTTATATGTCAGATAATAAATACACTGTTCAATGACGGGAAACTTTCAAAGACTGATTATGCATATATAGGAAAGTATGCAGAGAATCACTATTGGGATAAGGCAAGCGGACTTTTGGATCAGATGTGTTGTGCCTACGGCGGACTGATAAGTATTGACTTTAAAAATCCGGATATGCCGAAAGTTACAGAGATAGATTTTGATTTTTCATCTGCGGCACATGATCTTATTATAGTTCAAACAGGAAGAGGTCATGCCGACCTTTCTGCGGATTACTCATCCATACCTTCGGAGATGAAGAAGGTGGCGGAGTACTTCGGTAAAAATACACTGTCCGAGGTGGATGAAAAAGAATTTTATAAGAATTTGCCACAGATAAGAGAGTATGCAAATGACAGAGCTGTGTTAAGAAGTATACATTTCTTTGATGAGAACAAGAGAGTGGAGGCTGAGGTGAATGCACTTGCACATAATGACTTTGATACATTCTTGAAAAACATAACCGAAAGCGGCAATTCGTCATGGAAGTATCTTCAGAATGTGTATACAAATGCCGCACCGAACGAACAGGGTATCACAGTGGCACTTGCACTTTCAGAGAGATTTTTGAAGGATAAAAATGTAGGTGCAACCAGAGTACATGGCGGAGGTTTTGCAGGAGTAATAATGGCAATGGTACCTGAAGAGTACAGTGACGAGTATGTTGCATATATGGACGGATTTTTAGGCGAGGGTTCTTCTTATAAGATGAAGATAAGACCTTATGGGTCTATTTGCCTGAATGATTTTATTTAAGGAGGAAAATATTGGAAAAGCAATATTCGGTAGCATGTTTGATAGTGGGAATACTAAGCTGTGTACTATGTTGTATGTGTGTAGGATTTCCGCTTGGAATAGCAGGAGTGGTACTGTTTGTACTGTCCACAAGAAACGGTAACGAAGCGGATGCAAAGGCTGTAATAGGTTTGATACTTTCAATAATCGGATTTATACTTTCTATAATATCCGCGGTATTTATTATTATCGCAGTTTTAAATTCACCTGATTCAGACAGAAATTACTATAATCATGACAGTGTATTTGACTACTTTGATTATGATAACGATTCGCTTGACTATGACGATGATTACAAAAACTTACCTTACGAATATGACGACGGTGTTTTTGACTACAAAGGAAGTGAAGGACTTAACGAATTTTAAAATATAAAGGATAGCGTATTAGCGTATGAAATGCCCATTTTGCCAAGCACAGGATACAAAGGTTATAGACTCACGCCCTGCCGACGACAACTCTTCAATAAAGAGAAGAAGGCAGTGCGAAAGCTGCAATAAGAGATTTACCACATATGAAAAGCTTGAGACAATACCTCTTATGGTAATAAAAAAGGATGAGTCCAGAGAAAACTTTGACAGGTCGAAGATAGAAGCGGGAATTATACAAAGTTGTCATAAGAGGCCTGTATCCACTGCTGAAATAAAAAAGACCGTTGATGAGATAGAAAATCAAATATATGCGATGGAAGTCAGTGAAATACCTACAAGAACGATAGGTGAACTTGTGATGGAACAACTGAAAAATCTTGATGAGGTGGCCTATGTAAGGTTTGCGTCCGTATACAGAGAGTTTAAGGATGTAAGTACTTTTATGGACGAAATTGCAAAGCTTTTAAAGAAATGATATTTATGAATAAACTTTTTCCGAGATTGTATAAGAAAGATATATATGATATAGACTACAGGGGGCTGTATAACAGGGGGTTTCGAGCAATACTTTTTGATATAGACAATACCTTGACCACACATGGGACAAAGGCGGACGGTTCAAATGTCGCTTTTTTCAAGAATTTGAGAGATATAGGCTTTAAGACCTGTCTTATATCAAATAATAAAGAAAAGAGAGTGCTTCCCTTTGCAAAGGCGGTAAATTCACAATATATTTATAAGGCGAATAAGCCTTCAAAAAGAGGATATATAAAGGCGATGGAGCTGCTTGAAGTAAAGGATACTCAGACTGTTTTTATCGGAGATCAGATTTTTACGGATATCTGGGGAGCAAACAGTGCCGGAGTGTATTCCATACTGGTTGACCCTATAAGTCCGAAAGAGGAGATACAGATAGTTTTGAAAAGATACCTTGAAAGAATTGTATTGTTCTTTTATAAAAGAGGTTTAGAAAAAGGAAGAAACAATGATTAGTGCAAGTACAAGTGTATACGGTATAGTAGGCAATCCTATAGAGCACAGTCTGTCACCTCTTTTACAAAATGCTCTGGCAAAAGAGATGAATATTGATATGAGCTATGTGGCATTTCATGTGACGGATAATATAAAAGCCGCAATAGATGGTGCTTATTTTCTTGGAATAAAGGGATTTAATGTCACGATTCCATTCAAAAAAGATATGCTCAATATAGTAAGCAATATAGATGAAAGAGCAAAAAAAATCGGAGCCATAAATACTCTAAAAAAGGTAGAGAGCGGATATAAGGGCTATAACACCGACATCCTCGGTTTAAAGCACAGTATAAAAAATAACGGGATGAGTATCAAGGGTAAAAATGTGATACTTCTGGGTGCAGGAGGTGCGGCAAAGGCTGCATTATATCTGGTGGTAGAAGAAGGTGCAAAGTCCGTCACCATCATAAACAGAAATGTTGAAAGAGCAGATGAGCTTAAAAAAGAGGTCTGCGATACTTTTAAAAATATATCTGTAGTGTCATTGGATGAGCTTAAACAAAATTTAAATATTTTGGAGCATAGCGATTATTTTGTGTTTCAGACCACCAATGTAGGTATGTATCCGAAAATTGATGAGTGCATAATAGATGATGCGGGATTCTATGAAAAATGTGAATACGGAATTGATTTAATCTATACTCCTTTTGAGACTGTATTTATCAAAAATATGCTTAAAGCAAATAAAAAATGCATTAACGGACTTGATATGCTTATACTTCAGGGAGTTGCAAGCTTTGAGATATGGAATGATGTAAAGGTGGAGCAGCCTGTAGTTGAAAAGGTGAAGACTTTACTTACTGAAAAGTTAAAAGAGAGAATGAAATGAAGATTTTGGTAATAAACGGTGTAAATATGAACTTCCTCGGTATCAGAAACAAGGAAGTCTATGGAAATAAGGACTACAATTATCTTCTGAAGATGATTGAAGAAAAGGCAAAAGAGCTTAAAGTGGAAGTGGAATGTTTTCAAAGCAATCACGAGGGTGCAATAGTTGACAAGCTTCAGGAAGCATACTTTGAAGATGTGGCAGGTATTGTAATAAATCCTGCGGCATTTACACATACAAGTGTGGCAATAAGAGACGCACTTGAAAGTCTTAGCTGTATAAAGGTGGAAGTACATATATCAAATATCTCCGACAGAGAGGAGTTCAGGCATAAATCACTTACACAGCCTGTGTGTAACGGACAGATAGCGGGACTCGGACTTGACGGATATACATTGGCAATGGAATATATAGTAAAGAATGTTACGAGGCGGTAAATTTTAGCTTGATTTGAATTAAAAATTGTTATAAAATATCGTGAGTATCGCATGAAAGTTTAGGAGGAGATATAAATGGTTTCAGCAGGTGATTTTAAAAATGGTTTGACATTGGAGATTGAGGAGGGTCAGGTTTTTCAGATTCTTGAGTTTCAGCATGTTAAGCCGGGAAAGGGAGCTGCATTCGTTCGTACAAAGATTAAGAATGTAATCACAGGTAGCGTTGTTGAGAGAACTTTCCGACCTACTGAGAAATTCCCACAGGCAAGAATTGACAGAGCGGATATGCAGTATCTGTATTCAGACGGTGATATGTACAACTTCATGAATGTAGAGACATTTGACCAGATAGCACTCAACAAGGACAAGGTCGGAGATGCACTTAAGTTTGTAAAAGAAAATGAGATGGTCAAGATTTGTTCATTCAACGGCAATGTATTTTCAGTAGAGCCGCCATTGTTTGTAGAGTTGGAAATCACAGATACAGAGCCGGGATTTGCCGGAAATACGGCACAGGGTGCTACAAAGCCTGCAACAGTTGAGACAGGTGCTACAGTATATGTTCCGTTATTTGTAAATCTTGGTGATAAGATCAAGATTGATACAAGAACAGGTGAGTATCTATCAAGAGTTTAATGATTTAGTATTTGGCGGTCTTAGGACCGTCCTTTTTTGTAACAGTGAAGTCCGAAGGCCTTTATAAAGGCTTACAAAACATAAATTAAAGTGGAGAAGTATGAAGACAATTATAGAATTGATTTCAGATGAATTAAAATCCGCCTTTGCAAAATTGTATGGTGACGACAATTACGGTAAGGTCAATATTTCAAACAGACCTGACCTGTGTGAGTATCAGTGTAACGGTGCAATGGCGGCTGCTAAGGTGTTTAAGAAAAAACCTATTGATATTGCAAATGAAGTTGTGGAGCTTTTAAAAGAAAGTGATAGCTTTGATAAAATAGAGGCTGTTATGCCGGGATTTATCAATATAAATATAAGTTCCGCTTTTATAGAAAAGTACATTAAGGATATGTCAAACTCTGAAAAATACGGAGTGGAACTTGATAATCCTTCAAAGAAAATAATGATCGACTACGGCGGTGCAAATGTAGCAAAGCCTTTGCATATAGGGCATCTTCGTTCGGCAATTATCGGTGAGTGTCTAAAGAGAATGGGAAGATTCTTCGGAAATGAAGTGATAGCTGATGTGCATCTGGGTGACTGGGGCCTTCAGATGGGGCTTATAATAGAAGAGCTTAGAGAAAGAAACCCTGAGCTTGTATATTTTAAGAAAGACTATGACGGAGAGTATCCTAAGGAGGCGCCTTTTACATTGAACGATCTTGAGGAGATATATCCTGCAGCTTCCAAAAAATCAAAGGCGGACGAGAACTTTAAGCAAAGGGCACAGGAAGCCACATTGGAGCTTCAAAAGGGATACAAACCTTACAGAGCCATATGGCAGCATATTATGGATTTGTCGGTAGAGGATTTGAAGAAACTACGGTTCACTGCTTGTAGATTTTGATCTTTGGAAGGGAGAGTCGGATGCCGATCCTTATATCCCTGATCTTATAAAGGATCTTGAAGACAGAAAGATTGCAAGAGTGTCGGAGGGTGCGCTGGTAGTTGATATATGTGTTGAGGGCGATAAGAAGGAATTGCCTCCATGTATTATCAGAAAGTCGGACGGCGCGGCACTCTATGCCACTTCGGATCTGGGTACACTTGTGGAGAGAGAAAAACTCTACTCTCCGGATGAGTATATCTATATAGCGGATAAGAGACAGGAACTTCATTATACACAGTTTTTCAGAGTGGCAAGAATAGCAGGAATTGTACCGAAGGACCATGAGCTTAAGTATATAGGTTTCGGTACAATCAACGGTAAGGACGGCAAGCCTCTAAAGACCAGAGACGGCGGTGTGGTTCGTCTGGAAGCTGTTATAAATGATATTGCCGACGAGGTTTTTTCGAAGATAAAACAAAGCCGAGATGTCTCTGATGAGGAAGCAAGAAATACCGCAAAGATTGTAGGACTTGCCGCTATAAAGTATGCGGATCTCAGCAATCAGGCTGCAAAGGACTATATATTCGATATCGACAGATTTACTTCATTTGAAGGAAATACAGGACCTTATATCCTATATACAATAGTCAGAATAAAGTCTATTTTGGAAAAATATTATGAAAGCGGTTCACAACAGGTAAGTCTTAATGATTTGACAGTACCGCTGGAAGATATTCATAAAAAGCTGTATATGGAATTGTCACAGTACAATGAGGTTATGAAGACGGCATGGGAAGAGCTGGCACCGCATAGAATATGTCAGTTTATATATTCGGTTTCAAATACATTCAATTCATTCTATCATGAGATTAAGATACTTACAGAGAGTGATGAGAAAAAGAAAAAGGGATATCTGGCAACTATTCTGTTAACAAAGGAAATACTTGAAACAGCTATAAACTTACTCGGAATAGAAGCACCTGATAAGATGTAATAAAAAAACTATCGCTTTTTGGGATCAAAGGCGGTAGTTTTTGATTTCAAAAAAAATATTTTTTTGCTATATTATTTTTTTATTTAGATTGAAATTATATGTATAAAATTATAGACTAAGTGTAGTATAGTAAAGAGATGATATATAGGTTTATATTACATAATATTTTACAATAGATACATAAGGTATATAATTTTACACAATGTATGCAAAAAAAGTGCAATATAAATACTTAATAATCATCTTTAAGTTTGTACAAATATGGTATAATAAAGAAAAATGTGGGTGATAAAATGCTTTTGACGGCGGTATACCGAATGACTAAGAATTTTTGCGGCTTCTTGGTTTATTTGTGTTTTAAGAGATTATGATTTGCTTTAGTAATCTGCTTGTGAGTTGACATTATATGTACTTGTATATTGCTTTAAATTACATTTTTTACCCGGATAGGAAGAGGAGAAAAATATGGGATTAGCTACATTTATTGGTGGTGTGCATCCGTATGAAGGTAAGGAACTTTCAATGGAACACCCTATAACAGTGCTACAACCAAAGGGTACCGAGATGGTCTTTCCGTTAGTTCAACATATCGGTGCACCTGCAAAACCTTTGGTGGCTGTCGGAGATGAAGTGCTGGTCGGACAAATCATTGCAGAGGCCGGAGGTTTTATTTCAGCCAATGTAGTAAGCTCAGTGTCCGGAAAAGTGAAAAAAATCGAGCCGAGAAGAGTCGCTAACGGTTCAATGGTGAATTCCGTTATCATCGAAGATGATAAAGAGTACCGTGCAATAGAAGGTTTCGGAGAAAAAAAGAGATTACACCAAGCTTTCTAAGGATGAAATCAGAAACATAGTGAAAGCGGCAGGCATAGTAGGTCTTGGAGGTGCAGGATTCCCTACACATGTAAAGCTTTCACCGAAGAATGAAAATGAGATTGATTATATCATTGTAAACGGTGCCGAGTGTGAGCCTTATCTTACAAGCGACTACAGACTTATGATGGAAGAACCTGAAAAAAATAGTCGGAGGACTGAAGGTTATACTTCAACTTTTCCCTAATGCAAAGGGTATTATAGGAATTGAAAACAATAAGCCTAAAGCTATTGAAAAACTTAGAGAACTTGTGAAAAACGAGTCCAAGATAGAAGTGGTGGAGCTTTATACAAAGTATCCGCAAGGCGGTGAGCGTTCACTTATCTATGCCTGTACAGGAAGAAAGTTAAACTCAAGCAAATTGCCTGCGGATGTGGGATGTATAGTGGACAATACAGATACCGTTATATCTATTTATAATGCGGTAGTGGAGTCTACACCGCTTATCAGAAGAATTGTTACAATAACAGGTGATGCGATTACAACACCGCAGAACTTCAAAGTCAGAACAGGTATGAACTATCAGGAGCTTATAGAGGCCGCAGGAGGCTTCAAAAAAGAGCCGAGAAAAGTTCTTTCCGGAGGACCTATGATGGGTCAGGCGCTCTTTACACTGGATATACCTGTTACAAAGGCATCATCTTCCATAACAACATTTGTAAACGATGAAGTTGAGGATAATCCTGAGACACCTTGTATCAAATGCGGAAGATGTGTTGACGCCTGTCCAAGCTTCCTTGTTCCTGTGCTTATGATGGAAAAGGCACTTGCAGATGATACAGAAGGGTTTGAGAAGTTAAACGGTATGGAATGTGTGGAATGCGGTTCATGTGCCTATGTATGTCCGGCAAAGAGACCGCTTACACAGGGATTTAAATATATGCGTCAGGCTGTAGCGGCAAAGAGAAGAGCTGCAGCAGCAAAGAAGGAGGGGAAATAATGGCAAGCAAATTTAATGTTTCATCATCTCCTCATGTAAGGGACAATTCATCTACTGCCGGTATCATGAAGGATGTCTGTATTGCAATGATTCCGACATTGGCTTTCGGATGCTTTCAATTCGGTATTTCTGCACTTATAGTTGTTATATGTACAGTTCTTTCATGTGTACTTGCTGAATACTTATATGAGAAATTTATGAATAAACCGATAACTATAGGAGATTTTTCAGCTGTAGTTACAGGACTTATATTAGCCCTCAATATGCCGCCGCAGATTCCTGTGTGGATGCCTATACTTGGCGGTGTGTTTGCAATAATAGTTGTAAAGCAGCTTTACGGCGGACTCGGTCAGAACTTTATGAATCCGGCACTTGCAGCAAGATGCTTTATGCTTATATCTTTTGCGGGAGCTATGACAAACTTCAGCTCAACAGCACTGAAGTTTGATTCAACATCAACACCTACACCGCTCGGATTTTTAAGAGCTAACGGTATAGAGAAGGCACTTGATCAGTACAAGCTTTTGAATATTTTCCTCGGCAGAATACCGGGAACAATAGGAGAGGTTTCAACAATTGCTCTTCTTATCGGTGCAATCTATCTGGTGGTAAGAAAGGTTATTTCACTTAGAATACCTCTTATATATATTGCAACTGTAGCGGTATTTGTATTTATTTTCGGTGACCACAATCCTACAACGGTACTTTATCATGTACTTGGCGGCGGACTTATCTTCGGTGCGTTCTTTATGGCAACAGACTATGTAAGTACTCCGGTAACAAAGATGGGACAGGTTTACTTCGCCATATTTATAGGTATATTGACAGGATTGTTCAGACTTTTCGGAGGTAATGCGGAAGGTGTTTCATATGCAATCATTATCGGAAATATAGTTGCACCTTTGATTGAAAGCAACATTACCTAAGGCGTTCGGAAGGGAGGCAAAGAAGGCATGAAAAAGCAATCAGGATTTATAAAAGATGCGATTATTTTATTTGCTATAACCCTTATTTCAGGACTTATACTGGGCTTTGTATATGATATTACAAAGGCACCTATAGCGGCAGCCGCAAAGGCTGCAAAGAATGAAGCTTATGCAGTGGTTTTCCCGGATGCAAAGGACTTTGAGGCAAGCGATGCGGAAACAGCAAAGATTGCGGAGACTGCGGATGAAATATCAGGTAAGGGCTTCGGCCATGTAACTATTGATGAGGTTGTGGATGCAAAGGATGCCTCCGGAAACAATGTCGGAAGAGTTATTACCGCAACATCAAAGGACGGCTACAACGGTACCGTTCAGCTTTCGGTAGGTATTAAATCTGACGGTACGGTAGTGGGAATTACATTCCTTACACTGGCTGAGACACCGGGACTTGGTATGAGAGCCGGAGAAAAAGATTTCTACTCTCAGTATGCAAACAAAAATACAAAAGAGTTTAAGCTTGTAAAGGGCAGTGCTGGCGGTGACAATGAAATTGCTGCAATAAGCGGTTCAACCATCACAAGCAGTGCCGTTACAAATGCTGTCAATGCAGCGCTTTACTTTAATTCAATATTGGAATAAGGAGGAAATATGAACAAGATTTTAGAGCGTTTATATAACGGTATATTCAAAGAAAATCCTACCTTTGTTCTGATGTTAGGTATGTGTCCTACACTTGCAGTTACCACATCATTTGTAAATGCCGTCGGTATGGGACTTTCTACAACAGCCGTTTTAATGTTTTCAAATTTGATTATCTCAGCAATGAGAAATATAATACCTGACAGAGTGAGAATCCCTGCGTTTATAGTTATCGTTGCGTCTTTGGTTACAGTTGTACAGCTTTTAATGCAGGGCTATACACCTGAACTTTATAAGTCACTCGGTATCTATATACCGCTTATAGTTGTTAACTGTATTATTCTCGGTAGAGCTGAGAGTTATGCTTCAAAGAACCCTGCACTCCCTTCATTCTTTGACGGACTTGGAATGGGTCTGGGATTCACACTTTCACTCTCATGTATAGGAATCGTGAGAGAGCTTATAGGTGGAGGTACTTTCTTAAAAGGATTTTTACCTGCGGCATCATTCCCGAACGGTATAGTGATTATCCCTGACGGATACAGAATTTCAATATTTGTACTTGCACCTGGTGCATTCTTTGTACTTGCGCTGCTTTCAGCATTGCAAAATCATTTCAAGGCTCCAAGTGCTACAAATACAGGCAATACATCGGAGATAGCATGTGGAGGTAACTGTGCGGCTTGCTTCGGTGAGGCTAAGCTTGAAAACCATATCACTATTGATAAGGATCTTGAAAAGAAAGAACTTGAAGCAAAGAAGAAAAAAGAAGAGGCTCTTGCTAAGGCAAAGGCCGCAAAAGAAAATGCAAATGCGGGGGAGGGTAAATAATGACTCAACTGATTTTACTTTTGATTAGTGCGGCACTCGTAAACAACGTAGTGCTGAGCAGATTCTTGGGACTGTGTCCTTTCCTCGGTGTATCGAAAAAGACGGAGACTTCCGTAGGTATGGGTGCAGCGGTTATATTCGTTATCACTCTTTCAAGTATGGCGGCAAGTCTTATATATGCACATATTTTGATACCGCTGCACCTTGAATATTTGCAGACTATCGTATTTATCCTGGTTATTGCGGCTTTGGTACAGTTTGTTGAGATGGTATTAAAGAAATATGCCTTCACTTTATGAGGCGCTCGGTGTATACCTGCCTCTTATTACAACCAACTGTGCCGTGCTCGGTGTGGCACTTGACAATGTTGCAAAAGAGTATAATTTTGCACAGAGCTTGGTATATGGTGTAGGTACCGCCAGCGGTTTCGCTTTGGCAATAGTATTACTTTCAGGTGTAAGAGAGAAGATTGAACACAATGATATTCCTCACACCGTATCAGGTATGCCTATTGTCCTTATCACTGCAGGTCTTATGGCTATTGCCTTTACAGGATTCTCAGGACTTATAAAATAGGAGGAAAAATATGAACGGTGTAATTATTGCTGCGGCTGTAGTCGGTATAGTCGGTATTCTTATTGGTCTCCTACTTGGAGTTGCCAGCGAGAAGTTTAAAGTAGAGGTGGATGAAAAAGAGATAGCGGTCAGAGAAGCATTGCCGGGAAACAACTGTGGCGGTTGCGGTTATCCGGGTTGTGACGGTCTTGCAAAGGCTATTGCGGCAGGCGAGGCTCCTGTAAACAAATGTCCTGTAGGCGGACCTCCTGTAGCGGCCGTTATCGGTAAGATTATGGGTGTAAGCGCAGGTGAAGCTGTAAAAGAGGTTGCATTTGTAAAATGTAAGGGAACTTGTGACAAAGCAAAGCAAAACTTTACATATTTCGGTATTACAGACTGTAACTCAGCTATGAATGTACCGGGTCAGGGCGGTAAGGCCTGTGGCTACGGTTGTATGGGATTCGGTTCATGTGTAAAGGCTTGTGAGTTTGATTCTATTCATATAGTGGACGGTATTGCGCTTGTAGACAGAGAAAAATGTGTTGCCTGCGGCAAATGTGTTGAGGCCTGTCCTAAGAAGCTTATCGACCTTGTACCTTATGAGACATTTACATTTGTACAGTGTAACTCACAGGATAAGGGTAAAGCCGTTAAGGAAGTATGTGAGGTAGGATGTATCGCATGTACTATGTGTGTAAAGGCTTGTGAGAGCGATGCAATACATATGAACGGAAATGTTGCGCTTATAGATTATTCCAAGTGTATAAACTGCGGAAAATGTGCGGCTAAATGTCCGACCAAGGTTATTCAGGTTGTAGACGGAAAGCTGGCAATGACAGCATAACAGACAGGTTTTAATTTAATGATGATTTTAAGAGGGGCTTACTTTAAAGTAGGCTCCTTTTTATATGATTATAAGAACTGTTAAAACATAGATTATTGAAAGTACTTTCAGAACATTGCTACATTTCTGACAATAAAGAAACTCGGTTTCAAATTCAATATAAGAAAAAACCACCCGGGAAAAAGGTGGTTTAACATTTTTAGGGGGGCCGGACAGTTAAACTGTCCGGTATGAGTATGAAAAAGCTTTGTAGTTCCAGTAATTCTGAAACCTGCATTAGCCATTCGCTAATGCTCTTATAATATAATGAATAATTGTGTCTATAATATGGAAATAAAATAAAAAAATAATTAAGAAAAAAACAATTATAAATAAATAATAGTGATGCTTGATTCATAGAAAATTTAGGTTACAAAAAAACAGAGATTTTTAGCAAAAATATTTCTGTTAAATATTCAGGAAAAAAATGGAATGTTAAGTATAACTATAAGTAATATTAGAATTTAAATCTTTATATAAAACTTATTCCGAATTTTGTTGGACATAAGTTAAATATTACATTATTATGTATGTCGTGAATGAGAGGAGAAAAAAATGCCTATAGGAGTTATATTTGTTCCTCATCAATTATAATTGGTGGAATATTGGGAACATTATTCGGAAAGTATTTGAGTGTTGATTTTAAGGAAAAGATAAACATGGTCTTCGGAGCCTGTGCCTTGGCAATGGGTATTACAAGCGTAATGCTTATGAAAAATATGCCGGCTGTTATATTTGCCACTGTTGCAGGTACTACGATAGGGCTTATAGTTCATTTCGGAGATCTGATAAACAGACTTGGAGTGCTTTTGAAAAATTTGATATTCGGACTTGTAAGAAGAAAAGAGAGCGATATATCGGATAAGGAATATGATGAAATGCTGCTTACCATTATAGTGCTGTTTTGTGCAGGCGGAACAGGTATCTACGGTTCTATAGTATCCGGAATGAGCGGCGATCACACTTTACTTATATCAAAGGCAATACTTGATTTGTTTACCGCTATGATTTTTTCATGTCTGTTGGGACCTGTGGTATCGTTTATTGCCATACCGCAGTTTATTATATTCTTTACACTGTTTTCATGCGGAGGAATGATTATGCCTTATACAACCCCTGAGATGGTTGACGATTTTAAGGCGGTGGGCGGAATAATACTGCTTGCAACAAGTTTCAGAATGATAAAGGTAAAGATGTTTCCTGTGGCCGATATGATACCGGCTATGATACTTGCAATGCCGATAAGCCATATCTGGACAGCTTATATAATGCCGCTGTTGTGATTTGCGGCATTGACAGAATATCTACAAGTGATTATAATATCCCTAGTTATAAAGACTGAGACGGAGAGAGTAGTTTTTGACAGAAGTTTTAGCGAGCCGGTGACGGTGGAAGACCGGTATGGAGTTAAGAGTGAAAATCACTCCCGAGTTGCCGCCTGAAATATCAGTAGGGTGAGCCGGTTTCCCCGTTATAGGAGCACATATGACAGTATGTTGTAAAGGTGGTTTATAAGTTTTTGACTTGTCCTGTTACAGGGACAAGTCTTTTTTATAATCCGGCTTACAAAGAAAGGATTTTTATGTATAAAAAGGTACCTACAGATCTAAAGTTTGTGGAGAGAGAAAGAGAAGTTGAAAAGTTTTGGCGTGACAACCATATTTTTGAAAAGAGTATCGAAGACAGAAAAGATGCTCCGACATATATGTTCTATGACGGACCGCCTACAGCCAACGGAAAGCCGCATATAGGACACGCACTTACAAGAGTTATCAAGGATATGATTCCAAGATACAGGACAATGAAAGGCTACAAGGTTCCGAGAAAAGCGGGCTGGGATACACATGGACTTCCTGTAGAGATAGAAGTTGAGAAGGAACTCGGTATCAACGGAAAAGAGCAGATAGAAAAATACGGAGTTGCACCTTTTATAGAGAAGTGTAAAGAGTCTGTTTGGAAGTATAAGAGCATGTGGGAGCAGTTCTCAAATGTAATAGGCTTTTGGGCGGATATGGACGACCCGTATGTAACATACCACAACTCATATATAGAGTCTGAGTGGTGGGCGCTAAAGCAGATTTGGGATAAGGGACTCCTTTATAAAGGATTTAAGGTAGTACCGTACTGTCCAAGATGTGGAACACCGCTTTCAAGCCATGAGGTTGCACAGGGATATAAGGATGTAAAAGAAAGATCCGCTATAGTAAGATTTAAGAAAAAGGATGAGGACGTATACTTCCTTGCATGGACTACAACACCTTGGACATTGCCAAGTAATGTGGCTCTTTGTGTAAATCCTGATGAGGAGTACTCTAAGGTAAAACAGGGAGATTATACATATATTCTTGCAAGTGCATTGGTTGAAACAGTTTTAAAAGAGGACTATACCGTACTAAAAAACTATAAGGGTAAGGAACTTGAAGGCATTGAGTATGAGCCGCTATGGGGCGGACTTAATGTAAAGGGTAAGGCATGGTATGTGGTATGTGACAGCTATGTAACTCTTACAGACGGTACAGGTATAGTACATATCGCACCTGCATTCGGTGAGGACGACTCAAGAATAGGAAGAAACTATAACCTTCCTTTTGTTCAGCTTGTAGATGCACAGGGTAATCTTACAAAAGAGACAAAGTGGGAAGGCGTATTTGTAAAGGATGCCGATAAGCTTGTATTAAAAGACCTTGAGGAAAACGGAAAGCTCTTTGACGCACCTGTATTTGAGCACAGCTATCCTCACTGCTGGAGATGTAATACACCGCTTATCTACTATGCAAGAGAGTCTTGGTATATCAAGATGACGGCGGTAAAAGAAGATATAATAAGAAACAACAATACAATCAACTGGATACCTGAGAGCATAGGTAAGGGAAGATTCGGTGACTGGCTTGAGAATATTCAGGATTGGGCTGTATCAAGAAACAGATATTGGGGTACACCTCTTAATGTTTGGATTTGTGAATGCGGACATATGCACAGTATCGGAAGCATTGAAGAACTTAAGTCCATGTCAAAGAACTGTCCTGAAGATATAGAACTTCACAGACCTTATATTGACGCCGTGACAATTACCTGTCCTGAGTGCGGCAAGGAGATGAGAAGAACACCTGAAGTGCTTGATGCATGGTTTGACTCAGGTTCAATGCCTTTTGCACAGCATCACTATCCGTTTGAGAATAAAGAGAAGTTTGAAGCGCAGTATCCGGGCAGACTTTATCTCGGAGGCTGTGGACCAGACCAGAGGATGGTTCTATTCGCTGCTTGCAATATCGACACTGATATTTAACAGAGCGCCGTATAAGAACGTTATCGTAATGGGTCATGTGCAGGATGAAGACGGCCAGAAGATGAGTAAGTCAAAGGGAAATGCTGTAGACCCTATGGATGCACTGAACAAGTTCGGTGCGGATGCCATAAGATGGTATTTCTATGTAAATTCGGCTCCTTGGCTTCCGAACAGATTCCATGACAAGGCGGTTGAAGAGGGACAGAGAAAGTTTCTGGGTACACTTTGGAATACATATGCGTTCTATGTACTTTATGCGGATATTGACAACTTTGACCCTACAAAGTACAGCTTGGAGTATGACAAACTCAGTGTAATGGACAAGTGGCTTTTATCAAAGCTTAACACATTGGTAAAGACCGTTGACGACTATCTAAGTAACTACAAGATAACAGAGACTGCAAGAGCACTCCAAAGCTTCACAGACGATATGAGTAACTGGTATGTAAGAAGATGCAGAGAGAGATTCTGGGCAAAGGGCATGGAGCAGGATAAGATAAATGCATATATGACTTTGTATACTGCACTTATCACTCTTTCAAAGATTTCCGCACCTATGATACCTTTTATGACAGAAGAGATATATCAAAACCTTGTAAGAAGTGTGGACAAGAATGCGCCTGAAAGTATCCATCTTACAGATTTCCCTAAGGTAAATGAGGAATTTATCGACAAGGATCTTGAGGTAAGTATGGACGAGGTACTTGACATAGTAGTACTTGGTAGAGCTGCAAGAAACTCGGCAAATATAAAGAACCGTCAGCCTATCGGAAATATGTATGTAAAGGCTGAAAATGTACTTAGTCCTTTCTATGTTGAGATTATAGAGGATGAGCTAAATGTAAAGGCTGTAGAGTTTAAGGACGATGTGGAAGAGTTTGTAAGCTACTCATTCAAGCCGCAGTTAAAGACGGTCGGACCTAAGTACGGTAAGCTTCTCGGTAAGATAAAAGAGGCGCTTTCAAATCTTGACGGACATAAGGCAATGCAGGAACTTAACGCTGACGGAGCATTAAACTTCGACTTTGACGGTGAGAAGGTGGTACTTGGCAGAGAAGATTTGCTTATCGATACTGCAAAGAACGACAACTTCGTTACTGAAGCCGACAACAAGGTAACTGTAGTACTTGATATCAGACTTGATGACGCACTCCTTGAAGAGGGCTTTGTAAGAGAGCTTATTTCAAAGATTCAGACAATGAGAAAAGAAGCCGGCTTTGAGGTCGTTGATCATATAGTACTTTCACAGTCCGGAAATGACAGAATTGCCGAAATAATAAAGAAAAATGAAGCTGTTATCAAGAATGATACATTAGCAGATGAGATAGTTTATAACAATGTAGAGGGATACACTAAAGATTGGAACCTGAACGGAGAACACACATCCCTTGGAGTAAGTAAGAAAGGTTAGATGTACTTACGATGATGAACGCTAAGGAATTAAAAAAGGCTATAGAAGATAATGTAAAGGTATTGTACAGAAAGACTATAGACGAGGCAAGTAAAGAGCAGGTTTTTTATGCTCTTTCCTATGCCATAAAAGATACCGTCATAGATGAATGGATAAATACACATAAGGCATATGATGAGCAGGATGCAAAGATTTTATACTACCTGTCAATGGAGTTTTTGATAGGCAGAGCGCTTGGTAACAATATAATAAACCTCGGTGCAAGAAAAGAAGTGGCACAGGTTTTAGGGGAGCTCGGATTTGACCTTACAGATATAGAAGATCAGGAGAGCGATCCTGCACTTGGAAACGGCGGCCTTGGAAGGCTTGCCGCCTGCTTCCTTGATTCGCTTGCAACTCTTAATTATCCTGCATACGGCTGCGGTATCAGATACCACTACGGTATGTTTAAGCAAAAGATAGAAAACGGATATCAAAAGGAAGTTCCGGATGACTGGATTAAGAACGGATACCCTTTTGAAATAAAGAGAAGTGAATATTCATATATAGTAAAGTTCGGCGGAAATGTAAGGGTTGATAATGTAAACGGCAAAGAGAAGTTTATACAGGAAATTACGGTTCGGTAAAGGCTATACCTTATGATATGCCGGTACTCGGATATGAGAACGGAATGGTAAACTCACTTCGTATCTGGGATGCGGAAGCTATCACAAACTTCAGCCTTGAGCAGTTTGATAAGGGTGACTATCAAAAGGCACTTGAGCAGGAAAATCTTGCAAAGACTTTGGTAGAGGTGCTTTATCCTAATGACAATCATTATGCGGGTAAGGAGCTTAGATTAAAGCAGCAGTACTTCTTTATATCAGCCAGCCTTCAAAGAGCGCTTGATAAGTTCAAATCAACTCACAGCGATATACATATGCTTCCTGAGAAGGTGGTATTCCAGCTGAATGATACACATCCTACAGTGGCAATACCTGAGCTTATGAGACTTCTTTTGGATGAAGAAGGCCTTAACTGGGATGAGGCGTGGGACATTACAAGCAGATGTATGGCATATACCAACCACACCATCATGTCGGAGGCTCTTGAAAAATGGCCTATCGACTTGTTTAAGTCATTACTTCCGAGAGTTTATCAGATAGTGGAAGAGATAAACAGAAGATTTGTAATGCAAATAAGAGACAGATATCCGAATAATGCCGCTGAAAAAGAAAAGAAGATGGCAATACTCTATGACGGACAGGTCAGAATGGCATATATGGCAATCATAGCGGGATTTTCCGTAAACGGAGTTGCAAAGCTTCATACACAGATACTTGAGCATCAGGAGCTTAAAGACTTCTATGAAATGATGCCTGAGAAGTTCAACAATAAGACAAACGGTATCACACAGAGAAGATTCCTTGTTCACGCCAATCCTCTTTTAACCGATTGGATTACAAAGAAACTTGGAAGTGATAAATTCATTACAGATTTGCCACAGCTTTCCGGCCTAAAGCAGTATTTAAACGATGACAAGTCTTTGGAAGAGTTTATGGAGATTAAATATCAAAATAAATTAAGACTTGTAAAGTATATTAAGGAACATAACGGTATAGATGTGGATCCGAATTCCATCTTTGATGTACAGGTAAAGAGACTTCACGAGTACAAGCGTCAGCTTTTAAATATCCTTCATGTAATGTATCTTTATAATAAGCTTAAAAATGATGATAACTTCGATATGTATCCGAGAACATTTATCTTCGGTGCAAAGGCTGCGGCAGGATACAGAAGAGCAAAGCAGACTATTAAGCTTATAAATTCAGTAGCGGATGTCATCAATAATGATAAGAGCATAAACGGTAAGATAAAGGTGGTATTCATAGAGGATTATAAGGTATCCAATGCCGAGATAATCTTCGCCGCTGCAGACGTCAGTGAGCAGATTTCCACAGCAAGTAAAGAGGCTTCAGGTACCGGAAATATGAAGTTTATGTTAAACGGAGCACCTACCTTAGGAACTATGGACGGTGCAAATGTGGAAATAGTGGAAGAAGTGGGAAGAGATAACGCGTTCATCTTCGGACTTTCTTCAGATGAGGTAATAGCCTACGAAAACAACGGCGGATATGACCCTATGACTATCTTCAACTCCGATACTGAAATCAGAACGGTGCTTATGCAGCTTGTAAACGGATTTTATTCTCCGAACAATACCGAGGAGTTTAGAGAAATCTATGATTCACTTTTAAAGAAGCAGGGCAATGACAGAGCGGATGTATACTTTATTCTTAAGGACTTCAGAAGCTATGCCAAAGCACATGATGAAGTGGAGAAAGCCTACAAAGATAAGAAGAGATGGGCAAAGATGGCGCTTACACAGACTGCCAACGCAGGTAAGTTCTCATCTGACAGAACTATCGAGGAGTATGTAAGAGATATTTGGCATCTCACTAAGTTAAGGTTGGATAATGCAAAATAGAAAAATTTTCAGTTTTGATATTGATATGACGCTTTTGGAGCATAAGACTTATAAGATAACCCCTTCAGCTCTTGTTGCCATAGAAAGATTAAAAGAGCAGGGACATATAATAGTACTTGCTACCGGAAGAAATCCTGAAAACAGTGACAGTAAGCAATTTGTAGATATAGTAAAGCCTAATGCGGTAATAGGACTTAACGGCACCTTGGTAAAGGTGGGAGAAGAAAAGATTTTTGAACATTTCTTTGACAAGGATGTTTTAAAAAGGCTTGCAAAGTTTGTAGAAGGTAAGGACTGTGCATTGGGCCTTACCTTGGAAGACAAGGACTATTACTTCAATCAAAATGTAATAGATGATTATGACAAAAAGAGATGGGGGGAGAGCTTCAGAAAGTTTTACCCTCCTGAAAAGCTGTTTGATTTGACTGTAAGGACACTGACATATGTAGGTCCTCCAAGCGGCGCAAAGGAGATAGAAGAAAACTTCCCTACTCTTAAGCTTCCGCTTTTTGCCGGAATGTTCGGAGCGGATGTCATAGAAAAATGCGCAAGCAAGGCCGAGGGCTTGAAGTTACTGTGTAAATATTATAATATTGACATCAAGGATACGGTTGCCTTCGGTGATTCTATGAATGACAAGGAGATAATAGAGGAGTCGGGATTTGGAATAGCTATGGGCAATGCAATAGAGGAACTAAAAAATATGCGGACTATGTTACCGATGATATAGCGGATAACGGAGTCTATAATGCACTGGAAAAGTTCGGTTATATAAATACTAAATAGATTATGCAATACTTTGGCAAGCTTATGTCAAGGTATTGTGAAAGGAGCATTATGAGAGCGACAATTGTTGATTTGAGAAAAGTAATGCAAAGAGAGGGGATAGACGCATGGATATCCCCTTCTTCTGATGCACATCAAAGTGAATATCCTACAGAATATGACAAATGCAGGAGATTTTTAAGCGGTTTTACAGGAAGTGCGGGCACACTCCTTGTAATGAAGGAAGAAGCATATCTTTGGACAGATGGAAGATACTTTTTACAGGCGGAAAGCGAGCTCAAAGACAGCGGAATAACTCTTATGAAAATGGGAGAGTCCGGAGTACCTAATCTTGATGAACTCCTGGAAGAAAAGATGAAAAAAGATGAAGTACTCGGATTTAACGGTTCACTTCTAAGCTTCTCGGAAGGAAAAGTAATTGCAGGCAAAGTTGTAAAAAAAGGTGTAAAGCTTGCAATCGGTAAAGAAATTACTGATGAGGTTTGGACTGACAGACCGGAGAGACCACATACAAAAGTGTTTATCTTAGAAGAGAAATATGCAGGAAAGTCGGCGGCAAAAAAGATAAGTGAAGTAAGAGAAAGAATGAAGGGAAGGGATTTACTGATAGTATCATCACTTTCAGATATCGCATGGCTAACTAATCTTAGAGCCTTTGATATAAAATGTAATCCGCTTTTCCTGTCTTATTTTATACTTGAGAGTGACAAGGCGACATTATTTATTCAGGATGAAGCCCTAAGTGATGAGGTAAGAACATATCTGGCCGAGAACGGAATAGATATAAAGCCATATGAGAGTTTTGATGAAACTGTGGCAGGCATTAAAAATAAACAGATAATGTTTGATGAGGCGGATGTCAGCTACAAGACATTTATTTCTATAAGTAAAAAAGAAAATGCAAATAAACTTTACAGTGTATTAAGCCCTGTAACCTATCTGAAAAATATCAAAAATGATGTTGAGGTTTCAAATATGAAAAAATCTCATATCAGAGACGGTGTATATATGGCTAAATATATGTATTGGATAAAGCAGCAGGTAAAAAACGGAGCAAATCTTACAGAAAAGACCGCTTCAGACTACCTTGACAATCTTAGAAGAGAGGATGAACTCTTCCTTGATTTAAGCTTCCCTACTATCTCGGGATATGCGGACAACGGAGCGATAGTTCACTACGAGGCCGAGTATGAGACCGCAAAGAAGCTTGAAGCTAAAGGACTGTATTTGTTTGATTCGGGTGCCACATATAAGGACGGCACCACAGATGTTACAAGAACAATATCTCTTGGAGAAAATACCTATGAAGAGAAGCTTCATTATACCTTGGTAACCATCGGTATGCTCAGACTTTTAAATACTACATTTAAGAGAGGAGCAATAGGTGTTTGCCTTGATATAAAGGCAAGAGAGGCACTTTGGGAGCATGGACTTGATTATAATCACGGTACCGGACATGGTGTAGGATTTGTAAACACGGTCCATGAAGCACCTACATCTATCAGAAACAAGATAAACAAAGATGTATTCAGAAATCTTGAGTTTGAGCCGGGTATGATAATGAGTGATGAGCCGGGAGTATATATAAGCGGTAAGCATGGTATCAGAATGGAAATTTTGATGAATGTTATTGAAAAGCAGGAAGGTTTCCTCGGATTTGAAAGCCTTACCATGGCGCCTATAGACAGTGAGCCGTTATTTGTAGATGTAATGACAAAGAAAGATATAGAGTTTTATAATAAATATCAAAAGCAGGTCTATGATTCCATATCCTATGGACTTAGCGAAGAAGAGAAAGCATGGCTGAAGGAATTAACAAAAGAAATATAAAAGCTTCAAAAGAGCTAAAATGTGCAGTCGCCAAAAAATGTGGCGGCTGCGATTATATAAACAGTTCATACAATAAGCATGTCAAGGAGAAACTTGACATAGCAAATTCATTGATAAAAAAATACGGCAAATTTGACGGGATTGTCTCCATGAGCAATCCCTATCATTATAGGAACAAAGTAAGTGCGGTTTTCGGATATGAAAACAAGAAAATCATTGCCGGAACTTACGAAAAGAACTCACATAGAGTGGTGGATACAAAAAACTGTCTGATTGAAGATGAAAAAGCGGGAAGTATCATACAGACCATAAAAAAGATGTGTGTTTCATTTAAAATAAAGGTATATGATGAGGATAGCGGTTTCGGCTTCTTGCGCCATGTACTGATACGTGTAGGAAAGAAAAGCGGTCAGATCATGGTGGTTTTGGTGACCTCAAATGTAATATTCCCAAATAAGAATGCCTTTATAAAGGTACTTAGAGGAGAACACCCCGAGATAACCACAATAGTTCAAAATATAAACAATAAAAACACCAGTATGGTACTTGGCGACAGGGAAATAGTGATGTATGGCAAGGGCTATATCACAGATGAACTCTGTGGACTTACATTTAAAATCTCACCGAAGTCATTCTATCAGGTAAACAGAGATCAAACCGAAAAGCTTTACTCTCAGGCAATAGAGTATGCAGGTTTGCAAGGGGATGAGATACTGCTTGATGCCTATTCCGGAATTGGAACTATCGGACTGATTGCGTCAAAGTCCGTAAAGGAAGTAATATCTGTGGAGCTAAATAAGGATGCCCACAAAGATGCCATCACGAATGCCAAGATAAACAATATAAAGAATGTGAAATTTTATAATGCCGATGCAACCGCATTTATAAACGATTTGGCAGCAGCTAATGAAAAGATAGATGTTGTAATCCTGGATCCACCAAGAACCGGATCCACAGAGGAGTTCATAGCCGCGGTAGGCAGGCTGAAACCGAAGAAAGTGGTATATGTGTCCTGCAACCCCGAGACACTGGCAAGGGATTTGGAGGTTTTTAATAAGCAAAGGTACAGATTTGAAAAGGGGATGGTGTTTGATTGCTTTTGTCATACGAAGCATGCGGAAGGGGTGTGCTTGTTGAAGAAAATGTAAATATAGTATAAGAAATTAAATACGTACATATAGTAGTCAGTATATAAGTGAGGTTGATATGACTGGATATATTCAAAATAATTGGGATATGATTTGTTTTTTCAAAATTGTTATAGGGGTTGTTTTGATAGTAGTGCTATTTTTTTGATAAGTTACAAAGTTTGGATATAGGAAATTTATTTAGGTTTAGAGTTTTTTTAGATTCAACTGTTATGATGTTTAATAAGGAAAAAAATTGGAAAAAGAGTATTTTTAAAAAAATTTTTCAATATATAGACTTTGCAAATGCTATTTTTTTGAGTTTGATATTTCGGAATATTACAAACTTATAAGAAAAAGTAATAGATGAAAGTCCTAAAAAAATACTATTTTTTTGAAAAATATAAATTTTAGCGACGATAATTTTTAAAGATAACCCAATAGCAATCTTTGCAAATTTGGATAATAAAAATACTGAATCTGATGATTCTATTATTGCTGAACCTATTGTTGCCAAATTTTTTTAACCAAGTTAGTATATTAAGAAATTCTTTTGCACATATGCAGTATGGTTGCTTTTGAACAAAATGAAATAGGGTATATGTATTATTATGGTATATATAATAAAGATAAAGGAATTAAAAAGATATTGTGGCATTGCATTTGAAAGAATAATTCATAAATTTGTAGAAATATTTTATTCAAACCAAGCTATATATGGCATTCCATATAAGCATAGTTTTTTTGTGTAATTTTGATAGTAATAGGAATTCTTCAGAGGATTTATTTTTTTATGAAATAAAATATAAATTTGATGCAGATATTAAGTATGACTTAAGTAAAAAAAGCAACATCCAATGATTGAATATGTAAAAACATCAAGATTCTTATATAACAATATTTGATTTTTCTTGATAAGGATAGTAATTTTTATTATAAAAATCAGAAAAAGTAGAAGATAATATTTTTAAAATTAATAAAATCGTTTAAAGTAGAAGGGAAAAATACTTAATGCATTGGCTATAGGTTGGTTTTTAAAAATTATTATTTGATTTTTGAATCAGAGTTTTTCGAATTTTATGGTGCATTTAAGGATAGTGGTAGATACCATAATTGAGTATAATTCACATTTAAAAACTGGTATAATAACTAAAGAATTTGAGTCTGATTGTAAAAAGAATAGATGAGCTAAAAAGAGGATGAGGATGATATAGTAGCATTCAATAATCTTTTTTTCAGTCTTAAAAATTATATGATATAATGATAAGGACTGAAGATGATGATTTAGAACCATTAAGTACAGAATTTATTGATTCATCTAAATTTCAATATAACTCTAAAGACTTAGTTGATTGGTGTAATGAATATTATCAGTCAAATAATGTGAAGAGTGATGATAAAGTAGAGTTACCAAGAAAAATTTATACTTACCAAAATAAGAAATGCTGTTGCACATGGTAATATAAAAATTAACTTTAGATAGTACAGGGTTAAATATTAATCTTAGGGACAAATTTAATAATAGATGTGTTGATATAACGGTAAATATTGATGATTTTGAAGAGATGTGTGAAAAAATTCAATTATAATATATTTATTGTGGTAAAGCATTTTTGTAACAGTATGACCTAATTTGTTGCTATAGGGCAATTAAGCCCCATAGCATGTCTCAAAGGGCGTTCTATGGTCCTATGTCAAGATTTAGTACAAATTAAGATGAGAGGTTCTACCGGCTAAGATGCCGGAAGAACATGTACCTTATTATATAGCTTTTCAAACTCGTCAGGAGACATATAATCACAATGACTATGAATCCTTACCGTGTTATAAAAGGCTTCAATGTATTCAAACACAAGACTATAGGCGTGGCTGTAGTCTTGAATACTGAATCTGTTTAGCAATTCTCTTTTAATCAATGAATGAAATGATTCAATGCAAGCATTATCATATGGATAGGCACAACGAGAATAGCTTCGTTGCATAGTTTTAGTGGATTCACGCCAAGCATTTGATACATACTGGCTGCCACGATTGGAATGTATTATTAAAGGTGATTCGGTTTTATGATAGGCCTTAGTGTGAAAGAAAGTAGAGGTAAGATATAAACCCGCGCACTTAAATAAGCTGTCTTAAGTAGGCAACTTATTTAAGGATATAGATTTAGTAGATTGATCAAGAAGCTGAAGGTTTATCAGGAGGAAGTAAGCCTTCCTTTTGTAAAAGTTTTTGGCTTGCTTGATAGCCTTAGCCTTCTGTTTTTCAACTAAAGGTGCAGGCATATCAATTTTGTAAAGATCACTTGGATTCCATACCTCTCCGGTAGACAGCATCCAGTAGATGGCTGTAAGAATCATACGGGCAATGGCAATAATAGCTCTTTTCTTGCCACGGCGTTTAACAAGAGATTCATATTTCTTTTTGTAGTAAGGAGACTTATCTGATTTCACGGCTGCATGAGCACACTGTACTAATGCAGGTTTGAGGTAGACACCGGGCACGTGTAATACGGACAGATTTCTTCTTACCGGCAGATTCATTGTTGCCGGGGGTAAGACCTGCCCAACAACATAAGCGTTTAGAATTACAAAACTGAGACATATCAATACTAATTTCGGAGATGATAGTAATTGCACTATCACGTTTGACACCCGGAATGGTAGTTAATAACAGGATAGCTTTATCATAATCAGGATTGGAAGAAATCAAAGATTCAATCTGTTTATCTACATCATTGATTACAGCTGTGATATAATCCATATGTGCGCGAATTAGGCGCATACGATATTTCTGGGCATCAGTCATCTGATATCTTTCGATAGATTCAATCACAGCGTCTTCTTTGGATTTGAGGCTCTTAAGAAGTTTTGAAGCGATTTCTTCATGGTTAATCGTAGCACCTGATTGTTCAAGCAGATAATCGATAATGGATGAGGATGACTTCCCAAAGATATCGGATACAACAGAATCTAATGCGATATTACAAACAGTAAGAGCATTCTGATATCTATTCTTTTCACTTGAACGGCAAGAAACAAGCTTGTAGCGATATCTTGTGTATTCTCTAAGAATACGAATTGACTTACAAGGAATATAACTGCCTTTTACAAGTCCAAGTCGAAATAAGTCTCCAATCCATTTAGAATCTTTGGTATCATCCTTATTACCCTTAACAGCTTTAACCCATTTGGGATTAGCAATGGTAACATTGATTTGATCTTCGAGAAGATTAAAGACAGGAACCCAGTATTTACCTGTAGATTCCATACAGACATCATGGCATTCATTTTCAAGAAGCCATGATTTAAAGTCTAAAATAGAATTGTTGAAGGTAGAGAATCGCTTCTTTTGATAAGAAGGTTCAATACCGGCGGTAGTTTTGATGATTGTGGCAACGAGAAAAGATTTGTGAACATCGACACCACAACAAGTTGGATAAGTAACTTTCAAAGTGTAACTCCTTTCGTAAAAGATAAGAAGCCATTGACTGAACTGCCACACAATAAAACGAAGAGCTTTAACAATTCTTAGTGTACGGATTCGTGATACCACTTATTTGTGTTTGAAAAGGCAGAACTTACACTGATTAATATGCTGTCTAAAACAGAGAAAGTTTTTACAACTTCTCCTCACGTGCTTTGTAGTATAGCTTCTTGTTATCTATTTTAAATCACAGAGTTGAGATGTAAAATACTTTCATTACTATTTGTGCCGCGGCTTGACCGCGGAATGGAGATTTTTATGAGAATTTACGAATGGAATATAGGAATGGCTGCAACCATTCCAAGCAATAATGGATACAATCTTAAAAGCTGGGTCATTGAGGAAATTATTAAAGACCAGCCGGATATTATAGTTTTGACGGAATTTGTAGTTTCAAGAGGAATTGATTATTATTTTTGAAGTCTTAGAAAAGAATAATTATCATTGGTTTATTTCCTCATCCACAAAGAAAAATGGCATATTAATTGCATTGAAAAAAATCCACATTTGGATTTGATGATACTTTTAACTATACAACTGACAGCATAAATAATAGTGAAATTCTGAAATGTAATTCTACGCCGGATTTTTTTATGAAATACAGGTTAAATACCGTGGACGAAAATTATCTATAATTGGAGTGAGAATAAGGAAAGATCTATCAAATAATAGGTTGAATTATTCTAATAAGTTGAATTATTCTGAACGTCAGTTTCAAGCACTAGATACCTATTTATCTTCGTTAAAGCATGATGTGATTTGTATAGGTGATTTTTAATGTATATTGGGGACAGAGATGGGAAACGGAAAAACATAACGCTACCTAAAAACAGCGAAAAAAATATAGCTTATGTACACCCCCATATCCTGAAGAGTATTCATATGTTATGCCGGATGAAGTGCCGGAGGATAAAGATAAAGTGCAGCTTGATCATTTGGTAACTAATTTAAAAAATAAATATAGTAAAGTTGACATTGAAGCTAAATATGATTGGAGTTTTATGAATACACTTAGATATAAAAAAATGGTATTCAAGCAGAGTCTAAGAAAAAAATATCCGGATTACCAGATCATGCGATATTGAAAGTTGAAATAGAATTTAGGAGGGATTGAAGATGTATGAATTTTTCTGCACTTAAAATATTACATGAAGATATGAAAGTAAAAAAATGAGGAAAGAGCGATATTTCCATTTACATATAACTCGAAAGACTTTAGTTGTATATTTTTAACCGATATTAAAACCCATGAGATTGTATTTATCAACTTTGGGAAAGAATCCGATTGTTTTTTTGAAATTGAAATTGATGAAAAACTATTGCGCAAAAAAACTTATATAGAGGATTATAAAGAACTTATTATATATTTAGAAATAAAATACGATCCAAAACCATGCTTTTTAAACCGATAGATTTATTTGAAGCATTAAACAATAAAATTCCGAAAAAGTTTCAGAGAAAAACCGAATTGTTCAGAAGTAGTAAGTGTAGCGTCCAAAAGAAGGATGGTAGAGGAGGCGGACAAAAATCTATTTTTTTGTGGGTGGAGGAATAATCCTACAGGATATAATGTTAGTGAAATGAATATAGAAAAAAACGAGAATTGCGCTTGGAGATAAGATTGCGGCTATGTGCAAATCAAAAAAATGTCAGTTCATGTTGGACAAATATTTCGAGTGATGAAAATTTGAAAAAAAATTAATGATTTATACAGTATGTAAAATAGACTAATAAAAAAATTTATTACTATTGTTCCTTTATCCAAAGTCGCAACAGCTATAGTCGGGCTATCTATAGAGCTTGCTTCAAAGGAACAAGCTAAGGAGCAAGTCACGATACAAGATCTTATTCAATTTTGCTCAGTTCCTCGCAGCCGGAAAAAATGCAAGAATTTATGGAGCTGACTGATAGAAGAAACTTTTCAGAAAAAAATATTAAGCCTTTGCTTGAGGCGGGGAAGATTGAAATGACGATACCTGATAAGCCAAACAGTAGGAAGCAGAAATATAAAAAAGTGAACAGTAAAAGAATATAATGTAAAGTCGTTTGTTCTTATTCAATTACTTGCAGTTCAAACTAAGCATGCGGAAACAGTAGCATTGTTGGAGAGGCAATGTTTTATCCCTTAAAATATACTACATTTTAAGGGATAAGCTAATAATTAAGGGAATGTCAGTATCTAAATAAAGCATCTGTAATTTCATTAAGGAGGAAAAAATGTGTAATATTGTTTTAGAAAAACACTTGGAAAGGATTAAGGCGGCTTATGAAGCAAGCGTATTCACAAAAGGCATCAGGCCGGAGTCTGAAGATAATATAAAAAAAGTTTGAATCAAATTATGAATCGATACCGTCAGAGTACCGTTGGCTACTTCTTAACCTGGGAGGTTGCTATTTGGCGGAACCATGGATTTTTGACTTGAAGGGGCTGGAGGAAAACTATACATTCTTTGAAGAAGCATACGAGGAGTATATGAGCGAATGTGAACACGGGAAAGCCTTTCCAATCGGAGGTCTAGGTGACGGAAGCATCGTATTTATAGACTTGGAAAGCGGAAAGGTGCGTGGATATAATAATGACTATACTGATCTTGAGGAAATAGCAGAGAGCTTTTCTGAGCTTATATTAGATTTGGTAGAACAGGTGGAAAGTTATTCTTGATATAAGAGCTGCTATAATTAGTATACATTTAACCTAAATTATTCGTGATAACACCATGAAAGTGGCTGAAAGCTTACATTATTACTATGTTTCTACTAAATATTACAATTCACTTATTAAGTGAATGAAAAAGAGCGTCCATTTGTGGTAAAATTAAGGTGACAAAACTCAATAAAATCACACAAAGGTGCCATATATGATAAAGTAAGATACAACTAATTTCAGAGTAAAAAAACACTCTAAAAAGTGTTATAATATATTGAAATATTTTTTTGAAAAAGGAGGTATTATGCAGCTTTTTAGATATAAAGAGAATGGCTCATAACATTCTTGAAAACCAAAACATAGAAAGCAGTTTTATCGAATATAAAAAAAGTCGGCAAATTTTAAAGATAAAATTCTAAAAACTGCTTGTGCCTTTGCCAATAACTATATGAACAATGAGATAGGCTTGTTGTTTGTTGGAATTAAAGAAGTTGATAATAAAGAAACGGGAGAAAAAGGCAATTCCCTAAAAAGACCGATAGAAGGTATAAAAAGAATCTAAAATTGAAGGTATTGAAAATGAATTAAAAATCTCTGCTTTCCAATATACACCCTAAAAATAAACTATCACATTATTACGGACAAAATTGATGATGAATATTATATTGTCGTTGCAGTAGAGAGTGGTAGTAACGGACCGTTTCAAACGAGTGAAAGGGCGGAAAAGGATAAAGAAATTAGGCTAAAGGCAGGAAGATATATCAGAGTCGGCAGAGATTCAAGACTACCAAACCCAACCGAAGAATTTGAACTTTTGAAGAAATTTGCAAACTTTTCTTTTAGTTCCAATTTGAACGATACAGCTACCATAGATGATTTAAGCTATGAATATATGAAAGAATATCTGCTTCAGACGGGAGCGAAGAAAGATATTAGAGAAATGTCTAAGCTGGATATGGCAAAGAGTATGGGACTTGTCAGTGAAAGTGAGTATGGTGGTTATAGAGCTAAAAATTTTGCTGTGCTGATGTTTGCGGAAACACCAAATAAATTTATTCCAAACGCCCATGTTGAAATCATAAGAGAAATTGACGGAACGGATAAAATGGAATCAAAAAGATTTGATGGGCCGGTTTGGATACAGGCAAAACAAGTCAGCAAGTATTTTGAAGATAATATTATGGCTTCATACACCATAAGGGAAGCTGATAAAATTGAGCATAAGATTATCTACAACTATCCGCTCACAGCATTTGAGGAACTTGCTACTAATGCTATTTTGCATAAAGAATATGATACGCCTGAATATGTAGGAATATATATTTACAAGGATAGAATTTCTTTTGTAAACCATAACAGACCACTTCCTCATGTAACTATCGAAGCTCTTAATAGGGATAGAAGTTTTTGATAGACGGCAGTATCTTAATAAAGAACTTAAAGATATGTTCTTTTCATTAAATTTGATAGAGTCTTACGGATCGGGCATAAGGCGAGCAAAAGATGCACTATTAGAAAATGGTTCTCCTGAACTTAAGTTTTATCCGGACAATGAAGAAGATAACTATACTAACGCAGTTATGGGTATAAATTCAGAGTTTTTAAAGGTGTTTAATGGTAGTACTACCCAAGAAACTACCCAAGAAATAAAAATTGAGAAATCCGTATCGAATAGAATTATTGAATTGATGATGATGGAGCCAAATATTACAGCAAAACAAATTGCGGAACATTTAAATGTTTCTTTTGACGGAGTTCGTTATCACATAAAAAAAATTAAGAGCAGACGGTAAGATTAAAAAGAGAAGGCTCTACCAAATCAGGTAAATGGGTTGTAATGAAATAGAATAAACAAGGTTATAGAATCAAAAAGGTGATTAGAGTAAAATCTAACCGCCTTTTTTGTTTGGAGAAAAGATGAAGATAAAAATGCAAATAAATGATTTTCATAACATTTTGTAGCTTGAAAAACGAGATAGTTTGCGTAGTGAAGCAGAATATCTAAAGCTCTTAAAGGTTGTTGGAAACAATCAGAGATATGACTTTAGAAGTCAATTAATGTTTATTGTAAAATAAAAATGTAGAAAGTTGCAGACCTAAAATGTAGGTGATTACAACCACATTTTGCAGGTTATTGCAGTTTGTGATTGTATTCTAGGAAAGGTAGTTACCGAGAAATATGGAGCCACTTAGTCGAATATGAAAAAGATCCATTGCAGACATACAGACAATTATATATCCTTGAAGTGTTATTCTAAAAAATACTACAATAGGTAATTGCGAAAATCGTTGAGTTCGTTCGTAATCCTTAGTGTATACAAGGATAAATTTGTACAAAGCACAAATTTCAAGCTGAAAAGTTGATAACTGGAAGATTTAGGGGTACTTTAATAAGCATAGTGCTTATATAAAGTTGATAAGGCCTAAGCAATTAAAGATTTTAAACTTCTGGAGTGCATTGGATAAACTCTATGATGCTTATATGTACAATGACAGCCTTAATTTACTGCATGAGCAATTTGATTAATACACCGGCTATTTTTCTGCATTTTTCCTTTATGCATGTTTGAGTTCGATTAAAAAGAATATATTTATGAAAAAAAGTATATTTTATGGTATAATACAATAAATAAAGTTTTTCTTAAACAGAGGATAAGAATGAGGATTTTTAGTTATAAAAGATTGTTCAAAAAAACTCATTGATTTAGATATGACAAATAATGAATTGATGGAAAAGGCAAAAGTGAGTAAAAAGTACATTTTACAAAATGAAGAACGGGCAAAATGTAACTACGGATGTTTTTGCTTAGAATTTGCAATGCTTTTGGATTGTGATATTGAAGAAATAGTGGAATGTATAAAAAAATTTAATATGAGGAGATTATATTTTTGAATAGAATTACAGGTATTACAAGACGAGATATTTTTTTGATTTATTCAAAAAAAGGAATAACAGAAGATAATTGGTTAACAACAGAGACTATATATTATCCTTATTATGGTCGTTTTGAAATTGTAGATTTTTTAAAAAGACTGTATAACCTAGCAGATTGGGAAAGCCAAGATTCTAGAGTTGATAATGCAGAAGAAGAAATTACAATGCATATACATAATGGCGATTATCCAGATAACTGGATATTTGAAGACAAAAGATTTCAGCTGTTTGATGGTGAAGATTATATTTTGCTGAAATTTCTTTGCGAAGTATTTCATCCGGAAGTAAGAGATGAAAATGGGATTTGGGAAAGATATTTAGGAAAAATAAATACTTTGCTAAATGAAGATGGGTATGAAATAGTCGCTACAAGCAAATTATCAGGAAGAGATGTTTTCAATTGGAGAATATATCCTAGAAAGCCAGATATGTATATTCCTTTTTCAGAAAGAAACAAGGCATTAATAACTGGCAAAAAAAACAGTATTAAGCTTCCTAACGCAGCGAGATATCAACTTTTTAAGGTAATGAATGAATATAACGAAACATTTATGTTTACATCTGAAACTAATTTTAATTATTAGAAATCAATAAACGACTTAGTTTTTAGAGGATATTACTAAGTTTTATATTCCAAAACATTATGTGGGAAGTGAACTTGTAGAAATAAATGAATTTAGTGATTTTTAAAGAAGGTACTTCACCATTAACTGTGTTTGATGTTATTGAAAGTTTTAATAGGCACACTACAAAATCTTCACAATTTGGAAATGAGATAAATGCCATTTTTTTAAATTAAATAATATCAATGTAGAGCTCAGAAATGGAGAAGTACATTCTACAAGCAATAAAAGCAATCGGACTCGATGATTCAACAAATATTAATGAAGCTGGTATTGAAGAGTTAATAAGGATAGCCGAAGATTTATACAATAAAGGCGAGTACTCCTATGCTGTTGAAAAAAATCTGGGATGCGTTTGAGAGAATTAAGACTTATTATTCTACTTTGGATAAGAAAAAAATCAGCAGAAAAAAATCATTAATAATATAAGTTACGGGAATGAACATATCAAAAAAAATGTTTGATAATGAATTTAAAGTATTGACGGATACAGGGAACTCATATCGAATAAGGCATCATGAAATTAATAAAATAGATATCATCAAGGAATTGCATTATAAGTATTTCTATAAGAGATGTTTGGCATTAATTTCTGTAATAGTAGAAAAATTTACAGTAAGGGGGATAAATTTGTTTTTTTGATATAGGTAAGAAAATAGGAATATCACGAGTCAGTATAAGTAAAATAGAAACTGAAAAAAACAATTCCTTCATTAAAGATTGCAAACGATATAGTAAATGCTTTAGGAGTTTGTATGTATCAAGTTTTTTTGATTTGGATGGAAAAAGAAACTTATAGGTGTTCAGCTTGCAATAGTGGAAGACCATTATAAAGAAAGTAAGGAGGTGGAATTTATGAACTATAACAATCATAGAGGTATAAAAACCGAGATAATTTTTCAGAGTTATTAGGACATGAAATGTTTTTAAATTTGAATTATAAAAAGTATATTAGAGGAGGAATAATATTAAGAAATTGTCTAAAATTTTTACAAGTGTTTTGATGGTTCTAGTTATGCTATTTAGTTTTAGCTTTTCAGCTTTTGCGATGGAGAATAAATCTGATACTAATGACCAATTAATAGTGGCGAGTGACGATAATTACGATCTTGCCCCGGAGAATTATGAGATGGTGACTTCCGGGTACTTGGAATTAAATTCAGATGGAAGCGTTAGGGTTACTGATAAGTATGTAGATTATGTACAAAAAAAGATGGAAGAGAGAGGCGTTTATGCTAGCGTTTTAGCTGATGGTGACGCTATAACAATTGTTGAAAATACTCCGGCAATGATTATGAGAAGTTCAAATAGTGGTGTAACCAAAGTAAAGTGGCTTTCATTTAACCTTTTTGAGATATATTTAGATAATAATTTAAGTAATAAAGTAGTGGCAGGAACAGGTATTGGAGTTGTATTGTCTACTTGGATACCTGAACCGCTTGTTTCTAAAATTGTAGCAACAGCTTTAGGTGTATCTGCAGGGTTGATTGCTTTCAATAATGAGGGGAGCGGTGTAATTATAAGTGGAATATACACATTAGTACCACAACAATTAGCAACTTTTTTGGATAAAACCACAGTAAGGTTAGGGGATATTATGTTGAGAATAATAGTAAGTGTATCATGGCTTATAACGGTAGTATTTATGTGGTTACCTAATGTGTGCAAAAATCAGTTTATGAAAGATAAGGAACGACAAATAATCAAGATACTAGCTATAATTTCTGCTGTTTTGTCAGTATGCTACGTTTTTCTTGGATGAATGAGAAAATATAAATAACAAAGAAAAGGCCATTTATCTATCAATTTATTTTTGGCCTTTTTGAATATAAATATTATCTGTATGGAAAGAACAGAATGAAGGAATAATTAGTAAGAAAAAAACAACAGTGAAAAAGTAGACGGATCATGAGAAGGAAAAACCCCCTTTTTATATTTGCAATATTTTTGTCAAAAAAATATCAGAAATAAATATCAATTTGGATTCTTTTCAGGATAAATATAAATCATTCTACCGCAGGAAGAAGTTGTACAAGGATTGTCACATTGACAGACACGACGTTTGGACTTGTCTTGTCGGTTGTATTCCCATTTCATTTTTTTGGAGAAACAAACTTTATTGTAGACAGCTTGCTCCTTAAATGGGATTTACTTCCTTCACGTTTCATCGGAAGTGAAGAATCACGAGGGCAACAAGGAATACCATTTTCATTGAATGTATATTTAATATTATCCATTGAGAGCTTAACTTTTAAAGGAATAAATACTTTTTGGAAATTTAAATCTTAAAAAAGTGATTTGTAACTCTCAATGGGATCAAAGGCTGCATCACCAAGGAATATAGATGGTTTAATACCTGGATGCCTTGTTTTAAAGTCCTTTAAGGTAGGAAGTAAAGCTTTGGAATCAGCAAGCGATTTGTATTTATCCGAGGACTTTGCTTTCTTTTCAACTACAATGTCAGGATGGGAAGCAAGATAATCCTTATTATAGAAATAAATGGAACGAACAATTCCAAGTCCATTGGCAATAATACCGAACTTGTAAGCGTAGCAGAAATGTCTGTTAATGTACTGCTGTTTAACCTCATGGTTTGATGAAGCTGATGTGGGCATAGAAGCGTATGCTACCTTATAATGATCATAAGAACTATCAAAATTCATAGATTTTGCATAGGATTTAAGCTGCTTGATAATGAGGTTGGCATATTTAGGATTATTTTAGGGTACATAAGCTTCAATACCTGAAGTGTCAAACAAAAGCATAGAAGCAAGGTTGTTATCAATATCTTGGCCTATCGGTTCAGTTATATCAACGAGCTTATCAAAAACAGATTGTAAGTCCAATAAAAATCTTGCTTAAAAAGAGTTATTTTAGAGTCATCAGGAACTTTGGTAAAGCTGTAGAATTCTCTAAGATGTCCGGAATAATGACGGAATACCGGTAAAAGAGAATCTGTAGGAATAGAAAACAGGTGTTGAATAATCAAAGTCCAAAGCATAGCAGTCAAAGGATATTTTCGATTTCTGCCTTTGGCTGCATAATAATGATTGTAAAAAGAAATCGAAATAAATTCATCAAGGTCAATGTGATTTTCAAGCAGAGTAAGAAAATGAGGTTTGTCAGATTCAAAAATATTTTTACAATCTTCAAAAATATCTGCCAAAGAGAGTTGTTTTTGTGGTATCATAGCAATGTTTCCTTTCGGGATGTGGTTTATGTTTGTTGCAACTCCATTATATCAACAAACCGTGAGGAGATTTTTATATCCAGCAAAAAAAGTGTCATATTTATACGGCTTTTGGCGTTTCGCAAACGCCTATTAATATGTAAAGTGTTAAGGAGAAGAAGAATATGTTAAGATGTCCAATATGTAAAAGTGAAATGTGCTATAAAAAAGGCGAGTCTAATGGAAGAAAATATGAGTTTTATGGATGTAGTCGATATCCAAAATGTCAAGGTATAGTAAAAATGGATGAAGTAGATGAATATGATGATGGTATCCAACCTGAAAGTGTGGAGAGAACACTTGAAGAAGAAGGTGATGATTTAAGAAGCACTTTGTTGAGAGAAGGATATAGTTGGGATGAAGCATCATATGCTAAACGTATGTGGGAAAAGGATTAAGAATTGAAAGATATGGAGTTGAATACTATTTTGCTAACTAAGCCGATTGGAGAAATTCCGTCGGTTTTTGCGTGTAAGAATGGTATTATTCCCATATCACCCTTTTGTTAAAAAGGGTTTACTATAGAAAAACATATGGTGATTGAAAGTAATACATATCGGAAGTTTACTATTTATATGAATTTATATGAAATTTCGTGGTTTTCAAATGGGTCTACATACTATTTCAGGTGCCTGTACGCTGTCCTTGGTCTTTCTCCAACCTCCGTGAAAGACCGTAAATGGGGCATATATTCAAATATATTTGTAGAAATTCACATTTTTTATCTTGCAATTTTGGGAGAATTATGTTCAGTTGTCATCTTGCCTCTGTGCAGAGGGTGATTTGCCAATATAGCAAATCGGCAAAAAGAAAACACCTTTTGCAGAAGTAAGGCATTATTTGTCGTAACTTATAAAAAAATCAGCAAAACTAAAGATTTTGGTAAAAGTATAATGGAGAAATAAGTGTTTACAAAATAAGAAAGAAGATTGATATACTATTCTTATTTTATAGTTTTGAGAGAGGATGAGAAAATGATAGCGTGTCAGTTGGTTTGCACGGGGTATTGCTAGGTTGTGTTCAAGAAAACATTTGATTCAAACAGACCGATTGCCCTATACCACTAGTATACGATTGACACTAAATATTATTACAAGCATTGGGAAACCTAGACGGTTGAAAAGGCGGTAGAAAGTATAAAATCACATGATCAATATGTCGCTTAACATGATGTGGAAAATATTTATCCCAATGAAAAATAAGCTGAGATAGTAGGAGCAGTAGCCAAGAGTTTAGTTTTAAAGATAGATTTGATGCCATGAAGTTAAAGTACAAAATTATTGTCAAGAAACGAATAATAAAATCTGTGTAGCAGATTTTAAACAAGATATTTGTCAGTGTGATGGCAAATGTATAAGAGAAAATCCTATCTATATTTACACCAACAAAAAGGAGACCACATGCCCCCAATAACTGTTTTGATTAAGCCTGCATCAGGTCTATGCAATATGTCCTGTGAGTATTGTTTTTACTGTGATGAGGCAAGTAAGCGTTTGCAACATTCCTATGGATTTATGTCTGAAAAGACTTTGAAAAATACAATCAGAAAAACAATGCTTAGAGCAGAGGGCAGTATACATTATGCTTTCCAGGGAGGTGAGCCGACCTTATGCGGCATTGATTTTTTCAAAAAAGCATTGGCATACCAAAAACAGTACAATAAAAATAATATAGAAGTAACTAATGCCCTTCAGACAAACGGTTTTGCACTTACAGATGAATGGTGTTCTTTTTTTAAAGAAAACAATTTTTTAATAGGATTATCGGTAGACGGTACAAGAGAAATACACGATTCTTGTAGACATACAAAAACAGGAGACGATACTTTTGACAGAATAATAAATTCGGCGAAACTACTTGATAAGCATAAGGTGGATTATAATATTCTCACTGTAGTTACATCTAAGGTTGCAAAAGAATATTTCAGATATCTACAGGTTTTATAATAAACAGGGATGGAAATACCAACAATACATAGCCTGTCTTGACCCGATAAATGAAGTGCGTGGGGCTGAGCCTTATTCCTTAACACCAAAAAGTTTATGGAAAGTTTTTTTAATTGAATTATTTGATCTGTGGTATAAAGATTATAAAAATGGAAAAGATCCCTATAACAGGCAGTTTATAAATTATATAAATCTTGCCGGAGGGTATATGGCGGAATCCTGTGAGCAGAATGGAGTATGTGGAATTCAAACAGTAGTGGAAGCTGACGGAAGTGTCTATCCATGTGATTTCTATGCAATGGACGAATATCGCCTTGGGAATTTTTAATGAAAACAACTTAAGTGAGATAGACGAAAAAAGAATTGAAATTGGATTTATTGAAAAGTCACTTAAATTGGATACAGCATGCCATGAATGTAAATATTACAGAGTATGCAAAGGAGGATGTCAGCGCAATAGAGATTTAGACCCGAATACCGGACTATACAGTAATTATTTTTGTGAAGCATATAAGATATTTTTTGGTGCCCATTATGATAAAAATCATTGATATAGTGGAAAGTTTAAGATAAAAATGATTGAAAAAAATCGTGAAGCGACAGCTTTTTTTGCTCAAATTCATTTTATACAACTTAAATAAAAAAATATTGACATAAAAAGCAATTTAGGTATATACTTACCACATAAGTAAACGGTTACGCAAACGATAATTCGACTTAATATCCGGCTTTGATTTTAAAAGATTGGAGATAGATTATTTATGAAAAAAGCTTTAGGCAAGGTAACCATAAAGGATATATCAAATGAACTTGGTATATCGGCTGTTTCGGTTCACAGAGCACTTAGAGGAAAAGAAGGGATAAGTAGTGAACTTCGCTCTAAGATTTTGGAAACGGCAAAAGAAATGGGGTATGTGGAAAATTATGCCGCCGCCTCCATTAAGAGAAAAACCAGTAAAGTTGCGGTAGTACTGCCAAAGGACAAATGGGAGAAAAAAATTTACTTTGATTACTTATGGCTCGGTATTAATAAAGGTGCGCAGGAGCTTAAAGGGCTAAATATAGAAATAAGTCCTTTTGTATGCGATAACGAAGAAGAGCAACTTGCGCAGTTAAAAGAGATTGCCGATAAGGGGCCCGGTGAATATGGCGGTGTTATAACAATTTCTTTTACAAGAGCATCAGAGGTGCTTATGCAGTTTCAGAGAATGTTGGCAAAGGATATGAGGGTGCTGGTTATAGATGATCACATCGAAATTCCTGAAGGCCTCATAAGCATTCCACCTAGGGAAATACAGGTGGGTAAAGTGGCGGCTGAGCTTGCAGCACTTATTACTCAAGGTAAAGGAAGAATACTTGTTTCCTGTGGACGCAAAGATTCAAAGATACATGAGGGGCGTTTGGAAAGTTTTTGTAATTATATAAAAGAAAACAAACCGGAGTTGATAATAGAACTTGTGACAGGATATACAAGGAATATGGATCATAGAGGAGAACTCTATAAAAATGCATGTGAGGCACTTGGTAAGTATAGTGATATATGTCTTATATATGCTCTTACCTCTCATGATAACAGGGCGTTTGTTGAAGCACTTGAAAAACATGGTAATAATAAAAAAGTTACCATAATAGGAACAGATTTAAATGAAGAAACCTTGGAATTTTTAAAAAAGAAGAGAATGTCGGCTGTTATAGATCAAAAATCCTTATGATAAAGGATATATGGCTTTTAAGATTATGGTGGACTGCTTAATAAAAAACATATCTGTACCTGATGTTATACCATGTAGAATTGATATCGCTCTTGAAAATAATGCGGATCTCTATGCGGATTGATTGTTTTAGAACTATATTTGCTGTTTTCCGAAGGGGAATACAGTTTAATAAAATATGTGAATATTCATATTCAAGGAGGATTATATGAAGAGAAAGTTTTTACAAAAAGTTGGAGTTGCAGTAATTTCCGGGCGCAATGATTATGTCGATACTGGCAGGTTGTGGTAACAATACATCCAAGGAAAGTACTACAGCCGCTCAAGCATCAAGCGAGGGTACAAGCGGTGAATCAAAGGATGATACAGCTAAAGGTCCTGATTACAGCGGAGTGAAGCTAGTATACTGGTCAAACTGGGAAGCTACAGAGCCACAGGGAATTGTTATTGCCGAGGCCATAAAAGCTTATGAAAAAGAAACCGGTGTAGAAATTGAAGTAGAGTTTAAGGGACGTAAAGGAATTAAAGAAGGTTTGATTCCGGCACTTGATGCAAAACAGCAGGTTGACTTCTTTGACGGACAGGGAAACAAGAGCAATTACGGTGATCGTATTATAAGTCTTGAGGATTTGGTTAAAGAAAGTGATTATGAGTCTCGCTCCAACCCTACAATGATGAATCTTTTCAGAAGCTATAATGAAGGTGTACTTAAGGAGATTCCATATCAGTTTAAGGCAAATGCTTATCTTTACAATAAAAAGCTTTTCAAAGAAGCAGGTATTGATAAGGTACCTACAAACTGGGATGAATTCCTTGCTGTATGTCAAAAGCTTAAAGATGCCGGAATAACACCGATTACTACCGATGATGCATATGTACCACAGGCTTTCGGTATGCATCTTGGAAGACTTGTAGGAAGTCAAGGTTTAAAGGAAACTATTAACAATAATGAATGGGACAGACCTGAAGTTTTACAAACAGCTAATGACTTGGCGGAGCTTGCATCAAAGGGATATTTCTCAGAGCTTGTGGCTTCAAACGTATTCCCTACAGGACAGAATACAGAATTTGCTACAGGTAAGGTTGCAATGTATGCTGTAGGAACATATGTTGTTAACGAAGTTAAAAATATTACAGGACCTGATTTTGAATGGGGATTTTTCGGATATCCTGAAGTTAATAACGGAATTAACGGTACAGAAGCTATGATGATTGGTGGACAGAGCTTTGCTATTACTTCAGTATGTAAGAATAAAGAAGCTGCATTCGGATTTATTGAGAAGATGACAAGAGGTGAATATGATGAGAAGCTTGCCAAGGAAAGTATAAGTCTTCCTGCAGATTCACAGAATCCTTCATGGCCTGAGCAGTTGGCTGATGTAAAGCCATACTTTGATAACTGCACAGAGATCATGGGTGGTGCGGAAAGCAATCCGGAGATCACACCGGCATTAAAGGAGAATTTAATTAAGCTTTACTCAGGTAAGATTACAGGTGCTGAATTTGTTGAAAATATGAAAAAGGCAGCAGGAAAATAAAGTCTAAATGAACAAAAGAGGGCAGGTGGGTAACGAGGTCGTTATTTGACCTGCCTTTTTTAACCGGTGAAATTGCTGCCTTTAAGATAATAATCTAAAAGTCGGGCTCTTGCCTGTTTCAGAAGGGAAAATATTTATGAAACGCAATAAAAGTATGATTTGGGCATTTACTATTCCCGGAACAATATTGTTTCTTGGAGTATTTATTTACCCTATAATAAGAACCGTAATTATGAGCTTTTTTAAGATAGTGGAAATTACGGATCCGATAAACAAATGGGAATTTAGAGGCCTTGGAAATTACGTAGATTTGTTTAATGCCCCGTTGTTTATACAGTCACTTATTAATATAGCAAAGATATGGACAATCGGAGGGATAGTTACACTTTCAATCTCTTTACTTATAGCTATCATTTTGACAAGCGGAATAAGAGGAAAGGGATTTTTTCAGGCGGCAATATATTTGCCGAATGTAATCAGTGCGGTAGCTATGGCTACAATGTGGATTCAATATGCATTTAACTCCTCCTATGGATTTTTTACAACTTTCTTTAGAATGATCGGTTTGGAGAGTTTGGCAAAAATACAGTGGCTGGATGCGGAGCATAAATTCTATGCACTTTTATTTTCTTACTGCTTCGGAATGATAGGACATCATATGCTTATATGGATTAGCGGAATTGAAAGAATAAGTAAGGAATACTATGAAGCATCAGGAATAGACGGTGCAAATAAGGTCCAACAGTTTTTTCATATAACACTGCCTCTTTTAAGAGGAATTTTAAGAACAAATATTATTATGTGGTCAATAAGTATTGCAGGATTCTTTATATGGTCACAGCTTTTCTCACCTTTAACTGCAGATACATCAACAGTAGTTCCTATGGTTTATATGTATACAAAAGTATTCGGAGCTGAAACTGCCGATATGATTTCTCGTGATGCAGGTGCAGGTGCGGCAATAGGTATAATTCTTTGCGCTTTGGTAATAATTATATTTAGAGTTGCAAATAGGGTTCTTAAAGATGATGATTTGGAATTTTAAGAAAGGTTAGATTATGAAAATGCTGAAAAACAAAGAAAAATCCGCACCTTTTAACTTGTCAAAAGAGATAAAACTGTTACCCGGATATATAATACTGATACTATGGGTTGCTTTTACTGCGGTGCTTTTAGGTTGGGTAGTGGCTGCAAGTTTGTCTACTACTGCAGATATATTTTCTGGAGATATTTTAGGATTTAAAACAGGACTTCATTTTGAGAACTATGTTAAAGCATGGGTATCATCAAATGTTTCCGTATTTTTTGTAAACTCGCTCATTTATGCGGTTTTATCCTGTGTATTTATTATTCTTGTATGTGCCCCATATGCTTATGTTTTACAAAGATTTGAATTCAAGGGAAGAAAATTTCTTACCTCCGCACTGGCAGGAACTATGGGAGTTCCTCTTATAATGGTAATAATACCTTTGTATACATTGGTGGCGGGAGCAGGTTTACTAGGTAATACTTTTTCAAACAGAATTGTACTTATAGTTTTGTTTGTAGCTATAAAGGTACCTTATACAACAACATTTCTTATGGCATACTTTGCCAATATTTCAAGTGCCTATGAAGAGGCGGCGGCTATAGACGGATGTCATCCGATAAAGGCTTTTTGGATGATTGTGTTCCCACTGGCTCAGGGTGGAGTTGTAACGGTAACAATTTTTAATTTCATAGCAATATGGAATGAATATTTCCTTTCACTTTTATTTGTAAATTCAGAGAAACTAAGACCTGTAGCACTTGGATTATTCTCAATGATAAACGGAATGAAATACAGCGGTGACTGGTCAGGTTTATTTGCTTCTGTAATAATTGTGTTTATTCCGACATTTATACTTTATATTGGACTTTCAAAGAAGATAATCGGTGGAATAACCGGAGGTGTAAAGGGATAGGAAGGAAGCACAATATGAATTTATTGTTTGTTTTTGCAGATCAATGGAGAGCCGGAGCTATAGGATATGCAAAGGAAGATTCGGTTAAAACTCCGAATATGGATAAGTTTTGCAAAGAATCAACCTATTGCGATCATACTTTCAGTACCTTTCCGGTTTGCTCTCCTCACAGAGCCAGTCTTATGACCGGAAAATACCCACTGTCATCAGGATTTTTTACAAACTGTAAGAAGGGATTATCTTTAAGATTAAAAGATGAAGAGATTTGTGTAGGTCAGATGCTGAAAAGATCCGGTTATGAAACCGCATATATAGGCAAATGGCATTTAGATGAACCTGAACAAAATCACAATGAGTTTCCAAAATCAGGTGCAAGAGATTGGGATGCATATACTCCGCCGGGAGTAAGAAGGCATGGGTTTGACTATTGGTACTCATACGGTACTTACGATATGCATTTGTCACCACATTATTGGCATGACAGTGATGAGATGATTAAAGTAAACAAATGGTCACCTGAGCATGAAACTGATAAGGCAATAGAATATCTGTCTAAAATACGGGACAAATCAAAGCCTTTTGGAATGTATATATCTTGGAATCCGCCACATAGTGTATACAGTGAAGTGCCAGATGAATATTTAAAACTGTATGATAATGTGGAGTTAAAGGAAAATGTTATCTTTGAAAATATTCATCATCATACCGGGGAAAATGCCGCAATGAGTGAGGAAGAACTAAGGCTTACCACAAAGCAGTATTATGCGGCTATAACCGGTCTTGACAAGCAGTTTGGAAGGTTGATTGATTACCTGAAAGAAAATAATCTGTACGAAGATACTCTTGTTATCTTGTCGGCGGATCATGGGGATATGATGGGATCGCATGGGCTGATGGGCAAGCATGTCTGGTATGAGGAGTCAATAAAAATTCCTTTTGTAGTACATTTACCGGGAAACAAGAATAAAAGATGTTCCACCTGTATGGGAAGTCAGGATATGATGCCTACAGTTTTAGGACTTTTGGGTTGCGCTATACCTGATACAGTTGAAGGCGAGGACTGCTCCAAATTTATTAAAGGTGATGAGAATGAGGATAGGGTAAGCTTTATTATGGCATGCCCGGGCAGAGCCGATTTTGTGGAAAAATTCAAAAAAGTGGGTAAGAACCCTGCCGAGTATGGGTGGCGTGGGATTAGAACAAGAAAATATACCTATGTTATGGAGCTGGGTTACGATGTTATTTGTAATCCTAAGAGATATCTTTATGATATACAAAATGATCCGCAGCAAAAAAATACTCTTGATTTAGATAATGAAGAGAATAAACAGCTTGCTAAAACGATGGAAGAAGAAGTTATTAAATGGCTGAAGCGTCAAAATGACGGTTTTTATAAGAACTGGAACAGTGAACTATGAATAATTTAGATTTGTTGTGGGATGATTTTTAAAGAACATTTTTCATTCAAAAAGACGAATATAAAAAAATTGCGGAGTTTTTGTAATAAAAACTGCAAAGAGATGAGGGATATTATTCTTCAAACCGCAGATGAGCTGACAGAGAATACATTTCTTTTCAGATTACCCTGGGATATGGAAGCCACAAATGAACCGGTAAATTTTGGAGGAAAAATAAAGTGGAATTACTCCTTTAATGAAGACGAAGAATTTATCTTTCAATTAAACAGACACAGGTATTTTATATGTTTGGGACAGGCATTTTGGATTAAACAAAATGATATATATGTAAAAACTTTTCTAAATCAGCTGCTTGATTGGATAAATGAAAATATCGATATTGAAAATGCTGACTTAAAAGTTTGGAGAACACTTGAGACAGGTCTTCGTGCAGACTACTGGGTAAGAGCAATGTCTTTTTTCACATCTCATCCTCTTATTACGGATGAAATAAAAGAAGAGTTTTTCTTGGCATTATCCGTACATGCAAATCATTTGGCAACAAATCCTAAAGAGGGCTTTTCCATAAAAAGTAACTGGGGAGTAATGGAATATGCAGGTTTATATGTACTTTCTCATGTGCTGAAAAATGATGATTATAAAAAGAAAGCAATTTATTTTCTAAAGATGGCGCTTCATACACAGATACATGATGACGGAATGCAATGGGAAGAATCTCCAATGTATCATAATGAAGTATTGGATGCATATTTTGAAGTTTTAAGAGTGGCTAAGCTTTTATAATGATGAATTTTTTTCAGAAGATGAAAAAAACATCATAAAAAACATGGCCTTTGCTACTTTACAACATACTTATCCAAATCATCATCAAATCTTGACCGGAGATTCAGATGATACCGATGTAAGAGATCTGCTAAGTAGGGCGGCATTATTGTTTAAAGACAGTTCACTTAAATTTGCAGGCTATAAGGAGCTTGATTTTTGAAAGTGTATGGCTTTTTTTGGTACTAAGGGAACACTATTCTATGAAAAATTAGAAACTAAAAAACTCTCGGGAGGACTTATTACAGCCAAAGAAAGCGGTGAAGCAATATGGAGAGACTCCTACAATGAGAATTCGGACTTTATTTATTTTAGAAACACAAGCCTTGGTGGAGGGCACGGACATCAGGATAAACTTCATATGGAACTTTGGTTTGACGGTGAGGCAATACTTAGGGACAGCGGACGTTTTACATACAAAGATGTAGAGGAAAGATACAGACTTAAGGGTAGTAAGGTTCACAATGTACCCATTATAAATAACAGTGAATATGCAGAGTGCAAGGATTCGTGGATTTATAAAAGTTTACCGGCTTCCATGGGAAATACTTTTGTTTTTAAGGAAAACCATCTGTTATTTGAAGGCTTTCACTGCGGATATATGGACTTGAATGTGCTTCTTAGAAGGCGTATTGTAGCACCGACATCAGGTATCACTATTATAAGCGATGAAATTATAGGAAATAAAGAAAATGACTTATCACAGCATTTTGCATTCGGAAATAATATTAGTTTAAAAGCAGAAAATAATGTGATAATAGGGCAAGGGGAAAAGTGTGAATTCAGTATAATGTGCTTTGATGAAAGAGGTGAAGTATTAGCTGAAATTACTACTTCTCCACTTTCAAGACATTATAATCAAATAGAAGAAACCGCTGCTCTTAAAGTAAATACAAGAGGTTCATACTTTTTAACTACAGTGATTGTAAAAAGCGTGGAAAACCGGAAAATAGAGATCGTAAAAGAAGATGTATACAATTTTGCCTATGAACTTATGCTTTCAAAGGATATAGCCCAAGGATATGTGATTACAAGAAATGAAGAAAAATACGGGGTAGTTCTTATTAAAAATGATGTCGGAAATCATAGTGACTTAAACGGTATAAGAGGAGTATATGGACTCGGACAAACTATGGTTGCCGAATTACATAAAAATCCCGAATATATGACAGTACTTAAATGGTAGTATTAAAAGGAGATTAGTTAAGTGGATAAATGGATTGATATTGATTTATTGGAAAAAAATACCCGGAAGCCACAGACAGTATGATTAGTGAGGCTCTTTGATATGTGCATGGAACAGGTAAAGAACAATTTACCTGCATTTGAAGAGCATTTTCCGCTGCAAACAGTGAGGGAAATTTTTTTATACACCGGGTATTAATACCGACTGGACAAGCGGTTTTTTTGGACAGGAGAAGTGTGGCTTTCCTATGAAAAATGCAAAGAATGAGAAGGACAAAGAGTTGTTTGAAACAGCAGGAAAAAAACAGGTGGATTCTTTTTAGAGAGAATAAATATAAGACATTATATGATCACCATGATATGGGATTTCTTTATATACCTTCCTGTGTGGCAGCTTACAGCCTGATTTGTTATGAAAATGCAAAGGAGGCGGCAATAAAGGCGGCAGATCAGCTTTGCAGCAGATATCGTCCTGAAGGTAAGTATATACAGGCATGGGGAGAAATGTGGGCAAGAGATAATGCCAGACTTATAATAGACTGTATGTTGAATGTGCCGCTACTCTACCGGGCAAGTGAATTGACAAAGGATGAGCATTATGCCGAGATTGCCAAAAACCATATAATTACTACAATGAAGTATATAATAAGAGATGATGATTCTACCTGGCATACGATATTCTTTGATCCGGATACCGGAGAATTTTCTCACGGTGCTACCTGTCAAGGGTATAAGGATGCCAGCGCATGGGCCAGAGGACAGGCATGGGGAATTTACGGAACTGCCATTGCCTATAAGAATACAGGAGATAAGGAATATATAAAATATTTTGAGAGAGTATCAAAGTATTTCCTAAAGCATTTACCTACAGATCTTTGTCCGTATTGGGATCTAAGTTTCGGTGACGGAGATGAAAATGAACAGCCAAGAGACTCATCATCAGCTGCAATAGCTGTATGCGGATTTTTGGAAATGAGTAAATATCTGGATGAAGAAAGCAGAGCCTACTATACTTCAGTTGCAAAGAAAATCATGTATTCTCTTATAGAGAATTATCAGGTTAAAGATAAGAGTATATCAAACGGTCAGCTTTTACATGGAACATATGCAAAGAAAACACCTTATAATACTTGTAAAAACAGCGGAGTAGATGAGTGTGTGATTTGGGGAGATTATTTCTTTATGGAGGCTCTTACAAGACTTTCAAGACCTGATTGGAAAATGTATTGGTAAGAACAGTGACTTTTGTACTTTAATAGGAGTAGATATGATTAAACTTAAAATAGTAGGTAGGGGAGAGATAGAAAGAGCCTGCGGCTTTGAGGGAGATAATAAGGCTGAACTTGTATATTGCAGTGAATATATGGATGGAGACAGAATAGTACTTGATACGGATAAAGCAGGAGGTATTGTGTCGTACGTTTTGAGGACAGTATGAGAGAGGCGTTTATCTATATTCCGGGCAGGAGTGTTGAATTTTTTATTCCTCCTGCAAATAACAGACCGAATTATTCACCGAAAAGCTTTACAGGAATGATCCATTATATTGAGGCAAGATATGCTACCGATGAGGAGATAAGTAAAGTAAAAAACCTTGCATTAAATGTTTATGACCAGCATGAGAATAATACATTTTATCCTCATGCCTCTGCCAATGTGGAGACCAGAGGTGAGGCGGTATTTGCGGCAAGAAATGCTATAGACGGAATGTATGCAAACTCCTCTCATGGTAAATATCCTTATCAGAGTTGGGGTATTAACAGAGATCCAAAAGCGGCTCTTACCTTAGATTTTGGAAGAGAAGTACTTGTAAATGAAATAAGGCTTACACTGAGAGCCGATTATCCCTCATGATAATTATTGGGTAAGTGCAGATATTAATTTTGATGACGGCAGCAGTGAAACTCTAAATCTTGTGAAAACCGAAAAGCCGCAGTGTTTTCAAATAAAGGAAAGAAAAATAAAAAGCCTTGTGCTTGAAAATCTTATAAAGGCGGAGGGAGAATCTCCGTTCCCGGCACTTACACAAATTGAAGTCCGGGGAGTTGAGGCTTGATTGTATAAATTTAATATGGATTTTAATATAAGAGTGGATCGATCTTCTATCTGCTCTTTTTTTATATTTGATACAGTAAGAATTAATCATAATGCAACCTCCTTTATATCGTTGTTTTATCATAACTTTATCATAAAAACAATGAAGAGTGGTCGAAATCGCTATGAATGGTTTCAGAAAAATCTTACTTTGCAAGTAAGGAGAAAAAATTATTAAGACTGTCAAAATATGCTGTTAAGATGAATATGGAAAAATCTTTAAAACTATATACGGAGGTGCTGTTATGAAAACAAATGACGATACTGAATAATTTTTAAAAAGATTGATAAATTTAAGAATGGTGTATACGAGAAAAAGGAGGTGCGACACATGTATAGTGGCTCAGTTGTCAAGACAAAAATTTTATATTTTTATAATAAACTGATATGGTTGATAAGTAACAGAGTGTAAGGGGAAGGGAGTGAAGCACTCCCCAATCGCAGTTCTTGCCCCTCTTTGTTTATTGATAATTCCAGTTTATAAGCAGATATATAAGTGATGAACCGAACATATCAGTCATTGCATGCATCAAAAAGAATGGTAAAAGATTCTTTATTACTTTCTTGTACATAAAATAGTAGAAGAGTCCATATACAACACCTATTACTAATGACCAAAGAAGACCTTGATAAGTGTGGAATGATACTCTGACTAAAGTTGAAAAAGCCAGAGCGTACCATTTATGTTCATCCTTTACAGAGGTCAAAAGACCCAGAAAGAAAAATTCTTCATAAAATCCGTTTAAAAAAGCATATCCTATTGCAAACGGTGAAAGTGCCAGAAATTTATTTAATGCTTCTATAGGATTTATGTATTTAAACAATGAAGGATCAAAATAGTTGTATTCTCCACTCACTGTACTAACAAGGTCACCAAAGAGTCCCATAATTGAAAAAAAGAACAGGTACCCAAATAATCACAGACCAATGTAATCTTATTTTTCAACTGTTTTAAAAATCAAAGTTTCTGATAAGTAAATATAGCAATGCAATAATTAAAAGAATCGACTGCAATGTAAAATTGCCGGTATAGGCCGCACCGTCTGAGGTAATATCCATAGATTCCGCTGAATCCTGTATGGCTTGTGGGTCAGACTGAAGTAAGCCGATAAAAAAAGTTGGGTTGAAGTTACTATAAAAATACCGAACATAATACAGGTAACAATAAGGATATCAAACCATCTTAAATATTTAAGCTTTTTCTTTCGGTCTGATTTTTTTCCAAAAAAATTCATTTTTATATCTCTCTTTCTTCTATATGATATATTACTAAAGCAAGAATATTTGCTTGAACATTTGGTGCCAAAAAAATAATATACTATATATGTGAAAAATCAATGTATAAAATAAATGAAATTTTGAAATTTTTAGGATACAATATAAAAAAAGAGGAGGATGATAATACATGAAATTAAAAAGACTTAGAGATATCTTTCTTATGTTTATGGCATGTGCATTTCTTGGATAGATTTATGAAGTACCGGTAGGACTTTTTGGAAACACATGTCGGATATGTAAATCGTGGTTTTTTATTCAGTCCATATTTGCCGATTTATGGTTTTTGGAGGAATTATATTAATAGCACTTTTTAGTTCATTTTGTGGCGGATACTTTGATAGTTATATTAAACGGATTTCATATACCTTTAATTTATGTAGAGATTATCTTTTGGTGTGGTTTCAATAATAGTTGCGTTATTTTCACGAAAGATATATGTAGAAGAAAGTTAAGATGTTTTTTTGAAAAAAATACTGTGATATAATCGTGAAGCTACATTAAATAATAGAGATCGAAAGGAGAATAACTATGAGGAATACAATGAATAATACAATAAGTGGAACTATAAACTACAGAGGCATAGTTGTTCGCTGTCTATTATTTATTCTAAATTTTTTATTAGAGAATGAACGATAAAGCCTTTGAAACATAAGAAAACAGAGGTTTTTATTTTGATACAATTAAATGGAAAATACGCACAGGCGTATATTATGTGTGATGAAACTGTGGAAAAATCCATGGTGGAAGAAGTGGCAAAGTCTCAGGTGAGAATGATTTGTGATAATGAAGTATCACAGGGCGCAAAGATTAGGGTAATGCCCGATGTTCATCCCGGAAAGGTAGGACCTATAGGCCTTACAATGACTGTGGGAAAAAAGATTTTGCCTTCTTTGGTGGGAATAGATATAGGTTGCGGTATGCTTGCGGTAAAACTCGGTAAAATAAGAAATGATTTTATGAAGCTTGATACCGTAATCAGAGATAATGTTCCGGTCGGATTTGCTGTAAGAAAAGATATACATGCATGTGCCGACAGAATTGATTTAAGTAATCTTAAATGTTTTTCACATATAAGATCAGAAAAAGCATTGCTTAGTCTTGGTACTTTAGGTGGTGGAAATCATTTTATTGAGCTGGATACAGCAAAGAACGGTGAAGTTTTTCTTATAGTGCATACAGGTAGCAGACATCTTGGAAAAGAAGTGGCTGAGTACTATATGAAAGCGGGACAGGATGAACTGAAAGATAACGGTATAAATGATATTCCTTTTGAAATGACCTACCTTAGCGGTAATTTGATGGAAGATTACTTACATGATTTAAAAATCGTGGAAGAGTATGCGATATTAAACAGAAAAATAATTGCTGCTGAGATTATAAAAAAGATGAAGTGGAAGGCAATAGAAGAAATTTCATGTTCTCACAATTATGTGGATTTTTCAGGAAATCAGCCTATATTAAGAAAGGGTGCCATTTCAGCGAAGTTGGATGAAAAGGTAATAATTCCTATAAATATGAAGGAAGGTGTTTTACTTGGCAGGGGACTTGGAAACGAAGAATGGAATAATTCGGCACCGCATGGGAGCGGAAGAGTACTTTCAAGAGGAGAAGTAAATTCTTCGCATACGGTTTCCGAGTTCAAAAAAGAGATGAAGGGTATCTATACAAGCTGCATAAGTAAGGATACTTTGGACGAAGCACCTTTTGCATATAGAGGAATTGACTATATAAAAGAAGTTATAAAAGATACCGTAGAGGTGGAAAATGTTCTTACTCCTATATATAACTATAAGGGAGGGGACAGAAAATGATTCTACAAATAAGTGCCGGTATGGGTCCGGTGGAATGTCAAAGAGCTGTATTCGGTATATGTAAAGCTTTAATGAAGGAAATTCCGTCTTTAGAGATTTTAAGTTATGTGGACGGAGAGGAAAAAGAAACTTTTTATTCAGTGATGCTTTCATCCGATGAGGATTTGTCATATCTTGAAGGTACCATGCTTTGGATTTGTAAAAGTCGCTATAGGCCTGAGCATAAAAGAAAGAACTGGTTTGTGGATGTAAGTCTTATTCCTGAAACAGTTAATGTAGATGATAATTTCTCTGAAGCGGATATAATAGTAGAGAAATTTCATGCAAGCGGACCGGGAGGTCAAAATGTAAACAAGGTGGAAACAGGAGTAAGAGTTATACATGTGCCTACAGGAATAAGGATAAGTTCAACAAGAGAACGAAGTCAGCTTATGAATAAAAAGGATGCTCTTAGAAAACTTGCAATTGTTTTGAAAAATAAGAATACTTCACAAATTGAACAAAGTAAGAACAATGCATGGAGCAAGCATACCGAGATAGTAAGAGGCAATCCGATAAGAGTATATGAGGGTGAAAAATTTAGACTAGAAAAATAAACTTGAGGTAATATTATGGGTGATAGAGAAAATTACAATGTAGAAGAAGATATCAGTATAAGCAAAGAGACTGTAGATAGTGAGAATAAAAAGTATGGAAAAAAATATCCGTGGCTAATATCAATACTTTATATTTTGGTATTGTATGGGTGGATCGGTTTTGTTATTTACGGAATGAAGTACTTTAATTTAAATAAATGGCTATCTATAGGGTTTAATATAGTATTTCTTATTGCGTTTATAACACTTCTGACAGTTCAAATTAGTAGAGTATTGCCTGAGATAAGAAGTGGAATATAGACTATTGTATAAACGGCTTTTTTTATTTTTTTAAATATACCATTTTTGCCTTCTACATTGTTTTTTTATTTTTCTGGCACTTGTTATATTTCTAGGTGGACTAAGTATTTCACTTATAGCCTTTTATTTTACCTGCAACGCTTTTTTTCTTGCGCCGTTTATACTTATGGCGGCTTTTTATACTTTCACCGATAATGTTGGCAATCTCTTTTATAGCCGCTTTACCCGGATTTGTTTTGGCAGTAGGTACTGTAATTATCGGTAGAAAACAAAAAGAGATGAAACTTGGTAGCTGCGTTTTTACATATACTCCTGCAGTTTGTCCCGGTGGCTGATTTGATAGATGCGTTATATATTTCGATACATTATTGGAACAGGGCAAAGAAATTGGTTGTAATTACAGCCGTTTCTACCGCATATTTATAGCTGTAAGTATTATTTTTATATAATATGTTAAGAAATAATAATTATTAAAAGGAGATATAGTGATATGGAAAATGATTTTATATTAGAAAAAGACCGTATTATAAATGAGGAATCTACACAAAAGCATTTTCCTTGGATTTTAGGCATAATATATAATATAGTAGTTTACAGATGGGCATATGTTATTATATCTCAGTTAAACACTACAGTAAAAAGAATTTGAAATTTTACCTCATATAGTATATCTTATCTTACTTTTTAATACCGCTTATATTGCAAAATCATAAGCGTGAATAAAGGCTATAAAAAGGAATGATATAAATTATTGTATTGACGGAGCTCTTTTTTACGGATATGCAATGTTTCCGATTTCATTATTGTGTGCAATATGTATTTTTGGTGTAGCTGTGGGTGAAATATTTATGTTGATTGCATGTATGGTAGTACCGGCAACGATCTTTTTCGTACCGTTTATTGCAATACCCTGTATTATATTTTTTTGATGATACTACTATTGCTGCACTATGTTTTATTGTCACCGGGAATGTTGGCGGCGGTTATCTGGTCCGCTGTTATAAAGATGAATATGGTTTAAGTAACAACAAATATAACAGGCATAAGGTTTTTTTCGATTTATACCCGGGTAAATTTAATTGATATTTTGTATATTTCAAATAAATACAGGGACAGAGGAAAATTACAAGCCGTAATTATATCAGTTTCCTTAATATTGATGATTCTAACAATCGTTGCGGCAATAGCAATCAGTAGAATATTATAGGTATATAAATGAAATCAAAGAAAATTTTTTTAAAATCATTGCTGCATGTATATTGCTTGCAGTAATGATTTTTACTGATATTTACAAGACTTTTTATGATATACAATCCTCTGATGAAAATATTGACTACCGTAGAGTAAGAAATCTGCAGGTGTATTTTTAAAAAAATAATACAAATATTGTTGTTACATCTAAATGTATTCATGTGGGAGATTATAATCTGGAGTTTGAAATAGAAGATTATGCAGCTTCAACAGAAAATATTATGCTTGCAATTACTGCAATGGGATATGCCGGGGTTTGGATGTATGGAATGATGAAGTTTGAGGGAAATATAGATAAGGTCAGAAAACTATTGAATATCAATTGTGAAGAAACACCCAGGAAAAATTATTCCATTCGGAAAGCCAAAAGAGTATGGTAATACAGAAAGAAAAAAAGCATTTTTCTGAAAGAGTTCATATTATTTAGCGGCAGCTAGGAAGGTGTTTTTATATGAGTGAAAATTTATTAAACTTTATAATTTGGTCAATATCGGGATGTTTAATAATCGCTATTGGAATCAGTTGTTTCTTTTTCTAAAAAAAGCAGGCAGGATTTTGGGCAAATGTTAATTTGCCTCGGTAAAGGATGTAAAGGGATATAATCATGCTACGGGGAAGCTGTTTGTTTTTATTCGGAGTGCTTTTTGATTGCTTTTGGGATTGCCTATATTATTTGATAAAAAGTTCAGTATTTATATTTTTTTATCAATAATAGGAGTACCGATTTTAACAATAGCTATGATGGTGGTATATTTTTTTAT